>Ga0316207_10000014_pt1 | contig 408524 bp, 379 predicted proteins | sample 6weekpyrite_MG_FD_204943 | JGI IMG/M metagenome (GOLD analysis project Ga0316207, IMG submission 204943) | Microbial mat bacterial communities from mineral coupon in-situ incubated in ocean water Damariscotta River, Maine, United States -... | ecosystem: Environmental > Aquatic > Marine >...
TCCGAAGCCCATAGGGCTGAGGCAAGGCCAAGCGGCCGCCCGAGCTTATGCGAGGCGAGGGGGGCAGCGCGCGAGCGCGGGGGGATTCCCCCCATCAAATCAAAAGATGAAAAGCCCTACACTCCACCCCAACAACAGAATACTCCAATCCGAAGCCCCATGGGGCTGAGGCAAGGCCAAGCGGCCGCCCGAGCTTATGCGAGGCGAGGGGGGATGCGCGCGAGCGCGGGGGGATTCCCCCCATCAAATCAAAAAATGAAGGCCCGCAGGGCCTGAGAGGAGCGCGGGGGGATTCCCCCCATCAAATTTATAAAGAAAAAACCCGCCGGGCGATAACGCTTCTGACGGGTTTCTTTTCTTGTGTCGTTGGCAAATTCAGCTGTTATTCACCAGCCCACAATGATGTGCAGACCTTTGGGCGCACAATCTTTTCAGGCGACAATTATACTATATTTAAGGGTTTTCTTCAAGCAGTGCCATCTCTCATAGCCTTAGGGCGATTTTTAGGATGGTTATAAATCCGACTCGTGTCAGGCATAAAAAAGGCAGACCCGAAAAAGTCTGCCTTAAAGAAATCGATATTTGAAAAGCCTTATTTAGGGGCCAGCACCATGGTCATCTGGCGGCCTTCCATTTTCGGCATCTGTTCCACTTTGGTGCGGTCGGCAAAATCTTCGCGCACGCGTTTGAGAACGTCAAAACCCAGTTCCTGATGGGCCATTTCACGGCCCCGGAAACGCAAGGTCACCTTGACCTTGTCGCCCACGCCGATGAATTTGTCGATGGAGCGCATCTTCACGTCATAATCATGTTTTTCAATGCCCGGACGCAGCTTGATTTCCTTGACCTCAACCGTTTTCTGTTTTTTCTTGGCAAGGTTGGCCTTTTTCTGGGCTTCATATTTATAACGCCCATAGTCAAGAATTTTGCAGACAGGAGGAATAGCATTGGGTGAAATTTCAACCAGATCAAGGCTTGCGGCTTTGGCCATTTCCAGCGCCTTGGCGATGTTAACGGCACCGTGATTTTCGCCATTTTCGTCAATTAATCTGACTTCTGTTTCTGCAATATCTGTGTTTACCCGTGGTCCTTTTTTGGATGGGGGGCTTTGCATTGGTCGTTTAGCTATTTAATTATCCTCCTGCGGAAGGCCCATGGCCTCTAGCCCGCTTGGCTGTTAAAATCTGTATGTTTTCTACGCCCTTATTGCTGATATTGTCTTAAAATGCAATGTCATTCATCAGGGGCCGCAGATTCTTTCTTCAGTTTATTAATTGCGTCTGATAAATCAAGGGTTTCTTGGCTTTTTGTGCCTAATCTTCGGATTGTGATGGTTTGTTGCTCGGCTTCACGCCCGCCGGCCACAAAAATCGCCGGTACTTTGGCGTGGGAATGTTCGCGAATCTTATAGTTGATTTTCTCATTCCTGAGGTCAGTTTCAACCCGCAGTCCCTCGGCCTTGAGCTTGGCGGCAACCGCTTTCACATAATCATCCTGATCAGAGGTAATGCCCGTAACCACCACTTGTGTGGGCGCGAGCCAGAGCGGGAAACGCCCGGCGTGATGTTCGATCAATATGCCGACAAAACGTTCAAATGAGCCCAGGATCGCGCGGTGCAACATGACCGGGCGGTGTTTTTCATTGTCTGAACCCACATAATTGGCATCAAGCCGTTCGGGCAGGATAAAGTCCACCTGAAAGGTGCCGAGCTGCCAGTCCCGGCCAATGGCATCGGTGAGCACAAATTCCAGTTTCGGGCCGTAAAAAGCACCTTCGCCGGGATTAAGGCTATATTCAAGACCCGCCGCCTCCACAGCGCTTGTCAGGGCTGATTCGGCCTTGTCCCACACATCGTCTGATCCGGCGCGGACTTCGGGTCGGTCAGAAAATTTCACCCTGACATCGTTAAATCCGAAATCCTCATACATTTCCAACAGCATCTTGCAGAAGGTGATACATTCTTCAGTAATCTGGTTTTCTTCGCAGAAAATATGCGCGTCATCCTGGGTGAAGGAACGCACCCGCATCAACCCGTGAAGCGCACCGGATGGTTCGTAGCGGTGGCAGGAACCAAATTCCGCCAGCCGCAGGGGCAGATCACGATAGCTCACCAAGCCCTGATTAAACACCTGCACATGACAGGGACAATTCATGGGTTTGAGGGCAAAGACCCGTTCATCAGATTCGGAAATATACATATTTTCGCGAAATTTTTCCCAATGGCCGGAATCTTCCCACAATTTGCGGTCCACCAGTTGCGGCGTATTGATTTCCTGATAGCCATATTCAGTTTGTTTGCGGCGGGTATAGGCGGCAATCTGCTGATAAATGGTCCAGCCGTTCGGGTGCCAGAAGGGCATGCCAGCGGCTTCTTCCTGAAAATGAAACAGGTTCATTTCTTTGCCGAGCTTGCGGTGGTCGCGTTTTTCAGCCTCTTCCAGACGGGTGAGGTAGGCCTTGAGCTCCTTGCGGTCACGCCAGGCGGTGCCATAGACACGTTGCAGCATTTCATTATTGCTGTCCCCGCGCCAATAGGCGCCGGCCACTTTCATCAGCTTGAATGTATCGGTGCCAAGTTTGGCGGTGGAGGGCAAATGCGGCCCCCGGCACAGGTCAATAAAATCGCCCTGTTTATAAAGCGTGATGGGCTGGCCTTCGGGGATGGCGGCGATCAATTCGGCTTTATAATCTTCGCCCATGTCTTGGAAAAACTTGACCGCTTCGTCGCGGTCCCATTCCTCACGGGTAATTTCCTCGTCCCTGAGAATGATTTCTTTCATGCGTTTTTCCAGCGCCTCAAGGTCTTCGGGGGTGAAGGGGGTCTTGCGGGCGAAATCATAATAGAAACCATTTTCAATGGCCGGGCCGATGGTGACCTGAATTTCGGGATAAAGTTCCTTGGCGGCCTCGGCCAGAATATGGGCCGCATCATGGCGCAGGATTTCCAGCGCTTCGTCATCGCGTTTGGTGATGATGGAAACGTTGGCATCCTGTGTTATTTCACGGCTGAGGTCCCATTGTTCGCCGTCGACAACAATCACGATCGCGGCTTTGGCCAGACCCGGTCCAATGTCCGATGCCAAGGTCATCCCGTTCACCGGGCCATCATAGCTGCGGATACTGCCGTCAGGCAGGGTGAGGGAGACATTTGCATTCTTATTCATTAGATCACTCATTTTTTATTTTTTCAGGTTCAGGCGTGACATTATAAGGAAATAAGAGACTGTCAAGCAACAGTTGACTTTTTCCTTCATTATCCGCACCTTATTGAGAAATTATTGTAAAAGATGATGGGCCTCGTGGGCCTGTTGAAGAGACGGATTTGAAATATGTCAGAAGATTTTTCCACCATAGTTACAGAAGGGGGCCGCACACTCGCCTATCAGAAACTTTCCGGCACAGGGCCGACCATTGTTTTCTTTCCGGGTTTTATGTCGGACATGGAAGGCTCGAAAGCTTTGGCGATGGAGGATTTTTGTCGGCAGCGGGGGCAGGCTTTTGTGCGGTTTGATTATTCGGGGCATGGCAAATCTTCCGGCAAATTTACCGATGGCACTATTGGGGCGTGGAAAGAAGATGCGCTGGCCATCGTGGATCAGCTGACAGAAGGGCCACTGGTTCTGGTGGGCTCGAGCATGGGCGGCTGGATCGGGCTTTTGGTGGCGCTTGCACGCAAAGACCGTGTCAAAGCCTATGTGGGACTGGCGGCGGCCCCGGATTTCACCCGTGAGATCTGCTGGGATCTTTATTCGGATGAGGTTAAAGAAACCCTGCAACAAGACGGGGTCTATTATGAGGCCTGCGATTATGGTGATGATCCTTATGCCATTACCATGAATTTGATAGAAGAGGGGGATCAGCACCTTCTGCTTAAAAAAACGATACCTCTGGATTGTCCGGTGCGTCTGATTCAGGGCATGAAAGACCCGGACGTGCCCTATAAGACCGCCGAACGCATCGCCGAAAATCTCACCAGCGAAGATGTGGTGATCACCTATGTGAAAAACGGCGATCATCGTCTGTCGGGGGAAAGTGACCTGAAAAGACTGTGTCAGATCGTCAAGGGTGTATGCGGCCCAGTATAGACTTTAATGTATAGACTTTAATGTATAGACTTTATGTATAGACCTTATGCATAAGACTCATGCCTGGAAATAGTCTTTGGTCATCTGGATAAAATGATTGAGGGAGGGAATCCTCTCCCGCTTCAGGTTCCAGAACATGGTGGATTGAAACTGGCTGTCCATATGCCAGTCGAGCCTGACCAGAGCGCCTTCTTCCACTTCGCGTTTTACCGAAACATCACATAAAAGTGCAATGCCGATGCCAGCGATCACACATTTTTTGATGGCCTCGATGCTGATCATTTCCATATGGATAAGACCGGGGAAACCCGCCCTTTTCATCTGAGCCTCAAAAGCGGCGCGGTAGGAGCATTTTTCCTGCCATAATAACAGCCGGTGCGGGGCAATATCCTTTTCCGTGACCCGGCCCCCGGCCAAAGGGTGATCGGGTCTGGCATAAAGGGATATGGGTTCATCAATCAGGGCTGCCACCGCGGCATAAGACAGGGTGAGGTTTGATTCAATCATAAAACCCAGATCCACGGTCCCGTTTTTGATGGATTCATAAAGCTCCCGGTCCGTCATGGTTTTAAAGCTGATTTTAACCTGGGGCGCATCCTGCTGAAACCGGCGCAATAATTCCGGCAGCCGGTAGGTGGTGATGGTATCCGCCGAGCCGATGGTGATGCTGCCACTCAGGGCGGGGCTGGAACGGACGACTTCCCGGGCTTCCCGGCTTAATTCCAATATCTGTCTGGCATAGGGATAGAGGCGCTTTCCAGCCTCGGTCATTTCTGCCAGATTGCGGCCCCGGTGGAACAGTCTTTCCCCGAGATCCTGTTCCAGCGCCTTGATCTGGGCGGTGATGGAGGAATGGGCATAATTGAGAGACAGGGCCGCCTTGTTAAAATTCTTCAGGCTGGCAATTTCCAGAAATGTTCTCAGTTCAACGATTTTCATAATTCATATATATCGAATTTAAACTTTAAATTAATTCATTTTAATCGAATTCATAAATTTGGTAAAGACATATGTGAACAATTCAGGGAATGGTGAAATGATTGTATTTTTGGCGGATGTGGGCGGCTGGATCGGGGTATTTTGTCTGTTGCTGGCCTATGGGCTGATTTCCAAAGGTCTGGTGAGTGGAAAATCTGTATCCTATCAGGGGCTGAATATTTCAGGCAGCCTGTTGATGATTTTCAATTCCGCCTATTATGGGGCCATGCCATCGGTTGCGGTGAATATCATCTGGGTGATGATTGGCGGCTTTAGTTTATGGATGATAAGAGGGAAAATTAAAAATGAACAAAAATAAAGAAACAATGCGTTTTGAACAAAAGGACCATATTCTGATTGATGTGAGCCATAGCATCGAAGACGGTATGATCACCTATAAAGGCCTGCCAGCCCCGATCATCTGTGATTATCTCAGCCGGGAAGCCTCCAAAGGTCATTATGACGAAGGCACCAGTTTTCAGATCGGGCAGATCAATATGGTGTCCAATACGGGCACCTATATGGACGCGCCGTCGCATCGTTACGAAGATGGTAAAGACCTGTCGGAACTGCCCCTGTCTTCCATCGCCAACGTGGATGCGGTGGTGATTAATGTGGGGCCGGGACAGATGGAAATCGGGGCGCACTATTTTGAAGCCGTTGATATCAAGGGCAAGGCGGTTCTGGTGCGCACCGACTGGTCAGACCATTGGGGCCGGGATCAATATTTTGAAAACCACCCTTTTATTAATCGGCAGGGGGCTGAATATCTGCGCGATCACGGGGCGGTACTGGTGGGTATCGACAGCCATAATATTGACGATGTGCGCGGTGGAGCGCGTCCGGCCCATTCCATCCTGCTCGGCGCGGATATCTTTATTGTGGAACATTTGACCAATCTGGCGGCCCTGCCGGAAAAAGATTTTCGCTTTTACGCGGTGCCGGTCAAGATCAAAGCCATGGGAACATTTCCGGTCAGAGCTTTTGGCCTGATGGATAAATGAAGATCAGCCAATATTCTTGATCAGATGTGAAAAACCTTCTTTATAGGTGGGATAGAGCAATTTAACATTCAGCTCTTGGCGAATGCGATCATTACACACCCGTTTATTTTCTGAATAAAAGCTTTTCATCATCGGGGATATGTCGGCATTATCAAAGTCAATTTCGGGCAAATGGGGCCGGTGCAACAGGTCGCAGATATAATCAATCACTTCCTGAGACGGGGCGGGCAGGTCATCCACCACATTATAACACCGCCCCGCATGGGGTGAATTCAGGGACGCGAAAAGCACATGGGCAATATCACTCACATGAATGCGGGAAAAATATTGCCCCGGCTTCACCAGTTTCTGTAATCGCCCCTTGCGCAGGCTGTGGAGTTGACCGCGTCCCGCGCCATAGATGCTGCCGAGCCGGAAAATATGGACGGGCAGGCCCTTTTCCTGAAAAAGCTTCAGCCAGTCACTTTCGGCCTCAAGGCGCATTTTCCCGCGTTTTGTGCCGGGGGTGAGGGGGGTATTTTCACCCACCCAGCCGCCCTTATGATCCCCGTAAACGCCTGTGGTAGACAGATAGGCCAGCCATTTTATGTTTTGGTGTAAATTTTTGGACATATCTTCAGAAAAATGGCTGAGGATGGGGTCGGCCTGATCTTTTGTGGGGGCAATGGAGATTAGAATATGGCTGGCCTTTTTCAGGGCTTGCCTGATTGCCTTTATGTCCCCTTCTTCGGGCTGCTCACTGTTAAAGGTGAAACCGTCAATATTGTGTTTTTTCAGTTCCTGACATTTCCCCGGATCGCGGCAGGTGCCGGAAAAATGCCAGTCTTTTTCCTGCTCCTTTAAATGGTCGATAAAAGCCAGAGCCGTATAACCCAAACCAAAACAAAACAGCCTTTTTGTCATTCTATTCCTTAAATTTTTTTATTCACGGGTGGGCAGGTGGCTGACGCTCAAACTGACCGTGGCATGCATTTTGATCTTGCTGGATACATTCATGCTGCTGCTCACCGTATCGCGGTTTACACGATATTTTTCCAACGCCATTTCTTTATTTTCACTAAAGACCGCCGAGGCATATTGAATGGATGGTTGGGAAAAGGCAATAGCACTGACCCGATATTCCCGGTCCGGGAAGATGGTTTTTAAATTTTCAAGTTCGGTCTTGGTCTGCTGATAGATTTTTTTCCTGAGCAGGGCGTTATGGCTTTCTCTTTCCATCAGGGTGGGGGTAAAGACAATTGCGTCCAGAGTGACTCTGAAACCGGGACTGCTCAAGTCCTTGATTTTTGTGCGCATGCCGTTGAGGGCTTTGCCTTCAAGCCTTGTTTCGGCGCCGATATTCCATCTTTCAAAACCGGAACTGTCCATGCTGCGGCCAAAGGAGGTGATTTTCCAGTCGGCTTTGGGGGCGATGGTTTTTAATTTCTGTTTGACCTTGGTCTGAATGGCTTCACTTTCTTTTTCATCAAAAGAGGCCACAATATTGACATTAACACGCGCACTATTGGACGACAACCATTCCTCGGCGGTAATTTGCAGGCTGATCTGATCCTGAAAGACCGGCACCGGGCCGGGCGGCACAGGTTCATTTGCGGTTTGTCCAATGGCCAGAAATGGTGTTAAAAGAAAAAAGGTTAGGCTGATGGCGCCAAGGGTTTTTATGAATTTTGTCATGATCGTCCCCATTATATAGGTTTTTAGGTGTTAAATTTCCGATTTGAAACCGTGATATTAGAATTGGCTTATTATAGAGTATATGCAACATAAAAGGAAATTACCGAAATATGAAATATTGGAAAATCATCTTATGGCTGAATTTTGTTCAGATTTTGTCCCCCGCCATGATGGCGCGGGCCGAAAGTGAGGGCCAGAAATATCAACATTGCATGGCTTTGAGCGAAGAAGTGGGGCAGGAAGCCCTGAAATATGCCAGAGAATGGGTCTTTGCCGCCGGTGGTGCGGCGGCGCGTCATTGTGAGGCGGCGGCGCTTCTGTCCCTCGGGCGGGCCAAAGATGCGGCGCAATTGTTTGAAAAGCTGATTGATGATTTAAATATCGGTCAGGGACTGGGGCCGCAGGCCATGGCCAATCGTAAGATGCTTAAAATTGAACTTTATATTCAGGCCGCCATTGCCTGGAAGGCCGCGAAAAATTATGACAAGGCTTATGGGGCATACAGCAACGGCCTGCTGGGATTAAAACCAAAAGCCAGCTATCGCAAACCCATCCTGCTGGAAAGAGGGGCGCTGGAGATTATCCGGAAAAATTATGATGCCGCCATCGAGGATTTTACCCGGGTTATTGAGGCGGACGCGACGGATTACCGGGGTTATTTGCAACGCGCCAAAGCCTTCCGCAGGAAAAAAGCCTATCCCCAGGCCCGGCTTGACTTAAAAGAGGCCAACGCCCACGGGCAGGATAATGCCGATATTCTGCTGGAAAGCGGCATTCTCTATCGAAGTCAGGGTAAAAATATGCAGGCCAGATCAGAATGGAATAAAATCATCCGCCTGTATCAAGGCAGCGAAGCCGCGAAACTGGCGCAGGAAAATCTGTCGCTGATCCCGGAAGAATGAAGTTTATTTATACTGTAAAACTATTGTAAGATATATATGCCATAAGCTTCTGGACTATTTTCAAGTCTGTGAAAAACTCAACCATTGCAATTTGGTCAGCCCTTGTTATGGTGCAGCGCTTTTAAGACTTATTCTCAGACCATTAAGGATACAGGATGCAAACCGCACCAGACCTTCCCATTACCGAACCCAAATCAAATGGCCCGTTCGGGGCATATCGCACCGAAATATTATCCGGCCTGACTGTGGCGCTGGCGCTGGTGCCAGAGGCGGTGGCTTTTGCCTTTGTGGCTAAAGTTGAACCCCTTGTGGGACTGTATGCTGCCTTTATCGTCGGGCTGATCACGGCGGTTTTTGGCGGTCGTCCGGGCATGATTTCCGGGGCCACCGGGGCCTTGGCCGTGGTAATGGTGGCTTTGGTGGCAAACCATGGGGTGCAATATCTTTTTGCCACCGTGGTGCTGATGGGCATCTTACAGGTGGGCGCCGGTATTTTTAAGCTGGGAAAATTTATCCGTATGGTGCCCCATCCGGTGATGTTGGGATTTGTCAATGGTCTGGCCATTGTGATTTTTCTGGCCCAGATGGATCAGTTTAAAACCAAAAATGCCATGGGGGAGCTGGAATGGATGACAGGCATGCCCATGACATTGATGTTGGGGCTGGTGATGTTGACCATGGCGGTCATCTGGTTCGGCCCGCGTCTGATCCGCAGTATTCCCGCGCCGCTGCTGGGCATATTGGTGGTATCCCTGATTGTGATTGGTTTTAATATTGATGTGCCACGGGTGGGGGACCTGGCCTCGATCAAGGGCGGATTGCCACCCTTCTCAATTCCTGAAGTGCCTTTCACCATGGAAACCTTCTGGATCATCCTGCCCTATAGTGTGATTTTGGCGGCCATTGGCCTGATTGAATCCTTGCTGACCCTCAATCTGGTGGCGGAAATGACCGAAAGTCATGGCGGGGCCAGCCGGGAATGTGTGGCCCAGGGCGCGGCCAATGTGGTCACGGGTTTCTTTGGTGGCATGGGCGGTTGTGCCATGATCGGCCAGAGCATGATCAATGTGAAATCCGGCGGACGCACCCGCTTGTCGGGTATTGCCGCGGCCCTGTTTTTGCTGGCCTTTATTTTATGGGGCTCGGGCCTGATTGAACAAATTCCGTTGGCGGCGCTGGTGGGGGTGATGTTTATGGTGGTGATCGGCACCTTTGCCTGGTCGAGCCTGACCATTTTGCATAAAGTGCCGCGCCATGATGCTTTTGTAATCATATTGGTGACGGCAGTGACGGTGATGGAAGATCTGGCCGTGGCCGTGGTGGTTGGCGTTATTGTATCGGCGCTGGTTTTTGCCTGGCGCACGGCAAAACGCATCACCGTATCCACTAAGATCAATAAAAAAGGTCAGAAGGTTTATTTGCTCTCCGGCCCGCTGTTTTTTGGCAGCACGGCCAATTTTCAGGAAATGTTTGACCCTAAAGATGATCCGGATGATGTAATTGTGGACTTTATGGGAAGCCGGGTCTGGGATCATTCCGGCCTTCAGGCCATTGATGCGCTCTCGGAACGTTATAGCCGCCGCAACAAGAAACTCCATCTGCGGCATTTAAGCCCGGATTGTAAAACCCTGCTGCATAAGGCGGGCAGCATGGTTGAACAAATGGAAGATGAAGACCCGGATTATGGTGTTGCGGTGGATTATGGTGATGAGGTTTTCCCCGAACAGAAAGAGGGGGCCTAGACTCAGGACCTCTGGCCCCATTCGTTTTTCACATAGTCATCTGTTTCAGTGACCAGATATTTATCTTTTAAGGCGCGCCAGTCTTGCGGCGGGCTGAGCCTGCGCAAGGCCCAGACGGCCATGGCGCGTATATGGGGCGAGGCTTCGCTGAGTTTTTCTTCCAATAAAGGCCCATAAGAGGCATCATCGCTGTTGCCTATGGCGATCAATATATTGCGGATGAAAAAATCCCGGCCAATGCGTTTGATGGGGGAGCCGGAGAAGACCTGCCGGAATGATGCATCATCCAGTTCCGCCAATGCGCCCAGTTCAGGATAGGATAATTCTATGCGCGGCAGATAATGGGTTTCGCTCAGCTTTTGGGCAAATTTATTCCACGGACAGACGGACAGGCAATCATCACAGCCATAGATGCGGTTGCCCATGGGGGCGCGGAATTCTTCGGCAATATGACCTTTATATTCGATGGTGAGATAGGATATGCAGCGCCGCGCGTCCAGCTGATAAGGGGCGGGGAAGGCTTTGGTGGGGCAGATATCAAGACAGTTTGTACAGGAGCCGCAATGGTCTTTTTCCGGCGCATCCTCTTTTAACTCAAGGGTGGTGAAAATGCTGCCGAGAAACAGCCAGGAGCCAAATTCACGGCTCACCAGATTGGTGTGTTTGCCCTGCCAGCCGAGACCGGATTTCGCCGCCAGCGGTTTTTCCATCACCGGGGCCGTATCCACAAAAACCTTCACATCACACTCATAGGTCTGATGCAGCCAGCGTGCCACCTGTTTCAGTTTTTTCTTCACCACATCATGATAGTCTTTCCCTCTGGCATAGACGGAAATATTGCCGCGTGTATGATGGCTGAGGTTTTCCATGGGATCATGATCCGGCCCGTAATTCATGCCCAGCATGATGATGGATTTAACCTCGGGCCACAGGGTCAGGGGATTTTTTCTGCGTTCGGCTTTTTCTTTCATCCACGCCATATCGCCATACCGTTCCTTGTCAAGAAACTGCTGAAAATGAGCCGCACTGTCATCCAGCCCATCCGGGGCGGTAAAGCGGATCACATCAAAACCCGCGGTGCGGGCTTTTTGAATGATCTGTTCTTTTTCAAGGCCCTTCATCGGGTCATAATCCTAGAAATCCAGATTTTTATAATGAGGCGCGGGGGGCAGGCCGGCAATCATATCGCTGAGGATGGGGCGGAAACTGGGTCTGGACTTCACCCGTGCGTACCAGGCCTTGGCCCGCTCAAAATCGGCCCATGGTATATCGCCAAGATAATCGATACAGGAAAGATGGGCGGCGGCGCATATGTCCGCATAAGAAAAATCATCCCCCGCCAGCCAGTTGCGCCGGTCGGTCAGATATTCAATATATTTCAGATGGCCCTTGATATTATGAGAAGCACAGCGAATGGCCGCGGCTTCCGGGGTGCCGCGTTTAAGGAAACGTTTCATCACTTTTTCAGTGATGATCAACTGGCTCACCTCTTCATTGAATTTCACATCAAACCAGTCCAGCAGCCGACGGGTTTCAGCCCTCTGTTCAGGGCTGTCGCCCATCAGGTTCTGTGTCTGCGCCTTTTCTTCCAGATATTCGGTAATGGCATAAGAACCACAAAGGGCGGGGCCGTCTTTTATCTGTAATACCGGAACCGTACAGGCGGGATTGAGGGCCATAAATTCATGCCGTCTGTTCCACGGAAGTTCAAGGACCAGTTCAATTTCTTCGCCCTTTTCTGCCAGGGCAATCCGGGCCAGGCGCGAGCCGGGAGAAAACCAATAATGATACAAAATATTCATGAAGAGGACTTTAGCCAAACTGTTTGAAAAAGTCTCAGATTTTTTTTAATTTAATATTTGAACAATTGTTGAAATATTGTTATTGTTATGCCATGGATATTTTAAACGAAAATGATGCCAGCAGATTATCCGATCTTTTCCACCTGATGGGGGATGCCAACAGGTTAAGGATTATCTATGCCTGTCTCGGCCATGAAATCAGCGCCGGAACCCTTGCAAATCAATTAAATCTCAGCCCATCCCTTGTCAGCCATCATCTAAGGCTGTTAAAATCGGCCCGCATCTTATCCTCAAAACGTCAAGGCCGTCATATATTTTATTCAGCCATTGATGACCATATTCGTGATATGTTGCGAGACATGGTGGTGCATATTAATGAAGAGGAGCTCTCATGACGGGCTGTTGTGATCATGATATTGATGAAGAGGCGCTGAAAGTAACGGCGTTCAGGCGCATATTATGGGCGGTATTGGTGATTAATGCATCAATGTTTGTGGTTGAATTCAGCAGCGCTTTTGTGGCCTCTTCCGTGGCCCTTCAGGCGGATGCGCTGGATTTTCTGGGGGATGCGGCCACCTATGGCATTACCTTGATGGTTTTGGGAAGTGCGCTGAAAGTCAGGGCGCGGGCGGCCCTTCTCAAAGCGGCGAGCATGGCGCTGATGGGTTTATGGGTCTTTGGGCGCACTATATTTTATATGATAGAAGGGGTCACACCTTCTGCCGAAATTATGGGCATCATGGGGGGGCTGGCTTTTCTGGCCAATTTAATCAGTGCATTGATGTTATACCGTTATCGTGCGGGGGACAGCAATATGCGTTCCATCTGGCTGTGTTCGCGAAATGATGCCATTGGCAATCTGGCGATTATTGTGGCGGCGCTGGGGGTTTTTACCACCGAAACCCCATGGCCGGATTTTGTCATCGCCGTCATTATGGCGAGCCTTGCCATTTCGGCCAGCATTCAGATCTTCCGTCAGGCCGGGCAGGAATTAAGGGGCCCGGACCCTAAGTCTATGGTCTCTTAAAGCCTATGGCCCCTTGAAATTTATGACCCCTTGAAGTTTATGGTTCTCTGATCCTAAATCAGGGAAGAATCGGATGCGGCAGGCAGATCCATTTCCAGAATGGCGATATTGAGGTCGTAGGATACCTCACCTTCATCTTCATCCCGGTAGATGGTGCCAATAAACTCTCCGGCCAGATGCAGTTCGACACTGCCGTCTTTTTGATTGCCGGGATCAAGGCTGAAGTCGTTGGTTTTAAATTTTTCATTGAGATATTTGCGTAAGCGCATCATTTCAGTTTTTGTCATTCTACGTCCTTAAACTGGGTGTTGAGATTGTCCATATGCGGTCTTAGCGCATTTTGATCGGCAGGGGAACTGTTGGAGACGCTTTTTATCATGATGATGCTTTGTTTGATCTGTTTGAGGAGGCGTTCTTTCATTTCGGAAGAGATATGCTGATTATTTTCAATCTGTTTTAAGCTCTCTTCCAGCTCCCCGACCCCGCCCTGACCCGGTTGGTGCTGCATTTCTTTTTTCATTTTCAAGGCGATGAAAGCTTTCATCACCCGGTCCCCAACCATGGCCCATTCTTCATCGGAAGAAAAGCCGGCTTTTTGTATAATATGCTTAAATTCCCCGTAAGCTTCATGCTTGCGAATACGCTTCAGGGACTGGCTCATGGGATTAAATTCCCCATCCATTGTCTGCGACATCATATCTTTGTCCTGATCCAGCGCATATTTTTTACCCAATTTGTCCAGCGGTTTGATGGCTGCGATAAAATGGCGTATGTCCGCATCTTTCAAGGCAACTTCGCCAAGGGATGTTTGCGGAATGCTCAGGATAATCAGGGCAAAGAGAACAAGAAGGGCTCTTAAAGGGCTGGTATATGTTTTTCTCATAATATTCTCCGCAGGGTAAATGTTTTGACAGCTTACCGGTTAAATATCATGTGATCCCGGTCATGATCCATCTTTAATATAAGAATAAAAATTCTCGCGTAACTGAAAATAACGTCACAGCAATCATGAAAATGAAAAACCCACCCAGCCAGAAATTTGAAAATAACAGGGTAAAATAGTCGCCGAATGATTGCGGTGATATATGTAAGAATATTATTATGCCAATATAGAAAAAGGCCAAAAGGAAAAAAGACCAGCCAATAAAATATAAGGTAAAACGTCCATCCATCCAGCGTTCATCCAGGCTCATGAATGAGCGGCCTTTTATTTGTATGATGGATAAAACAACAGAAAAATCCTGATTATGATCAAAAATCCGGTCCAGCAACCTTATGGAAGCGGCGGCAAAAAAACCTGAAGCAAACCAGAGCAGTTTTTCCAGAAAATTATAGTCCGGTAACTGACGCGCCAGAAGCAGGGTAAGGGAAAGAAAAATTGTAATGGAAAATGTCGCAGACATTTGTGCAACTTTCCCTTCATCAAACGCTTTAGGCATATGGCCCCCTGTTGGTTTTATGGCTTGGAATGATTTATTCAACCTATGCTAATCCTGTTGCAGCCCGGTTTCAAGAAGTTTGAATTAGATAAAATTTTAGCTTTAAGCTTCGGTTTACCCTTTGTGGTTATAGTGATTCACAAGTAAGGGCGAGATCAATAAAACAGATCTTAAAAAAAGCAATTCAGGCTAAACGGGCGAGGTTTTCATGAAGTATATTTTTAAAAGTGCAATTCTTACATTGGCTGTATCATTTTTTATGTTTTCAGCCACTATTACCGGTGCAAATGCCAGTGAAATTAAAAGCTGGCAAAAGAAGATTGTCAAGCTTGTGGCGAAAAAGCAGGTTTACCCCCGTGCCGCCATGCGCAAGGAATTGGAAGGCCGGGCTAAAGTGTCCGTGATGATAGACCGCAGTGGCGCCATTCAGAATTTTGATCTGGTGCAATCCACGGGTCATGCTGTTCTGGATAAGGAAGTTCCAAAACTTATGGGACGCATCAGCCCATTGCCCACACCACCGGCAAGTCTCAGCGATGCTCAGCTAACATTTGTATTGCCTTTGAGTTGGGTTATTCAATAAAATGCAAAGCTCCTGCAAATGGCGGCCATTGGCCGCCTTTTTTGTGGCGAGAGTTTTTTTATTTGTATGAAGGCCTAATGAGTGATAAGTAATCATTTCATAAGGCCTTTGCCAATTAAAATTTTCCCTATATGCTGGCCTTAGAATGATAATATTTATGGCGGGCGCTGCCCTGTAGGAGCTTTCATGACTCAACCTTTGATGCCAATGGCAACCGCTGTGTGGCTTGTGGATAATACCAGTCTTTCATTTCGTCAAATTGCCGAATTTTGCAGCCTTCACGAATTGGAAGTGCAGGGGATCGCGGATGAACAGGTCGCAACCAATATTGTGGGCCTTGATCCCATTGCCAATGGGCAGCTTACATGGGATGACATCGAACGCTGTCAGAATGATGAAACAGCCAGTTTGAAACTGCTCGTGGATGATGTGCCGGCAAAAACACGTTCGGGCGGGGCGAAATATACACCCGTTTCCAAACGTCAGGATAAACCTGACGCGATTTCCTGGTTGATTAAACATCATCCGGAACTCTCCGACCCGCAGATCTGCCGTCTGGTGGGCACGACCAAACCAACCATCATGGCCATTCGCGAACGCACCCACTGGAATATGAGCAACATTAAACCGGTTGATCCGGTCATTCTCGGCCTGTGTCGTCAGCTGGAGCTGGATGCGGCGGTACAAAAAGCCGCACCGAAGAAACCGGAAACTTCTGAAGAAGAATAAATTTCAGAAGATTCAGGACAGAATGTTCCGGAAAAAGATCAGAATATTACGACAAAAGAAAAGGCCCCGTACAGGGGCCTGATTTTTAAGAAATGTCTTTGTTTCAAGACATTTGTTTGAAATGTTCAATTTCGTCCTTCAGCCTGAGTTTTTCTTTTTTGAGATCATGAAGAAGAATGCTGTCCGGGGCGGGGCGAAGTTCTTCATCAAGGATGTTTCTTTCAAGATTGGAATGTTTAAGAGAGAGTGCTTTCAGGTGAGCTTCAGAATGCATATATATTTCTCCTGGTAAGAATTTACTGGAGTCCCATTAGAGCATATTTTCGGCCATTTGTCACGGAAATAGCTCGGCTTGCAAGCTGTTAAATGCCATCTTTTGTTATCAGGCATTTTGTTGTATAAAAAGGATGTTACCGTTTTATTGAGCTAAGTTGATCAAGAGTCAGGATTAATCAGGATATATTTATGCGCTGCAAAAAGCTTATTATTGGAATCAGTGGTGCATCGGGTATTTGTTATGGGGTGCGGGCCCTGGAAATACTGAGGGACCTTGATGTGGAAACCCATCTGATCATGTCCCGTTCGGCAAAAATCACTCTTGCCTATGAAATGGATTTGAAGGTTTCTCAAGTAGAGGCGCTGGCCGATCATACATATGCTTCTGAAGATATTGGCGCGGCCTTGTCCAGTGGGTCTTTTCAAACCATGGGAATGCTGATCGCGCCCTGTTCTGTCAGAAGCATGTCGGAAATTAATACCGGGGTGACCTCCAGTTTGCTCAGCCGGGCGGCGGATGTGGTTTTAAAGGAAAGGCGCAGGCTGGTGCTGATGGTGCGCGAAACCCCATTGCATTCAGGCCATCTGAAAACCATGGCCTCTCTGGCGGATATGGGGGCCATTATTGCACCGCCCGTGCCCGCCATGTATGCTGAGCCGAAAGATTTACAGGAAATGATTGATCATACTGTCGGGCGGGTTCTGGATCTTTTTGATATTGATACGGATTATGTCAAACGATGGAAATCCTGAGGCATATGAGCTTTATTTAAAGGGTGATGCTGGCCATGACGATGGATGATGCGGAAATAATTGCGAAAATAGAGGAATTAAAAGTCCGTCACCGCGACCTTGATGATGCCATCAAGGCATTAATACTGGTGGGCAGCATGGATATGATTCAGATTCAGCGCCTGAAAAAACAGAAATTACGTCTGAAAGACAGAATCAATAAGCTTGAAGATGACCTGTTGCCGGATATCATCGCCTGAACATCTCCGATTTAAATATCCATTCTTCTTTTCAGGGGGAGTAGATTTTCAGGAAGAGAAGATCGGCATTCAGCGGGATTTTTTTTCAGGATTTTTTTTCATATCCTGCTTGTGCAAATACATATTCTTATCCGCATTATCCAAAGCCTGATCGGCGCTTTCCCCCAATTGCAGGGGATAAATTCCATAGGCCACATTAAGGTGCAGCTTTTTGCCTTTCCACATCAGTGGTTTTTTTTCAATCTTTCCGATCAGATGTTCTGCCTTGGCCCGGGCCATTTTTTCATTGGCCTTGGGCAGGATGACACCAAATTCATCGCCACCGAGGCGGCCAATAATATCTGAATCACGCAGGTTTTTCACAATCACGTCTGCCAGATGAAGCAAGGCCGCATCCCCTGCTGCATGCCCATAATTGTCATTAATCTTTTTCAAATCATTCAGATCAAGATACAGAAGGGAAGAATGGATGCCATAACGTTCAGAATATGAAATCATCCGGGTCATTTCACGGACAAAGGCCCGCCGGTTTGACACAGAGATCAGCGCATCCTGATCCGCGAGTTTTTCCAGTTCCGAAATCTTTCGATGCGCAAATTCCAGCTCCTTGCGCATATTTTCCACTTCTGTCATCAACATCATGATGGCAGAACGTACTCTTGGGGTCATTTCCGAGGGAGGAATGCCAAATACACTGGTGTTATCGGATATATTCCGGATTGCCGAAGTGTCGCTGGCCGACGTTGAAGAGGCATTGCGGACGCTTTTGCGGCGAACAGGTTGTGCCCTTCCCACGGAGCCTGTTGTCGGTACTTTCATTTTTTACCCCATCACTCATTTTATGGTGATCAACATATGGTATTGATAGTAAAAGATAATAACAGAATATGCCTAAAAGGCTAGAAAAGAATTATATTGTAAATATTTGTAGGCTTGCCTTGCCGCCGTGGATCGTTATAATCCCCCACTTTCCGAATCTCTTCAAGCCACTTTTTGGGCTTTGATCCGAGATTTATGAACGTGCGGGAAAGTGGAAGATGATGAAGAAAGAAGCGCTTGTGGGCATTATCATGGGCAGTCAATCCGACTGGGACACCATGAAAAATGCGGTGGATATTCTGGATGAATTGGGTGTGGCCTATGAGGTGAATATTGTATCAGCTCACAGAACCCCCAAACGTCTTTATGATTATGCGGAAAATGCCAGATCACGGGGCCTGAAAGTGATTATTGCAGGCGCGGGCGGCGCGGCTCATCTGCCCGGCATGGCGGCGGCGCTTACACCCCTGCCCGTATTGGGCGTTCCGGTTGAAAGCAAAGCATTAAGCGGCATGGATAGCCTGCTTTCCATTGCCCAGATGCCCGGCGGTGTTCCTGTGGGCACCCTGGCCATTGGCAAGGCGGGGGCTAAGAATGCCGGTATTCTGGCGGCTTCCATCATTGCCCTTCAGGATGAGGCGGTCGCCCATGCCCTTGATAATATGCGCACGCAACAAACAGATGCCGTTGCACTTGTGCCAACAGATGATGTTAAGCCATGAATAAATTACCGCCCGGTTCTGTAATTGGTATGCTGGGGGGCGGGCAACTGGGCCGTATGATGGCCATGGCGGCGGCCCAGATGGGTTATCATACCCATGTTTATTGCCCGGATGACAATAATCCCGCCGAACAGGTTACCGACAGACTGTCGCGGGCCTCATATACCGATCAAAAAGCGCTGAAAGACTTTGCCCAAAGCGTTGACGTGGTCACATATGAGTTTGAAAATATTCCGGTGGAGACCGTTGAGTTTCTGAATAAGATTGTTCCGGTTTTTCCCAGTGCCCAGGTGCTGAAAGTATCTCAGGATCGCCTTCAGGAGAAAAACTTCCTCCACGGGCTTGATATAAAGACCGCACCCTTCGCGGCTGTGTCCAACGTGGAAGACGTGCATGAAGCCCTGAAGGAAATTGGCTTTCCGGCTGTTTTAAAAACCCGGCGTTTTGGCTATGACGGCAAGGGACAGGCTATTGTGCGTACACCGGATGATGTGGCAGATGGCTGGGCGGCGCTGAATTCCGACCAGGTGATATTGGAAGGTTTTGTCGACTTTCATATGGAAATTTCGGTTCTTGTGGCCCGGGGGCAGGATGGTGAGATCGTCGCCTATGATCCGGCGGAAAATATCCACAAAAACCATATTCTGGATCTATCCATTGCCCCCGCACGCATTGACCCGGCCCTGCGGGAAGACGCCATGGCGCTTGCGATTAGAATTGCGACGGCGCTTGATTATGTGGGTGTTCTGGCGGTGGAGCTTTTTGTATCGACGGATGCACCCAGGCTCCGGGTCAATGAGATTGCCCCACGGGTGCATAACAGCGGCCATTGGTCCATCGAAGCCTGTCCCACCAGTCAGTTTGAGCAGCATATGCGTGCCGTTTGCGGGCTGCCTCTGGGAGATACCAGGCTTTACGGCCAGGCCGTGATGAAAAATCTTATTGGCGATGATATTCTAAAGATGGATGACCTGCTGCGCGAAAAGGGGGCCAACGTACACCATTATGGCAAAGCCGAATCCCGCCCGGGCCGTAAAATGGGCCATGTGACCACAATTTATCCTTTTGATCAGAAACTGGACGTGTAAAAAGATCAGGGCGTATGCGGGTGCCTGTATTTATGGATCAGGCCCCATATGTCCGGCATTTTATCCGTAATGCCGCGCATTTTTGCCTTGGTCTTTTCAATTTGCATGACATTTTCTATGCGCCGGTCGAGGAAAGCCCATGTATCCGTATAATTTTCCGACTCATCATTGAGCCAGTATAATAAAGTGGCGCTATAGACACCGGCAAGGGTCATGCGTTTTGTATAATAGTTGAAATCCGTGGAAGGGTCATGGATGGTCTTCCACATCAGATCCACGGTGCGGTAGAGGATTTTAAGCCCCTGGGCGGAATGCATGGGCAGGGCCAGATGGGTGAGGGCCGCGCGGCAGGCTTCGCGCACCGGCATTTCAGCCTCAAGTCTCATACGCACCAGTTTCGTGATCTTTTCCCTGATCTTCAGACCCTCCAGTTCCTTGGCATGTATGACCATTTCCTGATCTTTTGTCTGTGCCAGCAGATCAATCATGTCATTGACCCCGCCGGGGAAGGCGAGGCGGGCAAGGCCCGGATCAAGGTCAAGGTCATGGGCCGCAAGCTCAGTAATCTTGTCATGCCAGCCTTCAAAGGGCACATGATCCAGCGCTGCTTCCAATAGGGGCATGCGCAGGTCGTCGGGATTGTCTGTGGTCAGCGGTTTTTTCATAGGCTAATTATGCCAGTATATGAAGACCGGGTCAATTAGGTCCTGAGCCAAAAGACTGTGGTTGAAAGACAATATTAACCCTGCTTATATAAAATGCTTCACAAGTGTCGGCTGATTTGCTAGAAGACACTACCTTTGAGATTCTCATGAGAGGATTTTAAATATTAAACTTATACTCTTAGAAAGGAGTGTGACAGACCAATGCAGGTTTCTGTCCGCGATAATAACGTAGACCAGGCACTTCGCGCCCTGAAGAAAAAACTTCAGCGTGAAGGGGTTTACCGCGAAATGAAAATGCGTCGTTTTTACGAAAAACCTTCTGAAAAGAAGGCTCGTGAAGGTGCCGCTGCCGTTCGCCGTGCCCGCAAGCTTGATCGTAAGCGTCTCGAACGTGATGGCGCCTTTTAGGCTCTGAACGTTTTAAAGAATCAAAAAGGCCGTCCTCATATTTTTGAGGTGCGGCTTTTTTTTATGTGCTACATTAATTTACAATAAGCTAAAAATGATAAGGGGGATGATATGATTGAGATCATCGATATTCGCCAGCTGGAGTTTTCCGAGTGGGCTGAACTGTATAAAAGCTACGCAGAATTTTACAAGGTTCCTATTTCAGAGGAACAATTGCATGTGGTCTGGGAATGGCTTGGCGGTCATGAAACAGAATTAAAAGGCATCGCGGCACTGGCAGATGGCAAACCGGCGGGAATAGTGCATTATCGCCGTTTCCTCAGGCCTCTTGTGGGGGAAGTGGGTATTTTCCTAGATGATATTTTTGTCTGCCCCACTGCCCGGCGTAAGGGGGTCGGAAAGGTGATGATCGAGGCGATCGAAAATATTGCGAAAAATCAGAATTGTTCGATCATCAGATGGATTACCGCAGATTATAACAGAGATGCACAGACCTTTTATGACCAGTTTGGCAAAAAGACCGGCTGGATCACTTATGATCATGTGATGAGTGATGATAAAGATGGTCATGACAGAAAATAATTTGGGGTATGTGCAGTATGGCCGGCCTCTGGATCATCTGCCTGTTCCTTCTTTCAAGAGCAGCCTGAAATGGCGGGGTGCGGACCTGCAGACCATGCGCAACCGAATTCTGGGACCCTCATTAAGGCTTGAGGGGGCGTATGAGCGGGTATTTTTCGAGGTGGGGGCGGGACAGCTCGCGGGCGCACTTCATCGTGAACAGGCGGGAAATAAACCTCTGGTCATCATAATACACGGGGTTACGGGCAGCGAGGAATCGGACAATGTGATCAGCTCTGCGGCTTATTTTATTTCTTTAGGTTTCCCGGTATTGCGGTTGAATTTAAGGGGAGCCGGGGCATCAGCGACCACCAGCCACGGCCCCTATCACGGCGGCCTCACAGAAGATCTGAACGAAATTCTTCACCAGTTACCAGGCATGGGGCTGGGGCATCAATATCTGTTATATGGTATTTCTCTGGGCGGCAATATGATGTTGAAATATCTGGGGGAGATGCAGGAAGAGGCACCCGTTCTGGCAGCCCTCAGTGTCAGCGCCCCGTTGTGCCTGAAAAATACCCAGCAGAGAATGGCTGAAAAAAGAAATTCTCTCTATCACGGATATATTCTTCAGGCCATGAAAAGTGAGGCCCTGCTTTCGGGAAAATGCCATGCGGATGAATTGCTGGAAATTTCCCAATCTGTCAGAAGCATTTATGATTTTGACGACCAATATGTGGCGGCTGCACACGGGATGAAGGGGGCCGAAGATTATTATGCGAGCCAGTCCTCGGGCCTTTTTGTGGACAGGATAAAACAGCCGACCCTTCTTATTCACGCGCAAAATGATCCGTGGATTCCTTCGGTGGATTATCACCGCAAGGATTGGGATGTGAATGAAAACCTGTCTGTTCTGATCAGTTGTGACGGTGGACATGTGGGCTTTCATGACAAGAAGAGCGAGATTCCCTGGCATGACCGGGTGGCGGCGGCTTATTTTCAGAATTTTATGGTGTGATGGGACTGTGATGACGATATGGTCTTTAGCGCGGCAGCTGTGTCTGGTTCTTTTCTTCTGGGCTTTTGCCAATATTTCTGTGGCACAGGAAATTGACAAGCCGGTGACCTTCAACCTTAAGGCCACGGAAATTTTGCCTTTTGTGGAAAAAATGATTCTGTCCGGTCAACTGGCGGAAGCCAGAAATATTCTGCAGCAAATCCGGGGCAAGACACCGGATCCCTTGCAGGAAATGTTTTTTCTGGCCCAGATCGCCGGTCTGGAGAAAAAATATGATGAAGCCATTAAATTATACCGGCAGATATTGGCGCAGAATCCGGGCCTGACCCGGGTGCGGCTTGATCTGGCGCGCACCTTGTTTCTGGCGAAGAAGGATGGCAAGGCAAAACTTCATTTTGAACTGGTTCTGGCCGGGGAATTGCCGGAAAAGGCCAAAGAAAAGGTGGAAACATTCCTTCACCTTATCCGCAAGCGCAAGCGCTGGCAGCTGCGGTCGTTTTTCGCCCTGGCCCCCGACAGCAATATCTCCGCCGGGCCGGATCAGGATGAGGTGGAAAGCCGTTTCGGCTCCGGCGGCATATTATCACAGGATGCGCAGGAAACTTCAGGGTTTGGGCTGCTGGCTTCACTGGGGGCGAATTATTTCTGGCCTCTGGATAAAAACAAACGCCTGAAGGCGGGGGCAAATATCTACCGCGCTCAATATGGCAAGTCCCAGTTTAATGATACGTATCTCACCGCCAATCTGGGGCCGCATTTTGTCTTTCAGAAAAACACCTATACCCTTCAGGCGACCGGTTCTTACAGATGGTATGGCGAGCGGCGTTATAATTATTCTTATGGATTGGAAATTTCGTCTGATCATATTCTCTCGCGGCGCTGGCGGCTGGAAAACAGCCTTTATTGGCGGGAACAGCGCTATATTCTGGACAAGGCCCGTGAAGGCCATGTGGCGGGCGGGGCCATGCGCTTTAATTATGGCCTGAATTCATCCAGCTTTGCCCAGATCATCGCCGGATATTCCCAGGAAAAAGCGCGGGCAGAATCCAACAGTTTTTCCGCCTATCAGATGGGGCTTGGTTATTATAAGGACTGGGGCCGGGGCATGACGCTTTATATAAAACCCTCTTTGTCCATGCGTAATTATGCGGCGGCGGATAATTTCTTTGCCATTAAGCGCGAAGACAGACGGGCCTCATTTCTGGTGGAGATGCGCAAGAGCGATTGGGCGCTCTGGGGTTTTGCGCCTTTATTCAGCTATCAATATACACATAATCAATCCAATATTGATTTTTTCACCTATGAGCGCCACCGTTTCCAAATGGGCCTTTCCCGTGTATTTTAATCCGGAAGGAGATTTATTCTTCTTCGATATTACTGTCGCTGAACTGCCAGTCCTGAGCATTTTCCATTTCCGCCATAAAGAGATGTTCAGCCGCGGTGAGGGCTTCTTCTTCTGAGTTGGCAGTAACGGAACATACCCAGTAAAAAGATCCCCGTTGCAGATCGGCTTTTAAGGTGACTTTAAAGTTGGACATTTTTCTGATCCTGAATGAGTAAAACCTATGCCCTTGCCTAAACATCTATCCGGGAAAATTCAAGCGTAAATCTTTGGCGCGGCTTTATCATCAGAAAAGAAAAGGCGCTTCCCGAAGGAAGACGCCCAAGTTGCAAGGAGGGTTTCGATCTTTCGTCATTCCGATAATCGCAAAACTCAGAATAACCCCGCAAAATAAATCAATATTTTACAGATCGTGGATAAGGGGGCTTGAATCCCTTACCCATGATTAATATAGCAAAATAGTGAAAAATAGGCAAATATAATCTATTTATCCGTATTTATAGAAAATAATAATAAAATTATTTCCTAATTAATCCTATTTAATAGGAAATAACGCTTGACAAAGCGGGGTCGATAGGCTATTATGTTTTACAAGATGAGAATTGGGCCCAAGGGAATGGCTCTGTGATTAAGGATCGTTAATCTTTCTTAATGGCAAAATATTTCCAGTCAATTTCTGAATTGAAGCCGCTTGGGATGTTAAGCGGCTTTTTTATTTAAAGGTCCGTATGACAAATAATCGTGCGAAGCTGCGCTGGAGCAAAGAAAGAGAAGAAATCTTTCTCGATGAATTGCGTCAGAGCGGTAATGTCAGTGCGGCCACCTCAAAAGCCAGTCTGACCAGATCGCTTGTGTATAAACGGCGCAAGGCCAATGCCAGCTTCCGCAAAAACTGGGAAGAGGCCATGGATGTGGCGCTGGATTATCTGGAGGCCTTTTTATGGGACAAAGCCATGGGCAAGAAAAATGAAACGAATGATAAAGTGGTTGATGAGAAAATTGCGATTTTCTTACTGAAGGCACACCGGCCGGAAATTTTTGGCGATGGCAAATCCCGGACTAAAAATATGGATCAGAAAAAGATAATTTCCCCCCGTAAAATTCTGATGAAAAAACTGGATGAAATGTCCTTGCCCAAGGGTGATGAGGATAAGCATTCCTCCGAAGAATGAAGAATAAATCGCTGGCACAATGGTTGGCCGGTCTTGACGCACCGCAGCGCGATAAACTTCTGAACGGTCTGAGTGAAGAAGAATGTGAGGCTTTATTTTATGACTGGTCCTTTTGGGCGCGCGACAGTCAATTGCCGCCAGAAGGGGACTGGTTCTGCTGGTTGATCCTGGCTGGGCGGGGTTTTGGCAAAACCAGAACAGCAGTGGAATGGATCAGGGGCCATGTGGAAGGAGCATCGCCTTTGGTGGCGCCATTGGGCGCGCCTCAAAGGATTGCCCTGATTGCGGATAGTTTCCTCGATGGCAAACAGACTATGATCGAAGGCGAAAGCGGCCTGCTGGAAATTTCACCGCCGGATTTCAGGCCCGTTTTTGAAAGCACCAATAAAAGGCTGATCTGGCCCAATGGCATTCAGGCGTTCCTTTATTCTGCGGAAACCCCGGATCAGCTGCGCGGGCCACAACATCATCTGGCCTGGGCGGATGAAATGGCCAAATGGCGTTATCTGAATGAAACCTGGTCGAATTTGTTATTCGGCCTCAGGCTCGGGCAGAAACCGCAGGTGATGGCCACCACCACGCCGCGTAATATTGCGCTGTTGAAAAATCTGGTGGAAGACCCGCAAACCATCGTCACCCGGGGGTCGAGTTATGAGAATAGCGCCAATCTACCGGGCAGTTTTTTTGACAAGGTGGTGGGGCGGTATGAAGGCACCCGGCTGGGTCGGCAGGAAATCTACGGCGAAATTTTAAGTGATGTTCCCGGGGCCTTATGGAGCCGGTCACAGCTCGAAACCCAGCGCATAAAAGACAGCCCGCCTTTGGTACGGATTGTGGTGGCGGTTGATCCGCCCGTGTCCACCGGGGCCAGGGCCGATAGCTGCGGCATTGTGGTGGCGGGACTGGATGCGGCAGGACTGGGCTATATCCTCGAAGATTGTTCGGTTCAGGGCTTAAGTCCCCACGGCTGGGCGGCCAAAGCGCTGGAGGCTTATGCGCGCCATCAGGCCGATCGTCTGGTGGCGGAGGTGAATAATGGCGGTGATCTGGTGGAAAGCCTGATCCGGCAGATTGATCCGGAGGTTTCTTACCGCGCGGTTCGGGCCACACGCGGCAAGGCCTTAAGGGCGGAACCGGTGGCGGCACTCTATGAACAGGGCCGGATTTTTCACAAAGGTTATTTTGCCGCTCTGGAAGATCAAATGTGTTCCATGACCGCGCGCGGGCTAGAGGGTGGCAAAAGCCCGGACCGGGTGGATGCTTTGGTCTGGGCGATCACGGAACTGATGTTAAAAAATCAGCCGCAGCCGCGCATACGGAAATTTTAACGAGAATTTAGAGAGATTTTAATTTGCCCCTGGCTTTGGGCCGATGGGCAATCGGTTCGGCGGCGAGGTGCTGTCCCTGCAATAGTGATACAGAGCTTTATAAAGCATCAGTGCGGGCCAGGCAGTGAACTTCGCCGTTTGAACCACCCCCTTTTATTTTACGGAGTCCCGGATGAATCCAGTAAACAGATTATTTCAAAAAATGATGCCCAAGACCTCTGGTTTTGAACAGAAGGCCCCTGATCTTGAACAGAAGAAAAGCGCCGTGGGTCATTTGCTGAACGGGGCAGAAACCCTTTGGATGGGTTTTGGCGCCCCGCGGTGGAGCAGCCGCAATTATGAAAGCCTCGCCAAAGAGGGTTATCGTAAAAATGTGATTGCCCATCGTTCAGTGAGGCTTTTGTCCGAAAGTGCCGCTTCGGTGCCCTTATGTCTGTACCGCGGGGATCAACAGGTCAAGCATCATGCCCTGCTGGATTTGCTGGAAAGACCAAATCCGCTTCAGGGCCGTACCAGTTTTTTTGAAACCGCCTTTGCGTATTTGAATATTGCCGGCAATTCTTATCTGGAAAAGGTGGACGGGCCGGATGGCAGGCCGGCGGAACTTTATTGTTTGCGGCCGGACCGAATGAAAATAATCGCGGGCGGCAGTGGCTGGGCTAAGGCTTATGCCTATGGTGTGCGGGGGCAGGAACATTATTTTCCGGTGGATGGCCTCAGTGGTGAAAGCGCCATTCTTCACCTCAAAACCTTTCACCCCAGTGATGATCATTATGGTCTCTCCCCCCTGGAGGCTGCCGCTTATGGCGTTGATGTGCATAATGCGGCCTCAAGCTGGAACAAGGCTTTGCTGGATAATTCGGCGCGCCCTTCGGGGGCCTTGGTCTTTGAACCCAGGGAAGGCAATTCCAGCCTGACCAGTGAACAATTCAGCCACCTCAAACAGGAAATGGAAGAAAATTTCCAGGGGGCCAAAAATGCCAGGCGGCCTTTATTGCTGGAAGGCGGCCTGAAATGGCAGCAGATGGCTTTTTCCCCGGCGGATATGGACTTTATCAATGCCAAGAATGTGGCGGCGCGGGAAATCGCGCTGGCCTTCGGGGTGCCGCCCATGCTGTTGTCCATTCCCGGCGACAATACCTATAGCAATTATCAGGAAGCCAACCGCGCCTTATGGCGTACAACCATTTTACCCATGATGGACAAGATGATTTCATCCTTGAATTTCTGGCTGCTGCCTCATTATGGCGACGATTTAAGGCTGGGTTATGATCTGGATAAAATTCCGGCCCTGAGCGCCGACCGGCAGGCGTTATGGCAGCGGGTCAGAGAGAGTGATTTTATGACCCTTAATGAAAAACGTTTGGCCGTGGGACTGGGGGCTGTGGACGGTGGTGATCATTTCTCATGAGGATTGGATCCGGCCTGCTCCATGCGGCCAGCCGCGCCCGCAAGGAAGGCATCAGTTCTGAAACCCTTTATGAGCTGGTGGAACAGGCCACGGAAGAGGGCGGCATGCGGATGCTGAAACGGTTGGGTCTGAGTGATGAAAATGCCGGCACTGACATCACGGAATTAAGGTCGCTGCTGGAAGCCTGGCGCGAAACCCGCAAAACCGCAAGGCATACCATCGTCAGCTGGTTCATCCGGCTGCTGATCTCTGCCATGGCGCTGGGTCTGGCCCTGAAAATGAAATTCATCCAGTTGGGCCAGATGTTCGGGCAATAAGATTTTTGAAGAAAAGGCAATCATGACAGTGACAAATCAAATAATAAAGCAGGAAAAACGCGTAAAAACAGGCCAGTTTGAAGGTTATGCCAGTGTCTTTAACCGGGTTGACCGGGGCAATGACCTGATCCTGCCGGGCGCTTTTGAACATTCTCTCAGGGATCGGGGTGCTGGCAGCATCAAATTATTATGGCAGCATGATCCCAAACGGCCCGTGGGTGTTATTGACGAGATTTTTGAAGACAAACACGGCCTTTATATGCGGGCAAGCCTGATGCTTGATCTGGAAAAGGCGGATGAAGCCTACCGTATGCTCACAGCCGGGGTATTGGATTCCATGTCGATCGGTTTTCACACCCTGAAGTCCCATAAACGTCATGACGGGGTGAGGCTGCTGGAAAAGGTGGATCTATGGGAAATATCCCTGGTGACCTTTCCCATGAATGAGGCGGCGAAAATCCTGTCCATCAAGGCGGATACGGCCCCGGCTCAGGAAAATAATTCACAAGAATTTTTGGCGGTGAATGATCCCGCATTAATCGCCGGTCTTCGGCATTTAACCACACTTATGGAATTCGGAAAGGACCATAATGACACTTGAAACCAAAGAAGCGTTGGAAAATCTGACCCGATCCTTTGAGACCTTCAAATCCGCCAATGATGATCGATTGGCGGAAATTGAAAGCAAAGGACAGGCGGATATTATCACCGAACAGAAACTGGACAATCTGAATGGAGAGATGGACAGGCTGCAGAATATTGTCAGCCGCCTGCATACGGCCTCAAAGCGTCCGGGCATGACGGGCAAGGATGCGGGGGATCCCCTTCGTTTGGAGGCGAAGAGGAATTTCTTCGATGGTTTTGTCCGTAAGGGGCAGGATCTTGACCTCAAGGCCCTGAATATTGGCGTGGATGCAGACGGGGGATTTGCGGTTCCGGTGGAGCTTGATCAGATGATCGAAAAACGTCTGGCCGATTTATCGCCTATACGCGCCGAAGCCAATGTGGTCTCCATTGGATCATCCAAATATAAAAAACTGGTCAATGTGGGCGGCATCACGTCGGGCTGGGTTTCTGAAACCGGTGCCAGAGTTGAAACCGCGACCCCGCAGATGCAGGAAATATCCCCGCCTCTGGGCGAAATATACGCCAACCCTGCCGCCACGCAAGCCATGCTGGATGATGCCAGTTTTGATGTGGAACGTTGGCTGTCCGAAGAATTGGCTGAGGAATTTTCGGTTCAGGAAAATGATGCTTTTGTTAATGGAACAGGCATCAACAAACCCAAGGGTTTTCTGCAATATGTGACATCTGCCGCGGATGATGCGAGCCGTACTTTCGGCGAAATTGAAGCCCTGAATACCGGGGTGGCCGGGGACTGGGCTCTCTCTGATCCTTCCGATATTCTGGTGGATCTGATCCACAGCATGAAGTCGGGGTATCGCGGGGACGCAAAATTCTACATGAATACGGGTCTGCTGGCAGAAATCCGCAAATTCAAGGATGTTGACGGCAATTATCTCTGGCGCCCTGGTCTTGAAAATGGAGCACCGGCGACCCTGCTGGGTTATCCCGTGGTGGAAGTGGCGGAAATGCCCATCAAGGCCGCGAACAGCCTGTCGGTCTGTTTTGCCAATATGAAACGGGCCTATACGGTGACGGATCGTCTGGGCACGCGCATCCTGCGGGACCCTTATTCCCATAAACCTTATGTGCATTTTTATACCACAAAACGGCTGGGTGGGGCGGTGACCAATGATCAGGCCATCAAACTGTTGAAATTTGCGCTTTAGGTCAACCTGAAGATTATTTCCTCCCAAAACTCGGATGGTTTCATTCAGGCGGGCTTCGGCCCGTCTTTTTTTCTTTAAAATCTGGATTATTTTATGGCTTTTCCAATCGGCTGGGGCCGACGGCAAAAAATCAGCATTGATGCTTTAAACGTCAGTGGTGCGGTGGCGCTGGCCAATTTCCCCATGCTGGTGACGTTGGATCATTTAAATGCGGAAATTATTGATGCGGGCGTGAATTCGGCGCTGAATGGCGGCGGTGATATTCGTTTCAGCTCAGACAGTGCAGGCACAATGCAGCTTGCCTGTGAGGTGGTTTCTTTTGTTAGCAATGTGACACCCGCAAGCCGTAAATGTGAGATCTGGGTTAAAATACCCACGCTCTCCGCCACGGTAAATACGGATTTTTATATCTGGTATAACAAGGCCGGTGAGGTTCAGCCCCTTGTGAGTGATCCTTATGGCACAAACGCAGTTTGGTCGGATTATCTGTATGTCAGCCATAATGGCAGCGAGGATGCGACCGGCAATCATACCATTACCACAACAGGCATTCCTGTGGAAATTGCGGGGCCAGATGCTTTGGCGGCGCTGGATTATAATACGGGCAAATATACATCGGCGCCCATGTCCACCAGTCTTGCAGGGGCTGTATCCTTTTCGCATTGGCATAAGGCCGATAATAATACAAATGCTGCAAGGTCGTTCGCGCTAAGAGATTCCGGTAACAGCGGCTTTTCAGTCACGCACAGGGCGGGGCAGAATATAATATTCTGTGGCCCGGATGTGAGTAATGCTAATTGGGGGCGGCAGCTGAACGGCACAAAGGCCGCCGCCACACTTGTGGGGAACTGGTATCATATTCAGGGGGCGATGGCGGCAAATGATGGTTCGGGGAACAAGGCCATCCTGACCGCACTGACCAATGGGGCTGATATGGTTGCTGTGCCGGATGCGGTCTGGTGGAGTGAACCGGATGCCAGTCAGGTTAATATTGCCCATAGGGGGGCGGGTGTCAGTCAGTTTGATGGCGGGCTATCATTTTCTTATGTTCGGCTGGGCATATTATCAACAGACTGGTTCACAACCGAACATGCCAATCAGAATAATTCAGCCAGTTTTGCTTTGGCGGGTGTACCGGAAGCGGTGGCAGCAGGACCGGCGCTGGATATTCATGCTGCCACATGCGGGCATACGGCGGATAATTTTTCTCTGGCACAATTTCATGCCCTGAATGTTCAGAATGCCACCCAGGGACAGATCAGCCATGTGATCAATCTGGGCCAGATCCAGGTCTTGGCAGTCACAGGATCAAACCATGGCCAGACCACAAATGGCCCGACGTTGATACAGGGTCAGAGTCTTATGCCGGCGCAGGGATTGCATGGCTTGAGCAATATTCTGCCCGCATTAAGCCAGCTGCAGATGATCAGCATTTCGGGGGGCATTCAAAATGTTCTGAGCGATATTATTTTGCTCAATATGTGGCATTTTCTTGAAATTACGCGCGGATTGCACGCCCTTATGAATGATGCGGCCAGCTTATATGTTCCGGCCAGCTACACCGTAAACCCTGCACGCCTGTCCCGGGCTGGTGCGGCGCGCCGAAGCTTCGGGCCTGCGAAAGCACAACGGATAAAAACCCCAACCAATCATAAAATGTAAGGATTTGAAATGGCAAAAAAAGTTGATGACAGCGTTCTGGATGCGGCGCTGAATGAATTAAAAAATAAATGTAATCTCATGACGGTTTGTACCGGTGAACCTTTGACTTTTGCCGCCGCCAATGTGGGTGGGGCGAATTTTCTTGGGGATGTGGCCATGATTGCCACAGATTTCACCCTGGCCAATGGCACCGTGAGCGGCCGCAAGTTATCCGTGGCGACCAAGGCCGGGGTTAATGTGGACGCTAGTGGTACCGCCGATCATGTAGCTTTGCTGGATAGTGTGAACAATATTATTCTTTATGTGACCACCTGCACGGCTTTGGGGCTTACCGCTGGCAGCAGCCTGACCTTTAATGGTTGGGATATTGAAATAGCGGACCCGGCATAATGGATGTTTATCTGAAAGACCCGGCGGCGGTCATTGATTACAGCATCGACTGGGCCAGCACATATCTGCTGGCGGGGGAAAATATTGTCACCAGCAGCTGGACCATCTGGCCCACTGGTGAAGTGGGGGATTTGCAGGTGGATCATGAACCGCCCCTTGCGGGCAATATTGCCAGTGTCTTTGTGGGCCTGGGCAATGTGGGCCATCGTTATCAATTGACCAATCATATCACCACAGATCAGGGGCGCACTGACGAACGCAGCTTCACCATCAGGATATCGGAACGATGAATATGATTTTATTAACAGGCCCTTCTGTGGAACCCGTTCTTCTTTCCGAGGTGCGGGAATTTTTAAAGGTGGACGGGAATGTGGAAGACGGGCTGCTGGCGCGGTTGATTATGGCCGCACGGCAGGCCTGCGAAAATTTTACGGGCCGTAAACTGATCCATCAGCAATGGCAGGTGGACTTTAATGACTGGCAGGGCACCTATCCTTATGGTCATTTAAGCCTGCCACTGTCGCCGATGGTCTCGGTTGACAAGCTGGAGGTCATGGGGTCTGAGGGCTGGATGATTGTGGATCCGGGCCAGTATCTGTTGGATAAATCATCTTACCGCGGAAAAATTATCCCTGCGGATGGGGCCTGTTTTCCTTATCCGGCCATAGCGGTGGGCGGCATCCGGGTCAGCCTTACGGCAGGATTTGCTTCTGACTGGAACGCGCTGCCCGAAGATTTGCGTCAGGGCATCTTCCATTGGATAGAAAGCCGTTATGAGGAAGATAGCGCCCTGGTGCAAAAAGCTCAAAAAAATGCCGAAAGTCTCTGGCAGTCTTACAGGATGGTGAATTTGTCATGAGCAGAAATCTACACCATAGAATTACCTGTCAGAAAATAGTCTTAACGGAGGATGGCAGCGGCGGATATGTTGAAACCTTTCAGGATATTGCCGAGGTCTGGGCCGATATTACGGAAAAACCAACCACCGTGGACACGGAAGCCCGCCAGCATAAAATGCGCAATAGTCTGGAAATAAAAATCCGTTATCAGGATGCGGCGCTGGCTTGTCGGCAAATCATATTGAACAGCCGGAAATTCCGTGTGCAGAGTTTTTCCAGCCCTGGCGAAAAGCGGCGTTTTATTATTTTTACAGTGGTTGAAGACCAATGATTGAAGGCATGGACCGTATCAAGTCTGCCATGCAGTCCCGCGCAAATCAGTATGAGAAGGATTTGCAGGAGGCGGGCCTTTTAATGGCACAGGCCATTGTCGCCGGGGCGCGGCGCAGACTATATCAAAATCTGAAATATCCCAAATCCCACAGCCCGCTGGCGCAGAATATTCGCCTTGAGGCGGAAGGTGGGGATTTGAAGGTTATCACGGATAAAGCCTATGCCCGTTTTGTGGAATTTGGCACCCGAACCATGCCCGCGCGCCCCTTCCTCACACCCGCCACCGAAGAGGTAAAGGTCTCATATTCTGAATTTTTCAACAACAAGGAAGCATCATGACCGGATTTGCCGCTGAAAGTCTGCAAAATGCCCTTTATGTCAAGCTGACGACGGATGCGGGCCTGATGGCCAGTCTTTCGGGTATATTTGATCATGTGCCCGAGGGCAGCCCACTGCCTTATATCACGCTGGCAGAAGGCAATATCCGCGACTGGTCCAGTAAAAGTCATCAGGGGCAGGAACATTTATTTGATATCCATTTATGGTCGGACAAAGTGGGCGGCAAGGAAATCCGTGAAATGGCGGATCAGGTCAATGGTCTTTTGGATAATGCGGCTTTGAACCTTACCGGCCATCAGCTTGTGAGCCTGCGTTTTGTGTTTTTTGAGAATTTCTTTGATGCAGAAGGGCGCGTGCGTCATGGCATCATGCGCTTTCGCGCACGGACAATGTCCACCATTTAATCGATTAATTAGGAGATATATCCATGAGTGCTGAAAAAGGTCGCGCCTTCCTGTTGAAAATCGGGGACGGTGCAGTGCCCGAAATATTTAACGTGATCGGCGGTATGCGGGCCACATCTTTCAGAATAAATAATGAAACGGTGGATGTTACCAATAAAGCGTCCGGCGGCTGGCGGGAATTGCTGTCAGGGGCCGGAATTCGCCATGTTTCCCTGTCCGGCAGCGGCATCTTCACCAACAGCCTCAGCGAGGGGCTGGTCCAGTCAAAGGCGCTGGACAGCAGTGTGAATAATTATCAAATTGTCTTTGAAAGCGGTGACATGTTTGAGGGGGGCTTTCAGGTAACAACGCTGGAATATTCCGGTGATTATAACGGCGAGCGGACCTATAATATGGCGCTGGAAAGTTCGGGGCCCGTGGTCTTTAGCGGGGTATGATCATATGATTAAAAACAGCGTAACCTTAAACCTGGGGGGGCGGGAATACAGGCTGAAGCCCAGCTTTCAGGCCATCATGGATATTGAAGAACGTCTGGGCGGCATTGTGGGGCTGGCGCTTAAAATTTCCGAGGGTGATATGGGCCTGAAAGAAGCAACCGTTTTCATCTGGGCCACCATGGAAGAACGCCAAGCCTTTGAGGTGGTGGGGGCGATGGTTTTAAGCGAAGGTTTGGCACAGGTCAGCAAAGGGGTCGAAGAATTGCTGACCATCTGCCTTACGGGTACAAGGCATGCGCCATAAAATACCAGAGGATATTGACTGGCGGATCTATGCGGAAATCGCTTTCATATTATTGAGGTGGTCGCCCCGTGATTTTTGGGCGGCAACCCCGGTGGATTTCTGGATTGCCTATGGGGGCTGGCGCAAAAGGAATGGGCTGGACGTGTCTGAAATAAAGCCGCTTGGTCGCGATGAATTGGATCAGTTGATGAAAATTCTGTATTGACGTTGCATTATTTTAAGGCTTATATCCAAGGCATGATGAAAAAATACAAAAGCTCTTCCCAGTCCTCTTCTCAGTCCTCTTCTCAGGCCGGGGTACCCAGGAAATCTCTGCGTGAGAGGGTCGCGGACCGGAAAGCCGGTATTAGACCGGAAATGCCCCCGGCCAGAAAAAAAATGATGGGCCGGATGAAATTGCTTGCCAATATTTTACAGGGCATTGGCCTGATTATGCTTTTTGTGGTTTTAGGGCAATTTATCAAAAGCGGCTATGTCGAGATGAATTGGGTTGATGTGACGGTCTATTCGGGCATGTTCCTTGTGGGTCGGGCCGGATTGGCAATTCTCACACTGATGAAAAGCATGCGTTAAATCATTAAACGCAGAATATTTTGGGTTTAAACCCTTTTTCAAACCGCCTTCCGGGCGGTTTTTTTTATGGAAAATTCATGACAGAAACAATATTGGACAGCCTTGTGGTGAAGATTCGCGCGGATGGTTCGGCGCTGAAAACTCAACTTGGGGACATAGAAAAGGACTTCAGCCAACTGGATCATGTGGCCGATAAAACGGCCGCCGGTATGAGCCGGGTCTTTGAAAATTTCGCCAGATCCGGGAAATTGAGCTTTGACGGCCTGCGCCAGACAGCTTTGTCAGCCCTGAGTGATATTGCAGGCTCCGCCATTCAATCGGGTCTGAATAATATTTTTGGTTCCGGTGGCGGTGGTGGTTTTGGCAGTTTTCTGGGCAATGTGGCCAGCAGTTTTCTCGGCGGTCGGGCGGGCGGCGGCAGTGTATCGGCGCGGCAGCCCTATATCGTGGGGGAACGGGGGCCGGAATTATTCATGCCGGAAATGCCCGGACGCATCATTCCAAATTCTGGCAATATTATGCCGTCCGGCGGGGCAGGTAAGGTGACCAATATTACGGTGAATGTCACCAATAAAGGCAGTGCAGATCATATGAATGAGCGCAGCGCCGGACAATTGGCCGTGGCGGTCAGGCGCGCCATGGCTCAGGCGGAGCGGAATTTATAATGTATTGGCTGGCTGAACAAAAAGATCAGACCGAAATTTCCACCATCCGGCGTTTTTCCCCGGCTTATTGGACGGTAAATTTCTCCCGCCCGATGATGGCTTCTGTGGTGAGTACGGGTGTGGATTCTATGAAAATAGACCTGATTTTCTATCGCAAGGAAGACCTTTGCGGTTTGATCTGGGAAAGTGATGATCTGTATGACCATGCCTTTGGTCAATATGAAACAAGGCGTGATTATTCTGATACGCGCCTGTCTTTTCGTTGGCAAAGTCAGGGTATTATTGTCCTGGATCAGTTGAATGGCCCCACCCTAACCATCGAAGGCCGTGATCAGAACGGGGCCGCACGTACCTGGTATGTGCGGCTGGCGAATTATGCGGTGGGCAGCCCGGAAGATGCGGTGATCAGCCTTGATTTTGATGCGCTGGATGGCGGTTATCTCCTGCCCACAGAGGCAGACCCTGTCTATCCGGCCGATATTGACCGTCTTTTTATCAGCATGGTGCCGCCGGAATATGACGGGCTGGCCACAGGGCCGCTTCTGAATGTGCAGGAAGCCAGTGTGACGATCACAGACCTGAAAGTGGAAGGCAGCACATCCACCCTGAAGCGCGGGGGTGGTTATGTGAAGCCCCATCAGCTCAGGATCGCCAATGGCTATGATGATGTTTATAATTTAACCCCGGAACGGGTGATCTGGAATATGATCCAGCTGGGTTATCGTGACTGGATCAATCATTATGTGGGTATGAGCCATTATTTCAACCTCAGCTGGGATGCGGGGGCCGCTCGGTATGTGATTGACCCGGCCAGGGCCAAATTAAACAAAGCCACTGAAAGCTGGCATCTGGATTATTTTACCCGGGCCGGATATTTTGGTTTTAAGATCATTGTTTCGCTTTCTTATGAAATTTTGATGGAAAATTATCCCGAAGGCTGGCAGCAGAAAGCTTTTGATGGCAGTTCGGCCCAAACCGGCTGGTCTCCGCCCTCGACCCTGATCGCCCCCACCAATCAAACAGCATTGGATTATCTCAGGGACGTGTTTGTGGCCTTTGGCACAATGCAGCAGGCCGCGGGACTTGCCCTTTATATGCAGATCGGGGAACCCTGGTGGTGGGTGTCTCTGGGGGCAAGTCAGGTGCCATATTTTTATGATACGGCTACAACAACACTTTATACCACAGAAACAGGAAATATTTTGCCAGCGATGCATCAGACCATTGCTGAGGCTATTTCAGCAGAACAACAGACCTATTTAAACTGGCTCGGTGATAAACTGGGGCAGTCCACGCTTTGGCTCCGCGATCAGATCAAGCTTTTTGATGCCTCCGCACAGGTGGGGCTCTTATTCTATACCCCCCAGGTATTGCTGGAGGGCGCACCCATGGTGGCCAGTGTCAATCTTCCCGCCGCATATTGGGCCTCCCCCGCCTTTGATTTTTTTCAGGCGGAAGACTATGACCATGTGATAAACGGGGATTGGGCGGCTCATGAAACAGGGTTGAAAATATTGGACGACCTACTGCATTACCCGAAAAACCGGATGCATTATTTTTCAGGTTTTAACCTGCTCGCCGCGACTCCTGAAAATTGGCAGAATATTGACCACGCCATAACCGATGGTTTTGCACGGGCTTATGAAGAGACATTCGTTTGGGCCTATCCCCAGATTGTTCGGGACGGGTTTATCTATAATCATAATTTGGAGAAGGATATGAGCGGGTTTCATGAAATTCGCCTGCCAGCAGATATTGGTTTTGGGGCCAGTGGCGGGCCGGTTTTTGCCACAAGTGTCGTGGAAATGGCTTCGGGCCATGAACAGAGAAATCAGGAATGGGCCGAAGCGCGCATCCGGTATGACGTTGGCCTTGGGCTGCGTTCTGAAAATGACGTGGCCGAAATGATCAGTTTTTTCCGGGCGCGGGCGGGCCGGGCTTATGGTTTTCGCTTTAAAGACTGGAGCGATTATAAAAGCGGCCTGCCGGAAAATAACCCCGCAGCCACGGATCAGATAGTGGGGACAGGAGACGGCAGCAGCATAGTATTCCAGCTGGTTAAAACATATGTCAGCGGCGCGCTTGAACATAAGCGCAATATCACGAAACCTGTAACAGGAACGGTGATGGTGGCTCTGGATGGTGTGAGCCAGGCCAGCGGCTGGCAGGTGGACGATACAAACGGCCAAATCACGTTTGATGTGGCACCGGCCCTCGGGGTCAGTGTCACAGCGGGATTTGAATTTGATGTGCCGGTGCGTTTTACAGAAGATCATCTTTTTGTAACCCAGGAAACATTCCGCGCCGGGGACATTCCGGCGATCCCTCTGATTGAACTGCGTCTTTAAATGAAAAATATTACACCGGCCCTGAAAAGTCACATTGCGGGCGATCTGCAGAATATGGCCACATGCTGGCTGCTCACCAGACGTGATGGTGTGCGTTTAGCCTTTAGTACCCATGATCAGGAATTGAGGATTGAAAATCTTGTTTTCCAGCCTTCCAACAGTTTTCTGCCCACACATATCAGCAGCAGCAATCGTTTGAACGTGGACAATCTTGATGTGACATCCATTTTAAGCAGTTCCGCCATTTCGGAAAAAGATATTCTGGCGGGCCGGTATGACCATGCCAGAATTGAGATATTTCAGGTCAATTGGGCTGATCCCGCCCAGGGTAAATTATATCTTCGCGTGGGCTGGATTGGTGAGATTACGGTGAAAGACGATCAGTTTGTGGCTGAGGTCAGAGGTATGATGCAGAAAATGCAACAGGTGGTGGGCACGCTTTATTCCCCCGAATGCCGGGTCGATCTGGGCAGTGTCTATTGTCACGTAAACCTTGAAGCCTTCAGTGTTCTCGGCAAGGTTACTTCTTCATCGGGGCCGAGGCTTTTTTATGATCAGGACAGGCTTGAGGCGGATGGCTGGTATGATTATGGCCTGTTGCGCTGGGTCACGGGGGCAAATGCGGGCAAAGCCGTTGAGGTGAAGACATTTAGCGGGGGAAGTTTTAAGCTTTATGATCCCATGCATGACTTAATTGCGGCGGGGGACATCTATAAGGTTTATGCCGGCTGTGACAAACGATCCGTCACCTGTAAGAATAAATTTGCCAATTTTGAGAATTTTAAGGGGGAGACTGCCATTCCCGGGAATGACAGTCTTTATAATTATCCGGGTCTGAAATGAAACAGGCCGCTTATGATGTCTTTTTAGCCGCAGTCTTCTTGGCCGCTGGTTTTTTGGCGGCTGCTTTTTTTGGTGCAGCTTTTTTGGTTGTAGTCTTTTTAGCCGCGGGTTTTTTAGCGGCTGTTTTTTTAGGAGCGGCCTTTTTTGGTGCCGCTTTGGCCTCCGCCGCAGGTTCTTTATTTTCTGCGACGGGTTTGCCTTCGTCGTCAACTTCGGTCCATTGTTCCGGGAACATACGGGCATGAACCTGATTGACCCTTTGGCTTACATCCGCCAAAGCCCGAAGTGTGGCTTCCATATTATAACCGATGCCGCGGAAGGAATAAATTTTCGAAGGCGCATCAAAGGCCCGGAAAATATTTTTGGGCAGAACTTCTTTATGCTGGGAATTGGCAATGTCGCCAATAAAATCATAAAGAATATATTCGCCTTTGGACTGACTGATCCAGGCATCATTGGCTTCGTCAGAATTTTCTGACAGCATCAGGATATTTTCATTGTTGAGAGGGTGTTTTTCAGGCAGGTCAAGGATTTTACGCAAAGAGGCGGCTCTTTCTTTTCCTTTTTTGCGGGGGCTCCACAACAGGCGGGAAATTTGGTTGGTGCCGGTGAGTATATTTTGCAGTGCATAGAAAACACCCGAAGCACCTTCTTTTTCCAATGACTGATTGAGTATATCCACGCTGGCTTCAACGAAGCGGCACTGACTTCTCAGTTCGTGAATATGCAGGCTTATAAAATTCATGTCCATCCCAGATAAATCCTTCTTAGGTTGTTTTCTTTTATTTGATCAAATATTCCCTGATGACCCCAATTAGCCAATATCGGAAAAAAGCCATTCTAGCGGCAAGATTCTGTGTGGGAAGCCCTTTTCGACATCAGGGCAGAATTCCTGAGACGGGAATGGATTGTGTCGGGCTGATTATTTATGTGGCCCAGGCGCTGGATATTGAAATCAAGGCCGAAACCAATTATCGGAAAATCCCGAAAAGGCAAGCAATAACAAGGGCTGCGCAGGAATTTAATTTTGTGGAAAAGCCGGTTTCATCCATGGTGCCCGGCGATATTCTGCTTCTGACGTTCGGAAAATATCTCGAACATGCTGTATTTTTTTCTGATCGCGGCATCATTCATGCCTGTGAAAAATACGGAAAAATCGTGGAACACAGGCTTGATCCTGTGTGGCAGGCGAGAATCACCAGAGTTTATGAATTCCCAAAGAACATTCAATTAAAGGCGTAATTTAAGAAATGGCAAGTGTGATATTAACCGTTGTTGGTACGGCAGTTGGCGGGCCGGTGGGGGGTATGGTGGGCGGCCTGTTGGGCCGGGAGATTGATAACCGTCTTTTTTCTTCTCACAGCAGCAGAAGCATTGAGGGTCCACGTCTTAAGAATCTGTCAATCCAGACCTCGGCATATGGCGAACCCATTCCTCTGATTTATGGCAGCATGCGGGTCTCCGGCAATGTTATCTGGTCCACGGGTTTGAAAGAAATAAAAAGTGAAGAGACAGAAACCTCTGGCGGCAAAGGCAGCAGCCAGTCGGTGACTACGGTAAAATACAGTTATTCCGCCTCTTTTGCGGTGGCTTTGTCGGGTCGAAGAATTATTGATGTTGGCCGTATCTGGGCGGATGGGAAATTGTTACGCGATGCCAGTGGGAAACTAGCGGTTTCGGGCAGTCTATCCATTTATGATGGTGCGGAGGGACAGCCCCCCAGCCCTTTGATTGAGGCCATAGAAGGGGGTAATAATACCAATTCTTTCCGGGGATTGTCCTATGTGACCTTTGAGAATCTGGCGCTGGGCGAATATGCCAACCGTATTCCAAACCTGACCTTTGAAGTCATTGCCGATAGCGGTACCGGGGTGATTTTATCGGATATTATTTCGGATATATGCCTGCGCGCCAACCTTGAGGATTATGACGCAACAGACCTGGATCAGATTGTACGGGGTTATATTATTCCCGGCCCGGCTCCCGCGCGCCGCATGATAGAAGAATTGGCCAGTCTTTATCATTTTGATGTGGTGGAACAGAATAACAGTCTTTTATTCAGAAAACTTTCCCGCCCAACGGATGTTGATATTGCCAGTGAGGATATTATTATTTCCGGTGGCGGGGCAAAATCCGAAAAATCAAAAATATCCCTGAAACGCCGACAGGAACTTGATCTGCCCCGGGAAGTGGGCATGGCTTATATTGACCCATCGCGGGATTTTCAGCCGGGACAACAGCGGGCGCGGCGGCTGAATGTGGCTTCTGAAATTGTGGAAAATTTCTCGGTGCCGATCGTTTTGGAATCCAGCGAGGCGAAAAATATTTCTGAAATTCAGCTGGACCTGATCTGGCACGGGCGGGAAAAGATCCATTTTAACCTGCCGCCCCGTTACAGCGATCTTCAGGCGGGTGATATTATTAGCCTAAATCTTCCTTCACAGACGGCGGAATTTCTGATTGAGGAAATTGAACTGGGCCGGGATGGTCTGGAATGCCAGGCAGTAAAATATAATTCGGAAATTTTTAGCCATAATGCCGTCGCGGAGGGCGGCACTATCCCGGTACAGATTGTGGCGGATATTGCCCTATCTTTTCTCCATTTTCTGGATATGCCTTCTATAAGCGGTGATAATATTGCTTCCCCCATTTTGTTTTGGGCGGCTTCCAGAGGAGCGGGAAAATGGACCGGAGCAAAACTTTATGTGTCCCGTGATGGCGGGGCGCAGTTTACAGCCCTTACATCCACTTCTTCCGAAGCCGTCAGCGGAATGGTCGATAATATCCTGCTAGGTGGCCCCACGGCCTATTGGGATGAAAAAAATGAAATGCTGGTTCGCCTTGATGAAGGGTCGGGCTTTTTGCAGAGCCTTGATGAGAACGGGGTTCTGGGCGGGGGCAATGTGGCCTGGGTGGGGGGAGAGATCCTTCAATTCAGGAATGCGGTATTAGAACCGGACGGGCGTTATCGTTTGAGCGGGCTGTTGCGCGGCAGACGCGGCACGGAACATCTTGTTTCGAGCCATAGCGCGGGCGAGAAATTTATTCTCCTGACATTAACACAGACCAATTCCAGCGCCTTATTGTTATCAGATGTGGGAAAAAGCCATCTATATAAACTGGTGTCCGTGGGACAAAATCTTGATGCGGTTGCCGCGGAAAATATCCTTTATGCAGGGAATAACCTAAAGCCTTTTTCACCGGTTCATGCGCTGGGCCGGCGGGACGGGGCCGGCAATATCACCCTTGAATGGATCCGGCGCAGCCGGGTTGGCGGCGAATGGCTGGATAATACGGATGTGCCTTTGGGTGAGCTTTATGAAAAATATGATGTGGAAATTCTGAACCTGGGCTCCGTGGTGCGAAGTCTCAGTGTTTCCAGCTCGAATTTCATCTATACAGCGGCCCTGCAGATTGAAGATTTTGGTGCAATCCAGGCTTCAATTGAGGTGAATATCTATCAGATAAGTGATGCGGTGGGTCGCGGCTGGCCCCTTAATATAACCCTATAAACCCTCAAAATAATTTTATAAAAAGGTATTTTTTATGGCAAATGAGACCCCGCGTTATAAAGCGCCTTATATTCTATCGACCCAGTCCCAGAAAGAAGTGACCCATAATATGGCGCTTAATCTTCTGGATATGGTCATTCAACCGTCTGTTGAGACCATGAGCCTGTCCGCCCCGCCCATAAGCCCGGCAGATGGGCAGTTATGGCTTGTGGGGGCGGCTGCCACCGGGGACTGGCTGGGTCAGTACAATAATATTGCCCAGTTTCTGGGCGGCAGCTGGAATTTCCATTTGCCATCAGAAGGTTTCTCGGTCTGGCTCAAGGACAATGGGGTTGCGGCCCGGTTTCTTTCAGGTCTTTGGCAGGTGGGTAGCCTTCAGGCCACGTCTGTGGAAATTTCCGGCCAACAGGTGGTTGGCCCCCGGCAGGCGGCCATTGCAGATGCAGGCGGCGGGCTCACAATTGACAGTGAAGCCCGTGCCGCTTTGAATGGCCTGCTGGCGGCATGCCGGACCCATGGATTGATTGCACCTTAGGATCAGGACCTATAAATATTTACTGAAAAAGATCCCCCAGTTTGAGGGCCAGACCCATATCGCCTTCAATTTTAAGTTTGCCCATCATAAAGGCCATTTGCGGGTTAAGGGAACCATCCAGAAGGCCTTCAAAATTTTCATCATTGATCACCAGAGTGACGTCGGCCTCATTGTCTTCATTGCTGACAGTGGGCGGGGTTGTGGCCCCATCGATGAAGATATATCCATCCCCCATCAGGTCGATTTTAACTTTTTTACCGTTGGCTTCCATATCAGATGATTTTTCACGGATCATGTTGGTATGTTCTTCCAGACTCATGGATTTTTCCTTTTGATATATTTTGAGTTGTATATTTTTTAGCATGCAGCCAATTTTATTACCAGACATTCCTTAACTGACGCAGCGCCGTAAAAACCTGACGTTCTGTTGGATTGTCGGGAAAATCCGGCAAGCTTCTTTTCAATTCTTTTATGATGGACGCATTATTCAGGCGGAAAAAGCTGTTGATGTGTTTTTCTTCTTCCATGGTGGTCACATGGGCCTGATGGGGGTCTTGATTTTCATATTTATGAAGGAAGTTTTTGGCCGTTTCATTACCCGGTTCCCGGTCCAGGGTGAAATTCAGGTTGTTGATCAGATAATCATGTCCCGGGTAAATTCTGGTATGATCCGGAAGGGTGAAAAGCTGTCTGGAAAAACTTTCATAAAGCTCATCCACATCGCCACCGAGTTTACAATGCCCGGCCCCGGCATTAAACAATGTATCACCACAAAAAAGCGCGGCCTGATCACCTTCGGACAAAAGACATACATGGCTTTTTGTATGGCCCGGCGTATCGAGAACCTTTAAACTTATACTCTGGCCGACCTTGACATTGTCACCGGCTTTCAGGCCAATATCAACGTCAGGAATTTTGCTGCGGGCCCCGTGATGGGCAAGGATTTTGGCGCCGGTTTTTTCCACCATTTCCCCGTTACCGCCAATATGATCCCAATGTTCATGGGTATTGAGAATCTGGGTAATGCGCAGCCCCATGCTTTGCGCGGCATCATAACAGCGCTCCGCATCAAGCGGGTCAATCACCAGAGCCTCTTTTGTCTCGGCACAGCCAATCAGATAATGAAAATTCCGCATTGAATTATCGGCATAAAGCTGTTTGACGATCATGGCTGGGGTTTTCTTTCTTTAAGAGTGGCCATAAGCGCGCGAGGGGCCATTGGCGCGGATTTTCTCCCGCATATTCAAGGGCTGACCATTCGTGTCCACTTCAAAATCATAACAGTCCACAATAATATTATTCACCATATCTTCTTTTGCTTGTCTCAGCGCCTCTTCAAGGCCATCCGTTTCAAATATGGATGCGGCAGAAAAATCGTGAACCCATTGGTTTTTCCCATCATGCTGACTGAAATAGACATTCAATCCCTCTTTCAGATGATTTGCGGTAATGATGTGTTTTTGTGCGCTCATATTATTTTCCTGATAATGTTCCTGTCAGGAAATATATGGGGGGTTGGCTTTCAAGGTCAAGGGAATTGGCGCACGGATTATACGTTTGCAGATAATCTATGGGCAGGAAGATGCAGGATCACTGTAGTGCCGCCGCCATAGGCGCTGATGATGGAAACGGAGCCTTCATGTTTTTCCACCAGTTGTTTGACGTAAGAAAGGCCAAAACCAATACCGGTGGTGGGATTTGAATAGATATTGGCAAGATGGGTGTCATGGCAGAAGACTTTGGTTAATTCCTGGGGCATCATGCCCAAACCATCATCTGTGCATTTGATCATACAGGAACCGTCTTTTTCCATTTCAGCGGATAAAGAAATATTGCCCTCTTCCAGCGTAAATTTCAGGGCATTGCTGAGCAGGCTGTGAACAACCTGCTGCAAACGGGAGCGATCACCTTTGAGAAGAGGCAGGTCATCATCAATGGTGCTTTGTAAATTAATATTTTTATTCTGCGCCCTGTCCCGCATTTTTAGCAGGCATTGATCGACCATGTGGGAGATTTTGAATATATCTTCATGTAAATCAAATTCAGCCGTTTCCAGTTCTTTAAGCTCCAGCAAAGTGTCAATCAGTCTGAGCAGCTCCTGGCCGGCACCATGAATGTCCTGAGCATAATCCTTATAGGATTCTTTTCCAATCGGGCCGAGCATTTCCGACATAATCACCTCTGAATAACCCAATATGCCATTCAGGGGGGTGCGGAAATTATGATGCATGGCCGCGAGCAGTTTTTTCTTGGTATCCTTGGCCGCCTCATTGCGAACATTGTCTTCGGTTTTGCTGTTTCTGAGAATACAGATAAAGCGAGAGCAAGTCCCGTCACTGTCAAAAGGCCGTATGGTGAGATTTACATCAAGCGTTTTGCCGTCTTTGCAGATCCAGCGACAAAAGAGAATGGCCGCGCGACGGGTTTTGATCACGTCCTTGATCACGGTCTGATTATTGCCGGCCTTATTATGGTCGATATAGGAAAAGAGATTCTGGTCCTTGACCATGTCAATCTTCTGACCGGTGATGATTTCAAACTGCTGGTTGACATCTTCGATGAGGGGATCGTCATTTTCGGCTTTGGTAGAGATGATGGCAATGGCATCACTGACTTCATGAAAGACTGAATCAAAAAGCCCGAATTCTTTGTTGAAACGGGAAGCCGACAGGCCTTCGGGACATCCTGAAATATCCCCAAGGTTCTTTATATCCCGCCCCTGCGCGATTTCACTTCCCGTATTTTCACCGGTTTCCAGAGAATATTGATCAAGCAGTGTTACATTCATTTTATTCGGAACCCCTATTGTCCTCGTATCTTAAAAGCAGGCAATTCTTTGTGCCATGACCCAGTTCAACCTAAAACCAAAGTCGGGATTCATCTATCTTTATCAAATCACTGGGACGAATCATCTCTCAAATGATTCGCCGAATCAACAAAAAAATTAACTTTTCATTAACCAAAAAATTAAAAACCTCTAAAAATGGCGGTTTTCCTCACATTAAGCAGGCGATTTTTTTTAACTTATTTGTTAGGGTGAAGAAAAAACGGTTGGAATTTATATTGGAAACTATTTTTACGCTGGTTGTATTATTGTTCGGGTCTGGTCTTGTTGCAGGGATTTTAGCCGGGATGCTGGGGGTCGGGGGCGGAATTATTCTGGTGCCGGTGATCTATTACATCCTGCCGCTCATGGGGCAAAATGGGGATTATATTATGCATATGGCGGTGGGCACATCGTTGGCCACCATTATTCCCACATCAATTGTCTCCACGCTGTCTCATAACCGGAAAGGGGCCGTCGACTGGCTGACTTTTCGCAAAATCGCCCTATATGTCGTCTTTGGGGTTTTGTTGGGAACGTTTAGCGCGGACATGGTGAAGGGTCATGTGCTGACAATGATTTTTGCTTTTATCGCCCTTCTGGTTGCCCTCAGATTATTATGGGTAAAAAAAGAACAAAAGGCCCTCATTGCAGAAGAAGATGACATTCCACAAACTTCCAGGTCAAAAACTTCCAGAGTTGAGAAAGTCAGCGGCATGATGATAGGATTTTTTTCCGCCCTGATGGGCATTGGCGGAGGGAGTTTCAGCGTCCCTATCCTCACAGGCAGAGGATTTTCAATTCACCGCGCTGTGGGGACCTCATCTGCGATTGGTTTTTTAATCGCCGTTCCCGGCACCCTTGGTTTTATGGTCGCGGGGCGGGATGTGCCGGTGCTGCCGCAATATAGTCTGGGTTATGTGAACCTGTTGGTTTTTACCCTGATCGTACCCGCAACCATGATCGCCAGCCCATGGGGGGTCAGGATCGCCCATAAAATGTCCCCTGTAATACTCAGGCGCTCTTTTGGGCTCATCCTTTTGATCATTTCCATACGAATGATGATAAATAGCTTTCCCGCCTGACCCTTAAATCACACGGGGCAGCCATTGGTAAATATGATGTCACCAAAACGGGGTTTTTGCACAGAGATATGATAAATCTCCCGCGGGGCAAATAAAGTAGACTGCAATACCCCGCCCAAGCTGAAGAAGAGCGGTGAATAATCCATGTAAACTTCAGAGATAACGACCGTTTCACCGTCATTGAGGCTGAAATCCCCGGGGATTGAACCTAATTGTGCATTCTGTCCGGTTGTACCGATTTTGCTGGTATAAGCGGCGTTGCTGGTTCCATTGCACTGCACATTTATGGTGGAAGCCCCGGCCCCGCCGGTGACATAGGAAATGATCACCTGCCCGTTGGTCAGGGCAAAAGGTTTCATAATATGATCAACGGCATCAAAGGCATTTTGAATTCCTGTATCGGCCAGAAACTGATTTTGAGAGATGAGGTTGGTCATGGCATTGACCGTAAGGTTGGTCTTGCGTTCCATCATCAACAGCCGGAATACCTCAAAACCCGCCATCATGGCCAGAAGGATGATCGGAAAGGTAAAGGCAAATTCAATGAGGATGGTGCCTTTTTCGTTGCGCATAAATTTCCGTAAAAAGGCCGGTTTGATGATTTTTCTAATCTTGATAAGCATGTCTCACCTCACGTCTTTACCAGGGGTTCGCAGCCCGGTGATGGGGCCCCAAATGGCTCGTTCTTAATGGCGGTGCTGGCGGTTAATTTTATTTTGCCATCCGCTGACCCCATCATTTTAGAGAAATAACCCGTCATATAATGGGAATCATAAGTGACGTTATAAACCACCACATCACCGGGTCCGCCCAGTCCTGCGGTGCCCACTTCTTCATCCCAACTGTTGTTGCAGTTAAGATCCGTGAATGAATCCACTCCCGGTGTATAATATCCATCCGCATCAACATCCGTATAAGGTTCCGGCAGACCCACGTCACCAAAGGCTTTATAAACCTTCTGGGTAATGGTGAGGTTATTGGCTTCGATCATGCCAAATGTGCGTTGACGCAAAAGGTCATTGATATATTCTTCCCGGGTCATGCCCACTTCAATATAACCGGTCATGCCCGCGCGGGAGGCATCGGTGAGCGCGCCTTCAATAAGGGTTGTGCTAAGCATCACAGCACCCATCTCAAGCGTGCCGATGGAGGCTGTGATAATAATGGGGGCCACCAGCGCCATTTCGACCAGGGCTGCACCTTTATTATCCGCCCTAATCCGGCGAAGGATATTTTTCAGATCTTTTTTCATCTCTGTCTTTTTTTTCATATTAGAGCTCCTGTTTCAAAGCCATATCTGGCGTAATTGAGGCTCTCCTTGCTTTTATTCCTATCCGCCACCCATCATACTGTCGGATATCTGACAGGCTGCCGGGCCCATCAGAATGATGAAAAGTGTGGGCAGAATAAATAATATTAACGGGACCGTCATGGTCGCGGGTAATTTTGCGGCCTTTTCTTCGGCCTTCATAAATCTTTCGTTGCGAAATTCGTTGGAAAGAACCCGCAGGGACTGAGACAGGGGCGTTCCGTATTTTTCGGACTGGATCAGGGTGGCGGTTACGGCCTTGATCGCGGGCAGGGTCACGCGGTTGGACAGGTTGATCAGGGCCTGTCGCCTGTCGGGCAGGAAACCCAGTTCCACCGCGGTCAGACCCAGTTCATCGGCCAGCTCCGGGCCGGTATTGCCCATTTCACGCACAACCCGCTGCAAGGCAGAATCCATGGTCAGGCCCGCTTCCGCACAAATCACCAGCAGATCAAGCACATCGGGCAGGGCCTTTTGCATTTCCAGATTTCGTTTGGTGGTCACATTTTTAAGAAAAACCTCTGGTGCATAGGATGAAAATAATACAGAGCCACCGCAGGCCAAAATTTTCATCATGGGTTTGAGCTGAAACATGTCCAGGCCATAAATCATCACCACGGCCACGATCCCGATGAAAATGGGAAGCGCCAGTTTAAAGAAGAGGAAAATCACCAGATTATCCTTGGACCTGTATCCGGCCTGTAGCAGTTTTAATTCATATTTTTCCGCCTGCTCGTTTTTAAGCAGATTAAAACTGCTGACAATACGGTGCATCAGACCCACATATTTGACCGATTTGATTTTCTGCCGTCTTTTAACCGGGGCGACAAAACCACGCTTCAGGTCCTGTCGTCTGTCTTGCAGGGCTTTGATGCGTCCGCTCATGGAATCCTTGACAATGCCCGTACTCCAAATGGCCAGCACCATCAAAAAGGCCGAAGCGGCCGCAAGGATGGTGATGATATCTTCGCCATTTATGCCTTCTGGTAAATAATCCAACATTGCCCTAAACCTCGAAACTGATCATTTTTGACATGATAAACATGCCTGTTCCCATCCAGATCAAACCACCCACAAGGGCAATCTGCCCCCTGGGGTCGGTCCACATCACTGACATATAATCATAATTGACCAGCGAGATCATACCGCACATGATGAACGGCAAACAGCCGATGATATAGGCACTGGCCTTGCCCTCGGATGTCATGGCCCTGATTTTAAGCTTGAGCTGGCTTCGTCCGCGCAGAATGCCGGCAAGGTTGCCCAGGGTTTCTGCAAGATTTCCCCCGGTTTCCTGCTGAACCGAAAGACTGATGACAAAAAATTTAAAATCCGGTGTGTCCAGCCGTTCAGAGGTACTCCATAACGCCTCATCAAGGGTTTTCCCCAAGCGAACCTCATCGGATATACGGCCAAATTCCTGGGCTATGGGATTTTCCATTTCCTTGGAAACGGAATTGATTGATTCCGTCACCGGAAGACCAGCCTGCAGGCCGCGAACGATAAGGTCAATGGCCTCGGGGAATTGGTTGGTAAATTTATTCAGCCGTTTGGTGATCACTTTTGATACAAAAAAATGAGGCAGGGCCAGACCCATCAATATGCCCACCATTAAAGAAGGCAGGAAAGAAAGCCCCCCTAAAGTGAAAGAGATGAGCATGACAATTACCATTATCGTCAAACTGATAATGCCATATTTTCTGAAACTGATATTCATGCCGGTCTGATCAAGTCTTTTGCGTAATTCTTCCGGTTTGGGCATGATATTTGCCAGGAAATTCTGTTCTTTTTTGGCAAAAAGCATTTTTTTCTTGGTTTCGGCGGCAAAGGCCTGGGATTTGCCATGTCTGTTTTTAACCTGATCCAGTCTTTTGCTGATAACCTTATTCTTATTGCCCATCAAACCAAAGGCGTAGGCCAATATGGTCAGGATCATGGCGACACCGACAAATATTCCGATCAGGACGATGGATGGGTTGTTAACAAGCATGTTTTTTCCTATAGAGCCTCTAACAGGGCCCGATGCAGCCCAAAATATTCCGCTTTATCGGTAAAATGCGGCCGGACACCGGTGGGTTTGAAATGACCCGTAAGATTTCCGTCCGCATCTTCTCCGGTAAATTCATAAATAAACAGATCCTGGGTGGTGATCACTTCCCCTTCCATGCCCACCACTTCACTGATGGCAGCGCAGCGTCTGCCCCCGTCACGCATTCGCGATACCTGTACCACCATGTCAACCGCACCTGCGATCTGCTCCCGCACGGCTTTTGCCGGCAGTTTCAGATCGGCCATGCCGATCATATTTTCCATACGGGTCAGGGCTTCACGCGGGTTGTTGGCATGCAGGGTACACATGGAGCCGTCATGGCCCGTATTCATGGCCTGCAATACATCAAAGGCCTCAGCCCCGCGAACCTCCCCCAGGATAATGCGGTCAGGCCGCATACGCAGGGCGTTTTTCACCAGATCGCGCATGCTGATCTCACCCTTGCCTTCGAGGTTGGCCGGACGTGTTTCCAGCCTGACCACGTGGGGCTGTTGCATTTGCAGCTCAGCCGTATCCTCAATGGTCACAACTCTTTCCCCCACATCAATCATGCGGGAAAGGGCGTTCAGCATGGTGGTCTTACCAGAACCGGTACCCCCTGAAATCAATACATTCAAACGACAGGCGGACGCAATTTTCAATACGGTGGCCATCTGCGGCGACATGCTGCCAAATTGCAGCATTTTATCGAGGGTAATTTTCTGTTTGGCAAATTTACGGATGGAGATAGAGGAACCGTCAATGGCCAGTGGCGGAATGATGATATTCACCCGGCTGCCATCTTCCAGACGGGCATCACAGATGGGGGAACTTTCATCCACCCGTCGGCCCACGGCAGTAACAATGCGGGTACAGATATTCATCAAATGCTGATTGTCGCGGAAGGTGATGTCACTGAGCTGAAGTTTACCGTTTTGCTCGATATAGACCTGTTTGGGGCCATTGACCATTATTTCAGTGATGCTCTCATCCGATAAAAGCGGCTCCAGCGGGCCGAGGCCGAGCATGTCATGCAGCAGCATATTGACCAATTCGCGCTGTTCGCGGAGATTCAGGTTGATTTTTTCCTGTATCATCAGCTCATTTACCGCTTCACTGACCTGTTCTGCCAGTTCCGAACGTTCCATTTCATTGGCAGCGGTCGCGTCAATATATTCCAGCAGCAGGGGTTGGAGCCTGTTTTTGGCCTCCATAATACTGTCCTGGCTGGAGATTTGTTTTTCTTTGGCCTGATCCCGGTTTTTCTTTTCCTCCTGAAGTTTTTTCTGATTATCTTCTTCCTGAGTATCGGGCTTTTTTTCAGTGGTCAGCAGGTCGTTCAGAAGCACCGTTACCAGATCACGCCGTTCCAGATCATTGAGGGAAATTCCATTTTTGGAGACGATTTCCTCCATCACATTCTCAATGAAAGACATTACCTCGTTGCGCTCCATCTTACGGGCGCTTTCGGGCGGCAGTTTTTCCAGTAATACAGGTTCCACCAGATCAAATGTTGTATCAACCACAGATGCATCCGATATTTTCGGACTTTCAACAGGTTTGGCAAGGTCAGCCAGCGTAGGGCTTGAATTCTTGCCAAAAGACGGTTGTGCAGATCGTTTCAAGGGGCGATCTGCTGCAGGTCCGGTGGTTGTTTTTTTTCCAAATGCTGGTTTCATAATTTTCCGGGACTATTTCTTGTTATTTGTTGTTATTTTTTTCCAAAACGGAATTTTTTGGTCTTTTTGGTCCACGCCGATAATTTCTTCGCAGATATTATTCAGTATTTTTACGACACGGCTCATTTTCGCCGCCTGAGGCAACGGTTTTCCGGATCTTGAGACCTGAACCATCAATTTCTGATCAAAGGGAATTTCATAATCTGTTTTACTTTCGATGGAGGCTTCGAAATCTTTTTTATCCACTTCAACCAGATTGCTGCCAGCCACTTTATTGAGGACAATTTTAATCTTCGCATCCGGGGCGACGGATTTACAAAAAGCCATAAAACGGATCATGTCCCGGGTGCCGGCGAGGCTTAAGTCAGAAACAAGGATGATCTCACTCGCTTCAGACAGGATCAGGGGGTAATCCGCCGCCATATTGCGCGGCAGATCAAGGATCACGTAATTGAAATTACTTTTCAGTTCGGCCATTAAATGGCTCAGGGCGGCGGGGTCTGTATATGTGGGATTGTTCAGGGAAGCTTCTGCCCCGAGGATGGAAAGATTTTCACTTTCTTTAATCATGGCCCTTTCAATGAAGAGACTGTCCACGCGGCTTGGATTTTCCAGAGCGTCACACAGACCGCGACCGGGCTCAAGGTCAAATGTCAGTGCATCTGTGCCAAAATAAATGTCCATATCCAGAAGGGCGGTGGAACGTTTATTCTCATTGGCAATGATCCAGGCACAGCTGCTGGCGATGGTGCTGCTGCCAACCCCGCCGCGCATGCCCACAACGGCCACAAGCTTGTCCGTTTCATCCACCGGATGTTTTACTTCTTCCTCTTCAGGGGTATGAAAAGCCTGTTCGGCCAGAAGAAGGGTTTCGCGCAGTTGGTCGGCACTCACAGGTTTCACCAGATAATCCTGAATGCCCGAACCCACCAGATCCCGGTAAAGGGCAATGTCATTTTTGGTGCCCAAAGCGATGACAATGGTGCCCGGTTCACATACTTCGGCCAGGGCATTCATGTCATCCGAATGATTTTCTGATTTTGACAAATCCACCATAAGAAAACGGGGGGAATTTGTGGTGGAAAGAGTACGAATGGCACTTTCAATGCCCCCGGTTTTGATCAGGGACGGGCTCCATTCCCGCTCATTCAAAACCTGTACCAGAGCCTGTGTTGTGTCGTCATCACACACATAGGCCCCGAAAATTTCTTCGGCTGCAGATTGACTGTTTTTCAGTAATGAAGCTACGCTCATAATTTCACCCGTTATTTATTGCCACCCGTGGCCTTGGCCGCGCTGACTTTAGTGACTTTCGTACGGTAGGTTTTAATGGCCTTGGCCGCCTTTTCCGTATCTGTTTGACTGGAAGATACCCCGGTAATAAGATCTTTGGGATTGGCAATCATCAGGCCCAACTGGGCCTGTGTTGAACAGCCATGATCCCGCATCAGGGCATTCTGGTAATTTCCGGTGGACGGTTGTGACCAGTCGCCGCATTGGGGCGGGGTGACCACATAACGCGAGACCAGAAGCCTGGCGGTATTTTGTTCCGGTGTTCTGCCATAAGGGGTGAGTTCATAGGAAAGTCTCAGCCCGCGTTGCATCAGAATTTCACGAATATGTTCCAGACGTTCTTCATTGAGGGATGTAATCTTACCGTCTCTTTCAAGGGCAAAATCCATGCTGAGTTCATCACCATAACCCACGGATGAGCGGCTTAAGAAAATATCCAGCGCCCGAACCTCATCTGAAGACAATGCAGCCTTCTCGGCATCGAAGGACAGGACATAAGGAATGCGCACCATTTCCACCAGATTGCGTTTTTGGGCTTCATGGCCTTTATACTGGCTGGCATTGCTGCAGCCGTTCAAAATCAGGCCGGCAAGAACAAGCAGCATAAATTTGCCTGTGTTGGAAAATATATTATGGGTTTTTTTGTGCATTATCTTTTCCTTAATCCAGAATAAAGCCGGCGGAGCTTTTCATTTTCTGCCCGTTTCTTCCCTGCGCAGGCGGGGGGGTGTCCGGCGCTCTTGTGGCGTAAGACTGGCCTTTCAGATAACGATCCTTGTCATTGGGGACCTGAAAATTATCGGTAGGCAGGGGCATGGTGCCACCCTTATGGGGATTGACAATATAAGGGGTGACAATGATCACAAGTTCTGTTTCCTGTCTGCGAAACTTGCTGGAACGGAACAGGCTGCCGAGAATCGGTACATCGCCGAGCCAGGGGAATTTCTGCAGATCATGGGTCACGCTATTTTGCAATAATCCAGCCACGGCAAAACTCTGCCCTGATCCAAGTTCCACGGTCGTTTCCGCCCGACGGGTGTTCAGGGCCGGGATGTTAAAACCATTCAATGTGATGGCACCGGTGGAAGAAAGCTGGCTGACCTCAGGTTTGATATGCATATTGATGCGGCCATCATCCAGCACCACGGGGGTGAAATTCAGCGCCACCCCGAATTCTTTATATTCAATCACAACCTGACCATCATCAATGGTGGGAATGGGATATTCACCACCGGCGAGGAAACTGGCCCCTTCACCGGACAGGGTGGTCAGATTTGGTTCAGCCAAAACGGAAAGAACCCCTTCTTCTTCCATGGCGTCAATGATGAAGTTAATGTCAAAATTCCCGGATTTAAAACCGCCAGCCAAACTGTTGATGCCTCTTCCGCCAGTTAGAAATTCTTTCATGGGAAGTGGGACTGCGGGGGCTTCTAATAATCCTGTGAGAGGGTTCAGGACGGCGGCAAAGGGATTGGGCACCACATCAAATACATTCGCGCCCTGAACAATGCCAAGGGCCGTACTGCCTGAAGAAAACAGGTTTTCCCAGTTAAAGCCCAGTTGTTTCATGGTGTCACGGCCCACTTCGGCAATTTTAACCCTGAGGTTGACCTGAAGCGGGGTTGCAATGCTCACCCTGTTCACGATGGTTTGATCTTTGCCGACAAAGTCTTCTGCCATGCGGCGGGCCTCTTCGGCCTGTTCCGGGTTTTTCACATGGCCTGTGAGAACCAGAAGTCCTTCATAAGAATTCACCTGAATACGCCCGTCAGGGATGACCATTTTCAGAGCGGAATTGAGACTGCCCAGATTATGAGTGACGGAAATTTCGCCTTCATAAATCACCCTATCATCACTGGTGATGCCATAAAGGGTGGTTTCGCCCTGACTTTTGCCAAAAACATAAACCAATGTGGCGGATTTGACCTGAATATCGGCAATCTCCGCATCGGCCACAAAAACATTGGACACAGGTTCTTTAAATTTAATCAGGGTGCCTTTGCTCACCTCGAGCTGCATCTGTTCATTTTTCAAAGACTTGGTGCTGGCCTGTAGCGGAAGCAGGGTGCAGCAAAACCAGGCAAGCCCAAGCGTGAAAATGCTGGTGATGTCTTTTACAAGGCTCTTTTTGTTGCCTGAACGCTGTATATTCTTACGCGATTGCATGATCATTCCTCTGAATCCTGATTATCATTTGCCGGGGGCAAATTATTCTGTGTCGTATTGATATTGACTTTCTGGGCTGCCCGGCCTCTGAAAACATCCACCTGGGCTTTACCGGCTTTGCCGGGGCCTTTTGATGAAAGCGTTTTGGTGACTTCACTGTCCCATGTGATGGATGTTTGTTCCTTTGCAGCGGCCAGACTTTCTTCATCATTTGCCAGGCTTCTTAAGCTGAGCGATAAATTGCCCATGTTCTTAGCCAGAACAATTTTTTCAGCCTCTTTTGGGCTCACCTCAAGGGTCACAGACTTGCTCACGGCCGGTGTATGGGTGGCATTGGCCGCATTCTGGTCGATGGCCAAAACCCTTACCGCTTTCAGGACGGTCTCACTCACCTGAATTGTGGATCTGTCTTTATCGGCTGTTTTTACCTTGTGGCTGAGCAGGATATCCACCCTGTCACCGGGGAAAATAAATCCGGAAACACCAGTGATGACGGTGGTACGGATGGAAACGGCCCGTTTGCCCGGGCTCAGAACCGCGGCCATAAAACCCTGATTGCCGGGTTTGACAATGCGATTAACGGAAATCGGCTCCCCCGCATTCAGGCTGCTTTTGACCACAGCGCCTATAAATGTTTCCAGGGTGACTTGGCCGTCTTTACGAATATAATTTTCGTTCACTGTATCATCAGGCCAGGACTGCCAGACCAGGTCTTCTGCTTTCAGAAAAGTTCCAGTGGGAAAATTTTTCGCCGCCACCAATATTTGTGTTTTGGCCGCAACCACCTGATTAACCACCATCGTTTCACCATCGGTTGTAACCTGTTGCGGTGTCTGGATCAGGCTTCGGGCCAGAATGGCCGTAAGCCCCGCCACGGCGAGGGCGATGCCGATTAGGACGATGCTGCGTATATTAATATTCATGGACTTAATTCCTTATATCCCTTTTACATTAAGCGCCGAGGCCAGATGGAAGGCCACATACAGGCCGCCAAAGGCAATGCCGACTCCATAGGGAACTGCATTCGTACCCTTTTTAGACCGGGGAACGTTTAAATTGTCTGAAGAATGATAATATTTTGATGTTTTAAGGCGGTTTTTAAGCAAAATAAACGCTGCGATGAGGCCGCCAACCAATGCGGTGATAAAAAGGAAATTCAAAATCAGGGCTGTGGGCTGAGCCGCATTTGGCAAAGACCCGGCCCAAAGCGCCACCGCGGGAATAAGCTTTACATCACCGCCACCCATCATATTCAGGGCAAAAAGTCCCGCACATATGATAAATATCAAACCGGATATGGCGAGCGCCATCATGATTTGTTCCCAAGGCAGTGGCGAATGATTAAAATAAAGGGATAAAAGATAAACCGGATAGAGAAGCGCCACAGAAAGGCAAAGCCGGTTGGATAAAATATAATGCCTTATATCCGAAATAGCCGCCCAAATCATCATGCCGATAAATATTATAATGATCATATTCGTAAACAAATTTTTTCCAATATCCCTGTTTCTTTGGTTAATGATATAAGGAAAAAAAATGTTTTTTTGGTTAATAGAGTCTGGATTTGCTGATTAACCAGCTTTTGCGGAAAGAATCGTATACAAAGCGCGAAAGTCTAAAAAAGTGTCAAAAGTTACTGCGGTAATCAAGGGCGATAAAAAAAGCCCCGGGCTATAATGCCCGAGGCTCGAATTTTAAGTTTGTAAGAATATGATCTTATGGAGCAGCAGGTGTCAGAGCTGTGTCAACTTTTGTGAACTGCGCATCAAGGTTACCACCGATGCTTGTCATTGTACCGATAGCGGCAACAGCGATCAGGGCAGCGATCAGACCATATTCAATAGCCGTTGCGCCAGCTTCATTCTTACGTAACTTTGCGAAAAATTTTGTCATTTGTAATACTCCGATTTCATGTCTAATAAATTTGTTATCAATGCCAAGATTGTGATCCTAATATGAGGGGCAGATATGAACAAATCGTTAACGGGGTATGTATTTTCTGTTTATATTACAATTGGTTAGAAGATTATCTTTGTTTTAAAATTATTTAGAAAATAAAGGAAAATAGATTAAAATTCTATCTATTTTCCACGGGGCGGGCATGTGCGAACAAGCATAGAAGAATAGGCTAATATTAATATAGCGGCAAAAAAGCCTTCAATATTAAAGGTTAATCCTGATGGGGGTGGTTGGTGATGGTCAGGGCCAGATGCGTTACCAAACCCTTAACACTGTGGGTGACAATATCCCCGCCTATGAGATTTGCAAGATTTCTGGCGATGGATAATCCAAAGTTGGGCGAGATTTCTGAGGCATATTTTTTTTCATTGGCCGTGTGATTATTATTTTTTTCTTTGCCATTTTGCAATTTATCGAAGAATGTGGCGGCATCTTTTTCTAGAATCTTGTCCCCCAAAAGCGGAATTTCGATTCGTACTTCGGCATTGCTGTTGACCATAACAGTCAGATTAATGATATTATGTTTATGGGCTCTTTTAATAGAGCTGGCCAGCATCTTGGTGAGGCAAAGTTCAACACTTTGTTTGTCGTTATAGAGAATAACATCGATGTTATTATCCCCATTATCCACCGTTACGCCGTGTTTTTTTGCCAATTCGAGAATATTTTCCATGCTGTTTTTAATGACAGACTTTAAAGAAAAAGATTCTGGTGTGATTTCCATCAGCCCGGATTCAAGCTTGGCTGAATCCAATACATCATTGACGGATTCTTTCAAATGGTTCGCGGCATCAAGAATGTTACGGGTATGTTGGTGATATTGTTCATTTACCGGTCCCCAGGCTTCCATATCAATCATTTCGGAAAAGCCGATAATGGCATTCAGGGGGGTGCGGAACTCATGGGACAGGTTTTGCAGCAATTCAGCGGCAATATCTTCTTTACACACGACATCGGAACCGGTTTCCTGTTCCGGCAGACTGGCCGGGATTTGTGTATCCTGCGGGCTGTCTTTTGGGGAGAAATTTTCTATTTTCTCCATGCTTTTGGTGCGGGCGCTGCCACGGAAGCCCTTGAATTTACCGCTATGGGTATCGAATATGGCAATGCCGCTTAAATACCAAAGGCTCTGTTCACCAGAGGCGGAGGAGATTAAAAAGGGCTGATCGCGAAATGAGCGGCGATGTTCAAATATATCTTCAAAGCTGGAATATGTCTGCGCCCCGGAAGACAGCGTTAAATTTTGGGTTAAATTTTGGGTTAAATTTTGGGTTAAATTCCGGGATATATTCTGAATCTGGCAATAATCCATGATGGGGTCACCGATCAGGGATTGTGGCGCTGTGCCAAACGCGATAAAGGCTTCTTCGGATAAAAAGAGGATGCAGCCGTGTCGATCCATTTCCCAGAACCAGTCTGCCGCAGAACGGATGAAATCATGATTGCGGCTGTTTTCTTCATGGGCCCGCTCGGATGTCTCGCTCAGGTCATGGGTGATATCCGATTGCAGGTTATTCATTTCCAGACGGCTTTGAGCCTGTATATTATCCTTCAAATCTTCAGAAGCCGGAACCGGAATATTCTTCTGGCCACCAGTCTCCTGCTTCTGAATTAAATTTTCCGGGGCCGGTTGATCAGCTTCCAGATCCCCTTCGATGCCCTCAGGTGTTTTCTCCGTCTGTTGATCTGCTTTTGCCTGCGGCATTGGCTGCGACAGATCATCAGAAGGCAGAAGCTCATTTTCATTGATGGGTTCCGTCAGCTCCAGAATGTCAGATGCGATATGAGGTCTGTTTTTCTCTTCTGCTTTTTGTGTTTGTGTTGCTTTTTTCTGGCGTTGCCTTGCCTCTGACTTCAGGAAAGTAACTTTATTATCGTCGGGGGATATTTCCGATGCTTCTGCTGTCTTTTGTGTCTGGGAAGCGGCTGTGGGAACTTCAGGGCTTTCATGAAGCTTCTGGGCACGAATGATCTCCAACAGGCTGGCGGTGGTTTCTTCATCAATGGGGCCCGCATCCTCGGCGAAATTTTTATCCAATTCACTAAGATTATATTTCTTCCGGCTTTCGCGAGAGGCAGCCATGGCTTTCTCAAGCGCACTTCTTACCAGAGGCGACATGCCAAAGCGCCGGGATAAATGATGCCTGTGCTCATCGCTGCCATACCGGATCAGGTAAATCAGATGTTCATCGGAAATAATCGCTTTTTCCAGCAGGATGGCAGAGGTTTCCACATCATCTTCGATCAAAAGATGAACCAGTTCCTGAGGCGGGCTGGGCATGGTGCTGAGCAGTTCGGCAATTTCTTTTTTTACCGAAACATCGACCTTGGTGAGCAATTCATTGAGGATTTCGACCAGCATTCTAGTTTGGCTTTCAGAATGAAGGGTGCGATGTTGGAGAAATAAATCACAGATATGAGAGAATAATAGCGTACGGCCTTTGACAGATCCTTCTTGTGCCAAGGCAATCAGGTTCCGTATTCTATCGTCAAATTGCGCCCCTTGTTGCACGTTATCCCCTTTAAAAACTAAAAAAAATACTCAAATATATTTTCGGCCAAATTTGATTTATTTACGAATTCTGCCAGACGAATTGTTGTTATTTGGCACATCCGGTATTTATTGGCCGCAGTGTATCAATATATTGCGAATCATACCAGTGAAAATCATCAAAAATCCACTAGAAAATCATTTAAAATTTTAAGTATAATTTAAAAAAACAAGATATTTTTTGTCAAATTACTGAAGTTTATTCTATATATAGCCTGACAAATATTATAATATGTCTTGAAAGCGTTATTTTATTGCTTCCAAATGGGGGAAAAGGGACTTTTCCGAACCTGTTTTGTCTGGGAATATTCTGTTTTGTTTGGGGCCTGACCTTTTTGTTCGGCGTATTCAGGGAAAATCAGGAACAGGGCGGGATAGGACAACAGCTTGGATAAGATAAATAACGCAATACGAAAAATGCACCAAAATATATGTAAAACAAAAAACGGGATTTTTTTATGCATCATGTGAAGCTGGACCATATCGATTTGAAAATTCTTGAAAGTCTTCAGGAGAATGGCCGGATCACCAATGTTGAGTTGGCCGAAAAGGTGGGCATTACCGCACCCCCCTGCCTGCGTCGGGTCAGGGCGCTGGAAGAAGAAGGTTATATTCAGGGCTATCATGCGGATCTTAATGCCGACAAAATGGGTTATGGTCTGGTGGTTTTTGCCATGGTGGGGCTGCATAGCCAGGCGGAAAATGACCTGATGGCCTTTGAAGATATGGTCATGGACCTGCCCCTGGTCAGGGAAGCTTATATGCTTAATGGTGAAATTGACTTTATATTGAAAATTGTGGCCAAAGACCTGGCGGAATTTCAGGCCTTCCTCACATCAGAATTAACCCCGGCCCCCAATGTGGCCAGTGTTAAAACATCCCTGAGCATTCGTTGTGGCAAAAAATTGCAGGGTGTGCCCATTAATGTACCTGAATAAATCCGGGATCGCATAAAGTCACAGGAAAATAAAAAAGCCGCCTAAATTTAAAGGGCGGCTTTATTGTCATATGAGGATTGAAGGGGCTTTAAACGAAAGCCACTTTTGTAATCTCGTAATAAATCTCACCGTCCGGGGCCTTAACCTCGAATTCATCGCCAAGGCGGCGGCCAATCATGGCCCGGCCAATGGGGGAGCTATAGGATATTTTACCGTTGCTCACATCCACTTCGTCGGTGCCCACAATCTGGTAGGTGGATTCTTTGTCATCTTCATCAGCAATCGTGACAGTGGCGGAAAAAAGAACCTTGTCCCCGTCCAACGTGGCCGGATCAATCACTTCAGAGCGGCTGACCTTGTCTTCGATATCCTTGATGCGGGATTCAATAAAACCCTGCTGCTCTTTGGCGGCGTGATATTCAGCATTTTCAGAAAGATCGCCATGGGCGCGGGCTTCTTCAATGGCCTTAATCACGTTGGGGCGCTCTGTATGTTTAAGCTGTTTCAGCTCATTTTCCAGCGCCTGAAAGCCGCCGATTGTCATGGGTACTTTTTCAACCATAGTCAGAATACTTCGTAAATTAGCAAATAAGAGCTTGCACCGCGCTTTCCTTTATCGGGAAAACACATGTGACAGGCTCGGGTTTAATCTTCTGGTGATGTTCTGAATATCATCACATCAACCAATATAAGACTGAAGGGGTTTAACTTCAAGTGCGCTGGATTTCAAGACTTTTATTGCCTCCATTGCCGAAAGTGCGCCGCGTGTGGTGGTATAATAGGGAATATTATGCACCAGCGCCGTGCGTCTGAGTTCGTAACTGTCGGTGATGGACTGGGTGCCTTCCGTGGTATTAAAGACCAGATTTATCTCGTCATTTTTCATGGCGTCCACAATATGGGGGCGCCCTTCCAACACTTTATTGATGCGGCTGACATTTACCCCATTGTCTTTGAAATATTGGGCGGTGCCGCCGGTGGCCATGACGATATAGCCCATTTCCACCAGTTCTCTGGCCGGTTCGAGCATTTTTTTCTTGTCGTCATTCTTGACCGAGATAAACACATTTCCCTTCAGCGGCAAATGGGTGCCGGCAGCGATCTGGGATTTAAGGAAAGCCTTGGCAAAAGTATCATCGAGCCCGATGACTTCGCCGGTGGAACGCATTTCCGGCCCCAGAAGAATATCCACCCCGGGGAAACGGTTGAAAGGCATCACCGCCTCTTTCACCGCCACATGGTCCGGGCTGGCGGAGGGCAGATCGAAATCTGTAATTTTTTCCCCTGCCATGATGCGGGAAGCAATCTTGGCAATGGGGGCGCCAATGGTTTTGGCCACAAAGGGCACCGTCCGGCTGGCGCGGGGGTTTACTTCGATCAGGTAGACCACATCATCCTTCACGGCATATTGCACATTCATCAGACCCACAACACCCAGCGCCAGTGCCAGTTTTTCAGTCTGCTGGCGAATGTCTTCAATCACACTGTCTTTCAATGAAAAGGGCGGCAGGCTACAGGCACTATCCCCGGAATGGATACCGGCTTCTTCGATATGCTGCATGATGGCGGCCACATGCACGTTCGTGCCGTCCGAAAGCGCGTCCACATCCACCTCGGTGGCTCCGCCGAGATAACGGTCAATCAGAACCGGGCTGTCGCCGGAAACCTGAACCGCTTCGGTCATATAACGTTCCAGTGAAACCGTATCATAGACGATTTCCATGGCCCGGCCGCCAAGAACATAAGACGGACGGATCAAAATTGGATAACCGATTTTTTCTGCAACTTTAACCGCCTGCTGCGTATCGGTTGCCAGACCATTGTCGGGCTGGCGCAGCTCCAGACGTTGTACCAGCCGCTGGAAGCGTTCGCGGTCTTCGGCCAGATCAATGGCATCAGGGGAGGTGCCTAGAATGGGAATTCCGGCAGCTTCCAAAGCGTGGGAGAGTTTAAGCGGGGTCTGGCCGCCAAACTGGACAATCACACCCAGAACTTCCCCCTTTTGCTGCTCACGCCGGATCAGCTCAATGACATCTTCGGCGGTGAGGGGTTCGAAATAGAGCCGGTCGGAGGTATCATAATCGGTGGAGACGGTCTCCGGATTACAATTGACCATAATGGTTTCATAACCCTGATCGCTCAAAGCGAAAGCCGCGTGGCAGCAGCAATAATCAAATTCAATGCCCTGTCCGATCCGGTTGGGGCCGCCGCCGAGAATGATGATTTTCTTTTTATCTGTCGGGTTGGATTCACATTCCGCGCCGCCTGATGCATCCCTTTCATAGGTTGAATACATATAGGGGGTGATGGCTTCAAATTCCGCCGCGCAGGTATCAATACGTTTAAAAACCGGATGCAGGTCAACAGCATGACGCAGCGCGGTAACAGCGGCCTCTTTCTGATTTGTCAGTTCGGCCAGTCTTAAATCGGAAAAACCCAAAGACTTTAATTTATTCAGCGCATGACGCTCTTCGGGAAGGCCGTTTTCACGCACCGCCTGTTCCGCATCAATGATTTTTTTGATCTGATCAATGAACCAGGGATCATATTTGGCGATGGCGTGAATTTCATCCGGTGTAATGCCAAGGCGAAGGGCCTGTGCCATCACCAGCAAACGATCGGCTGTGGGGTTGGCCAGCGCGGCGCGAATGGCATTGATATCACCCTGTTCGGGATCATAACCGGGAATATCCACTTCATTAAGACCGCTCAGCCCGGTTTCCATGGAACGCAGGGCTTTTTGCAGGGATTCCGGGAAATTGCGGCCGATGGACATGGCCTCGCCCACGGATTTCATGGCCGTGGTCAGGGTCGGCACGGTGCCGGGGAATTTTTCAAATGTGAAACGCGGAATTTTGGTGACCACATAATCAATGGTGGGTTCAAAGGATACCGGGGTCGCGCCGGTGATGTCATTTTGCAATTCATCCAGCGTATAACCCACCGCCAGTTTGGCCGCCACCTTGGCAATGGGGAAACCAGTTGCTTTGGAGGCCAGCGCCGATGAACGGCTGACCCGCGGGTTCATTTCAATAACGATCAGCTCGCCGTCTTCGGGGTTAACGGCAAACTGGACGTTGGAACCGCCGGTCTCCACCCCGATTTCCCGCAATACCGCGATAGAGGCATTGCGCATGATCTGATATTCCTTGTCCGTCAGGGTCAGGGCCGGGGCCACGGTAATGCTGTCCCCCGTATGAATGCCCATGGGGTCAAGATTTTCGATGGAACAGATGATGATGCAATTGTCCGCCCGGTCGCGCACCACTTCCATTTCAAATTCTTTCCAGCCGAGAACGGATTGTTCCACCAATACTTCGCTCACCGGTGAAGCATCAAGGCCCGAAGCAATGATCTGCTCAAATTCTTCCCTGTTGTAGGCAATGCCGCCGCCGGTGCCGCCCATGGTGAAGGAGGGACGAATGATGCTGGGCAGTTTCACATGTTCCAGCGCATCCAGCGCTTCTTCCATATTCTTGACCACCCGGCTGCGCGGGGTGCCCAGATTCAACCGGTCCATCGCGTCGCGGAACAAAAGCCGGTCTTCGGCCATATTGATGGCATCTTCGTCGGCACCGATCAATTCAACATTATATTTTTCGAGAATGCCCTGTTTGGACAGTTCCAGCGCGGTATTGAGACCGGTTTGTCCGCCCATGGTGGGCAGGATCGCGTCGGGCCGTTCCTTGGCGATAATTTTTTCGACAAATTCCGGTGTGATCGGCTCCACATAGGTGGCATCGGCCACATCGGGGTCGGTCATGATGGTGGCGGGATTGGAATTGACCAGAATGATGCGGTAGCCTTCTTCGCGAAGCGCTTTACAGGCCTGGGTTCCGGAATAGTCAAATTCACAGGCCTGACCAATAATGATAGGGCCGGCACCAATGATGAGAATGCTCTCAATGTCTGTACGTTTAGGCATGGTTTGAGATCATCTCCATAAAGCGGTCAAATAAATAATGGCTGTCCTGGGGGCCGGGGCTGGCCTCGGGGTGGTGCTGCACCGAAAAGACCGGCTTGCCTTCAACTTCAAGGCCGCAGCAGGTCTGATCAAACAGGGAAATATGACTGAGTTTGACCCCGGATGGCAAACTGTCCTTATCCACCATAAAACCATGGTTCATGGAGGTGATTTCCACCTTGTCTGTATTAAAGTCCATCACCGGGTGATTGGCGCCGCGGTGGCCCTGATGCATCTTTTGGGTTTTGGCACCCAGCGCCAGCGCCAGCATCTGGTGGCCTAGGCAAATGCCAAACAGGGGCAGGCCACTGTCGAGCAGTTTGTTGATCACGGGAATGGCATAAGTGCCCGTAGCCGCCGGATCACCGGGGCCGTTGGAAAGAAAGATGCCATCGGGTTTCAGAGCCAGTATTTCTTCGGCAGAAGTCTGTGCCGGAACCACGGTAATACGCGCGCCGGTACTGGCAAGGCAGCGCAATATGTTGCGTTTGATGCCATAATCCACCGCCACCACATGGGCGCGGGCCTTGTCCAGGCTGCCAAATCCTTTTTCCAGTGTCCAGCGGGTTTCATCCCAGGTGTATTTTTCTGTGCAGCAAACATCCAGGGCCAGATCCATGCCCTCAAGCCCGGGCCAGTCGGCGGCTTTTTGTCTCAGCGCCTCAACATCGAATTGGCCGTCCTTATTATGGCAGATCACCCCATTCGGGGCGCCATGTTTGCGGATATGACGGGTCAATGCGCGGGTATCAATGCCGCTGATGCCCACAAGACCCTGTTCAATGCACCAGTCATTCAAAGTATTTTGGGCCCGAAAATTCGAAGGGGCTGTAATATCTTCGCGCAAAATCAGGCCGCGCGCGGCAGGTTTTTCACTTTCCTGATCCTGCGCGTTGGTGCCCACATTGCCCACATGGGGGAATGTGAAGGTGATGATTTGTCCCGCATAAGACGGATCGGTGAGGATTTCCTGATAGCCGGTAATGGACGTGTTAAAACAAACTTCCCCCACCACATTATCTTCTATGCCAACGCCATAGCCCCAGAAACGGGTGCCGTCAGCAAATATAAGCATTGCCGTAATATCAGGGTGGGGGGGCTGTATGATGTTTTGACTCATGCGTTTTACACTCTAATATCCAGATGAAGATCAATGATGCAGCATAGCATAAGATGATCAGTTTCCCGCAGGATGTTTATACCTGATGCTGTCATTGCGTAAATTGACGGGAAGATATGGTAAGCTCTATCTCAGGTCAAGTAAATATTACATAAATAAAATCGTTTAGAATCAATTACTTAGAAGATTATTTGCTGTTGCAATCGTGGCCGCTTTCAGGTAGAGTCACTCTTTCCTGTTTGAAAAAGCCGACAAGCCTGTAAAGGGGCAGGTGGGTATTTTTATGAAAAAGGGCTAAAAAACAATATGTTGCGTGAAGAATTAACAGATGCCATGAAAGTGGCGATGAAAAATAAAGATAAACGTCGACTGACCACAATTCGACTCATCCTCGCCGCGATCAAGGATCGGGACATTTCAATGCGCAGTGAAGCGGGCAGCAACGGGGTGGAAGACAGCCATATTATCGAAATCCTTTCCAAAATGGTGAAGCAGCGCAAAGAAAGCATCGTCGCTTATGAAGAAGCCGGTCGCCTTGAACTTGCGGAGCAGGAAAAGGACGAGATGGAGATTATTGCCGAATATCTGCCAAAACAAATGTCGGAAGATGAAATTATGGCAGCGGTGGATACAGCCATCAGCGCCACTGAGGCCACCGGCCTGAAAGATATTGGCAAGATCATGGCCCACCTTAAGGCCGCCCACGCCGGTGAAATGGATTTCGCCAAAGCCAGCGCCGCCGCAAGAGATAAATTGTCTTAAGGATTTTGCTGACCACCCAAAGCCACAGCCCGAGCGCCGACGATTGAGGCAAGATAACAATGAGGGCCGCAGCCCCGAGGCAAACCTAAGCGCGAGCGCCGGCGCCTGAGGCAAAACAAGAATGAGGCCCACAGCCCGAGCGCCGACGATTGAGGCAAGATAATAATGAGGGGCACCGCCCCGAGGCAAGGCCAAGCGGCCGCCATAAAATTAATAGTGGGCTTATGCGAGGTAAGCCAAGCGCAAGCGCTGGCGCCTGAGGCAAAATTAGAATGAGGCCCACAGCCCGAACGTCGACGATTGAGGCAAGATATAATGAGGGGCGCAGCCCCGAGGCAAGGCCAAGCGGCCGCCCGAGCTTATGCGAGGTAAGCCTAAGCGCAAGCGCCGGCGCCTGAGGCAAAATATAAAGAGCGAATAAGATTCATGGGTTTTACACCTGATTTTCTGGATGAAATTAGAAACCGTGTTCCGATCAGTGATGTGGTGGGCCGGAAGGTCAAACTTATCCGTAAGGGGCGGGAGAATTCAGGCCTCTGCCCGTTTCATAATGAAAAAACCCCCTCTTTCACGGTCAATGATGACAAGGCTTTTTATCATTGTTTTGGCTGTGGCGCCCATGGGGATGTGATCCGCTTTATGACCGAAACGGAAGGTTTGAGCTTTCCCGAGACGGTGGAACGTCTGGCGGGCATGGCCGGTTTGCAAATGCCGGAATATAGTCCCGAGCAACAGGCCCGGTCGGCCATTAAGAAAAATCTTTATGATGTGATGGAAGTGGCGGCAAAATGGTTTGAAAGCCAGTTGCAGTCGCAGGCGGGTAAGGTGGGACTGGATTATCTTCTGCGTCGTGGCCTCAGTCGTCAGACCCTGTCACGCTTCAGGCTGGGGTTTGCCCCGGATGGCCGAACGGCGCTGAAAGAGGCTTTGCTGGCGCGGGAGGGCATCACAGAGGAAATGCTCATTGAAGGCGGTCTTCTGATCAAACCCGAAGACAGGCCCGATTCTTATGACCGTTTTCGCGGGCGGGTCATGTTCCCCATTACCGACCGTCAGGGCCGGGTGGTGGCTTTTGGCGGGCGGGCGCTGGATAAAAATGCCAAAGCAAAATATCTTAATTCACCGGAAACACCCCTGTTTCACAAGGGGCGGCTTTTATATAACCTGTCCGGCGCGCGTAAAGCGGCCTTTGATCAGGGGCAGGTTCTGGTGGCAGAGGGTTATATGGATGTGATCGCCTTGTCCCAGGCTGGTTTTGAAAATGCGGTGGCGCCGCTTGGCACTGCGGTGACGGAAGATCAGATCAGGGAATTATGGCGACTGGCCCCGGAACCCCTCATGTGTTTTGATGGGGACAAGGCAGGTTACAGGGCCGCGGAACGGGTGGTGGACCGGGCCTTGCCTTTACTCAAAGCCGGACATTCTTTGCGTTTTGTCCATCTGCCCGAAGGCGAAGACCCGGATTCATATGTGGGGGGGCATGGGGCAGATGCTTTTAGGGATCTTTTGGCCTCTGGCCAGCCTCTGGCCCATTTCCTCTGGCGCATGAATACCCATGGTGTTGCCATTGAAACCCCCGAACAGCGCGCCGGGCTGGAAAAAAAGCTCGCCCAGACCTTGGGCGAGATCAGCAATGAAAATATCCGGACCTATTACGAGAAAGATTTTCAGAAACGCCTGAACGGCCTTTTTGGCGAGGAATTTTCCAGCAGTCACGGACTGGAAGAGCGCATTGCCAGAGAGAATCACCCGTCCCCTGCGCCGCGACGAAATGACAAAAAAACAGCATATACGCCTTCGGTCACGCATCAGGGGGTAAAAAACCTAAAAGAAACCAGTGTTTTTAAGGGCGGGAAAAATATTTCGCTGAAGCGTGAAAAGCTATTGATACTCACGGTTTTGAACCATCCGTGGATGTTAAAAAAACATCATGAGGAATTTGCCACCTATGATTTCGAATCAGAGGAACTTGACAAACTCCGTAGGGAAATAATAGGTATATCAGTTCGCGAATCAAACCTTGAACGTGAGAGCCTTAATCACCATCTTAAAAAGAATGGATTTGGTAGGGCAATAGAAGTCATATTTAAACAAGGTGAACTCAAAGCTGAGTGGTTTGCATGGCCCGGCACTGCTCCAGAAGATGTGGAGCAGGGATGGAGACATGTGATCAATCGGCGCAGGCGTGTTTCGGATATTGAGAAGGATCTGGACGAGGCCCAGAAATTACTGGTTGAGAATATGACGGAAGAAGTCTATGCCCGTTTTCTGGCTCTGAGCGAAGAGCTTGAAAATGCAAATGGCAATGAAGCCAGTATAGAAGGATATGGTGTGGCATCGGGAAGAGGAAAATCTTCCTGAGGCTGTTCTGATATGGTGATGATCTCTGATGAGTTTAAAACCATGCGGATAATATAAATAGAATTTTAGCTCAAGGATTTGAGGTTCATACATGGCGGAAAATGCGGCCAAGGCTGATGAAAAAACAGTTGGTAAAAGTGAAGAGACCGTTGAGCGGCCTTTAAATACGCAGGATGCGGTCAAGAAAATGATCGCCACTGCAAAGGAACGCGGTTACATCACTTATGATGAATTGAATGCGGGTTTGCCACAGGATGAATTGTCTTCGGAACAGATCGAAGACGTGATGACCATGCTGTCGGAAATGGGCATCAATGTGGTTGAAGAAGCGGAAACCGAGGACCCGGTCGCAGAAGCGGATACGAAAACCAAAGGCAAAGCCGAGGCCAGCGAAGAAGAAACGCCCGTCCCGGAAAAAGCCGCCGCCACCGACAGAACAGATGACCCGGTTCGCATGTATTTGCGTGAAATGGGCAGTGTGGAACTCCTGTCGCGTGAGGGTGAGATTGCCATCGCCAAGCGGATTGAGGCTGGCCGTGATGCAATGATTTCGGGCTTGTGCGAAAGCCCGCTTACATTCCGTGCGCTGGTTTCCTGGGCGGTGATGCTGGAAGAAGAAGAAATCTTGTTGCGTGATGTGATCGACCTTGATGCCATGAACGGCAGCAGTCAGGCGGCTGAAAGTGCGATCAGCGGCGATGATGCCAAAGAAGGGGAAGATGCAACGGAAGAGACTGGTGCAGCAGCGGCAAAAGCCCCTGAAAAGAAAGAAGAAACATCGGGGGAAGAAAAATCTTCCCCGGGTGAAACTGGCACAGGTGAAGCTGGCACAGGTGAAGCGGGCACGGGTGAAGAAGGCGAAGAAGGCGAAACCACATCTCAGGACGATGATGACGATGATGATGATGCCGAGAACAGCATGTCTCTGGCGGCGATGGAAGAAGCGCTCAGCCCGAAAGTATTGGAAATTTTCGGCCAGATCCGCGCGCTTTACAAGAAGTTTGCCAACCTTCAGGATGCGCGCCATGATGCCAGTCTGCGCAATGAAGAATTGTCCACGGCTCAGGAAAAACGCTACCGTAAGCTCAGCGATGAACTGATCGAGCTGATGAAAAGTCTCAGCCTTAATAATAATCGTATCGAATTTCTGCTGGAGCAGCTTTATTCCCTGAACAAGCGCCTGATGGGCCTTGAGGGTAAAATGCTGCGTCTGGCGGAACGTTATAAAGTGAACCGTAAAATCTATCTGGATCATTATGTGGGGCGTGAGCTGGAGCCGGACTGGATTGAAAGTGCCGGTGGTTTTACCGGTAAGGGCTGGGCCGATTTTGCCAATAGTGAGGGTGAGGTCATTCGCAATATGCGCGGTCAGGTCACCGAAATTGCTCAGGAAGTTGGTCTTTCTGTGGGGGAATTCCGCGTTATTGTCAATATGGTGCAAAAAGGCGAAAAAGAAGCCCGGATCGCCAAGAAGGAAATGGTGGAAGCCAACCTGCGTCTGGTGATCTCCATCGCCAAAAAATATACCAACCGTGGCCTGCAGTTCCTTGACCTTATTCAGGAAGGTAATATTGGCCTGATGAAAGCGGTGGATAAATTTGAATATCGCCGGGGTTATAAATTCTCCACCTATGCCACCTGGTGGATCAGGCAGGCGATCACCCGTTCCATTGCCGATCAGGCCCGCACCATCCGTATTCCGGTGCATATGATCGAAACCATCAATAAGCTGGTGCGTACCGGCCGTCAGATGATGCATGAAATTGGCCGTGAAGCCACGCCGGAAGAATTGGCCGGACGTTTGGGCATGCCGCTGGAAAAAGTACGCAAGGTGATGAAAATCGCCAAAGAGCCAATCTCGCTCGAAACACCCATTGGTGATGAGGAAGACAGTCATCTGGGTGACTTTATTGAAGACAAGAATGCGATTTTGCCGGTGGACAGCGCCATTCAGTCCAATCTGCGTGATACCACAACGCGGGTTCTGGCTTCTCTCACCCCGCGTGAGGAAAGGGTGCTTCGTATGCGTTTTGGCATTGGCATGAATACGGATCATACGCTGGAAGAAGTGGGGCAGCAGTTTTCTGTGACCCGTGAGCGTATCCGTCAGATCGAAGCAAAAGCGTTGCGCAAATTGAAACATCCAAGCCGCTCACGCAAGCTGAGAAGTTTTCTGGATACTTAACTAAAGGGGAAATATGATGACATTATGGGGAATGATTGTATGGGTTGTGGCTTTGGGGGTCATGGGTGGCGTTGCTATTGAATATATCAGAACCAGGAAAAAAGGGGTGGATTTTGAGATGGATGATTTATTGCAATCTATGGGGCTTGAGGATGGTGGCTATAGCAAGAAAAAGCTTAAACCCTATCTGGACCGTATTGATCAGCTGGAAGAACGCATCAAGGTTTTGGAGCGTATTGCCACCGATAAAAAACACAATCTGTCGGATGAAATTGCAAGCCTGTAACAAATCATAAAAAAATGATCGTGGGGGCGTTTCTTGCTTGTATTCATCTGAAACAATCTGCTATTCCCCTACCTACCTCTTTCAAGAGGGTCTGTAGCTCAGTTGGTTAGAGCAAACCGCTCATAACGGTTCGGTCGTAGGTTCGAGTCCTACCAGACCCACCACTCCCTTTATCCCTCACCAATATATCCCGGCCCTGATTAAAGGGCTGGAAAAGAATGATTTAATGTATGAAAAAGTGTAAAAAACAGGCTATTTTTAATTAGTGTCTTGACAACACTTACTATATATTCTACGCTTTATCCAATCATAGGAGATATGGTTTATATGGATAGCGGATAGACCGCTTTTCCCCTCTTACAGCAAGGAGTTTGCTGCTATGGAACAAGAGAGACTGGAAACTTTGGTTTCTTCTAGCCGGGCGCGTTATGAATATGATTTTCTTGTATTTATAGGACGCTTTCAGCCCTTTCATCTGGGTCATAAGAATATCATTGATCAGGCCCTTAAAAAGGCACGTCATGTCATAATCCTTATTGGTTCTTCAAAAATCGCCCGTACAATCCGCAATCCTTTTTTCTGGGAAGAGCGCGCAGAGATGATTTGCGGCGGATATAATGCGGATGAACAATCACGCATTCATTGCACACCACTCCTGGATTTGCCTTATGCGGAGCAGAGCTGGATACGTAATGTGCAATTATCCGTCCAGGGCATTGTTTGCCAATATCAGATGACCGGGGAAACCCGAATTGGTTTGATTGGTCATGCCAAAGATCATAGTTCATATTATCTGAAAATGTTTCCCCAATGGGGCAATGTTGATGTGCAAAAGGAAGTTCAAATAAATGCTACGGATGTCAGGGATAAATATTTGCGTATGAATGCCGCATCCCCGGAGGCAGTTATTTCTGCCTTTAGTGATTTTCCCATCCCTGAACAAACCATCAAGATATTATGCAACTTTATGGGCTCAGAGGATTATGGCAATCTTGTCAATGAGCGGCAGGTCACGGATCAATATAAAGAAGCGTGGAAAAATACGCCTTACCCGCCAACATTTGTTACGGTGGATTCTGTCGTGGTGCAATCTGGTCATATTCTTTTGATTAAACGTCGTGCGGCGCCGGGAAAAGGATTATGGGCTTTGCCGGGTGGGTTTCTGGATCCATTTGAAAACCTGGAAGATGCGGCCATCCGAGAATTGCGGGAAGAGACCAAAATCGCCGTGCCAGACCCTGTTTTGCGGGGCTCCATTAAAAACCGCGAAGTTTTTGATGATCCTTACCGTTCCCAGCGAGGTCGGACAATTACAACGGCCTTTTTAATGGAATTAAGAAATGACGAAAAGGGCCTGCCAAGGATCAAAGGATCATCCGACGCGGCAAAGGCGCAATGGATTCCGATCGCGGACCTGGAATCTGACATGTTATTTGAAGATCATTTTCATGTGATTCAAAGTCTTCTGGGCGCGACATTTTCCTAATAGATATTTTTAACAAATTTCGGGACAGACCCGAAAATGATTAATCGGTCAAGGAGGATATCATGACCTATGAAAACTATAATCTCATCCTGGATACAGACAGTTATAAGCACAGTCATTTCCATCAATACCCACAGAATACTAGTTTGGTAAATTCCTATATTGAAAGCCGGGGAGGGGATTATGACAAGACCTTGTTTTTCGGCCTGCAGGCCTGGTTGAAAAAATCCCTGAGAAACCCAGTGACCTTGGAAAATGTAGAGGAAGCGGGTGTGCTTTGTGCCTTGCATGGGGTGCCTTTTAATAAAGCGGGCTGGCTTCATATTGTTAAAGAGCATAACGGATTTCTGCCCCTCGAAATAGAAGCTGTGCCCGAAGGCACGGTACTGCCGACCAGAAATATTCTGGTTCAGGTACGAAATACGGATCCGGCCTGCTATTGGTTGACCAGTTTTATCGAAACAGCCATGCTCAGGGCTGTTTGGTATCCGACTACTGTGGCCACGGCATCTTATCATGTCAAAGAAGTTATTGGTCGTTATCTGGCGGAAACTTCTGATGGAAATATTGAAGAAATATTGCCCTTTATGTTGCATGATTTCGGAAGCCGGGGGGTTTCTTCTGAGGAAAGTGCTGGATTGGGTGGTCTGGCCCATCTTATAAATTTCAGGGGCACGGATACAATGGCTGCCCTGATGGCAGGTCAAAGATATTACCATGCCCATATGGCCGGTTTTTCCGTTCCAGCCTCTGAGCACAGTACTATGACAAGCTGGCTGAAATCCGGCGAGGTCAATGCATACCGCAATATGCTCGAAAAATTTGGCCCTCAGGGTGGCGTTGTTTCCATCGTGGCAGACAGTTATGACATTTACCGGGCCTGCGAAGATATTTTTGGCACTGACCTTAAGGCGCTCGTACAGGAACAGGCGAAAAAATATGGCAGCCGATTGGTTGTGAGGCCTGATTCAGGTGATCCGGTTGAAATAGTCGAAGCGGTTATTCTTAGTCTGATGAATAAATTCGGCAGTATTGTGAATAATAAAGGATACCGGGTCTTGCCGGATTATATCCGTGTATTGCAGGGGGACGGGATCAATGCAAAATCATTGGAAGAAATCCTGAAAAACCTGAAAGCCAAAGGCCTGTCCACCGAAAATGTCGCTTTTGGAATGGGGGGTGGTCTTCTGCAGCAATTGGACAGGGACAGTCTGCGATTTGCCATGAAATGTTCTGCCATAAAAGTGAATGGTGAATATAGAGACGTTTATAAAAATCCCGTAACGGACACTGGAAAAGCTTCCAAGAAAGGTATATTGGCCTTGGTCTATAATAAGGAACAAGGCAAGGTAGAAACAATCCGCAAAATTGATGTCGGAAAAGAAGAAAATAACCTGCTCAGAACCGTCTATAAAAACGGTAAAATCCTGGTAGATGAAGATCTGGAGGAAATTCGCCAGCGTGCTGCATATCACGCATAGTCTAATCAAGGCTCGGGGAGCGGGCTTAATAAGAGAGTTAACCCTGCTCCTGACTGAGGCATGCATGATTATTGGTTGGAGCAAACCGCTCATAACGGTTCGGTCGTAGGTTCAGGCCCTACAAGACCCACCATTTCTCCGTTTTTACGAAATATTCATCAGCAGCTATTAAGGGTTGGCTTCAAGTTTAATCTGCGTTAAAACTTGCACGCACGTTTTTTGATAAAAATTAACAATCATTCGCAAGATGATGAAGGGCTCAGGAATAGTGACGATAAGAGGATTTTTGGTTTGGTGGGGAGGCGCAATTTTCTCTCTTTTGATGACAACAGGTTTTGTACAGGCCTCGCCCTGGGCTGCGGTGGGGGATATGCAGCTTCGCAATGATGTGGAAATATTGGCCCGTCACGGCGTGATTTCCGGCCCGGTGAACACATGGCCCATCTCCTGGAAACAAATTACCCGTAATCTGTCCCGCACGGCTGAGATGGATCTGCCGCCTTATGTGCTAGGAGCGGTGATGCGGGTGAAGGACAAAGTGCCCGGCGAATTTCGAGTCTCGGCCAGAGTGCAGGCCACCAATAATCCGGCTATCGTCCGGGGTTTTGCCACAACCGCCCGCAATGATCTGGATACGGATGCGACCCTGGAATATAACGGCGATAGCGGCACGACAATTCATCTTCAGGGCGGCTACCGCAAAGGCAATGGCGAGGATTATGCCCATCTGGACGGCAGTTATCTGTCGCAGGATCTGGGCAACTGGTCCCTTTATGCCGGCGCCTTTGACCGCTGGTGGGGTCCGGGCCGGGAAAGCACCCTGATATTAAGCAACAACGCCCGCCCCATGCCATCGGTAGGCTTGCGCCGCATCGAACCCAAAGCCTTCGAAACCAAATGGCTCAGCTGGATGGGCCCGTGGCAATGGGATATGTTTGTGGCCAAAATGGAAGAGGAGCGCCATATTCCCAATGCGTTGATCGCAGGAATGCGGTTGAGCTTTGAGCCGATCAAGAATTTTGAAGTTGGTTTGACCAGGACAATGCAATTGTGTGGTGAGGGGAGGCCTTGTGGGTTTAATACTTGGACGAATGCATTGATTGCTGTAGGTGATTTGGATAATACAGGAACATCTAGTGAGCCTGGAAATCAACTTGCTAGTATAGATTTTTCTTATACGATGGGACTGGGAAGTAAGAATAATATAAAATTTTACGTGGAAGGTACTGCGGAGGATGAATATATATTAGTCCCTTTTCAGTTTTCCCGGTTGATCGGGATTACGGCATTTGGTGCCTATGGAGAGAGCGGTGCTTCCTGGAGATTGACGGCTGAATATACAGATACAGCTGATACTCTAGTTTGGTTGTTTGGTGAACGTAAATATAACGTAATGTATGAACATTTCATATATCAAACGGGTTATCGATATAAAGATCGTACCTTGGGCCATAGCCTGGATAATGACAGCAAATTAATTAGTGTGGTTGCTCAATATCGGGATGCCAATGGTTGGGACTATACAGCCAAATATCACCATGCAGAAATAAATGTTGATGGAAGGGGGAAGAACTTTGTTTCAATACCTAGCAAAAACATAGAAATTTTTGAGGCTAGCGCACAAGGTGATGTCGGTTTTGGAAATATTAAGCTTGACCTAAGGTATGCTAGTAATGGATTGTCCTCATTGGATAACAACGGGTCTTCCACTAGTATAGGTATTGGTTGGACGTTTAAATATTAGATATTTTGGTTTGATCTGAAATTGAGTGCTTGATTAGAATGCGGTACATCAAATGACGTTCAATTAACTGTCAATAAGATAGGTTGATATTGATGCCCTTTGACGGTATCAATATACAAAACTTTTCCCAACTTTAGTAAAAACGGTGACCTTTTCTTATGACACAAGAAGCTATTAGGCATAATATTTCCCAAGAAAACATATTGGGCACCTTGATAAGGCATAAAATAAAGATTGTAATATCAACTGTTTTATTGTTGTTTTTATCACTTTTATTGACGTTTATACTGCCCACTCAATATGAGGCAAAAACAACTTTTTTTGTAAAAGAAACGGACAAAGGTAACGGTGGAGTTGGCGGCTTGGCGGCTAAATTTGGTGGCCTTGCTTCCTTGGCAGATATTAACATAGGCGGCGAAAGTGGGTCGAAGGATGTTAGGCTTGCCATTTTAATGTCGAGGGATTTCTCATATAAATTTATCGAAACAAATAAATTAATTTATGTTTTTTTTAATGATAAATGGGATGAGGATAAACAGAAGTGGAGACCGTTAGACGTAAACGAAATACCAACCGCCTGGGATGCCTATAATTACTTTGATAAGAAAGTTAGGTCGTTATCTGAAGACAAATTAACAGGCTTGCAAACCTTGGCTATAAAGTGGAAAGATCCCATCTTAGCCGAAAAATGGGCCAATGAACTTGTTCGTAGCGTGGACGAAGTCTTGCGAATTAGGGATCGTGAAGAGGCTGAAAGCTCACTGGCGTTTCTGAGAAAGGAGCTTCGAAAGACCGTAATTTCAGAAGTCAAAATTTCAATATCTGGTTTAGTACAAGTTCAATTGCAAAAGTTGCTATTAACCAATACAAATAAAAGCTATGCTTTTGATATCATAGACCAAGCAATAGCACCTGATATTGACGACCCTGTGTGGCCCTTAAAAATAGTCTTTCTTCCTGTCGGATTAATTCTGGGTCTATTATTTGGTGTCTTCATTTCCTTTGTCTCCGACTTACGAAATACAAATATCTGATGTTAGAGACAAGGCACCTTGAAAAGCTTGGGGTAATAATATGCTTAGGTATGCCCGGGTTGTCTAGACTAATTGTGGTGCTACTGATTGAAAGAATATACGGTCTGGAAATATTAGGCTATTTTGCGATTGAGACGGGAGCGGCCTATACAGCCTTATTTATATGTGGTATTGGTTGGGCCGCACTGTTGATGAAAGAATTACCATTATTGAACGTAATTCGTATTTATCAATTATTAAATTTTTCTTTCTTGATTAGTCTTGTGTGTTGCCTTGTGGCGGCACTATTTTTGTTTGTCTGTGAAAAATTTCAGGTGATTTCTTTTTGGATGGAGACATCATTTTTTCTTTGTTCTATAAGTTTGTATCAAATTATCAGGCATTATCATTTGGCGCAAAAAAAATATTTTGAATTGATCTCCATTGATGGCTGTATTCTGTTGGCAAGTATGGCAATGTTATTTTTTGTTCAGCTGAGCATAAGCCAAATTTTGTGGTACATTAGTTTGATTAATATAATAGTCTGTATACCATTGATCCTAAAATCGTTCTATCTCTTAAGAGTCAGAAGACATTCGCTTTATATTTATAAAGAAGGCTTCCTCAAAACAGGAAGTTTGTTTGGAGTTACCAACGTCGCCAGAGGCGCTGTTGTATCTTTTATGCCAAATGTAGTGTTTTACTTAGCTGGGTCCGTTTACGCAGGCTTTATTAGTTTGATTTTAAGCCTCGTAAGTGTGCTGTTATTGCTACCTCGATCGCTTGCGACCTATAGACTACCTGATTTGATAGTAGCTTCAAAAAGGTTTACAGAAGAAAATATTAAAAAATTAATAAAGCAATATAAGAAAGAACTTTTTGTACTTTTATTTGTGATACTAATACTGACAACAATTTTTCTTAGGTTGGCATTGTCCTATTGGATTGACACTGATGACGTTAAGACACCATTAATTTTGAGTAGTCTTTTGATGCTGTTTTTTCTGGTTAACCAATTTCCAATAATTGACTCAAACTTTTTATTCGCCCAAAATGCTCAAAAATACCTTTTACTAGCGAGTAGCGGAGTATTGTTTTCCTTCGTAGTAATGAGTGTTGTTTTGCAATCCGTTATTGCGCAGAATAATTATAAGCTAATAGTATTATTTACTTCACTTATCGTCGTATCTTTATGGCAGTATTTTTATCTCCAGAATAAATCGCAGCAGTTTCATTGCAAAGGTACATCAAAAAATAACTGACATGGACGTATCAAATAAACAATCTGATTTTATGGACAATTGGTTATATTTTATCAGTCTGACTTGTATCATATTGATTTATCCAATGTCGCCAATAGGCGATTTCCTGACAACGGTCATGTCGCATGGAACAGAGGGTGGACTTCGAATTTCTTTGTTGTTGAGATCGTTAAGTACCTTTTTTTTATTTGTTTTTATTGTTTTTTTTGTTCAGAAATCTCGGTTTGGCGTCGTTTGCCTTGCATTAATTTTACTTCCCATAGCGTCACTTTTTTATCAAAGTATTTCATATAGTTCGTTTCAAACAAAACCTAGTCATATTTGGGAGAGTTTGTTATTATACCCAAAAATATTCTCTTTCTTTTTGATCTATAGTTTTTTAGAGAACAGGTTTCCAACGAAAATTCTTCCTAAATATTTAGTTATTATGGTCGATTATATATTTATTGTTTACTGCTTGGCAATTGTGGCAGGCGCGTTTTTAAATATTGAGTTATTTAAGGTCTATGGAGAATCTGGTCGTTTTGGTTTCAAAGGCATTATTCTGGCAGCTAATGAGGCGACCCCATTACTTATGACGGCGACACTATGGTTTATTTTGAGGGCTAAATCTCAGGATAGATCTAAATTATATCTCTTGTTGATTTTCTTTTCATGCCTGTTTTTGGGTACAAAGGGCGCATTGATTGGATTCTTTCTTGTTATAGCTGGTGCATATGCATCTCGGTCTGGTTTGATTAAAGCCTTTATGGCCATGCTGGTTTTAATATCTCTTATGATAATCATTTTCTTCGTTATTTATAACAGTGTTGATACGGTTCGCCTTATTGTGGATACATCGTTAAAATACTTTGAGTATCAGTTATTGCATAATGTAAGTGGAAATGTCATTAGCTTGTTACTGGCAGGGCGTGATTATAAAGTAGGTCAACTATTTGACCTGATGTTTACCTATTACCCCTATAGCTTTATTATTGGTGGGTTCCCAACGGGTTTGTATCAATCTGAAATGGGACTGGTTGATTTGATTGCTCTGCTGGGAGTGCCTGGCGCAGTTACCTTTTTGTTTCTTTGGGGTAAAAAGGTAGGTCAGACGAAGCCTGAACTTTCTACTTTTAATGTGTACTTAGCTAGGTATTTTATTATTGCATGGGTTGTTATTGAATCGTTGGCGGGTCATATGTTTGCGAGTGCTATTTCAGCGCCATTTCTAGCGGCAGCTGTATTTTATTTAAAAAGTCCGATTTGGAATAAAGTAAAGGATAAAGAAGAATGAAAGTTAGACTCCTTTCATCTATTAGAGAAATCGAAGAAATTTCACCTGAGTGGCGAGCGATTTTTAAGGAATCAAATGACAAATCAGTTTTCAGTTGCTGGGAGTGGATGAAGACATATCTTGATTGTATGATAGGGGAAGATGATGAAATTTTTTGCATTGTTGCGGAAGATAAAGGGGAGGTAGTAGGTATTGCTCCCTTAAAAATTAAGACAGAAATAAGAGGTTTCTTAAAAAAAAGAATACTAACTTTCTTAGTATCTGAAACAGTTGACTACATGAACTTTTTATATAATAGCAATGTTAATGTTGTTACTTTCCTAAAGAAAATCATCGAGATGATAAAAGATCATCAGGCTAAATGGGATTTTATCGAGTTAAAGGGGTTAAGCTCTGCAAATCAGAGTACGTTTCTTTTATCAGCAGCATTTTCTAGGGGAAAGCTTGAAAAAAATATAATGTGTAGTGATGTGGCTACCCCTTATTTTTATATTAGAGACCCTGAAGATTTTTTGGTTAGAAAAGTTATTCAAGATATTAAGCGGTGCCAGAGAAAATTGGAGACGCAGGGTAAATTAGAATTTCATATTAATGAAACGATTACTCAACCTTGCTGGGATAACTTCTGTAAACTTCATAAAATCGTTCATCCAAAGGGTAATTTTACGAAGGAATCAAGTCAAAAATTTTATAGAAAATTATTCGAAAATCCACAATTTACTGAATCGATCGAGTTTTCCTATCTCACTTTGGATGATGAATTCATTGCTGGTCACTTTGGTTTTATAGACGAGCAAAAAATATATTACTATGTTCCAACTTATAATCAGGATTATAGAAATTTAGGTGTTGGTCTTGTTTTATTAAAACGTATTGTAGAGCATTATCATGCGAAGAATATTAATATACTTGATATGTTGAGAGGTGATGAAGCTTATAAATTTAAATGGGCAACTCATTCGAATTATAATTATAATTTTTACTGTACAGGGAATGGGTCTTTATATAATTATTTGTATATAATGGTTTTTGCTACTTTTAGAAATAATCCACTTATTGGTGATATTTATAGGAAAATTCGTGGGACTTCTTAAAAAAAATTTTAAAATCGGTCTTGTCCGATAATACCTAACTATAAATAATCGTTAATATCAATGTTAGTTTTTATAATTTTTGCAGGGATACCGACTGCTACACAATTTGCGGGTAGGCTGTTTACCACGACTGCATTTGCTCCAACCACAGTATTTTTATCAACCGTCACTGGACCTAATATCTTTGCTCCTGTAGCAATGATGCAGCCTTCCCTAATAACGGGCGCTTTAGGGTTTTTTGCAACTCCCCCAATTGTTACATGAGCACCGATTGTACAATTGTCTCCGACTGATGCATCATGATGAATGATGACCCCTAAGCCACCGTATGCGAGCACGACATTTTTTCCTATTTTCGCACCGAGACCGATTTGGCAACTCATTAATAGCCTTACGAATATTTTGTTAAGGAGTTGCGGTAACATTGGTATTTTTTTTGAATATAAAAAATAGCAAAAATGATACATAAACAATACAAATTTACTCATTAAAAATTTTCCAAACTTTTGTGTGTTTTCTATTATTTTATGAATAGTCCCTATTGGTGTTAACCATTGAGACTATCATTTTCTATTATCCTGTGCTTTTCGTTTCTGCCATCATTGATTATAATTTCTGCTTATTTTCCTAACAAAGTCAAAAAATTCTCCGCGTAATATCGCCCGTTATGAAATACTTTAGTGATACGCAGAGCTGAATCTTGGGTGGTTATAACAATAGACTGTTGGTCTAAATAGATAATTTTCCCCGGCTTTTCTCCTATCGTTTTTTCAGCAATGGATGCTTCGATGACATAATATCTCATGAATTTATAGTAGAAATAGGCACCGCCGGTGTTGGGATGATAACAAGCTCTTATATTGTTCAAAATAGAAGAGGAGGTGTCATTCCAACTTATATATGGGTCAATTTCTGAATTTCTATAGCAGCGGCTGCTTTTCTTGCTATTCTGGCTTACTGTGTCCAGAACACCTTTATCCAATAATGTATTAACTGAATTCAGTAATAGTTCCTGCCCTACTTCGGCTGCTTTGAACTCGAACTGGTACGTAGTATCATTTGTGGATATCGCTATTTCTTTTTGTGCAATAATTTCACCAGCATCGAAAATTTGTGTCATCCGATGGAGTGTCACACCACTGCTTTCTTTGCCATCTCTAATGGCTGAATAAGCAGGGCACCCTCCTCGATACTGTGGCAGATATGAGGGATGGAAATTAATAACACCAAACTTTGGGTATTCGATAATTTTGTTGCTAATTTTTTGACCAAATGTCGCGACTATTATCAGGTCGGTGTTCAGAGACCGGAGTAAGGCGATGGGGTCGTTTCTTAATATTTTCTGATCATAGACTGAGATGCCCAATTTAGAGGCCGTAGCACTAATTTGTGGAGTAAAAAATATCGGCGATGAACGGTATATAAACTTACTTAGAACGAGCTGAGATAGTTGCCGGAGACTTCGAGATTTAATTTTACGTACAAGTTGAAACACCGAAAATGTCTTTTTATGCCTTGTATCAACATCGGTCACGATGGCCACCACCTTAGCTTCTTTGGGGAGGTGGGCCTCGAGATGTTCTAAAATACCATTGCCGAGCATGGAATAAGCGAAAAGTACAATATTCATTAAATCGTTTTCTTTGTCTTGAGGTTGTATCGTTTAAAGCGAGGTATTTATTGATATGAATTTTATAAATTGTGATGCTTGTTATTTTGATGCAATATATTACTATATAATAAACGCGCTTCAATTCAACGCTTTAACTAGATTTAATTTTGGAAATGTTATCGTGAATATTAGTCTATGTAAATGGAAATCCGATGCGACATCACCGGTTATTTTTATGATTGATGATCTGGCAAATATTTATTTTGAGCGTCCGGGTCAATTTAATGCTGGTGATTGGGGCGGATGTCGAGATAAAGAAGGTTCATTGTATCATTTTTTGAATACTGAAATCCTGAGCGCCTTTCCAGAAGTTAAATTTACATTCTTTCTAGTCACGGGCATCAGGGAAGTTCAGTCTGTGGGTACTTATGATTACGTAAATTCCTGTGACCATCCAGCGTTTCTTTCATTCTTAACACGGCTTGAAAATGAAGGGCACGAAATTGCTTATCATGGTATGGAACATGGTGTGTTAGATGAAAATAACAATTTTATCCAGGAATGGGCGGCTTTTCCGGATTTAGCTTCGGCTGTAGATAAGATTAAAAAAGGTATGGATTTAGTCGAAGGAGCTCATATAAAAGTGTCCGGTGGTAAATACTGTGGTTATGAAGTTGGAAAATTTGGTCATGAATCCATTGTTAAATATGGTTTTGACTGGTGGTTCGATACCTGGGATGTAGATGTTTCAAAAAGACCGGACGGTGAATTTAGGGCAAATGTTTTTTATATGCCCTCTAATATTGATTGCTCTATGTATGCGCCACATCTTTTGAGTTATCTAGGAAAAATGAAATACTATCGCTCTGTTTTTAAACAACTTAAGGAGGGTGCAATTGGCTCGAAAATAGATAAGCTACTGGGTCTGAAGGCAATTATTAGCTTGCAGGAGCATACTTCTCCAATAAGAACGGATGGGAAAATTCAATATCCTAATGTTTTCGATGACTTGAATTCAATTAGTTATATTCTAAGTAAGCTAAGAGCACATCATGTTTGGTGGGCGACAGCTAGTCAGGTGACAAATTATAGCCGTAATCGAGAATTTCTAGAAATTCATACCCTTTCGGGAAAGTGTTTTACTTTTCGGAGCACTCATTGGTCACAATGCAAAATTGGGGAAGTTGTGACAATTGCTGTGGCTTCGAATGTATCGTGTATTAAAAATGCTGGAGAGAAATTCCTTGTATATAAAAAGGAGAGTAAAAGTTTAGTCGATGTAATAGTTCAGCAAAATTCCGTTTATAACTTGATGTTTGAAGACAGTTGCAATGATTGACCAAAAAATTTTTATTGTATCTGCAGACCCAAATGCTAAGGGAGGGGTTTCGTCCGTAATTCAGGCTATCATAAAAAGTGATTTTTATGGCCCAAGAACAAAATTTTTCCATCCTTATAAGGATGGAAATAAACTGTCAAAGACACTAAATGCATGCATAGTATGGGGAGTTTTCTTCTTCTCTTGTGTCCTATCTAAACCAGATTATGTTCATATCCATAGTTCGTCCCGAAATAGCTTTAGACGGAAATCATTTTTTATGCTGGTCTGTCGATGGCTGAGGATTCAGTATATTTTGCAGCTTCATAGTGGTGATTTTGTTTCCTTTTTTCATGAAGCATCGAATAATTGGCAAACAAGCATAACCCATTTTATGTATGATGCGAAAGTGGTGGTTGCCGTTTCATCTAGGTCAAAAAATGAGTTAATCAAGGAGTTTTCTCTGCAGGACTGTAGGGTGATCCCGAATTTCTCTGCCTCCATTCCTGAAGTATTCTTAACGCAACAAGCGGCAAGCGAAAAATTTTCTTCGCCGATACTTTCTTTTATGGGAGATATTGCGGACTATAAGGGCTTTGAAGATGCGGTAAAGGTGGTTAAAACAGCTAGGCTTATCTTTCCGCACCTAACTTTAGCATGTGCAGGGAAAATGAATAAACAATATTTTGACAAAATACTAAATAAACATAAAGCTCAAGATTTTGTCCAGTATAATGGTTATATCACAGGCGATGAAAAGATTTGTTTTTTAGGGAAAGCCCTTTTTCTTCTTTCCCCCAGTTATTCAGAGACGTTTGGTATGTCGAACTTGGAGGCTGCTTCTGTAGGAACTCCCGTTTTAGCATATGATGTAGGTGGTGTATCTTCAGTTGTGACTTCTGGAAAAAGTGGGTATTTGGCGGCTTTAGGATGCTGGAAAGATTTGGCAAATTATTTGTGTGAGGCCACAAAGAACGAGAGCATATATTTTGCATTCCAGAAATCTACGGCGCATGATATTAAGTCGAAATTTTCAGTGGATAAGATTGAGAATCTATATCAAAATTTATATAAATAAACGTTGATTTGATTAGGGTGATACAAGGAAGAATGAGAGGTTATAATATTGCAACTAACTGATCTATGAGTTAGTAATGCCGTAGAATTATTTTGGTGGTTTTTACCGTAACATTGAACAATATGTAATAGTAATAATGCCAATATAATTAGTCAAAGATAAATAAACATATTCGTTGGAGGGTAAAAGGGAATGGACAAAAGCAGGGCGCAATTTTTTGCGTTAAAAGAGTATTGTGAAAAAGAAGATTATGCCGGTTGGGATCCGTTCGATGGGCTGAGTAGCAAGGTCTTTAAAAGTATTGGATTAGGGAGATTTCGTCTAGCACGATTGGCTTGGATACAGTTGTTTAAGCGGAACCCAATAAATCTTCGCAAATTGTTTTTGGTGCCTAAAGAGCATAATTCTAAAGGTATTGCATTATTTCTCACAGGATATGTAAATCTATATAGGTCTTCAAAAACTCCTGAACACCTTGCAAAAATTGAATATTTGGCTGATTTGCTAATTAATTTGCAGTCAACCGGCTATTCTGGTGCTTGCTGGGGGTATAATTTTGATTGGCAGAACAGGGTATTCTTTCAGCCCAAAAACACGCCTACAGTTGTAGCGAGTTCCTTTGCATCGAGAGCTTTGTTCGACGCATATGATGTCACAAATAATAGATTGTATCTAGATATAGGTTTGAGTACATGTGATTTTATTAGAAATGACCTCAGGCAGCATGAAGATTCTGGTGGGGTACTCTTGTCGTATTCTCCTTTAGACAACTCCCGAGTTTATAATGCTTCATTATTGGGCGCGTTTGTATTGTCGAGAGCCTATAGCTATACTCAGGATGACGAATTGAAAGAGCTAGCGAAGAAAATTGTAACTGCTGTTTGCGGTAAGCAAAAAAAGGATGGTTCCTGGATATATGGTGAGGCCAAAGTTCAAGGTTGGATCGATAGCTTTCATACTGGGTACAACCTGGATAGTATTCAAGGATATATTGACCATACTGGTGATAATACCTTTCAGAAGAATGTAGACCTCGGACTGAAGTATTATGTAAATAATTTTTTTGAGAGTGATGGTACCCCTAAATATTATTATGATAGTACGTATCCCATAGATATCCATTGTCCTGGGCAAGTTTGTGTAACCTTGGCAAGGTTGCGTAAAACTGAAGAATATGAAAAGTTATTAAGCAATGTAATGAGCTGGGTTCACAGCAATATGTTTGATGAAAAAGGTTATTATTATTATCAGTTGAAGCCCGTTATGAATTGCAAAATACCATACATGAGATGGTCGCTGGCGTTCATGTTTTATAGTTTATCCTTTCAGGTATTTGACGTTGAAGAAAATTAACGTCTGTATTTAAAAAGAGAATAATAAAACCGGCTTAACTTGAGATATTAGAAATGTTTTAGTTGTTTTTTGGCGTGTGGAATTTGACTGGAATTATTGAGAGCTCCAATTATACCTAAATGGAATTAAAAATTTTAAGAGGAAGTAAGAATCATGAGAGTAGGAGTCATTGGAGTGGGCAAGATGGGAATATCTCATTTGGCCATAGCAAACCAAACTAATGGAATTGAACTGGTTGCTATTTGTGACTCATCAAAGACATTAATCAATGCGTTGTGCAAAAATACGACATTTCTTGGGTATACAGACCATAAAAAAATGATAGCTAAGGAATCTTTAGACGCAGTGCTCATTTGTGTTCCGAATTCGTATCATTTTCAAATGGCAAAAGAATGTCTTGATAAAAACATTCATGTTTTTATAGAGAAACCACTTACCCTTGAATATAGTGAAAGCTTGGAACTTGCGGATTTGGCGGAGAAGAAAAACTTGGTAGGAATGGTTGGATATATTAATAGGTTCAATCCTATTTTTGCACAGTTGAAACATCTTTTATCACATGGCGTTCTTGGAAAGGTCATTAGTTATGAAAGCAAAATGCTCGGTGGCGTTGTTTTAGAAGAACAATCTAAAGGATGGAGAAACGACTACAAAAAGGGCGGCGGCTGTTTATCTGATTATGGACCCCATTGTATAGACTTGGCTATCTTTCTGTTCGGCGAAGATGTTATTGTGAAAAACGCTATTCTACAAAAGGTACATTCAACCGCTGTGGATGATATGGTTTTTGCTGTTTTGGATCACGAAAGTGGCCCGGTAGGGAATATCTTAGTGAACTGGTCAGACCCAACGATGCGAAAAGCCAGTAATCATATTGAAGTTGTTGGGTCTCATGGCAAGCTCATTGCGAATAAACAAGAAATCAAACTGTTTAGTAATCAGGATTACCCAGAGGTGGGACTAAAGAAAGGGTGGAATGAAATTTATGTGACTGACCTTAATACTGAAGTTAATTATTTTTTGAGAGGGGAAGACTTTTCTCGCCAGATGCAGAATTTTTCAAACTGCTTAAATAGCGCAGAAATAAAACCTGTTTCTAGTTTACGCTCGGGTGCTGTAGTCGACAAAGTGATTAGTGACATCTTTAAAGTATCCGGAGGATTGCGGTAATGGATAAAATAATCTTTGGTGATAACCAGTTCTTTGGTATTAACCATATGTCGGAGCAAGCAAGTATAAAACAGGCTCAACGTTTTCGGACTACTGAAGATATCTTTAAGCTACTTGAGTATGTAAATTCAATCGGTATAAAGAGTTTTATGTTTACCACACATGATGCTCTCGAACCGGTGATAGATAAGATCAGAAACAGTTCTGCATTCAGTGACTTCAAGCTTCTTCCTTGTATGCCTTATGCACATAAATATGCTAATGCGATGAGTGAAATGGGAATTTTTGCCACGATTGACAAGTTTACGTCTGGTAGTAAAATTATGGCAGGATTAAAAGGCTTAAGCGCTGTCGTAAGTTCAAACCCTGTACCTTTTATGAAGTTACTTGTTGATTCAGAGATGAAATTTATGAAGGGTCTAAACGTTGAGGGGATTTTTCTTCAAAATATCGTCGTAGACCTTATTATTGGTTTGGGTATGGAAGATGTGCTTGGCGAGTATGCCCACTATGTGGAATATCAGTACGGTGTTCAGGCTGGGTTCATTACCATGAACCATACTAAATTATATGATATTCTGACCAATAAACTTGGCATCAAAGAGCCTCTTATGTGTAGTTCGATAAATAAGATTGGCTTCAGAATGAATCCTTGCCAAAGCGATGTTGAGAATACTCTTTCAAACGCAAAAGGAACCACAATTGCCATGTCAATACTTGCTTCAGGAGCAGTGAGGCCTGGAGAGGCGGTTGAATATATCAGAGGCCTAAAAGGGGTCGATTCCATTCTGTTTGGCGCTTCTACTCCGGCACACATACTCGAAACTAAAAAACTCATCGACAAAGAATTGGTGGCTTCGGAATGAACATATGGGTAGATTTATCCAATGCACCACATGTAAATTTTTTCCAACAACTCCTGAAGGATTGGAAAGAGGAGGGCCATACTGTAATAGTGACGGCTCGCCCTTTGTCCAACACCATACAACTCCTAGAACGAAACAATATTAATTTCCACGAAATTGGTAGGCACTATGGTAAAAGCAAGTTGGCAAAAATATTAGGACTTTTGGTGCGCGGCATACAGTTGTGGCGGTTTTTGAGATGTAAAAAAATAGATGTTGCGATTTCCCAAAGCTCTTTTTATTCTCCATTGGTCGCTTGGATGCTGCGGTGTGATTGCGTCTACACTAATGATAATGAGTTTGCGAAAGGTAATTATGTAGGGTTTATTTTTGCTCAAAAAGTACTATTGCCTGAAGCGCTGAAGCAGTGGGCTAGTACAAAATTTTTCCGTAAAAAGGTAATTTATTACTCTGGTGTCAAGGAAGGAATATACCTCCATAATACCTTTGGTAAGGTAAGACACTTTGCAAACTCGACTGAAGATAACCACATATTCTTTCGTCCGGAACCTTGGACAGCAGAGTATCATCAGAAAAATAACTTTGGATTCTCCTCTCTCTTAGAAGGACTTGCTAACAAATATATCATTACCGTGTTACCACGTGGTGATGAACAGGCATTGTTTTTTAAGGCTCTGAATAATTCACGCATCAGGGTTCAGGAAACGGCTTTAACGATCATGGAAATTATAGAACAATGTGATGTGTTTATCGGCGGCGGTGGATCAATGTCCCGAGAGTTTTCCTTTCTGGGGGTGAAAACGCTTTCAACGTATCAGGGAGAGCTTTTGGCAGTCGATAGCTATCTGGTCGAAAAGAAAGTGATGAAGCATATTAAAACAATAAATGTTGAAACTGTATCTCAAGCTTTGGAGGAAATAGAAGAAAGTTTTGCTACAGAAAGCCTAAGGAACGATGGTAAAAAATCTTATAACTTAGTTAAGCATTCAATAAATTTTACTTGAGTATTAATGGTTCTGTTCCAGGAAGTGGACTTTTGGGTTCGGGGTTTTGATTTGATGTGGTTTCATAGGAATTTTTTGCAGCCTAAGGGGATATTAACACAACTAGATTATATTAAATATGTGATCTTACTTTTATTTAACAGGTTATAATAATGCGTTATATAATTATCACGGGAATGATTCAATTCATTTGGGGAAACCCTTTTCCTATTTATTTGAAAACCTAGCCTCACGTTCCAAGGTAGTTAGCTGCGCGGGACCAATGTTTTGAGATGCCCCTAGATTTATAGACACCTTGCAGTGTAAAAATGAAGCAAGGAGTTAAAGACATGTCAGGTATACGTTACACGGAAGAATTCAGGCGCGCCGCTGTCGCTCAGGTTACGGATCGGGGGTATTCAGTGCTCGAAGTTTCTAGGCGATTGGGGATCAGCACCAAGTCATTGTATGACTGGAAGAAGACTTATCATAAGCCGGAGCCCGAACGTCAACAAGATGCTCTGCAGGCTTCGGAGATCCGTCGCCTGAAGGCGGAGTTAGCGCGTGTTACAGAAGAGCGCGACATTCTAAAAAAGGCCACGGCGTACTTCGCAAGGGATGCGTAGTGAAGTACGCCTTCATTAAGGCGCATCAAGCAGTGTTTCGGGTGCGGGTGATGTGCCGTGTTCTTAAGGTTCATCACAGCGGGTTTTATGCATGGCTAAAAGAACCTCTTAGCACCAAAGCAAAGGATGACCGTAGGCTCACCGGATTGCTAAAACAGGCCTGGCTGGAAAGTGGCTGTGTTTATGGTTACCGCAAACTTCATGATGACCTGCGGTCTGTCGGCGAGACCTGTTCCCCCAACAAGATTGCCCGTTTGACCAGTCTGGCAGGTATTAAGGCGCAGATTGGCTATAAACGCAAAGCCGGTTTTTATGGTGGCAAGCCAGCCATTGTGGCACCCAATCATTTAAACAGGGTCTTCAAGGTGGCTGAGCCTGATCAGACTTGGGTAATGGACATAACCTATATCCGTACCCACGAAGGATGGCTTTATCTTGCCGTTGCCATTGACCTTTATTCCCGCCGGGTCATCGGTTGGTCAATGCAATCACGCATGCAGATGGATTTGGTGCTCAGCGCCTTACTCATGGCTGTTTGGCGACGCAAACCCAAATCAAAGGTAATGGTTCATACAGATCAAGGGAGCCAGTTTACCGGTCATGAGTGGCAAAAGTTCTTAGCGGGCCATAATCTGGAAGCCAGCATGAGCAGGCGCGGTAACTGTCATGATAACGCTGTAGCTGAAAGATTTTTCCATCTGCTAAAGCGAGAACGGATCAGGCGTAAAACCTACGCAACCCGCAAGGATGCTCGCCAAGATGTGTTCGACTATATAGAATTTTTCTACAATCCTAAAAGAAAAAATGGTAACAACGGGATGTTGTCACCAATAGACTTTGAACAACAAACAATAATGAAGTCGAAAGGTGTCTAACAAACTAGGGGCATCTCATTTCGCCATTTGGCAAGAAAGAGAGTTTCATATAAAAAGTAGTAAAAACAGGGAAAGTTTTCGCATCAAAATTCTTTTTACTTAATGTCCCTGATTGAACTGGCGCCCAAGGACTGTATGAGCCTTCATACCGCATTGCTGTGGTATTACCTGCTATGACCAGCAGCTGTAGTACCTCATACACATTCGCTGGACAAACGCTCGATGACCTCTATAATTACAACATGTATAAGTGACATGCCTGTGATATGGGGAAAAGAGCGGCGCAGCATCAACTAGTTGATTGTAGCTTATATATGCCCACAAATATGTTTAACAAAATAGGGACGTCTATTAAAAATTTAATGACCTATAGAGCTGGTAAGTTAAATAGTGTATTGGTTTTAGGCTGGATAGTAAGGAATTTAAATGAAAAAAAAAGTTGTTTCAAAAAAGAAGATTAATTTTGGAATTCAATATATTATTGACTTATTTTGTATAACGAGAATTTATAAATTCTCAAAAAAGTATCAACATGAACGCGGCCATAAAATGGCTATATTTGCAAACGACCATATAGGAATTTGCATTAATCAATTGGGAATTTATGAACGCGAAGAACTAGAGTATTTAAGTGACTTCTTGTCTTCTGTCAGAGGTACGTTATTGAATGGAATAGTCTTGGACATAGGAGCAAATATTGGGAACCATTCACTATATTTTTCAGATTTATTTAAAGAAGTCATATCATTTGAACCCCACCCTGATACTTATAAATTATTAGAATTCAATACCAGTTTTAGGACCAACATTAGGACGCATAATTTCGGACTAGGTGATGCCCGTGAAACCGTTGCCTTACACGAAAACCCAACAAATCTTGGCGGCTCGTCTATTGAGAGTGAAAGCGATAACCACAATAATTCTCTCGAAATATCGTTACAGAAACTAGATGATTTCGTGAATGATTTACAAAGGATTGATTTGATTAAAATGGATGTAGAAGGGTATGAATCTAAAGTAATAATTGGAGGAAAAAATACTATAAAGAAACATCAGCCTATAATTTTATTTGAGCAATATGCAGAGGAATTCTGCAACGGCACTACAGAAACTATCAAACTTCTTAAGGCACATGGCTATCAATTTTGCTGGATTGAGAATAAATTAAGCAGCACGACCTTTATTGGGCGGCGTATAATAAACATTTTCGAGATACTTTTTGGTAGGAATATTTCCATATTGGTAGGCGATGATGTTCCTGTAAAGTTTCATTCAATGTTAATTGCAATACCAAAACGGTTTTCTCGCGATTTATTGGGTACGGCCCATTGAAAATAAAGATATTACCGAGAAATGGGATAATCATTCAACCAATAAAGGACTAGAGAAAGCTAACTCACGCGTCCGACCTTTTTAACCACAGGCTAAAAAGACGTTGTAGATTCAATGGATGAAGGCAACACTCTGTTGTATTATACATATAAAACAAATCTACGGGGCATTGCTCATTTAGGGAAATTCACATCAGAAGAAAATGACATATTGAGATGCCATTAATATTTAGAGACTATTGCGCTATTGGGATGGTTTTTAGGTATCTTTCGATGGCTTCTGAAACGCGTTTTTTTATGGGCGGCAATTGTTAGACCTCCAGATGGGTAATACCCCCATTTTTAGAGGGTTCCAAAAGTAGAACAGTTTAAGCGGCTATGGGTAGTATACCTGTACCTTGGGTCAATTTCTGCATTGGCGTTATGCCGCCGATGGCCATATTGGGCCGTTCATTGTTATATGTCCAGAGCCATTTTGTGGCTGCGTCCTGCACCTCCTCAATTGTTTTAAAGATATATTGGTTGAGCCAGTCATATCTGACGGTGCGTTTATTGCGCTCCACATAGGCGTTTTATTGCGGGTTTCCTGGCTGAATGAATTGAAGGCTGATGCACCGGTCCTCCGCCCAGCTGCCAAGCAAATGGCTGATATATTCCGGGCCGTTGTCGCAGCGTATGGCGAATGGTTTCCCCCGCCATTCAATGATCCGATCCAGAGCACGAACAACACGGGCAGCGGGCAGGGAAAAATCAACATCAATGCCCAGTCCTTGCCGGTTATAATCATCAATGACGTTAAAGAGCCGAATACTGCGACCATCGGACAACTGATCATGCATAAAATCCATTGACCAGACTTCGTTGATGTGTTGCGGCACAGACAAGGGTTCCGGCTTATCCCTGCACAGGCGCTTCCGGGGCTTGATCCGCAGATTAAGCTCCAACTCACGATAGATCCTGTAGACCCGCTTGTGGTTCCATTTGAAGCACTTCACATTGCGCAGATACGGGAAACATAGCTGAAAGCCCCAGTTGCGCTGACGACCGGTTAATCCCAGCAGCCAATCCGCAATCAGCGCGTTCTCATCACTCAACTTGGGCTGATAGCGATAGCAGGTCTCACTGATTGTGAAAGCATCACAGGCCGTTTTGATATTAAGCCGCCCTGCACTGACAGCCGCTTTGGCCATCACCCGGCGCAGAGACGGCTTTACCACTTTTTTGCCATAGCTTCCTTAATCACATCGTTTTGCAACTGCACATCGGCATACATCTTCTTCAGACGCGCATTCTCGGCTTCCAGCTCCTTCATCCGGCCCATTAACGATGCGTCCATGCCGCCGTATTTGGCACGCCATCTATAGAATAAAGCATTGCTCATGCCATGTTCACGGCAAAGTTCCGGCACCGGCGTACCAGCCTCGGCCTGTTTTAATATACTGATAATCTGACTGTCTGAATAACGTGACTTCTTCATGTAAAATCTCCTACATTATAATTACGAGAAAATTCTACTTCTGAGTACCTTTATTTATTGGGGGTATTACCGATGCTTCCATCAATGCAGAAAATTTAGAGTCTATCCTGTTAACCGTGTAAGTGACCATGATATACTCCATGAAAGGGAGAATATATTATGCCTAATCGCAATTTCTTCCTTGATTAGACTTTTGTCTGCAATAGGGGGCCAGTCTTCGCCATCAGCAGGGCGAACAGATACGATACTAGGCAAATCTTGGCCTAGTATCCACATTAAATAGAATTCGCGCAACTGACCTGCCCCCAATATATGGTCATCCTTTCGGAGAGTATTCCTGCTTCCAGTTTGCATATTTTTTGACCTTTGTCACCAGAGAAGGGAATATTCCCTTCTCTGGTGACAGTCGCGCTTGAGCATTGGCAAATTCATTTGGTGTCATATAGCCGATACTACTATGAGGCCTGTTCTGATTATAATCCCGCCGCCAAGCCTCTATGATGTGGCGGGCATCTGTCAGGCTGGTGAACCAGTTGTCATTCAGACATTCATCGCGAAAGCGCCCATTGAAGCTTTCGATATAACCGTTTTGCATGGGCTTGCCGGGATCAATGAAGTTCAGGATCACATTATTGTCGTAAGCCCAGGCATCCAGAGCCTTGCTGATCATTTCCGGGCCATTGTCCAGCGTGATGACCTTTGGCAAGCCATGCGTATGTTTGAGCATTTCCAGCACCCGGACCATGCGATGACCGCCAATGGAGGTGTCAACCTCAATCACCGGGCATTCCTTGGTAAAATCATCTACGATATTGAGGCATTTAAGCCGCCGGCCATCGGACAAGGCATCAAACTGAAAATCCAGTGACCAACGCTCATTGGCGGCGGTTGCTGCAGGCAAAGGCTGGCGTTCTGCCGCTGAAACACGTTTGCGCTTCCTTTTGCGCACCTGCAGACCTGCCCCTGTATACAGGCGATGAACCTTCTTGTGATTAATCTGCCAGCCTTCCCGCCTGAGCAGCACATGAATACGCCGATAGCCAAAGCGGCGACGTTGTGCGGCCAATTCTTTAATTCTACACATTAAAACCGCTTCATTATCTGAAATGGATTTATAGTGCCATGTGGAAAGATTAAGATCGGCCAGCCGACAAGCCCGACGTTCTGATAAAGAATGATTATCAATCATATGCTGAACGACGGGCTTGTCGGCTGGCCTTTCTTTAATTTCTGGCCAACTTTCGCGACAGGACATCTTTCAGGGCAGCATTGTCCAGCATCTGTTCCGCCAGAAGCTTCTTCAGACGCCGGTTCTCCTCCTCAAGGGTTTTGAGACGTCGGGCTTCGGATACCTCCATGCCGCCGTATTTGCTTTTCCAGCGATAAAAAGTTTGTTCTGCAATGCCATGACGGCGAATGATCTCCCTCACCATCGCACCAGCCTCCTGTTCCTTCAGGATGCCGATGATTTGTTCCTCGCTAAATCTTCTTCGTTTTGCTTCGCTGCCCTTCGGGTCATCTAAAAGTCCTCCATGTTTAATCTACACAGAAAACTCTCCTTGAAAATGACCTATTTTATGGGGAGCAGGTCAGATCACTGCTTTTTATGTCATAATCACAACGTCAATCCAGTTCTCCCCTTCATCTTGGCCTTTCCACCAACGTGCATTGGCAGGCCGTTGATGTGCATAAGGATTCACAGACTGAACAAAAACATCAGAAGACGGTGGTACTGTGGTTTATGGGGCTCAGTGCATCGGGAAAATCGACCATCGCAAATCTGGAGGAGAAAAAACTCCATAGCATGGGCAAACATACTTATCTTTTGGACGGCGACAATGTGCGCCATGGCCTGAACAAGGATTTGGGTTTTGTGGACGCAGGCCGGGTGAAAAATATTCGCCGGGTGGGTGAGGTGGCCAAACTGATGGTGGATGCGGGCCTTATTGTCCTGACCGCCTTTATTTCCCCTTTCAGGGCGGAACGACGCATGGTGCGTGAGATGCAGGACGATCACGAGTTTATTGAAATTTTTGTGGATACGCCGTTGGAAATTTGTGAACAGCGCGACCCCAAAGGCCTCTATAAAAAAGCCAGAGAGGGAGAGATCAAGAATTTCACCGCTTTTGACAGTCCTTACGAGCAGCCAGAACGGGCTGATATTCATCTTGATACCGGCAGAATTTCAGCCGAAGAGGCCGCTGACGCGGTGATTGCTAAAATTGAAGAGGTATATCTGCCCAATTAAATTCGATTCAGAGGGAATACGATCCTTCTGTTAAAGGATTGCTGTGATGGTTTCTTATTCGTAAGTTTAACAACCTCCATCCAGTTCCCGCTTTCGCCTTGCCGACCCTTAATTTTATAATTTTCTGAGATGCCCCTAGTTTGCAGGCACCTTGCAGGTGAAAATGAAGTAAGGAATTTTACAGTTATTTCAGAAATTCGTTATACTGAGGAGTTCAAGCGGGATGCGGTCGTACAGTTCACGGATCGTGGTTATTCCGTCAAGGAAGTCTGAGATAGATTGGGGGCAGCATCAAGTCGCTTTGCGACTGGAAGCGTGATTTCCATAAACCTAGTAGGAATTCCCCATTTCAGCGTTTGGATAGATGTATGCCGGCCATCATGCATCTTACGGAGCCGCCGGCCATTTCGATGGTGGGGACGTTTAGGGGTAAGAGGGTGGCGCTTTGTTCGATTATGTTTATCTGGTCGGGTTTCAGGCTGTTGTATGCCCGGGTGGAAAGGGCGAGGATGCGGCCCTTTTTTCCCTGTAATTCTATGGCGTTACCGGCAAAATTTTCAATTTGTTCGTGGCTCAGGTCAATGACAGTGCGGCCCGTATCTTCAAATCTTTTGATGATTTCTTCACGTCTTTGGGCTGATGAAATCATTTGCAGGCCGATCAGGACATAATCCGTGGCAATACACATTAATACATTGGTATGATACACAGAAATTTCATTGCGGTCTCTGGCATCAAAGACCATGGGTTCATAATTAAAATGGGTGCAAAACCGTTCCAGCGCCACCGGGTTGCAGCGATTGGAATTGACCGCATAAGCCACCCGGTCGAGATGGTCGAGCACCATGGCCCCGGTTCCTTCAAGAAAAATATCGTCCTGTTCCAGTCCGGAATAATCAATCACGTCCTGAACCCGGTATTGCTGCTTTAACATTTCAATAATGTCGGGGCGGCGTTCATTGCGGCGGTTGGCGGCATACATCGGATACAGCGCCACATGGCCGCCGCCATGGGTGGAGAACCAATTGTTGGGAAAGACGGAGTCAGGGGTATTTTTTGTTTCATCCTCAAAGATATGCGGGGTGATGCCATGGGCCGTCAGTTTTTCTGCGGCTTTTGTCACTTCTTCATACGCGGCCCGCGCCAATATATCTTTATCCAGACCCGCACAGGATGTCTGGAAAACATTATCCGACATTGTTTCACTGTTGGGGCTGAAATTATGGGGCCGGATTAAAACCACAGAAGCCGGAACCTGTGCATTCAGGCGTTTCATCTTAATTTTCCTGATTTACATCGGTTTTTGCTGCCCGCATGACCATGCCATAAAGGTCGCGGGGCTCATCCGGGTCTGCCAACAGGTCAAGATTCTGGAAATAGCCGGTGGCTTCCATCTGATCACGGATATAACGCAGGGCCGAAAAATCTTCGATGGCAAAACCCACACTGTCAAACAGAGTAATTTGTTCATCGCTCCTGCGGCCCGGTTTTTCACCCGACAGCACCTGCCAGAATTCCGTTACCGGATAATCTTCGGGCAATTGCTGGATTTCTCCTTCGATACGCGTTTGCGGGGTATATTCCACAAATATATCAGAGCGCAGTAAAATATCCTTATGCAATTCGGTCTTGCCCGGGCAATCGCCCCCGATCGCATTAATATGAAGCCCGTCGCCGACCATATTATCGGTGAGGATCGTGGCATATTGTTTGTCGGCAGTAACAGTGGTGATGATTTGTGCGCCTTCAACGGCTTCCTGTTCGGAAGAGCAGCGCGTGATCTCAAATCCCTTGTCCGCCAAATTGGCGATGCATTTTTCCGTGGCGCTTTTATCAATGTCATACAGGCGCAATTTATCGATGCCCAGGATGGCTTTAAAGGCAAGGGCCTGAAATTCCGACTGGGCCCCATTGCCAATGATGGCCATACTGCGCGCCTTCTTCGGTGCCAGATATTTTGCCGCAAGGGCAGAGGTGGCCGCGGTGCGAAGGGCCGTCAGGATGGTCATTTCAGACAAGAGAATGGGATAACCTGTGTTCACATCTGACAACACCCCGAAGGCGGTCACGGTCTGCAGCCCGCCCTTGGTGTTTTTGGGATGACCATTGACATATTTAAAACCATATATCTGGCCGTCACTTGTGGGCATGAGTTCGATCACCCCCTCCGTGGAATGGGAAGCCACACGGGGGGTTTTGTCAAATAAAGCCCAGCGTTTAAAATCTTCTTCCAGATAATCCGTGATGCCCTTCAAAACCTCTTCCACACCGATTTCGAGGATGATTTTCATCATATGATCGACGCTGATAAAAGGAACATCGTTGAGAGATTTTTGGGTATTATTTGTCATGATTTTTGCCATAATTATATTTTTTAATTTCTGAGGTTTAGCGGATTGTTTTTTTCTGAACAGAGTTTAAGGCGGCAGGATTATAAGAACAATGTCATTTTTTTATAAATAATGCTACATTATCAGTCAAAGTGTCAGTATAAATTGCTAATAACGTCAGTTTCGGGAAGCAGGACATGAAATTTGAAAAAGAAAAATATATATACGACCAACTGGATCGGGAGCTGATTTCCATTCTTCGTAATGACGGGCGGGCGGCCATTGCCAAGCTGGCGGATATATTAAAGGTGTCCCGCGGCACCATTCAGAACCGGCTTGACCGGCTTTTGGAATCGGGCACTTTGCTGGGTTTTACCATTCGCACCCGCACCGATTATGACCTGGACGTGATCCGGGCCGTCATGATGATTGAGGTGGTGGGAAAATCCACCTCAGAGGTGATCCGTAAACTCAGGGGTTTTCCGGAATTGCAAACCCTGCATACCACCAACGGGTCCTGGGATCTGGTGGCGGAAATTCAGGCCTCCAGCCTGGTTGATTTTGACCGGATTCTACGGGAAGTCCGCTATATTGACGGCATCCTCAATAGCGAAACCAGCATCTTGTTAAGCAGTGTATAAGGTTATGCAGGCAATCAGAGAAGATGGTTTGACGTGAAAAAGGCGCTGTCTTTGTTTTATTTCTAAAATTTATATCAAATAGCTGGTTTTTCAGGTTCATTTCAGCTCAGTATGGTATCTGGCATGGAACTTAATGACGGAGTGTGATGATGCTGAAGCGGCTATTTCTTTGTTTTATGGTGCTGGTGATATATCCCCTGGGCCTTTGGGCGCAGGAAGCGCATGAGGGAGAATTCAGGATTAAGGCGGACAATGCCTTAAGTATCGAAGAGGTTGTGTCGCTGACTCTGTCCCGTTCTCCGGATAAAATTCTCCTTAAGGCCAAAGAAAAAAATACAAAGGCGTATACCAGCAGAGCCGCCAGTTTTTTTGCCGCCACACCGGAAATATCCCTGCGTCATCAGAATGATAGTCTGGGGGCCGATCAGGGGCTGCGGGAATGGGAATCTTCACTGGACCTGCCCCTGTGGATGCCGGGTCAAAGGTCTGCCAGCAAACAAAAGGCCCGTATGTCAGAAAAAGAAACCCGGGCCTATGAACAATTGGTCATCTGGCAGGTACGCGGTGAAATAGTGGAATTATTGTGGCAAATCAAGCTGGCGCAAAGTGATCTTGATCAAAGCCATCAAAATCTGGAAATGGCGCTGGCACTGGAAAAAGATTTATTGCGCAAGATCGCTGCCGGTAATCTGCCCAAACGGGCTGGATTGCTCAGCCGGAAAGAGGTCATGAGCCGGAAAATGCAGGTGATTGAGGCGGAACGGGAATATATCCATTCGGCCAAACAATATGAGGCGATTACCGGCCTCAAACGCATGCCGGCAAATGTTACGGCAAATTTTTCGGAAGATTTTTTGCATAAGAATGAGACATATATGTCCCCCACCATTGCCCTGGCTGATGCCAATGTGGCTTTTCTTCAGGCGGCCTACCGGGAAAAGAGCCGGGAATGGAATGTGGCCCCGCGCTTGTCGCTGGGGGTGAGGCGGGAAAAATCATCCTATCTGGACCGCAATATTGATTCTGTCAGCCTGGGGCTAAGTATGCCATTGGGTTCAGGGGCGCATATGGCCCCGAGGCGCGCCGCCGCGGGCATGGCACTGGCCGAGGCAGAGCGCCAGCGCGAAATCATCAAGCGGGAACACCGGCTGCATTTGCATGAGGCTGAACATGAGCTTGAGGTATGTGAGAGCCAATTGCCTTTGACTGAAAATCATTATGATCTGGCCGCCGAGAATTTGCGCCTCAGCCAGAAAGCCTTCGATCTGGGGGAAAGCGATTTGCGCGACCTTTTGATCGTGCGCGAACAATTTTATCAATCATCCAGCCAGAAAATTCAGAAAAATATAGAATGTAAGCGGGCCATTGCACGCCACAATCAGATCAAAGGAGTAATGCAACCATGAAAAAAATCATGATGACATTGGTCTGCCTGTCCATGACAGGTATAGGCCCGGCTTATGCACAGGAACAATTGAAACTGAACAATAATCAGATGGAACGGCTTGGCATCAATACCGCAAAACCCACCCCGGTAGAGGCCACATGGAGCCGTAATCTTCCGGCCCGCATTGTCATTCCAAATGCCCAAATCAGGGTTTTGAGCCCGATGATGGCAGGGCTGGTCAACCGGCTTTATTCTGCCGAAGGCGATAGGGTGAAAAAGGGGCAGAAACTGGCCGAAGTTTCCTCCCCCGCTTATCTGGCGGCACAGCAGGACTTTCTGGATGGCCTGTCTGAAAAGGCCCTGATGGAAAAGAATCATTTGCGAAATATTGAGCTTCTGAAAGAAGGCATTATTTCCGAGAAACGCTTCCAGACCAGCCAGTCGGCCTTAAGGGCCGCAGAGGCCACCCTTTCACGCAGCCGTCAGGCGCTGATTTTTGCCGGCATGTCAGAGGCCGAGATCAAGGCCCTGGCCACCTCACGCATCATGCATAAAAGCATGCTGATCCGCGCGCCCTTTGCCGGGACAATTTTAAAACAGATCACCATGACCGGCGAACATGTGGACGCGACGGACGGCCTTTATCATCTGGGGCAACTGGACCCCTTATGGGTGGAAATCCATATGCCTTTTGCCATGATCCCCACCATTGAGGCGGGCAATAAGGTCAGGATTGCGGGGATGGATGTTCAAAGCGAGGTGACCACAATTGGCCGAATGCTGCATGAAGAAGATCAGGGCATATTGGTGCGCGCAATTCTTAAAAAAGGCGCGGATCAATTTGTCCCCGGTCAGTTTGTGGAAGTGAGCATCGAACAGAAAATATCCGGCGGGCGTTTTTATCGTGTTCCTGCCGGGGCCATCATTCGTCAGGGCGCGGATATTATCCTCTTTGTACGCAACCCGGGGGGATTTGCCCTTAAAAAAGCCCGCCTTGTGGCCGAAGAAGGGGGTAGTCTGGTGCTGGATGTGGACTTGGGGCCGCAGGATCTGGTGGCGATCAAGGGTATTGCCACTTTGAAGGCCATGTTAGAGGGATTGGGGAGTGAAGAATAATGCTCGAAAAACTGATACAATTTTCCCTGACTCAGCGGCTGATTATTTTATTGCTGTCCGCGCTGATCATCGCCGGTGGCTGGGTGTCGTTTCAGAATACACCCATTGATGCCTATCCCGATGTATCCACCACCCAGGTGAAAATCATCCTCAAGGCACCGGGCATGACACCCGAAGAAATTGAATCCCGTATTACAGCCCTGATCGAGGTGGAAATGCTGGGACTGCCGAACCAGAGCATGTTGCGCTCCATTTCCAAATATGCCCTGACCGACATTACCATTGATTTCGAAGAAGGCACCGACATCTATTGGGCGCGTCAGCAGGTTTCGGAACGATTGAATGCCATCATGGAAGATCTGCCCAGTGGCATATCGGGTGGCATTGCCCCCATGACCACACCACTTGGTGAAATGTTCATGTTTACCATCGACAGTGAGCGGCTTTCCCTGACTGAAAAAAGGTCTCTGCTGGATTGGGTCATCCGTCCTGCCTTACGGGTTGTTCCGGGGGTTGCGGATGTGAATGCGTTGGGGGGGCTGGTAAAAACCTTCGAGGTTATTCCCGACAACAGGGCGCTGAATGCCCGCGGTATCAATGTGTCGGACGTGATGACCGCCATTGAAAAGAACAATAAGAATGATGGTGCGGGCCGTTTGAATGAGGGGGAAGAGGTTTTATTGGTGCGCACCAGTGGCAGCATCAAAGAGCTTTCCGATCTGAATAAAATTATCGTGCGTCATGACCTGAAAGAACCTGTATTGCTGCGTGATGTGGCCACGGTGAAGGTGGGTGCCATCACCCGCTATGGCGGGGTGACGGCCAATGGTAAAGGCGAAGCGGTGCAGGGACTGGTATTGGGCCTGCGCGGGGCCAATGCCCAGGATGTGGTCAACGGTGTGCGGGAAAAGCTTACGGAAATAGAAACCAGCCTGCCGGATGATGTATCCATCAGCGTTTTTTATGACCGGGGCAAGCTGATTGACAAGGCGATCTGGTCGGTCTCAAAAGCGCTGGGGGAAGCAATCATTCTGGTTCTGCTTTTGCTTTTGCTTTTCCTCGGCGATATTCGGGTGGCAACAACGGTGGCGGTCATTCTGCCGCTGGCGGCGTTGAGCACCTTTATCATGATGAATAAATTTGGCATGTCGGCCAATTTGATGAGCCTTGGTGGTCTGGCCATCGCCATTGGCATATTGGTGGATGCGGCGGTTGTGGTGGTGGAAAATATTGTCAGCCACCTGTCCCACGACAATAAGGGCCGCCATCCCCGTCTGCATCTGATTTACCGGGCGGTGTGTGAGGTTTCTCTGCCGGTCACATCGGGCATGCTGATCATTATTATTGTTTTCCTGCCGCTCTTGTCTTTGCAGGGTCTGGAAGGAAAATTATTTGCGCCCGTGGCCCTGACCATTGTCTTTGCCCTGACCGCGTCCCTTATCCTGTCCCTGACCGTGATCCCGGTGGCCGCCTCTTACCTGCCTCAGAAAATTTCCCACAAGGAAACCCGCTTTGTCGGTTATTTGCAGCGTAAATACGGCCCCATCTTGGACTGGTCGCTGAAAAATACCCGCTTTGTGGGCATTGCCTCAGTGGTTTTGCTGGCCGGTGCCGGTATCATCTATACCCAGGTGGGTAAAACCTTCATGCCGACCATGGATGAAGGGGATGTGATTATTCAGATCGAAAAACTGCCTTCCATCACGTTGGAAAAGTCCCTGGAACTGGATAATAAAATTGAAAAAATCCTCATGAAAGAAGTGCCGGAAATTGCCGGCATGGTATCACGTGCGGGGGCTGATGAACTGGGGCTTGATCCCATGAGTTTGAATGAAACCGACGGCTTTCTGATCCTGAAACCCGAGGACGAATGGACCGTGGATAACAAGGCCGAATTATTTGATAAAATCAATCAGGTCCTGGCTAAAATTCCCGGAGCAGCTTTTAACTTCACCCAGCCCATCGAAATGCGGGTGTCGGAAATGCTCACCGGCGTGCGCGGCGATATTGCCGTGAAGGTTTTTGGTGAGGATCAGGATCAGCTAAACCGGGTTGGCGAACAATTGATCGGCATTCTGGAAAAGATTGACGGGGCGGATAATGTCTATAAACCCGCCAATGAAGGCGCACAATATCTGCGTCTGAATGTGGACCGGATGGCGGCGGGTCGGCTTGGCCTGTCTGTGGAGGAAATCACCGATTTGTTGCGCTCCCAGGTGGAAGGCCGCAATGTGGGTCTGGTCTATGAAGGGGCCCGGCGTACACCATTGGTGGTCAGGGGCGCGGAATATATCCGCAATTCCCCCGCAGATTTTGAAAATCTCCTGATCAGTCTGCCCGAAGGACGGCGCGTGCCCCTGAATATGGTGGCAGAGATAGAAAGGGTGGAAGGACCGGTTTCCGTTTTAAGAGAAAAAGGCTCCCGCATGGTTGTGGTCATTGCCAATGTGGCCGACCGGGATCTTGTGGGTTATGTTGAGGAAGCCAAATTATTGGCGGCAGAACAAATTGCCCTGCCCAGCGGTTATCGTCTGGAATGGGGTGGTCAGTTCGAAAATCAGCAGCGCGCGGCCAAAAGACTGGCTATTGTGGTGCCGGTGGCGCTGGGCCTGATCTTCCTGCTGTTGTTTGTCACCTTTAAATCCGTGCGTCAGGCCTTGTTGGTCTTGAGCAATATTCCTTTTGCCATGACGGGGGGCATCATCGCGCTTTGGCTTTCGGGTGAATATCTCTCGGTGCCGGCCTCGGTTGGTTTTATTGCCCTTCTGGGTATTGCGGTTTTGAACGGGGTGGTGATGCTGAGCTATTTTAATCAGCTTTACGCCTTGGGCAAACCCATCAGAGAGGTTATTACCCTGGGGGCGTTAAGGCGCCTGCGGCCCGTATTGATGACCGCGTCCATTGCCGCGTTTGGACTGGTGCCGCTTTTGTTTGCCACGGGGCCGGGTTCTGAAATACAGCGCCCTCTGGCCATTGTGGTGATTGGTGGTTTGGTTACATCCACCTTGCTTACCCTGATTCTACTGCCCATATTATACCGCCGCTTTGGTGTGAACAGCGACCACAGGAGTGAAACATGACTTTATGTTTATTGACCATCACAAGCGCCGCTTCCATGGAAGAAGTTCTGGTCGACTGGTTTCTGGAACGCGATAGCGTCACCGATTTCCATAGTATGCCGGTCTTTGGTCATGGTTCGGATGAAAAAAATATGTCTTTTTCCGAACGGGTGACGGGACGGGCGAAAAAAACCATGTTTCAATTGCATCTGACGGTGGCGGCTGCGGAAAAAATCCTCCAGGAATTAAAGAAGGAATTTGCCGGCATGGAAATTCACTATATGATATCACCCTTGACACGATCAGGGGATTTGAGCACCTATGAAAAATAATATTATTCCAAAAGTCCTGGCCTGTACCATTGTTGCGGTTTTTTTCACCCTGACAGCCACTAGGGCGGATGATACGGAAGAAGAGAAAGAATATTATTCCCATCACTTGTCACACGAGGCGTTGATTGAAATCAGGAAAAAAGGCGGTATCCTTGATCTTGAGGAAATCATCACCCGGATTAATAAAGACCGGCAAGACCGCATTCTGGAGGTGGAGCTTTTGAAATATGATAATATTTTTATTTATGAAGTGGAAATTCTGAAATCCGGCGGCAAGGTCGTGACCGATCATTATGACGGCAAAACCGGTGAAAAGATTAAGAATTTAGAGGAGGAATAAGGTGCGTCTTCTTTTGGTGGAAGATGACCGGAAGCTGGGTTCACGGCTGGCGGCAGATCTGAAGAAAAAAGGATTTGCCGTTGATCTGGTGGAGCGGGGGCTGGACGCGGAATTTATGGGCAATGAGGTTTCTTATGATGTGGTCATATTGGATCTGGGTCTGCCGGATATTCCGGGTCTTGAGGTGTTAAGACATTGGCGCAGCCGTGGCAACAGCCTGCCTGTCCTGATCCTGACCGCACGCGATGACTGGCAGGAACGGGTGGACGGATTTCAGGCCGGGGCCGATGATTATCTGGGAAAACCCTTTCATTTTCAGGAATTGCTTGAACGCATCAATGCCCTGATCCGAAGGTCAAAAAAGAAAGTGGAGGTTCCTTTTTCAAATGCCGGCATCCGGCTTGATGAAAATAAACAATCCGTCAGGACAGGTGATGATCAGGACCATGCCCTGACCGGTATTGAATTCCGCCTCCTGCGTTATATGATGATGCACCAAAATGAAATCCTCTCGAAACAGCAATTGAGCGACCATATTTATGATGATGCCTCTGATAAGGACAGTAATGTGATTGAGGTTTATGTGCGCCGCCTGCGTAATATTCTCGGCGATCAGGCCATCACCACAAAACGCGGGCAAGGCTATGTTTTTGGGGAAAATAAATGAATAGTCTGAAATCCAGGCTGACCATTGGTGTTCTGGTGGTATCGCTGATTTTCTTCACCTCCCTTATTATAGCCAACATTATATTCTTCAACAGTTTTGGCGAGGATTTTGTCAAAACCCGCCTTCAGCATGACAGTGATGCTCTGCTGGCGGCCCTGAGTACGGATACATCAGGAAAGCTGCAACTGGATGAACATAATTTAAATCCAATCTTCCTGCAGCCTTTTTCAGGGCATTATTACCGGATTGAACTGGATCATAAGACATTCCTGTCACGTTCCTTATGGAATAAAACCATTCCGGTGGAACGTTTGCATCTCGGCCAGACAAAATCATCGCGGGTTGCAGGGCCCACCAAACAGGAATTGCTGGTTCTGGAAGGCAGTTATTCCAAAGCCGGACAGAATATCTGGATTTCGGTGGCCGAGGATTACACACCCATTACCAATTCCTTACAGTCGCTGACCCTGGCGCTGGCCCTGATTAATGGGGCCGTCATCGTCATTCTGATGTTATTTCAGCGCTTTATGGTGGACCGGGGTCTGGTGCCCCTGAATAAGGCCACGGCGGAATTGTCGCGACTGGATACGGGGGAGAAACAATTTTTGAACGAAGACGTGCCCCGAGAAATCCTGCCGCTGGTGAAGGAAATCAATAAACTTCTGGTGATGGTGGATAACCGGGTTAAAAGATCAACGACGGCGCTGGGCAATCTGGCGCATGCCTTGAAAACACCCTTGGCGCTGATCGAACAGGCCGCATCGGGGAATGGTAAAAATAATGCGGAACAGGCCTGTTCGGACATCAGGGAAGCGGTGGATCAGATCAAACATCAATTAAACAGTGAACTTCGCCGCGCCCGCATCATCGGTTCCACTGCACATGGGCAGAATATAAATATATCCGATTTCATAACACCGCTGATATCCACTTTAAAAACCATCTATAGGGAAAAGAATATTTCCTTTCATATGAAGATTGATCCTGAAGCAACCTATATGGGGGACCGGCATGATCTGATGGAATTATTTGGCAACCTGCTGGACAATGCCTGTAAATGGGCCAGAGAAAAAATTATTATCACGGTGACGGTGGAACCGGAAGTATCCATTGTCATTGAGGATGACGGGCCGGGCATTGGTGATGAGGTGATCACACAAATTGAACGGCGCGGCAGGCGGCTGGATGAAGCGGGGGAAGGCCATGGTCTGGGCCTGTCCATTGTGCGTGAAATTATTGATCAGAATAATGCTGAAATTAATTATGGAAAATCAGAAGAATATGGCGGCTTAAAAGTTTCCATCTGTTTTGCTGCGGGACAATAAATCCCAAGCTTTTTCTCGTAGACTTTTAAGACAGAATTTCCTAGCATAAGGATATTGTCGGGCAATTTCTGCAATTATAAGTCGGCCTCGACCATAAAATACAATAAGTAAAGAGAAAGACCGTTCTTGAGACGTTTCTGGAACATTCTTTCCCCGCACGCTCATTAGGATATCTGGGGATGGAAGAGCAAGAAATACTGGATGAATTATACAGAGACCATAGCGAGCGGCTGGTGGGCTATGTAAATAATTTTTTGCGTTCAAAAACAGAGGCAGAAGAAGTTGTTCAGGAAAGTTTTCTAAAATTACACGCTATCCTGAAAACAACAAAAATCATCTCTCACAAAGCTTATCTCTATCGGATAGCACATAATTTAGCCATGAAAAGCCTGCGGCGGCGCAAAGTGGTGAAAATCGATGATGAGATTAATATGCAGGAAGTTGAGGTTGCCGCGGATGAACCTTTGGCGGATCAGCAAATAAGCTCCAGACAGGAATATAAGATTTTCTGTGAAGCCGTTGAAACATTATCACCAAAATGCCAAAAAGCCTTTATATTACGGATGGTGTACAAAAAATCTTTCAAACAGGTGGCAGAGGAGCTGGATATAGCCGTTTCTACGGCGGAAAAACATGTATTAAAAGGCATGCGGGAATGCCAGAAATATATGGAGAAGGCCAATCGAAAAAAGATTGGTTCCTTAAAAAAAGTCACAACTACAAGAAAGCAGAGAATAGTCTAAGGGGTGTTTACATATCATTTAGTGGGTAGACTGATGAAAAATAATTATGATGAAATAAATGACGATGATCTGATGGATGTAGCAAGAAGATGGTATCTCAGGCTTGAGGATGAGGCCGAAGATGACCAGATGCTGGATCAGTTTGAACAATGGCTGTTAGAAGATGCATCTCACCGCGAGGCCTTTGACCGGGTGGTGGATTTCTGGGTGCATATTGACAATATGCCGGAAATTCAGGAAATGCGCGCGGAGGAAGCCGAAAATAAAGAAGAAAATCCTTCTCAGGCTGATGAAGGTGTCATCGTTGAATTTGTTCCGAAAAATACCGTTCATAAAGGGCCGGGCAGATGGGCGGATACGCGTAAATGGGCCGTGGCCGCCAGTGTATTTTTCTTCTTGTCAATGATGGTCGGCTTTTATAATTTTTATCTTCCTGAAGGCACATATAGAACGGCTGCGGGGGAGCAGGAGGTTGTTCACCTGGCGGATGGTTCCGTGGTCTATTTGAATACACGCTCGAAATTACGGGTGGATTTTAGTGGGGAGTTGAGAAAAGTCTCCCTCCTGCAGGGGGAGGCGCGCTTTGATGTGGCCAAGGATAAGAGCCGGCCTTTTGTTGTTGAAACCTCAAAAGGTTCTGTGCGTGCGGTGGGCACATCCTTTAACATTTACGATAATGAAAAAGTGGTTGAGGTGATTGTCCTTGAAGGAAAGGTGGCGGTTAATCACCCTCATGTGCAACAAGCCGGTTTGAGAAAAATCCCACAGACCCTTCAAGGCGGTATCATTCTCTCTCAGGGCGAGAAAATTATCGCTCAGGAGAAATATCTAACCAATATACAACAGGCAAACCAACTGGAAATCACGCAGAAAAATGCCTGGCGTGAGGGCAAGGTCATTTTCAGAGGGCAGAGTTTATCTCAGGCCGTTGAAGAATTATCCCGTTATACCAACAAAAAAATTATGATCATAGATGATGTGACGGCAGATATGAAAATGGGTGGCGCCTTTGATGTGAAAGACCTGGATGCATTTCTTCATGCCATAGAAGATACCTTCCCGGTGAAGATAATTCGCTTCACACCCTTTGTCACACTCATTGTTGAGGCTTGATTTCCCGGAACAGATTTTTCTGCCCTGGAATTTTCCCATCCAATATTTATTCGTTGATTTGCCAGTATAAATAAGTAGATTAGAAAGACCAAGAAACAGGCATATGCGGACTTATCTGAGACATATATCTTTTCTGTATATTGTATATATTGGCATTTTTATAATGCCGGTCGCGAATGCTGCTGAATCCAGAGCAACCCAAAATGCCATTCAATTTAAAATGCCGGTCTTTAGTGTGGCAGATGCGCTGATCCTGTTTGCCGAGCAAACTGGCGAGCAGATTATATTCCGTTATGATGAAGCGGATAAAATTCCTTTAAAGCCTGAAAAAGCTGAACCCAATCCGTTGGGAATGACCACCAGACCCATAGAAAAACTGGTGAATATTCTGAAAGATACAGGGCTTAAAGCCTTCCGCAACCGGGAAGGGACCATCGTTATTCGTAAAGACCCGGATTTTAAGGTGGTAAAATCACCGCAAAAGAATGCGGCTCCAGCGCCCCCAGAGCATAAGCCAGAGGAAAACAGCCCGCTTCTGGAAATTCCGGACTCAAAGTCCCTTGATAAAAGAGCGGAAGAATTGGTCATAACCGGATCGCGCCTGAAAAGAGGGGAATTATCTTCCACCAATCTGGTTTCCACCATCGAAGCGCGCACGATTACCCGGACCAATACGGTTAATATTGAAGAATTGCTCAATAAAATGCCGCAAATTGTCCCCTCTCTCACGGGCACATCGAATAATCCGGGCAGTGGCATTGCCACTGTGGACCTTCGGGGACTTGGCCCGGAAAGAACGCTGGTTTTAATCAATGGAAGACGGTATGTGCCGGGTGCACCATCGGGTGTCATAGACCTGAATACAATCCCGGCCATCTTGTTGGAAAAGGTAGAGGTGGCCACGGGCGGTATTTCAGCAGTTTATGGTGCAGATGCCATTGCAGGGGTGGTTAATTTTAAAATAAGGGATGATTTTGAGGGTTTTGAAACATCCGCACACTATAGCCTGTCCAAAGATGGGGACGGGGGTAAAACGGATATCAACCTTGTGTATGGCGGCTCATTTGATGAAGATCGGGGCCGGGCTTTTCTGCATCTGGGTTTTTTAAAGCGGCAATCTGTCTTGCAGGGTGACCGGGATTTTTCCTCCTTTGCCTTATGGGATGGTTTTATCCGGCCTGGCTCAACAGACCCGCGTTTTGGTTTCGGGGACTATTTATCCCCGGAAGACGGGGGAGTTCCGGGATTGATTAGGGCAGGCAGCGGTTTTATTGCGGGGGGACGGGTGTTGGGTATTTCACCCAGTGGCCCTCATCCCGGTATTGGGCGATTTGGGCCTGATGGGGAAGCTTTGGCTTATGATAGTCTGCAAGATCGTTATAATTATGCCCCCTTTAATTTCCTGCAATTGCCTCAAAAGCGTCTAATGGCCAGTTTTGGCGGCCATTATCAGCTGACAGACCGGGTTGAAATTTTCAATCAGACGATTTTTTCACAAAATAAAGTGGATCTGGAACTGGCCCCAACCCCTGTCTGGCTCGAAAATCTGGAGCTGCCGGTGGAAAATCCTTTTTTACCGGAAGACAGCAGGGCTGCCCTCAGGGGGATTGACTGGTATGGTACCGGCCAGATCTGGCAGGCGCGGGATAGCGGTGGAAGTCTCCTGTTTAATAATCAGGGCCAAGCCGTTCAGGCCAGGCAGGCCGTCGATTTAAATGGGCAGGCCTTATGGGCAGCGGATGGCGCGCCCATAGCCCATATCGGGGCCGCGTCCGAAGATGATGCGGGGAAATTGCTTTTCCTTGCCGATGGTCGTGCACTCATTCCCAATTTATTTCGCCGTATGACAGAACTCGGGCCACGTCAGGCCAAAAATAACCGCAGATCTATAAATGTCGTTTTTGGTATAAAGGCTGAATTAAGCAGGAACTGGCAGCTTATGCTGCATTATAATTTCAGCCAATATAAAAATTCAGCCAAAAGTGTAAATGCTATTTCAGTGCAGAATCTCCATAATGCAGTTGACATTATTGAGACAGAAAACGGCCCGGTCTGTGCGGATCAGGCTGCAAGACAGGCAGGCTGCGTCGCAGCCAATATTTTTGGTGAGGGCAATCTTTCACCGGCGGCCATAGATTATATCATTAGAAGCCGACAAGAAGAGACACGCTATATTCGACAGGATGCGACCGCCTATGTAAACGGTGTGGTCGATCACGGTGTGGGGCAAGGCCTGAATATATTGTTCGGCATGGACTGGCGAAAAGAGGATAGTGTATTTTCCGGCGATGCAATAGAAATTTCCGATCCTGGTTCCGGATTTCCTGATATCCTGGCTGTGAATGGGAAATATCATGTGTGGAGCCTGTTTGGCGAATTTAAAATACCTTTGATCGAAGAAAAGGCTTTTTTTGAAAAACTGGAATTGTCCGGGGCCTTAAGATATTCCCATTATAACCTGTCCGGTTCAGTCTGGTCTTCTGCGACCGGAATTAACTGGAAACCTGTTTCAGACCTTCGGTTCAGGGCTCAATATCAACGTTCGGTGCGCGAGCCGGCTATTGATGACTTATATATTGAAAGTTATGAAGGCTTTCCTGTCATATCGGACCCTTGTGCCCGAATAAATATAGAAGGTTACGGCAATATCAGGGATATCTGCCTTGAAACAGGGGTTCCGGCTGACCTAGTGGGTAATTATGAACAGATAAACCCTCAAGTCAGGGAAATATCAAAAGGTAATACAGGTCTCGATATCGAAAAATCCGATACATTTACCGCCGGGTTGGTTTATCAGCCCGCCTTTCTGCCGGAAATGCAATTGACCATGGATTATTACCATATTTCCCTAAAGAATATGATTTCATCTTTTGCTTTTGGTGCAAGCGGTATCATTTCCAGTTGTTATGATGAGAATAATTCTCTCGCGGCGGCATGTGATAAAATCTTCAGAAATGAGAGTGGACAACTGAGTTATATAGATTCAAGCCTGACCAATCTCGGGGCATGGAAAACATCCGGGGTGGACGCACAATTATTTTATCAAAAAAATCTGGGGCAGAGTTTGCTGGGTTCTCATAGCCACCTTGAATTGGTTTTTCAGGCTTCTTACCTGCTTGATCATGAACTGCAACAGGTCGGTCGGAAGATAGATTGTGCGGGATTCTTTTTGGGGGGCTGTGTCAATCCGTTGCCAAAATTCCGTTTCAGCCAAATTGCGACCTGGGGCAGTGAAAAAGTCGAATTTTCGCTCAGGTGGCGACATATTGGCCGTATTGACAATAAGGATGCCGCTGTAGCACCGGTGGCAGTTCCCAGTTTGAAGGCCAAAAATTATTTTGATCTTTATGGACAATATTTTCTGGGTGAAAATGTGGTTGTTCGGGCCGGGGTGGAGAATATATTTAACATCAGGCCGGATTTCGTTGGTGCCGGGCAGCAACAGGCCAATAGTTTTCCCAACATATATGACGTACTTGGCCCTTATTTCCATCTGGGCATTAATATCCGTTATTAATCATCAATCTTTTAGAAAATTTCGCACGAATGCTCTGCTTTTGGTCATAATCTAAGAGGCCTTCCGGTATTGCTATGGCCCGGCGGCGCCCATGTTCTGATCGTTTCCGGAAAATACATGCGAATGATATTTTTAAAGAGTCTTTCAATTTCGTTAAAATTCTTTGGGTCATAAAAAGTTAGTCCAACCATCAAATATCCTTAAAAAAAATGTCACAGGAATCGTCAATATTGCGCTGACCCACACAGGGCAAGGGCTGCACAGTCAGTTCGATTGTTTAATTTTGAGGATTTTGTAATGAATAGCGCACCGACAAACGACATATTAAATGTCAAACCATCCCCATTCTGGAAAAAATTATTATGTTCTTCTGCCCTTATAGGCACCATTATGACAATGGGCACAAGTGCCTTTGCCGAAGAAGAGGCTGAGGCTGCATATGATGATGATCTGGCGCTGGAAGATATTGTTGTTACCGGCAAAGCCGTAACATACGCCAATAACGCCACAAATAATGTCATGCTGGATCAAAAAGCCCCTGCCGCCAGTGTTTTGTCTGTCATTGATAACCTGCCCGGTATCTTTATTTCTGAAGGCGGCACATTTGGTTCGGATGACTGGTCAACAACCATTTCCATTCGTGGTTTTAATGTGGGCCTTGGTGAACAGCAGATCGGCATGACCATTGATGGCCTGCCCAACGGCAATTCCAACTATGGCGGTGGATCAAAAGCCAACCGTTATGTGGACAGTGAAAATCTGGCCCGGGTTGAAGTGTCACAGGGCACCGGTGACCTGTCCTCCCCATCCCATGAAGCGCTGGGCGGTACAATTAACTTTGTCACCAACAACCCCAATGAAGAAGCCGGTCTCCAGGCCGCGATCAGCATGGGCAACAATAATGCCCAGCGTTATTTCTTCCGTTATGATACGGGTGAGATTTTGGACAATACCCATGCATATGTGAGCTATTCGCGCACGGATAATGATGCCTGGATCGGAAATGCCGGTGGTACGGTTCGCGATCATATTGCCGCGAAATTTGTCACCGAACTGGAAGACTGGACTCTCACAGGCCGCTTTTCCTGGGATGATGCGGCAGAAGATAACTTCCAGCGTATCAGCAGTGATCAGTTTAAAGAAAACCCTGATTGGGACCGTCTGACAGACACGATCACAGGCATTCCTTATGTGGATCAGGCATACCGCCCATCCTGGTCAACCCTGCGGACCAATTATTTCGCCTATCTGCGGGCTTCTTATGAAGGGGATGGTTTCTCTGCTGAAATTACGCCTTATTATCATAATCAAAAAGGGCGTGGTGATTGGGTTCCACAGTTTATTGTTGCAGTGGATGGTGGTTCAACCGGACTTCCGGCTGATGTGCGTTCATTACATACTGGCCCCGATACGATTTTTGGCGGTTCTTACGCCGGGGCTTATTCTTTTGTGGATGCCAGCGGCACACCGCTTGCCCCGGCCGCAGATTGTACTGCCCGTCTGACCTTCCCTTACGGTGGTGGCGGTGCGGGTGACAACCCGGCCTGTTATGAAGCTGGTGCCAACCCTGCCGGTTCTTACCGTCATACCCATTATAACAAAACCCGTATTGGCCTCACCGCAGATGCCTCTTATGAAATTGGTGAAGACAATGTTTTGCGTGCCGGTCTCTGGTGGGAACGTGCGGATCGTGACGAAGGCCGTGACTGGCATAAAATCATCGACCCGCGGAGTTCTCATGAATTTGACAATGCGGCTTATTGGCATCAGTATGACTGGAACTTCATCACCAAAACACTGATGGTTTATGCGGAAGATACGTTCAAAATTGGTGATCTGACTTTGAATGGCGGTCTGCGAAAATTTGTGGTTGATGTGGAACGCAGCGATAATTTCGGCATTGCCCCGACTTTTCAGAAAGACTCAAACTCAAACATTCTTTTCACAGCGGGTGCCTTGTATCAGGCCACAGAAGAACTGGAACTTTTTGCCGGTTTCTCCCAGAATTTTGCCGCCATCAAGGATAGTGTGGTTGAATCCGGGCCGGGTAGTGTAAGAGACAGTCTGGAAGCAGAAACAGCGGATAATTTTGATATTGGTTTGCGCTATAGCAACGACTGGCTACGGGCCAACCTGTCGACATATTATATCAAGTTCGGCAACCGTATTGTTTCCATTCCGGTAGGAGATTCTGTAGCCGGTATCGATTATGCGAACCTGAATGACAATGTTTATGAGAATGTGGGTGGTGTTGAATCAAAAGGTGTCGAAGCCAGCATTTCCGCTGACTTTATGGATCACTGGAATGTCTTTTCTTCCATGACCATTAATGACTCAACCTATTCCGAGACCGTTGGCAATGTGATCAAAGACAAAAAGGTTGCCCTGTCTTCTGAATTCATGCTTGTGGGAACGCTCAGCTATCAAAAAGATGGCATGAACGGCGGGATTTCTGCCAAACATGTGGGGGCCCGTTGGGGGGACCGGGACAATACAGACCGTCTGGCCGCGCATACCCTTGTTGACCTCTGGGTGGGATACAGCATGGAAATGCAGAACCTGAAAGAGGTTAACCTGAGCCTGAATGTGAATAACCTTACGGACAAACGTTACCTTGGTGGCGGTACACCGGGCGGTTATTTCATCGGCACAGGCCGTCAGGTTATGGCGACCCTTTCCGTTAATTTCTAAGCGAAATATATTGAATGATTTATGGGAAGCTCGATACTGGGCTTCCCTTTTTTTTTATGAGGAAAAAAGAATGCGTAAAATTACCAGACGAGAATTTGGCATCGGCAGCGGGCTTACCCTGACTGGACTTGGTATGACTGGACTTGGTATGACAGGTATGATGTCCTCCACAAATTTGGTGGCAGGTGAGAAAATACGGACACAACAATCGGAAAAAACCCTGTCCCGTATTTTATTCGGATCATGCTGCCATCAGGATAAAGAACAGCCCATCTGGGACAAGATATTGGAACGTCAGCCTGAATTATTTGTCTTTCTGGGGGATAATATTTATGGCGATACGGAAGATATGGACGTTCTAAAAGCCAAATATGACAAACAGGCCAAAAATTATGCCCGCATTAAAGCACAGAGCGATGTGGTCGCCATCTGGGATGATCATGATTATGGGGTCAATGATGGCGGCAAGGAATATGCCATGCGGGCCCAGTCAAAAGAAATTTTCTGTGATTTTTGGGGTGAGGCCCAGGGCAGCGCCCGCCGTCAGCAAAAGGACGGAATATATACTTCTTACCTTTATGGCCCGGCGGACAAACGGGTACATGTGATCCTGCCGGATCTGCGATATAACCGGGACAGGCTTCAGCCCGTGGACAGTATGGATAAGGTCCGGAGCCGCGATCTGGCCGGGCAGGGGCCTTATCTGCCCATCGCGGATGAAAGCCAGACCATGTTGGGGGAAAATCAGTGGCAATGGCTGGAACAACAGCTTCAGGTTCCCTCCAGAATAAAGATCATCGGCTCCAGCCTGCAATATATTGCCACCCCGTCGGGTTGGGAAGCCTGGGCCAATTTCCCCCATGAACGCCAAAGGCTGATTGACCTGATTGCCAAATATCAGGTGGAAGGCGTGATTTTTATCAGCGGCGATACCCATTGGTCGGAACTTTCCTGTCAGACAGAAAATGTGCCTTATGCCTTATGGGATATGACCTCCAGCGGTCTGACCCAGACCTGGGCCAATGTAAGCCCGAATATTTACCGCTGGAATGATCAGAGTTTCGCCGGGCAGAATTTCGGGGCGATTTATATTGACTGGGAAAACCCGGACCCGCTGATTGTCTTTGAGGTGCGCGATGTGCACGGCAAGCGGGCCTTCCAGCATTCCATTCTCTTGTCTTCCCTCAAAGGGGCATGGTAAGGCATTATTGAAGAATTAGGATCCTGCCCTAAATAAAAAGGCCTGCCTCAAATCCTGAGGCAGGCCTTTTTTGGTGCTGTCATTATTTAAACATCATGTCAATCGGCGCACCGGCCTTGATGGTTTTATGGGAGGCGCGATATTCAAGGCCGAGGAATTTAACCAAAGTGGCCGCGATCTGTGCCTGTTTCACGTCCGCGACATTTTTCATTTCTCCTCCGGCGGGTGTGTCCGGCCCCAGAACCGCCATCCAGATGCTTTCATCCCCCTTGATGTCGGCAATTTTTTTCGACCCATCCTTGTCCGTATATTCAAAACGGCCATGATGTTTCCACTGTTCCAGATCAAGATGTCCGCGGCCATGATCGGTACTGATCAGAAGCGTGGTTTTATTGCGGTAATGGGGGTCATTCTGAACCCAGTTCCAGATCCGGCCAATAAATTCATCGGCTCTTCTGGCGGCCAGAATATATTGATCATAATGACCGTCATGGGCAAAATCATCGGTCTCACCCAAAGAAATATAAAGCGCTTTAGGGCGTTTTTCTTTCATATATTCAAAGGCATAATTAAAGGTGAAGGCATCCAGACGCACCGTGTCCCAGGGGCTTGGGATATCTTTCTGCATTTCATTCAGCTGTTTGATGCGCAGGTTATGATCCATATTTTTCATGGTTTCAAAACCGGCATTGGTCAGAATATGACTGCGTTCTTCATTCACAATATAGGGAAAAACATCCCAGGAACCAAAGGCCGCGGTCTGGCCTTTAAAGTCTTTCTGATGATCAAGCCATTCCAGGAAAGTCCAGTTCGGATTGGCGATCTTGTCATTGCTTTTGATGCGCGGGTCGGCAAAACCGGTAAGGATTTCATGATAACCGGGATAGGAAAAATGCAGTTTGTTGGTAATATCCGCGCGGCTGCCTTTATCGCGGTTGCCAAAAATCTGTCCTTGTTTGGCCACAATATTCCACAAAAAGGGAAAAAGGATTTTGCGTCTGTCTTCGGCCTTTTCACGCCAAAATCTTTTCTTGAATTCAGGATGGGTTTTTTTATAGGCAAGATAGTCTTTCTGATCGAGAAAGCCTTTGTCAATGCCCTGAAAAACCTCCTGCCAGCGCACCCCGTCAAGCGTGATGAGAATGACATTCTCCGTATTGCAGCATTTTTCCTTCGCCGTCACGGAAGAAGCCAGAACGGCCTGAAGCAGCAGCAAAACGAATATTCTCAGAAATGATTTTTTCATCATATTACCCTTAATAAATTATATTCCATACTGCTGTATTTTTTAGCAGATTTATATGATGTATTTATGATAGGCGCATCAACAGACAGAGAAAAATAGATATATGCCAAATTCAAACTTGACCAAAACCGAATAATAAGCTGATTATAGGTCAGGGTTGATGTATATCTGCATATGTTGCGGATTCATCAAGATTTCTGAATAGCTACAATCCAGGGATCTTCTGTGCGGCGGTGACTTCTGTTGCGGGTTGACCAAGATTTCTGAATAGCTACAATAGACCGGGTCAAGACGCGGCGGCCCTATCTGTTGCGGGTTGACCAAGATTTCTGAATAGCTACAATAGATGGGCGCTAACGGTTTGAAAAGATTGACTTGTTGGCGCTTTTCTTTTTTGAAAAGGCATGCGGGGGCCGCTAAAATAATAAAAGCTGATCTCTTTTTTCCGGACTTTCACGCTGTTTTCCTTTGAAAACCTTGATATTTTCATATTGTTTGTCGGTGATGGCGATAATTTGCACCGCACCATATTCGGGTGACCATGATTTAAGCCTTTCGCCGACCATCTTCCCAGAGGGATAATTTTTTCCGGAAACTTTCCCGCAGGACATTGATTGACATATAATTCTGTTTGCCCAGAGTCTCAAATTGTGGCCGGAGGTCAATTTTATTGTTGGTGGTGCTAAAACCCGCCACCCGCATGATTTTATTGACACCGTCTTCTTCTATTTCAATCATGTCATTTTTAAACAGACGGGTGATATATTTTGCGGCCGGGTGGATGGGCTGATCTTCAATCAGGCCATCATTTTTATCCGGTGTTTTTCCTTTGCACCGGGCATAAGACCAGAAGGCCCCTTTCCATTCATTCCTGCCCTGTATCCATTTGCCGGCTTTTCCTTTGGGCAATTGCCATATATCCACGCAGATAAACGAGTCTGGCGCATAGGCTTTATAGGGGGCCGAGGGGATCACAGTCGCTGACTGGTTTGAAACTAATATGCGAATGGTTTTGATGTTATTTTCCCGGCCAAAATCCGCCAGCGCTTTTTCCAGCTTTACACCCATGGCTTTGGCTTCATAAACATGTTGCTCAATGCGCCTGCGCCAGCCGTTATTGCGAATGGCAGAGATTTCTTTTACGCTCAGGCTTTCCAGTTTTTTGCGTGTGACCAGGCCATAGCCTTTAAGTTCCGGGTCCTGTTTTTCTTCCGGTAGAATGCCATAGGCGGTTTCCTTGAACATTTTTCCGTTCACCCCATGATCGGGTTTATAGGAAATAATCATATTGTTGAGCCGGTCTTTCAGCTGTTTCCTGAAATAACTTATATCAGGCAGGTCAATATGAATATGGCCATGGACCCCGCGCTTGGTTTGGTCGGAGACGGCCTTCAACATGGCCCGGTCGGTGAGGCCCACCACAAAGGCATCAATGGCATGATGGCGGTGATCATTTCTTTCCTTGAAATTATGATCGCCGAGCAGGCTGTTCAAATGCCATTTGCCCCGCATCATGGCGGTGAGACCGCCGGGAATGGTGGCAATTTTATTCTGATCACATATATGACTGAGATAACGTTTTGTGATGCGGGAAATATAAGCATTATCGGTGAGCTGACGGGCCAGAAAACCGCCGTCCTGTTCAAACCTCGCCATCGCATCCGCATCAAAACGCCAGCGTTTGTTTTTCGGCAAGGATTTTGCCCGTTCGGAAATTTCCGGCCAGACCATGCCTTTATCGGCATGCTGATCATGGCCAAAGGCCTCATATGGTGTGTTGTTGCCCTTGAGCCGGTTGGCCCCGCGAATGGCAATGGTCAGGTTGGCGGTGCCATTGTCCAATGTTCTGGAAAAGGGCAGGATATGTTCAATCTCCGCCTCGCCGTTAAACAGCATATTTATGGAAATAACCCGGCCCGTAAAAGGGCAGTGGCGGGTGAATTGATCCGGCCCCAATTCTTCCCACAGGCGAATTTTCTTCAGATCCAGTCCCGTCGGATTATGCCCCTCGTGAATATCCCGGAACAGATCCGCGCGTTTTTCATTGGCTTTGGCAAATAATTTATTCTGTTTGGCAATATCGTCCCGGGCCTTGGCGGTTTTTTTCAGATCCCGCACCAGTTCCACATGTATTTCAGCGGGCGGGCCAAAACGCAGGGCCAGACAATTGACCAGCTTTCTGAGCTGATTAAGCGCCACATGCACAGTGGGATTGTTAATGCGGCCAAAATGTTGTTCAGGATGGGTCTTGGCATCAAAATCCGCCGGTGCGGCCCCAATGACACTGTTCTTTAAAACCGCCCCATAATAGGGCAGGCTTTGCAGCAATTCATCCACCTCATATTTGCTGTGATGCAGGAAAACCCCGTCATCATCATAAACTTCGCGCACCGCCGCGTCATAGGGCAATTCCTCTTCGCGCATAATGGCTGCGCATCGGTTCATGAATTTGCGGGATAAATGTGTTGTCGCCGGTGATAATTTAAATTTGCATACGGCCTGCGCCTGTGTCTCACTCAAGCCAAAGTCACGCATCAAATCCTTGATGAGCTGTGTGTCATCCTGGGCCTCATGCAGGATTTCCAGCAGATCATTTTGCTGATCGGCCTCCAGCCTGTCCCACATTTCCCCCAGCATTTCAGATTTTCGCATTTCAATGGCGGTATGATTGCCATTCAGCTTGTCCCGGGGGCCATTTTCCAGATTAAACAGGCAGTCTTTTGGAAAAATATATTGTTTATTTTCATTTTTTAAACGCCTGATGGCCTTAAATGAAAGGGTTTTCTGACTGTTTAGCCGTTCAATTAAAATGGCGCGCTGTTGCGGGTTGAGTTTATATTTTTCCTGATTGTCGCCATAATATTGCAGGGAACCAACTTCCTGCAATATGCGAAATTCCTGCGCGATGGGCAGGTCTTTATGGGCGCGATATTCCTCAACAAAAAATTCACATCGGCCCCGTTCTACCGGTTTCAGGGGGCGCTGAAAGAAAATGCCATCAAAACCCATTTCTTTATTGCCGTTCCTGATAATGTCCCAGTCCTCGGCGCTCAGGCTGTGATGTTTTTCCTGTATGGCGCGGATTTTGTCAAATTCCTGCATATACATGGCCCGGTCCGCATAAAGATCCCCCTCCTCACCGCGAAAGCGGATCGGCTGGCCATCCTTCAGCCGCCCATACAGCCATTGCCCCAGGGTCTGATCGCCCAATGCCTGTCTTAACTCTGAAATCTTCGGTTTTATTTTGCCTTTTTCCTCTTCCTCGCCATCACTTTTTCGGTTGGATAAAAAACCCCGGCGCTGACACAGGTGGAACAGCGCCCGGCCCAATTCATGGGGATGTAATGGTTTTTGCACGGCCTGCGCCCTTAAAAAATAAGGATCAAGCTTTTCAAGATCTTTGCGTGTTTTTTCCTCTGAGGGCATAAGGCCCAGTGTGATAAGCTGATCCATCAGGTGTCTTTTGCGCCTGATGCGCCGTGCCCGGTTGCGCCGCGCCCCGCGGGCCATGCGCCTTTCCACCGCCAGACTTTCCCCCACCCGATCCTTGCTGGAAGGCTCGCGCCCATCAGAAAAAATGCGAACTCCCGTATCTTTCAGGTCACAGATATTGCCATAAGGATTAAGCTCAAAAGCCGCCCACCCCAGAGAATTGGTCCCCATATCCAACGCCAACCGCCATGCCATGATTTTCCCCCAATGAAAATTCTATAATGATATATAAGTTGTTTTATATTGACTCATTCAATCAAAAGAAGCAATATTTCAGTTGAGTGTAGCTACTCAGAAATTTTGGCAATTCGTTAACAAGACTTTTGTCATAAAATTAAAAGGCTGGGTCCGCCCAGCCTTTTTTTTATGGATAAAGAAGTCTTTTTTTATGGATAAAGAAGTCTTTTTTTTATGGAACAAAAAAATCTGTTTTAAATTTGAAGAAAAGTTAACATTCTGTTAATGTTTTGAAAATTTATACAATTGAATATTGTTGATTATACTAATTATATCTTTGGGGGGTCTAATGTCTTATTCTTTTAAAAAAGAAAACCAGCCTTTTATCAAATTTCCGAATAATGCCCATGCGGCTCAGACAAGGCGCAGGGCCTTGAAGTCAGGCTCTATTGTGATGGCGCTGCTGCCTTTGGCGGCTTGTGGTGGTGGTAGCAGCGGTGGTAGTCCAACCGTCTCACCCCCTCCGCCCCCACCTCCACCCCCGGAACCGGATTTTATCGAAAGCCCCACGGGGACCTTCACCGCACGCGATGATAATAATCGCACCTTGGATGAGGGCAGCGCCAGCGCCGATTTGACGGTTTTGGGCAAGGATGGCAATGATAATATTACCACAGGCTCTGGTGCCGATAAGATTCGCGGCGGCGAGGGTGCGGATACGATCAACGCGGGGGCCGGGGATGATGTAATTGTGGTGGTGGGAACAACCACGGCAAGCCAATATACGGCGGATTCCATCACCAATCCGGCGGGTTCCGGTGTGGATCTGTCGAGCCTGATCACCCTGGCTGACCTGAATGGCCGCACACTCAGTGAAGTGGTCAGCGGTGAAACCATTGATGGCGGCACGGGCAATAATACGCTTTATATATACGGCACGGTTGATCTGACCGGTGTGACCCTGACCAATGTGACACAGTTGATTGTCAATTCCGACGTGACCCTGACCCAGGAACAAATCGCCCAGTTCACAACCATTGATGGTGACGGCAATTCCGTGATCAAGATCGTCGTGCCGGACGGTGCGGGCGATGTGGTTTTGGATTTGAGTGCGGTCGATGTGAGTGATGTGGGCAGTATTCAGATTGACGGCAGCCTCACCATTCGGGTGAGCGGCCTTGATGATGTGACAGGCATCACTGAAATCAGATCCAATGACGGCGACACCCTCAAGCTTCACATTTCCGGCGATGATACCCCCGCGGACGTGAGCCTGCTGGCACTTGCGGGTGTCTTTTCCAAGGTGGATAGCATTGACTTGGGCGCCAATATCGCACTGGTGGTGGACGCGCCTGAAGAAATTGCAGCGCTGAATATTAGTGCAATATCCGGGGAAGGTAAGATCGATACCAATGGATCTCCTGAAGCTCTTCAGGCTCTTGAGGCGGTGAATCTTTCAATAGGGACTGTGTATGCTGTAAATGATACGCAATCTACACCGGAAGATGTGCCGCTTATTTTATCTATTGAGGATGATATTCTTGCAAATGACTCGGCTCTTGATGGGGGTGATGTGAGTTTTAATGAGATTTCTCTTTCTGAGAATTCTTCAGCTCATGCTACTTTGGTCGTCGATCATGATCTGGGTATTGTCTCAATAACGCCGAATGAAGATTATTATGGCACGATTACACTGAACTATTCTATTGCAGACACTGTGGGAAATATTGATAACGGATCAGTTGTTGTAAATGTGAGTTCGGTGAATGACCTGCCGACGGCTATTGGTGCAACTGCTATTGTTACGGTTGGGGAGACAAGAAAACTTTCTATTGATGGTCAACTTATTATAGAGGGAATTCTTATTGATGATGATGCAGATCAACTAAATATTGATGATGTTGATGGTTTTCTTCCTTCTGTTAAAATACGTGTTGAAAATATTTCTCATGGTGAAATACTTTTGAATGGACTCCCGGTCAGCGAATTCACTTATGGTGATGTGGAAAATGGTCTGGTTGAGTTTTCTCATTCTGGTGGAACAGAGCAGCCGAAACTGAGCATATCATTGTCAAATGATGGAGTAAATTACAGTCAACCCTACGATGTTATAGTGAAGTTGAGCGATGTAAATAATCTATTTACCATAACACAGGCCGGTTCCATAACGTCCAATTTTGTAATTGATGCGAATGAAGGCTATTTGGTCGAATCTGCAGATTTGTTTTTCTATAGTAATTCAATTTCAAACGACATGACAATTCATGGCCGGATAGATGCGTTCGCGGATTTTGGTTATGTAACACCGCTATATTTTATCAACAGTGGTGTTGTAACAAACTATGGTAGCATTACGGCCAAAGGCGGGGCGGATAATGCGGCGGCATTCTATCTTGAGGAACAGGGAAGCCTGATTAATCACGGATTGCTTGAAAGTACGGTTCCCTGGCAAATTAATGGCAATAATGGCGACGATACTACATTCGCATATGGGGCTTTATCGCAACAAGTTGAGAATACTGGCACAATATTGGCTTCTGGTAAGGCGGCAGTAGGTGTTATCCATTCTTCCGGTGTGGACCTTGATAATTCAGGAATTATCAAGGTTAATGCCGCAGAAGAAGCTGCTGGTGTGAGAGCGACATATGGTTTTTCTACAGTTATAAATTCCGGTTTGATTAAAGCTTCAAGTGAAGACCCGACGATGTCATCAATCGGCCTGGATTTTCTGCTTTCAGCAGCGACAGTTGAAAATAGTGGGAAAATTGAAGCTGATATAGCCATTAGCTCATTGGTTAATATAAATATTAATAACAGCGGCGAGATTATTGGGGATCTTGTGTTATCTGCTGAACATGATCTTATTTTTAATGAAGGCGTTATTTTAGGTAACCTGAATTTTAATGGCGGGAATGATGCCCTGTCCAATATCAATGGTGAGATTATTGGAATCGTTGATGGTGGCGCGGGGGATGATATCTTATTTGGTGGGGCATACGCTGATTATTTTAAAGGCGGAAATGGTGCAGATATTCTGGCAACAGGTATAGGCGGAAAAGACCATTTGTCCGGCGGTGCCGGTAACGATATTGTTTTGGTTGAGTCTTCAGATTTTGAAATGGTTGACGGTGGTGATGGTGTCGATTTGCTCTCCTATGCGTTAGCGCCCTCTGCGGTTAATGTTAACTTATCCTTGGGGACAGGATCAATCGGAGAGGTTCAGGGGGGCAGGATTTTAAATGTTGAGGATGTCACAGGTAGTGACTTTAACGATGTACTCACCGGCAATAGTGATGCAAATAGTCTATCTGGCGGTACTGGAGACGATGTTCTGAACGGTGGAGATGGAAATGATAAGTTAGATGGCGGTTCTGGTGCTGATACTATTGATGGTGGCTTCGGTGTTGATGAGGTTTTATATGATTTCTCGTCGAGTGCCGTTCAAATAAATTTGTCGCAGGGGACGGCTACGGGTGGTGATGCCGAGGGTGATATTATTCTTAATGTTACCAATATTCGAGGCTCGTTATTTGATGATAATATTACGGGTAATGATGAAAATAATTCTCTTTTTGGCCTTGACGGTAATGACACCTTAATGGGCGGTTTAGGTGCGGATTACATAGACGGGGGGAGTGGCGCTGATGTGTTATCCTATGAAAACTCGTCCGCCTCGGTTAATATAAATTTATCTCTTGGCACTGCTACGGGAGGAGATGCGCAGGGTGACAGTTATGTGAATATCGAAAATATCACAGGCAGTAATTTTGATGATATTTTAAGTGGCGATGCGAATTATAATATCTTATCCGGTGGTGCCGGAAATGACATTCTTTTTGCAGGTGTGGGCAATGATATCCTGATCGGCGGCGCCGGAGCTGACAGCCTTGATGGCGGCGATGGTAATGATATGATCTCTTATGAAGGTTCTAGCAGCGGCGTTCAAATATACCTGGATACTGGAACGGTTTCGGGAGGGGATGCTGAAGGCGATATAATCAATAATATCGAGAGTGTCACAGGATCAGAATTTGCTGATTACATTGTGAGCGACAGTGGAAATAACAATATTTATGGATTGGGTGGCGACGATAGCTTATTTGGTGACGTTGGTGCGGATACCCTTGATGGTGGTGAGGGTGAAGATAGCGTGAATTATTGGCTATCTTCATCAGCAGTATTTATTAACCTTGAATTGGGAACTGCGTCAGGCGGTTATGCTGAAGATGATAGCCTAATCTCTATCGAAAATATTTGGGGAAGTAATTATAACGATATCCTGACAGGGGATGCTGGGAGTAACAGGCTGTGGGGCAATGGGGGTGATGACGAAATTCACGGTGGCGCAGGCAATGACATTCTGGAAGGTTTCTCCGGCGCCGATATTCTTGATGGCGGGGACGGCATTGATCAGGCAGTTTATGTGAATAGCAATACAGTTGGTATAACTGTAAACCTCCTTTCCGGTTTGGGTACAGGGGGCAATGCAGAGGGTGATACATATGTAAGTATCGAAAATATTCTTGGCACGGAATTCGATGATAACCTCTATGGCAATAGCAGTGATAACTCTCTTGATGGCTCATGGGGAAATGATGTTATTTATGGAGAGGGCGGGGGCGACTGGCTTGAAGGTTCTCTTGGAAATGACGTTTTATTCGGCGGTGATGGCGATGATATTCTGAACGGTGGTGATGGCGATGATAATATGCATGGTGAAGTTGGTGCGGATCTCCTAGATGGCGGCGCAGGCAATGACACGATCGGCTATGACATGTCAAACGGTGGCGTTCAAATTGATTTATTACTTGGAACGGCGTCAGGTGGCGATGCCGAAGGTGATATCATCAGAAATGTTGAAAATGTGAATGGATCAATGCTTGATGATGAAATTAGAGGGGATGATGGGGATAATATCCTTACGGGGGCCATATTTGGCAATGACCTACTTGAAGGTCGAGGCGGTAATGACACCCTGACCGGCGGTGCGGGTTCAGATACGCTTCGGGGGGGCAGTGGTGATGATACTATTATCATCAGTAATTTTAATTTTGTAGAAATTGATGGCGGGGATAATTCCGATATTCTTGTTTTAGACGGGGCGGATTTAAATCTTGATCTTTCCATAAAAGGAAATTCCATATCAGGAATTGAAGCAATGGATCTGACGGGTAGTGGAAATAATAGTGTAACCTTTACTTTGGATGAATTACTGAATTTGTCCCAAACTTCAAATCAATTGATTATTTCGGGCGATGCGGGGGACAGTGTGACGTCTAGCGCTCAAAACTGGATCCAGGCGGCTGATCAGGTTATAGATGGGCAGACATATCATGTTTATTCTTCGGGGGATGCAACATTATTGGTGGACACGGACATCACGCAGGATATAACCTGATCTGTAAATTCAATTAATAAAGAGAAGTAGGCGTAAATGGGGAAAAGTTGGGGATGGGGATTCTGTCTTCTTGTGGGCTTGAATATTTTACCTTTTGAGGCTCAGGCTCAGGAAAATTCCACGAATAAGGCGGCGGCTGTTGAGACAGAAGTCACTTATAATCAGATCTTTAAGGACAATATCCGGGCTGCCGTGGCCAATCACCCCCGCATTGCGGCGGTGGTTGCCGCGCGGGACGGGCAGCGTTTCCGGCAGAATGAGGCCAGCGCGGCCCTGTATCCTCAGCTGGAGGTGGGGTTGTCGGGCCGCTACCGAATGGCGGATAATTTCGAAAATCGTTTTGATAACATTAATCAACGCAGCCAGCGCGATACCTCGGCTCAGGCATCCCTCACCGGTCGCCAGCTCCTCTATGACGGGGGGCAGACATTCAGCCAGATTGACAGTGCCAAACACGCCTTTAGCGCCGCGCATGAAGAATATGGACTGGAAGCCTCTGCCGTGGCTTTGCTGGCAATTCAATCCCATTATCAGGTGTTTTTTCAGAGCCAGCGTCACATATTACATCGCCGGAATATCGAACGGCATCGGGATTTGTTGAATAAGGTCACGTTGCGTTTTGAAAGTGGCCGGGGTCCCAGCCGGGATGTGGCCTTGATGGAAGCGAGGCTTGCCACGGCCGAGGCCCAGGCCTCAACCGTTCAGAAGGATATGGAAAATGCCATCAGCCGTTATGAAGAAATATACGGTTTCCTTCCCCACAGTCTGAAGCAGCCCGAAGCAATTCTCAAAATCCCCCAAACCATGCAGGAAGCGCTTGAAACGGGTTTTTTGAATAATCGGGCCCTGTCCAGTGCGGCGGCGCGCACCCTTTCCCTGAAAGAAGACCTGAATGCCTCCAGAGCGGAACGATTGCCACACCTGACAATGGAAGTCGCGGCGACAAAATATGACCTGGACCGCGGCAATGATGATTATGATGTGACCGGGCGGCTGGTGATGAATTATAGTTTATATAATGGCGGCGCCCGTTCGGCCCGTATATCCCGGTCTCTGAAAAATTATGAACGCGAACGCCATCAGCAGGCCCGTGTAAAACGAGAGGTCAGCCGCCTGATCAAAACCGCCTATCAGGATATGCAGAGCCAGAAAAGACGCATCATATCCTTAAAAAAAGCTCAGGATGCCAATCAGCGTAACCGCGATCAGCTCAAAGAACAATTCGAAGCCACGGGCGGCAGCCTTTTTGCCCTGCTCGAAGCCGAAAAAGAATATCATCAGGCTCAGGAATCTTATTTGGGCGGAAATATAGAAAATAATATTGCCCAATATCAAATACTGGATGCCATGGGAATTTTATTGTCGACCCTGAATATCAGACTGAAGAAAGAAAACCAATGAGCGATATTGCAAGCGACATTCCCGGGGAAGATTCATCCTCCATATGGCAAAATCATTGGTTTTGGGGCGCCTTCCGGCAGAATTGGTGGACTTATGGTCAGATCATTCTGGCCGCGGCCATGATCAATTTTTTCTCATTGGGCAGTTCAATTTTCATCATGACGGTCTATGACCGGGTTATTCCCAACAATGCCGTGGACAGTCTGATTGCGCTGTGTATTGGTATGTTTATTGTCATTGGCTTTGATTTTTTTCTGAAGTTTTTGCGGGCTTATTTCATTGATACGGCCGGGCAGAAAGTTGACCTGAAAGTGGCCAAGGGCATTTTCGACCGTATTATGAAACTGAAACTGGCCAATCAGAAAGGCTCCACCGGCGGGCTGGTCAATACGATCCGTGAATTTGAAAGCATACGCGATTTTTGTACTTCGGCCACATTGGCGACCGTGGTGGATATTCCCTTTATCCTTTTGTTTCTGGTGGTCATTTATATAATTGGCGGGCCGATCGTTTATGTGCCGGCCCTGGCGGTGCCCCTGGTTTTACTGGTTGGGTTTTTCATTCAGCCTTTTCTGTCGCGCTTTTCCAAAGAAGGCATGCAGGAAGGGGGCAGTAAACAAAGTACACTGGTTGAAATGGTTTCGGGTCTGGAAACGCTCAAAACGCTGGGCTCGGATAAGCTTTTTCACGATCGTTGGGAAAAGGCGGTGGAAAATCATTCAAAGGTCAGCCTGAAATCCCGCATGTTCAGTCAGGTGGCGATCAACAGTGCCGCCTCGGCGCAACAACTTGTGCAGATTGGCATCGTTGCGGTTGGTTTTGTCCTGATTATGGAAGGTGAGCTTTCCATCGGTGCCCTTATTGCCTGTGTGATCATATCTGGCCGCTGTCTGGCGCCACTGGGTCAGTTGGCCAATCTTTTAACCCGTTATAATCATGCCAAGACATCTTATGAAGCTCTCGATAAACTGATGAAACAGCCCAATGAAGATGTGAGCGACCGGGATTTTATCCGCCGCCGGGAAATGCAGGGCAAGATTGAATTTAAACATGTGACTTTTAAATATCCCGATCAGACCATGCGGGCGCTCAATGATGTTTCTTTCACGGTAGAGGCCGGAGAGAAAATAGGTATTCTGGGCAAGGTCGGTTCTGGAAAAAGCACTATTTTACGACTGGCAGCAGGGCTTTACGAACCCGATGACGGGGCCGTTTTGATGGATGATACGGATATTCGTCAGGTGGTGCCGGAAGATATCAGTAAAAATATGGCCGTGGTATTGCAGGATGTTTACCTTTTTTCCGGCAGTATCAAAGAAAATATCACCATGGGGCATTCGGACATCAGTGATGAGGATATCCTCCATGCGGCAACCGTCAGTGGGGCACAGGATTTTCTGGGGGCATTGCCCAACGGTTATGACATGAAATTGAGAGACAGGGGCGAAGGCCTGTCCGGTGGTCAGAAACAGGCCCTGGCCATTGCCCGTGCTTTAGTGCGCAAGGCCCCGGTGATCATGATGGATGAACCAAGTAGTGCCATGGACAGTAATTCTGAAAACGGATTGATCAGCCGATTAAAAAAGGAACTGGAAGGCCGTACCTTACTGATGGTAACCCATCGGCCGAGCTTGCTGGCTCTGGTGGACCGGATTATCGTGATGGATCAGGGCAAGATTGTTGCGAACGGGCCAAAGGATGAAGTTCTGAAGGCGTTAATGCCGGCCCAGAAAACCGGCAAAGATTCCAAGGCCGGATCGCAAATGGTGAAGGGGGCTTAAACATGCTGAAACCTAAATTCGCCGCCAATATTCTCTTGCTGAGCATTTTTGGATTTTTTGTCATTTTTATCTTGTGGGCTTCCATTGCCGAACTGGATGAGGTCACCCGCGCCACCGGCCGGGTGGTGCCCAGTAAACAAATTCAGGTGATCCAGAATCTGGAGGGCGGCATCGTCAAGGAAATCCTCTTCCGTCAGGGGGACAAGGTCAAGGCCGGGGATATATTGGTCAAACTGGACCGTACCCAGTTTGATGCCGACTTTAAACGCAATGAAGAAGAATATTTCTCGCTGACAGCCATGATCATTCGGCTTCAGGCGGAAAGCCGTTTTGAGGAACCGGTTTTTGAAACTGTTTTTCAAAAAGAACATGAAAATATGGTCCGGCGCGAGCTTAATTTATTCCTGGCCCGAAAAGCGGAATTCGATGCCTCCCTCAATAGCCTCAAGGCCAAGCTGAAACAGATTGAGCAGGAAAATATTGAAGCAGAAGTGAGTTTGGTCGGCGCTAAATCGGCCGAAGAACTGGCCATTGCCGAGGTGGATATGCTGGTGCCTCTCGTGGAAAAAGGCATTGAACCGCGCCTGGAGCTGATCCGGGCGAAACAACGCTTGATCCAGGCGGAAGGGGATCATCAAAAAGCCATGCTCGGCATTAAAAAAGCCGAAAAATCGGTGGAGGAAATCAACCTTCAGGTTGAAGCCGCGCGACAGAAATTCCGCGCTGCCGCCCTGACCGAATTGAATGATGTGCAGACCCGCCAGAATAAGATGGTGGACGCGCTGCCGGCCCTTTCTGACAAGGTCAACCGGACGGACATTGTCGCGCCGACCAATGGCATCATCAACCGGGTATTGGTCAATACCATCGGCGGGGTGGTCAAACCCGGAATGCCGATTGTGGAACTGGTACCGCTGGATGACAGTCTTCTGGTTGAAGCAGAGGTTCAGCCTTCGGATATTGCCTTCCTGCGCCCAGGGCAGCCCGCACGGGTTAAGCTCACCGCCTATGATTATTCCCGTTATGGCTCACTTGATGGACATGTGGAAAATATCAGTGCCGATGCGATTATGAATGAACAGAAACAATATATGTATGTGATCCAGATCCGAACCACAAAAAACAGCCTGCCATCCCTGGATGGAAGCCTGCCCATCCTGCCGGGCATGGTGGCCGAGGTCGATATCCTGAACGGAAAAAAAACCATCATGCGTTATCTGATGAATCCAGTATTGAAATTAAAGGATAACGCCTTCCGCGAGCGCTAGTGTCTGAATATTCAGGATTTTTAGAATTAAACTGCATTTAAGTCCATTGAGGAATGCCATTCAAAGCCTGATATTGTTAATTTATATTAGTTCGAATAATGCAGTCTCTTCACCGCTCCACAGGAGTTAGTCTAGCAACTGTAATTTGTCCCGCTGCGTCCCAATCATATTGATAGTGATCGCCTTGTGTAATTGGCCGCACTAGCGCATCAGGTTTAAAGACGCATATGTTAATACCGCCTTCTTTTCTGATGCTGTCATAATGAATGCCAGCTTCTCCATCTTTAACAAACGGCCACCTGATAGAGTTAGCAAAATCTTGTGATTTAGAATAGTCTTTAAGATCATAAAATTCTGGATGTGAGGCCTGTGTTCCACATAAATTTAATAAAGGGACATTAATGGCCGCAATCAGTTCACGCATTTGGATTTGTTGAGGAAAGCCGCCCTCAGAAAGAGCAAGGCGTTTGGTAAGGTGATGAACTGTTTCTTCAATAGCGGTTTCAATTTCAAGGGCCGCGTACCATGCGCCAAGTCTTCCATCATTGAACCTGCCACCATCATCATTACAATGAACAAAAGCTGCCATAACCTGATTGGCGGTATCACCTGTTACAATCCCCTCATCAGGAACGAGCGCTAAACGACCAGCACTTACTTGATTACGAGGATTAGCCATCATTTCCAAATCAAAAAGCACTCGCAGTTCTTCAGGTGTATCGGCAAGAGTATCAAATAGTCCTTTAGGGGGAAAAAGGCTGTTAATCAGGCGATGCGTTTGCCCTTTTACAATTTCATGACTAAAATCAGCCATTAATGAACACCGCGCATACCATCAAGATATTCACGCACAGCATATAGATCAGTCATCCCTCCCTCAGCCATGCGCTCAGCGGGGGATTTTCCTCTAAAGGCATAATCATGGTTTGCACTCTTGAACCAACGAAGGCGACCGCCTTCATTATTAAAAATAAGGGTAAGGTCTTTATAGATACCCAAAACAATACCTACGCGCTCCAATTGGTCACGGCTCATGGTTCCAACCTCATCACGCGCCCATTTATAATAGGTCTGTTCAGGAATATCTCCTAAGAGCGCACAGCGATCAGCAATAGGCATTTCCCATTCTTCCATCATGCGCAAAAAGGCTTTCATAGCCGCACCTGAATATGTTTTTCTTGTTTCAGAATTGCGCAGCATATCAGGCCTAAAACCCTCTTGTTGCCCGATGTCTTCTTGAAATTGTGGCATATTAACCTCGCTGCTTAAGGTATATATTTATAGTATAGATATATATCAATAGTGATCAGTTGTCAAGTCACGTAAATTAAACGAATAGAGCCTGTTCAATATTCTTTTTACACCAGTGTGTTTGTGTATATAAGGATGAACCAGCCGATGATTTTGCGGGTGAATAGACCATGACTATGGCCTGATAAAGCCAGCCCTGACGGGTCTGAGTGAAGGTGGTATCCGATACCCATGCCCTGTTCAGGCCGTGGGCATTCTGAAGGCGCGCTTCAGTAGGTCATGCCCATACCGTTGTTTCATAAGGATACATCAAATATTTTAAAGACTGGCTAATTTAAACCTTCCTTATCTTTAACTTTCTCAGACTTGACCTTTTGTTTTATCTTTTTCAATTCTTCTTTACTCACTTCCTCAATCGTTATTTTGGTCGCGTTTTTAGTGTTATGTATCATGAAGTTTTTCAAGAAATCTTTCGGGTTATTTTGCGTGCGGATATTATCGATAGATGTGTCCCATGCTTTTCCTGTATGGGGTAAATTCCTTCCATAACCCGATAATATCATTGCCACTGGATTGGTGTTTACAGACCCATTGATAGTGGAGCCATTGCCCTTTATAACATCGGTTAAATACCAGTCATAAACAGATGCCTTGATTTTTCGACTGCTATCCAGGCGGGTGGTTAATTCAAAATTGGTATATTTTCTGAGATGTTTTATGAGGTCGGTTTCGAAATCGGGGAAAAATTCATGGTTCCACTGATACATTTTCGAGGTGAGGGCATCTTTACCCCGGAAACGCAAACCCCGGAGGGAATTGACAAATTCTTCCGCATTAAGTTCAAGTAATTGATAAACATTTTTCCCGGTATAGGCTTTATGATAAAGATTAGGGCCACCGATTGTACCATGATAAAGGCCATATAACACAATGGGATCGGGCCATATTTTATGGATGATTTTATATTGAATATCATTCAGGGATACGGCCATGCCCTTTATGGTGAGAATTTTTTCATCCCAGAGTGAAGTCTTGTTTCGTTTTCCCATTCGCAATCTCTTTAAACGTGTGATGGGATAGCGTTTGGCGAGTTGTTCATAAAGCGTGATATTATAAAGATTGAGCCAAAAGGCCAATTGTTCTTTTCTGTTCAGGGATTGAAGATCTATCGTACGAGGCAGGCTTTGCATGGCCAGCCTAAGATTGTGAATATAGTCAATATGCTCTTCTTTCAAATAGCCAAAAAGAACCCGGCTTGTCTCCATGCGGGAAGGGTTTGGATTTGACAGCTTGACCCTTGTTCCGACTCCCGACCCGGGCCTGCGGCTATATTCACGGGATGAAACACGGGCCCTGACAACGGTGGCCTTGAGCAGGCTTGTCCAATTCTCATAATTGATGCTTATTTTTGAATAGGGATCATAAGAGAAAAATTCCTCGGGATTAAAGGTTTTTCTACTTTCTGCATTTGACTGGTGGACAGACAATATGAAAATTGAGAAAATGAAAAACACAGGCTTGATGGTTCGCCGGATATTCAGGATAAATGCTAAATCTTGTATCACTGCTAACCCCCTTATTATTATTTATGAAATAATATAACATACCAACAATACATGATTTCTAATATATGACAAGAGTTTTTCAAAATGTGTGACTTTGGTGAGATGTCGCTGAACTTATATGAAAACCGGAAGTCGCCTTCATGGGCCTGAATTCTCTTTAAGGGGCTAAGTCTTGTTTAAGAGAATGTATGATCCTTTTGAAATATTTTTCGTCCTGTTTTGCTCTTGTGATCAAAAGGGCGCCTTCCAGGGTGCTGAAGAATATTCGGGCTTTATGTTCCGGGTGATCGTTAAGCTGAAAAGCACCACTTTCTTTTCCTTTATGCAATATCTGGCTCAGCCATTCTTCATTAAAGCTGAAAAAGGCACCGACTTCTGCCCTGATTTCTGACGGCAGGCTCATTATTTCTCCGCCCAGAGCCATGCAAAGGCAGATTTTTGTACCCGTGTGTGCGGTTTCGATAAAGGGGCCGAGATATTGATCCAGGGCCTGCCATGCGGCCTCTGGCCCCTGTTGTTCTTTTTCTTCGGCCTGGCGGACGTGTCGCTCAAAATCCGTGATATAGCGTCTGATCACGGCACAGCCCAAGTCACTTTTTTTGGCAAAATGATAATGGATGGAAGAGGTTTTTATGCCGAGTTTGGCGGCAATATCCTTATAACTGAAACCATTATATCCTCTGGTCTGGATATAGTCCTGCGCCAAGTCCAGAATGTCATCTGCTGTGCTCATGATGTTTCTATGTCCGGATCTTGCGATATGGTCTGCGGCAGGTGGCCGGTTTTGACCAGAATCAGGGCTCCTTCTTCTTTGGTAAAAGGGCTATGAGCGCTCATATGCGGGCTGCGCAGCCAGGTGCCTTTGGGATAGGTGCCATGTTCATCATGGAAAACACCCTCCAGCACAAAAATCTCTTCCCCGCCCCAATGTTTGTGAGGCTGGAAAATCGTATTGGGGGCCCATTTCACCAGTGCCACATGTTCGCTGCCAAATTCATGCAAGGACATGACCTCAAGCCCGTGCACAAGACCGGGGTGCCATTGTTCCATATTGGTGTTGATGTTTTTTTGTGTAACGTCTTCGGGGGAAAATTGATGCAGCTTCACCAAAATGGTCGCGCCGTCCGGGCCGATCTTTGGGGTATGATGGGTGCCGATGGGGTTGCGCACATAACTGCCGGCCGGATAATCACGATGTTCGTCGGAAAACACCCCTTCCAGAACAAAAAACTCCTCGCCACCATCATGACGATGCGGGGAAAATTCGCTGTTGGGGGCAAAACGTACAATGGTGGTAGCCCGCGCCACTTCATCCCCGATCCGGTCCAGCATCATACGCTCGACCCCCGGCATGGGCGAGGGCTGCCAGTGGTAATCCTCGGGCCGGATGACTATTCTTTTGCTGAAATCATGATGGTATTTCATAGGTGTTGCCTTTAGTTTCGTTTGCCTACCTATATATAGATAGGCAAACCGGAAAAACAAGTCTTATGCTGTCATTAATTAAGAAAAATATTTCCAGAGCGGTTTGGAGCAAAGCGGTTTGGACCAAAGCGGCTTGGACCAAAGCGGCTTGGAAATGTCGCCGTCAGTTTTTAGAATGTGACCTGTAAGATTCTGTGATTGCTGGCGAACCCGGCCTTTGCGATGGCTTTCCGGGCGGCGATATTGTCACTTTCGGTGGAGCAGATGGCGCGCAGGCCCTTCTCATGGCACTGGCGGCGAAAATGCTGCAATATGGTGGTGGCCAATCCCTTTCCACGATGATCTTGAGATACCACCATGCCCACATCTGCATAGGGGTGTTGGCTGTCGCTGAGACGGCATTCCCCGGTGGCAATCAGACCTGAACCTTGCCAAAGGCCAAATAATTCTTGCCGTTTGATCCGTTCTGAAAAATAATTTTCCAGCCAGTTGCGGTCGGCCCCAAGGGCCTTTTCGCCAAAGATAACAGCCTCTTGCAATTCTTCCGACGAAACCGGTCTGAAGTGACAGTCGGCCCCGAAAACCCCGGGCGTATTTTTCTTGTCTTCATGATAAAGAAGACCGTTGACGGCAATGGATTTTTGATGATCAAGGCATCGGCAGAGGCCGTGGCTATCGCTTGTGTGAACAATGGCACCAATTGCCCCGGTGTGGGCCAGCACCTGATCAAATGCGGCGGCTGCATGGGATGGCTCAGTGATGAAAAACTGCAGAATCTTCTTTTCATCATTGATCACACAATATCCCATGATCTGATTTTCGTAATGAATGGCATAATGATCCGCAAGACCCGCAAAACTTTCCCACATGCCATCCAGAGGCGCGCTTAATTCTTCTAAATAAAGACGTTTAAGGTCTGAAACGGCGGATGATGTTGTTTCTTTGATAATATATTCTGTCATTTCACCTGAGCCTTGAACTCATTTCTATTTTATGTATGTAATGTGCAACTTATAGGGTTAAAGAGCAAGGCCCGAAAGGTGAGCAATTTTTCGTAATTCTGTAATTCGAGGGTAATTCGAGGTAATTCGAGGGACACAATACTTGAATTTAATTCGAGGGACACAATTAATTCGAGGGATAATTCGAGGAATTCGAGGGACACAATACTTAATTGCTGATAATTCGAGGGACACAATACTTAATTGCTAAATTACGGTGACAGCTTATCTTTACCGGCGGCGGGCATCTGGTTCATTATGTTGTTTGACACAGCAGGCCGCATGACTTCCACCAGCGACAATGGCCGGATCCTGTCTTAGATCAATGGGCTGGATCAGCTGGAGTGGAAAACAGGCAGGAACCTGAAGAAGAAAAATCGGGCCCGAAACCTAAAAAGAGTTCATTACGTGAAATTAAGTATTATGTCACCGGAATTGTCACCGGAATTGTAATACAGAAGATATAACGAAGTAAAAGAAAATAGAGTATTTAAAAGAAAATGGATAACAGATGACCTTGAATAAAATAGATCAGCTCCCTGAAGATGATCGCACGTTATATGATCGTGCGGAACGTTTTCTTGATGAAGAACGATACCATGAAGCTATAGATGTCTATAATGATTTAATTAGTAGATACGATCCCAATAAGTTGGGCTACGGATGTTATCGTGCGTTTTTTGTCTTTAGAGGGATGGCGTTGTTCAGGCTTGGTCGATTTAAGGATGCAATTTCTGATTTTGATATAGTTATTAAACGCAAGCCAAAATCACCGAATGTTTTATTTATGCGAGCCAAGGCTAAAGAGAAAACTAGATTTTTAAATGGGGCATTATACGATTATGATGCTGTGATAGAGATAGATCCTACGACAGCAGATGCCTACAGCAGTATGGCAAATATATTTGAATTTAAGGGCGAAATAGAAAAAGCCAGGGAGTTTTATGAGAAAGCATTAATGATAGATCCGAGCGATAAATTGGCACAGTCTAGGTTACCTGAGCTAAAGGAATTAGCAATCAAAGGATCAAAGGATCCAGAGTAAAAACCAATGGGGGTCATTATAGCATATGGAGCATGACCCTAATTCAATTACGCTACGCCCCCGGAATTGCCCATAAACCGTTAAATCCTGAGAAACCTAATATCGATGTCCACGGCAATAGGGACCCAAAAACAGGAGATGTCACGGATACTAAGATAAATCGTCCTGAAAAGTAAGTAGTTGAAACACGAAACATTGTACTTTTGTCCTTAATTGTATTCTTCTTAAGAAAATAAAATATAGATGATCTTTAATAATAGAGCCTTATACTGGAGTAATTAAATGCTCATAAAATGCATAACAAAAGATAGAGATCTCATTACCGATGAAAATGAATGCGAAAGTCAATATTATAGCGACTTTTCTTTATTGGAAGTCGGAGAATTCTATGTGGTTTATGCTATTTATGTAAAACAGGACAGAGGTGTATCCTTTCATATTTGTGGGGAAAGTTATATTCCTAGACATTATCCCGATTTTTTATTTGAAATAATTGACCCTCGATTATCCAAATTTTGGGTTTACGGTAATTATTGTAAAATAAATCATGAAGTGAAATATAATCTCTCAATATTTTCATATTCTGAATGGGCTTTAAATTATCGTGAATTTTGGAATAAGCTTGTTAATGGGGATAAGAATACACGGAAAGAGTTTTATCATTTTAAGGAATTAATTGACCATGAATATAAAATACCAAGTGTGAAATTACACGCAGCTGTCGTAGAAGACAAATGGGTTAAATGTCCTTTGTGTGTAAATATTTGGGAAGTTTGTGATAGATTTGAGCTTGTCTCTTGCCCTCAATGTAATGAAGTTTTGATCAATGAACTTGCATTCGATCAAAGGAGTTTTGTCCCCGGAATTCCGAGGAATTAGCGCGGCCGAGCGGGTGCGCGAGCACGGGGGGGGAAACCCCCATCAACAAAAAAATACCCCCTTATGGACTGGCAGGTTTTTTGCTGGCAAGTCGTGTGTGCAGGTCTGTCAGTCTTTTTTTGTAAAGGGCCAGAGAGTCGGGACTGTGCTTTTTCGCCAGAGCCACGGCTTTTTCACTATATTCAAGGGCCAGTTCAGGTTTTCCGGAAGCTTCCATTGTGGCGGATAGGCCTGCGTATGCTTTGGGTGAAGTGGGACTGTCCTTGATCCAGAGCCTGTAAAGTTGTTCTGATTCCGCATATCTTTTCTGCCCCCGCAGGCGATATGAAGCAACCCGCAGGGAATTGGCATTTCTTTTCAGGTCAGGATTGGGGCGCACGGTGAAACCAACCTGCTGGCTGAGTTTTTCAAAATGAGAGAGGAGATTATCTTTTGCATTGCCGGGCAGGGCGAGAATATTGCTGAAACGTGTGCCTGTATCCCAATCAGCACGCGGAAAGACGAGGTCAAGCGCATTCAAAAGTCCCGGCAGGACCATGGGATAATGGCCAAAATTTTCGATATGTTCGGCCCTTAATCTGAAATTTCTTCCAGTATAGGGGGCGAGAGCCTTTTTAAGGGATGCGATATTTTCATTTCGGATGGGATTCTTGTCGGCTTCCCTTTGGGCTGAGGCCACATATAAATAACCTTTGCGATCCGGATTTTTGGCGAGGCTTTCAGCAAGCTTGTGGATGATTGTGCTGTCCGGTGTATAACCCATGCCGATCACATCGGTTGCGGCAAAGGCAAAATGGGCATCAAAAAGTTCAGGTTCTTTCCAGAAAGTATGGAGGGTTATGGTGGCAGACGGTGACATGCCGATCAAAATGCGAAAATCATTTGTCCGGTATTTTTGGTCAATATAGGGGATCAGTTCGTCTTTCAGGAAAGATAAAAAGATGTCTGACTGGCCACCGGAAAAACCATCAAGTTTCACCGTTGGATCGTCGCCCCATCCGCTTTTACTGGTATAAAGACTGGGGCCATAGGCATGATCATCATCACTATTGATGGCCACGACAATGGCTTTGGGCATGGAAGCAGTATTGCCAAGATGGTTGACCACACCACTGACGCTGCGGGATAAAGCCCAGCCGTCCAGGGTATATATCACCGGGTATTGAATATGCTCTGCCGAGCTTTCATAACCCTGCGGCAGATAAATATGAATATTTTGCGGATTTTTTAAAAAGGAAGAAGAAAAAATAATCTCACTGGCAAAAGACAAAGGTTTCACAGAGGTTTCTGAGCCAGACCAGGCGGTGGGTGAAACCTGTAGCATCAACAAAGCCATTAATATATGACGAAAGTATAAACGCACTATTTTTCTCCCTTATTTTTAAATTATATTGGGTTAAACTTCTTTCAGACAATCACAGGGTTTTACAAAATAATCCCTAAAAAAATCGCCAATGCCCATCATAGTTTCGTGAATAATTCACTCGAGGGTCTGGTTATGCTTCCACGTGTCTAAAAGTAAATTGGCTCGTATACCGGCACCATTACATAATTTACAATTCGTTATATAAATTTGAATTTCGTCTTATTCGTGTGACGGTTCACCGCAATTCCATTGTGCATTGCACCGCTCAGGCCCTAGCCCTATTTATCAGAATACTAGTGCATATACATTACAAACATTCTCGTGTAAATATCAAAGAGCGCTAACCTGAACTAATTATGGTGCTGAGAGTTAACAAAACAACAGGAATACCCATGGCCATCAATTTAAAATTCAAAAGTTTACTCGTCCTCGCTTTATTCAGCGGTTTTAGCAGTTTTACCACAGTGAGTGCAGAAGAAAGCGCCGAGGGAAATAATGGTCTCGCGCCGGAGGCGACAGCCGCCGAGGCGGAGTTTTCATTCCGGGATATTCCTGTTCTCGATAAAGGCTTTATCGGAACAGCGCCAGTGGCTCGAAGAGACGGCATTCTCGTGGGCGAGTTGGGTGTGGACGGCGGCGCAAAAGCCAATATTGTCAAACTGGCCGAGGAAGTCGCTGAAGGTAAACATGGTAACTATGACAGCATGCTGATCGCCCACAAGGGCAAGCTTTTGTTTGAAAGTTATTATAAGCGCGGCCGCATTAATCTGGCCCATCCCCAAGCGTCAGCCACCAAGGCCTACACCAGCCTGATCCTGGGCCGTGCGATGCAGCTGGGTTATCTGACCATGGCTGATCTGGACAAGCCGCTCATTAGCTTCCTCAAAGACCTGGACCCATCAAAATTTGTTGAGGGTTCCGAGCTGATCACGCTCCATAAGGCACTCACCATGCATGGGGGGCTTAGCGTCAGTGATGAGCAGAGAGAAGAGCTCGAGAGAGAGCCAAGTCAAATCACAGCCCAGTTGGCGGACCAGGTAAAAGGCCAGGGGCTGGTTCAGACCCTTCTTGAGCGTAGCGGGCCGATCACCGATCAAACTCAGGTCTATAAATATGGCAACTTTAACCCCATGCTTGTGATGACGGTCATCGACGCCGTGGTGCCAGGCAGTGCCAAGGATTTCATTGAAACCGAGTTTCTCGATAAATTGGGTATTACGAATTATCGCTGGCAGCCACATGTTAGTGGCCTGCCACAAGCGGGTTGGCGCGTGAGCATGACATCCCGTGATATGCTTAAACTTGGCAGCGTGGTGCTCAACGAAGGCAAATGGGACGGCGAACAGTTTATCCCGGCAGACTATCTCGCCAAGGCCACAAGTGGCCTTGTTAAGCCTACGCAAGATTGGATGCCCAAAGATTATCGTGCCGGCTATTTTTGGTATCAAACACCGATTACAGTCGGTGACAAAATCTATGATGCCACATTTGCCTGGGGTGGCGGCGACCAACGCGTCATAGCAGTTGATGCGCTTGACCTTGTGATCGTGTTTACCGGCTATGGCAGGGAGGGTAATCTCATGCCTCAGATTTCAAATGTTGTCCTACCTGAATTTGTTGAATAAGGAAGAAATCATGAAATTTATTTTTGCATCAACGGCTCTAATCCTTTGCGCAACGATGATGAGTGGCAGCAGCCATGCGGGGGATGACCTGTCCATGCTCGAAGGTCCCTATCTCGGGCAAACACCACCGGGGATGGTCGCCAAACCCTTCGCACCTGGTATTGTGAACACAGAAGAATGGGGGGATTCTATTGGTTTTTCCCTGGATATGAATGAACTTCATGTCAGCAGATGGAGACACACGAAGGACGCAAGAAAACCAGAATCTGTCACGTTTAAAAAAGTGGGTAATGGTTGGCAGAAGAGTGTGGTGCCGCCTGGAACGCGCAAACCATTTCACGCGCCAGACGGCAAGACCCTGCATTTTGGCAAGCACTATAAGGCGCGCACGGCAGATGGTTGGTCAGAGATGAAAAGCCTCGGCGCCGCCTTTGAAGAAATACGCATCATGGGCCTTACCGCTTCAGCCAAAGGCACTTTGGTTTTCGACGAATTTACCAGAGATGGAAATGGTGTACTTCGGTATTCACGACTGGTGGACGGCAAGCGCGAAGAACCCAAACCACTCCCTAAAGAAATCAATACCGGCAAGTGGAATGCTCACCCCTTCATCGCACCGGATGAGTCTTATATGATGTGGGATGGTGAAAGAGAGAGCGGATATGGAGACTCTGACCTCTATATCAGTTTCCGGCTGAAAGACGGTACCTGGGGTGAAGCGATTAACATGGGGGACAAGGTAAATACAGAAACTGAAGAAGGGGGCCCACAGGTCACCCCTGACGGAAAATATCTCTTCTTTAATAGAATGGTGCCGTCAGCAACCGGTGATGCGGGTGCTCAATCCGATTTGTTCTGGATCGATGTGAAGATCATCGAAACCCTCAGACCCAAACAATAAGCCAACGGCTCAGAGCACAGACGCTCACCGAGGGAACTCTGGCCCAGATCAAATAAAATTTTACGCAGGAGAATTAATATGACTATAAATTCTACATTTAAAACGATAATCGCTGTCGCAATATTGGGCAGTTTCAGCAGCTTTAGCACAGTAAGTGCCGAAGAAAATAATGACCTCGCACCGGAAGCAACAGCCGCTGATGCCGCAATCTCATTCTGGGATCTTCCTTATCTCGAAAAAGCCTTTATCGACACTGCGCCAGCAGCCAGAAAAGATGATATTCCTGTGGGTGAATTGGGTGTTGATGGCGGCAATAAAGCCATGATTGTCAAGTTGGCCGAGGAAATTGCTGACAAAAAGCACGGTCTTTACGACAGCATGCTTATCGCCCACAATGGCAAGCTTTTGTTCGAAGGTTACTACCTGCGCGGTCGCGTTAATTTGCCCCACGGCCAAGCGTCAGCGACTAAATCTTACAACAGCCTGGTGCTGGGGCGCGCCATCCAGTTGGGCTATCTGACCATGGCTGACCTGGATAAGCCACTGGTTAGTTTTCTGAAAGACCTAGACCCAACAAAATTTGTCAATGGTGTAGAAAAGATAACCCTTCATAAGGCGCTGACTATGAGTTCTGGACTTAGCACTACTGAAGAACAGCTTAACGAATTCAGGAAAAACCCCGCTCAGTTAAAAGGTCAGGGGCAGGTACAGACCTATCTTGGGCATAGTAACCCTGTTACCTCAGAGTCTCAGAGCATGGTATATAAAGGAACCGATCCAGATATGGTGATGCAAGTCATCGAGGCGGTCGTGCCAGGCACCGCCGAGGACTTCATCAAAAATGAACTTCTCGGTAAGATGGGCATCACAAATTATCGCTGGCGAAATGGTGATAGCGGCTTGCCAGAAGCAGGGTCTCGCATGGGCATGACATCGCGTGCGATGATCAAGTGGGGCAGTTTGGTCATTAATAAAGGCAAATGGAATGGCGAACAGCTTATTTCAGCAGATTATCTCGCTAAGGCCACCAGTGGAATTACTAAGCCTACTGCCGATTGGGTGCCTGATACCTATCGCTACGGCTATTTTTGGTATCAGGCATCTATAGCGGTCGGCGATAAAAGCTATGATGCTACATTCGCCTGGGGTGGCGGCGGACAACGCATAATAGTGGTTGAAGAACTTGGCTTAACCATTGCGATTACCGGCCATGACAGGGACGACACAATAATGACCCAGATTTCAAACATCGTCCTTCCTGCGTTTGTTGAATAGGAAGGGAATGATGAAATCTGTTTACCCTTCAATGCTGCTGCTTCTTTCTGCACTGGTGATGAGTAGCGTCAGCCATGCCGGGGATCAGCCTCCTGTCCTCGAAGGTCCTTATCTCGGGCAAAAAACGCCGGGTTTAACGCCTGAAGTTTTTGCGCCGGGTATTATATCTACAAAGGGTTGGGAATATGGTGTTGTCTTTGCCCCTGATATGAAAGAGGTCTATTTCATCAGAAAAGTCGATGGTGAGACAGAGCCAAAACAGGAATTTGTTGTTTTTGAGAATAAAAACAACAGGTGGCATGAGCGGGTGATATCGCCTCGGGTAGGGACACCAACTTTCTCTCCGGACGGCAAGACCATGCATCTGGGCAGAAGCTATAAAGAACGCACAGCTTCTGGTTGGTCAGAGAAAAAAAGGCTTGGTCCCGACTTCGAAGATATTCGCATCATGCGCATGACATCTTCAGCCAAAGGCAGCTACGTGCTTGATGAAGCTGAGGATAATAGTGTGCTTCGCTATTCACGGCTGGTGGACGGCAGGCGTGAAGCACCCAAACCACTGCCTAAAGTAATTAATACCGGTAAATATAACGCCCACCCCTTTATCGCCCCGGACGAGAGTTACCTCATCTGGGATGGGCAAAGGGGCAGTGAAGTCCGCAATGCAGATATTTTTATCAGTTTCCGTCAGCCCGATGGCTCATGGGGTGAGGCTATCAAAATGGGCGATACAATAAATACGGGGGCATCAGAATTTGCCGCCTCTGTAACGCCAGATGGTAAATATCTTTTTTTCAATCGGAAAATGGGCCCGGGCAATCCAGATACATTCTGGGTGGATGCTCAGGTTATTGAGGCCCTCAGGCCTAAACATTAACCGGAGGATTAAGTCATTGATACATTCAAATAAGGAAAAATCATGCGTTTAATTTCAGGTTCAGTATTGCTGCTTGATCCTATGCTGAAAACAAGCAGCGGCAGTCATAGCCCGGATGAACACCCATTTCTGAAAAACGCCAAAGCCAAAATAGTCTGAGGAATCCCATGCAAAATATGTTGAAACTGTTATTATTGAGCACCTCCCTATCATTCGTAGCTGCTGAAGCTATTGCTTCCGAAACCGCTGTTTCCGAAATCATTGCGATCAAACCAACGAACACATCAGCATTATTGGACGGCAGTTGTGGCAATGATGAATGGGATGCTGCAACAAAGATCGAACTGCCAGCGCAGGCTTCCATTTATCTCATGCATGATGAAGACTATTTCTACTTTTGTGCCAAAGGCAAAGCGGAAGACTATACGGTCATTGATCTTTACATTGAACATGCAGAAACCGGCCGTCTTCACAAATTTCACCTCTCTGCCCAAATGGGCGAAGGTATACTCACAGACGATGGGTGGGAAAACGCATCCGCCAAGGGGGTTCACAAAGATTACGCCGGATTTTGGGTGCCTTATGTAGGGCTCGAGGATCAGAAAAACAGGAAAAATCCTAAATTCGCAAGAGGAACACACCGGCAAATCCAGATATTACGCAAAAAATTTGCGGGTAACATCTGGAATATGATGGTTGGCGTAAGCGTTAGACACGAAGGAAATAGAGCAGAATTATTTTATCCCGAAAAAGCCGTCGGTAACGATAAGGCGACCTGGGGGAAGTTTTCATTTTCTGAATAACAACGTTAAATATAATTAATGAGGCCTGGAGGTCATGCCGCCTGCGGTCCCCAAAAAGGAATAAATTATGAAAATCAGAGCGAATTTCTTTGTGGCTTTGTTGCTTTTTCTACCGTTCATGCGCGCCGAGGCCAGCGCGCTAAAACCATATGAAATGCCCAGAACACAGGTCGTGCCCATCCAGGATATAAAATCGGATAGGCAGTATGAGCTTTATATTAAATTGCCGGAAGGTTATTCGGAAAAGACCAACATTAAATATCCCGTGATTTATACGACAGACGCGATCTGGCATTTTGAGATGTTGTCCGGTTCCACAGAATATCTGATGCCAAATGTTATTCTGGTCGGGATTTCCTGGCAAAAAGACCTGGAAGGAGAAACGGCAGATGCAAGTCGGTTTCGGGATTATTCAATAAAGAAATCAAACAATCCGGAACATCAGGCCAAATATCAATTTGGCCAGGCCCGTCATCACCTGTCATTCATCCGCGACGATGTGATCAAATATGTGGAAAATAATTATCGTACAATCCCCGGGGAGCATACGTATTTCGGCTATTCCTTGGGCGGGCAGTTGGGGGCATATATCTTGATGGCGCAACCGGATATGTTCAAATATTATATTCTTGGCAGCCCGGCTTTCAACGCGCGTAGCGTTCAATATATTGACGAGCTTGAAGCAAAAATGGCCCTCCGGCAACAAGACCTCACTACAAATGTTTTTATGTCCATCGGTGAGCTGGAAGACAGAAGGATGAGTATCACTAAAAACCTTGTGTCGGTGCTGCAGCGTAGAAGTCAGGCAGGTTTAACGCTCACCGGGCTTGAGATCATTGAAAATTCCAACCATGGCACCGCGTTTCCCGAGACCGTCATACGCGGCATAAAATGGTTATCAGGTTTGACAAAAGAGAGAAGTAAAACAAAAAAATAAACCTAAAATACAGGGCGCTTTCAACCATGACTGTCAGAAATCCAATTCGAAATCAGGGAATTTCCTATGAAATTTAGCCTAAAACCTTATTCAATAATATGTGCAATGGCCAGCATGGCTTTATTCACAGTCGTGATGCCAACGGTTTGGGCAGGAGAGGTTGAGGATTTTGTCGACAGGGTCAAAACACATTATCAGCACGCGCCCTCCCCCAAAGCCTTCTCATTCAACTATCACTATTTAAACAGACAATATTGGGACTATCAAGCGCCGGACAGATATCTGTCCGTAAGAATGGTTGAGGTCGACCTGGAAAAAAAGCATTTTTACGATAATGACATCCTTCATTTGTCCGGTGGTCTGATATTGGACAGGGTTCAGTTTCAGAATGATACGGAAAGCTTTTCCTACGAAAGGAACGGCAGCACCAAAGGCAAGGGCATATTAGACAAAGGTATGAATAATTTTGACAATTTTATGGGCCATAATGTCATGAATATCGATTTTCTCGCAGTGAGGCCCCTGCTGGAGGAAACAAATATCAAGGAGAATATCACACTTCAGCAGGACAAAATATCAGGCAATATAATTCTCACACACAAAGTCTCTGACAAGAATATTATCGATTATGCGTTTAGCAAAGATCCGCTGCAACTGGTGAGGATTAACGACAAATCGAAGCGGGCAAAATTTGTCTATGATGATTATCAAACCACCGATGGCATCACCTTTGCCCGGTCCGTGCTCAAATATTATGGGGCGGTAACGCAGCCAAGTTTTATCAGCCGTAATGATCAATTTAACATTATTGAGAAAATAGATCCGGTCAAACTAAAAGTCCCCCAAGGATATGGCCCAGAACTCCCAAAGGGAGATGGTATTCTGGTATCAGAAGAAATCGCGCCGGATCTTTATCTCGTTACCGATTCCTCAGCCTCGCGTAATAGCCTGTTTAAGGTAAATGGCGATGAAATTATGCTGTTTGGGGCCAGCGGTCATCCTGCGCACGCGGAAAAGATGATTAAACTGATCCTTGAGAAATTTCCGAACAAGAAAATAACCTCTGTCTATGTGACCCATCCCCACAGAGCGCAGATTTCTGGCCTGCAAGCTTATGCCAAACGGGATATTATGATCCTTGCCGACACATATACTATCGCAGCCATCAAAGCCAACCCCCGTTTTGCCGACGACATCACAACATTTAAATTCCAAACCATCGAACATAATCAAATCATTGCTGGCGCCCGTTTTTATGTGTTGGAAAATACACATTCCAAACGACAAAGTTTTGTTTATTTCAAGGACAGCGGGATTATTTTTCAGGCACACTTCCTCCACATCGCTTTCGATAATACCATTGCCAAGGTAATCCCAAATTACACCAGAACCTTTATTGATTTTGTCCGAAGCCAGCAGCTTAAGATCAGCCGAATTGTTGCGTATAACCGCAATAACAATATCTCTGTTGAAGTGATGAATAAAACCTATGATGCCCTGATGTGATAACAATGGCTGGCTTTGGGAAGCTATGATAAGATAATCAGGGTATACCTAAGGTCAGGGGGCATAAGATAAAATTAAAATCGATTTGCTCTGAGCTTCCCCTTCTATAAACCCGTCCGTTTTAGAGGTGGAAACTCACTCTGCCCCCATTGATTATATATCCATCATTAAGTGCTTAGAGGCTCTTCAGGTTGTATGATGAAAGAACGAAAAGACGTAGCATAGCCTCCCTTATGCACAGTATCTTGGGCTATTTCGGCAAATACGGCTTCGGAGAGCCCTTTGAAGCCAAGGCCGTTGGCAATGATGTTGTACAAATTTTGGATGGCAACGAGACCTACCGTATCCTCCACCGTTTGCTCGCTCCAGCCGGCATCGCGTACCGCTTGGATATCGCTTTGTGTTATTGAGCTTGAATCCTGGTTCAACTTGCGTGCAAAATTCAATACAGACATAAATTTTTCGCTTTTTAAGGCAATTGGGTCGGTTTGCAAAGCACTGATCATTCCTTTGCGAATACCATTACAAAATTCGGAATGGTTATCCTCACTGACTTCAGCAGCAACAAGTTCGGCTTCTGCCTGAGTTAGTTCAGACAAGTCTTGGGTTGATTTATCGAAAAACTCGACAATAGGCATGTATCGTTTGGGGTCACGGAGTAAGAACATCAATAAATTATCGTTGAAATTCTTGGTGTAACTTAGAAAGGACATGGTTTTACCTCATATTTGGTTGAATTGTTTTATTCATAGCTACAATATGTTAGTTTATGCAAATTTGCATGTAAATTAGGCATATAGAAAAGGTAACTTTGCATGAACGCACAGTATTTGGAATGGAATGATCTTCGCTTTGTTTTGGCCGTATGCCGACAAGGTACGCTGTCAGGGGCCGCACGTGACCTGGGCGTAAATCATTCCACAGTATTCCGTCGTATTGGGGCCATAGAAGAAAAGATCGAGATGCAATTGTTTGAGCGGTTGCCAAGCGGTTACGTCATGACACAGGCTAGCGAAGCTATGCTGGAATCGGCCGAGATTATCGAGGCGGAAATGTTCAGCCTCTCCCGTAAACTTATCGGCGATGATATGCGCTTGAGCGGGGCTTTGCACGTCACTGCTCCGGATGCGCTCGCGTTAGAAATCTTGATGCCACACATTGTTGATTTTTGCCAAAGATATCCTAAGATTGAATTAAATTTATCCGTGGAAAACAGCTTTCTAAATCTTTCGCAGCGGGAGGCTGATGTGGCAATTCGTTCGACTAACACGCCTCCGAAAACAGCGGTGGGTAGTCGTCTGTGTAATCTTGGTGCTACACTCTATGTTGCATCAAAGTATCTTGATGAACACAGCGAAGCCACCCTTGAAGAATATACTTGGCTGATGCCACATGAAAACCAGGGTTGGTTTTCAGCCAACAAATGGCAAAAGCAACATCACCCTGAAGTTTCAGTTGTATTACGGAGTAATACATTATTGGTATTGTTTGAGGCAGTAAAACTAGGCCTTGGCATAGCGCCACTTCCTTTTTTCCTCGCTGATCCGGAGCCTGGACTTAAACGTGTCATAGAACCACCAAAAGAATTTACATCTGAATTGTGGTTGCTTACTCACCCTCAGCTTAAACGCACCGCTCGTGTTCGGGCATTTGTTGATTTCTTAAGAGAGGCCGTAGGGCATGACCTGAACCGCATTGAGATGTAAATTGAAAAAAGAAATTAATTATGAAATCAATGCGGTCAGAGTAAATTAATTTTTAACTGTTTGTTTTCAATGGCTTAATTGTCTTGTTTTCCATTCCTAAGTGTCAATCATCTGAACAGCAACAGCCTCTATAAGGGGAATCCACCATTCCTAAATATTACAACCCTAATACATCAAAGCCTAAACAGAGCCGCTAAATATTTGGCGCTGATCCCTCAGTATCATTCCTTCGAAATGAGACTGTCTGGGTCAATGCCGAGTTTCTTCATTCTTTCCTGCCAGCGCTTGTAGGCGAAGGCCTGCATATCATCGACTTTGTCCAGTTCATCGATGATTTCCAGTCCTATTAGGGTCTCCAGGATGTCTTCGAGGGTGATCAGGCCACAAAGCGTCCCATATTCATTCACAATGAGAGCAAGATGACATTTTTCATGGATCAATTTGTCGAAAACATCAGTGGCAGCGAACTGATCAGGAAACACCAGCGGGTCACGTTTATAATCAACCAACGGCTTGTCAAACAGGTCGCTGGCTTGGGCATGAAACAAATCTGTTTTTAAGGCATAACCAAATACATTGTCAGAACCTTCCCCATACAGCAGAATGCGGGAAAATGGCTCTTGTGAATGAGCCTCAAAATATTCCCCGACGGTCATATGAGCTGAAACGGAAAACAGAACCGGGCGCGGCGTCATAATATTACGGACAGAAATGCGGCGTAGCTGTAAAAGATTGCGAATAATTTTCAGCTCCCTGGTATCAAGCAATCCTTCGCTCGCGCCAAATTCTGCCATGGCCTCCATTTCATCACGACTGAATGAAAAGGGGCTTGCTCCCGCTCTGGAAAAGAGCCGGGTGAGCCTCTCGGACATCAGCACGAACGGGTAAAATAACCTTGTAAGCCAATGAGTCAAAATGGCGGCATAAGGCGCAAGCTCTTTCCAGTAAGTCGCCCCAAGCGTCTTGGGGATAATTTCAGAAAGCACGAGAATAAGCAGTGTCAATATTGCAGATGTGATGCCTATGTATGCACTGCCGAATATGACCGTGGACTGCGCGCCAACACCAGCAGCACCGACGGTATGCGCAATTGTGTTTGCGGTCAATATCGCTGCTAACGGACGGTCAAGGTTATCCTTGAACTTTCTCAAAAGCTTCGCTTCGTCTGCCCCTTTTTTCTCTCCGGATGTGATATAAGAAGGTTGAACAGACAATAACACAGCCTCAAGGATAGAACAGACGAACGAAATGGAAATCGCGAGGAACAGATATAAAAAGAGTAATGTCATAATGAAGCATTATATATGTTTAAACCCCTCCATGCAGCAAAATTACAAATCAGTGGGCTCAGAAATCAATTGACCTGGATTTTGCGCCGACAGATAGTCATTTGTCATTGAGAATATTTTTCAATGGGTAGCCTGCTTCCGAAAGGATGCCGATTGCTTCATGCCTGCTTTGCCGGGCCAAACGGGGATCGGGGGTAAAGGTCTGGTTTTTTAAACGGGTTATAGATTTTTCCGGAAAGGCATGAAGGCGCGCCCCCGCGATCACCAGGCCAAGATACCAGTCGTAGGGGTCAAGGCAGTAATCCCTATGTTCATGAGGGGCAATATAAGTGGAGCATTGGACAGCCTGTTGTGCCTGTGTCAACATGACTTCAAAATTATCGTCGCGTTCATATCCGGAGCCGAGGCTTTCATGGCCATCAAGCGTGGATTGTTCTGTTTTTTTAATCTCAAAAATAGCGCCAATGACTTTTGCATTATTTTGTTTGAAGATGGTTGCTTTGCCGGACCTGTCATTGCTTCGTTTTGAAAAATCCAATGAATAATCCCTGACTTCGGCAACACCAACAAGTCTGGCACTCTCACACCGCCGCTGAAGACGGTGCGGCAGTAAATTTGATCCATAGGCAAAATAATGAAATGTTGTCATTATGTTATTATGGGTTGTACAGCGTGTGGGTTCAAGCCCTGTGAATGGTTTTAAGATAGGGTGAAAAGGGATCAATGCTCAGGGTGAGGTTCCTATCCCGGGCAAAAATACAATTCTTTGACCTGCCTCTGTTTTATCTATCTTCCGGCAGGACAAAGGCGTGTGGTAGCAGTTCGCCAAATTTAAAGGTCCGGTTGTTATCCACAATCACCGGTGTGTCGGCGCCCATAAATTCAGACATGACCTGACGGCAGGCGCCGCAGGGCACCAGGGACTCTGGCTCAAGGCCCGCATCATCCTCGCCAATGGAAATGGCCAGGGCGGTGATTTTTTCTGTGCTGGCCGCCCGGGCCGAGAAGATCGCCACCCTTTCGGCGCAGCAGGTCAGACCATAACTGGCATTTTCAATATTTGTGCCGCTAAACACCTGCCCATCGGCCAGGCTCAACGCCGCGCCCACCCTGAATTTGGAATAGGGGGAATAGCTGTTTTCCTTGGCCTTGCGCGCGGCTTCGATCAACCTGTCATGGTCCGTCATAATTTTTCCCTTTTTTGCGGGTCGGTTATAATAGCGGTTCAAATTCGGAAATATTTACCGTATGGTAAAAACCAACTTACAATAAAAAATCATGGAATGTCGAGACCAAGCTGATGGCGAAATTATATTTTTATTATTCTTCGATGAATGCCGGGAAATCCACCACTTTGTTGCAGTCGAGCTTCAATTACCGGGAACGGGGCATGCAGACCATGCTTTTCACCGCCGCCATAGATGACCGCTATGGTGCGGGCCGGATCGCCTCACGCATTGGTCTTGAAAGTGAGGCCAATATTTTTGATGCGGATACAAATTTATTTGATGACATAAAAATGGAACATGAGACGCGTAAGCTGAACTGTATTATGGTGGATGAGGCCCAATTCCTCAGCCGGGATCAGGTGTTTCAGCTGACGGCGGTGTGTGACCGGCTTAAAATTCCAGTGCTGGCCTATGGCCTGCGCACTGATTTTCAGGCTGAACTTTTTGAAGGCAGCAAATATCTGCTGGGGCTGGCGGATGAACTGAAGGAGCTTAAAACCATCTGCGACTGTGGCAGCAAGGCCATTATGAACCTGCGGGTGGATGACAAGGGCGACGTGATCCGCCAAGGCGCACAGACCGAAATTGGCGGCAATGACCGGTATATCGTCTTGTGCCGAAAACATTTTATGGAAAAAGTTTTTTAAGTGAAACCTTTATGGGAGAGAAATATGCGTCTTATCATCAGTTTGATCATCCTGTCTTTAATGGGCATTCAGACCGCATCGGCCTTTGGCAAAACCGGTCACCGCGTGGTGGGGGAAATTGCGGAACGCCATTTAACTGCGGCGGCCCGGGCCAAAGTCAAAACCATTCTCGGCATGGAAAGCATGGCCGAAGTCTCCACCTGGGCCGATGAAAATAAATCTAATCCGTCCAAATATTGGCAAAAGGAAAGCGGGCCGTTGCATTATATCAATGTGCCCAAGGGCAAAAGCTTTGAAAACAGCCCGCGCAATCCGGCCGGGGATGTGCTTTCGGCCTATGAAAGTTTCATGGCGACCCTGAAGTCCAAAGACAGCAGCAAGGCCGAAAAAGCCCATGCGCTTAAATTTCTCATCCATATTGTGGGTGACATGCACCAGCCCATGCATTTCGGCCATGCCCGCGATCATGGCGGCAACAGGGTGACGGTCATCTGGTTCAGAGAAGTCACCAACCTGCATTCAGTATGGGACACTCATCTTATCGAAGGCGAAAAATTATCTTTCACGGAATGGGCCAATTCCCTTGATAAAGCCAGCCCGGATCAGGTTGCTCGCTATCAAAAAGCCAATGTGATGGACTGGGTCCATGAAGGTCTGGCCCTGCGTGAGGGCATCTATGAAGTGGGCGACCGGAATTTTTCCTGGAATTATGTGTATAAATATCGCCCGCTGGTGCGCGAACAATTGCTCAAGGGTGGATTGCGTCTGGCGGGGATCTTGAATAAGCTCTATGCGCAGAAATAAGGCTTTAATTTTTTCGGGAGAGCATGATGAACCAGAATTTACGCCTGCCGCTTGAAGAAGACATGGAAATTTTCCGGGATAGTGTGCGGAAATTTTTTGATCGGGAAATTGCCCCGCACCGCGAAGACTGGCTGGAAAAAGGCATGGTGGAGCGCACCGCTTTTGAAAAAGCCGGTGCCCAGGGTCTTCTGCTGATGTGGGCGGATGAAAAATATGGCGGTGTTGGCTGCACAGATTTTCGTTATGAACAAATCATCATCGAAGAACAGGCCCGCATCATGGAAAGCGGCCTGTTTCTGGCTCTGCACAGCCGTCTCGTGGCACCATATTTCAAACATTTCGGCACTGAAGAACAAAGAATGCGTTTTCTGCCGGATTTTATCAGCGGCAAGAAAATTCTCGGCATCGGCATGACCGAACCCGGGGCCGGTTCAGACCTGGCGGGCATGAAGACCCATGCGGTGGATCAGGGCGATCACTGGCTGCTCAATGGTCAGAAAACCTATATTTCCAATGGCATCCTCGGGGATGTTTTTGTGGTGGCGGCCAAAACCGATCCGCAGCAGAAACATGCCATGGGCCTGTTTATTGTGGAACGGGGCATGGAAGGTTTTGAGCGGGGACGCAAGCTCAGGAAAATGGGCCTGCACAGCCAGGACACGGCGGAGCTTTTCTTTACAGATGTGCGCATTGCCAAAGAAAATGTGCTGGGGGATGCCCATAAGGGTTTTTATTATATGATGCAGGGGCTGGCCGAAGAAAGACTGCTGTCGGCGGTGCAAAGTCTGTCGGCGGCGGGTCAGGCCTATCAATTGACACTGGACTATGTAAAAGAGCGCAAGGCCTTTGGTAAAGCCGTGGCGGATTTTCAGAATACCCGTTTTGTCATGGCCAAAATGCGGGCGGAACTTGATATGGGGCAGGCTTTTGTGGATCGTCTGGTATCTATGCATAATGAACAGAAACTGGACGCGGTGCTGGCGGCAGAAGGAAAAATGATGCTGAGCGAGCTACAGGGCCGGGTGGTGGATGAATGTGTCCAGCTTCATGGCGGCGCCGGTTATATGGAAGAATATGCCATTTGTCAGCTTTATACGGACGCGCGGGTGACCCGGATTTTTGCCGGTAGCACGGAAATTATGAAAGAAATTATTTCCCGCGATATTTTCAGCAAATAAGGAAATTGCATGGGGCCTTTAAAAGGCATTCGCATTATTGAAATGGTGGGGCTTGGCCCCGGCCCCTTTGCCGGTATGATGCTGGCGGATATGGGGGCCGAGGTGATCGCGGTGGATCGTCCTGATACAGGTGATGCGCCGCAATTGAAAGTGGATATCAACCGGCGCGGCAAGCGTTCGATCCAGCTTGATTTAAAAAAAGAAAAAGATCGTGCGGTGCTGCTTAAGCTCTGTGAAACGGCGGATGCTTTGTTTGAAGGGTTTCGCCCCGGGGTGATGGAAAAGCTCGGCCTTGGTCCTGATATCTGCATGGCACGAAATCCCCGCCTGATCTATGGCCGTATGACCGGCTGGGGGCAGGACGGGCCACTGGCCAGCGCGGCGGGCCATGACATCAATTATATTGCCCTGTCCGGGGCGCTGTATGGCATGGGGGACAAAGACCGCCCGCCCATGGTGCCGCTTAATCTGGTGGGGGATTATGGCGGCGGGGCCATGATGCTGGCCTTTGGACTGGTCAGTGCGCTGCTGGAGAGCAAGACTTCGGGCAAAGGTCAGGTGATTGATGTGTCCATGGTGGAAGGCTCGTCTTTACTGATGAGTGTCTTTCATTCCCTGAAAGCGTCGGGACTATGGGGGGCGGCCCGTGGGGCCAACCTGTTGGACGGGGCGGCGCATTTTTATGGCAGCTATGAAACTCTTGATCAGAAATATATAAGCCTCGGTGCGCTGGAAAGGCCTTTTATGCAAATATTGGTGGATAAAGCCGGGCTGGATGCGGCCTTTATTCAGGATCATCTAAAGCCTGAAAAATGGCCTGAATTGCGTCAGAAACTTGAAATATTGTTCAAAAGCCGCAGCCAGAAAGAATGGTGTGACCTGTTGGAGGGCAGTGATGCCTGTTTCGCCCCTGTTCTGCCTTTCTGGCAGGCGCAGGATCATGCCCATAATCAAACGCGCGGCAGTTTTGTGGAAATTGACGGCCTTATTCAACCGGCCCCGAGCCCACGTTTCAGCCGCACCAAAGCCGAAGTAAGTCACGGCCCGGTAAAGGCCGGACAGCATACAGATGATATTTTAAAAGAACTTGGCATGTAGTTTGATCTTGGCCTGCACCCTGATCTTGGCCTGTATCCTGATCCAGAAAATTCATAAAAGATAAAGATTTTCAGGGGGCCGGAACCTGACAGGGGCCGGGGCGTTCCGCATTGCATATCCGGCCTTCAAGGCCGGGGGCAATATTTTGTCCGTTTAGTGACTTCAGGTGGGCTTTTACCTGATCTTCCAGAAGTATTCCCTGCCGGGGCGAGGTCATTTCCTGACCGGGGTTGAGCATGACATAACCGTCCTGATCATTTTGCGGATCAACCATATAATCACCGATGACCACTTTATATTTTTGTTCGGGCATGATGGGCTTTGGCCCGTCTTTTGTCAGCAAATGTAAATTGCGGGCTGTTTCTGTTTTGGGGTCATGGATAAAGGCGAGACCCGAGATCTGCAACCATTTGCCATGACCCTTCCAGTCGCTCACAGAATGATTAAGCACGGCCTGCAACTGATACCCATTCAGACGCAACAGTTTGAGGCTGCTGCCAAAGGGCAGCATTTCACCAATGGTAAAATCATTGAGAATACTTCCTATGGGAAGATTTTGGTTCAGGCGAATGCTGCCGGAATTGAGCAGGGCAATCTCGGCCCCGTCTTCGGCAAAACTGTCTTTGGCAATATCCGCCAGCCAGTTGCCCAGATTGGATTCATATAATCTGATGTCCTGTTGTTTGCCTGCCAATATCACATCGGTTGCGGGACGGTTTTCATCAAGACAGGTTCCGCCCGGATTTCTCTTCTGGCAATTATGGGTTTTAAATTTTTCGAGCCAGTTTGCAACCAGAGCCAGCGTATCGGAATCCTGAGGGATATGGCTGTCCAGTTTCTGATAATAAAAATTTGTGACCACTTTGTCGGAAGGGTCAATGGAAATTGTGGCCACCGTGGCGGTTTCGGCTTCCGCATCGGCTTTAATCACCATACGTCCGCCCACATTTAAATTCAGCCGGAAATGATCATGGCCGCCAAAGATTACATCCGGGCCGCGGGCCCCCAGTTTTTCCAATATCCTACGGTCCTGATAATCAAACAAATGGGTAACGGCGATCACGACCTCTGCCCCCAGATTGCGTAATTCCCGGGTCAGTTTTTTGGCCCGTTCGGCATAATTATTGTCAATATGAACATATTGAGGCTGTTGAGAATCAATGGTCAGGCTGAAAAGACCAACCTTTATACCATTTGCCTCAATAATTTTATAGGGCAGCAGGTTTGGTGCCTGAATGATGTCCTGATCATTTTGATCCTTTTTCCATTCCATATTGCCCCCAAGCCAGGTGAAGCGGGAATTTTCAATTCTTTCCTGCAACAGGGCGGATGACATGGGCGGGTCAAGTTCATGATTGCCAAAGGTAACAAAAAAGCGGTCATCAAAGGCGGGACCTTTGCCATTGAGCATATTCATGCTGTCAACCATCTGTTCGCCCTTAAAGACCAGGCTCAGGGATGAAGGAAGGAGAAAATCCCCGGCATTAATCAATATCAGACCGGGGTCTTTTTCCTGCAATTGCCGGCGCAGGCTTCTGATGCGGGCCATGCTGCCAATCTGGCCTTGTTCAATACCTGCAATCCGGTAAACATCATTGACGGACATTACCGTAAACTGGCGAATGGTCTGGGCGGCGGGGGCGGCCTTTTCCTCCGTACAGGCGGACAGGAAAAAGGGCATAAGACACAGAAGGCCTGTCAAAAAGCCTTTTATGTGGAAATGGGTGCAATATATTTTAAAAATACGGATCACGCTGCCTGTCACGCTAACTTGTTTTATTTTATGTTTTTATTATAGGGGAATGATTTATTTTGTCCCGAAAATTCTGTCACCCGCATCACCAAGTCCGGGAATGATATAGCCTTTTTCATTCAGCTTTTCATCAATGGCGGCGGTGTAAATGGGCACGTCGGGATGGGCCTCGCGCAAGGCTTTTAAACCTTCCGGGGCGGCCAGAAGACAAAGAAAACGTATGTCTTTGGCCCCGGCCTCTTTGATACGGTCCAGTGCGGCAATGGCGGAATTTCCCGTGGCCAGCATGGGATCAACCGTCAGGCAGAAACGTTCGTCCAGATGGGTCGGGGCCTTGAAATAATATTCCACAGCCTCCAGACTTTTATGGTCGCGGTATAGCCCCACATGGCCCACACGGGCAGAGGGGATCAGTTCCAGCAGGCCCTGAGCAAGGCCTTCTCCGGCTCTGAGGATAGAAAAAATACATAATTTACGCCCGGCCAGTTTCCCTGATGTGGTTCTGGCCACGGGGGTTTCAATTTCCACATCTATTAAAGGAAGGTCCCGGGTCACTTCATAACCAAGCAGAAGGCTGATCTCTTTTAACAGGTTTCTAAAGGTGGAGGAGGCGGTCTCCTTTTCACGCATAATGGTCAGTTTATGCTGGATCAGGGGGTGGCTGACGAGGGTTACACCCTCCGGGGTGAGTGACATGTTTTTCCTCCAGTTTCAAACCTTCCTGCCGGGCAGGAAGGTTATACTTATCTCTTTTATTTCAAAATACCGTTTAAGATTATGGTGGTCAGGCTGGTTTTGGCCTGGCGGTAAAATTCTTCATCCTTAAGGGTTTTGCCGGTTAAGGTTTCAATCTGAACTTCAAAATCCGCATAATGCTGGGTTACGGCCCAAATGGAAAAGATCAGATGCACCGGTTCGATATTCCTGATTTTACCGTCACTGACCCAGCCTTTGATAACCCGGGTATTTTCATCCACCAGCCTTTTCAGGTCTTCGCCCAGCATATGTTTCAGAAAAGGCGCGCCTTCCATGATTTCATTGGCAAAAACCCTGGAGGCATCGGGATGGCTGCGGGAAAATTCAAATTTATTGTCAATATAGGTGGAAATGGTTTCTTCCGGGGTGCCGGTAACCTGCCATTCCTGTAAGGACTGCAGCCATTTATTCAGGGTGCGTTCCAAAACCGCCAGATAAATATCTTTTTTGGTTTTGAAATAATAAAGCAGATTGGGTTTGGACATGCCGGCTTTTTCGGCAATCTGGTCGATGGTGCCGCCGCGAAAGCCGTATTTGGCAAAAGTCTCTGTGGCCGCATCAAGAATCTTCTGCTGGTTGATGATTTGGATACGGGTTCTTTTTTTCTGCATATTTCTGTATTTCTATATTTTAAAATCAAATATGGCTTCATAAGCCTTATAAATTAAATTTGATCGTGAACACCTCTTTGCCCGAAATGCCCAAATATATTGAAGCAATCCAAATATATTGAAGCAATAAGGGGCTTTATCCCGCCGTGCGTCTTCTTAGATATAAAATCAAATCCCTAATTAATTCCCTGTGGCATGATTTATACACTCTTTTTATAAAAGTTTTATAGCAAAATTTTAATGAAAGGGAAATGAATTTGACCAAATGGTAAAAATAAGTGTAATCTTTTTTTATGAAGGGCTGAGTGACGCATGAAAAATACGAAAATGAAACAAAAGTCATCTGCCTGAATAATGAAATGCCTTTGCTGTGGGAGCTGCTTTTATGGAAAAAATATTAAACAACCTTAACGCCCATTGGATGCCCTTTACGGCCAATCGGCAGTTTAAAAAAGACCCGCGTCTGATCGTGGCGGCGGATGGTATGTATTATACCACACAGGAGGGGGCACAGGTATTGGACGGTACCGCCGGTCTCTGGTGTGTCAATGCGGGCCATAAAAGAAAAGCCATTGTCGAGGCGATCACGCGTCAGGTCAGCGAATTGGATTATGCCCCGGTCTTTCAGATGAGCCACCCCCAGACCTTTGAGCTGGGGGAACGGCTGGTGGAACTTCTACCCGAAGGGCTGGGCCATGTCTTTTATACCAATTCCGGCTCAGAAGCCGTGGATACGGCCCTGAAAATGGCCATTGGTTATCATCATGCCCGCGGTGATTGTGGCCGTTATCGCCTGATCGGGCGGGAAAAAGGTTATCACGGCGTCAATTTTGGCGGCATTTCCGTGGGCGGCCTTCCGGCAAACCGCCGCACATTCGGGCCTTTGTTAACGGGGGTGGATCATATCCGCCATACCTATGATCCGGCGCGCAACGCTTTTAGCCGGGGGGTGCCGGAATATGGGGCGGAATTTGCCGAGGACCTGGAACGGGTGGTGCAGTTGCATGATCCGTCCACCGTGGCCGCAGTCATTGTGGAGCCGGTGGCGGGCTCGGCCGGTGTGATCCTGCCGCCGAAAGGTTATCTCAAACGTCTGCGGGAAATTTGCGATAAATATGGCATATTATTGATCTTTGATGAGGTGATCACCGGATTTGGCCGCCTCGGAAAACCCTTTGCCACCCAGTATTTTGATGTGGTGCCCGACCTGATTACCGCGGCCAAGGGCCTGAGCAATGGCACCATTCCCATGGGCGCGGTTTTTGTTCAGAATAAAATCCATGATGCCTATATGAAAGGCCCGGATCATATGATCGAATTGTTCCACGGTTATACCTATTCCGGCAATCCCATGGCCTGTGCGGCGGCCATGGCAACATTGGACGTGTATGCACAGGATGGGTTGTTTGAGCGTGAGGACGGTATTTACGATTATTTTGAAGAGGCTTTGCATGGCCTCAAGGACCTGCCCCATGTGATTGATATTCGTAATATCGGTCTGGTGGGGGCCATAGAATTGCGTCCCATAGAAGGCCAACCCACGGTCAGGGCCTATAATGCTTTCCTCAAGGCTTATGAGGCGGGACTGTTGGTGCGCACCACAGGCGACATCATCGCCCTGTCGCCACCTCTGATTATCTCGAAAGCGGAAGTGGACCGCATTGTCGGCATCCTCGGGGATGTGTTGAAAGAATTAGCATAGGGAAATTATCGTGCGCATAGACAATATTATTAACGGGCAACCCTTTAAAAGCAACAGCGGACACAAGGCCCCGGTCTTTAATCCTGCCACCGGGGAACAGACGGGCGAAGTGGGATTATGCAGCGCCGATGAAGTGGGGCTGGCGGTGGCAGCGGCGAAAAAAGCCCTGCCCGAATGGTCTGAAACACCGCCCCTGAAACGGGCGCGCTTCATGTTTAAATTCAAACAATTGCTGGATGAAAACCGCCATGAAATCGCCCGCGCCATCAGTGCCGAACATGGCAAGCTCCATGATGACGCGCTGGGGGAAGTGGACCGGGGCATTGAAGTGGTGGAATTTGCCTGCGGCCTGCCGCAAATGCTCAAAGGCGATTTCAGCCGCAACGTCGGCCCTTCCATCGATACTTATAGCGATCGTCAGGCCTTGGGGGTGGTGGCGGGCATTACCCCCTTTAACTTCCCGGCCATGGTGCCCCTGTGGATGTATCCCATTGCGGTGGGCTGCGGCAATACTTTTGTGCTCAAACCCTCGGAACGGGACCCCTCGGTGGTGATGCTGGTGGCGGACCTGTTTAAAAAAGCAGGATTCCCCGATGGTGTGTTGAATGTGGTGCAGGGCGACAAGCAAGCCGTGGACGCGCTGTTAAGCCATGAAGACGTACAGGCGGTGAGCTTTGTGGGCTCGACCCCGGTGGCGGAATATATTTATCAGACCGGCACCGCTCATGGCAAACGGGTGCAGGCTTTGGGGGGTGCGAAAAATCATATGATCATCCTGCCCGATGCGGATCTGGAACAGGCGGCGGACGCGCTGATGGGGGCGGGATATGGTTCGGCGGGGGAACGCTGCATGGCCATATCCGTGGCGGTTCCGGTTGGTGAAGAGACCGCCGAACGTCTGGTGTCCCTGCTGAAACCCCGGGTGGAAGCCCTTAAAGTGGGGCCGAGTACGGATGAAAGCGCACAAATGGGGCCGGTGATCACCAAGGCCCATTATGACAAGGTGAACGACTATATTGCTTCGGGGGTGGAGCAGGGCGCCGATCTGCTGGTGGATGGGCGCAATGTGAATCTTCAGGGTTATGAAGGCGGATATTTCCTCGGTGGCAGTCTTTTTGATCGTGTGAGCCCTGAAATGCGCATCTATGACGAAGAAATTTTCGGCCCGGTGCTGAGCGTGGTGCGGGCGGCGGATTATGCGGGGGCGGTCAAGCTGATCAATGATCATGAATATGGCAATGGCACCGCCATTTTCACCCGGGACGGGGACGCGGCCCGTGATTTTGCCACCCATATCAAGGTGGGCATGGTGGGCATCAATGTGCCCATACCGGTGCCTGTGGCTTATCATAGTTTTGGCGGCTGGAAACGCTCTCTGTTTGGGGATCATTCCATTTACGGGCCGGAAGGGGTGCATTTTTATACCCGCCTGAAAACCGTCACCAGCCGCTGGCCCACCGGTATCAGGTCTGGCGCGGAATTCAGCTTCCCCAGCATGGATTAATTATAAAGAAATAAAGGAAGAAAAGATGGCAAAATTGAAAACAGGTTTGATCCAGATGGGCCTCAAGGGCGATACGTCCATGGAACCCGAGGAAATCCGCGATCATATGCTGGAAGCGCATATTCCCATGATCGAAGAGGCGGGTCGTCAGGGGGTGCAGGTATTGACCTTTCAGGAGGTTTTCACCCAGCCTTATTTCTGTCCCTCTCAGGATGAAAAATGGTACCGGGCGGCGGAGGCCATCCCCGATGGTCATACCACCCGCATGATGCAGGAATATGCCAAAAAATATAATATGGTGATTGTGGTGCCCATTTATGAAGAAGCCATGCCGGGGGTCTATTATAATACCGCCGCCGTGATTGATGCGGATGGTTCGTATCTGGGCAAATACCGCAAAACCCATATCCCCCAGGTGGCGGGTTTCTGGGAGAAATTCTTCTTCAAACCCGGCGGCTCTGACTGGCCGGTATTTGATACGGCTTATTGCAAGCTCGGGGTCTATATCTGTTATGATCGTCATTTCCCCGAAGGCTGGCGGGCTTTGGCCCTCAATGGCGCCGAATATATTGTCAATCCCTCCGCCACCGTGGCGGGCCTGTCGGAATATCTCTGGAAGCTGGAACAGCCCGCTTCTGCGGCGGCGAACGGGGTCTTTATTGGCGCCATCAACCGGGTGGGCACCGAAGGGCCGTGGAACATCGGTGAATTTTACGGCCAGTCTTATATCGTCAACCCCCGTGGTTCGATCGAGGCCATTGCCAGCCGCGACAAGGATGAACTTCTGGTGCATGAAATTGATCTGGATATGGTGCGGGAAGTGCGCGACAATTGGCAATTCTTCCGCGACCGGCGGCCGGAAACCTATGGGCCGCTCACAAAGGTGGAATAAACACATAAGGAGACGATTATGAGCATTCTGATCCGGGGCGGCACCGTGGTGACCGCAGAACAAAGTTTTCGGGCCGATGTCTTGACCGAAGGCGGATTGATTGCCGCCATCGGTGAAAATCTCGACATCCCGGCGGGGGCGGAAATTGTTGATGCGGGGGGCTGTTATGTGATGCCGGGGGGTATTGATCCCCATACCCATATGGAACTGCCCTTTATGGGTACGGTGGCATCGGAAGATTTTTATACCGGTACCAGCGCCGGGGCCGCGGGCGGCACCACCATGATCATCGACTTTGTTATCCCCAACCCGCAGCAGGATATTATGGAAGCCTATCATACCTGGCGCGGCTGGGCTGAAAAAGCCGCCTGTGATTACAGCTTTCATGTGGCCATCACCTGGTGGGACGAAACAGTGCGGGAAGCCATGCAGACCCTGACCCGGGATCATGGGGTCAACAGTTTTAAACATTTTATGGCCTATAAGGGGGCGATCATGGCCGATGATGAAATATTGGTCAACAGCTTCACGCGCGCCCGGGAACTGGGGGCTATTTGCACGGTGCATGCGGAAAATGGTGAATTGGTCTATCATCTGCAAAAGGAAATTATGGCCAAAGGCATTACCGGGCCAGAGGGTCATGCCCTCTCGCGCCCGCCCGAGGTGGAAGGCGAAGCGGCCAACCGCGCCATTCAGATTGCCCAGGTGATGGATGTGCCGCTCTATGTGGTGCATACGTCGTGTCGGGAAGCCTTGCAGGCCATCCGCCGTGCCCGCGGTGAAGGCCAGCGGGTTTTTGGCGAAGTATTGGCCGGGCATCTGTTGATTGATGACAGTGTATATCAAAATCCGGATTGGGAAGCCGCGGCTGCTCATGTGATGAGCCCGCCATTCCGGCCCAAAGGCCATCAGGAAGAACTCTGGCGCGGGTTACAGTCGGGGGATTTGCAGACCACGGCCACGGATCATTGTTGTTTCTGTGCGCCGCAAAAGGCAGCCGGGCGCGATGACTTTACCCTGATCCCCAACGGCACCGCCGGTATCGAGGATCGGATGCATATGCTCTGGCATGAAGGGGTCGGCACCGGCCGCCTCACCATGAATGAATTTGTGGCGGTGACCTCCACCAATGCGGCGAAAATATTTAATATCTTCCCGAGGAAAGGCAGTGTGTCGGTGGGGGCGGACGCGGATCTTATTGTCTGGGACCCGGAGAAAAGCCGCACCATTTCCGCCAAAACCCATCATCAGAATATCGATTTTAATATTTTTGAAGGCCGCACGGTCAAGGGCATCAATGTGGTGACCATTTCTCAGGGAAAAATTGTCTATCAGGACGGTGATGTGCGCACGGTGAAAGGGGCTGGCCGTTATATCAACCGGCCCACCTTTGCTCCCTATTATGACGCCATGGACAAGAATGCGGCCCTGCATGCGCCCAAGGCGGTGAAAAGGGATTAAGATGGCCGAAACGCAGGAAAGCATGGCGCTGTGGGCGGAACAGATCTTTGGCCCGGTGTCGGAACCGCTCAGTCTGGTGGGGCGTGCCTCTGTCGAGCTGGAGGAACTGGCCGAGGCGGTTCTGGATCGGGACCGGGAAGAGATCGGCCGGGAAGCCGCCGACGTGGTGATTTTGCTTAGCCGGCTGATGCATGAATTTGACCTCACTCTGGATGAGGAAGTGAATAAAAAAATGGCCATCAACCGGGCCAGAAAATGGGTTCCGGCGGGCGATGGCACCGGGGCGCATATAAAAGAACAATAAGCAGGGAAATGGTTATGGAAAATACGCAGGATAATAAAAGGGATAAAAGCTTATGGAATGCGGATCTGGCCCCGGCACCGGCCTCTGAAAGATCATGGACATGGCTTAATATTGCCTCTCTCTGGGTCGGTATGGTGGTCTGTGTGCCGACCTATCTTCTGGCCTCGGGCCTGATCCAGCAGGGCATGTCCTGGGATCAGGCGATTTTGACGGTTTTCCTCGGCAATCTGATTGTATTGGCCCCCATGCTTTTGATTGGCCATGCGGGCACAAAATATGGCATTCCTTTTCCGGTGTTATTACGGTCTTCTTTTGGCACCCGCGGCGCATCCCTGCCAGCCTTGTTGCGCGGTCTGGTGGCCTGCGGCTGGTTCGGCATTCAGACCTGGATTGGCGGTTCGGCCATTTATGTGGTGCTGAATATCCTGTCGGAAAATGCATTTGTGGGAAGTCCCATAACAGGCCTTGGTATTGATCTGGCCCAGACGCTTTGTTTCCTCGGCTTTTGGGCTTTGCAACTGATCTTTATTATCTATGGCACAGAATCGATCCGCTGGCTCGAAACCATTGCCGCGCCCTTTTTGCTTTTGATGGGGCTTGTTCTGCTTTGGTGGGCTTACACAGCCGTGGGCGGTTTTGATGTGATGTTGTCGGGCCAGTCCGCCTTTGTTCAAGGCGGGGCAAAAGAAGGCCAGTTCTGGCAGGTCTTCTGGCCGTCGCTCACCGCCATGGTGGGATTTTGGGCCACTTTGACCCTGAATATTCCCGATTTTACCCGTTATGCCAAAGATCAGCGTCAACAATTGATCGGGCAGACTTTGGGCCTGCCGCTGCCCATGGCGCTTTTTTCTTTCATCGGGGTGGCCGTGGCCTCCTCAACGGCAATTTTATATGGCGATGCCATTTGGGATCCGGTTGTTTTGGCCGGTAAATTTGGCGGCATGACGTCCGTCATTGCATTGGTCGCATTGGTGGTGGCTACCCTGACCACCAACCTTGCGGCCAATGTGGTTGCCCCGTCAAACAGTTTTTCCAACCTGTCGCCGGAGAAAATTTCCTTTCGTATGGGCGGTTATATTACGGCGGGGCTTGGTATTGCCATCATGCCGTGGAAATTGCTGGCCTCCAGCGGTGATTATATCTTTGTCTGGCTGGTGGGATATTCTTCGCTGCTCGGCCCCATTGCCGGCATATTAATCGCCGATTATTTCCTGCTGAGGAAAATGGATTTATCTCTGGATGATCTGTTTAAGGAAGAAGGGTTATATACGTTTAACAAAGGCTGGAACCGGGCGGCGGTCATGGCTTTTGTTCTGGCGGTTTTGCCCAATTTACCGGGTTTTCTCTTTAAAAGCGGTTTTATAAACAGCGCGCCTTCTTTCTTTGTGGAAATATATAATTATGCGTGGTTTGTGGGCGCAATTCTTGCGGCGCTGATCTATATGCTGTTGATGAAAAAGACAGATTAATAAATATTTGATCAATTGGTAAAAAAATTATATACTCCATGAAAACTAATATCAAGCAGGGGCATCTTTAATGCTGGTCAAAGAAATTATTCGGAAAAAACGCGATGGTGCGGAACTGGACAAGGCGGAAATTGATTTTCTGATCGCGGGTCTGGCGGATGAAAGTGTCAGCCGGGAACAGGTATCGGCCTTCACCATGGCTACTTATTTTCAGGGCATGAGTGTGGCGGAAACCAGCGCACTGACCCTTGCCATGCTCCATAGTGGCCGGGTCATGGACTGGAAAAGCCATGATCTGGGCGGCCCGGTGGTGGATAAACATTCCACCGGCGGGGTGGGGGATAAGGTCAGCCTGATGCTGGCCCCCATGATTGCGGCCTGCGGCGGTTTTGTGCCGATGATATCCGGGCGTGGTCTGGGCCATACGGGCGGCACCCTGGACAAGATGGAAAGCATTCCGGGTTATAATACCAGCCCGGATCTTGATGTGTTGGCGCAAGTGATTAAAAATGTGGGTTGTGCGGTCATTGGTCAGACCGAAGACCTGGCCCCGGCGGACCGGCTGATTTACAGCGTGCGTGATGTGACGGCGACGGTGGAATCGATCCCGCTGATTACGGCCTCGATCCTGTCGAAAAAACTCTCCGCCGGGCTGGACAGTCTGGTGATGGACATCAAGGTGGGGCCGGGGGCTTTTATGGAAACCGAAGAGGATGCCGGAAATCTGGCCCGTTCCATTATCCATACCGCAAAGGAAAGTGGCATGCCCACCCATGCGGTGATCACCTCAATGGATGAGGTCTTGGGGCTTACGGCGGGTAATGCGCTGGAAGTGATGGAAACGGTGGATTATCTCACCGGAAAACACCGTGACCCGCGCCTGCATGAAGTGGTGCTGGCCCTGACGTCGGAAATGCTGCTTCTCAGTGGTCTGACCACATCAAGGGAAGAAGCACAGGAAAAATTGCAGGCCGTGCTGGACAATGGCCGTGCGGCAGAGGTTTTTGATCAGATGGTTGTGGCCCTGGGCGGGCCAAAGGATTTTATAGAAAATGCGGATCGCCATCTGGATCATGCCCCCATCATCAAACCGGTTTATGCGCCGGAAGATGGTTATATTTCCCATATTGATGTGCGCGATGTGGGTAATGTGATTGTCTCTCTGGGCGGCGGGCGTTCGGTGCCGGGACAGGTATTGGATATGGCCGTGGGCCTGACAGATATCGTCGGGGTTGGCGCGCGGGTGGACAGGGATAAACCGCTGGCCCTGATCCATGCCCGCACAGAAGAGGATGCGGCAAAAGCCACAGAACAGATGCAGGCGGCTTTCCATCTGTCGGGCGGCAGAGTGGAAGAAAAACCGGCCATCAAAAGAATTTTAACGCTTTAAGGAGGCTTTATGACGGACTTGTTTGACGATATCCATCCGCCATTCAATGAACATCAGGCCTTGATTGAGGCGGATCGCTGTTATTTCTGTCATGATGCGCCGTGTATGACGGCCTGTCCCACGTCCATTGATGTGCCGCTTTTCATTCGTCAGATTGCCAAGGGCAATGCGGCGGGCGCGGCCAAGACCATCCTTGATGAAAATATCATGGGGGGCATGTGCGCCCGGGTCTGCCCCACCGAAACCCTGTGTGAAGAGGCCTGTGTCAGGAATAGTGCCGAAGATCAGCCGGTTAAAATCGGCCTGTTGCAACGCCATGCCACCGATCATCTGATGCAGACGGGTAAGGAAGTCTTTCACCGGGCGGCGAGCACGGGAAAAAAAGTGGCCATTGTCGGGGCCGGGCCTGCGGGACTGAGCTGCGCCCATGCCTTGAGCCTCGGGGGTCATGACGTGCATATTTTCGAAGCGCGGCCCAAGGCCGGGGGCCTCAATGAATATGGCATTGCCGCCTATAAAGCCAATGGTGACATTGCCCAAAAGGAAGTGGATTTTATCCTTTCCCTCGGCGGTATCGCGATTAAATATGATCAGGCTTTGGGCAAAGATTTCAGCCTCGGCCAGTTGCGGGCCGATTATGAGGCGGTCTTTCTCTCACTTGGCATGAATGCGGTCAATGACCTTTCTCTGGGTGAGTTAAAAGGTGTGGAAGACGCGGTAGATTTTATCGAAAAAATCCGCCAGGCCAAAGACGCAAAAGACCTTGATCCGGGACGGAATGTGGTGGTGATCGGCGGCGGCATGACGGCGGTGGATGTGGCGGTTCAGGCGAAAAAGCTCGGGGCCGAAAATGTCACCATGGTGTACCGGCGGGGCGCAGAGGCCATGGGCGCGAGCCTCTATGAACAGCAACTGGCCCAGACCAACGGGATCAAAATAATATATTGGGCCCAGCCGTCGGCCCTTGTGGCGGAGGAAAAAGCCGTGCGGGCCATTGAGTTCGCGCGCACAAAAGGGATGAATGATGGATTAAAGGCCACAGGCGAGAAATTCACCCTCGAAGCCGACCGGGTCTTCTGCGCCATTGGTCAAAGACTGGATGTGAGCGGTTTTGGCGGAGATTTTCCCGACCTTGAGCAGGGCCGGATCGCGGTGGATGAAAAACGCCATACATCAATGGACAATGTGTGGGCGGGCGGCGATTGTATCGCCGAGGGCGATGACCTGACCGTCATTGCGGTGGAAGACGGCAAAATTGCCGCCGCCGCCATGGATGAATTTTTAAACAAGCAGGCTCAGGGGAAAAAACATGGCTGACCTTCGCAGTGACTTTCTCGGCATCAAATCCCCCAATCCCTTCTGGCTGGCGTCGGCCCCGCCCACGGACAAGGCCTATAATGTGGTGCGGGCCTTTGAGGCGGGCTGGGGCGGTGTGGTTTGGAAAACTCTGGGCCTTGATCCGCATATTGTCAATGTGAACGGGCCGCGTTACGGCGCGCTGCATAGTGGCGACCGCCGGGTGATCGGCTTTAACAATATTGAGCTGATCTCGGACCGGCCTCTGGCGCTGAATCTACAGGAAATTACACAGGTGAAAAAGGACTGGCCCGACCGGGCGGTTGTGGTTTCGCTGATGGTTCCGGTGGAAGAAGTGGCGTGGCAGGAAATCCTGCCGCAGGTGGAAGCCACCGGCGCGGATGGTATTGAGCTTAATTTTGGCTGCCCCCACGGCATGTCCGAACGCGGCATGGGGGCCGCGGTGGGACAGGTGCCGGAATATATCGAGCGGGTCACGCGCTGGTGTAAAAAACATACCCGCATGCCGGTGATCGTCAAGCTCACCCCCAATATTACCGATGTGCGTTATCCGGGGCGGGCGGCGCTTTCGGGCGGGGCGGACGCGGTATCCCTGATCAATACCATCAATTCCATCATCGGTGTTGACCTTGACCTCATGAGCCCGACCCCGACCATTGACGGACAGGGCACCCACGGCGGTTATTGCGGCGCGGCGGTCAAACCCATTGCCCTGAATATGGTGGCGGAACTGGCCCGCGACCCGGACATGAAGTCCCTGCCCATATCGGGCATTGGCGGCATTGAAAGCTGGCGCGATGCGGCGGAATTTATGGCGCTGGGGGCTGCAAATGTGCAGGTCTGTACTGCCGCCATGGTGTATGGTTTTAAAATTGTCGAAGAAATGACCACGGGCCTCAAGGACTGGATGGCCGGGAAGGGCTATTCAAAGCTGGACGATTTTATCGGCGCGGCAGTGCCCAAAGTCACCGACTGGAAATATCTCAACCTCAATCATATTGTTAAAGCCAAAATTGATCAGGACAGCTGTATCAAATGCGGCCGCTGCCATGTGGTGTGTGAGGATACTTCCCATCAGGCCATCACGCTGGAAAAAGACGGTCAACGTCATTTCGAAGTGCGGGACGCGGATTGTGTGGGCTGTAACCTCTGTGTCAGTGTCTGCCCGGTGGAAGATTGTATCTCCATGGTGGAAATGACCGAAGGCACCGACCCCAGAACCGGCACCGCCATATCAAAAGACTATGCCAACTGGACCACCCACCCCAATAATCCCATGGCGAAGTGAATGGGGGTTTTTGCGGAAAGACATCTTCGATGTCATTTTGATTTAGCTGGATTCCCTCTTTCGAGGGAATGAGGGAGAGGGTGTCGGGCCTGAGGAAGAGGGGGGTTGGGCCTGAGGAAGAGGGGTGTCGGGCCTGAGGGTGTGAAGTAATGGGAACGAAGGATAGGATTTATGACAATATGATGCTATTCAACAAGGGGCTCAGGAGATCAGATCCTGAAACAGAAATCTAAAAGTCAGAAAATGGGCGGATAATATGTTATTTTCAGAAATTCAGGATTTTGTTTCAGGGGCGATGAATGAGACAGACATTGATCATTTAATGGCCCTTCTGACAAAATATATTAAACCTTTGGGTTTTGACATGCACACCTGTGTATCCATTGTTGACCTTCGATACGCGCCTCAGTCAGCGCTGCTTTTATTGGAATTTCCGGAAGCCTGGGTGGAGCGATATATAAGCCAAAATTATATTGAAACAGATATTATTTTCAAGAAAGCCAAGGCGGAAATGCGGGCTTTCAAGTGGAGCGAGATTGGGGAACTTGACCCAAAAGCTCAAAAAATATTTAGGGAAGCCAGCGAATTCGGCATTAGAAATGGGATTACAGTGCCAATATCATTGCCGGGTTATTTCCCGATCACTGTAAATATTGTTGGGGACCATTATGATATTTCTGATATGGACTATCATGCCATCCATCTTATGGCGATCCATTATTGTCATGCGGCCATACGCATTAAAAGCAACAATTATGAGCATGAATTTCATCAAATAACCTTAACACCCAGAGAAAAAGACTGTCTCCAATGGGTGGCTCAGGGCAAAAGGGAACCTGATATTGCTGAAATATTATCCATCAGCCCTCATACGGTGCATACCCATATGGAAAAGGTTCGAAGAAAGCTGAACGTCAGTACAAGTACACAAGCCGCGGTCCGAGCGGTTCATTGCGGATTAATTATTCCATAAAGGTCACCTTTTTAAATTTCATATACCCTTAATAAGGGAATTCCTCTTACCGGACTGACCCGGGCCACCAATGGTATGTGTCAATTCCCCTGATTAGCCGATAGAAACTTTATGAATTTTCAGACATAAGATGCTTAATGAATTTTAAGGAGGGAATTTTATTTCGCATTCGGTTACACAAGAAAATATTCATTTATATGAACGGCAAATGGGGAAAATCTTTCGGTTGAAATATGATGATTTATCCGTCAATTCTTGGGGGGATGGATTGTTGAACCGCGCGGTTTCTCTTGGATAGATAAAAATGGAGAGGAAATAATGGTTTCTTCTGCGTCGGTCTCGGGGGACCTTGCAGTCCACTTTTAATGATATAAATCCATATAATTGGCAGATTGCGTATAGACAGAATTCCAAAAATCGGAAAAATTCAGACAGTAGTTCAGACGGTAGCTCAGGCAGAAATTGGCTATATCCTTTGCGAATTTTCAATAGAAAAATGCGTATTGTTGCTTACAAAAAGAAAAGAGCCGGAAGGATAATAATAGCTAATTTGGGTAGCTTTGGGGAAGGTGGAGAGCGTAAAGGATACCACCTGGTTAAAAAAAGGGGAGAAACTGTTTATAAAGCCTTTCGGGGCTTTTTTTTTGGCAAAATGGATCAATTCTCAATTATAATCTGATTGTTCTTCCTCAGGGTCATATCATCGCAATTTACCCCCTGTTTTTCATGCTGATTCATCACCAGAAAGACTTTAATATTCCCCGCACCGAAATTTCCATTTTCGCCCTTAAGGCTTCTGGTTTGATCCGGTGCCATTGACCCCTTTGATGCCTTTGATTACACTGAGCGGCATAAAATTTATTTCGGGAATGAAAATATGAAAATAGGCTATATCGGTTTGGGGAAAATGGGGTTGGGCATGGTCAGGCTTCTGCTTGAAAAAGGCCATGAAGTGGTGGCCACGGATCCTGATGAAACCGCCCGTAATGAAGCGGCCGCAGCGGGGGCGGAGGTGGTGGAAAACCTTCATGAATTTAAGGAAAGACTTCCGGGTGAGAAATTCATCTGGATCATGGTGCCGCATCAGATTGTTGACAGGGTTCTGAATGATCTGGGGGATATATTGTCGCCGGGGGATGTGGTGATGGACGGGGGCAATTCCAACTATAAAGAAACCCTGCGCCGGGGGGCAGAGCTTAAAGAAAAAGGCCTGATCTTTATGGATGTAGGGGTCAGCGGCGGGCCGTCTGGCGCGCGCAATGGGGCCTGTATGATGATCGGCGGGGCAAGGGATAAGTTCGACAAATATGAGGGGCTGTTTAAAGATTTAAGTGTGCCGGGCGGTTATGCCTATATGGGGCAGTGCGGCGCGGGCCATTTTGTCAAAATGATCCATAACGGCATCGAATATGGCATGATGCAGGCCATTGGCGAGGGGTTCGAAATCCTGAAAGAAAGCGCCTTTAAGCTCGACCTCAAAGAAGTGTCGCGCATTTATAACAATGGCAGTGTGATTGAATCCCGTCTGGTGGGCTGGCTTGGAAAAGCATTTGGGGAAGAAGGTGTGGACCTGAGCGCCATTTCCGGTGAGGTTTCTCACAGCGGTGAAGGCCAGTGGACGGTGGAAGAAGCCAAAGCCTGCCGGGTGAGCGAGACGGAAACAAAAAAAATCCCGGCCCCCGTCATCGAAGCCTCCTACCAGTTCCGCCTCGATTCCACCGGAAACCCAAGCTATACGGGCCAGGTTGTCTCGGCGCTCAGAAACCAGTTCGGCGGGCATCTTGTGAAGAAGGGGTGAGGTTGGGATGTGGGTGAAAATACTTGTGTTTTTTAAAGAATCTGGTAAGATTCAGAGGCAGTTATCATAATGAGTGCAGAACTTGTCTGAGAAATTTGATTTTTTTACACTTTCCAGTTGAGCTAATTACCTAAAATGAGAAAAATATAGACTATTGTATGTGGTCTCTTTTTTGCGTGAGCAATAATATTTATAAGTAAATAAAACACATAAACTATCTTAAATTGGACAAAATATAATACAATACTTATATAGCAAGAGGCCATTTAAGCCTTTTTTAATCTAATTAAAGGATATTTATAGGAGAAATAATAAAATGTTGGATAGCATGAAGAAAATACAATCTAGCGTTGTGGTAATCAACAATCCTGTAAAGGTTGGTGGAACACCAATTAGAAATATCTCCTTGGGTGATGAGAATAATGTTCGGGTTATTGACCGTGCCCAAATTATACGCGCATCGCGAAATGCTACCAAACATAAAGATTCTGCATAAAAAAACAGCTTGGGGGTGAGTGATGGCAAATTACAACAAAATATTTGATAAAATAATGGAAGAGTCTAAAGATGGCCTTATAGGCATGGTCGCTTATAGTTTATACAAATCCAATAAAAAACAATGGATTTTAGATTATCAAAAAGAGAATAATACTTCTCCTGATAGATCCGCCCGTGATGTATTCGAATTAGCTCAAACATCAAATCAAATTGAGATGTATATAACTGAAGCGGGGAACATGCTTGCTGAATTTTATAGTGAATTATTGGAAGATAACCTCCCTAGTATAAAATCTGAGATTGAGACTACTGGCATCACAAGCATTATTGCAAATGGGTTGAAAGAAATTGAGACATCTATTAAGCCCAAGCTAAGCTATCAGATAGGAATTGCAGTTCTCGGTGCATTCACTTATTCAATGGTACTGCTGGTTTTATATCTTGTCATTATTAATATGGGTTTTGACCTTGCAAACGTATTAATTTTATCAAACCCTACAACGAATTAATTGAATGCTCAGGTTCAAAGAGGAGCTTGAGAGTTATTTAATCAGGTTATTTAATTTTCCCATATTCCAGACCTCATTCCCTCGAAAGAGGGAATCCAGTAAGAGGAGATAAAGTCATCTTTGATGTCATTTTTGTTTGGGCTGGATTTTTAGGTCAGGTCGGGATTGAGGGTGTGGGGGTTAGGAATGAGGGGCTGAGTTTGGTGACTTATGCTTAATCAATATTCAATCCTAAGCTGCTCTTGCTCATCCAATTTCACCTCATCACAATTATCCACCGGCGCGCCCCCCCGGTCAATCACCAGAAAGTTGGAAGTCTGATTAAGGGCCAGACTGTAATGATGCCAGACACCGGCATGATAATTGATGCCTTGGTCGGGCCGGGCGAGGAAGGCTTTTATATTCTTTGTATCAAAATCCCCTTTGTCCGCCACCACCACCATATAAGGCTGATCACTCAAGGGATAAAAGGCTTGAGAGGACAGGGGGTGGCGTTCCATGGTCTTAATGATCAGCGGGCGGGGCAGGGGTCTGGTGCGGAACAGGCTGATGATGGCTTTGCCGCCTTTCGCCAAAAGGTCGAGTTTGGCCAGGTCATGAAAACGTTCGGTCAGGCCCTCATTGATGATCAAGGGACTTTTCGTGTCAGAAATTTCGATCACGTCCCCATAGGCTGCGAAGGCTTGCGCGCTCAGGGGTTCGGGTTTGATCCGCCGCATGCTCATAAGCCCGCGATCCTGCCAAACAGGCGCAGACGGCTGATGCCGCCATCGGGGAAGATATTGAGGCGCACATGGCTGACGGGGCCGATATCCCCGGCCTTGAACACATGTTCCCGGTCCATCTCCAGCTTTTGTTCGCTCAAAATCTCCGGCCAGTTTTCAGAGTCTTTTATCATTGCCTCTTCATCCGTCTCCGCCACCCGTGCTGCCTGAATGGAACAACGGTCGGGATAATTGCCCTTGAAAAAAGCCGTATCCACCAGAATATCCTCAATCTGACCCATATGGGCCAGCTTGATAATGCCCCAGTCATGACCGGGGCTGCGTCGGCGTCTGGTTTCCCAGCCATCACCCATATTCACCCCTTTGCCCGGCGCGATAATATTGGCCAAACTGCCGTAATGTTCATCATTACAGAAGATGGGACAGCCGCCATGTTCCATGGCCGCAAGGTCGATGCGTTCGGTCTTTTCATGCGCCGCCCAGTCTTTGAGAATATTGCCATACACCCGCAGCCGCGCCACCCCGCCATCGGGATAAATATTCAGCCTCAGATGCGTCCAGCTGTCCGGACTGTCCACCCGCAGCAGATTATGATCATCGGCTTTCAAAGTCACCCGCTTCGTGATCTTATGCCAGTGGATGGTATCATCGGGATGGGTCTGGTCTGAAACACAGGCCTCCACCATGGCGGCGGGGGCATTGTTGCCGGTGAAATGGCGGGTATCGATATCCAATGCCCGGATCACCCCGCAAGCGCCCAGCATCACAATGCAATAATCATGACCGGGGCCGCGGCGGCGTCTGCTTTCCCAGCCGTCCATCCATTTGCCATTGTCATCATATTTATCGGCAATAAACACCGGTTCTTTCGGATCAATCAGCCGTTCTTTGGGCGCGAAAAAATCATCGGTTGCATAAACCACCTCTGAGCCCAGACGCGGCTGGGCCAGATCAATCCATTTTTTCTTTAGCTCAGCGCTCTGCATGAGTCATTTTCCTAATTCCTTAAGCCGTAGCAAGGCAATGCGGTTAATCTGTTCCAACGCGATGGCAAGTTCCTGTGCGCGTTCATTAAATATTCTGGCTTTAAAAGCGGTCAAAATGTCCGATTTGTCCAAGCCCCGGACCGCAATAATGAAAGGAAAGCCGAATTTCTCCCAATAGCTTTTGTTGAGATGCCGGAATTGTTCAAATTCTTCTGCTGTACACTGATCCAGTCCGGCCCCCGCCTGTTCCGTTGTGGATGCCTGTGACAGATCACCTTGGGCGCAGGCCAGCTGCGGATGGGCCTTGATCAGGGTGAGCTTCTGTTCATCCGTGGCCTTTTCCAAAACCTTCATCATGTCCTGATGCAACTCCTCCACCGTGTCATGTGCGCCAGCATAGGCGGCTTCTGCGATCCATGGGTTATGCTCATAAATATCGCCGTAGACTTCCAGATATTCTTTGAGGCCAAGTTCGGTGGGTTTCTGTTTTAACGGCTGCATCATTTGGCCCCCTGTTTGTGATGTTTATGCCAGTGGCGGGCAATGTCGATGCGCTGGCAGACCCATACATCGGGGAATTTTTTAATATAATCGAGGAATCTCTCCAGCCCGGCGATGCGTCCCGCCTTACCAATGATGCGGCAATGCAGTCCCACCGACATCATCTTTGGACTTTGCGCCCCCTCTTCATAAAGACAGTCAAAACTATCCTTCAGATAGGTGAAAAACTGATCCCCATTATGAAAACCCTGTGGGCTGAGAAAACGCATGTCATTCGTGTCCAAAGTATAGGGAATGATCAATTGATTTTGATCCCAAAAGGGCAGGTCATCACTATAATCATCCGAATCATAAAGAAAACCGCCCTGTTCCCTGACCAGACTTCGGGTTTGGGGGCTGGTGCGGCCCGTATACCAACCCTGTGGCGGCGCGCCGGTGATTTTTGTGATGATTTCAACCGCCCGGCGCATATGATCGCGTTCGGTGTCCTGATCCACAGCCTGATAATTGATCCAGCGATAACCATGGGCGGCAATCTCATGCCCCTCTTTGATAAAAGCCGCCGCCACATCGGGGTTTTTTTCCAGTGCCATGGCCACGGCAAAAATGCTCAGCGGCAGGTCATATTTGCGGAACAGGCGTAAAATGCGCCAAACCCCGGCGCGACTGCCATATTCATAAAGCGATTCCATGCTTTTATGACGGGCGCCTTTGACGGCTTCTGCCCCAATGATTTCCGAGAGGAAGCTTTCCGCAGCCTTGTCGCCGTTCAGAATATTATTTTCGCCGCCCTCTTCATAATTGAGCACAAATTGCAGCGCCAGTCTGGCGCCACCCGGCCAGGCGGGGTTCGGGGGGCTTTCACCATACCCCCTGAAATCGCGGGGATCATCACTCAGATCGGTTTGTTTCATAATTTCTAAAATCCCCAAATGGCTGATTGTTTTCGGGAGGATTATAAATTGTACTCGATCTTCAAGTCAAATTGTAAACAATTTAATTTGCATTCGGCACAGATGTTTGAAATAGTGTATACTCATTAAATGACAATTTTATAAAAGTGAGACATATGGGAAAGCTGACGACACATGTGCTGGATACGGCACACGGGTGCCCCGCTTCAGGGATCGGCATACGCTTGTTTGATATTGGCGGGCAAGGGGATATTCTTCTGTGTGAGGCCAAAACCAATGCGGATGGCCGGTCGGACGGCCCCCTGTTAAGCGGGGCGCAATTCAAGGCAGGCCATTACCGGCTGGAATTTTCCACGGCAGAATATTTTCGGGCCCGGGGCGTGCGCCTGAGTGAGCCGCCATTTCTGGACGTGATAGAACTTCGCTTTGCCGTGGCGGATGCTTCAGAAAATTTTCATGTGCCTTTGCTGGTATCGCCCTTTTCCTATAGCACCTATCGGGGCAGCTGATGATGGGGCATGTGGTGCGTTTTATTCTTGATGGCAGGATGGTTGAACTTGGCGCAATCGCCCCGGATTTAACCTTGTTAAAATATTTACGCACGGATCTGTGCCGAACCGGAACCAAAGAAGGCTGTGGCGAAGGCGACTGCGGGGCCTGCACCGTGGTGGTGGGGGAACGCGGGGGCCATGGCATTGATTATCGGGCTGTTAATGCCTGCATAATTTTTGTGGCCAGCCTCGACGGTAAAATATTATGGACGGTGGAAAGCCTGAGCGGCGCGGATGGCAGCCTGCATCCGGTGCAGCGCGCACTGGTGGATCATCATGCCTCCCAATGCGGCTTTTGCACCCCCGGATTTGTCATGTCACTCTATGCCCTTTATCTCAATACAAAGTCCAGCCCTTCGCTTGCGGTGATTAATGATGCGCTGGCGGGTAATCTGTGTCGCTGTACGGGTTATGGCCCCATTATCGAGGCCGCGCGTCATATGCATGATTATGCGGCCCCGCAAATGAATGATATGGAAGAAAATCTGGCCCTGCTCAAACAGGTGGAACGCCTGGATTGTCTGGAACTGACCTCTGCCGATGGCCGGAAATATTTTGCCCCGCGCAGCCTCAGCCAACTGGGGGAAATTTACGGGAAAAACCCGGACACTACCATATTGGCGGGCGGCACGGATGTGGGGCTTTGGGTCACCAAACAACATCGCATATTGGACTGTGTGATCGCGGTGAACGGGGTCAGTGAATTGAATGAACTGAGGCAAGGGGACGGCCTGCTCCATATGGGGGCGGCGCTGTCTTATACGGATTTACAAAAGCCGATTGGCGCTCTTTATCCTGATTTTGGTGAAATGATCCGCCGCATCGGGGCCGCTCAGGTGCGCAATCAGGGCAGCCTCGGCGGCAATGTGGCCAATGGATCGCCCATTGGTGATACACCGCCGTGTCTGATTGCGCTCGGGGCGCAGTTGCATCTTTATTCTGCTGCCGGTCGCCGTCAGATGGCATTGGAAGATTTTTTCATCTCTTATGGTCAACAAGACAGAAAAGCAGGCGAAGTGGTGGAAAAAATCACCTTGCCACTGCCGGGGGAAAATCAGGTCTTTAAAGCCTATAAATTGTCCAAACGCTTTGATCAGGACATCAGCGCCCTGAGCATGGCTTTGTCTTATGAAAATCATGGCGATCAGAAAAGGCGGGTGCGGGTCTGTTACGGTGGCATGGCCGAAATTCCCAAACGCGCCACAGCGGCGGAAGGGCTTTTGCAGGATGAAATCTGGACAGAAGATTTAATTCAGCGGGCCATGGCGGCGCTGGAAGAGGATTTTAATCCAATTTCCGACATGCGGGCCACAGCAGCTTACCGTATGAAAGCGGCACAAAATCTTCTTTATAAAGCGTTTCTTGAAACAGAAAATGCGGCGGATTCATCGCATATTCTGGAAAAGGCCCGTCATGGCTGAACATAAACAATATATTCACAAAAATACCGCCCATGACAGTGGCCCCAAACATGTATCGGGACAGGCCCTTTATATCGATGACCTGCCCGAACCCAAAGGCCTGCTTCATCTTTATCTGGCCCAAAGTACAAAAGCCCATGCATGTATAAAATCCATGGATCTGGATGCGGTGCGGGTCGCACCGGGGGTTGTGATGGTGCTGGGGGCGGGTGATGTGCCGGGCACCAATGATGTAAGCCCCTCGGCCGGGGATGATCCCCTTTTCGCCGAAGGTCTGGTGGAATATGTGGGTCAGAGCCTGTTTGTGGTGGCGGCGGAAAGTCTGGACCTTGCCCGCAGGGCGGCGGGCATGGCAAAGATTGTCTATGAAGAAATTATGCCCATCGTGGATATTGAGGCAGCGCGCGTGGCGGGCATGGATATATCAGACCCCCAGACCATGATATTGGGCGACAGTAAAGCCGCATTGGCAGAGGCCGCGAACAGAGTGCGCGGCCATTTTACCATGGGCGGGCAGGATCATTTTTATCTGGAAGGGCAGGTCTGTCTGGCCCTGCCGGGGGAAGATGGTGACGTGCATCTTTATTCCTCCACCCAGCACCCGAGCGAGGTACAGCATCTGGTGGCCCATGTTCTGGGGGTGGCCAATACTGCGGTGACGGTGGAACTGCGACGTATGGGTGGTGGTTTTGGCGGCAAGGAAACCCAGCCCGCTTTATTGGCCGCAGCCGCAGCCCTGGTGGCCACAAAAACCGGCCGGGCGGCCAAACTGCGGCTGGAGCGTGATGATGATATGATCATGACCGGAAAACGCCATGATTTTGCGGTGGAGTATGATGTGGGTTTTGACGAGATGGGCCAGATTGAAGGTATCGAGCTAACACTGGAATCCCGTTGTGGTCGCTCCCTTGACCTGTCGCTGCCCGTCAATGACCGCGCCATGTTTCATGCGGATAACAGTTATTTTCTCAAAAATGCCACCATATATTCGCGCCGCTATAAAACCCACACCGTCTCCAATACCGCGTTTCGCGGTTTTGGCGGGCCGCAGGGGGCCATGGTGATCGAACGGGTGATGGATGTGATTGCAGCCCGGCTCGACAAAGACCCGCTGGATGTGCGGAAAATCAATCTTTACGGCAAGACGGACCGTAATATCACCCCCTATCATCAGGTGGTGGAAGATAATGTGGCGCCGGAACTGATCGCTCAACTGGAAAAAACCTCCAATTACCGGCAGCGCCGGGCGGCCATTCGCGATTTTAACAAAACCAGTCCTTTCTTTAAAAAAGGGCTGGCCCTGACCCCGGTAAAATTCGGCATTTCCTTTACCCTGACCCACCTCAATCAGGCGGGGGCCCTGATCCATATTTATGCGGATGGCAGCATTCACCTTAATCACGGCGGCACGGAAATGGGCCAGGGCCTGTTTATCAAGGTGGCACAGGTGGTGGCGGAAGAATTTCAGGTTGATCTGGACCGCATTAAAATCAGCGCCACCCATACTGGAAAAGTGCCCAATACCTCGGCCACGGCGGCTTCCTCCGGTACGGATCTGAACGGTATGGCGGCCCTGAATGCGGCCCGGACTTTGAAAGGGCGCCTGATTGACTTTGCCGCCGATCATTTCGACTGCGCCGCGTCGCTGATCCATTTTCATGATAATTATGTGACCATCGCCAATGAAAAATTTCAGTTTAACGAATTGGTGAAAATGGCGTATATGAACCGCATCAGCCTGTCGGCCACGGGTTTTTATAAAACCCCGAAAATATATTATGACCGCAAAAATCACCGGGGTCGGCCTTTTTATTATTTTGCTTATGGGGCGGCGGTTTCGGAAGTGATGATTGATACGCTGACCGGGGAAAATAAGCTTTTACAAGTGGATATTCTGCATGAATGCGGAAAATCGCTTAACCCCGCCATTGACAAGGGTCAGATCGAAGGGGGTTTTATTCAGGGCATGGGATGGCTTACCACCGAAGAGCTGGTTTATGATGAACAGGGGCAGCTCAAAACCCACGCGCCTTCCACCTATAAAATCCCCGTATGCAGCGACCGGCCCGCAGTTTTTAACATTGACCTGTGGGAAGAAGCCCGGAATATTGAAACCACCATCCACCGATCCAAAGCCGTGGGCGAGCCGCCCTTTATTTTGGGTATTTCCGTCTTTTCGGCGCTTTATGATGCGGTGAAAAGTCTGGGGGATGATCAATATATCCCGCAGTTAAACGCGCCTGCCACCCCGGAAGAAGTCCTGAGCGCAGTGGAAAATATGAAAAAACAGATGTTGTCTGAAGAATGACAGAATTTTGGGCAGAAAAAGCCAAAAGAATGATTGCGGCAGAACATCAGGTGACTTTGGTCACCGTGGGGCAGGCCAAAGGTTCCATTCCCCGTTCCGAGGGTACCAAAATGCTGATCGGCTCTCGGGCTATATTCGGCACCATCGGTGGCGGCAATCTGGAATTTCAGGTGATGGAACAGGCGCGGCGGATGTTGGCAGAGCCTGAAAAAACCTGCCTGTATCAGGCCTATGCCCTTGGGCCTTTGTTAAAACAATGTTGTGGCGGTTCGGTAAAAATTCTTCTGGAAAAGATGGACAAGCGCCATTTCCCCTTTCTCGATCAGGTGGAAAAGGCCCACAATAATGGCAAAGCCTATGGCATGATTTCTGCGACGGGGGGGGATCAGGTGGATAAACGTTATGTGGATCATAAAGCCCCGGATGGGTATCCGGATCATCTGGAAGAATGGGTCGAACCGCCGGCCCGGCCCCTTTATATGTTCGGGGCCGGACATGTGGGGCGGGCCACGGCAAAGATTCTGGAAAATCTGAATTTTAAAGTGTGCTGGATCGACGGACGGGCCGATGAATTTCCCGACCAGTGCGGGGATAATATTGAAAAAATCATCAGTGAGGATCCCGTATCCTATGTGGCGCAGGCGCCGAAGGCATCAATCTTTCTGGTCTTCACCCATAGCCATCAACTGGATTATGAAATTACAGCGGCGGCGCTGGGGCGTGGTGACGCGGCTTATTGTGGTATGATCGGCTCCCTCACCAAACGCAAACGTTTTGAGCTTTTCTGTCAGCATGAAGGCCTGAGGGATGCGGCAATCGCCAAACTCACCTGTCCCATCGGTCTGGATCAGGTGGCGGGAAAATCGCCGCAGGTGATCGCGGTGGCAGTGGCGGCTGAGCTTTTATCCCTTGATAAAAAAGATAAAAATAAAATTTATAAAAATAAAGAGACATAATGTGGAAAATATAAAAATAACAGCCCCCCATGTGGCCGGTCAGGATGAAATTCTGATCCCGGAGGCGTTGGATTTTATCACTCATCTGGAAAGTCGTTTTGGCGAGGCCCGGCGCAACCTGCTGGCGGAACGGCTGGTGGTGCAACAAAGGCTGGATCAGGGCGCGCTTCTGGATTTCCCCGAAGAAACCGCAGCCATTCGTAAAGCCGACTGGACGGTCCGGCAGGCACCGGCGGATTTACAGGACCGCAAGGTGGAAATTACCGGGCCGGTGGACCGGAAGATGGTGATCAATGCGCTCAATAGCGGTGCTGACGCTTTTATGGCGGATTTTGAAGACAGCAATACCCCCACCTGGCAAAATCAGATCAACGGCCAGGTCAACCTGCGCGATGCCAATCTTGGCACCATTGACTATGTGAATCCGGCCAATCAAAAACAGTATAAACTGGCCGAAAAAACCGCCACATTACTGGTGCGGCCCAGAGGTCTGCATATGGAGGAATGCCATGTGACACTGGGGGATCGGGCGATTTCTGCGGCTTTTTTCGATTTTGGTCTTTATCTGTTTCATAATGCGGCGGTTTTATTAAACAAAGGTTCCGGGCCATATTTTTATCTGCCGAAACTGGAAAGTTATCATGAAGCGCGACTGTGGAATGATGTTTTATCCTATGCGGAAGATGTTCTGAAACTGGAACGCGGAAGTATCCGGGTGACCATATTGATCGAAACCATCAATGCGGCCTTTCAGATGGATGAAATCCTCTATGAATTACGGGATCATATTGTGGGGCTGAACTGTGGGCGCTGGGATTATATTTTCAGCTTCATCAAACGCTTTGCCGGGCGGGCGGATTTTATTCTGCCGGAACGGGGGCAGGTGACAATGACGGCGCATTTCCTGCGTTCTTACAGTCTTAACCTGATCCGCACCTGCCATCGTCGCGGGGCCCATGCCATGGGCGGTATGGCGGCCCAAATACCCATCAAAAATGATGCAGAAGCCAACCGGGTCGCACTGGAAAAATTTATCGCCGACAAGATGCGGGAGGCCGCGGATGGCCATGATGGCACCTGGGTGGCGCATCCGGGTTTGGTGGCGAAGGCGCGGGAGATTTTTGATCAGGCCTTTTGCGGCCCCAACCAGTTAGATAAATTACGCGAAGATGTTTGTGTCAGCGCCGCCGATCTACAGACCATTCCTGAGGGCAATATCACCGAAGCGGGCCTCAGGGCCAATATCCGGGTGGGCATTGAATATTTATGGGCCTGGCTCAGGGGCATGGGCTGTGTGCCCATCAATCATCTGATGGAAGATGCCGCCACGGCCGAAATATCCCGCAGCCAGTTATGGCAATGGCGCCGCCATGGTGCGATACTTGAGGATGGCCGCAAGATTGATGATCAGTACATGGCTGATTTTCTCAATCAGGAAGCGGCGGTATTTTTGGCCGGGGCTGCAAAAAACAGAAAAACAGAAGATGACAGCGTCTTAAAGGATGCCATTTCTCTGTTCCGGGATTTGGTAATGGCGGATGAACTGGCGGAATTCCTGACCACAGAGGCTTATCAGAAAATTCTGGCCTATGAAGGGGATAATGATGGAAATTGATTTTGTCGCATGGCTGGGCATGGCACTGCGCTGGTTGCATCTGATCACGGGCATTGCCTGGATCGGCTCGTCTTTCTATTTCATCTGGCTTGATAATAACTTAAAAGCCCCCACGGATGAAAAAGATAAAAAAGACGGGGTTGGCGGCGCCTTATGGGCGGTGCATGGCGGCGGTTTTTATCACAAGAAAAAATATCAGGTGGCCCCGGATCATATGCCCGAAGATTTGCACTGGTTCAAGTGGGAGGCCTATTTCACCTGGATCAGCGGTTTTTTACTGCTGGCGCTGATTTATTATTACGGGGCCGGTATTTTTCTGATTGATCAGAATAAAATGGTCTTCGCGCCGTGGCAGGCGATCCTCACCGGGCTTGGTTTTCTTGCCAGCGGCTGGGTGATTTATGATGGTCTTTGCCGCAGCAGGATTGGCGAAAATAACAGTCTTTTTGGCCTGATCTGGTTTATCCTGCTTACTGTCATGGCCTATGGCCTGACACAGGTTTTTTCCGACCGCGGGGCGATTATCCATCTGGGGGCGGTGATCGGCACCGTGATGGCGGCCAATGTTTTTATGGTGATCATCCCCAATCAGAAAAAAGTGGTGGCGGCTTTGCTCAAGGGCGAAACCCCCGACCCGGCTCTGGGCATCAAGGCCAAACAACGTTCCCTGCATAATAATTATATGACCCTGCCGGTGCTGCTGATCATGGTGAGCAGCCATTATCCGGTGATGATCAGCCATGATTATAATTGGCTGATTGTGGCGGGCATGGGCATTGTCGCCTGGCTGATCCGGCATTTTTTCAACTTGAAACACCGGGGGGAGGTCAATTATTTCTACCCCGTGGCGGGCATAGTGGCATTTATCATAATCATGCTGTGGGCCAGCCCGATGTCAGCGGGTAAAAAGGCTGAAGGGCCCGAGGTTTCGGATGCGGAAATCAAAGTCATGATGACAAAACATTGCAGTTCCTGTCACAGTGATGCCCCGCACCATGACGCTTTTGATCAGGCCCCGGCGGGTCTGATGCTGGATAAAATGGCTGAGGTAAAACTTCATGCCCCGCGGATTTATCAGCAGGTGGTGGCCTCTGACCTGATGCCGCTGGGCAATGAAAGCCGGATGACAGAAGAAGAGCGCCGGAAACTGGCGCTCTGGTTAAAGGCTCTGGATCAATAATTTCCCATATGATCAGACATCAGAGAGAAGGGCGCTCACCGCCGGGGATTTGAATTTTTCAATCTCATCCACGGTCAGGCCATGCAATTCATGGGGGAAGACCAGCCATTGATCGGTTTCATGGATGTAAAAATCCGGCACCCGTTCGGTTTTGCGTTTTTCCGGTTTGTAATAGACCGTGGCCACACGGGTATCATCGGGCATGTTGCGGCGGCATTGTTCCTGCAGCTCACGAATGATCGCGTCCACACTAAGGCCCGTATCAAACACATCATCCACGATCAGCAATTTGTCGTGATGATTGATATTTTCCACAATATAACCAAGGCCATGCACCCGAACCGTGGAACTGCGGGTGGCAATGCCGGAATAGGATGAGGTGCGAATGGCAATATGGTCCGATGTCAGCCCCCGATAATCCAGATATTCCTGCACCGCGATGCCAATCGGGGTGCCGCCGCGCCAGACCCCGACAATATAATCCGGTTCAAAACCGCTTTCCAAAACCATATGAGCAAGTCTGAAGGAATCATCCAGAAGGTCATTGGCGGAGATACATAATTTATCCATTTTCTATCCTGTTGTTATTTTTTCATTCTTCGGCTGTGTTTAAAACCCAGCATTTTGTTTCATTTTGTATGGTTGTTCTGGCAATAATATCCTGCATTTCAGCCTTTGTAAGCAGTCCGGTCTGGGTATCCACATAGGATATGACCGATGCGGCATTGCTTGCGGCGGAAAAAAGGGCGGTGGCGGGATCTTTGCCGGTGCAAACTGCGGCGGCAAGGGCAGAGGTAAAACTGTCACCGGCCCCGGCAGAGCCCAGCATTTCTGCCTCCTGCGGCGGACAGAAATACAGGCAATTGTCATGGAAGAGATAAGCGCCATATTCCCCGTCCGTGACCACCACATATTTTGGCCCCAGTTGTGAAAGACTGCACATGGTTTCCACCAGGCCCAGCGAAAAACCACCAATTTTAAAACCATTTTTGAGCAGCGGCGGCAATATTTCGCTGTGGGCGCTGTCGGGCAGGCTGAGACCGTGACAATTTCCGCTCACCAGATGAGGCACCAAAGTGGCACATTCCACCGTATTGATGCCAAGCAGGTCTATGGACTTTAAAGAAGCCAGGAAACTGTCACATTTATGGGTCAATTGACGAATGCCGGGATTGGAGACCACGAAACAGCCCGCATCGCTGGCGCTTTTTATAATCAGCGGGAAAGACAAGGCGGATTCATTGCTGAGGCTGGTGATATAGGCCATGTCATATTCGGAAAAATCAACCGATCTGACCTGTTCTTCGGTGAGATGCGTATTGGCGCCGCGATGGGTGAAGATGGCGGCATTGCGGTTGTGGGATGACAGGTTGACGGCAATACCGGTGCCGGCCTTATGGCTTGTTTTCACATATCGGCTGCCCACCTTTTCATCGTTGAAACATTTCATTACTTTTTCGGCGTTAATATCATCGCCCACCAGCGCCAATACTTCTGCCTCCAGTCCCAGACGGCTTAAGGATACCGCCGCATTGGCAGCCCCGCCGCCCACATAGGTGGAAATGCTTTCGGCTTCAATCTTTCGGCCCTGTTCCAGCATCAGGAAAGAGGATGTCATATTATGCATGGTCATCAGTTCAATATCATTATCGGCAACCACGGTGATAATATCGATCATCACGGAACCAACGGTGAGGGCTTTTGGTTTTTTTATAGCGGCGGTATTTTTTTCATTCATTGGGATAATCCATCAATAAAATGTTTCAACAATTGGCTGACATCATCATAGGCTTTTTCCGCCTCGCTCAATGTTTCATCATGGCTGAGGGGCGTGGGGGAAAGCCCGCAGCCCAGATTGGTGATCAAGGATACCCCCGCCACCTTCATGCCGCAATGCCGCGCCACCAGACATTCCTGAACCGTGGACATGCCCACCGCATCAATGCCCATTTTACCCAGCATGCGAATTTCGGCAGGGGTTTCAAAATTCGGCCCGCAAAGCTGTACATAAACGCCGCTGAAAAGTTTTACATCAACCGCGCGGGCCGAGGTTTCAAGACGTTCCTGCAATTTTTTGTCATAAGCCTCACTCATATCAAAAAAGCGCGGGCCAAAATCATCATCATTCTGACCCACCAGCGGATTATGGCCGGATAAATTCACATGATCCTCAATCTTCATCAATGAACCGGCGGGCATGTCAAGATGCAGGCTGCCCGCTGCATTGGTGATGATTAAAGTTTCCACCCCGAGTTTTTTAAAGGTGCGAATGGATATGGCAAGTTCCGCGGCCGGATGGCCTTCGTATAAATGCATGCGCCCCTGCATGCAGACCAGCGGACTGCGCCCTATTTTGCCGATCAGCAGACGGCCTTCATGTCCCTCAACACTGGGTTGGGGAAAGTCGGGGATTTTTGTGTAGGGGATGATGGTGTCAAGATCCATCTGTTCGCCGAATTTGCCCAGACCGCTGCCCAAAATCAGGGCGGTTTTGGGAAAGTCGCCGGGATAAAGCGCCCTGATGGCGGCCACACTTTTGTCTACTGCTGTTGAGGACATTTTTTTTCCTGTTTTCCTGAATTAAATACCTGAATTAAATACCTGAATTATATATCTGAAAAAATTGTTTTAAGGTCAACCGTTTCACGCATTTCATGCATGGCCAGGCTGTTTTCACAGTCTTTAAGATGAGCCAGCATCAAATTTACGGCCTTTTCTTCTTCGTTATCACTGATGGCACCGACAATCAGGTCATGATCATCATCGGCGCATAAACTGTTGCCACTGGTGCCATACAGGGCAATGATCAGGGAGGTCTGGGCCACAAGGTCCTTGAGGAAACGCACCAATACTTCATTGCCGGCAATTTTGGCAATCTCGATGTGAAATTCCCCGGTCAGCCTGATCCAGCCGATACGGTCGCCCTTCTGAACACAGGATTTTTCCGCCTGAAGCAATTCACGCAGACGGGTGAGCTGGGCTGGTGTATGATTTTTTACACAGGTGCGAATGGCGGCTTCTTCGACAATGTGCCGGGCTTCAAAAATATCGCGGGCCTGCTCTATGGTGGGGCTGGCGATTACTGCGCCGCGATTGGGTCTGATCTGCACCACATTTTCATAAGATAATCTGGTGAGAACCCGGCGGATGACGGTGCGGCTGGCGCCAAAAATATCCGCCAGTGATTCTTCGGTCAATTTGGTGCCGGGGGATAATCTTTGTTCGAGAATGGCATCGGAAATATGCTGATAAATGAAATCTTCATTTTTCGCCTTTTTCCGCGGAGGTCTGTTCATTCATCATTCCCTGAGAATATTGCCCCGAATACGTCCCGAAAAGGGGGATTTGCTGTATTCTTATGGGTATTTTTGGACTATTATTGCCGGATCATAATTTTTAATGTGTAAGAATAATAGTGTAATAATACAAAAGAACAGAAAATTGTGAACAAATTTTTTTACCATCTGGACAAATTTGACAATTTTCTATAGCTTGATCATGTTTTAAAGATGTTGCGGGGATTGGAGACATAAAGCGTGCGCGCGATAATTATAGTTCTTGATTCATTTGGTGTGGGGGCCACGGATGATGCGGTCTCTTTTGGTGATGAAGGGGCGGATACTTTTGGTCATATTGCGGAATTTTGCGCATCGGGAAAGGCGGATCAGACGGGTTTGCGTTCCGGGCCGCTTCAAATCCCGAATTTAATGTCACTGGGTCTGGGCCTGTTGTCCGAACAATCCACGGGCAAAATTCCCAAGGTGGAAAAGGCCGGTGAAATTACCGGTGTGTACGGTTTTGCCGCTGAATTGAGCAAGGGCAAGGATACCCCCAGCGGCCATTGGGAAATGGCAGGCGTTCCGGTGGAATTTGACTGGGGTTATTTTTCCCTCGAAAGCCCGAGCTTTCCGGCTGAATTGCTGGAAAGTCTGACACGGCAGGGCAAGCTTGAAGGCATATTGGGCAATTGCCACGCCTCCGGCACGGTCATCCTTGACCAGTGTGGTGAGGAACATATCAAAACAGGAAAACCCATTGTCTATACCTCCGCCGACAGTGTGTTTCAGATTGCGGCCCATGAAGAATATTTCGGGCTGGACCGTTTGTATGATCTTTGTGACATGGCCCGTATATTGGTGGATCCCTATAATATCGGCCGGGTGATTGCCAGGCCCTTTGTGGGCGAAAAGGCCGGTGAATTTATCCGTACCGGCAATCGTCGGGATCTTTCGGTTCTGCCGCCCGCACCCACGTTGCTGGACCGTCATGCAGCGGCGGGGGGTGAGGTGATTTCCATTGGCAAGATTGCCGATATTTTTGCCCATCAGGGCATTACGCAAAAATATAAAGCCCACGGCAATCAAGAAATTTTCGACGTGCTGATGGATCAGGTGAAAAACGCGCCGGATAATGCCATAATTTTTGCCAATTTTGTCGATTTTGACATGCTGTATGGCCACAGGCGCGACGTGGCGGGTTATGCGGCGGCGCTGGAGGAATTTGACCGTAAACTGCCTTTGTTAAGGCAAGCATTAAGGTCGGATGATGTGGTGGTTCTGACCGCCGATCATGGCTGTGACCCCACCTGGCCGGGATCGGATCATACCCGTGAGCATGTGCCCATTCTGGCCTTTGGGCCGAAACTGGCCCCGCAAAATGTGGGCAAGAGAGACAGTTTTGCCGACATTGGCGCCAGCCTTGCCCATCATCTGGGGCTGGGTGATCTGCCGGCGGGTAAGCGTTTTTTATAAGATATGCCATAATTGGGCAAGATGTTGACAGAATAGAGAATTATCGTGAGCAATGCTGAAGAAATATTAATCAATGACCACGCCCGGGTGACGGGTACGGATTTTAACGCCCATTGGGTGGATGAAATAAGGATCAATCTGTCGGCGGTGGAACGGCGTATTTCCAGCCTGAATGCCAGACGGACGGTTAAGAAAAAATGGCAGGCCGCCTGGCTGCTCCGGGCTGTATCCTGTATGGACCTGACCACCTTGTCCGGCGATGATACAGAAGGCCGGGTCAAAAGGCTCTGCGCCAAGGCCCGTCATCCCATTCGCCCGGATATATTGGAAAAACTGGGTTTTGATGAGCCGCTCACCACCGGGGCGGTCTGTGTGTATCATTCAATGGTGGAAACGGCGGTAGAGGCCCTGAAGGGCACTGATATTCCGGTGGCAGCCGTGTCCACCGGCTTTCCGGCGGGACTTGCACCCCTGGAAACCCGCCTTGCAGAGATCAGGGCATCGGTGGCGGCGGGCGCGCGGGAAATTGATATTGTGATTTCCAGACGATATGTGCTCACCGGCGACTGGAAAGCCCTGTATGATGAAGTGAAAGCTTTTCGCGAGGCCTGCGGCGAGGCCCATATGAAGGCCATTCTCGCCACCGGGCAATTGGGCTCGATCACCAAGGTGGCCAAAGCGTCCATGGTCTGTATGATGGCGGGGGCCGATTTTATCAAAACCTCCACCGGCATGGAGCCTGTGAATGCCACTTTGCCTGTCAGTCTGGTGATGATCCGCATGATCCGCGAATTTTATCAGCGTACCGGACAGCGGGTGGGTTATAAACCCGCCGGCGGCATTGGTTCGGCGAAACTGGCCCTTCAATATCTGATTCTGATTAAAGAAGAATTGGGCGATGAATGGTTGAATGCAGACCTGTTCCGTTTTGGTGCCTCCAGCCTGCTGGGTGATATTGAGCGCCAGTTGGAACATGCGGCCACGGGACGTTATTCCGCCGCCAATCGTCATCCCTTAGGTTAAGGCAAACAGGACAAGAATAGAGAAGATCATGAACATCACGGAAATTTTTGACAATATGTCTTACGGCCCGGCACCGGAACAATCCGATTATGTGCAGGACTGGCTCAAAAGCCATTCGGATGGTTTTAAGCTTTTTATTGGCGGTGAATGGGTTCGCCCGCTGACATCTGAGCGGATGATGGACAGCCATAATCCGGCCACGGGGGAATTTCTGGCCAAATTTTCGCTGGCGGGGAAAGATGATGTGGACCGGGCTGTAAAAGCCGCGGCCAAAGCCTACCCCAAATGGTCAAAGTCGAGCGGTCATGAACGGGCCAAATGTCTGTATGCATTGGCGCGATTGATTCAGAAAACCGGTCGTTTTATGTCCGTATTGGAAACGCTGGACAATGGCAAACCCATTCGTGAAACCCGCGATATTGATATTCCATTGGTGGCGCGTCATTTTTATTATCATGCGGGCTGGGCCCAGGTGATGGACCGGGAAATGCCCGAACAGGAAGCGCTGGGGGTGGTGGGGCAGATCATTCCGTGGAATTTCCCGCTGCTGATGATGGCGTGGAAAATTGCCCCGGCCATTGCGGCGGGCAATACGGTTGTGATTAAACCGGCGGAATATACCAGCCTCACAGCGCTTTATTTTGCCGAACTCTGCGAAGAAGCGGGCCTTCCGGCCGGGGTTGTCAATATTGTCACCGGCGCGGGGGAGACGGGCGCTCATATCGTGGATCATCCGGACATCGCCAAAATAGCCTTTACCGGTTCCACCGGGGTCGGACGTTATATTCGCGAAGCCACCGCCGGAACGGGTAAAAAACTCACCCTTGAGCTGGGCGGCAAGTCCCCCTTCATTGTCTTTGAAGATGCGGATATTGACGGGGCAGTGGAAGGATTGGTGGATGCGATCTGGTTTAATCAGGGGCAGGTCTGCTGTGCGGGCTCCAGACTTCTGGTGGAAGAGGGTATCGCCGATCGGCTGATTGAAAAGATCAAGGAAAGGCTTGAGAAATTCAGACTGGGCAACCCGCTGGACAAAGTGATTGATATGGGGGCGATTGTGGACCCCGTACAATTGGAGCGTATCACCGAACTGGTCAAACAGGGCGCGGATGAAGGCGCCGAAATCTGGCAGCCCAATGTGGCGTGCCCGGCGGAAGGTTGTTATTATCCGCCCACCCTTATCACCAATGTCAGCCCGAGCAACATTCTTGTCCGTGAAGAGGTTTTTGGCCCTGTTTTAAGTGTGATGACCTTCCGTACCCTGAAAGAAGCGGTGGACCTTGCCAATAATACCCGTTTTGGGCTGGCCTCCAGCATCTGGTCGGAAAATATCAACCGGGCTTTGGAAGCGGCGGCACAGATCAAGGCCGGGGTGGTCTGGGTCAACAGCACCAACCAGTTTGATGCGGCCTGTGGTTTTGGCGGCTACCGCGAAAGCGGCTTTGGTCGGGAAGGCGGCAAGGAAGGCATGTATGAATATCTGAAAGTCAAAGGCGAATGGCTTACAGAAAAAGGCAATCTTGTTGACAGCCCGGATGAAATTAACCCGAAGAAATTTAATGGTGGCGGTTTGAATATTGATCGTACCGCCAAACATTATATTGGCGGCAAACAGGCCCGCGCCGATGGGGGCAATTCCGTTCCGGTGCTTAATCACAAGGCCCAGATCATGGGCCGGGTTGGCGATGGTAACCGCAAGGACATTCGCAACGCGGTGGAAGCCGCCTTTAAAAATCCGGGCTGGGGCACGGCCACGGCCCATAACCGGGCCCAGGTGATTTATTATATTGCGGAAAACCTGAGCTACCGTGAAGAAGAAACCATCACCCGTCTGGTGGATATGACCGGGGTCAGTAAAAAAGCCGCCAAGGCGGAATTTGACATGGCCATTTCGCGCCTGTTCACCTATGCGGCCTGGGCCGATAAATTTGATGGTCTCTGCCACACCCCGCCGGTGAAAAATGTGTCGCTGGCGGTCAATGAACCCATTGGCATCATGGGCATTGTCTGTCCCGATGTGCAGCCTTTATTGTCGTTTATTTCACTGGTGGCACCGGCCATTGCCATGGGCAACCGCACTGTCGTGATCCCATCTGAACGTTACCCCCTTTTGGCCACGGATTTTTATCAGATTCTGGAAACATCCGACGTGCCGGGCGGGGTGGTCAATATTGTCACCGGCGCGCGCGATGAGATGGCCAAAGTTCTGGCGGATCATGATCAGGTGGAAGCGATCTGGTATCATGGTTCGGCCACGGGCAGTGCCATGGTGGAAAAAGCATCTGCCGCCAATCTGAAACGCACCTGGGTCAATGACGGGCGGGCGCGGGACTGGATGTCTCTGGATCATGGCGAGGGTCGGCGTTTTCTTCGTGAAGCCACGCAGGTGAAAAATATCTGGTTGCCTTATGGTGATTAAGCAGGCTTTATAAAAGTCAATGATGGCCGGGAAGCAACCCCGGCTTATAAATAAAACTGGGAGATTTGGGCAAATGTATATGGGTATTCTGGGCATCGCCGTCCTGTTGGGGCTGGCCTTTCTGTTATCGGACAATAAAAAGGCCATCAGCCTTCGGGTTGTGGCCAGTGCCTTTATCCTGCAGGTGGCCATTGCCGCCTTTGTGATGAAAGTGGGTTTTGGTCAGGACATGCTCAAAGGCCTGTCGGACGGGGTGAATCAGATCATCAATTATTCCAATGTGGGCATTGATTTCCTCTTTGGTGGTCTGGCGGATATGGACAAGATCGGTTTTGTCTTTGTGGTCAAGGTCCTGCCCATCATCATCTTTGCTTCGGCCCTGATGTCGGTGCTTTATTATCTGCATATCATGCAATGGGTGGTAAAATTGATTGGTGGCGCGATCCGCCTGATCATTGGTACCAAACGAGTGGAATCCCTTTGTGCTGCCGCCAATATCTTTCTCGGCCAGACCGAAGCGCCCCTTGTTGTGCGCCCCTATCTGGGCAAGATCAGCAACGCCCAGTTTTTCACGGTGATGGTATCGGGTACGGCCTCCATCTCCGGCACCATTCTGGCGGGATATGCCAGCCTTGGCATTGAAATGGGCCATCTGATTGCGGCGAGTTTTATGGCCGCACCCGGCGGCCTGTTGATGGCCAAGATCATCATGCCCGACCCCCATCCTGAAACCGAAGAAGGTCATTTATTGGATGTGGACAGTTTTGATGATCGGGATAAACCCGCCAATGTGATCGAGGCGGCGGCCAATGGGGCTGCAGACGGGCTGAAACTGGCGGCCAATATCGGGGCCATGCTGCTCGCCTTTGTGGCCTTGATCGCCATGCTCAATGGCATGCTTGGCGGCATTGGCGGCTGGTTCGGATATGAGAATCTGAGCTTTGATCTGATTTTGGGCTGGGTCTTCTCGCCGCTGATGTATCTGATGGGTATTCCCTGGGCCGAGGCGGATATTGCCGGAAACCTGGTGGGCACCAAACTGATCCTGAATGAATTTGTCGCTTATGTGGATTTGATGGCTCTGCCCGAAGGTTCTTTGAGCGAACGATCCACCATCATCATCACTTTTGCCCTGTGCGGTTTTGCCAATTTAAGTTCCATTGCCATTCTTCTGGGTGGTTTCGGGGTTCTGGTACCGGAACGGCGTCATTTGATTGCCAAATGGGGCCTGAAGGCGGTGGCCGCCGGTTCCCTGTCCAATTTGATGAGTGCGGTGATTGTTGGTCTTCTGATCACAAGCTAAGCTTTATCACAGGCTAAGATTTTCAGGCTAAAATTTTCAGGCTAAGATTTTCAGGCTAAGCTTTTATGAACAAGGAATATGTGTGATGACAATGGTCGGTAAAAAAGCAATCAGGGGGGAATTGCTTTATTTTACGGGTGATCCTTTTGTCATGCCCCTTGAAAGGGCCATGGTGTATGAGGCGGACGGGGGGCTGCTGATTGAAGATGGCCTTATCAAGTCGGCGGGGCCTTGGGCTTCCCTGAAAAATTCCCTCACAGAGGATATTTGCGTAACACATTATAAAAATAATCTGATCATGCCGGGTTTTGTGGATAGCCACACCCATTATGTGCAGACGGAAATGATCGCCTCATTCGGCGCGCAGCTTATCGACTGGCTCAATGATTATACTTTTGTCAGTGAACAGGATTTTCAGAATAAAGCCCATGCGGATCGGGTGGCGGATCTTTTTTGCGACATCTTGCTGAACAATGGCACCACCACCGCATCGGTTTTCTGTGCCACCTATCCGGCTTCGGTGGAGGCTTTGTTTGAGCAGGCCGAAAAGCGCAATATGCGCCTGCTGGCGGGCAAGGTGATGATGGACAGAAATGCGCCAAAGGCGTTGCTGGACACGGCCCGGTCGGGTTATGACCAGTCCAGAAGCCTGATTGAAAAATGGCAGGGGAAAGGCCGGCTCGGCTATAGCATTACCCCGCGTTTCGCCCCCACCAGCAGCCCGGAACAACTGGAAATGGCAGGCAGTCTCAAGGCGGAATTTCCCGATGTTCACCTGCAAAGCCATATATCGGAAAATAAGGAAGAAATTGACTGGGTGAAAGCGCTTTTTCCTGAGTGCAAAGACTATCTGGATGTGTATGACCGCTTCGGGCTGTTGGGGGAACGCACCATTTTGGCCCATGGTATCCATCTTGAGGAACGTGCCCTGCGCCGCCTGTCTGAAAGCGGCACCGCCCTTTGCCACTGCCCCACCTCCAACCTTTTTTTGGGCAGCGGTTTGTTTGACCTGTCCATGAGCCGCCATAAGGATCATGCAATTGCGCTGGCGCTGGGCAGTGATGTGGGCGGCGGCACCAGTTTTTCCATGCTGAAAACCATGGCAGAAGCCTATAAGGTGTCCCAGCTTTGCGGCAATATTTTAACGGGGCCACAGGCCTTTTACCTTGCCACATTGGGCGGGGCCAGGGCTTTGGGCCTTGATGATAAAATCGGCAGTTTTGAGGTGGGCCGGGAGGCGGATTTTATTGTATTGTCGCTGGACAATAGCCCCCTGATGACACAGCGCATGAAAAGGGCCGAAGATATCAGTGACAAACTTTTTGCCCTGATGATCCTCGGCGATGACCGCAATATTCGTGCCACCTATGTGATGGGGGAGAAAGTATATTGAGAGTGCCGATCATTCAATCGTGATCAGCTTTAGGTTTCGTCTCATGTACTTTCGTGCACTTCGCCTCGCCTGCCTTGTCACGTTTAAATGATCAGCACTCTCTTAAAGAGGTGCCTTAAAAGCGTTTTTCAAAAGCCACAAAGCGTTTTTCCAGTTCCCATTGCATCATGGCCTTTTTATTTTTTTCCAGATAAAGGTGGCAGCCTTTGCTCAGAAAATTCTTTTTGGGCTGATCTTTGGCACAGGCTTTGACGGTTTTCTGACTGCCGGGGGCCTGAAAAAGACTGTTTCCTTCGAGAAAGCTATATTCCAGCGCATTGCGGGAGAAGTTTTTCAAATCCCGGTAGCTTAAGTCATAGGTTCGGGCCGCGCGCATATATTCATGGGTCAGATCAATGCGGGATACGCCCTCATCATCGGTGGACAGGGCCATGGGCACATTGTTTGCACGATAGAGCGAGAAGGGATGGTCATCGCCCTTAACCCCTAATATCACGTCATTACTGGTGAGGTTAATTTCCACCATAATATTATTTTCTGACATATGATTGAGCAGGTCCTGAGCCTGTGTTTCATAAGCAATGTCGATGCCGTGGCCGATGCGTCTGGCTCCGGCAATGTGAATGGCTTCATTGATATGGCTTTTTAAATCCTCCGGCGGCACCAGGCCCAGGGTCAGCTCCCCCGCATGCAGGCTGATATTGGTGGCGGGAAAATGATTGCCCACATCACGAATAATTTCCATCTGCAGACGGTGATCGCGCAGGGTGACGGGATGGTCTTCGGGGGCGACAAAATTAAGCCCCACATAACGGGGGTCTTTTTCGATCAGCTTATAGGCGAGAATGGTCTGGGCCAGAACCTGTTCCGGCGGGAAGGTTCGGATCACCTGTGCCAGATAACGAACCTCTGTTTTACAGCCGGGATTTTCTGCATTATCCTGACATTTCAGTGTCGCCTTCCAGTCTTTTTCGCTCTGATCTGTGGTAAGAATGGCATCGTCCACGATTTTATTCATGGCTTTATTCTTGATCAGGTCTTCCAGTTTTGTGGCGCTTTTAAAGCTTTCATCATTTGCAGCCAGCGCGCGGGCATCACCCATGCCATTGGACTGCATCAATTCCAGATAGAGGATATTTTGCAAGGCAGCGCGGGCCGTGGCCTCGGCAATCATATGGCCCTGTCTGCCTGCACCCGCCGCGGAAAAGCGCATGAAAGTGGCAAAAAACTGATCATGGCCCGAAACCGGGCGGCGTTCGTAATTGCGGGTGGAGAAAGCATCAATGATGCCATTGACGATGCTGTCGTTATTTTCGATGCTTTTTACACTGGGGCGACCTTGTGCCGAATCACAGGGCGGGAAGGCGATGGCATGGCTGGCAAGATCCACACATTTACCGTCCTTAGCGGCCCATTTGATGAAATTTTCCGCATAAATGACCCCGCTCAGGTGAGAATGCAGGTCGGCGCCCTTGGGGAAATCCTGAAGGAAAAGCCTTAAGGAGGCGGACTGGTTCAAAATCTTGTCAAAATGACGCGCCGCCCCTTTGCTATCGGCATATACGCTGCCGCTCTGGGAAATGCAAAAGAACATAAACAAGGCAGTTTTTAGAAATATGGTGAAATATTTTGAAAATGGCATGGGTTTTTCCTCATCGTTTTTTCCATTATGCCAAAATTTTTGTCTAAAGGGTAAAATAAAATCAATATTCCTGTCATGAAAATGTCAAAACTGCCGCCTATGAGTTTGTTAAGGCTTTTTTAAGATGTATTGAGCGGGTTTGCTCAAATACACTTTTAAGAGGTTAAACCGGTAGAATATTTTTCTGTTTCAGATTAAGCGGGTGGATTGTCGTGAATTTAAGGTTGTGAATGACGTGAAAAAATTTGACTTTTTGATCAAATAATATAAGAATCACACCAATAAATTATAATATGTTCCTTGCGTAAAACCTGAAGAAAAATAAATACCAAACACACACGAAAACAACCCTAAACATCCTGAAAAGGGGAGAGAAAATGAGCAGATTAAAATCCAACATGAAAGGTTTAATGCTGGGCTCCGCCCTGAAGACAACTTTTCTTCATACATCCACAGCCTTGTCACTGGCCCTACTGACCACCGTCGCCGTCCTGCCACAGGCAGAAGCGCAGGTGACAACCTCCGGCATGCGCGGTGTCGTAACCGCCAAGGGTGCGCCGGTTTCCGGTGCCACCGTAACCATCGTTCACACACCATCCGGCTCCAAGAAAGTTCTGACCACAGGTAATGACGGCTCCTACAGCGTCAAAGGCCTCCGCGTTGGCGGACCTTACACGGTGACAGTTTCTTCTGATTCTGGTTCAGGCAAAGCCGAACAGGTTTTCCTCACCCTGGGTGAAAGCTCTTCTGTGCCGGTTTCTCTGGCTGAAGATGCGGGTCTGGAAGAAGTTGTGGTATATGGTGCAGCTCTTGCGGGTGGTACACAATTTGGTATGTCCACCAATATCGGTGAAGACAAGCGTGAAGGCGTTCCGGCCACCAGTCGTGAACTTTATGATATTATCCGTATTGATCCCCTGGTCAGCATTGATCCCACCAACAGCAACGCCATCAGCATAGCTGGTGCCAACAACCGTTTTAACAGCGTTACTGTTGACGGTGTGAAGCAAAATGATGACTTTGGTCTTAACAATGGTGGTTTCCCCACTCAGCGTAGTCCGATCTCACTGGATGTGATTGATCAGATCAGTGTGAATGCCGCGCCTTTCAGTGTTGAATATGGTGGTTTCCAGGGTGGTAACGTCAATGTGGTAACCAAATCCGGTACCAATGATTTCCATGGCTCAGCTTTCTTCTATTACCGCGATGGCGGCCTGACTGGCAGCAATATTGATGGTGAAGAACAACAGATCACATTTACGGAAAAAGTCTACGGCGGCAGCCTCGGTGGCCCTATCATCGAAGATAAACTTTTCTTCATGGTTGGTTTCGAAGAATTGAAGTCTGAAGAGCCCATCGATTATGGCCCTCCAGGGGGTGGTTATACCAATGAGCCGTCCGATGTTACAGCAGACGATATTGCACAAATCACGCAAATTGCAAATGATGTTTATGGTTTTAATCCAGGCAGTTATTCTGATCTGGGAACCGGGCTTCCCGAAGATGATCGTAAGATTTTTGCCAAACTGGACTGGAATATCAATGACGACCACCGTGCAGCCTTCACTTACCAGTATAATAAAGGCAATGAATTAAATCCCCAGAATAATTTTCGTGATAAAATTGGTTTGCCATCAAACTGGTATAATAAAACGGAAATTCTGAAAACATATGCTTTGCAGGTCTTCTCGGATTGGTCTGATAATTTCTCCACCGAATTGAAAGTCTCTTACAAGGATGTTGAAACCCGTCAGGAAAGCTTGATGGGTAATGATTTTGCCGAAATGGAAATCCAAACGCCTGCTGGTGGCACAGTGGTGATTGGGCCTGATGAATTCAGACATGCAAATGCTTTGACCAATGAAACCTGGTCAATTAAAGCAGCGGGTACATATACGCTGGATGATCATGAAATTTCATTTGGTTATGAGAATGAATCGCTTGATATCTTTAACCTCTTCGTTAATAGAAGTCTTGGTTATTATGAATTTGAAGAAACAGTCGATGATAATGGCACACCAGATGATACGAGTGATGACATCATCAAAACTGGCATTGATAACTTTAATGACCGAAATGCACAGACTTTCCGCTATAAAAATGCTGTAACCAATAATTCTAATGATGGCGCAGCTAATTTCGGATATACAGTTCATTCGGCCTATATCCAGGATACTTGGACTGTTAGTGATGATCTGACCATCATGGCAGGTCTGCGTTATGACTGGTATAAATTCGGCGATTCGCCCAATGAAAACAGTTTTTTCCAAGCAAGGCACGGTTTTTCCAATACCACGACACTGGATGGCAAAGACCTGTTCCAGCCTCGCTTTGCGTTCAATTATGATTTTGATGAACGCACTGTGATCCGTGGTGGTGTTGGCCTGTTTGGCGGCGGCAATCCCAATGTCTGGGTTTCCAATTCCTGGTCCAATGACGGTGTCACCATTGCTGAATATAATAACTTCGGCGGTGTGAGTGGCGTTGACGGCTTCACTATACCTCAGGAAGGTCTGGATGGCGTTGCTGCGGGTGATGGATCTGTAAATTATGTTGATCCTGATTTTAAAATTCCATCTTCCTGGAAAATCAATTTTGCGGTTGAGCATGAATTTGATCTCGGTGCCATGGGCGACGGTTATCTGGTTACTGCTGAAGCAATCCTGAGCCGTGTCAAGAATGCCACCACTTGGGTTGATACCAATATCGAAGTTGTAGGCACTGCCCCGGATGGTCGTCCGATTTATGACGATGCTTTCCCGGCTAATAGTAATAGCTATGATCTGGAATTGACCAACACTACAGAAGGCAAGAGTGATGTTTTTGTCCTGGCCCTGCAAAAAGACTATGACATGGGTTTAAGCATCTTCGCTTCTTATACCTATACCAATGCCAAAGACATTAACTCCGGCACCAGCTCAACGGCAACGTCAAACTATGGCAGACTTGCCACATCGGATATTAACTTTCCGGGTCTGGCAACATCCAATTATTCCAGGAAACACCGTATTGTGGTGAATTTGGATTATCGTAAGGAATTTATCGATGGTCTGGAATCCCGCTTCGGTCTGCTGTTGACCAGCCAGTCTGGCCGGCCTTTCAGTTATACATTTGATGGTGGCTTTAAACAGTTTGGCGATTCACAATGGTTCCGTGATCGTCAACTCTTCTACGTACCAACAGATGAAAATGACGTAAATCTGGACGGTATTACCTGGGCTGAGCTGGATGCGTTTATTGTCAAATCCGGTCTTGATAAATATCGCGGTCAGATTGCCCCAAGAAATGCATTCTACGATCCCTGGTATACCAAGCTTGACTTTAAATTCAGTCAGGAAATTCCAGGCATCATGGATGGTCACAAAGGGGTCTTCACCTTTGATATCCAAAACCTGACCAACCTTTTGGACAGTTCATGGGGACGGCTTGATTACACATCCTTCCATTATGTTCAGCAGGTTGTAGATGTTGATGATATTGATGGCGCTAAATATACATATAGCGGCTTTAATGACAGTGCCGGTGACAAGCGTACCAGCACATTGGCATCGCTCTGGAAAATTCGTCTTGGTGTGAAATATAAATTCTAAGGCATGAATAAAAACATTGAAAAAGGGTGGTTTTGACCACCCTTTTTTTTGCCCTTTTCAGGGCATTTGATTTATAGTCGGGTAAATTCGGAAACATAAAGGGACAGACGTTATGGGAATATGTGGTGTGAAGAAATTAATGGGGGCGAGCGGGCTTGTCAGCCTGTTTATGATAGCGGCCATGGGATCGCAACAGGCTGAGGCGGCATCAAAAAAACTCACGCAGGCGGAAAATGACTGGTTTACGGCGGCTGAGGCCCGGCTGGCGGAACGTAAAAAATTGCGCCCCATCACCCATAAAGCCAAAAATGTCATCCTGTTTATCGGGGACGGCATGGGGGTCAGCACGGTGACGGCGGCGCGCATTCTACAGGGGCAGATGATGGGCAAAACCGGCGAGGAAAATATGCTGTCCTGGGAGGTTTTCCCCCATACGGCCTTGTCGAAAACCTATAATACCAATCAGCAGGTATCGGATTCTGCGGGCACCGCCACCGCTTTCATGTCGGGGGTGAAAAGCAAGGCCGGTGTTCTGGGGGTGAATGAGCATATCCGCCGCAGCGATTGTGCGTCCGCCACAGGCAATCATGTGGAAAGTTTTCTTGAAATTGCTGAGGAACGCGGTCTTAAAACCGGCATTATTACCACGGCCCGACTGACCCATGCCACCCCGGCGGCGGCCTATGCCCATTTGCCGGAACGCAATTGGGAATATGACGCTGAACTCTCCGCTGAAAGCAAGGCCGCGGGCTGTACGGATATTGCCCGGCAGTTTGTTGAATTTTCCAAAGGCGATGGTATCGAAGTGGCCTTTGGCGGTGGTCGTCGGGCTTTTCTGCCCAAAGATAAAACAGATGGAGAGGGCAGCAAGGGCCGGCGCACGGATGGCCGTGATCTGACGGCTGAGTGGCAGGCACGCCATAAAGGCGGCCAGTATATTTGGAATAAAGAAGGATTTGACGGGATCAACAAAACCCCGGTTTTGGGCCTCTTTAACGCCTCTCACATGGCCTTTGAACAAGACCGGGCCGACGACAAGGGCGGTGAGCCGTCTCTGGCGGAAATGACCGCCAAAGGCATCGAACTTCTGGACAAAAAAGATCAGGGTTATTTCCTCTATGTGGAAGGCGCGCGTATTGATCATGCCCATCACGGCGGCAATGCCGCAAGGGCGCTCAGCGATACGGTGGCCTTTTCTGATGCCATCAAAAAAGCCATGGAAATGACTGATCCTGAAAATACCCTGATCATTGTCACCGCGGACCATTCCCACCCCTTTACCTTTGCCGGTTATACCACCCGCGGCAATCCGATCCTGGGCAAAGTGGTGAAGAATGATGCCCAGGGCGCACCAAAAGAGGCGCCGGAACTGGCCCTTGATGGCAAACCCTATACAAGTGTGGGTTATTATACGGGGCCGGGCGCGGTGGACGGCGCACGGGCGAATCTGACTGAACAGGATACGCAGGCCCATGATTTCCGCCAGCAGGCCATTATCCCGCAGAAGTCAGGCGAACATGGCGGCGAGGATGTGGCCATTTATGCCCGCGGTCCCTCGGCCTATCTGTTGGGTGGTGTGGTGGAACAGAATTACATCTTCCACGTGATGATGGACGCGATCCGGCCTTAGGGGACAAAAAACCAAAGCCATGGTACCTGAACGGCGCTAAGCCGGTCAGGGCCGCGGTGGCATTGCCGGGAATGAGGGCAGGCGATTAATATTCCTGTCCCATTCCGGGCGGTCTTTGTCATAGACAATGGCCTGGGGTTTGATCCAGCTGTTGTCATCAAAGCTTCCTGCCATAACAGTCTTCAAACCTTCCATGGAGGTGGACTGGCCAAAAAGACGGCTGCCGCAAGTGGGACAGAAAGAACGGGTTACGGTCTCACCGCTTTCGGCCGGGCTGGAATATTCTTTTAAATCGCCTTTTATTTTGATCTGCGTTTGCGGATACATGATGGCCGTAATATGAGACGTGCCCGAGGCTTTCTGACAGTCCTTGCAATAACAATGGGCCGAAATCACGGGTTCACCCGTCACTTCAAAACGAACAGCGCCGCACAGGCAGCCACCGGTTTGTTTTAGGTCTGTCATATTATTCTCCCCGCTTTTGTCGCTTGCCCGCCAATGTTACTTTTAAGGCACAAGTCAATAATATGTCATGACTATTTTATGATGGCAAGATATAATGGCTTAACTGGTCAATAGGCCGCGTAAGGGTGTATCATGAAATTAAAACATAAACGCAGTCCCTGCTCCATTGCCGGAACCCTTGATTTTCTCGGGGATAAATGGACTTTGATCCTGATCCGGGATCTGTTGGGCGGTAAAAAACGATATAATGAATTTCTGGCCTCGCCGGAGAAAATCCCCACCAATATTCTGGCCAGCCGTCTGAAAATGATGGAAGAGGCCGGTATCGTCAACAAACAACGTTATTCCGCTCATCTGCGTCGTTTTGAATATATTCTGACCGAAAGGGGGCGGGATTTATGGCCTGTATTGCAGGAAATCGCCCGCTGGGGAAAAAAACATATTGATGATACCTGGGACGGCCCTGACTGGTTCTGGGCCGGGGATAAAGAAAAATTGAAAAACTGAATTTCTTTGCTTAGGATCAAATCCTTCACCAGAAAATAAAATTATAATGCGCAGATGATATCTCGTCTTGCTAGAAAATATAGGCAGTTTAAATGAGTAAAAAGAATAATACGGACGCAATTATCATCGGGGCGGGCCATAATGGCCTGACCTGTGCCAATTATCTGGCCATGAAAGGGCTGAAGGTTCGTATGCTGGAACGACGCGAAATTGTCGGCGGGGCCGCCGTGACGGAAGAATTCCACCCCGGTTTTCGCAATTCCGTGGCTTCATATACGGTAAGCCTGCTGAACCCCAAAGTGATCGCTGATCTTGAGCTGCATAAACATGGGCTGACAATCCTCGAACGGCGGGTGAATAATCTCTGGCCCCATAAAACAGCGGATGGCAAAGATGATTTCCTCGCCTTTCCCGTGGGCAGTGCCGCCTTTAAAACCGAAATTGCCCGTTTTTCACAAAAGGACGCAGAGGCGCTGGATCGTTATTTTCGCGATGTGGGCATGGCAGCGGATTTGATCCGTGATTTTCTGTTGGAAACACCCCCCAATATGCCTTTGGGATTTCGTGATATGCTTCAGGCGGCGAAATTGGGACGCAAGGCCTGGAAACTCTCATTGGAAGATGAACGGGTGGTTCTGGATATTTTTACCAAGAGTGTGGTGGATTTCCTGAAGCTGTATTTTGAAAATGACCATGTGATCGGGGCCTTTGCCTTCGACGGGGTGGTGGGCAATTATGCCAGTCCTTATTCACCAGGGTCTGCCTATGTGCTGATGCATCATGCTTTTGGTGAGGTGAATGGTAAAAAAGGGGTCTGGGGCCATGCGGTGGGGGGCATGGGGGGCATTACCCAGGCCATGGCAAATTCCGCCCGTGCCAAGGGGGTTGAGATTTCCGTAAACAGCCCGGTGGATCATATTTTGATCGAAAAGGGCCGGGCCCGGGGTGTGGTATTGGAAAATGGTGAAGTTATCCGCGCCCCCATTGTGGCCGCCAATGTGAACCCGAGCCTATTATACGGCCAGATGGTGGCGGATGAATTTCTGCCCGATGATTTTAACCGCCGTATCAAACATTATAAGAATGGTTCCGGCACTTTCCGTATGAATGTGGCCTTGAATAAACTTCCTGAATTTACCTGCCTCAATACACAGGAACGTGCCACCGCCGACCATCTGACAGGCGGCATCGTTATTGGCCCCACAGTGAAATATCTCGATCAGGCCTATCAGGATGCCCGCGAGAAGGGCTGGTCTGAGAGGCCAATTGTGGAAATGCTGATCCCTTCCACGCTGGATGACAGTCTGGCCCCCGAAGGACAGCATGTGGCCAGCCTGTTCTGTCAGCAATTTGATCCCGATGTGGATTGGGACACACACCGCGAAGCGGCGGCGGATCAGATCATTGAAACGGTGGAACAATATGCCCCGGGTTTCAAGGCCAGTATTCTCGGGCGGCAAATCCTCTCTCCCCTTGATCTGGAACGCAAGCTGGGCCTTACGGGGGGGGACATCATGCATGGGGTCTTGAGTCTGGATCAAATGTTCAGCGCCAGACCCCTGCTGGGCCATGGCAATTATCGTGCGCCCGTCAAGGGGCTTTATATGTGTGGGGCCGGGACCCATCCGGGCGGCGGTGTCACCGGCGCACCCGGTCATAATGCGGCCCAAGAGATATTACGGGATAGATAAATCCTTCAAAAAGGAGTATTCTGCAAGAATGACTAAAAATGAATGGAATAATGTCGAGGCTGAAAAAATCATCGCCGGATTTACGGGTCTGAAAGGCGGATTGATGGAGGCCCTGCACGGGCTTCAGGAAAATTTCGGTTATGTGGATGACGCGGCACTGCCCTTGCTGGCGGAGGCCTTTAACCTCTCCAACGCAGAAGTTTACGGGGTCAGAAGTTATTATCATGATTTCCGCAAAAATCCGGCGGGTCGTCATATTATTAAAATCTGTCAGGCGGAAAGCTGTCAGGCCATGGGCAGCCGGGCTTTGACCGATCATGCCCGGCGCATATTGGGACTGGAAATGGGTCAGACCAACGCGTCCGGCACCTACACATTGGAGCCGGTCTATTGTCTGGGCAATTGTGCCATTTCACCCAATGTGATGATTGATGACAAGACCTATGGCCGGGTGGATGCGGATCGGTTTGATCAGATATTGAACGAAGTGGAGGCGGAAAATGTCTGATCTGGTGAAAATTTATGTGCCGCTGGAAACCACAGCCCTGTCCATGGGGGCAGATGCGCTGGTGCTGTCTCTGATGGCGGCGGCCGAGGCCCGGGGGCAGGCCGTGGAAATTATCCGTAATGGTTCCCGGGGTATGAGCTGGCTCGAACCTTTGGTGGAGGTGGAAACATCGGCCGGGCGCATGGCCTATGGCCCGGTGCTTGTTTCAGATGTGGACAGTCTTTTTGATGCGGAATTTTTACAGGGCGGCGATCATGCCCTGTCACAGGGTTTGACAGCGGACATTCCCTATTTGAAAAATCAGGAACGCTTGACCTTTGCCCGTTGTGGTCTGATCGATTCCCTGTCACTGGACGATTATCAGGCCCATGGCGGCTTTGCCGGGCTGAAGGCCGCCCTGAAACTGTCAGGGCAACAGATTGTGGATCAGGTAAAAGAAAGCGGCCTGCGCGGGCGCGGCGGGGCGGCTTTCCCCACCGGCATTAAATGGCAGACTGTGCTTGGGGCGCAGGGCCATGAAAAATATATCTGCTGTAATGCGGATGAGGGCGACAGTGGCACTTTTGCCGACCGGATTTTGATGGAAAGTGACCCTTATTGCCTGATCGAAGGCATGACGATCGCCGGCCTCGCGGTTGGGGCGGAACAGGGTTATATCTATCTGCGTTCGGAATATCCCCTGTGCCGGGAAATTTTAAGCGAAGCTCTGAAGAATGCCCGCGAAGCCGACTGGCTCGGTGCGGATATTAAAGGCTCGGGCAAGGCATTTGACATTGAAATCCGTCTGGGGGCCGGTTCTTATGTATGCGGTGAGGAAACCGCCATGCTGGACAGTCTTGAGGGTAAACGCGGCATGGTTCGGGCCAAACCACCGCTTCCGGCACTGGAAGGATTATTCGGAAAACCCACGGTGGTCAATAATGTGGTCTCTCTGGCTTCGGTGCCGATCATTCTGGCCAAAGGGGCATCTTATTATAAAGATTTTGGCGCGGGGCGTTCGCGTGGTACAATGGCCTTCCAGCTGGCGGGCAATATCAAATATGGCGGTTTGGTGGAAAAGGCCTTTGGCCTGTCCTTAAAAGAGCTGATCATGGATTTTGGCGGCGGCATTCATCATGGCGAGGGCATAAAAGCCGTCCAGGTGGGCGGGCCGCTGGGGTCTTATATTCCGGCCCATATGCTCGACCTGCCCCTGGATTATGAGGTATTTGCCGAAGCCCGGGCGGTGTTGGGCCACGGCGGTGTGGTGGTCTTTGACGAAAGCGTGAATATGGCTGAACAGGCCGAGTTTGCCTTTGAATTTTGCGCGGTGGAAAGCTGCGGAAAATGCACCCCCTGCCGCATCGGCTCGGTGCGCGGGGCGGAAGTGATGCAGAAAATCCGGCTTGGTCAGGATGTTGAGCAAAATCTGGCTTTGGTGGATGACCTTTGTGATCTGATGGAAGCGGGGTCTTTATGTGCCATGGGGGGCATGACCCCCTATCCGGTTAAAAGCGCCCTGAAATATTGGCCAGAAGACTTTCATTAGAAGATTTTGACCAGAAAATTGTTACATGAACAGCAGTACGAAAAAGGATTCGTAAGATGAGCGTGACGGATGAAAAAGACTTTGGAACCCCGCAAGTGCAATCAGACACTATGATCAGTCTGGAAATTGACGGTAAGAAAGTTCAGGCCCCCGAGGGCAGCTCCGTCATGCGGGCAGCGGCCATGGTGGATACGGATATCCCGAGCCTGTGCGCCACGGACTGTCTGGAAAGTTTTGGCTCCTGTCGGCTTTGTCTGGTGGAAATCGCCGGGGTGAAAGGCACACCCGCCTCCTGTACCACCCCTGTGGCCGAGGGGCAGAAAGTCACCACCCAGTCTGAACGCCTGAGCAAACTGCGCCGTGGTGTGATGGAACTCTATCTGTCTGACCATCCATCAGCAGAAGAAAATGGGAAAGGTGAAAATGAACTGCATGATCTGGCGGCCCTGTTAGAGGTGAGAGAGAATCGATATGGCGAAGAGGGCCATAATCACCTGAAAGCCATCATTGATGACAGCAATCCTTATTTTTCCTTTGATCCGGCCAAATGTATTCTTTGTTCACGCTGCGTGCGTGCCTGTGACGAGGTGCAGGGCACCTTTGCCCTGACCCTTGATGGACGTGGTTTTGAGAGCAAGATCAGCGCCGGTATGGATCAGTCCTTCCTCGAATCGGACTGTGTGTCCTGTGGCGCCTGTGTGTCGGCTTGTCCCACGGGCAGTCTGATGGAAAAAAATATTATAGAAAAAGGTCTGCCGGAACGTTCGGTGCTCACCACATGTGCCTATTGCGGTGTGGGTTGTGGTTTTAAAGCGGAACTGAAGGGGGATGAGGTCATTCGTATGACCCCGTGGAAAGACGGGCAGGCCAACCATGGTCATAGCTGTGTCAAAGGCCGGTTCGCATGGGGTTATGCCTTCCATGAAGACCGGATCACCACCCCGATGATCCGGGAAAAGATAACCGACCCGTGGCAGAAGGTGAGCTGGGAACAGGCCATCACCTATGCGGCGGAGCGTTTTAAAGATATTCAGGCCAGACATGGACGAAAATCAATAGGCGGCATAACCTCTTCGCGCTGTACCAATGAAGAGGTTTATGTGGTGCAGAAACTGATCCGCGCCGCCTTTGGCAACAATAATGTGGATACCTGTGCCCGGGTGTGTCATTCCCCCACCGGATACGGCCTTAACACCACTTTGGGCACCTCAGCCGGCACCCAGACCTTTGACAGTGTGATGCATGCGGATGTGATATTGGTGATCGGCGCCAATCCTCCCGATGCCCATCCGGTTTTTGCCAGTCAGATGAAAAAACGTCTGCGTCAGGGCGCGCGCCTGATCGTGATTGACCCGCGCGCCATTGATCTGGTGAAAATGCCCCATGTGAAGGCGGATTATCATCTGGCCTTAAAACCGGGTGGCAATGTGGCCATACTCAATGCACTGGCCCATGTGATCCTGACCGAAGATCTGGCGGAAATGGATTATGTGAAGGCGCGTTGTGATATGGCGGCCTTTGATATCTGGTGTGACTTTATCCGGGAAGAGAAAAATTCACCGGAATTTGTCGCGGACCTCATCGGGGTGAAGGCGGAAGATATTCGCGCGGCGGCCAGACTTTATGCCACCAGTGGTAACGGGGCGATATATTATGGTCTTGGCATCACAGAACATAGTCAGGGTTCCACGGCGGTGATGGGGCTGGCCAATCTGGCCATGCTGACGGGTAATTTTGGCGGTGAAGGCATGGGGGTCAACCCCCTGCGCGGTCAGAATAATGTACAGGGGGCCTGTGATATGGGCTCATTCCCGCATGAATTCCCCGGCTATCGGCCGGTGAGCGATGATGCGGTCAGGGGCCTGTTCGAACAGGATTGGGGGCGGCAGCTGGACGGGGAGCCGGGGCTTCGTATACCCAATATGTTTGATGCGGCGGCCGAGGGGGACTTTCGCGGCATGTATATTCAGGGCGAAGATGTGGCCCAGAGTGATCCCAATGTACAACATGTGGAAAAGGCCTTAAAAAATCTGGAATGTCTGGTGGTTCAGGATCTTTTCCTCAATGAAACCGCGCGTTTTGCCCATGTGTTCCTGCCCGGCACCAGCTTTCTGGAGAAGGACGGGACTTTTATCAATGCGGAACGGCGCATCAGCAAAGTGAATAAAGCCTTTGCCCCGAAACAGGGCATGGATGAATGGCAGATCACCAGCAAACTGGCTGAGGCGATGGGTTATGATATGCATTATCATACCGCCGGGGAAATCATGGACGAAATTGCCCGCCTTACCCCGACTTTTGAGGGGGTGAGCTTTGACAAGATTGATGCCTTGGGCAGTATTCAATGGCCCTGCAATGCGGATGCGCCCGAAGGCACCCCCATCATGCATGTGGGCGAATTTGTTCGGGGCAAGGGTAATTTTGTGGTGACGGAATATGTACCGACCACGGAACGCACCAGCCGGAAATTCCCGCTGATTATGACCACGGGCCGTATCCTCAGCCAATATAATGTGGGCGCCCAGACCAGACGTACGGAAAATAATATCTGGCACGAAGAAGATATGCTGGAAATCCACCCCTTTGATGCAGAAAATCGCGGCATTCGCCACGGCGACTGGGTCAGTATTAAAAGCCGTATGGGGGAGACCAGCATGCGCGCCGACCTGTCGGACCGTATGCAGCCCGGTGTGGTTTATACCACTTTCCATATGCCCGAATCAGGTGCCAATGTGATTACCACGGAACTGAGCGACTGGGCCACCGAATGCCCGGAATATAAAGTCACCGCCGTAGAAGTCGCCCTCACCAACCATAAATCTGAATGGCAGGAAAAACAGGAAAGCTTCTCAGAAAAAACAAGAATTATTGCGGAATGATTCTTGTTGGTTGATGGGGGTTTCACCCCCACGCTCGCGCGTATCTTCGGGGCGGCGCCCCTCATTATTTATTGGTTGATGGGGGTTTCACCCCCACGCTCGCGCACTCCCCCTACCTCGCATAAGCTCGGGCGGCCAGTCGGCCTTGCCTCGGGGCGTTGCCCCTCATTATTATTGGTTGATGGGGGTTTCACCCCCGTGCTCGCGCACTCCCCCTCCTACGCTAAAGCTCCGGGCGCGCGGTCGCGCTTGCCTCAAGGCCTACGGCCTATCGGATTGGAGCTTGGTTCGAGAAGGGGGGAGTGTGGGGCTTTTCTTTGTTGATTGATGGGGGTTTCACCCCCGTGCTCGCGCGTTCCCCCTACCTCGCATAAGCTCGGGCGCGCAGTCGCGCTTGCCTCGGGGCGGTGCCCCTCATTATTATTGGTTGATGGGGGTTTCACCCCCGTGCTCGCGCACTCCCCCTCCTACGCTAAAGCTCCGGGCGCGCGGTCGCGCTTGCCTCAAGGCCTACGGCCTATCGGATTGGAGTCTTATTTGGGAAGGTAAGAACGTAGGGCCTTTAGTCCTACCCGGAAAGGACACAGTAACCGAAGCCCCGCAGGGTCTGAGGCAAGGCCAAGGGGCCGCCCGAGCTTATGCGAGGTAAGGGGGGAAGCGCGCGAGCGCGGGGGGATTCCCCCCCATCAAATTAAAAAAATGAAAAGCCCCAATCTCCACCCCTACAACATAATACTCCAATCCGAAGCCCCGCAGGGTCTGAGGCAAGGCCAAGGGGCCGCCCGAGCTTATGCGAGGTGGGGGGAGTGCGCGAGCACGGGGGTGGAACCCCCATCAATCAATAATGAAGGCCCGCAGGGCCTGAGAGGAGTACGGGGGATTCCCCCCATCAAATCAAAAAAATAAAAAGCTCCAAATCCTATATTTGCTCTTTATTCTTTACTTTTTTATCTTTTGCCAATTCTTTGCTTTCTGTTTTTAATGGGCGGGCCACTGGGCAGACATCCTGTACAAAGCCATTTAAAGTATTTATCAGATTATCTTCTACCATATGATAATGAATATATTGGCCTTTTTTATTGCCGACTATCAGGCCAGCATTCTCTAAGATACTGAGATGCTTTGATACTGATGGTTTCGAAATGTCAAATCTATTGGCAATTTCACCGGCAGTCATATCCGCTGAAGATAAATAAGCCAGAATTTTACGCCTTACAGTGGATGAAAGGGCTTGAAATACTTTTTCCATGTGCTTCTCATAAATAATAATTAGTTACTTGACTAATTACCTAAATAGGTATAATTCATTAATTAGCTTATTAGCTAATAGATAAATTAACATGAAATAGGAGAGAACACAATGATGATCTACACGTACGTAAGTTATATATTGATAAGTCTGCTTGTTACTTTCTGGGTTGGACGTACTCTTAATAAAAATGGCAGAGTTTTCTTAGTTGAGAATTTTGGTGGGAATGAGGAACTGGCAGATTCAATTAATCATCTACTTTTAGTGGGTTTTTATCTTGTGAATATTGGATTTGTTTCATTGGCTTTGCGGTATGGTAGAAAGCCAGTTGATGCTGTTTCTGCTATAGAATTTTTAAGCACCAAGATTGGTCTGGTAATATTGGTTCTTGGATTTATGCATTTCTTTAACATGCGTATGTTGACCCGGTTCCAGCAATCAAGTTTTTTTAAGGCTTTCCAACCAAAACGTGCTGAGGGTTAAATTTCAGGAAATGTTGATTAAAGGGTAGTAAGGGCTACCTTTTAATCCGAAGCCCTAATCTCCGCCCTCACAACATAACACTCCAATCCGAAGCCCCATTGGGGCTGAGGCAAGACCAAGGGGCCGCCCGAGCTTATGCGAGGCGAGGGGGGCAGCGCGCGAGCGCGGGGGGATTCCCCCCATCAAACCAAAAAATGAAAAGCCCCACACTCCACCCCTACAACATAACACTCCAATCCGAAGACCATAATGGTCTGAGGCAAGGCCAAGCGGCCGCCCGAGCTTATGCGAGGTAAGGGGGGCAGCGCGCGAGCGCGGGGGGATTCCCCCCCATCAAACTAAAGATGAAAAGCCCCACACTCCGCCCTAACAACATAACACTCCAATCCGAAGCCCAAAGGGCTGAGGCAAGGCCGACTGGCCGCCCGAGCTTATGCGAGGCGAGGGGGGCAGCGCGCGAGCGCGGGGGGATTCCCCCCATCAAATTAAAAAAAATTTATGCGAAAAAAGTTTAAAAAAATGGGCTAAACTTACCCTGTAATTGAATTTTTTTGTCAATAGACTTGAAAATGTCACGTTTTCAGCCTAAAAAGAAGTTAAATCAGGGGTTGGTTACAGGTTTCATTATGTTGAAAAGTTAATTTGACATCCCGATTTAACCGTAAGACGATAATATAAAAGTTTAGGAAGGACGGAAAATGAGTACGGGAACAGTGAAATGGTTTAATCCTGCGAAGGGTTTCGGATTTATTCAACCTGATGATGGTGGAAATGACGTGTTTGTTCATATTTCTGCGGTTCATGAAGCAGGTCTTGACGGGCTGGATGAGGGACAAAAAGTTTCTTATGAAATGCAGGAAGGCCGCAATGGTCGTGCAGCAGCAGGTGATTTGAAAGCCGTATAAATCGGGATTTATTCCGATGAGTATTGAATGAGATTTTAAAATGCGGCGAGCTTGTCTCACCGCATTTTGCGTTGGGAATTGTTTTTTTAATATTATGTAATATTCAAAAAACCCAGCAGGTTATCAAGATTGCGGTTCAGATTTCGAACGGCAATACCATTTTCTTTTGCATGACAAAGCAAAGTCCCGGGAATTTCCACTGCCTTTTCTTTCAAAAGCTCTCCCGCCTGTGTCAGGCTGATCAGGACAGATCTTTCATCATTTATATTACGGATCCGGTTGACATATCCTTTGGTTTCGAGGCGCTTGAGCAGTGGGCTAAGGGTGCCACTGTCCAAAGTTAGCCGTTCTCCCAACTGGCGGATAGAAATATTTTTATCCTGCCAGAGCACCAGCAATACAAGATATTGCGGATAGGTCAGATCCAATTCATCCAGCATCGGTTTATAGAGTTTGATTATGGCCTTGGAGGCCGCATATAACCTGAAACAGAGCTGATTATCCAGATGAAGGAAATGTTCATTTTCGGGTGAGGCGATATTCATGAGGACACGCTGTCGGGCAATAATTTTTCGATGGCCCCTTCGAGTTTTTCAGGTTTGGTGGCGGTGGCAAAACGTTCAATATGTGATCCATCGGCGCTGACCAGGAATTTGGTGAAATTCCACTTTATTTTTTGAGAACCGAGCAGGCCGGGGGCCTCTTTTTTGAGGTATTTATAAAGCGGCGCCATATTGTCGCCATTCACATCAATTTTCTGAAAAATCGGGAAAGACACCCCGTAATTCACCTGACAGAAACTTTCAATCTCTTCCTGAGTGCCGGGGTCCTGCTGTTTGAACTGGTTGCAGGGGAAACCCAAAACCACAAGGCCCTGATCTTTATATTTCTGATAAAGTTTTTCCAGACCTTCAAACTGCGGCGTGAAGCCGCATTTGCTGGCGGTATTGACGATCAGCAAAACCTTGCCTTTATAACCCTCTAGTGTGGTGGATGACCCATCTTTGCCCGCGAGGGGCAGCGTATAAATTTCTGACATGTGAATCCCTATTATATTATATGCAATTTAATTGCGCACAATGTAATAGGGATAAACTCTCAGGTCAATAATTTAGAAAAAGGGGGGGGTAAACGGAGACTGAAATGGAAAAATTCTGACCTGGTCGTATAAGACCAAGCCAGAATCTGAAAGAAGGTTTAATCTTTTTTGCAGGACGAATTGTTATTCGTCAATGTGGAATGAATGGTCATCCAGCCTGCGACCTGTAAGATTAACAGCATATTCTTATGATCGGCTTCAACCCCTTTGAGGATGAAGGCGCTTGCAATCATGATGGCAGCCCATATCAATGCATTGATGATGACCGGCCCTGGGCGTTTGAATTTAAACATTATATTCTCCTATTTGGTTTCGTGTGAGGGGTTAAGATTTTCATTTTTCTCAAGTGAGAAAATTTCCTCCACAGGCACACCGAAACAATTGGCGATTTTCAGGGCGATTATGGTGGAGGGCACAAATCGTCCGACTTCAATGGTACTGATGGTTTTGCGGCTGACCCCGATGCGTTCTGCCAGATCAGCCTGACTGAAACGATGTTCGGCGCGGAAAACCCGAATACGGTTTTTTAATTGTCCGGCCATTATGCGTCTCCTCCCTCAAAATCATCTTCGACCAGATCATCGTCATCGTCCCTTATCAGGAGGTAGAAGGTGATACTGAAGACCCCGAGGCTGAGGGCCATGATAATGTTAATGAAGAAATCAGCAGGCAAGTCATTGCCATAAAGCGGAACAAGGAATTTCAGTATAAGCAGGGAAATAAATGTAAAGCTGAAGCCATAGACACAGGCCTGTTTAAACATTTCCGCGATATAACCTTCGCTTTCCTGACAATATTCCTTCCGGGATATTCTCATTCTGATAAAGCTGAAAAAAGCTGGAAAGACAATGACAAGAACAATCAGCCTTAAGGCCAATTTGACATTTTCCAAATAAGAGCCGCTTTCCTCACTGCTGACAATTATGGCGGCAGATAAAGCATAAGAGGCTGCGAGCAGGAATAGACCAGCGGCTGTTTTCTGGATTAAATTGTCTGCAATCTGTGCCGGGGTCTTATCCGTGCTTTTTGAATTTTTATTATGATCATCCATCGTTTTATTCCACCGGTTTATTTTTGGCTATTTTGTCTTTTTAAGTCTATTAAACTCTCTTTAATAAGGGTTACACATTGTCTATTTAAAGTATCATTTTGTAACTCTAAGGTTACATATAGGGATGAATACTAGACGTGTCAAGGATAAAAGACAGACAGGAGAAATTGCGCCCGAACCAGTCGGGCGCTTAAGGACAGGGTCTATTCATTTCAAAAGGGGATTATTTTATTTTCAAATAGAAGGAAAGCGCGGGTCCACACCCCCGCTTTCGGGGAAGTGTCTTATTTCAGGGTTTTGAGGTAACGGCGTAACATATCTTCCGAGCTTTTCTTGCTCATGCCCGCCTGTTTGGCATAGGCAATGACCTCATCAAGGGGCATTTTATGATCCCGGTAGAAATGAGAAGCAAGCCAGGTGGCGACCCGGTTGCTGCTGGAACAATGTAATAAAATCTTGCCGTCCTTTATGCTTTTGACCTTTTTCAGGATTTCCGTGACGGCGCTGTCCTGAATTTCCCCGTCCTTATCCAGCAGGGGAATGATGTGGTAGGTGAGGCCATTTTTCTCAACCAGAGATTTTTCATCAAATTCCATTTCCTCCGGCCCGCGAATATTGATCACGGTTGAGAAATTCTGCTTCTTCAGGGAAGCCAGGGTTTTGATGTCAGGCTGACCGCTCATATGGATATTATGAAAACGCGAAATAACCTCAAGATTGCCCAAAGGCGAGAGTTTTTCGATGTGAATGGTTTGATCATGATGGGTGTGGGGGTGGGATTCTTCTGCCTGCAGGCTATAGGATCCTAAAATAAAACACATAAGGAAGATGATCTTTTTTTGTAACATAAACATTTCTCTCTGATATTTCTATATAAATTGGTTATAGCATAAATTGCTTTGCTTTGATCAATTTGTATAGCCTTTACTTGATTGATCGTGGTAATAAACTTGTAACATGTATTAGTATTTTAGGGAGAATATCGGAAATGTCATTTGATTTGGATCACATAAAAAATGACCAATTGAAAAAATGGGTCGGGGAAGTAGCACGCCTTTGCCAGCCGGATCATATTCACTTATGTGATGGCTCACAGCAGGAATATGACAAATTATGCCAATTGCTGGTGGATCAGGATGTGTTTATCAGGTTGAACCCTGAACTGCGTCCGGGCAGTTTTCTGTGCCGCTCAGACCCCCGTGATGTTGCCCGTGCGGAAGACCGCACCTTCATTTGTTCTGAGGATGAAAAAGACGCCGGCCCCACCAATAACTGGCAGGAACCGGCAGTGATGAAAGATCGGTTGGGTGGTCTTTTTCAGGGCTGTATGAAGGGCCGTACCCTTTATGTCATTCCTTTCAGCATGGGGCCGTTGGGGTCTGATATTGCCCAGATTGGCGTACAGATTACCGATTCACCCTATGCGGTGGTTAATATGCGCATCATGGCGCGTATCGGAGACGCGGTTCTGGATGTATTGGGGCAAGGTGATTTTATCAAATGTCTGCATTCTGTTGGTTTCCCATTGGATGAAGGGCAGGCGGATGTGCCGTGGCCATGCGATGTGGACAATCGTTATATTGTTCACTTCCCGGAAAGTCTGGAAGTCTGGTCCTATGGCAGCGGTTATGGCGGCAATGCTTTGCTCGGTAAAAAATGTGTGGCGCTTCGAATTGCTTCTGTCATGGCGCGGAATGAAGGCTGGCTGGCAGAACATATGCTGATTGTGGGGGTCGAATCGCCGGAAGGGGATAAAACCTATATCGCTGGCGCCTTCCCGAGTGCGTGCGGAAAAACCAATCTGGCCATGCTGATTCCTCCCGCAGGATATGAAGGCTGGAAAATCTGGACGGTGGGCGATGATATTGCCTGGATCAAGCCGGGCGCGGATGGAAAGCTCCATGCCATTAACCCCGAAGCCGGTTTTTTTGGTGTGGCACCGGGCACATCCATGAAATCAAATCCCGCCGCCATGCAATCCATGCAGGAAAACAGCATTTTCACCAATGTGGCCCTCACCGATGAGGGGGATGTATGGTGGGAAGACATGACCGATGAGGCCCCGGCCCATTTGGTTGACTGGCTGGGCAATGACTGGACACCGGATTGTGGCCGTAATGCGGCCCATCCCAATGCCCGTTTTACTGCCCCTGCGTCGCAATGCCCAAGCATTGATCCCGCATGGGAAGATCCCAAGGGTGTGCCCATTGATGCCTTTATCTTTGGTGGCCGCCTGAGTACAACCTTCCCGCTGGTCTATCAGGGCCTGAGCTGGGAACATGGGGTTTATATGGCCGCAACAGTGGGCTCGGAAGCCACCGCTGCGGCGGATAATCAGGCGGGCATACGCCGTGATCCCATGGCTATGCTGCCCTTTTGCGGTTATCACATGGGGGATTATTGGAACCACTGGCTGTCCATGAAAGACAAAGTCACCAATCCTCCGGCAATTTTCCGGGTGAACTGGTTCCGTAAAGATGAAAATGGCAAATTTATGTGGCCCGGTTTTGGTCAGAATATGCGGGTATTGCAATGGATTACCGAACGGGTTCAGGGCAAGGTTGAAGGACATGATACGCCCTTTGGCAAAAGCCCCCTCTATGAAGATTTAAATTGGTCCGGTCTTGATTTTGATACGGATAAATTTAACAGTCTGATGGAATTTGATCTGGAAAACAGCCTGCGCGAAGTGGAAGATGTGCAGAATTTATATGGGCCATTAGGCGCTCAATTGCCGGATGAGATGATCCGCCAGAGAGAGTTGGCCCATAGCAGACTGAAAGAAAAATAAGAAGTTAACGTTTTAAACCTGTAAGGGGCAGAGGATATCCACCTCTGCCCCTTATTTCATTTATTCCAGTATTTCATTTATTCCAGTATTTCATTTATTCCAGGGCTTCAAAAGTGTCACTCTGCGTATTCAGAGCCAGAATTCTGCCGCTGGAAAGCTCGAAATACCAGCCATGCAGCGTAAGCGCCCCCTGATCTTCCAATGATTTCACATAACTGAAACTGCGCATATTCTGGAGGCTGAGGCGAATAACCTCTTCTTCCAATTTGCGCTGGAGGATGTCTTCTGATGCATCCGGATTTTCTGCAAGAATTTTATCCCGCGAGGCACGGGCGATATTCATCCACGGATGAATAAACTTCATATCATCACTTTTGTCGATATTTCCCTGACGCAATGCCTTGACCCCGCCGCACAGGGCATGACCCATGACGATGATATGTTTTACCTTCAGATGTTTGACGGCAAATTCCAGAGCTGCACTGGTGCCATGATGTTCCCCGTCGGGATTATAAGGCGGCATCAGATTGGCCACATTGCGAACCGAAAAAAGCGATCCGGGGGCGGCCTGTGTGATCATGACCGGATCCACCCGGCTGTCGCAGCACGAAACCATCATCACTTCAGGATTCTGTCCCTGACTGACCAGTTTGTCATAAAGCGGTTTATCCTGAATATAGCGGCCCTGATGGAAAGCCCGATATCCTTCTATGAGTTGACTTATTTTCATTATAATCCTGTTTGAAAAATTAGTGTTTTCAGGTGAAATTCCGTACTCTCTTATACCCTATGACAGGCTCTTTAGACAACAGTAACCGGCATCATCTTTATATTAGAAAAATCTTGTTTAGCTTTTTTTAATAAGACGGTGATAGTCTGAGGATTGTATCGGCAAAGTCATTTAATATTAAGGATGAAGATTCGGATTGTGGAATTTGAAAAAATGAATATGATATTCATATCAGAGATTGGTACGCACCGCTCACCAATATTGTTTAGGGGACAATATGGAATATGGTAAGACAGATTTCCTCTCGGATTTTACTGCTGAGGATCTCAATCATGTAATGCACAAAGAATTATTTGAATACTGGAATCAGATCCGGGGCAGTAAAATGATGCCGCCGCGATCGGATTTCAAACCGATGGATATTCATAAAATTTTGCCCGAAGCTTTGCTGGTGGATGTTTATGAAGCACCCCGGCGCTACAGATTTCGCTTAATGGGCAGCAGTTTCGAAGATATTGTCGGTTATAAACCCACCGGGGACTGGATCGATGAATATCCGGATACAGAAGAAGTGATCCGCCGCTTTGACTGGCTGGTGGAAAACAAAAAACCTTATTTTACAGTCAGCCGCCTGCCCTGGGGGGAGAATAAGGATTATGAATATTATTCCGCGCTGGCGGTGCCCTTTTCCAGTGACGGCCAAAATGTGGATAAGATTATCTCTTCCAATTTCTGTTATTAAGTCCCGAATCCGGGGCCTTTCTCTTTAAATTTTCCAAATCCTTGCATGATGAGCGGCTTTTTGTCACACTGGCCCAAAGCAATCATTCAAAGTGAGGGAGTAGGGAATGAAAAAAGTCATTCATGGAATTATTTTAGGTATTTTACTCGTCTTTCCAGGCCAGATCGGCATGGCGAAAGAGGCCGAGGCAGCCAAAAAACAGGCCGCGAAAATACCCAAGGCAGAATCCTTTGTTTCGCAGCATAGCGGAAAATTTAACGGCACGATGGTGAAATATACGGTCAGCGCCGGGGATACACATTTAAAAAATGACAAGGGTGAGGCGGTGGCCAACATCTTTTCCGTGGCCTATACCAAGGATGGGGTCAAAGACAGCGCCAGCAGACCACTGACATTTTTCTTTAACGGCGGGCCGGGATCAGCGTCCTTATGGCTGCATATGGGGGTCTTTGGCCCCAAACGGGTTGATGTGCCCAGTGATGCCATTAATGCCGGCGCGGCGCCATATTCTGTGATTGATAATCCGCTCAGCCTGCTGGATGTGACGGATCTGGTCTTTATTGATCCGGTGGGAACGGGCTTTTCCAAAGTGATCGGCAAGGGTGACACCAAGGATTTTTGGGGCATTAACGAAGATGCCCGTTCCGTGGCCGACTTTATCCGCCGTTATGTGAGTGAGCATAAACGCTGGAATTCTCCGAAATATGTGGGCGGAGAAAGTTATGGCACCACCCGAACCGCGGCTTTGGTCAAGGAACTTCAGGAAGGCTATAACAGCATGGCCCTGAATGGGGTCATTCTGGTATCCTCCATTCTGGATTTCCAAACCACCCGTTTTGCCAGTGGCAATCATATGCCTTATGTGATTTACCTGCCCACCTATGCCGCCACCGCCTGGTATCATGGCAAGGTGGATAAAACGGGCACCAGTCTGGAAGCATTTCTGGATGAAGCCCGCGACTTTGCCACGGGCGAATATGCCGCGGCTCTGTTTAAGGGTAACCGCATTACAGCGGAAGAAGAAGGCAGAGTTCTGGAAAAATTGCACCGTTTCAGCGGTCTCAGCAAAAAATACCTCAAGCAGACCCGTTTGAAGATTAACAATATGCGTTTTATGAAAGAACTCTTGCGTGATGAAGGCAAAGTGGTTGGCCGTCTCGACAGTCGTTTTGTGGGTGTGGAAGAAGATGACGCGGGCGAGCGCTTTGAAGCGGACCCTTCCGGTTATGGCATCAGTGCGGCCTATACGGCGGCTGTGAATGATTATCTTACCCGCGACCTGAAGGTGAAGCGTGAAGACCGCTATGAAGTTTTGAGCTTCAAGCCGGGCCGCAAATGGAATTGGAAGACGGAAAGAACCCGTTCCGGTTCTTTCCCGGCTCTGGGACGTTATGTGTCAAAAGGCCAGCGTCAGAATAAAGACCTCAGGGTCTATGTGGCTAATGGTTATTATGACATGGCAACCCCCTTCTTTGGCACGGAATGGTCAATGGCCCAACATGGCATGGACAGCAATCGTGTGACCATGACCTATTATGAGGCCGGTCATATGATGTATCTGCATCATCCTTCCCTGGATAAAATTGCCAAAACAGTGCGTCAGTTCATTCTGGACGGAAACAAATAAACCATAACAAAAAGGAACAAACAGATGCGTAAATTTCTGTTGATGATGAGTGTGATGGGGGCCAGTTTTATGGGTGTTTCGACACAAAATAGTCTGGCCGAAGAAAAATGGCCGCTCAGTGGCAAGGGCGACCGCAATGTGGGGGCGAATTTTGCCACCCGGTCTCAGGTCATTGCCACGCATGGCATGGCCGCTACCAGTATTCCACTGGCGACACAGGTGGCGCTGGATATTCTCAAAGCCGGGGGCAGTGCCGCCGACGCGGCCATTGCCGCCAATGCGGCGCTGGGTCTGATGGAACCCACAGGCAATGGTATCGGTGGTGATATTTTTGCCATTGTCTGGGATCCGAAAACGGAAAAGCTTTATGGTCTCAATGGATCAGGGCGTTCCCCCAAGGCCATGCAATATGATGACCTGGCGGCGGAACTTAAAAAAAGAGGCCGGGAAGATATTCCGCCTTATGGTTCTTTGCCTGTGTCTGTGCCGGGAACGGTGGATGGCTGGTTTGAACTGCATAAAAAATTCGGCAAGCTGAAAATGTCTGAAAATCTGGCCCCGGCCATTTCTTATGCCCGTGAAGGTTTTCCCCTCACCCAGTTGATTGCCCATTATATGAAAGTGGCGGGTAATCGTTTCCTCGCCCCGGATGCCGGGGTGGAAGAAACAAAAAATTTCCTCAGCACCTATTATCCGAATGGTAATGCACCCGTGGAAGGCCAGGTGTTTAAAAACCCTGATCTGGCCGATACGCTGGAAAAAATTGCCAAGGGGGGTCGCGATGTTTTTTATGAGGGGCATATTGCCGATGTGATGGATGCCTATATGAAGCGAATCGGCGGCTATTTGCGCAAAGAAGATTTTGTCAGCCATACAAGCACCTGGGTTGAACCGCAAAGTGTGAATTACCGGGGCTATGATGTGTTTGAACTGCCGCCCAACGGTCAGGGTATCGCCGCCTTGCAACAGCTCAATATCCTGGAAGGGTATGACCTGAAAGCCATGGGCCATAACAGCGCGGATTATCTGCATGTTCATACGGAAGCGAAAAAACTGGCCTTTGAAGACAGGGCGCGTTTTTATGCGGACCCGGATTTTTACAAAGCGCCGATAGAACATCTTCTGTCCAAGGAATATGCGTCTGAGCGGCGCCGGATGATTCGTATGGATAAAGTCCTGAAAAAAGTAAAATATCCGGACCCCGATGTGCTGAAAGACGGTGATACCATCTATATGACCGTGGCCGATAAGGACGGCATGATGGTGTCTTTGATTCAGAGCAATTACCGGGGCATGGGTTCAGGGCTGGTGCCCGATGGTCTTGGTTTTATGCTTCAGGATCGCGGTCAGCTTTTTGCCATGAAAAAAGGCCATCCCAATGTGTATGCGCCGGGTAAAAGGCCCTTCCATACCATTATTCCCGCTTTTGTGATGAAGGATGGCAAGCCGCTCATGAGCTTTGGCCTGATGGGCGGGGGCATGCAGCCTCAGGGCCATGCCCAGATCATCACCAATATCATTGATTTTGGTATGAATGTTCAGGAAGCCGGTGATGTGGCCCGCTATCGTCATGATGGCTCCAGCCAGCCCACAGGCGCTGTGATGACGGATGGGGGTGTGCTTAATCTGGAAAGCGGTGTATTGCCGGATGTGGTGAAAGACCTGATCGCCCGGGGCCATAAAGCACGTTATCACCAGGGTGGTTATGGCGGTTATCAGATGATCTATTGGGATGAAAAACAAGGGGTCTATAAAGGCGCATCGGAAATGCGCAAAGATGGCCAGGCTGCCGGATACTGATTCGGCGGATAATTCTTCTCATTAAATAAAAAAGGCTGCCCGTTTGGACAGCCTTTTTTTTATTCTTTTATTCAGTGTAATTACTGAATGCGCCATGTGAGCGGCAGAACAAAACTCAGTTGCGTTTCTGAAAGACTTGCTGGCGGTGTCGGCAGCGGGTTCAGACGTTCCATCAGTTTTGGAACCGCATTGTCAAGAATGTCATTTCCGGTGGATTGTGTCATTTCAAAGCCGGTGATGGCACCGGTACGGTCAATGCTCACTTTTACCTTTGCTTTGCCTTCAATTTCCTTACGCATGGCCGCGCGGGGATAGGTTTGTTTCTTGGCAATCAGTTTACCAACACTTTTCTGCCAGCTTTTCAGATCTTCCGCACTGGCGGTCTGTGCTGTGAACAGGGGGGCTGCCATGATACAAACGGCAGTGGCAACTTTGATAAGATTTTTAATGATACGCATTTCGAACATATTCCTCTCAATATGATTAAACTAATTTATTAACGATGATTAGGGTTAAATTCCCTTGTTTTTCTCATAAAATTATTTCTAACGAGCATTGGTAAAAGGAATCTTAATAGATAAATCTTTAAATAAATTAGTTTGTTAGAACGTAGAAAGGCCAAAAAAAAGCCGGGTCAAAAATGACCCGGCAGTCTCAAAATATAGGGAGGTTTCAAATGTCTGGGAGACAATGAAACAATGTTGTAATCCATCAGGGAGGAAGAGATTACAACAGGACTAAAATTCTTGGGAGGAGATCTTAGTCAATTGATGCCTCAGCATCTGAAAGAAGATATAGGAATATTCGCATCATTTGACTAGCGTTAAAAGTGCAAGGCTGCTATGCGGTGGATGCATGGCATGGATAGTTCTTATGCATTTCCCACATTGGCGGATAATTTGGTGATGTCAACACCAAGTTTGGCCATGGCCCGGGGCCACTTCAGGAACAGGTCAGTCCTGAAAACCAGTTCATCATCGGCTTCGATACTGAGCCAGCTGTTGCCCTGCAACTCTTCGTCCAGCTGTTTGCTGCTCCATCCCGCATAACCCAAAGCCACCAGAAAATCCTTTGGCCCCTCATCACAGGCAATGGCCGATAAAATATCGATGGTGGCTGTGAGGGCGATGGTTTCGGATATGATCAGGGTGGATTCCTGCACATAGTCGGCGGAATGCAGAATAAAGCCCCGGCCCACTTCCACCGGCCCGCCTTCATGCATGATGATATCTTCAAGGCCCCGTTCAGAAGAGATCAGGTCATCAGAATCAAATTCAACATCCAATTGTTCCAGGAGGGAAGGAAAGTCAATATTCGCACAGGGTCTGTTAATAATAAGCCCCATGGCCCCTTCTTCGTTATGGGTACAGATATAGATGACACAGCGCTCAAAACGGGGGTCTGTCATGCCAGGCATTGCCAGAAGCAGCTGCCCTTCGAGATATCCTTCCTTGCTCACGTAAACAATTTTCCTTTTGTTTTCGGGGGCCGCCCAAATAATGAATAGCCAATGGTTAAGCGACAGTTGTTTCATCAAGTCTACTATAGGTGGTGTTTATTTGTAAACGGGCATTTTTCACGAATATGTCAGCTTTATTCACTTTATTATCCAGTGCAGAAGTCTATGATGGGGCCATGAAAAAACGCTTAAGAATATTTGCATTATTCATCCTGCTTTTATGTGGTAGCGGTGAATTGGCGGTGGCACAAACGGCCTCTTCCTGGATTATGGACCCTTATACCCGCTCGCGGCTTATTGTGGGCAATTTTGATTCAGAAAAGAAAATTCTTCATTTGGGCTGGCAGGTCATTTTGAAAGAGGGTTGGAAAACCTATTGGCGTTCGCCCGGGGATGCGGGATTGCCGCCGCGCTGGAACTGGGGCACATCGCCTGAAAATATCAAAAGCATCAAGGTGGACTGGCCCGCGCCGGAACGTATGCATATTTTCAATATGGATACCTTCATATATCATGATGAGGTGATTTTGCCCATCCGGCTGGAACTGGCCGATGCCACACGTCCCCTTGATATATCGCTCGATCTGGAATTTATGATATGTCAGGATGTATGTATTCCGCTGGAAGCGCATTATGAATTGAATATTCCGGATGTGGGGCAAATGAAAGCTTCTTTCTTTCAGGCCGCCCTCCTGCAAAAATATCAGCAGAAAGTGCCCGCCCTGACCGCAGATAAGAAGGTCAGGCTCTCTGTGACGGAGCTTGAAAAAAAATCATTCCTGCGCATTGGGCTGAGCAAAGAAGAGGCTGGGCTGAAAGATATTATTATTGAAGGGCCGGAAGGTTATGCCTTTGGGAAAATCACCGCCATCAAAGACAAGAAAGGTCGGGAGCGGCAGGGCCAGTATATGGTGGCAATTTATTCGGATCAGCGTGCCAAAGAAATTAAGGGTCGCACACTCACCCTGACCCTGATCCCTGAAAATGGCCCGGCTATTGAGATAGAGGCAGGGGTAGAGGATTAGGGCCTGAGCTTGGGGTCTGTTGAAGGGGAACAGAGAAAAGAACAGAATAATGAAAAAAATAGCGGGAAACTAACATGTCGAAGGAAATGACCATTCTGGTCACATTAGTCGTTTACAAGGTCGTTTTGATACTGATTGGCTTTTGGGCCCAGCGCCGAACCCATGATAATACGGATTTTTTCATTGGCGGGCGCACATTGGGCCCGTTTGTGGCCTCCATCTCTTATGCGGCCTCTTCCGCATCGGCCTGGTCAATCCTCAGCCTGAGTGCGGCGGCTTATGCTTTTGGCATATCAACCGTCTGGATGTTTGTGGGGCTGATTCTGGGGCATGGTTTTTCCTGGTTCTGGGTGGCGCCGCGTCTGCAAAAGGCGGCGGCAGAGAAAATCCTTGTGACCGTTACCGACTTTCTGGCGCTGGAGGGCAGCACAACCACCAAAAGAAATATCCGCTATTTTGCCGCCGCTGTGGTCACCTTCTGTTTTGTCTTTTATGTGGCGACCCAGTTTATGGGCGCGGGCAAGGCCTTTGCCAGCAGTTTTGATATGTCGGTTTCTTCCAGCATCATTCTGGGCGGCACCATTGTCCTGATCTATACCCTGCTGGGAGGTTTCTGGGCCGTGAGCCTCACCGATACATTGCAAGGTCTGTTGATGTTGATTGCGGCCATCTTATTGCCTGTCATGGCCCTGATTGAAGTGGGGGGCATTGAGGGCTTCTGGCAGGGGCTGAAGGCGGTTTCCAGCGCGGAACAACTCTCCCTCTCTGGCCCCAACAGCGGATTGATGGCGGTGGGTTTCATCGTGGGCACCATGTCCATGGGGCTGGGGGCATTGGGCCAACCCCATCTTCTGACCCGTTTCATGTCGCTGAAGGATGAAAAATCTGTGAAACTGGCCCAGAAGCTGGCCTTATTCTGGTTTGTGGTGGTGCTCGGCAATATGGTGGTTCTGGGACTATGTGGTAAAATTCTGGTCTCCGGGCCGCTGGAAGACAATGAGCAGCTCTTTTTTATCCTGACCGACAGTTTATTGCCGACGATTTTGGGCTCAATCCTGCTGGCGGCGGTGTTAAGTGCCATCATGTCCACCGCTGACAGCCAGCTTCTGGTGAGTGCATCCGCCATTGCCCATGATATTATGGGCGAACCGAATGAGGGGGAAAGCCGCCTGTGGGTTTCACGGCTGGTGATTAGCATCCTTTGTGTGGTGTCGGTAATGGTGGCAATTTACCTGCCGTCGGATATTTTCTCCAGGGTCATGTTTGCCTGGGGGGCCTTGGGGGCCGCTTTTGGCCCGGTGGTGGTTTTGCGTCTGGCCGGTGTGCACCTGAATCCAAACTTCATTCTACCCGCCATGATGATCGGGGTCTTTATGGCAATTTATTTCTACCTTCAGCCCAATGCCATTGGCGATATCGAAGAAAGACTGTTGCCGTTTGCAAGCGCCTTTGCCGTATTGCTGCTGAGCCGGATACGCCCGAAAGCCGCACTGCAAGAATAGGGGGTTAAGGAATAGGGTGTAATGGAGGGTGGATTAAGAATATTCAAGTCCACTTCCCATAAAGAAGGCGATGTATTAGGGTGGAGAGGTTCATTATTCAATTCAATTAAAGGGGATAAACATGCTTTTTGGATATAGTATTTTCGGCATTGCCGTATTGATTATTGGCATATTTCTGGTCATGGCCAGTGTCAAGGTTGTGGCGCAGGGTTTTGAATATACGGTGCAGCGTTTTGGGCGATATACCAAAAATCTTGCCCCCGGCCTTCATCTGATCATTCCGGTAATTGACCGTATCGGTTCCAGAGTGAATATGCAGGAACAGGTGCTGGATATTCCCTCTCAGGAAGTGATCACCAAGGATAATGCCATGGTGCGTGCTGACGGTGTGGTCTTTTTTCAGGTGATTGACGCGGCCAAAGCCACCTATGAGGTGAATGACATGATTGTGGCGATCCTCAACCTGACCATGACCAATTTACGCACGGTGATGGGCTCGATGGATCTGGATGAGCTGTTGTCCATGCGCGATCAGATCAATGTGAAACTTCTGGATGTGGTGGATGATGCCACCCAGCCCTGGGGCATCAAGATCACCCGTATCGAAATTAAGGACATTGAACCGCCGCGGGATATTGTGGATGCGATGGCGCGGCAGATGAAAGCCGAACGCTTGAAACGTGCGGCCATTCTGGATGCGGAAGGCGAACGGGCCGGTGAAATTCTGCGCGCCGAAGGGGAAAAACAGGCGGCAATTTTGGAAGCGGAAGGCCGCCGGGAAGCCGCTTACCGTGATGCGGAGGCGCGTGAGAGAGAGGCCGAGGCCGAAGCCAAAGCCACCCAGATGGTGTCCGATGCCATTGCCAAGGGCGACCCACAGGCGATCAATTATTTTGTGGCCCAGAAATATGTGGAAACTTTGAGCGACTTTGCCCGCTCCCCCAATGAAAAACTGGTCTTTATGCCGCTGGAAGCCAGTGGTGTGATCGGGGCGCTGGGCGGCATGAGTGACATGTTGAAAAACATCAACAAGGATGTGAGCCAAAAAGCGTCCTCTTCGGTGCCAAACGCTGGAAATTAAGGAGATCAAAATGGAATTCTTCAATGATTTTGCCCTGAACCACTGGACCTGGTTTGTGATTGGTCTGATATTGGTGGGACTGGAAATTCTGGCCCCGGGGGTGGTTTTCCTCTGGATGGCCATTGCCAGTGCCATCGTGGGCGCCATTGTGTATTTTATACCGCAGATGGCGTGGGAAATGCAGTTTATTGTCTTTTCCGTTCTCAGCATCATCAGCGTGATTGCAGGCCGTCAATATCTGGCGAAAAATCCGCTGGAGACAGAAGATAATAATCTGAACAAACGCGGGGAACAATATATTGGGCAAATTCACAGTCTGGACCGGGATATGAAGAATGGTGAAAGCAAAATCCGCATCGGTGACAGCCTGTGGAAGGTGCGGGGCGATTTTGAGGCCACCGGGGGCGAGGCTGTGCGCATCACCGATACAGAAGGCACGGTCTTGATGGTGGAAAAGGAATAAAATGGCTGATCATAATATTAATATTCGGGCGGCCACACCAGAGGATACGGGATTGATTTTGGGTTTTATCCGCGCGCTGGCCCGTTATGAGAAAATGGAAGATGAAGTGATGGCGCAGGAAGAAGACCTGCGCATATCTCTCTTTGGTGAAAATCCCAAAGCCCATGTGGTCATTGGTGAACTGGACGGAAAACCTGCCGGTTTTGCCCTTTATTTTTACAATTATTCCACTTTTCTGGCCCGGCCGGGCCTCTATCTGGAAGACCTTTATGTGAATGAGGAAAGCCGGGGCAGCGGTTTGGGAAAAGCCCTGATCCTGCATTTGGCGGCACAGGCCCGCAAAGAAGGCTGCGGGCGCATGGAATGGTGGGTGCTGGACTGGAACACACCCAGTATCGATTTTTACAAGTCCCTCGGGGCCGTGGCCATGGATGAGTGGACGGTCTTCAGACTGGATCAAAAAGCTTTAGAGAAGCTCACTGATTAAAGGGATCAGTTCTGTTATTCGACAATATCTTTTTCAAAAGAAACCAGAAAATTAAAAACATCGTCGCTTTCTTTGGCCGCCACACCGAAATGATCCAGCGTTGCTGTTACATGGCTGAGAAAAACAGCCCAGTCTCTTTTATTAATGCCCATGCCCCGGTGGGCAGTTTTCATGTCACGTCCCATATATAAAACCGGGCCGCCGGCATTGGCACTGAAAAAATCTTTTAAAAATTGTAATTCCCGGTCGGTGGCATCCTGGGCTCTGTCCATCCAGAAACGACCAAGCTGCTGATCATTTTCCAGCCGGGACAAGAGATTTTCGCAGACGGCGGATATGCCGTCATAACCGCCCAGGCGGCTATAGAGGGTGGGGGCATTATGGGGTTGAATATCTTCGGGCATGACAGTTTCCTTATCAGAATTGAAGCTGACTATATTATAGCATGCTTATATAATCTTGATAAGGGAAATTTCCCCAGAGCCAGCCCTCAAGGCCCAGTCCCCTAGACCCTGCGAATTTTAAGCGTTCAGATTTTCATTATCCATCTGTACCAGCGCATCTTCGAGATAATCCGGCAACAGCGGGGTGCGCATCAGATAATCAGCAGTATGGTCATTGGCCGCATCACGTGCGCTGGAAAGGGCCGTCTCCCATTCATCATTTGAATAGGTGCCCCGACCAACCCATAAAAGGGCCACAAGTTCCGCCTGTTCCTCGTCATTGAGACCATCAATGGCGGCTTTTAAGGTCTGATAGCTGGTATTCATGGCGTGATCTTCGACCGGGGCATAATCCGCAAGCTCGGCAATATGAGCTTGCTCCACGTGCGGTGTCTCACTTTCTTCCGCCAGTTCATGCATGATGATCTCGGGGGAGGCCTCACCCATTTCACGGGCGATGGAAATAATATATTCTACGGTATCTCGGTTGAGGGCATTCATTTTTTTTCTCCACTAAAGCATCATATCACTATATGAAGAATGCGCCAAGGGGGGATGTGCATCCTTGATATAAGTCATGAAATGTCAGAAGGTGGCGCGGATGTTTCTGGAATTTCCACAGGTATTTTTACAAAAATTTCACAGGGTCGCCCGGCTTCCACGGCATATGTTTGTGCATGATTTCCTGAAAAAGCGCACTGTTCAGATGGTGGTTCAGCCAATTTTTAAGGTTATCATAGGGGCTGGCCTCAAACCAGCTGCGATCGACCCCGGCAAACTGACGGATGAAGGGGAAGATGGCCATATCCGCAAGGCCCATCCGCTCCCCCAGAAGAAAGGCATGATTGTTCAGTCTCTCATCCAGTTGTTTGAGAAATTTTTCCCCTTCGGCACGATATTCTTCAGCAGGCTGTTCCGGATGGCGGGAGGAATATTTATAACGATCAAGCGCAGCTTTAAACGGCCCGTCATTTTCTTTGATCAGAGGCAGGGCCTGATCCGATTTTTCCAGCCAATGATCCGGGTCATGTTGTGAAAGCGCCCAAAGCATGATGTCAAAACTTTCATCAAGCACCGTTCCATCTATAAGCTGAAGCACAGGAACGGTGGCTTTGGGTGACAGGGCCAGCATTTCTTCGGGTTTGTCCCTGAGCAGAATTTCCCGGATTTCACAGCATATTTCCCCGTAGCTTAGCGCCAGACGCGCCCGCATGGCATAGGGGCAGCGCCGAAAACTGTAAAGAACGGGCAGATCATTGTGGTTTTTATTTTCTTTCATGGCTTAAGGCATAATCAAATTGAGTGTATAAAACAAGAATAGATCACTGGAAATTGTGGAAAAAAAGGACTAGACTGTATTGCGAAGGGGATAAGAAATGGATGAAAATAATTCAGAAAATAACACAGGCAATAATACAGGTCTGGACAAAAGTTTAAAAGCGGCACTTTGTTATGCGGTTGGCTGGCTGACGGGTCTGGTCTTCCTGCTGATTGAAAAAGAGGATCAGGAAATACGCTTCCATGCCATGCAGTCGATCATTGTCTTTGGCGCGCTGAATCTGCTGGTGATTATCCTGGATGCGAGTCTGGTTGGCGATCCGCTTATTCCGTTGATTTCCCTGGCCTCTCTGGTGCTCTGGGTTCTGCTGATCATCAAGGCCTATCAGGGGGAACATTATAAGCTGCCTTATGCGGGGGATCTGGCGGAAAAATGGCTGCCCCAAATCAAACTCTAGAAGAATAAACTCCAAGAGCCTCAGACCGGGCGTTTCATCCATTTATGACGGATGCCGGCATCCATAAATTCTTCGCCATAAGCCTCAAAACCCAGTTTTTCATAAAAGCCGATGACCTGAACCTGGGCACCGAGAATGGCCGTATCCACATGGGCTTTGTTTTTTATTTCCTCAAGCACATGATCCATCAGTTTCTTGCCGATATTCAGTCCCCGGAAATCTTTTAAAACCGCCACCCGTTCTATTTTGGCCTGCTGATCCTGATAACGCAGGCGGCAGGTGGCAGCGGCTTTAGCATCCACCGATAAAAGATAATGGTCTGCAACCTTGTCATAGCTGTCCATTTCTTCTTCTTCGGGCACATTCTGTTCTTCAATAAAAACCAGCGTACGAATGTGGAAACATTTTTCCAGGTCATCGGCACTGGTGACTTTTTGTATGCTGATATCGCTCATAAAGGTTCCTTTTCCTGATCTGTCTTAAAGGCTGAAAGAAGCGATGGCAAGCAAGGAATTCTTCACACTTCTTGACATTATACTGTAGCTCTGATTCTCTATGCTAAAATTGATCAAGTGTGATGTGATGAAAAAGACTTTGTTTATTATATTGTTTCTGAGCTTTATTGGCGGCTGTTCCACCAGACCGCCGTCCAACATTAATGACAGTTGCAGCATTTTCCGGGAAAAAGGCAGCTGGTATAAGGCCGCTTTGGCGAGCAAGAAACGTTATGGCACCCCGATCCATGTGATGATGGCGATCCTGCATCAGGAATCAAGCTTTAAACATGACGCGAAGCCTGGAAAAAAATATATCCTATGGGTGATCCCCTGGGGGCGGAAATCTTCGGCTTTTGGTTATGCACAGGTGAAGGATGGCACCTGGGACTGGTACAGAAAATCCACGGGAAATCGGGGGGCAGACCGGGATGATTTTGCCGATGCCATCGACTTTGTCGGCTGGTATACCAATGTGAGCCAGCGCAGTCTGGGCATTTCCAAATGGGATGCGAACAAACAATATCTGGCTTATCATGAAGGTCATGGCGGTTATAAACGCAGGACCTATCATAAAAAACCCTGGCTGGTGAAGGTGGCGCAAAAAGTTGGCCGCAATGCCAAAAGATATGCGGCCCAGCTTAAAAAATGTGAAGGCAGCCTTGATAAAGGTTTTTCTCTCTGGCCGTTTTGAAAATGGCCGTTTTAAAAGCTTTTTTTACAGGAATTTTTAAAGGGTCGGCGGCTGGTCTGACCTGAGCCAGCCGGTGATGCTGTAGCGCCCGCCCACAGCATGTGGCACCACGTAGCTCACCGAATGTTTTTGGGGTACTTTAAGCAGATTCAGGGCATTAAAAGACGGGGTAAAGGCCTGCGAGACATTGTCTTCATCGTCAATAAACTGCAAAAGACCGCCCCAGTCCACCCGCCAGTTGGGGGTGAAGTTTAAAACCAGTGCCGCCAGCCGATCTTTGCCGCCCACATCATCACTATGATCGCTCAGAAAATGGCCGGGGCGATAAAGCGTGCATTGGCTGTCAATATGCTGGCCTTCATGGCCGCCGGTGACATTACGGACAAAAGACAGGAATTCTTCAGTATTTACAAAATCCAGCACCTTGTTGATAAAAAGATCCTGATTCAATTTCTGGGCACGGGCATCGGACAGGGAATAGGCATTATAGACATATTGAAAGCCAAACTGGGCCTTTTCATTTATGTGGGTTAGCAATAAATCCCTTTGGCTGTCCTGCATGGCCTTGACCTGTTCTTCATGCAGGGTATAACCTTTTTCACCATCATTAAAATTGGTCTGCCATGGCACCTCATTGACCAGAGTATCATAAATAATCTGGGCAGATTTACGGGTCAGAATATCCGCAATTTGTACCCGGCCCGTTTCCTGATAGATTTTGGCATATTTTTCCGGGTCGAGGTTTGGGTTAAGTTTGATTTTCTTCATGTCTTATTTCTCAAAACCAAAGTCATATTGGCGTTCCACCCGGCACACCCGGGTGATATAATTTTCATACCATATGTCGCGTCCGGATTGCTGGGCGGTTTTATGGGCGGCGACATTTTTCCAGTTCAGGATGCTTTCTTCATCGCGCCAGTAAGATATTGTGATGGCTTCCTTGTGGCTTCCTGCATGTTCCATGCCCAGATAACCGGGCTGTTCTGCCGCAAGTTTTTCCATGTCTTCAGCTGTTCTGGCATATGCCTCGTCATTGTCGGTGCGTTTTGATGTGAAGATCACCGCATAATAAGGCGGCTCTGGTAATGTACCCATGTCTTCCCCTTTTATTGAACCCCCCGGAACGAATTCCGGGGGGTAAATCTTATTGTACGGCGACAATGCCCCGGGACATCACAAAGGACGGACGGCGCAGGGTGGAAATATTTTCCAGAGGATTGCCCGTGGCAGCAATAATATCCGCCACTTTGCCCGCTTCCAGCGTGCCCACCTCATCAGAAATACCCAATAGGTCGGCGGCATTGACCGTGGCGGCGGCAAGAACGGCTTCTTCCGGCATGTCGGCCCCCACCATCAGTTCCAGTTCGCGGCCATTGATGCCATGTTTGCTCACACCGCTGTCGGTGCCAAAGGCGATCTTAACCCCGCCTTTATAGGCCCGGCGCAGCGAATCCTGAATGAGAGGCCCCACGGCTTTGGCCTTTTCTTCCACGGCGGGAATGAAATAACCCGGATGTTTTTCCGCCACTTCGGCCACGGTCACACCCGCAAGCACGGTCGGCACCAGATAAGCGCCGCTTTTTTTGAACAATTTAATGGTGGTTTTGTCAAGATAAGTACCATGTTCAATGCTGTCGACCCCGGCCCTGAGAGCCGCTTCGATTCCGCCTTTTCCGTGGGCGTGGGCCGCGACCTTACGTCCCATGGCATGGGCGGCTTCGATGATGGATTTCTGTTCCGCATCGGTAAATTGCTGCCCGGTGCCCGTGGCGGTTTTGCTAAGCACCCCGCCGGTGGCCACATATTTAATCATGTCGGCCCCATATTTGATTTGATCGCGCACGGCCTTGCGGCATTCATCCGCACTGTCACAGATGCCGCTATGGGTTTCGCTGAACACATGGGGGGCATACCCGTTGTCATCGCCATGGCCGCCCAGAGGGGATATGGTCTTGCCGCCGGCCACAATACGCGGGCCCATGACATAGCCTTTTTTAATGCCGTCGCGCAGGGCAAAAACCGCCTCACGCGGGCCGCCCACATTACGCACGGTGGTAAAACCGGCATTGAGAACCCGTCTGGCATATTGCACACCCTTCATGGCGTGGTCGGCTTCGGTCATGGTCACCGCCAGAAGACGGTCTTTGGAGCCGATTTCCATGGTGATATGGGTATGGCTGTCAATCATGCCGGGCATGACAAATTGATCTTTCAGGTCAATAAGGGTGGCTTTTGCGGCCCCTTCAACATCGGCGGCAGCCACATAACCGGCCCGGATTCCCATGATGATGCCGTCTTTGATGATGATGCTTTGTTCACTGGCCGGGGCCTTGCGGGCATCACTCATCAACGTACCGGCGTGTATGATGCTCCATTTTTCTGTGGATTTGGCCCAGCTGTTGGTCACGGACATGACCATCGCCAGACCGGCAAGGCCCGACATCGCCCATATTTTTTTATATCCTGATTTACGCATATACTTTTCCCTGTTTTGGTTTGGTCTATATTTTCACAAATGAGATTAGCATTTTTCTACATTTTGTATAGGTCTATTTCCTGGCACCAAAACCCGCCCCGCCGGGGGTTTCGATGACAAAGACATCGCCTTTATTCATCTGCGTTTCCTGTGCGGATGAAAGAATTTCTTCATGGCCATGCCTGCGGATTACTTTGTTGAGGCCCACTTTGCCGTCTTCAGCCCCCTTCAGGCCGGGCGGGGCAATCCGCCGGTGATTGGAAATAATCGCGGCCTGCATGGCATGCTGGAAACGAATATGACGGATGGTGCCGTCCCCACCCCTGTGTTCGCCCCTGCCACCGCTGTTTTTGCGAATGGCGAATTTTTCCAGCAGTACCGGATAGCGCCATTCCAATACTTCAGGATCGGTAAGCCGGCTGTTGGTCATATGGGACTGGATGGCACTGGCGCCGTCGCCGCTGGCGCTGGCCCCCATGCCACCGGCGATGGTTTCATAATATTGAAATTCATCATCACCAAAGGTAAAATTATTCATGCTGCCCTGCGCGGCCCCCATGACACCCAGTGCCAGAAAGAGCGCATTAACCACCGCCTGAGACGTTTCCACATTACCCGCCACCACGGCCGCCGGATAGACGGGGCTGAGCATGGATTTTTCCGGTACAATGATTTCCACCGGTTTAAGGCAGCCCTCATTCAGGGGAATGTCGTCTTGCACCAGACAGCGGAATACATAAAGAACCGCCGCACGGCAGATGGAGAGGGGGGCATTGAAATTGCTGTCCTGCTGTGGGCTGCTGCCGGTGAAATCAACGGTGGCGCTTCTGGTTTTTGTGTTGATTTTAATATGGACTTTGATTTCGGCCCCATTATCAAGGGGGTAGGTATAATGACCATCTTTCAGCACATCAATCACCCGCCTGACGGCTTCTTCCGCATTATCCTGCACATGGCCCATATAGGCACTGACCACCGGCAGGGAAAATTCATCAATAATGCGGTCCAGCTCCCGGGCGCCTTTTTCATTGGCGGCAACCTGGGCCTTCATATCGGCAATATTCTGTTCCGGATTACGTGCGGGCCATTCGTCGTCCAGCAAATGTTTTTTCAAGGCCTGTTCCTGAAACTGGCCATTTCTGACCAGCTGGAAATTATCAAATAAAATGCCTTCTTCATGGATATTCTTCGACAGGGGCGGCATCGAACCGGGGGTGATACCGCCAATATCCGCATGATGCCCCCGGGTGGCCAGATAAAAGAGCGGTTCGCTGTGTCCGTTAAAACCAAAATAGGGTGTGATCACTGTTACATCCGGCAAGTGGGTGCCGCCATTATAAGGGTCATTCAGAGCATAAACATCCCCGGCTTTCATGACCCGGCCACGGGCGCGGATGACGGATTTTACACTGGCCCCCATGGAGCCCAGATGAACCGGCATATGCGGTGCATTGGCCACAAGATTACCTTTGTTGTCAAATAAGGCGCAGGAAAAGTCGAGCCTTTCTTTCATGTTGACACTATGGGCGACATTTTCCAGAACCGCCCCCATCTGTTCAGCAATCGACATGAAGAGATTGTTGAAAACTTCCAGCATAACCGGATCAGCTTCTGTGCCCATGGCTTTGAGGCGGTGGACTTCTTCCACCCGTTCCAGGATCAGGTTCCCGGCCCCGTCCAATTGCGCCTGCCAGCCCTTTTCCACCATATTGGTGCCATGATCCTCCAAAATCAGGGCCGGGCCGTTGATTTTGTCATGCGGGCTTAATTGATGGCGATGATAGACCGGGCGCAGGGACATTTCCCCTTCTGCATAAAGCGGGGTAAATGTCTCTTTTATGTCTTCGGAATTATAGTCTCTGACGGGTGTGGGGCGGGCCTTGTCCCCGCCGCCGTAGGCTTCGACAACGGCAACCTCTACAATCAGCGGTTTGTTTGGCGGGGTAAAGCCGAATTGTCCCCGGTGTTGATGCTCAAACTCACCGCGCATGTGGGTCAGTGTATTAAAAGGAATTTGCAGGATCGTATCACTGCCGGCGTATTTAATATGGAGTTTCTTATGGAACTGGATGTTTTTTACCTTCTGATCTTCCAGTTCTTTCCCGGCCTTGGCGCAAAGCCTGTTGATGATCCTGGCAAAACCATCCATATTTTGCTCACATAATTCCAGCTCAACCGTTTCTTCCCGCAGGGCGCTTAAATCAGCAAGGCCCATGCCATAGGCGGAAAGAACACCGGCATAAGGGTGGAGGAAGATCCGCTTCATGCCGATGCGGTCGGCCACTTTGCAGGCATGCTGCCCCCCCGCGCCGCCAAAGCTGACCAGTGTATAATGGCTGACATCATATCCGCGCTGGGTGGAGATTTTCTTGATGGCGGTGGCCATATTTTCCACGGCTATGGTCAGGAAACCTTCAGCAATTTCTTCCAGACTTCTCTTTTCAGTGCTTTTGGTCTTCTCGGTTCTGTTGGCATTAATTCGGCGGGCAATGGCGCTAAATTTTTCCCGGACCACATCATAATCCAGGGCCTGATCGGCATGGGGGCCAAACACATGGGGGAAATATTCCCCATTGAGGCGGCCAAGCAGAACATTACAGTCCGTAACCGTAAGCGGGCCACCGCGACGATAAGAGGCCGGGCCGGGATTGGCTCCGGCACTTTCGGGGCCGACCCGGAAGCGGCCATCTTCAAAATTGATCAGCGATCCACCACCGGCGGCCACCGTGTGAATATGCATCATCGGCACCCGCATGCGCACCCCGGCCACTTCGGTTTCAAAACGGCGTTCATACTCGCCATTATAATGGGTCACATCGGTGGAGGTGCCGCCCATGTCAAAGCCGATAATTTTATCATAACCCGACAGGCTGGCCGCCTTGACCGCGCCGACGATACCGCCTGCGGGGCCGGACAGGATGGCATCCTTGCCCTGGAAATAATCCGCATGGGTGAGGCCGCCGCTGGACTGCATAAAATAAAGCGGAATGTCCTGAAGGGCGTTTTGCACCCGGTTGATATAACGCCTTAAAATGGGGCTGAGATAGGCATCCACCACACTGGTATCGCCGCGTCCGACCAGTTTCATGAGCGGGCTGACCTGATGGCTCATGGAAATTTGTTTAAAACCCGCGTCCCGGGCTGCGGCCCCCAGCAGTTTTTCATGATCCGAATAACGATAACCATGCATGCAGACAATGGCCACGGATTCTATGCCCGCTTCAACACATTGGATCAGTTGGGTTTTGACCTGTTCAATGTCCGGGGCTTTCAGGATGTTGCCCTGGGCATCTATGCGTTCATCCACCTCGATAACTTTTTCATACAGGGTTTCGGGGCGTTTCACATTCAGGGCAAAAAGGTCGGGCCTGTTTTGATAACCAATATGCAGGGCATCCCCGAAGCCCTTTGTGATCAGAAGCAGCGTGCGTTCGCCCTTTCTTTCCAGCAGGGCATTGGTGGCCACGGTGGTGCCCATTTTTACAGAAGCGACCAATTGGGCCGGGATAACTTCGTCCGGCCCCAGTTCCAGAAAATCACGGATGGCTTTCAAGGCCGCATCTTCATATTGTTCCGGATTTTCCGAGAGCAGCTTATGGGTGAGGATATGTCCCTGCGGATCACGCGCCACAATATCGGTGAAGGTGCCGCCCCGATCGATCCAGAAATCCCATTTTTTGTCGTTGTGCATTAAACTGACCATCTCTTTTACGCAATACTACACTTACGGCTTAGCATAAGCACTGCCGAAAAAATAGAGGGCAGAGGGCGAAAAAATAGAGGGCAGAGGGTTTCTTGAATATTTTATCTGCTCGGGCCCCTCTCTTATGCTTAAGCAGGGATGAGACCCTTTTTCAGAAGATAGTTGTTATAATGCAAGTCGGTTTTGACCATATCATCAAATAAGATACTGTTGCAGAAAGCCAAAAGATTTTCTCCGGCTTTCAGAGCTGATTTTTTCTCTTCCAACTTTTTCAACATATTCTGATGGTGATTTTTATGGGATTCATAATCGGGATAGCGGGATTCTTTCATATGATTTTCTTCATGAAGAAAATGTTCGGCCAGACATTTGATGAAATGTTCAAAGCAGCCGCATTGGCTCAGGTCATGGGCGTGATCCTGTTGCCAGCAATAATTGATAATGTCGAAGATATTCTGGTGATCCTGATCGATGGACGGGATTCCTGAATGCCAGGAATCGGGGACTTTAGCGAGATGGTTCATGAAAAATACTCTGATACTCTTAAAAAATTCATGGAAAACACATGACGTGAATTAACCCGAAGCGGAATAAAAATCGTTGATCTAAATCAAAAGGCTTATTTTTTTATATCATTGTAAGTGACAGGGGGGCGCGAAGCGATTATTCAGGGGGATAGGTTTTTCGCAAAAGAGCAGGAAATAATTCTATGTCAATTTGGAGTACAATTATCGGCGGCGCGGCAGGCATGGCCATGGGCGGGCCGATCGGGGCGATCCTCGGGGCGATGGCGGGCCATTATGTGGGCAAACAGGCCAAAGGCAAGGTCGGCGGGGAAGCCACGGAAAGGGCGAGCTTCACCATTGGTGTTATTGTACTCAGTGCCAAAATGGCCAAGGCGGATGGTCAGGTGAGTCGGGATGAAATCAATGTCTTCAGGCAAGCCTTTCAGGTGCCGCCGTCCGAGGTGAAAAATGTAGGCCGGATTTTTGACATGGCCAAAAAAGAGGCCACAGGTTATGAAGCTTATGCCCGTCAACTGGCATCCATGTTTCACAACAGGCCGGCGGTATTGGAAGAATTGCTCAGCATTTTATTCTATATCGCCAATGCGGATGGTGTGATCCATCCGGCAGAAAAGAAATTTCTGGAAGATGTGGCGCTGATTTTTAATTTCAGCCCTGATACTTTTGAACGCATTAAAGAAGAAGTTCTGGGTTCTGCAGAAAGTGATCCTTATACCATCCTGGGGGCCAGGGCGGATATGAGCGACAAGGAAATCAAGTCCTTGTACCGCAAATTGATCAAGGAACATCACCCGGACAGGCTGGTGGCCGAAGGGGTGCCGGAAGAATTTATCAAAGTGGCCACGGAAAAACTGGCGCATATCAATACAGCCTATGACAAGATAGCCAAAATGCGGGGCATAAAGTGATCATTCAATTTTGGGGTGGCCGGTAAATGCCCGCATCACATCTAAGTCTGGCTTTGGTGATCGCTCTGGTCTGGGCGGTGAATTTTGTGGTGATGAAAGTCGGCCTTGAACAATTGAGCCCGTTTTTATTTATCACCATGCGGTTTTTACTGGCCGGTCTGCTTTTGTCGCCATGGCTGAAAGTGGTCAAGGGGCGGATGGCGCATCTTTTCCTGATCGGGCTTTGCCTGGGCGGGCTTCATTTCGCCGTGGCCATTATGGCGATACATTTGGCAGAGCAGGTTTCCACACTGGTGATTATTGTCCAGCTTCATGTGCCGTTCACCCTTATTATGGCCCATTATTTCTTAAAGGAAAGGCTCAGCTATTGGCGTGTGGGCGGTGTGGTATTGGCATTTTTCGGGGTTATGATCATTGCCTTGGATCCGGCGATACTGGATGAACGTATTGCCATTATTCTGATGTTATTTGCGACGGCCTTATATGCGACCGGGGCGATTCTGACCCGTAGTCTGAAAGATGTGAGCATCCTGACCACACAGGCGTGGACTGCGGTATCGGGCCTGCCGCTGATTATTGGTCTGACCCTGTTTTTTGAACCCGATCCGATTTCACAGTTGAATATTATGGATTTAAAAGGCTGGGGTATGGTTGCCTATGCCGCGATCCTGTCGTCCATCGTGGGTTATGGCGGCATGAATTTCCTGTTGAAACGTCATCCGGTAACATTGATTGCCCCGATGATGTTATGTGTACCGGTATTTTCAACGGTGGCCGCTATGGTGTTCCTTGATGAAGTGATCACCACGCGTTTTCTGATCGGGGCCTTTATCACCATGAGCGGTCTGGGCCTGATTCATTTCCGGGACTGGTGGCGAAAACGCCGGGTGGTGAAAGAATTATTGCCCTGAGTTATACTCTTGTCCTGAGTTAAAGGGGCAAAAAGGCCGGTTTATCCTTCCGGCTTAAGGCTGTCGCTGCTGTGGCGGGCATTTTGCTGATCCGGTAAAAGACCTTCAGGCAATTGTTTCAGGGTTGCCTCTGTATTGGGGCCGGCGATGCCATGTTCAAATAAAATATCATCATTGCCGGAACAGCCGCCAAGAAGACCCAGAGCCGGAACCATCCCCAAAATAAATAAAGTCTTTTTCATTTTTATCATAAAGTTATCCTTAAAATAGGATTGCATGTTGGGGGCAATGTGCCTCAAATCCATCACAGAAGCAAGGCATTAGAACCGGGGATGGGCAAAGAAAGCCATAAAGACACAGTTTAATTAAACCTCGTCGCGTTGATTAGAAGTTTGTCAATAAATTTATATTACAATGGAAATCATAAAATGGACAAAGGAAAATCGGGGCATTTGATATGGCCAAAGCGGCAATGGAATTAAAGTCTGAAAGAATTGACAATATTCGGCAAAGTCTGAGCTGTCTGCGCAATTACAAACGGCGCACAGTTGTCTGGCCTGCGACGCTTTTTGTGGGCCCTTATGAATTTAAACCGACCCTTTATGATATTTCCCTCAGCGGGTTGCGCCTGAAACTGGATCTGCCTTTGGCCAATGGGGCTGACGTGATGGTGCGTATTAAAAACAGTTCGAAGCTGGAAGCCAGAGTGGCGTGGCATGCCGCAGGTTTTATGGGGCTTTCCTTTAAAGATGATGCGGGAAATGTTCAGGAAATTCTCGGTGATATTGCCGCCGGTCTTGATTAAATTGACATCCTTGGCACCATTTTTATTCTTTGCTGGTTTTTTCAGCGTCTCACACTATATTAGCCTTATCCAGATGGCCGGATAGCTGCTGCTGCTTCTTTATGGAGGCAGGAGAGGAAAGTCCGGGCACCACGGAAGAGCGGTGCCGGCTAATGGCCGGCGAAGGTGACTTCAGGGAAAGTGCCACAGAAAGCAAACCGCCTTGCCATCAGAGATGGTGGAAAGGTAAGGGTGAAAGGGTGCGGTAAGAGCGCACCGCTTTTCTGGTAACAGAAAAGGCAGGGTAAACCCCACCGGGTGCAAAATCGAATAGGAACGGCGCGCCGGCCCTTGGGCTGGCAACTCTTCTTTCGGAGTGTTGTTCGGGTTGATTGCAGGAGGATGTTGGCAACAATATCCCTAGATGAATGGCTATCTATCCTTGTGGTTCGCCACAAGGGGGACAAAACCCGGCTTACAGGCCATCTGGATTTATTCTTTATTGTGCCACTGTATAATCCACCGGCATCAGGGTGGCCATGGCAGTGGCGATATGCTTTTCCTGGTTTTTGGTATTCTTCTGGTCATTGGTGCTCTTCTGGTCTTTGGTATTCTTCTGGTCATTGGTAATGGCATATACATCCGCGCTGCACACTGTCTGACGCTTTCCGGCGCGAATGACGTTGGCTCTTACAATAAAATGATCCGCTTTGGCCGGGGCGAGGAAATTCAGCTTATATTCCTGTGTCACCAGATCCCCCGTCACTGAACCACCGGCCACAGCACATGCACAATCCGCCAGCGCCCCGATGACACCGCCATGGATAAAACCGTGATGCTGGGTCAGTTTTTTATCATAAGGAATAGACAGTTGCACCGATCCGCGCTCAAGCGTGTCGATTTTTAAATTTAGCAATGTCATGAAGGGCTGAAGTTTTAAAATATTTTCCACATGATGGCGTATTTTTTCCATGGGGATCTGCGGTGTTGGCTGTGGGGTCATTTTGCTTTATCTCTTTCCTGAAATATACTAGAATCAAATTCTAGAATAATATTCTAGATTACAGAGAGTCAAGGTTGAAGAATATGGATGTGAAAAATAAAAGGCATGAAACATCGCGCCATAACCGTCAGAAAATAATTTCTGCGGCTTTGGAAATCTTTATCAAAGACGGGTTCGAAGGGGCCAGGATTGAAGATATATGTCTTGCTTCCGGGGCGAGCGTGGGCAGCATATATCATTATTTTGGCGATAAGGCGGGCTTGGCCGAGTCGGTCTATTTGAAGGCGCTGGAAGAATATCTCAAGCCTTTATATGCCGCCCTTCAGCATGATGTGGCTTCGCGTGAATTTATCAGCATCATTGTTCAACATCATCTGACCTGGGTTCGGGATAACCAAAAATGGGCCAGAATATTATTTCCAATCCTGCGGTCCGGGCGCACAGAAAAATTTGAGGCCAAGATCGCAGCCCTTAATAAAAAATATCTCGGTCGGTCCTTTGACCTGTTGGATCAATATGCCAAAGCCGGAGAAATCAAGACGTTACCCCGTTATCTCTACGCCCCTCTGATCATGGGTCCGTGTCAGGAACTGGCGCGTCAGTTTCTGGAAAATCGGAGAAATATGATTTCGCCGGATGCGGGTGCTTTACTGAGTGAAGTTATCTGGCAGGGCCTTAGGGCAGAAAGATAATTTTATACACTTCAAATTTGTATATAAAAATATTCTACATTAATCATTGAAAATTGATTATTTGTGCATTATGTGAAAAAACTGTACAAAGCCGCATAATTACGGCAAGAAAACATTATGTGATCAGGAAAGCCCGCGAAAAAGTTTATTTTTAAGGCAGATAAATCAATCAGGGCGGCAAAAGATCGAGAAATAAGGTAAGGAATTTAGCATGAACAGGCAAGTGAAGTCTCCTGTTGCGCAAGGTGGGGCGATAGAATTGGACTCAGTGGTCGTACGGTTTGCAGGCGATTCCGGAGACGGTATGCAGCTAACGGGCAGCCAGTTTTCTGTGGCCACCGCGCTGGAAGGCAGTGACCTGTCCACATTTCCCGATTTTCCTGCTGAAATTCGCGCCCCTGTTGGCACCACGTTTGGCGTATCGGCTTTCCAGATCAATTTCGGTTCGGTGGAAGTGTCCACCGCCGGGGATGAGCCGGATGTGCTGGTGGCGATGAACCCGGCGGCGCTCAAGGTGAATCTCAAAGGTCTCAGGGATGGCGGTCTGATTATCCTCGACCAGTCTGTCTTTACGGAAAAAAACCTTAAAAAAGCAGGTTATGATCATAATCCGCTGGAAGATGACAGTCTGGCCCATTTTCAGGTGGAAAAGCTTGATATCACCAAAATGACGGTGGAAGCGGTCAAGGAATTTGGTCTGGGCAACAAGGATAGTCTGCGTTGTAAGAATATGTGGACATTGGGCCTGCTGCTTTGGATGTTTGGCCGCAAGCGTCAGCCGATACTCGACTGGCTTGAAGCAAAGTTTGCCAAACTGCCGGATATAGCCAAAGCCAATATGGCGGCCTTGAATGCGGGCCATGCTTTTGGTGAAACCGCGGAACTGTCCACCAATCTGCGGCAATATCATATCAGCAAATTTGAAGAAGAGGCGGGGGAATACCGCACTGTGAATGGCAACCAGTCTCTGGCCTGGGGGCTGCTTGCGGGATCACAATTGGCGGAATTGCAACTGGTCTTGGGATCATACCCCATTACCCCGGCATCGCCTCTGCTGCATATTCTGTCGGGACTGAAAGAATTTGATGTAACCACCTTTCAGGCCGAAGACGAGATTGCCGCCATTTGCGGGGCGATCGGGGCTTCTTTTGCCGGTGGCCTTGGACTGACCACAAGTTCAGGACCGGGCATTGCCCTGAAAACGGAAGCATTGGGGCTGGCCATCAGCACCGAATTGCCGCTGATCGTGATTGACATTCAGCGTGCCGGTCCTTCCACCGGCCTGCCCACCAAAACCGAACAATCCGATCTGTTCCAGGCGGTGTGGGGACGCAATGGGGACGCGCCCATTGTGGTTCTGGCCACATCCAATTCAACGGATTGTTTTGAGGTGGGCATTGAAGCCGTACGGCTGGCGACAAAATATATGACCCCGGTGATGGTCTTGTCCGATGGTTATATTGCCAATGCGTCCGAGCCATGGAAAATTCCTGACCTGAATGACTATGCGCCATTCCCGGCCAAATTCCATCAGGAAACAGAGGGTTTTCATCCCTTCCTGCGTGATCCTGATACGCTGGCGCGGGTCTGGGCAAAGCCCGGAACCGAAGGTCTGATGCACCGCATTGGCGGTATTGAGAAAGATTATGACAGCGGCCATATTTCCTATGATGCGGATAATCATCAGAAGATGACGAATGTGCGTCGCGATAAAATTCTGGGTATTGCCAAAGACATCCCGTTGCAGGATGTTTCACAGGGTGCTGCAGAGGGAAAATTGGCGGTGGTGGGCTGGGGTTCCACTTATGGTGCAATCCATCAGGGGGTGAAAAAGGCCCGGGCGGAAGGTCTGGACGTGTCACATATCCATCTGCGTCATATCTGGCCGCTGCCACAAAATCTGGAAGAATTGCTCAAGGGGTATGACAAGGTGATTGTGGCGGAAATGAACAATGGCCAGCTCGACACTTTGCTGCGCAGCCAATATCTGCTGCCGACGGTGGGGCTGACCAAAGTCACCGGCCAACCCTTTAAGATTTCCGAAATACTGGACGCGATCCACACCAATCTGGGAGATGATCAATGAATGAACAGGCTGTTGTGAAGAAAATGTCGCCCAAGGATTTTGAAACCGATCAGGAAGTGCGCTGGTGCCCCGGCTGTGGTGATTACGCGATCCTGAAGGGGGTTCAGATGGCGCTGGCCAATACGGGTGCCACACCGGAAAATACGGTTTTTGTTTCCGGCATCGGCTGTTCGTCCCGTTTTCCTTATTATATTTCCACTTATGGTTTTCATACCATTCATGGCCGCGCCCCGGCCTTCGCCACCGGGGTCAAGATCACCAATCCCGACCTTGATGTGTGGCTGGTGACTGGTGATGGGGACGGGCTCAGCATTGGCGGCAATCATATGCTGCATGTGCTCCGGCGTAATGTGGATATGCAGATCATGCTGTTCAACAATGAAATTTACGGCCTGACCAAGGGGCAATATTCGCCCACGTCCAAACCGGGCCTGAAAACGCCGTCCACTCCCATGGGATCTGTGGACCGGCCTTTGTCCCCCTGTGCCTTTGCCCTGGGGGCCGGGGCGCGTTTTATAGCCCGCGGTATTGATACATCCCTGAAAGAACTGCCCGTGACCCTGGCCCGGGCCAAGGATCATAAGGGGGCCTCTTTTGTGGAAATATTTCAGAATTGTATCGTTTATAACGACAAGGTTTTTGATGAATTCACCACCAAGAAAACCGCAAAAGACACCCAGCTTCATGTGAAGAATGGCGAGCGGATGATTTTTGGCAAGGAAGCCAATAAGGGCCTGCGTTTAAATGCCAAAAACCTGACACTGGAAGTGGTAACAATTGGCGAGAATGGCATAACCGAAGACGATATTCTGATCCATGATGAGACCAATCGCACCATGGCTTTGCTGCTGATTGATTTGGCAGCCCCGGAATTTCCGGTGGTTTGTGGTGTGATTTATTGCGATCCGGCGGAAAGTTATGACCATGCGGTGCACCGACAGCTGGATGCGGCCAAAAAACCGGGCAAGAAAGCCGATTTTAATGCTCTGCTGAGAAAAGGCCGCACCTGGATTGTGGAATGATATAAAGCCCCACTATCCCGTCCTGAAATAGATTGATGATGAGGCGCAAAACTTATTGCGCCTTTTTATTGCGGGCACGTGGATGCGGATAAATGTGAGTCTATTATTAACATTTGCTTAGGAAGCCTTGTTTATGATGTTTTGGGTTCAATGAAGGATCATAGATGATTTCAGCTGCTGCAGCACCCATATCCCCTGCTGTTCAATTTTCCCCCCGCCCTGAAAAAGAAGACAAGGCGGCTGAGGATAAACACGCTGTATCACCCCAGAAGAATATTCAAAACCCCCTTAGTGACGAAGAAAAAGCCCAGGTTGAAAAACTGAAAAAAAGGGATCAGGAAGTCCGCGCCCATGAACAGGCCCATAAAAATGCCGGTGGTCAATATGCGGGCAGTGCCAGCTATTCCTATCAGGTGGGCCCGGATGGTAAACGTTATGCGGTGGGTGGCGAAGTATCCATTGACATTGCCCCCATCGAAGGGGACCCGGACGCGACCATATCGAAAATGAACGTCATTATTTCAGCGGCTTTGGCTCCTGCAAAACCATCATCCCAGGATCGGCGGGTGGCGGCACAGGCCGCGGCCCAGCGCAATAAAGCGCAGGCGGAACCGGATAAAAATTCAGAAACGGACAATAAGCCAGAAACGAACAACAAGATAGAAACGAACAATAAGACAGAAGCGAATAATAATATTAGCCCCTCCCTTTCCCGGCAGGAAAAGGACACTTCATTCCCCGGCTTTGACCCCCGTGTTCAGGCCGCCCAAAATGCCTATAATATCTTTTCCGGCCCTGAACAGGGTCGTGAGAAAAATTCAGGCATTATCAATTTAATAAGCTAGCGATTTGCATCATTTCCGGGCAATTTTTTTATATTAATAAATTCTTATATGTTTGATCTTATTTTTTAAGAATGCGTAATGTAATTGATTTTAGTAAAAATTATTTTCTGGATTTCCCTGATGCATGTCATGGCTCTGTTTTACGCATAGACAGCATTTTCTGTAGAAATACCCCTCAAAAAAGGTCCGGTTTATCTGGTGGGATAAGCCATTTGGAACCTGTTTGACGGGACAGAAACGGATCCGTAAAATATTTGGTTGTTGAATGATAAAGCGTTTTTTCAGAAAAAAAGGATTAATCCTGCAGCTCTTCCTGCAGAGCCTGAAACTAAAGGTTATCTTATTTAGTCTGATGGTTCTTATGGGCCTGATTTTCCTGACTGTGCAATTTTATACGATCGGTCAATATTCCGCTTTCGTAAATCAGAAAAACAGTGATTATAAGGCGAATCTTGTTCAGGCTCTGGTGGATGAAAGGCTTTATATTCATCATTATGATGAGGTGAAGGAAAAAATGGAAAACCTCCTTCATGATTATCTTTTTCAGAAATACCTGCGTCAGGGTGATGCCCAGGTGATTAAGGATTTTCTCTCTACTTTTACGTCCTTTCAGGGGGGGCATGCGCATCAGCTGGACATTTTAAATATCATCATCCTCGATGCGGAGCAGAATATATTAATCAGCCTGAGGCCGATGAATGATTGGGATATAGACTTATCATCTTTGCGCGAAAACAAAAATATCCATACCGTTGAAGGGTCGGAAAATTTCAGCATATATGTTCAGAATAATCAGAAACAGCCCGTTCATATTTTAAGCATGCCCAACAGTGAAAATACGAATCTTGGCACGATGATTTTTATGACCTCCCCTTTGCAAAGCCTGACCGACCTGGGTCAGTTTATTCAGGCAGAAGTGGAATATCGCAATATTTCCGGCGAATTGCTGGATGAAAAATATTCATTCAGAAATTCCGCAATATCAGCGGAACCGGACTTTAAACCCCATCCGGAAATCCTTATTCCAATTTCCTTCAGGCAGGGTGAAATATTATTTAATGTGGTGGTCAGATTTGATGACCAGTCATTTATAGAACAGGAAGCTGATTTATATTCCCTGTCAATATTTGTGGCTCTATTGGGATTGTTTAGCGTTTGGCTGATCGCCTCTTATATGCTGCATGTGGGGATATTGAAGCGGATGAAGAGAATTTCCCGTGTGATGGCCAGCATCGTAAAAGGCAATGTGGATGTGAGAATCCCCCGCGCGCGGGATGACTTCCTTGGCGAGATCACCCAGCAGCTGGAAAAGGTCATTGCCTATCAGAAAGATAAAAACCGACTGGCCAATGAATTATCGGTGGCCAAAAGGAATGCAGAGGTGGCCAATATGGCAAAATCCGAATTTCTGGCCAATATGAGCCATGAGCTCAGAACACCCCTCAACGCCATTATCGGTTTTTCCGAGATTATGACCAGCAATATTCCAGGCATGAGGCAACAGGAAAAATTTCAGGAATATGCGCATGATATTCATAATAGCGGCAAACATTTGCTGACGATCATTAATGACATTCTGGACCTGTCCAAAGTGGAGGCCGGAAATATGGAACTGACAGAAAGCGATGTGGATATTTTTTCTCTGGTGGAAGAAGAATTGAAATTGATCAATATTCACGCCCGCAAGAAGAATATATCATTGGGGCGTGATATGCCGGAAATTCTGCCTTCTCTTTGGGCGGATGAACGTATTGTAAAGCAGATTTTGCTTAACCTATTGTCCAATGCGGTGAAATTCACACCGGAAAATGGCGAGATTATATTGAAGGTTGTCCGGGATGATAAGGAGGGGCTTATCATGTCAATTATGGACAATGGTGTCGGCATTGAAGAAGATAAGCTGGAAGACGTGCAAAAGCCTTTTCAACAGGTTGACGGGTCTTTTTCCAGGGAATTTGAAGGGACGGGGCTTGGCCTGGCTCTGGTTAAGGCCTTTATGGAACTGCATGGCGGTTTTATGCAGCTTGAAAGTGTTTGGGGCCAGGGTACGACAGTGTCTCTGACCTTTCCGCAAAGCCGGATTAATAATGACTTGCCTCTAAAAAACGAGGATGATCATGCCCCTCTGGAGCAACGGGCTTAGGGGCTGAAGGCCCTGATTTCAAATGACGTTAATCTGAAAACCCAAAGTTTGCCATACTATCTTGCCACACTATGATGTGATCAGAGGTTTTGATGCTTAAAGCGCCTTGTTCAGGACCTTTTTCTGCTGATGTAATATATAGCTGATCACAGACCTGAGTTTGGCGGGTTTTATGGGTTTGTGTAACAGCGTATGCCCGCTTTCCTGCGCCTGGATCAGGCGATCTTTTGCCGTGTCGCCGGTGATGATGACGGCGGGAATGGAAAGTTTATAATAATCATTGATGGCCTTGATGGCATCGGCGCCGGTGTGATTTCCTTTAAGCCTGAAATCGGCAATGATTAAGTCGGGAATAAAATCATGGGTCTTTAAATATTTGAGAGCCTCAAATTCATCCTCGAAAGAGGCGGTTTCATAACCCCATTGTTCGATCAGGCCGGACATGCTTTCCAGGATTTCGGCATCGTCATCAATCAGGATGATGTTTTTGGTCTGATGTGTGGGGCTGGGTGTATCCTGAGGGGTGTTTTTATATTCAATAATATGGCTGATGGGCTGTTCTGACAGGGGAATGGTCAGGTAAATAGAGGTGCCTCTTCCGGGATTGGTGCGCATTTCAAGCTTATGGTCCAGCAGGTAACAAAGGCCTTTGACGACGGAAAGTCCCAGTCCCAGTCCTTTTTTACGATCACGTTCGGGGTTGGAAACCTGATAATATTCCGTAAAGACATCCTCCTGAAATTCTTCGGCAATGCCCACCCCGGTATCATGGATTTCAATTCTGATATTATTGCCCTTTTTACGGCAGCCCAGAAGAATTTTTCCCTGTCTCGTATATTGCCCCTGTCCCGTATATTGAATCGCATTGGTCAGAAGATTAGACAAAATCCGCCGAAGCATCTTATGGTCACTGTCAATAACCCAGCCGGATGTAAAACACTTAAAGATCAGGTCTTTATTTTCAGCAGCAGGGCTAAATTCTTTCTTTAAATCCATAAAGAGCCGGGCCAGGCTTAAAGCTTCGCGCTGCGGTTTGAAAATGCCGGCCTCAATTTTTGACAGGTCCAGCAGACCATCGAGCAGGGATTTAAGATTTTGCGAGGTTTTATTCACCTTGGCCAACAGCTCCAGATTTTCCTTGTCCCTGATTCTGGTTTTCAGAGCCGCAATAAAAAAGCCCATGGCGGTCAGGGGCTGGCGCAGATCATGACTGGCGGAGGCGAGGAATTTTGATTTGGCCTCATGGGCGGATACGGCCTTGTCGCGTTCTTTTTTCAGGTCTTTAATCAGATCCTCATTCTCGTAACGCAATTTGTAGGATTGCCTGAAATACCAATGGGTGACAAAGCTTAACACCAGATTGACCAGCAAGAAGAAGATGCAGAAAATGCCCGTATAATCATTCAGCTCATTACCAACGGAAAAATACCGGTATGCCAGACCGGCCATGACCGGAAAAGAAAAGGCAACATAACTTAAAATAACAGGAGAAAGCACAGGAAGTGCCGAGGTGGTAATGCCAAAGAGCAGAATTGAGATGAACTGCATGGTGGAGGGCGGGCCGAAATGAGAGAAATAAACACCCACAGTCCCCCACATAATGCCAGACCAGCCGGCGGCAAAAATGTGAATAAAAGCCCGCTGGTTGACGGAAAGTTCAAATCCCCTTTCCTCCATTGCAAAAATACCATAACGAATGACAGAAAAAATATTGGTCAGGATGAACCATAAAATTAACGTGTCATGGGGAATATGGGGCCATAATGATTTCACAACGAGTGCAGACAGCGCCAGAACAATAAAAAAAGCCGCCTTGAGCTGATTGGCGGATAAAGTGATCAGCGCATTCAAAATTCGTTGTCGTTTTTCTCTCTCGTGCAATTCTTCCCCCAATTTTCCCCTAAAGAGCCTGTTTGCGGACATTAAGGATAATTGATTTATGCTTATATGAAAATAGTCTAAATTGTCTATTTTATGCATAAAAGGACGTATTTTTTAGATATATTGATAAATTCCTGGCAATTCAGGGCAAAAATAAAGGATGGCTTAGAGAAAAAGCCACCCTTTAATATATTTATTTTAATTGATTCTCAGAGATGTTTATTGATGTTTTCAACCATCTTTTTGGCATCGGAAAAAAGCATCATGGTATTGTCACGGAAGAAAAGTTCATTCTGAACCCCTGCATAACCCGAGGCCATGCCGCGCTTGACAAAAAGTACCGTGCCCGCATTTTCCACATCAAGTACCGGCATGCCATAGATGGGGCTGGTTTTGTCGGTCTTGGCGGCGGGGTTGGTCACATCATTGGCACCAATGACAAAGGCCACGTCAGCCTGTGAAAACTGACTGTTAATGTCTTCCAGTTCAAACACCTCATCATAAGGCACACTGGCCTCCGCCAGCAAAACATTCATATGACCGGGCATGCGTCCGGCCACGGGATGGATAGCGTAGCTCACCTTGACCCCCTCTTCTTTCAGCATGTCTGACATTTCCCGGAGCGCGTGCTGGGCCTGGGCTACGGCCATGCCATATCCCGGTACGATAATGACGGAACCGGCATTTTTCATGATAAAGGCCGCATCTTCGGCAGAACCTTGTTTCACGGGGCGGGTTTCCACCTCACCACTGCCAGCCGCCACATCATCGGCACCAAAACCACCGAGGATCACACTGATGAAAGACCTGTTCATGGCCTTGCACATGATATAACTGAGGATCGCGCCGGAGGAACCCACCAGCGCCCCGGTCACAATCAGGGCATTATTCTGCAGGGTGAAACCGATGCCCGCTGCTGCCCAGCCGGAATAGCTGTTGAGCATGCTGACCACCACGGGCATGTCCGCGCCGCCAATGGGAATGATGATCAGGAAACCGATCAGAAAGCTCAGACCAATGATCCACCACATAAGCTCACCGCCACCGGAAGCCGCACCATTGCTCATGGCAAAGGCAATAATCAGGCCCACAATAGCAAGGCCGAGGGCCGCATTAATCATATGGCGCATGGGCAGCAGGATCGGCGCACCGGACATGTTGCCGTTCAGTTTGGCAAAGGCAATGACGGAGCCGGAAAAGGTAATGGCGCCAATGGCCGCACCAAGGCTCATCTCAACCCGGCTGGCGGCATAGATATTGCCCAGCAGGTCGGTAATGCCAAAACCCGATGGTTCAAGATAAGCCGCACAGGCCACCAGGACGGCCGCAAGCCCCACCAGGGAATGGAAAGCCGCCACCAGTTGCGGCATGGATGTCATGGGTATTTTCAGCGCCGTCATAATGCCGATACCGCCGCCTATGGCCACCGCAATGGCAATCCATTCATAAGAAACCACACTGGGATTTAAAAGGGTTGTTACGACGGCAATGGCCATGCCGACCATGCCATACATATTGCCTTTAAGAGAGCTTTCGGGGGAAGACAGGCCCCGCAAAGCCATGATGAATAAAACCCCGGCAATCAAATAGGCAAGCGCCGTAAGATCGGTAATATTTTGTTCTGTCATGATCGGCCCCTATTTCTTTTTCTTATACATGCCGAGCATGCGTTGGGTGACAGCAAAACCGCCAAAAATATTCACCGCCGCCAGACCGATGGCGATAATGCCCAAAATCTTGGCTATGCTCATATCCGCCGGGCCTGCCGCCACCAGCGCGCCGACAATAATCACAGAGGATATGGCGTTGGTTACCGCCATCAGGGGTGTATGCAGGGCCGGGGTTACACTCCAGACCACATAATATCCCACGAAGATGGCGAGAACAAACAGGCTTAATTGTGACAGGAAGGGGCTGACGGCCCCCGCCTGGGTGGCGGCATCCGCCATTTGTTGAAGTTTATCCATTTTAATTTTCTCCCTTGAGGCGCTCATGTACAATCGCACCATCTTTGGTCAATAAGGTTCCAGTGATAATTTCATCCTGCCAGTCAATGTTGAGGCTCTTCTTTTCCTCATCCATGAGCGGGGTGATAAAATTGAGCAGGTTTTTGGCATAAAGCGCACTGGCATCCGTGGCGACCCGGCTGGCCATATTAAGATGGCCCACAATTTTGACACCGTGGGCTTCGACGATTTCACCGGCTTTGGATAATTCACAATTACCACCGGCTTCCACCGCAAGGTCAATGATCACAGAGCCGGGTTTCATGGACTTCACCATGTCTTCGGTAATGAGAATGGGCGCCGCACGCCCGGGAATGAGCGCGGTTGTGATGGCAATATCCTGTTTTCCCAGCGTATCGGCGATCAGGACGGCCTGTTTCTTTTTATAGTCGTCGCTCATTTCCTTGGCGTAACCACCGGCGGTTTCCGCCTCTTTTGCTTCCTCGTCATCAACCATAACAAATTTAGCGCCCAGGCTTTCCACCTGTTCCTTGGTGGCCATGCGCACATCCGTGGCCGATACAACCGCCCCCAAACGACGCGCGGTGGCAATGGCCTGAAGACCGGCAACCCCCACGCCCATAATCATCACCTTGGCCGGGGCAACAGTGCCGGCGGCCGTCATCATCATGGGAAAAGCACGGTGAAATTCATGGGCTGCTTCCAGCACAGCCCGATAACCCGCAAGATTGGATTGGGAAGATAAGACATCCATGCTTTGGGCCCGGGTGATGCGGGGCATAAATTCCATGGCAAAACTGGTGATATTGCCTTTGGCGTAATCCTCGATCAAATCCCGATCCTCAAAGGGGGATAACATGGCCACCACAATTGCCCCCGATTTAATCAGGGACAATTCATCCACTTCGCCTTCATCTTTTTTCAAGGGGCGCTGGACTTTGAAAATCAGGTCGGCATTTTGATAGACATCAGGTGCATTTTCGGCAATTTGCGCCCCCGCGTCCAAATAATATTGGTCGGGGATATTACTTTTTGCACCCGCGTCTTTTTCCACCACCACATCAAAACCGAGGCTGGTCAGCTTTTTAACCGTGTCGGGGGTGGCAGCAACACGTCTTTCGTGGGCGCGTCTTTCTTTGGGTATGGCAAGTTTCATGAATGAAATTCCTTTTCAAAATACGGTCATTAAACAATCATACTACATTAAATATACTATGTTAACACTTTTATTAGAATAATTCTAAATTAAGAATATGCTCTACATTTCTTCCAGTTGATCGATAAAGTCACTGATCATATTAAGGCCTGCTGACCAGAAATCCGGATCAGAGGCATCAAGACCAAACGGCTTAAGTAACTCTTTATGTCGCAAACTACCCCCTGCACGCAACATATGAAAATATTTTTCTTGAAAACCTTCCGGTTTATTTTGATAAGTTGCATATAAGGAGTTGACCAGGCAATCGCCAAAAGCATAGGCATAAACATAAAAGGGCGAATGGATGAAATGGGGAATATAGCACCAGAAATTCTGATAGTCCTTATCGAAGGATATGGCATCACCCAGACTTTCGCCCTGAACATCCATCCAGATTTGGCCCAATTCTTCAGGGGAAAGTTCCCCTTGCGCACGGGCAGTATGCACCCTGACCTCAAAATCATAAAAGGCCACCTGACGCACCACAGTATTGAGCATGTCTTCCACCTTGGATGCGATCATGAGCCTGCGTTTATTTAAATCTTTTTCGCCAGACAGGAGCGAACGAAAGGTGAGCATCTCGCCAAAGACGCTGGCGGTTTCCGCCAGGGTCAGGGGGGTGTCACATAAAAGCTGTCCTTGCGGGGCTGCCAGGACCTGGTGGATGCCATGACCCAGTTCATGGGCCAAAGTCATCACGTCACGGCTTTTGCCCATATAATTAAGCAGCAGGTAGGGATGTGCTGATGGCACGGTGGGATGGGCAAAGGCCCCGGGGGACTTGCCTTCGCGTACCCCCACATCAATCCAGTCATTGTCAAAAAAGCGCTGACCAATGGCGGCCATTTCAGGGGAAAATTCTTCATAGGCCCTATGCACGACCTTCTGGGCTTCTTCCCAGGAATAGAGCTTGTCATCCGCGTCCGGCAGTGGGGCATTACGGTCCCACCAGGAAAGTGTGTCGCTGCCAAACCATTTTGCCTTGAGGCGATAATAGCGGTGAGAAAGTTTGGGATAGGCAGCCTTGACCGCGCTGACCAATGCTTCCACCACCGGTGCTTCCAACTGGTTGGACAGATGGCGCGAGGTGGTGCAGTCTTCATATTTGCGCCAGCGGTCTTCCACCTGTTTGTCTTTGGCCAGCGTATTGGTGATATGGCTGAACAGGCGGATATTTTCACCAAAGGTATGGGAAAGGCACTGGGCCGCGGCCTTGCGTTTGTCCCCATTGGCATCCGACATCAAATCAAGGGCCTGTTCAGTGCCGAGACTTTCAACGGCACCGGTTTCGGGATTGGTGTAGGAAAATTTCAAACCGGCCATGGTTTCATCAAACAGCCTGATCCAGGCCGATCTTCCGGTTACGGATTTATCCAGAAGGATTTCCTCCAGCGCCTCATCCAGCTGATGCGGCCGATATTGACGAATGGTGATCAGCCAGGGCCGGTAACGGCCAAATTCCGGGGAATCTTCACACCATTCTTCGATCTTATGATCCTCCAGCCGGTTGATCTCCAACGTGAAGAAGAGAAGAATGCTGTTGATGGCGGTCAATCTTTCCTGAGAGGACTGGTAAAATTTACTGATGGCGCTGTCGGTGACATTGCCCGCATGCAACAGACCGGCATAACTCATGATCCGGCCCATAATTTCTTCCATCTCTTCATATTCTTTGATGGCTGCCAGCATTTGCCTTGCCGAAAGTCCGGGCAGTTTCCCTTTATACTGATGGGCAAAATTTTCAGATAATTGAATGAGTTTCTGGTGATCCTTTTCCAGTGCCTCACAATCCATGGCGGTATAAAGGTCGCTCAAATCCCAACGGGGATGGGCAGAATTCTGGAGATTTGCTGTGTCGGGCATGTCATCTTTCTCTTTGAATTGATCCAAAATGGCACAAATACGCTTTATTTTTCAGATATTTTAACTTTTGTCCCGTATTGGAACAGGTAAAATAGATAGAGACCAAAAAATGATTGGCAAGTGGCAATGACAAAATTGTTATTAATCATAGGAAATGATGAAACCCAAAGCAAGGATCAGATCCAGTGGGAAAAGTTTAACAGGATTCTTCATACCGCCGGACATAATAGTATATTGATGAACGATGGCGGCGAAGCCCTTGATTTTGTTCTGAAAGATAACGCAGAAACGGTGGGTCTGGTGCTTCTTCATATGGATTTTCCGGATATGGAAGCCATGAGCATTCTGTCACAATTTCAGGAAAAATTTCCTGACCTGCCTGTTATTATTCTGACCGAAAAAGCCAGTGTCAACATGGCGGTGGAAGCCATGCGCGACGGGGCTTATGATTTTATGGTCAAGCCTGTGGATGAAAATCGCCTGATCAAGGCCATTGACAGGGCCTTGACCTGCCAGCGCCAAAAGACGCGCCAAAAGACAAACCAAAAGATAAGAGAAAACAAGGTCGGGCACGGAGGGCAGAATGATGATGGTTTTGCCGCGCTCATCGGGCAAAGTCCGATGATAAAAAATGCGGTGGCCATGGCCAAAAAAGCGGCCGCCAGCAATGTTCCAATATTGCTGGAGGGGGAAAGCGGGGTCGGCAAAGAGGTTTTTGCCCGTGCCATTCAACAAAGCAGTGATCGCAGGAACCGCCCTTTCATTGTGGTCAATTGTGGCGCTCTTCCGGTCAATCTTGTGGAATCTATATTGTTTGGTCATGAAAAGGGTGCCTTCACCGGGGCCACGGATCAACATGATGGTAAATTTCTTGAGGCCGATGGCGGCACATTATTTCTTGATGAGATCGGTGAATTGCCGCTAGATATACAGGTGAAATTGCTCAGAATTCTTCAGGAGGGGGAAGTGGAACCGGTGGGGGGGCGGCAATGCATAAAAGTGGATGTGCGTTTGATTTCAGCCACCAATAAAAACCTGCAGACACTGGTGAAAAAAGGGGAATTCCGGGAAGACCTTATGTATCGGCTTAATATTTTTCCCATTGAATTGCCGCCGCTGAGAAAGCGTCAGGAAGATGTGGCGCTGCTGGCAGAAAATTTTGTCAGAAAAATCTGTCTGGCGGAGGGGCTGGCTCCGAAAGAAATTTCTCCGGCGGCGATGTCCTTATTAATGTCCTATCGCTGGCCCGGCAATGTGCGACAATTGGAAAATACCATTTCCCGTGCGGTTATTCTCTCAGAAAGCCAGAGAATTGAGGTGGAGGACTTCCCCCAAATTCATCCGGGGCTTGAGAATTCGTCCCCGGCATTTGCCCTTGGGCCGGAAAATGGTGGTTCTGCTGGCACACCAATGTGGGCCATGACCACGCAGGATGGCCATATTCGCAGGATTTGCGATGTGGAGGCGGAAATGATCCATTTTTCCCTGAATAAATATGAAAGCTGCATGTCGGATATTGCCCGACGGCTGGGCATTGGCCGCTCAACCCTATACCGCAAAGTGGCGGAATATAAGCTTGGGGATGAGAGCGCTTCAGGTGACCCGAACAAGCCACCTGTCACTTAGGGTAAAGTCCCTGTTATCCGCGCAACATGCCCAAGGCGTGGGCGTAAAGATCGATCAGGGCTTCATATTCCTGCCGGTCACTGTCTTCCATTTTGCGCATTTTGATGATCTGGCGGATGATTTTCACATCAAAACCGCCGGATTTGGCTTCGGCATAAACATCCTTGATGTCGTCAGCCAGATTCTTTTTTTCTTCTTCCAGTCTTTCGATCCGTTCAATGAATGACAGCAAAACATCCTGTGCAATTCCACCTACATCTGTCATCTATTCGCTCCTCACTATAAAATAAAGCCGCACAATATCGGGGGCGGCTCTAATTGACAATATGAAATATCCGGCAATATGAAATATTTGAAAACAGGAAAGCCAGAAGAATTACATTTCCTTGTTTTTCTTCAGGCTTTCATCCATCAGACGCATTTGTTCGTCCGTGGCCGGGGTTTGATTTTTTTCCACCCAGTCCGCATATGGCATGCCGTAAATAATCTCTCGCGCCTGTTGTTTGTCCAGCTCGATGCCTTTTTCATCGGCTGCATCCTTATACCAGTTGGCCAGACAATTGCGGCAAAAGCCGGACAATATCATCAGGTCAATATTCTGTGCATCGGTGCGTTTTCCCAGATGGGACAACAGTCGGCGGAAGGCGGCGGCTTCGAGTTCGGTACGGGTCTGTTCGTCAATCTTGTCCATAAGCTTAGTCCTTATAATGTTTTTTTAATCTGATCGCAGGGTCACCGGCGATATTTTGCAGGTCTTCGGAAAAAATTCCGGTCCATTTAATAATATCATCCCGGCTTGCCACCAGATCCTGTCTGATTTCGATGGTCACATGGGGCGCGCCATGGCGGTGGCCATGCTGGTTCATGGTATAAAAAAGATCCCGCCCTGAATAGGGTTCATTATCACCCACATTAAATCCCCGCTCTGTAAGGCTTTTGATCAGGGCCTGCGCCAGCCTCGGGTCTTTGTTCCACAACATGCCCGCATGCCAGGGCCGCTCGAAACCGTTCATGCGCGGGGTGAAACTATGCATGCCACAGACCAGCGGCATATGGCTTCCTGTGACCTTGTCCCGGATCAATTCGTCACACCGGGCATGGAAAGGCCGATAAAAGCGCGCCCGGCGTTCTTCGACCTGTTCCTTCGACAGGTCTTGATTGCCGGGAATGGGAATATTGTCGCTGGTATGGGGGATCAGGGTTTTATGATCCTCTTCACGATTCGGATCAATCAACAGGCGGGAAAAATTGGCAATGATCGCCGGTGCATCCAGTTTTTGAGACAAGAGACGGGTCATATCCTCCATGCCAATGTCCCAGGCAATATGCTGGGTGAGAAAATCCGCCTCCAGCCCCAGATTGTCAAATTCTTCGGGAATATGATTGCTGGCATGTTCGCAGATAAAAATAATATCCGCCTTGCCCTCAGGATTGATCAGCTCATAGGCTGCGTCTTTGTTGTTCAGTTTTTCGTGTGGGTGCATTTTTCTTGAAATACTTCTTTGTCCTATGCCATGATCTTCTTTGTATAATCTAGGGTCTTTACGGGACAATTCAATATTATTCTATCATGAGGGAAATTTATGAGATTTTTTGGTTTTAAGTGTGATCTTCTGGCAGCCCTGGGGCTTGGTTTTTTATTGCTTCAGGCTGTGGTTTTTGAGGCTCGGGCCGCCAATCCGGCCTGTCAGGATGATTTCACCTGCCCTTCTTCCTGGGTGGGATTAAACAAGGGCGATAAAGACAAGGTCTTTAAATTTTCCGAGGATTATAAAAACTTTATCCATAAAGCCCGTACCGAGCTTTCTTTTGTGACGGAGGCGGTAAAAATCGCCCGCAAAGCCGGGTTTAAACCGTTGACAAAGACATCACCCATGACCCCCGGCGCGCGTTATTATGATGTGAACCGCGCCCGGGCATTGTCCATGATCATCATCGGGGCCGAGGATTTTTCCGAAGGCTTTCATGTGGTGGGGTCGCATATTGATTCCCCGCGACTGGAACTGAAAGGGCGGCCATTGTATGAAAGCGGTGAATTTGCCTTGTTTCAGACCAATTATCACGGGGGCATCAAATCCTATCAATGGACCAATATCCCGTTGGCGCTCATGGGGCGGGTGGATAAAAAAGACGGCAGCATCGTGGAGATTAATGTGGGGCTCAAGCCCGGTGATCCGGTCTTTATGATTGCCGACCTTTCCCCCCATGTGGATCGGGGTTATCGCGACAGAAAGGTCAAGGATCAGATTAAATATGAAGATCTGGACCCGGTGATGGGCCATATCCCGGATACGGCGGGCAATAATATTAAACAGCAGGTCATCACTTATCTGAAAGAGACTTATGATGTCAGTCCCGCGGATCTTGTGTCGGCGGAATTGTCCCTGGTGCCCGCCAATGCCCCGCGTGATGTGGGTTTTGATCGCGGGCTGGTGGCGGCTTACGGGCAGGACGACCGACTGGCGGCTTATGCGGCGTTTCGGGCCATTCTGGGTCTTAAAAAGACCAATAAAACCGTGATTTCCCATTTTGTGGATAATGAAGAAGCGGGCAATCGCAATAATACCGGGGCCAAGTCTGATTATTTCTCAGACCTTCTTTCCCGGATGATTTATGCCCAAAAGGGTGATTTATATCGTGAGCCCATGTTGCGGGCGGCACTGGCTAAAACCCGCATGGTATCCGTGGACGTAAATCCGGGTATTAACCCGAAAAATCCGGGGGCCTGGGAATTGGACAATGCGCCAAAGCTTGGTCACGGGGTGAATATCAAACTTTATGGCAAGGGCAATGCGGGTAATTCGGAATTCCTCGCCTGGATCAGAAAGACTTTGGATGACAATGATGTGCCGTGGCAAACGTCCACCTATAAAGTGGGTCGGGCCGGGGGCGGTACCATTGGTGGTGAATATTCGCGACAGAATATGGATGTGGTGGATTATGGCGTGCCGCTTCTGTCGATCCACACCCCTTATTCCATCAGCTCGAAAGTGGATATTTATACCCTCTACCGGGCGCTGGAGGCTTTTTATAAAGAATAGTTATGTAAAGACATATCTTCTCTGAATTATACATATATAAGTTGATTCTAATATTGTTTGAATATACTCTTGCGTGTGTTTTGTGAGTTTTGCACGATCCCATCCTTTTATTGGGATTTTATATAAATGACAAAATGAAGAGGATATCTGAAATGATGTTAAGGAAATTTTTCGCCCTTTTAATAACCGGTCTGTTGGGGCTGGGGATTGGTTTTTCAGCCTGGGCGCAATCGAATGATGATGCTTCAAGTGGTCCGATGGCTGTATTGGAGGAAATCAAAAACAGTTATATTATTATTTTCAAAGAAAATGTTCCCGCCAATGAAGTGGCAATGCAGGCACACAGTATGGCTTCAGCCCATGGGGCCAGTATGCGTCATGTTTATACCAAGGCCGTCAGGGGTTTTTCGGCTCATATGAGCGCACAGGCGGCTATGAGACTGGCGGACCATAACCGGGTTGCTTATGTGGAAAAGGATGGTCTGGTTTCCATGATCGGAAAACCTGTAAACACCAATGCCAAACCGGGGCCTGCGCCCCAGTCCACCCCCTGGGGCATTAGTCGGGTTGGGGGTCCTGTTGACGGCACTGGCCTTACTGCATGGATTATTGATTCAGGCATTGATCTTGATCATTCCGATTTAAATGTGGATGTGGCGCGCAGTGCGAATTTTGTTGCCAGAGGAAGAAATTCCCCCGATGACGGTAATGGTCATGGAACCCATGTGGCGGGCACCGTCGCAGCCCTTGACAATAGTCAGGATGTGGTTGGTGTTGCGCCGGGTGCCAGTGTGGTTGCGGTACGTGTTTTGGATAATGGCGGATCAGGTTCCATCAGTGGTGTTGTGGCCGGGGTGGATTATGTGGCAGCCAATGCCGCACCGGGTGATGCCGCCAATATGAGCCTCGGGGCCACCGGTCATTTCCAGAGCCTTCATGACGCGGTTCTGAATGCGTCGGCTCAGGGTATCTTATTCTCCCTTGCGGCGGGCAATTCAGCGGAAGATGCCAACAATCATGAACCCGCCCATGTGAACGGGGCCAATGTGACCACGGTATCGGCCATTGATATCAATGATGTGTTTGCCTCTTTCTCAAATTTTGGTAATCCTCCAGTTGATTTTGCGGCACCCGGTGTGAGTATTCTGTCCACCAAAAAAGGCGGCGGTACCACAACATTTTCCGGTACATCCATGGCCGCTCCCCATGTGGCAGGGCTTCTTTTGCTCTTTGGTATGCCGGCAACCAATGGTTTTGCCATAGGTGATCCGGATGGAAATCCTGATCCTATTGCTCATACCCCGTAATATTCCAGGATAATCCAAACAATAGACATAAAAAGGGTGGTTTAATGCCGCCCTTTTTTATGTTTTGTCATATTAGAGTCATAAATTTCCCTATAATTAATTCGATTGAAGTTAATTTTAAATTATATTTATTTTTCAGACTGTTATTCTATATTTTGACTGTTATAATGCATCAGATCAAACCATAAGGATGAAGCAAATGCATCGCGAACGCCGTACCCGTATCATTGCCACTTTGGGCCCCGCAAGTGCAACAGTTCAAACCATCAAAGCCCTTTCGGACGCGGGGGCGGATGTATTCCGGCTGAATATGAGCCATGGCGACCATGCGGGGGTGGAAAAGCTTCACCGGGCCATACGCGACGTGGAAAAGGCCACCGGACGCGCCATCGGCATTCTCGCCGATCTTCAGGGGCCGAAATTACGGGTCGGGGTTTTTGCACAGGACAGCGTGACACTTAAAGAAGGCGAAGAATTTATTCTGGACATGAATGAGGCTGCTGGCGACGCACACCGTGTCTGTCTGCCTCATCCGGAAATTTATCAGGCGGTGGATCCGGGCAGTGAACTTCTGCTGGATGACGGTAAACTCAGATTGTTGATAAAATCCGTGGAAGAAGAACGGATTATTACGCAGGTCAAGGTCGGCGGCACTTTATCCAACCGCAAGGGTGTGAACGTGCCTAGCGCCATCCTGCCGTTGGCGGCCCTGACAAAAAAAGACCGCAGGGATCTGGACTTTGTCCTCGGGCTTGGGGTGGACTGGGTGGCTTTGTCTTTTGTGCAAAGACCCGAAGATGTACAGGAAGCAAGGGCACTGATCGGGGATCGGGCCGGTATATTGTCCAAGCTGGAAAAACCCTCGGCCCTGCATATGCTGGATGAGATTGTTGACCAATCGGATGCGATCATGGTGGCGCGCGGTGATATGGGGGTTGAACTGCCCATGGAAGATGTTCCGGCCCAGCAGAAAAAAATTATCCGTCATTGCCGACGGGCGGGCAAGACCGTGATTGTGGCGACCCAGATGCTGGAAAGCATGATCCACAGCCCGGTTCCCACCCGGGCCGAGGTTTCCGATGTGGCCAATGCGGTGTTTGACGGGGCCGATGCCATCATGCTGTCGGCGGAATCCGCGGCGGGGGATTATCCAGTGGATTCGGTAAGCACCATGGACCGGATTGCCACCAGGATCGAAAAAGAACCCAGCTACCGCCGGGCTTTGGCCAAGGAAGAAAATATTCCCGAAGCCACCACGGCCGATGCCATCAGTGCCGCCGCCAAACAGGTGGCCGATACTATTGAGGCCGATGCCATTGTCACCTATACCACGTCCGGTTCAACCGCGCTCAGGGCCTCACGCGGGCGGCCCAGGACCCCGTTGCTGGTGCTGACCCCCAATCAGGATACTGCCCGGCGCCTGACCATCGTCTGGGGCCTGAATTCCATTCAGACCGAAGATGCCACTGATTTACAGGATATGATCGACAAAGCCTGTCAGATCAGCCTCAAATATGATTATGCCCGCATCAATGACCGCATCATCATTACCGCCGGTATGCCCTTTGGTACACCGGGGAAAACCAATATTCTGCGTATTGCCCGGGTGCAGCCTTATCATAAGGTCTGACCTTTCGGGGAGCTGGGGGCAATGGTTCAGCAATACCCGCCTCTTATAAAAAGATTATGGTAAAAGATTAAAGATTTTAAGGTCGCGGGCCAGTTGGGTCGCATCAGTGAAATGAAGCCCGTGCAGGCCCATGGCCACGGCAGCTTCCACATTTTCCAGTCTGTCGTCAATGAACAGCATTTCATGCGGTTTTTTACCGCTGCGTTTTAGGAGGATTTCGTAAATGCGCGGATCGGGTTTGATGACCTCTTCCTGACCTGAAATAATGCAGTCCTCGAAAACTTCCATAAAAGAATATTCTTTTCGAAAGGCGGCAAATTTTTCGGCGGGAAAATTGCTCAGGGCGTAAAGAGGGTAATCCGCCTGTTTTAACTGCTGTAAAATCTGCACGCTTTCTTCGATCTCCCCCGCGAACATCTGATCCCATAAGCTGTCATAAGCGGCAATCTCCGCCTTATATTGCGGGAATTGCTGCTGGCGCTCCCGAATGTTCCGGGCAAAGCTTATGCCCGCGTCATGGCGGCTGTGCCATTCCAACGTACACACATGGCTCAAAAAATATTCCAGTTCTTCCGGCCGGTCTTGAAACAGGGGGGCATAGGCATGCCGGGGATGCCAATCCACCAATACATTGCCCAGATCAAAGACGATGGCGGTGATGGGGGGAATCGGGGCTTTTTTCATGAGGCGTTTGTTTCTTGAATATATGACGCTTTGAGGTTCTTACGACTGGTGGCCGCGGCCATTCTGAAATCAGATTATATGGGGGGTGAGCTGTAAATCAAGGGAAACAGAACCAGTGGGCCAAATGTGCCTTTGTTAATCTTCTTGATCAGAATCAATATGGGATCCTTCATAAACTTTATTTTAAAGATATTGGAACGCAAAATGTTTCAAGGCTTTACAATCTATTCTCCTGAAATGAGGGATTAAACATGACCAATATTTGTAAGAGGCTCATAATCGCGTTGTTCGCGACGACAATGATTTTACCGTTATTATCTTATGCAAAAGAAGCGCCTCCGGGTGGGGGCGGAGACCGGATGCAAAGACCAACAACGCCACCGGGTGATCGGGACCGTCTTAAAGATCTGGACCGCCTTAAGGATCGGGACCGTCTTAAGGATCGGGATCGCCTTAAAGATAAAAGCGGTGATAAAGACAGGGACAGGGACCGCATAAAAGACAAGGACCGTCTCTTTCTTGGAGACAAGGACAGGATCAAGTTGCACGACCGCGACCGCGACGGCAAAATTGACCGTCAGGAGTTTACCGCCTGGCGCAGTGATGCTTTTGTTCAAATGGATGTTGATGGCAATGGCCTGACAAAACAGGAATATCTCGCCGCCCGGCTTGGCGCGGGGCCTTATGGCTCTTCCAAGGCCTCTCGTAATAAAACCATGCAGGAACGGGCACAGATGCGAAAGACAGAACGTTTTCGGGTGATGGATGGAAATGGTGATGGCATCGTTACCCGCACTGAATTCATGAAATTCGGTGAATTAAACTATCTTGAAGCCGATGCAAATGATGATGGCAAGCTCACTTATAAGGAAATGAAGAAATATAATCGCGGCATGTAGGCATTCTTGTGGAAAGAATGTCTTTTGGCTTGTTCGAAGAATGGCTTTAGGCTTGTTCAAAGAATAGACTTTGGTGCCAACGAACGGGAAAAAAGCTTGCCAGAATGAAGAAGACCGTGCTCTTGGGGGGGAAGCACGGTCTCCTATTAACTGTCAGCCGAAGCCAACAGCGAATTCATTGTTTTGGGCTTAGCCCTGACGCGCCTTAAAGCGGCGGTTCGTCTTGTTAATCACATATGTGCGTCCGCGACGGCGAATAACGCGACAATCCCGGTGGCGACCCTTCAATGACTTTAATGAATTTACGACTTTCATTGGTTTTCTCACCGAATAAATATTAAATAATTCGCCTCTTTATTAGAGGCATTAAAAACTTGAGCGGAAACTATATCCTATTGAAACGCTTGTCAATAAAAACTATTCACAAAAAATTCTGAAAAAAACCTGTTTTTCGCCCCATCCAAGCCGCTAATAATTCTAACAAATCTTTAAGATTCATTAAAGGAGTTCCACTATATTACACGCTTTAACATTAAAAAACAATGCGGAAATATGGAACAACAGATAAAAAAAGACATCACACGCCCGGCAATTATGGAAATGCCGGAAGAAATTGGCTTTGTGATTGAGGTCAGTGGCCGCGATGCGGTGGTTTTATGTGAGGTAGATGCCTTAAACCGACAAATGGAACAGGATGATTCGCAGACCCTTCCCGCGGGGCAGATTGGCGCGATCGTTAAGCTTAAGGTCAGTAAAGGTTTTGTCTTTGCGGTTGTCAGGAAAGCGGTAAGACAGGAAAATACCACAGGTCCCGTTCAACATGTGCTGCTTTATCTGGATTATCTGGGGCATGGCATTCGTGCGCCTTATTCGCCCACGGGTATTATGTTCAGCCGCGGAATTTCCGACTCACCCGTTCCCGGCCAATTGGCTTATGAGGTTACTTTTGATGATGTGGAATCAATTTTTGGCGTGAATGATACCAATCATTTCCATATTGGCACGGTTTTCCCCCTTCACACCACACCGGCCAGTATTATGACTGACGGCATGCTCGGCAAACATTTTGCCGTTCTGGGCAGTACGGGCACGGGGAAATCCTGCACCGTGGCGCTGCTTATCCACCGAATCGTCGAAAGGATGCCCAAAGGACATATTTTAATTCTGGACCCTCATAATGAATATGCCCAGGCTTTTTCCGATTGCGGGGAGCATTTTGACATTCATAATCTGCGTCTGCCCTATTGGATGATGAATTTCGATGAACATGTGGAAATGTTTATCGGCCAACGCCGCAGTCTGGACCGGGAAATTGAAGTGGATATTTTAAGGCGCTGTATCTATGCGGCGCGGGTGGATGCGGCCACGGCGCTGGCCTCGGACAAGATTACAGTCGATTCACCCATCCCCTATAAAATGTCTTATCTTCTGGCTTATCTGGAAAAGGAAATGATCAAGCTGGATAATCCGGAAAGCCTTACACCTTTTTTAAGGCTCAAGGGCAAGATTGAGGAATTCAGGCGCGATGGCCGCTTTAGCTTTATGTTCTCGGGTCTTCTGGCCCATGATAATCTCAAGGATGTGATCGGCAATCTGTTGCGTTTTCCGGTGAATAACAGGCCCGTGTCCACGGTGGACCTGTCCGGGGTGCCTTCGGAAATTGTCAATGTGGTGGTTTCGATGATCAGTCGCCTTGTTTTCGACTTTGCGGTCTGGAGCCGGGGTCAGGACGCGCGACCAATCCTGCTGGTTTGTGAAGAGGCGCATCGTTATGTGCCCACCGAAGATCATACGGTTTTTACCTCAACCAGAAAAGCCATTGAACGTATTGCCAAAGAGGGGCGCAAATATGGTGTGTCTCTGGGGCTTGTGTCTCAGCGTCCGGCGGATGTTTCCGAATCGGCCCTGTCCCAATGTGGCACCATTTTTGCCATGCGTATGAATAATGAACGCGACCAGCGTTTTGTGGAACATGTGATGCCTGAGGGCACCAAAGGTATTCTGTCCTCCCTGTCCAGTCTTCAGAACAGAGAAGCGCTGGTGGTGGGTGAGGGGGTTCGTGCGCCGGTGCGGGTGCTGTTTGATAAACTGGATGAGCGCAAAAGACCCAGCAGCGGCAACCCCAGCTTCTGCGATGACTGGCAACATGAAGTGGAGGATGATTCAATCATCACCGATGCCATAAAGAACTGGCGTAATCAGGGAAAATTATAAAAAAAGCCTGAAAACCTGCATGCGCCGGAAACTTTTCCTAAGATCCGGAAATTTTTTCTAAGATATTGTTTGATAATGCTTCGTTAAGGGAAATTAGTCCTTTTTCGTCAATTTATAGCCCGTGTGGCATATGCAATTAAGACTATTTTTAGCTTTAATTAACAGATTTTTAAGCTTGCAGCGCTATACGAAATCTAGGCAGGGATCATGTCGTAGGCAACGACACGATATATCCCATAAAAATAGTATAAAATGTGGATAAATGTAATGCGGGATTTGACGAATAGTGGCGCCCAGGGTGCCAAGAGTTTATTTACCATCAGAAATTCATTATTTGGCATCGTGACCATATTGGTCATGATCATCATGTCATTTAATATCATTTCAGCTCTGGATGCATCAGACCAAAGGTCTGAATCAATGCGTGCTGTTGATATTAATGGTTTTTCAGACCGGATGTTGGAAGCAACACATTATCTTTCTCTGGAACGGGGTATTTTATATACATCGCTCGGATTTGAGGGGCCGGCGCCTTCTTCTTTTGTCGGGCAAATCAATGAAAATCATACAAAAGCGGTAGCGGCCTATAAGTCGGCCATATCCATGTTGAAGACATTTGACGACTTTCCCCGTAAAAACGGCATGATTAAAACGCTCAATGCGGATTTTGATCATTTTATTACGGTTCAGGAAAAAGCACTTCAGTCTATTTCCCTGTCTTATCAAGGCATGGAAGAGGGCGATGAACGGGATAATATTTCCCAGCGCAAAAGCGATGCCGGTAAAGAATTGCGTAAAGCGGTGGATGGTTTGAATTCTGACATTCATAATTTACGTCTGGCGGTGGAATTTGAACTCAAAGTATCCAATTCACAGATTGTCATCTATCAGGAATTGAAAAATGCTCTGGCCGTCATGAATGAATATGCCGACCGGGAATGGGGGGTCATTGGTTCCTCTATCGCGGCAAACCAGCCCCTGTCACAAACCCTGCTGGATTTGATGTCGCCTTATAATGGACGGGTCGAAGCCTCATGGGATCTGGTTCAGTCTCTGGTCAATACCAGTGGCATGGACCCTGAACTGAAGAAACAGGCTGAAAAAGTTAAAGTCGCCTTTTTTGAAGATTTCCAGGATCTGCGGTATGAAGTTTACGATGCCTCTTATGCGGAAGAAGATTATTCAATTTCTGCGGAAAGCTGGGTCGAACGTGCGACGGCGGCCACAAAAACCATCCTTGATTTGAGCAAACTTGCCGGTAAAGGCACCAGTGAAGTGGCCGAGACCAGCGCCTCTGCTGCAACCGCCAGCCTTGTGACGGGACTTACGGTTCTTGCCATTGCCCTGGCCATTGCCGGGGGTGCTTATTGGCTGGTGGCGCGACGTGTTGTGCGTCCGCTGACCGCACTGGGTGAAGTGATGACCGTTCTTGCGGAAGGCAATCTGGAAGTGGAAATTCGCGGTGGTGAAAAGCGTGACGAAGTGGGGGTTATGTCCCGGGCGCTGCAGGTGTTTAAGGACGCTGCCATTGAAAATCGGCGTTTGGAAGAAGAACAGCGCCGCGCCGATGAAGAACGCCGTCAGCAGAAAGAAAAAGAAATCGAAGAACAACACCGTCTGGAAGAAGAAGAACGCCTGAAAGAAGAAAAACGGGCGGAACAAATGCGTGAAGAACGCCGTCAGATGATGCTTGATCTTGCCGACGACTTTGAAGCCTCTGTGATGAATATCGTCAACGATGTGTCCAGTGCGGCCAGTGATATGGAAACATCCGCCCAGAGCATGTCAAAAGTGGCGGATCAAACCGTTCGTCAGACATCAGAAGTCAGTTCTGCCTCGGAACAGGCCAGCTCCAACATTCAGATGGTGGCCAGTGCCGCAGAACAGCTTTCGGCTTCTGTGAAAGAAATTAGCACACAGGTTACCCAGTCCAACGCCTTCTCCCGCAATGCGGTGAGTGAGACGGAACGGGCCAATGAAGAAATTCAGGGTCTGGTTTCAGCGGCCAAGAAAATTGGCGATGTGATCAGCCTTATTAATGATATTGCTGAACAAACCAATTTGCTTGCCCTGAACGCCACTATTGAAGCGGCGCGCGCGGGTGAAGCAGGTAAGGGTTTTGCGGTTGTGGCATCCGAGGTTAAAAATCTTGCCTCACAAACCGCCACGGCAACCGATGAAATTACCTCACAAGTGGGCGGTATGCAGTCGGCAACAGAAAAAGCGGTTCTGGCCATCACCGGCATTGAAGGGGTGATCAAGCAGATTGACAATACATCTGTATCGATCTCGTCTTCGGTGGAGGAACAGGATGCTTCTACCCATGAAATTGCCCGTAATGTATCGGAAGTTTCCGCGGGAACGCAGGAAGTGACCAGCAATATTCATGTGGTGAGTGAAGGGGCCAAATCCACGGGTGCCGCAGCCGCGTCCGTATTGGAATCGGCACAAAATATGACAAGACAGTCTTCTGATCTGAGAAAAGAACTGGAAAAATTCCTGCTTCAGATCAGGGCTGCATAAGAGGCAGTAGGCAGTGCGTAAAGGGATATGCAGCCCCATGTAAAAAAACGGGGCTGTTAATAATAAAAAACAATAAAAAATTAAGATCATAATAAAAATAAAAATGATAATAAGAACCCAGATCTGGTTCAGGGCGGAAATGAGTTTTGGATGAGTTGAGTATAACCAGAAAATAGTCACGATTTAGCAGAAAATGGGTCGATAATATGAGGGTGGTCTTCGGATCACCCTTTTTTCTTGCCTTCTTTTAACCGCTGCGACTGCTTTTTTATTTCTCATCAAAGCTGAGCAGAATTTTTCCCATATTTTCTCCGCTTTCCAGGGCGGCATGAGCCTCGGTGGCCTGTTCGGCGGCAAAAACTGTGCTGATAATCGGGCGGATTTGACCTGCCGCCAGCAAAGGCCAGACCTTTTCAAGCAGATTCTGGGCGATTTGCTCTTTAAAACTTTCCTCACGCGCCCTCAGGGTGGAACCGGTAAAGGTCAGACGCTTGAGCATGATCGGCAGCAAATTGAGGGTAGCTTTGGGGCCATGCTGTACCGCAATTATGACAATGCGGCCCTCAATGCCCATAATTTGAAGGTTGCGATCAGCATAATCCCCGGCAATCATATCCAGCAAAACATCCACCCCCTGACCCCCGGTGAATTCTTTAACTTCTGCAACAAAATCCTGACTTTTGTAATTGATGGCAAGATCCGCTCCCAGGGCGCGGCATTGATCACATTTTTCCATGCTCCCGGATGTGGTGATGACACGGGCGCCAAAGGCTTTGGCCATCTGGATGGCGGTGGTGCCGATGCCGGACGTGCCGCCATGCACAAAAAATGTCTCCCCCTTTTTCAGGGCCGCGCGATCAAAGACATTGGACCAGACAGTGAAGAAGGTTTCCGGCAGGGCCGCAGCCGCCTGCAGAGCCATGCCATGAGGCACGGGCATACATTGGCTGGCCGGGGCCGTGCAATATTGGGCATAACCGCCGCCGCTGACCAGCGCGCAGACCGCCTCACCGACCGTCCAACCCTCTACATCCTCTCCCGTGGCCACAATAATGCCCGAAACCTCCAGACCGGGAATGTCGGAGGCTCCCTTGGGTGCGGGGTAAAGGCCCTGACGTTGCATAATATCGGGACGGTTAATGCCGGCGGCGACCACCTTGATCAAGACATCTTTATTGCCGATTCTGGGCAAGGGGCGCTGGCAAGTTTTTAAAACCTCCGGCCCGCCAAAGGCTGAAATTTCGGTGGCCGTCATGGTTTGCGGCAAAATAAGGCTCATGATATTCTTATCCCTTGAAATATGCTTGCATTTTAGACAATGTAGCAGGAATGCAAAAAAGACGGCATAAAATAAGAGAGAAAAATGGACGAAGAAGAATTTGACCTGCCCTTATCTGCCCCCCTGGTGCTGATGTTGAAAGAAGAATTGCATGTTCATTCGGTGGAAAGCCTGCAGGAGAGGCTCAAGGCTTTAAAAGCGGAAATCAGCCGGACAGAAGCGGAAATCAAAAATAAGGGCAGTGCCCGTCTGACGGCGGAAGATGTCTTTAAAAGTTAGGGTCAGGACCTGTTAATCCGGCAGATCCGCCGCCTCGGCTGAAGCAGGGGATAATGTAGAATAATAATCAGGCCGCCGTGTCTTTTTTGATGTCTTTCAGGTTTGTTTTGGCACCCGGACTGAATTTTAATCTGGCGGCATGAAATTTTCAGGAATGATGGCATAGACGAATAGTAACACCCCTTTAAGGAAAAAGCGTTATGATGCTGGGGAAATTTGCTGGAGTGTCTTGTATGACAGAAAATGATAAGGATGGGGCAGGCAATCATCATCCGCGTTTTATGGATAAATCCTATCAGGAGGCCATTGATCTTACCTTTGAAGTTGCAAATTATTTTGAACGGCAGATCAAAAGTACGCATAAGGAAAAAACATCTGTAGAAATTCATTCAGCCCATGTTTGTGAAAGCATGCGCCTGTCGTCCTGCCTGATGCAGGTGGTGTCCTGGTTTCTTATTCAAAAAGGGGTGGATGCGGAAGAAATTACAAAATCCGATGCGGCACAGGAAAAATACAGACTCGGCGGCAAAAAAGCCTTTGCCCTGCCAAGATCAAAAATATTTGATCAGATGGCCCCGGAATTTAAAAATTACCTGGAACAGACAGAAGATTTATACCGGCGTGTGGAACGGCTGGATAAAATGCTTTATGGCGAAGACGCAGATCAGAATCCCGTACATCATATGATGGAAAAATTTTCCGAAACCGACTGATCCGGATTTTTAGAATAAAACCCGCGAAAAGAATAAGGCGCCCCCGCGGGAACGCCTGTCATCTTTGAAATAATTGTATCGTCGCTTATTTGGAAAGTTTGAAGTTTCCAAAACGCTTGTTGAACTGTGCAACACGACCTTTGTCGGCAATCTTCTGCGCCCCACCAATCCACGCGGGATGGGATTTGGGATCGATTTCCAAAGTCATTGTATCACCTTCTTTACCCCATGTGGAGTGTGTGGTGTAACTGCTGCCGTCCGTCATAACCACATTAATGCTGTGGTAGTCTGGGTGAATATTTTGTTTCATCGCTTTTCTCTCCGCGAAAAATAAGTTGCGACTGTATAACCAAACCATTCTATGAAAGCAAGTAGAGTTTAGACTTTTTATGGTGGTTTTATGGATTATATTTATACAAACTTGTCGAAAGCAGTCCTGATTGCTATATGCTTTGTCTAAAGCATAATGGGAAGGATTTCAGATTTTATGAATAAGGCAACAACGTCCGGTGTGAATGCCGCGGCTATCGAGGATGTCCCGAAAAAAAATATCAATGAAATCAAGCTGTTATGGTTATTTCTTGCCAAATATAAAGGGACGATGATTGGGGCGCTGGTGGCGTTGGTGATTGCCTCTGCCGCAACATTGTTGATTCCAAAAGCCTTTGGCCTGATGATTGATCAGGGTTTCTCCGGTGAAACGAAGGGCATGATTAATGTTTATTTCCTGGCCTTGTTGGGGGTGGCGCTGATTCTGGCCGTGGCAACCTTCTGTCGTTATTATCTGGTTTCATGGTTGGGGGAGCGAGTCGTAACGGATATCCGGCGCGCGGTCTATGGCCGTATCATTACACTGGGGCCGACTTTCTTTGAAGAAAATCGATCGGGAGATATTATTTCCCGTCTGACCACGGATACGACGGTGATTCAGTCCGTGGTGGGGTCTACAATCTCCGTCGCCCTTCGTAATATCCTGACCCTGATCGGCGGATTGGCCTTTATGCTCTTTACCAGTGCCAAGCTATTGGGCCTGGTGGTGCTTGTGGTGCCATTGGTGGTGGTTCCGATCATGCTGCTCGGGCGGCGGGTAAGGAAACTTTCCCGCGTCTCTCAGGACAAGGTCGCCGATGCCAGCGCCATGGCCAGCGAAACGGTGATCGCGGTTCAGACGGTGCAGACTTTTACCCAGGAAGACCGGGAAATTGAAAAATTCAGCGGCCATGCGGAAAATGCCTTTGCCGCCGCCATTCGAAGGATCAAAGTACGCGCCTGGCTTACCGGCGTGGTCATTTTGATCGTTTTTGGCGCCATGGACCTTATACTCTGGGTCGGCGCATCGGATGTGATTTCCGGTAAAATGACCGGTGGAAACATGGCCGCCTTTGTCATGTATGCGGCCTTTGTGGCCGGTGCAGTGGGCTCGCTGTCAGAAGTCTATGGCGAATTACAGCGCGCGGCCGGGGCCGCCAGCCGTTGTGTGGAACTGATTTTCACCCAGACCGATATCAAAACCCCGCTAAACCCGGTGGCAATTCCAAAACCGGCCGAAGGGCGTATTGTTTTCGATAATGTTGATTTCACCTATCCTTCGCGCCCGGATGAAAAAATTCTGGATGGTTTTAATTTATCGGTTAAGGGTGGGGAGACATTGGCCATCGTCGGGCCGTCCGGGGCCGGAAAGTCAACAGTTTTCCAGTTGATGCAAAGATTTTATGACCCCCATGCGGGCACGATATTATTTGATGATGTGGACATTAAAAAAGCCACTCCGGATGATGTGCGCCAGCATTTGGCCATTGTGCCACAGGAAAGTGTGGTTTTTGCCGCCTCAGTGGCAGAAAATATTCGCTACGGCAATCCCGACGCCACGGACGAAATGGTCAGGCATGCTGCCGTGGCAGCCCACGCCAATGATTTTATTGAACGCCTGCCTCAGGGCATGCAGACCTATCTGGGGGAACGCGGCACGCGCCTGTCGGGCGGGCAGCGTCAGCGCATTGCCATCGCCAGGGCGATCCTGCGGGACGCACCGATTCTGTTGCTGGATGAGGCCACTTCATCACTGGACGCGGAAAGTGAACGGGAAATTCAGCTGGCGCTTGAAGAATTGATGAAAGGGCGTACCACATTGGTGGTGGCGCACCGTTTGGCCACTGTTCAAAAGGCAGACCGTATTGTGGTGATGGAACAGGGCAGGATTGTGGATATAGGCAATCATGAGGAACTTCTTGCCAAAGGGGGACTTTATGCCCGTCTGGCGAAGCTCCAATTTGGTGAAAAATAATTCTGTCTTTCAAATCAGAGATTCTGGACAGGGGCAATATTCTCGGTTAGGGTGTTGGGAATATAAGGGAAATCCAAATAGTAAAATTGTGTGGGCGTAAAAAAAGTGTTTAATCATCAAGAGTTTAACCAGTATTGGGAATTCTGGAACAAGATCCGTAAGGGGAATTCCATTCCGCTGCGCAAGGATTTTAAGCCGGAACAGATTTTCGGTCTATTAAGCGAAATTTGCATTTATGACTGGAAAGAACCCGACTTTCTCAACATTCGCCTGATTGGTTCCGAGGCGGTGGACAGGGTTGGTGTTAACCCCACGGGTCAGAATTATCTTGATTGGGCTGCCCCGGCAGTGGGCGATTTTATGAAGAATTTCTGGCGCAGTATTTTCAATTATCCGGCGGGTATGCAAGGCACTTATCAGGATCGTTCCAAAACCGGCAGGATCATTGAAAACGGCTTTTTGGCCCTGCCCCTGAAAGTGGCGGGTCAGGAAGATGCCCAGATGATGTTGCTGGAAAAAGATCTTCAGATCGAAGAATTGGCTTACGACAAATCCTCGCCCGAGATTGTCACATTGGGCATCAAGGACATGAAATTGATCGACCTTGGCTTCGGACTGCCTGACCTCAACATGGATGAGATCGCCTCTCAGGTGATTTATACCGGTTAATTGCCATTATCTTTGCGTAAGGCGCATTTCAATGCATTATCTTTGCGTAAGACGCATTTCAATCCATTATCTCTGAGTAAGGCGCATTTCAATGCGGCGGTTGCGTTTCAGGGCCGCGGGGCTGTCGCTGGTATCAAGCGGATGGAACTGCCCGAAGCCGGTAGCGGCCAGCCTTTGTGCCGGAATGCCCTGACTGATCAGAAATTTCACCACTGACAAAGCCCTTGCGGTGGAAAGATCCCAGTTGGAAGGGAATTGTGCGGTTCTGATGGGCAGTTTGTCTGTATGGCCATCGACCCTGAGAACCCAGTTGATGCTGCCGGGGATGGTTTGGGAAATTTCTTTTAAGGCCACGGCGAGTTTGGTCATTTCCTGTTGACCCTCTATGCCAAGAACAGCAGAACCGGAGGCAAAAAGAATTTCGGACTGAAAGATAAAACGATCCCCCTGTACCCGGATATCAGAGCGCCCGCCCAGTATTTTTCTCAAACGGCCAAAAAATTCCGAACGGAATTGATTGAGTTCCTGAACCTTGGAGGCCAGCGCCGCATTGAGGCGTTGAGAAAGATTTTTGATGACGGCCTGTTGATCCTGATCTTTTTTCTCGGACGCTTCCAGAGCGGTATTAAGGATGGAAAGTTGTTTGCGCAGGCTGGCCAGCTGTCTGGTAAGCAGGTCTACTTCGCGTTTGGCGGCGAGGGTAAATTCTTTTTCCCGTGCCAGGGCCGCGGAAGATTCCCGGTAACGGCTTTCCAGATCGCGGATGGTCTGCATCTGATCGGTGCTGGATTTTTTCACCCGGCTGGACAGACCCTGGGCTTCGGCCAGATCGGCCTCCAGATCGGAAATTCTCGCTGCCATATCCTCTCTGGAAATATTGGCATCCTGTAGCGATGCGGACAGTTGGGAAAGATTGCTGCTCAAATCCGCATTGGACTGGCGTTCAAGATCAAGAAGTTCACCCAGCTCCAAAACCTGTTCCCGCAGTTTTTCCAGCGCCGCATCGCGACCGGACAAAGCCTGCCCCAGAAAAAATTGCGCCAGCATAAAAATGGAAAGCAGGAAGATGATCACCAAAAGCATGGTGCTTAAGGCATCCACAAAACCGGGCCAGGTATTCTCGGATGAAGACCCCGGCCTTCTGCCCGAACGCAAAAGAGCCATTAGTCATCCTTCCTTGCGGATAAAGGCTTTTTAGGGGCCAGGGCCGGCTTTTTGTTGGCCTTGGGTTTGGGGGTGGGCATGTCATAATCCATCGCGTCTCTTTGCGCATCTTTGTGTGCATCTTTTTGAACATTTTTTTCAGGTTCGTTTTGTGCCATGGGCTGTTCTGTCATGGGGGCATGGGGTGGTTTTTCATATTCTGCGGCTGATGGGGCCGGTATCTTCACCCCTTCATCCACCAATCCACCCAGGGTGCGGGCCAGAAGTTTGAATTCAGATTTCAGGCCCTCGGTCAGGTGGCTCTGGCCCTTGATGGTTTCTTCGGTCAGATATTTGATCTGTACATCAATATTACGCAGATGTTTGAGGCTGCTGTCTTCATGGTCGAGATTTTGCTGCGCCGCAAAAAGTTCCAGCATTTTTTTCATCACCTGACGCATTTCACTATGGCTGTCTGCCAGACCGGCCAATTGTTCCGACAGGTTGATCATGGCGGTATTCACTTCATTGCGGTTTTCTTCGCTTCTGGAAATGACGCCATGCAGCCGGTCGAGGCTGTCGGCAGACTGTTCCAGCAGGGCGCTCACATATGCCGGAACGCTGGCATCACCGGTGTCCAGCGCCACATTGCCGCCCCGGGATAATTTGGTCACGGTGGAAAGCCAATCCTCAAGATCGTTAAAAAACCGGCTTTGGGCCTGTCCGGCCTGCAGGTCGATAAAACCGAGGATTACAGAACCGGCCAATCCAAAGAGGGAAGAGCTGAAGGCGGTGCCCATGCCCCCCAGAGGGGCCGAAAGACCTTCTTTCAAATCTTCAAACATATGGGTGATGTCACTGGAACCCACGGTAAGGTTGGCGATGGTATCCTTGATGGAACCAATGGTGCCAAGCAGCCCCCAGAAGGTGCCGAGCAGGCCCAGAAAAATCAGCAGTCCGATCATGTAACGGGTAATCTCCCGCCCCTCATCCATCCGCGCGGCAATGCCGTCCAATATGGTGCGCATGGACAGGGCCGACAGAGACAGGCGACGCTCATTTTCGCCCATCATCGCGGCCATGGGGGTGATGATGGCGGGCGGATTGGGGGGGATGTCGCCGGAATCATTTTTGCGGAAATTATTGATCCAGACCACAGCCGGGGACAACATGGTGACCTGACGTATGGAAAAGATTATGCCGATCAGCAACACGGCCCCGATCAAACCATTCAGTCCCGGATTGGTGAGGAAAGCCTCTGCCATGCGCGGATATAAATAAGCGCAGAGAAGAATTACCGGGATGAGAAAAAATATTATTCTGGTCAGATATTTTTGTGGGCGGGTCATTTCCTGCCATTCCTTTATTATTTTGGGCCTTTCGCCAATTTTTCCTGATATTATCAGGCTAACCTAAAAGAGTCTAAGACTTAGTTTGGCATTTTTATGGCGGGGGATTGGTGGATATAGGGACCTAATCCCTGCGGATGGTCAGGAGGATATATTCGGAAGGTTTTTTTTCATGCCCTTGGGGCGGTTTTTGTGAGACGTTGGCTTTTAGGTGAATTCTGTCCCGGGCGATGCCCTGTTCTTCCAGCAGATTGCGAAGAACCAGACTGCGGCTGAAGGCCATATTGATGGCCTCATGACGGGCGGAAGCGGGTGACTGGTTTCTTACACCAGTGGGCAGAGCGGAATAACTTTTGATGAAGATGGCAATGTCATGGTCTTTGACCTGCTTTATCCAGTGGTTGAGTATCTTCCGGTTATTCTTCTGCAAAGCCACATCATTTTTATGAAATTGAAACTGCAAGGGCGCGATTTCGGTCAGGGGCTGGCTGTAAAGGAGCGGATTTTTCCTTTGCTCCTGATCTCTGGCCTCTTTCTGACCCGCTTCTGATAAAGCGGGGGCGGAAGCATCATAAAGAAATAGAATGCCAAGCCATGTGAATAGGAGAATAGAAATGATGGCTCCCTAATTATTTAGTTATTTTCATCACTGAGGGCCGCTTTACGGGCCTTTGAGAGCAGGCGGGTAATGGGGCCGTGAATAACACCGTTGGTCGCAAGTATTTCACCCTTTTCAAGCATTTTCTCACGCCCGTCAAAAGAAGTGACCATACCACCGGCTTCCTTGACCATCAAGAGACCTGCGGCCATATTCCATTTTTCCTGCTTGCTGGCCCAGAATCCTTCATATTTGCCAGAGGCCACATAAGCCAGGTCAAGGGAGGTACAGCCGAAACTGCGCACGCCGGAGACTTCATTCAAAATCAGGTCCAGGTTGAACATTTCAGACTTTAAATTGGGCTGACCATGAAAGGGAAGATCGGTGGCAAACAGGCTTTCGGCCAGATTACGCCGGGCAGAAATGCGAAAACGCATGGAATTGAGGAAAGCACCCCGGCCTTTTTCGGCCCAATAAGTATCATCGGTAATGGGGTTGTAAATCAGACAGGCAGTAATTTCGTCATTTTGTTCCAGGGCAATGGAAATGCAGAAATGCGGGATGCTGTGCAGGAAATTGGTGGTGCCGTCAATGGCATCAATGATCCAGCGCGCACTGCCGTCACCGGAATCCACAGGGCCGCTGTCGGCCTGTAAAAAACCGAAATTGGGCCGGGCACGGAAGAGTTCCTGCCGGATAATTTTTTCAGCCTTAAGGTCGGCAGAAGAGACAAAAGATGCAGGGCCTTTACGGGACACCTGAAGCTGTTCCACTTCGCCAAAGTCACGGGCGAGCTTGCGCCCGGCTTTCTGAGCAGCCATTTCCATGACATTAATGATGGCGGATTGCAAAGCCATTCCTGAATTCCTTAAAATCTGTTTACGGTCTTGAATTATAGGGTTCTATCGTCTTCCGGGCGGAATTATTTCGCACGCTCGGAATATGAATTATCTTCTGTATTCACAACAACCCGGTCGCCCTGCCCAATAAAGGGGGGTACCATCACCCGGAGGCCATTTTCCAATATGGCGGGTTTGTTGGATTTTGCGGCGGTCTGGCCTTTGACCACGGGTTCGGTTTCGGTCACTTCAAGCTCCACCGTCTGGGGAAGTTTAATGCCCAGTGAACTGCCTTCGTAGGATTCTACCGTCACCGCCATGCCATCCTGAAGATAGACGGTCTTGTCACCGATAAGGGCGGCTTCGATTTCAATCTGGTCGTAGGTTTCAACATCCATAAAGGTATACATGCCATCGGCTTCAAACAGAAAAGTATAATCCTTCTGTTCCAGACGCACCTGTTCAACTTTTTCAGAAGAACGAAAACGTTCATTCAGCTTGCGGCCGTCACGCAGGTTTTTCAGTTCTACCTGAAGGTAAGCCCCGCCCTTGCCGGGTTGGGTATGCTGTGTCTTGACCGCGACCCACAGGCCGTCCTGATGTTCAATCACATTACCCGGACGAATATTATTACCGTCAATTTTCATGAGCCTACCTTTTCAAAGCCAACTTTATTAAAACATACATATTTTAAAGAACGTGTGAATCGCGCGAAAACTAACAGTTTGATCCCGAGGATGCAATATATATATGCTGTGTGAATATTTAGCCCTTGAGAATAGGGTGTTTTTTTATTGGGGCCATTACCGTCCCCTTTAATTAATAGGCTTTTCGCCGGTCAACCACATGATTAAGAGGTTGGCCCTTCTGACATTTGAAATAATTATCCATCAGTTGCCCTGCCAGCCGCTCAATATTGGTGACGCTGGCAATATGGGGGGTAATGGAAATCTTTGGATGGCGCCATAAGGGGCTCATGTCATCCAGGGGTTCTGTTTTGAAGACATCAAGACAGGCCCCGGAAATCTGCCCCTGTGAAATGGCATGCAACAGGTCTTCTTCATGAAGGTGTGGGCCTCGGCCCGCATTAATCAGGTAAGCGCCTTTTTTGGCCTTGGAGAAAAGATATTTGTCCAATATGGCTTCGGTCTGCGGGGTTAAGGGCAGAAGGTTGACAATATAATCGGCATTTTTCAGCGCGTCTTCCAAACCAGCTGCCCCGTGATAGCAGGCCGCATCCGGAATATTTTTCTCCGATCGGCTCCAGCCGGACAGGCTAAAACCAAGCTTTTGCAGATAAGTCATCACATATGAGCCAATTTGCCCGAGGCCCAGAATACACACCTGATTGCCCGTGCGCGGATCCTGCGGCCGCCAGACACCGCCCGCCTGATATTCGCGATAGTCCGTAAGGCGCAGGCGGTGATTGAAAATCACCCCGGTCACATATTCCGCCATCTGATGTGAGAGGCTTTCATCGACAAAACGGGTGATGGGAACATTTTCGGGCAGGTTCGGGTCTTTGATAATATGGTCAACTCCGGCCCCATAAGAGGCAATGACTTTCAAACGGGGAAAATTTTTAAGCACACCCGCCGGGTGGTTCCAGACAATGGCATAGTCAATATCTTCGGGCCTTCCCACGTCCGGCCAGACCCTGACGTCTGTATCAGGGCTTATGTTTTTGATGGCGGCTAAAATATCTGCATTTTCCCGGTCCGGCATTAAAATCAAGATGGCCATGATGCTCGACTGTCCTGTCTCTTTTTTAAATTATTTAAAGCTCGGGGCGAAAATATCATTGTCCGAGGCAAATGACTTGAATTCCAGGCCATTGCCACTGGGGTCCTGAATAAACATGGTGGCCTGTTCGCCGGCTTCGCCTTCAAAACGAATATAAGGCTCAATCAGAAAGGGGATATTTTGCTGCCGCAGGCGATCCGCCAGTTCATGCCATTGATCCCGCGCCATCAATAGGCCAAAATGCTGACAGGGCACCTGTTTTCCATCCACATCCGATGTGGGGGCGGGGATCATATTTTCATTAAGATGGGCGACAATCTGATGGCCATAAAAATCAAAGTCGATCCAGCGCTCACTCTCCCGCCCCTGTTTGCAGCCCAGAATATCAAGATAGAATTTTCGGGCTTTTTCCAGGTTGTCGACCGGAAAGGCCAAATGGAAACGGGGCAGGGTCATTATATTTTTTCCTCTGGTATATTTCAGGGCATGTTAATGGCGGGATTATCATAAATAAAGAAAATTATCAGGAAACTGGCTGGTATATTTAAAAACCCATTGCCATATTCAAAAACTCAGTGCCATATTCAAAAACTCATTGGCATATTCAAAAACTCATTGGCATATTCATTTGTATTGATTAACAATAACATATTGTTTTTCCCACCATGAGGATGTTGTATGTCTGATCTTATGCCCCCGACCATTGACGATATTAGAAATGCGGCCCGCCGGATTGACGGTTATGCCGTAAGAACCCCCCTGCTGGAAAGTCATCTGCTTTCAGAACAGATGGGGGCGAGAATATTGATCAAGCCGGAATGTTTGCAGCGCGTGGGGGCCTTTAAATTCAGGGGGGCTTTTAATCGTCTGAGCCAGTTGAGTGAGGAAGAAAAAAAAATTGGTGTGGTGGCCTTCTCATCGGGCAATCATGCCCAGGGTGTGGCGGCGGCGGCAAAAATTCTCGGCATTAAGGCCACCATTGTCATGCCTTCAGACGCGCCAAAGATGAAACGGGACAATACCATCGCTTATGGGGCAAAAGTGGTGGGTTATGACCGTGAAAATGAAGACCGTGAACAGGTGGCCGCCAAAATCGTCGGGGATAGTGGCGCGGTGGTGGTGCCGCCTTTTGAAGACCCGGATATTATTGCAGGTCAGGGCACTGCCGCCCTTGAGGTAGTGGAGCAGGCCGCAAAGTCCGGTGTAAAACTGGATCAATTCCTTTGTCCGGTGGGCGGCGGCGGATTATTATCGGGCTGTTCTACAGTATTCAGTGCATTGTCAGGGGACACAGAAGTATTCGGGGTGGAACCGAAAGATTTTGATGATGTGGCCCGCTCTCTGGCGCTGGGGGAAATTCAGGAAAATGCCTCACAAAGCGGTTCTATTTGCGATGCTTTGATGACCCCCTCACCGGGAAAATTAACCTATCAGATCATTAAAGAAAATGTTTCGGATATTTTACGGGTTTCGGATGAAGAAGTTTTGGCGGCGATCAAATATGCCTGGGAGAAGCTTAAACTTGTTGTGGAACCTGGGGGGGCTGTGGCGCTGGCAGCGGTGTTGAGCGGCAAGGTGGATGTGCAAGGCAAGACGGTCTGCATCCTGCTTAGCGGTGGTAATGTGGATGCCGAAACCTATAAACGCGCTCTTGAGATATAGCGATATAATATTTTGCCTATGCCGGACTGATCGTTTATAGTTAACATATGAATGTTAAAATGAATGGAAGAAAAACCTCCGGGAAAACGGCTGTTGATGTGCTGTATGGTCGCCTGAAGGAACGTATTATTTCCGGTGTGTATGAGGAAGGTTTTTCACTTCGTCAGGAAGCTCTTGCCAGGGATTTTGGAACCAGCCGGATTCCGGTGCGTGAAGCCCTGTTTCTTTTGGAAGGGGACGGCCTGGTGGAATTTAAACCCCATAAGGGGGCCGTTGTCAAAAGCCTGACACTGGAAGAATTAAAAGAGCTTTTCCACCTGCGGGCGGTATTGGAATGTGATATGCTGCGCCACGCCATTCCCAGAATGCGTGAAGAGGATTTCATCAAGGCCGAGGCCGCGCATCAGAAATACCGAAAAATATCCAAAACGGGAAAGGATCATCACCTTTTGCCCGACCTTAACCTGGAATTTCATATGTGCCTGTACAGACCTTCGGGCTTGGCCATGAGCATGAATATGGTGCGTTCCATCAATGCCAATACGGATCGCTACAGACGCTTTCAACTGGGTCTGCACGGCCCGGCAAAATGTTCTTACAGAGAACATGCGGCGCTGCTTGAGAAATGCCGGGAATGGGATGTTGAAGGGGCGGTAAATATCCTGGAAAAACATATTCTTTCATTGCGGGAGGTGATGGCGGTTTCCCTTTGTAAAAGACCGGACAAATTCCTCAACAAAAAGCCGCTTTAGGTTCTGACCCTAGCTGGCATATTGAGACATGTTGAGCTGTTTATTGTCATCTGAATAGATCCTGTTTTCGGGCAAGGTGACAATGGCACGGGTGCCAACACCGGTTTTGCTTTTCAGGTCAAAAGAGCCTTCATGCATATCAACGAGGGCTTTTACCAGTGGCAGGCCCAGTCCTGTGCCCTCATAGCTGCGATTAAATCCGCTTTCAATCTGGCCAAATATTTTCAGGGCCTGTTTGATCTGGTTCTCATCCATGCCAATGCCATTATCCTGAATGGTAATTTCCAGCTCCCGGGATTTTTTTAAACGCGCATTGACGGTGATGTTACCATTCTCGGGGGTGAATTTTACCGCATTGGACATCAGGTTGATCATAATCTGTTTGATGCGGCGGCTGTCGGCCAGAATAGAGATGTTTTCTTCGGACTGCGTATATTCGATGGTGATATTTTTTTCTTTTGCACTTTCGGAAAAAAACATCAGACTGCTATCGATGGCCCGGTGAAGTTCCATTTCCTCTTCCATAAGATCCATTTCCTTGGCCTCGATTTTTGAAAGGTCAAGGATGTCGCTGATGACTTTCAGCAAATGGATGGCGGATGAATTTATATCACCGGCATATTCCCGGCATTTTTCCATATCAAGCTGGATCAAAGTGTTATTTTTCATTATGTCGGAAAAACCGATAATGGCGTTCAGCGGTGTTCTCAGCTCATGGGACATATTGGCGAGAAATTCGGATTTTGCCCGGCTGGCGACTTCCTCCATTTCCAGCGCATGGTTTAATTCGGCTTCGCGTTGCTGAATGGTATCAAGCATATGGTTGAAACTTTCCACCAGGTCGGCAATCTCATCATCATTGGTGGGGGTGCGGGCCCTGAGGGAATAACTGTGATTGACGGATATTTTCTTCGCCACTTTTGCCAGTGATGTCATGGGGGCCGTCACCCCCCTGAATATTTTGTTCAAACCATACATGATGAGAGTGATTAAGGTAAGGCGAAAGAAAAATACCGAAGGCAAAAGCATCAGATGCCGATCAATCACCTCTTCGAGTGAGGTGCGCAAGACCAATTCGCCCATTATGCCATCCGCCCCGCCTATGTGAATATTATGATCATAGGTCATGGATAAATAATCATATTCGGATTTTTTACTGATCTCTTCACATTTTGTCTGCACAGGCCCTCCTGAATGATAATTCAGGAACAGATCGCCTTTCGGGTCATAAACACAGATATGTGTGATGCTGTTATGTTTGTTCAGGAAACTGGAGCTTTGGAAGAATTTCTCAGGTGAGTTCTGCTTTAAGGGCTCCAATATATCCAGAGTGATACTGTGGGCAATATATTCTGTGCGTCTTTCCACATATTTTTTTTGATACCAAAAATCATACAGGAAAAAAGTAAGGGTGGAAAAAATAAGAATGACCACTGTAAGCACAATTGAAAATTTGAGCATACGGCTGTTGATGCTGTTGCTCGCAATCAACCTGCTGACACGTTCAATCATTTTCTGAAAATGACGACTATCCCCAACCATATATCCTCACCCTGGTGAATTATAAGCCATATTATTTTTATGGCCCTTGTTTATGACAGGAATATTAGGGCTTATTGGTTAAGATAAAATGTATTTTGTATAAGATTGAACATGATGCTTTAGGCTGTTGTACCCCGGAATTTTGATCTATGGCTTTGGCATCTTGATGGTTTCGGTCAGCAGGGCCTTTTCCAGAGCATCTTTACGCAGGGGGGATATTTTCTGAAAGGCGGGGTCGGATATGAATTGTATGAAAACATCCCGGCTGGGCCAGCGCACAAAGAAGATCGTTTGAGGGTTAAAGCCCCCATTAAAATCCCCGTTTAAATCCCCGTTTAAATCCCCATTTAAATCCCCGGGAACTTCAACGGGTTTATATCCTTCAACCGCGCAGGCACCATATTTTTTTAAAAAAGGTAATACGGCCTGACTATATTGGGCATATTTTTCCACCCCCTCATTGCCTTTATACCATAGGACATTCATCATATAGATGGCTGTTGATTGTTCTTCATCTTTCTGGGGACTGTTTAACTGAGGAAGGTTGTTAAGCGCCAGGCTGGTATGTTTGACAACAGGCCCGAGGGTTGAAATTAATTTTTGAAAAGCCAGTTTCTGGCCGGGATCAGCCCATGTGATAATGTGGATGATATTGGCATCGAAATGACCTTCAAGCTGTCGGGTGGGGCTGTAACTGGAAATAATAGTACCGCCATATTGGTTTATTTCCTGATCGGTCTGGGCTCTCTTATCCGCGTCCTCATACCAGAAAGCATCAAAAGAAAGGAGGGGGCTTTTCATCAATAAAATCTTTCATTGTGGAAATTGGGACGAATTTCCCGGAAATTATAAATCAAGGGAGGCAAAGAGTCATCTTTTGGTATTTGTCATTTGCCCCATGCGCTTAATATGCTAGCGTCTGGCCAATGGAAAATGATAGAGGGATCGAAATGAGAAAAAAAATATTTGCTGTATTGTCCGTTGCGGGTGCTCTGGTCTTAAGTGCGTGTGAGCAGCCTTCAGAACAAAAAGATCAGGCCCTGGATATTGATATCACACGCCTGAATGAAAATATCAAAATTCTGTCCTCTGATGAATTTGAAGGCCGCGCACCGGCCACCATCGGCGAAGAAAAAACGGTGGCCTTTCTGAAAGGGAAATTTGAAACATTGGGTCTGAAACCCGGCAATGGCGACAGTTATTTTCAGGAAGCCAAGCTGGTGGAGATTACCACCGCGCCGACCGCTGACATGTTGATCGAAACCGCGGTGGGCAAAACGGCCCTGAAGTACGGCCCGGAATATATGGGCTGGACCAAGCGACTTGAAGAAGAAGTTTCCCTTGAAAACAGTGAAATGATTTTTGTGGGTTATGGTATTGTCGCCCCCGAATATGACTGGAATGATTATGAGGGTCTGGATGTAAAGGGCAAGACCGTGGTGATTTTGGTAAATGACCCGGGCTATGCCACCCAGAATCCGGAGCTTTTCACCGGAAATGCCATGACCTATTATGGCCGTTGGACCTATAAGTTCGAAGAAGCCGCCCGTCAGGGTGCCGCCGGGGCCATCGTTATTCATGAAACCCTGCCCGCGGCCTATCCCTGGGCGGTGGTGGAAGGCAGCTGGTCTGGCCCGCAGTTCAGCCTTGAAAGTGCCGATGGCGGTGCTTCCCGGGTCAAGGTTGAAAGCTGGATTCAGGGGGCGCAGGCAGATAAAATATTTGCCGCCGCAGGTCTGGACTATAAAGCTTTGAGCGATCTGGCGGCCACACGGGCCTTTAAAGCCGTCGACTTAAAGGCGAAAATGTCCATTACGTTAAACAGCAGCATAAAACATTCGGCCTCAAAAAATGTGGTGGCGGTGTTGCCGGGAACGGATCTTGCCGATGAATATATCATTCATATGGCCCATTGGGATCATCTGGGCAAGGATGAAAGCTTGGAAGGTGACCAGATTTATAACGGAGCCTCGGATAATGCCACGGGCACCGCAGGCCTGATTGAACTGGCGCATGCCTATGCAAAAGGCACCGCCCCCAGGCGTTCGGTGATGTTTCTTGCGGTGGCAGCCGAAGAACAAGGCACGCTGGGTTCGGAATATTATGCGAAACACCCTTTGGTGCCGCACCATAAAACCGTGGCGGCCATTAACATGGATGTGTTGAATAACCTTGGGCCCACACATGATGTGACCATTGTGGGTTATGGCAGTTCCGAGCTGGACGATTATGTGGACGCGGCGGTGAAAGCCGTGAACCGGGTGGCCAATCCGGACCCGAGCCCTGAAAAAGGCAGCTATTATCGTTCGGATCATTTCTCTCTGGCCAAATTTGGCGTGCCGGCGGTTTATTTTGGCGGTGGCGTTGATCATATGGAAAAAGGCCGGGCCTGGATGATGGCACAGAAAGAAGAATTTACCGCCAATCATTATCATAAAGTCAGTGATGAATATTCCCCCGACTGGGATATGCGTGGGGCGGTGGAAGACATTAAACTGATGTATAATGTCGGGTTTAAACTGGCCAATGAGGATAGTTTCCCGAATTGGCGCGAAGGTAATGAATTTCGTGCCAAACGTGATGCAATGATGCAGAAATAAGTAGGATATAAGCAGGCGGAACCTATGCGAAAGAAAAAGAAAAATTTTAACCTCTGGTTCCGCCGCCTTCATAAATGGCTGGCGCTGATTGTTGGTGTTCAGCTGATATTATGGACGTTGAGTGGTTTCATGATGAGCGTTGTGCCCATCGAAAGGGTGCATGGGGATCACCTGAGAATACAGGCCGAGCCATCTTCCCTGAAAGGCATGGAATATAATTTCCCCCTGACGCAGGTGATGGCGCGGTTTTCGGGGCAGGAAATCAGCTCCGTAACCTTGGGCGCGCGTATGGGTAAAGCGGTTTATAAGGTCGGGTTAAAAGAAAAGATAATCCTGATTGATGCGATGGACGGCACTGAAATCAAACCGGCCTCCAGCCGGGAAGCCATTGAAATCGCCCAATCCTCTTATTTGGGAACGGGGACATTTAAGGACATTGAATTTGTCACCAGCTATCAACAATATGCCGAAATCAAAGGCCGCCCTCTGCCGATCTGGAAGGTGAATTTTAAGGACGAGGTTAATAGCAGTCTTTATGTTTCCCCCATTGAGGCAAAAGTGATCACGGTGCGTTCTGATATTTGGCGCCAATTTGATTTCTTCTGGATGCTGCATATTATGGACTATGAAAATCGCGAGGATTTTAACAGTCCGCTGCTGATATTTGCCGCCAGTCTGGGGCTTTTTGTTGCCCTGAGCGGGTTGATACTGATCCTGTATGCTTTTTCAAAAAAGGATTTTTATTGGATCAGGCCTAAAAAATCGCGCCTAAAAGAACGTCTCTAGAAAAATGACAATTGTTTAGGGTCATGCCTGGCCCTTGGCGCATTTGCTGCATTGGGGCACGGAAGGGTCCAGTTCAAGACGCTGTGGTTTTATTTTGTTGCCACAGGTGATGCAATAACCAAATTCATCTTCAATGATGCGTTCCAGGGCGGCGGTGATACGGCTAAGTTCCGCGTTGCGCCGCCGCTCCACCTCCTGCGACATGGCTTGTGACTGTATGGCATCCATGCGTGAAAGCCGGCCGACTTTGGTCTGATCAAGCATGACCGAAGCTTTATTGTCATCGGCAATATCAATCAAATCGTTTAATTCGGCTCTTCTGGAGAGCAGAAGTTTTTTATAATCCTGTATTTTCATCGGGAACTCGTTTCCGGCCTCCATTTATCTCTGGAGCCATATATCATATAGCGTATCAGACTTTTTACCTCTCTGGTATGAAAATCGTTATTTGTTGCAATTTTTAGGGGAATATATTGCGCTTATTTCTCGGATCAGGTCTTTGTGAGGGGTGCGAAAGGCGCAGGATTCTGTGTTTCATGTTGTAACTTTAATGTTTTTTAAGGAAGTTTTGATATACATCAAAACCATGTAAGAAGAATGATTCCAGTAAAATCTGGAAATGAGAAGAATAATAAGGTGAAGGGGAATATCATGCCATCAGAAGTGAGACATGTTTTTTTCACAGCAAGCGAAATAAAATGGGCCCTGGTGAAATATCTCAGTTTGAAAAAAACACCGATACGTTTTGAAGATATTCTGGCGATCAAGATAGCCGAAAAACCGGAAATCGGGGTTGGTCTAAAGGTTGAAAATGCTTCATATGATGTGCCTAAATGGATGAAATTTTCCAAAGCGGATGTGGCGGGGGCCTTATTGGTCTATTGCCGGGATAAAAAAATTCCCATTCCTCGGAAAAGCCTGAAAATTCTTAATGTGGATGAGGGCCAGTTATTCATGACTATGGTTTATGATGAAAATCTGGATCTTATCAAAAACGGCATGAAGATGGTGCCGAATGCTTTGAAAAAACTGGTACCGGCATAAATTATTTTCTTCTGTTTGTATAAAAGCCGCCCGGGTTCTATTGACCCGGGCGGCTTTTTTGTATGTTATGACTTACCTCAGTTAAATTATCTGAGGGGCCTTGAATGGGCAGCGGCCCTGAAGATTGAATTGGCCAGAATGATATTCAAACCGTCCAGATAGGCCCGTATGGTGGGATCATTGCTAAAACCCACCACATGGCCGCGGCCCGAAGGCTGCACCATAACAAAAGGTTTATAAGCCAGTTGTTTGCGGTTTTCTTCCCAGAGATAACCACTGACCAACAGGTCGTCCGGCCCGTCAAAACGGACAATATTACGGCCTTTGTCCAAGCGGATCGGCTGGTATATATCCCGTCCACTCACCAGAACATTCAGTTCATCAGCAAGCCCGGCCGACAGCCAATGTTCCTGATCAACCACACCCTTGACCAATACACCAGATACCGCATCCGGGCTTTCTTTCAGGGGACTGGTGGCCGCATTAAATTCCTCCATGCTGGTGAGAAGGCTGCCCTTGACGGTTTTGTTTTTCTTCTTGTCTTTTTTCGGCGCTTCTTTTTTTACCGCATCTTCCCGGCGGGTGGACAGAAGGTTCACATCCGGGTCTGTGGCAAAACGCATGGCCGTGCCCAGCGCCACCAGGGTGCCGCCTTTTCTGACCCATTCTTTCAGGTTTCTGGTGCCGTTCTTACCGAGGGCATCTTTATAACTGCCCCATTGAGAAGGCAGTATCAACACCTGAAAACGGCTGAGGTCAGCGCGGGCCAGCTGGGCCACACGAATGGCGGAAACCGGATAGTCAAATTGGCGTTCAATGACAAAACGGGTATTGCCCGCAGACAGGGACGATGTGGGTTCGTCCCAGGCAATGGCCACCCGCGGTGCATGCATTTTCACCACATTTCCACTGCCGAAATTAGGCCCGGCGCTGATCCAGCTGCTGTCGACACCATAGACCGGCGCACCGGTGAGGCTGGCAAGCATGCCGAGCTTTTTACCCAAATCTTCCGCATTGGCGGCAACTTCGAAAATCAGGGACCCGGCCGGATAATCCCGACCTTCGCTGGTGAAGGCTTTGTCATTGCTTTTTACCGACAGGCCCTGACGCAGCGCGTGGGAAAGAAGGCGTGTTGCTCCCACTTGTCCCCATGGCACCAGATAGGCGACCTTTGCATCCGGATTTTCCAGACTGGCCGGTTTATAGAGCTCTGGCCCGGCGGCATGGAAGCTGCCTTTGGGCACTTGTGAGCAAGTCTGGCTCTTCACATTAAACATCAAAGGCAATGACCATGCCGTCACATCATAAATTTCGTCCGACAGGTCTTTGGCCCGGCGTCTTTCCTGTTCTTTCAGGAAAGGTTTTTTCATGGGCACATTAACATCAAGCATGGTGCGAATAAAGCGTTTGGCCGGTTGGGCCGCATTGACAACATAGGTGCCAGCCGCAAAAGACGTGCCACAGGCTTTGAAAGCCTTGTCCGCCTGCATGACTTCCACATCTTGCTGCACCAGAAGGCCGGCAATTTTATCGGCAGCCATCTGATCATGTTGGGCGGGGATGATGTAAGATTTTACTTTTTCTGTCTGTCCTTCACGGACGGCAGATTTCTGATAATTGTAAAAATCGCGCAGGAATTTCTCCCGGTTGTTTGCCACGACTTCCGCACTGGAAAGGGAGGTGACAAAATGATGACGAATACTATCGCGGTAATGCAGGTCTTCACCGTCGGTGCGGTGGAAAACCAGCCCCCGGGCAGAGGCCTGTTCATAAGTCATGGAAATGGCCCCGTAAAAGCTCGGCCAGCTGGCACCATAACCCGGATAAAAGGCATCAAAAATTTCTCTGGTAAAATAATCATCACCGAATTTATCAAACCATTTGGCATTATTATGGCCAAAAAGCTTGAGGCTTTCTTTCTGATTCTGATGAATATGCGGATTAAAAGGCACCGCTTCGGGTGAGAAATAATAGCTGGAATTACCGCCCATTTCATGCAGGTCGATAAAAATCAGCGGATACCAGTTCTTGAGCGCCTTGACCCGGCCAATGGTTTCGGGCTGGGTGAGGGCAAACCAGTCACGGTTCATATCAAATAAATAATGATTACCGCGGCCTCTGGGCCAGGGTTCATTATGTTCGGCACTGATGACACTGCTGTCTGCTTCCAGTCCTTTGGCGGTTTTAAACTGATGGATAAAACGATCCCGGCCATCGGGATTTTGCAGCGGGTCAATGAAGACAACAGTATTTTTAAGGATATCCCCCACCCGGTCGTCATTGGTGGCGGCCAGAAGGTGATAGGCACTGAGCATGGCCGCATCGGTAGAGGAAATTTCATTGCCATGGACCGAATAGGCCAGCCAAAGCGTGGCGGGCAGCTTGGCGATCAACGCATCCGCCGCTTTCTGGTCGGTTTTGCGCGGGTCGCGCAATAATTTCATACCCTCAGCCAGATCGCCCAATGCGGCGATATTTTCCGGAGAGGACAGGGCCATATAGATGAGTTGGCGCCCCTGCCAGGATTTTGCATATTTGGTAATTTTTAAACGATCCGGCGCGGCTGCGGCCAAAGCCTTGAAATAACGCATCATATCCGCGTGGCTTGTAATTTCTTCCCCCGGCTCATAACCCAGAATTTGTTTAACGGTGGGAATGGCCGGGTTATAGGTGGCACCGGGCCAATATTCATATTTTTCGCCACTGTGGGCAAGGGGGTTTAAAATGCTCAGAAAAAGCAATGCCGAGAAGGCCAGAATGGGAATTCTTTTAAAAATATACATGGGAATCCTCTAATTTATTTTATCTTTAGAAGGACTATAAACTAAAAGAGGAAAATGCAAAGAAAAGTCTGCGCGTCAGCTGGTTAAAAATTATATAATATTTTATTAATAAAGTGTTAATCCGGTAACGTTTTATTTAGGTTTATGTTTTATTAAGGATGCGAGATGCAAGGATTTTAAAGTTTATGACTTTGGTGTTTTTATGGGGCATGGAAGCCTTGAAAAAATAGCAGGGTTTGTTAGCATGAATTATATACCTTTAATATTGGCTTGGAAATAAAATGAGCAACAGAAAGAAAAATTTTGAAATTGCAGTCTTTAACGAAGATGTTAGAGCTTGTGAGGCAAAGGGGGAAAAACACCCCAATTTTGGCAAAGAATGGTCTGATGTTCATTATTTTGAGGTCGAGGCCTATGATGAAGCTGCAGCGCGCAAACAAATTTTTCAACGCTATCCAGAACGCAAAGGTTTTGTCATTACCAATGTCAACCAGATGACGGAATTCGATTAAAACTTCTGATAAAATTTATTGCGAAAATCAGATAGGACGTTAAGTTACGCCTCATCAGGCTTGCCTGTTGTCATTTGAGGCATGAAGATTAAGAATTAAGAAGCGGCTGAAAAGCTGTTACAAGGGTTGTGTTTAGACCACATGAGTATCAAGACTGAATTTAATGGTCAGATTCCCCTGCGCTGGCGACTGAAAGCATGGTGGGAAGGCTATGAACTGGCGGATATAGAGAAGAAATTCCTGGAACATCTGGCAGAGCAAGATGCCATAAAAGCCGCAAAAAAGGCCAAAAGGCTCGCCCGTATCAGGGACGAGGCCGCAAAATTCCAGAAAAAAGACGAATTAAGCCAGATAAGGGTAAAAATTACCCAACTGGTTTGGGGGGAAGGATATTGCGGACCCGGCGGGCCTGAGCATATTACGGCCATGGCCAAAGCCCTGAATTTATCAGCGAAAGAAACACTATTGGTCGTTGGTGCCCGCCTTGGCGGGCCGGCCCGGATATTATGCGGTGAAACAGGGGTCTGGGTAAATGGTTTTGAGGATTCCAAAAAACTGGCGCAGGAAGCCAATAAAATTTCCAGAAAAGCGGGAGTGGAAAAAAGGGTGCAAATCCGGCAAATGAACCTCAGTGAGGGGACAAAATTTCCCCGCATTTATGACAATGCTTTTTCCAACGAGATTTTCTTTACAATCAAGAATAAGGCTCAGCTTTTGGCCACCATCTATGACCACCTCAAGGGGGAGGGGCTTTTTCTGATGACGGATCTAGTTTTGGGTGAGGGAACAGAACCTGAGGAACCTGATATTCAGGAATGGTCGGACAAGGAAGTCTGGGATGTTTTTCCCATGACATCCGATGCCATGATTGAATTAATGTCCCGCTGCGGTTATAGAATACGCGTACATGAGGATATTACGGATCTTTATCTGGAACAGGTGAGCAAGGCCTGGGAAGATGCGGATAAGCTGGTGGAATTTATGGCCAAAGAAGACAAGAATAGTCGGGAAAATCTGGAAACGGTTTTCAAAGAATCCCAGCATTGGTCCAGAAGAACCGGTTTGATGAGAAAAGGGAAATTGCGTGTCATGCGCTACCTGATCCAAAAACCACTTGCTTGAATTCACAATGTTATTTTATTTCACGGCTTGTTTTCTTGTCCTATATGTCTATTTTGATAGACAGGGATAAAGGCCGTGGGGTTGTAAGGGTAATCATTTTGAGTGAATATAAGGGGATGATTTATGGTGACAACAATTACACTGGTCGATGATGATCAGAATATATTAACGTCGGTGAGTATGGCGCTTGAGGCCGAAGGTTTTGAGGTCATGACCTATACGGATGGGGCAAGCGCCCTGGAAGGGCTGAATAATAATCCTTCCGATCTTGCGGTTCTGGACATTAAAATGCCGCGTATGGACGGCATGGAACTTTTGCGCAGGCTCAGGGAAAAACAAAACCTGCCGGTGATTTTTCTTACATCGAAAGATGATGAGATTGACGAGATGCTCGGCCTTAAAATGGGGGCCGATGATTATATCAAAAAACCCTTTTCCCAAAGGCTGTTGATTGAGCGCATCAAAACCATCCTGCGCCGGCTTGATGCGGTTAAGAAAATGCAGGCGGGCAATGGTGTTGAGGAAAGCGGCGCCATCATCAGGGGGCGGCTGAAGCTCGACCCGGTGCGCCATCTGTGTAATTGGAATGACAAGGATGTGAAACTGACGGTGACGGAATTTCTTATTCTCGAAGCGCTGGCCCATCGTCCGGGTCATGTGAAAAGCCGCGATCAATTGATGGATATTGCCTATAATGATGATGTTTATGTGGATGACCGGACCATAGACAGTCATATAAAAAGGTTACGCAAGAAATTCCGTGTGGTTGATAAGGAATTTGACGGTATAGAGACACTCTATGGTGTCGGATACAGATATAGTGAAAGCTGATTTCATAGAGGAATCCGGAAAAAAAATTCCGCCTCTGGCGCATCAGCGGCGCATCTCTCCTCTTACCTTCAGGATATTGGTGGTCAATGTTATTGCCCTGATCTTTCTGGGCGGGGGCATTCTTTATGTGGATCAGTTTCAGGAAGCCATGATCCAGTCCCGCATTGAATCCATGATAAAGGATGGGGAGGTGATGGCCGGTGCCCTGGGGGAGGCGGCAACGGGGGGCGAGGAGACCACTGAAGTCAATCTGAAACCCGCCATTCAGATCATCACCCGGCTGAGTGGGGTGACCCGCAACAGAAGCCGTTTTTTCAGCCATACAGGTGATCTGCGCATCGACAGCCGGGAATTGATGACCAATCAGGCGGTGATCATCGATGAGCTGCCGCCCGAAGGGGGTTTTTCAGACTATTGGCGGCCCATCGAACAGAGGTTTTTTGCTCTGCTGGACAGTTTGCAGAAACGGGAAGACCTGGAAGATTATCACGAAGTCAAAGACGAGATGGCGAACCATTATCCGGAGGTCATGGAAGCCTTGCAGGGGGACGTGAGTTACCGCATCCGGCGGCTGACGGAACAGGCCGAAATTATTACGGTGGCGGTGCCGGTACAAAGGTTTAGGCGGGTTCTGGGGGCGCTGATGTTATCCATGGATACCCATGATATTAAAGAAACTGTACAGCAGACCCGTGTGACCATTCTTAAAATTTTCGGTGTTGCTTTATTGATCACGCTGGCCTTGTCCATCTTTCTGGCCCGCACCATCGTGCGGCCGATCAAGCGTCTGGCCAGATCCGCAGACCGGATCAGGTTGGGCACGCATACCAGCGCGGATATTCCGGATTATTCCGGGCGTTATGACGAGATCGGGGACCTTTCCCGGGCTCTGAAAGACATGACCCGTACTTTGGCGCGCCAGATTGACGCGGTGGCGACCTTTGCGGCGGACGTGTCCCATGAATTGAAAAACCCCCTGACCTCGCTCAGAAGTGCTGTGGAAACGCTGGGTTTTGCCAAAACCGAAACGGATCAGGCAAAACTCACCCATATTATCAAACATGACGTGGACCGGCTTGATCGTTTGATCAGTGATATTTCCAATACATCCCGCCTCGATGCGGAAATTTCCCGCAGCAATATGGTGCGGGTCAATATGAAAGCCTTGCTGGAAACCCTGAGGGATATGTATCACTCAACGCGCAAAGAAAACAGCCCGACCCTGAAACTGAGATTTTTTGATGGCCAGAAAGAAATAAAGGGGGATGATTTTCCGGATTATTCTGTGAAAGGGCTGGAGGGGCAATTGGCGCAGGTGGCACAAAATCTGATCGACAATGCCATGTCTTTTTCCAAGGCGGAAGATTGTGTTAATATCAGCCTGATCCGGGGCAAGGCCATGATTAGTCTGGTGGTGGAGGATCAGGGTATTGGCATCCCTGAAGACAAGCTGGAAGATATTTTCGAAAGATTTTATTCCGAACGCCCGGAAGGTGAAGGTTTTGGCAATCATTCCGGTCTCGGATTGAGCATCTGCAAGCAAATTATTGAAGCCCATGGCGGCATGATCCGGGCTGAAAACAGGAAAGATGAAAGGGGCGCGCGTTTTGTTGTTCGCCTGCCCTTGTGGGCTTAGAGTGATAATGGGGAATATCAGGAAAGGATGAGGAAATGGCACTGCTTCATGCCACATGTGTAAATCTGGAAGGACAGGGGGTGCTGATTATGGGCCCTTCAGGTTCCGGAAAATCCGATCTGGCCCTTCGTCTGATTGAGCAGGGCGCGCGTTTGGTAAGTGATGATTATGTGAAACTTGTCCATCAGAAAGAAGGCAGCGCGGCGCATCTTTTGGCCGAAACAGCACCCAATATAGAAGGATTGATTGAGGTCCATAATGTGGGCCTTCTTGAAAGTGAATATGATGCTTCCATTCCGGTGAAACTGGTGCTGGAACTGGTGACTTCCGGGCAGCTGGACAGTTTGGAACGGTTGCCGGAAAAAGCCATGATCACTTTGGAGGGGGTGGCGGTTCCATATCTTAAATTTTATGCCTTTGAGGCCTCGGCCACCGCAAAGGTAAAGGCCGCCCTTTCAATTTTGAGCGTATAAAGCTGTTTTCCTTTATTCTTTAATATGATAGAGTTAAGCCCTGTGAGGCGGAAATTAGGGTAATGTCATATTGGAAAGAAAATTGAAATTATTCTTGATTACAGGAATGTCAGGGGCCGGAAAATCATCGGCCCTTAAGATATTGGAAGACCTGGGGTATGAGGCCATGGACAATCTGCCAATCAGCCTGTTGCCCAATGTGGTTGATCTGGCCCTGACAGAAGATGTGGAACATGAAAATCCGGCCCTTGCCATCGGCATTGATGTGAGGACGTGGAATTTCCAGCCCGACGTGATCTGGGAAACTTTGAAGGCCATTCGCGAACGCGCGGATGTTGACCTTAAAATCCTTTATTTTGACAGCGCCAACGATGTGATTGCCCGGCGCTTTACCGAAACCCGGCGCAAACATCCTCTGGCGCGGGATGCTCAGGTGATGGAAGGCATCACGCTGGAGCGGGAAAAACTTGAAAAACTCCGTTCCATTGCCGACCATATGATCAATACATCCCGGCTCAGCATTCATGACCTGCGGCAAATGTTGTTTGAAAAATTTGAACGCGGACAATCAGGCGGTTTGAGCATTTCGATTATTTCCTTTGCTTATCCGCGGGGGCTGCCGCAAAGCGCGGATCTTGTTTTTGATGTACGTTTCCTGAAAAATCCCCATTATGATCCCGACTTGCGCCCGCTGACGGGTCAGGACCCCAGTGTCTGTGATTATATTAAATCCGATAAAATCTATGAGCAGTTCTGGCAAAAAACCAGTGATTTGATCCTGACACTCCTGCCGCAATATAAAAAAGAAGGCAAAGCCTATCTGACCATCGCCTTTGGCTGTACGGGCGGGCGGCATCGTTCGGTCTGTTCTGCGGAAATAATGGGAAAACTGTTGAAAAAAAATAATTATCAGGTCAATCTGTATCATCGTGAATTATCGCAGGATAAATAAAATATGATCGGGTTAACCCCTAATAAATGAGGTTCGTTATGATTGGAATGGTCGTGGTCACTCATGGCAGGCTGGCAGAGGAGTTTATCTCTGCAATGGAACATGTGGTTGGCCCGCAAAAGGCTGTTCAGGCCATCTGCATCGGGCCGGATGATGATATGGAAAAGCGCCGCACGGATATATTGGCGGCCATTAAACAGGTGGACAACGGATCGGGGGTTATCCTGCTTACGGATATGTTTGGTGGTACCCCCTCAAACCTCGCAATTTCGGTGATGGATAATGCCAATGTGGAAGTTGTGGCAGGCATCAACCTGCCCATGCTGATCAAATTGGCCAGTGTGCGGGTTGCCTGCACCATGGAAGAAGCCATCAGCGCCGCACAGGATGCGGGGCGTAAATATATTACGGTGGCCTCCCATGTGCTTTCTGGTGAAGCTTCATGAATGCAGCAGATAGTATGAGTGAAATATGTCGTGTGGTCATTAAAAATAAACGGGGATTGCATGCCAGGGCATCGGCAAAATTTGTCAGCATGGCTGGGGGTTTTGATGCGGAAATTACCGTTTCAAAAGACGGCGCGCAGGTGTGTGGCACTTCGATCATGGGGTTATTGATGCTGGCGGCAGCCCCCGGTGATGAGATCACCATCAAGGCAGAGGGCGCAGGTTATGAAGTGGCGCTGGAAGCCCTTCAGAAATTGGTGGACGATAAATTCGGCGAAGATTAGTCTTTTCTTAACAATTCATCAGATATATATAACAATATAAAGATTTCTTTATGCTTGTACAGTGCCATTGGTGCTGTTATAAGCGTGTATATTTTTAAGATGATTCAGGAAAAACTTCATGAGCGAATTTACCGATTACAAAGTTGCGGACATCACCTTGGCTGAATGGGGCCGCCGCGAAATTAATATTGCAGAAACCGAAATGCCGGGTTTGATGGCCCTGCGCGAAGAATTCGGGGCGCGTCAGCCTCTCAAGGGTGCCCGGATCGCCGGTTGTCTGCATATGACGATTCAGACAGCGGTTCTGATGGAAACATTGATTGCACTCGGGGCAGAGGTGCGCTGGTCATCCTGTAATATTTTCTCAACCCAGGATCAGGCCGCGGCCGCCATGGCTGCCGTAAATATTCCGGTTTTCGCCTGGAAGGGTCTGAGCGAAGAAGAATTCCTCTGGTGTATCCGTGAGACCATTGTCGGGCCGGATGGCTGGCGTCCCAATATCATCCTCGATGATGGTGGTGACCTGACGGCCATGGTATATGATGACTTCCCGGAACTCCTGAAAGATATTCGCGGTATTTCAGAAGAAACCACCACGGGTGTGTTGCGTCTGTATCAAATGGAAAAAGAAGGCACATTGACAGTGCCGGCCATTAATGTGAACGACAGTGTGACCAAATCAAAATTTGATAATCTGTATGGTTGTCGTGAAAGCCTCGTGGACGGCATCAAGCGGGCCACAGATGTGATGGTTGCGGGCAAGGTCGCTGTGATCGGTGGTTTTGGTGACGTGGGCAAGGGTTCCGCCGCCAGCCTCAGAAATCAGGGTGCGCGTGTTTTAGTGACTGAAATTGACCCCATCTGCGCCCTGCAGGCCTCCATGGAAGGTTATGAAGTGGTCACCATGGAAGAAGCCGCCAAAGTGGGCGATATTTTTGTCACCTGTACCGGCAATAAGGACATCATCACATTGGACCATATGCGCGATATGAAAGACCGGGCCATTGTCTGTAATATTGGTCATTTTGATTCCGAAATTCAGATCGCTGCCCTGGAAAATTATACCTGGGAAGAAGTCAAACCCCAGGTGGACGAGGTTGTATTCCCGGACGGCAAACGTCTGATCATTCTGGCCAAAGGCCGTCTGGTTAATCTGGGCTGTGCCACGGGTCATCCAAGCTTTGTGATGAGTGCCTCTTTCACCAATCAGGTGATGGCGCAGATGGAACTTTGGGAAAATCATGAAAATTATGACAATAAGGTTTATGTGCTGCCCAAACATCTGGATGAAAAAGTGGCCTCTTTGCATCTTGGCAAGCTTGGGGTCAAACTCACAAAATTAACAGCGGATCAGGCTGAATATATTGATGTGGACGTGAATGGCCCGTTCAAGCCGGATCATTACCGCTATTAATCTATCCGATATTTATCAACGAAAGCCCGTTTATGGTGTTTAAACCATGAACGGGCTTTTCTTTTTCCGGATGAGGCGTTAGATTATTCGCGTATGGGTGCGTGTGGAAAAAGGCATGAATAAGCAAAAAAACAAGCGATCAGATCAGAATGTTGCCGGAAAGTTTTTGGGCAAGGCACGGTGGGGGGTATTTTTCTCGTCGGCCCTGTTATTCAGCCTGTTTCAGGTTAATGCATATGCTGAGGCGGACACTGTGGCAGAAGGTCTGCCCGAAGGCATATTTTTTAATATTCTGACGCTTTTTTCTGTTTTATGTCTGGGGCTTGTGGTCTGGTCCGTATGGGACAGGCACCGGCTGAAAAAAACCATTTCCAGAGAGGATAAACGTTTTGAGCGCCTCAACCAGCTGATTGAATGCCGCGATGAAGCCTTTGTCATGTGGAATGAGCAGGGCGAGATTGTGGAAAGAGCCGGGGTGATGGAATGGTTTGGCATAAAAGGTATTTTTGAGGACATAAACAGCCTGAGAGATGCCAGCCATGGTTTGACACCGGAACAAGCCGATCAGATTTCTGAATCTGTTCATCGTTTGCTGGATGAAAAAGAAAATTTTACCCGCTATCTTTTTCTGGAAAAATCTCATCGAAATATCGTGCTGAGCGGTGAAAGAATTCAGCAGCCGGACAGTGCAAAATCCGGGGCCGTATTATGGTTTCGCCCGGCAACATTGGAAGAAAGCCTCGCCACCCATCATGAGGTGGAATTGCAAAAGATCAGCAACAGGGCGCAGCAATTCGAACAATCTGCCGATCTTGTGTCTTTTCCGTTATGGATACGCGATGAAAAACTCTCCCTTTCCTGGGCAAATAATGCATATGTTGCGGCGGTGGATGCCAGCAACAGGTCCGAGGTGCTGGATCAGGGAAAAGAACTGGTGACCAGCACCGTGGGCAAGGCGGCAAAAGACCTGGCAAGGGCCGCCAAGATTGCCCAGGCCCCCCATATGGAAAAACATTTTGTGGTGATCGGCGGCGAAAGAAGGGCCGTGGAAATTCATAATATACCTTTTGAATATGCGGACGGGTCTTCGGGTTATCTGGGGTATGCCTTGGATATTACAGAATTGGAAAAGACCAAGGGTGAACTTATTCATCATACGGAAGCCCATTCCGAAACCCTGAATAAACTGTCGACGGCGGTGGCCATTTTCGGTTCTGATAAAAGGCTGGATTATCATAATAGCGCTTTTTCCAGATTGTGGAAATTACCGGAAAACATGCTGCATGGTCATCCCCATCACGGCGATGTTCTCGAAGCCATGCGTGAGGCCCGCCGTCTGCCGGAACAGGCCAATTTCCCCGAATGGAAGGCCCGGCAATTGTCGGTCTATATGGAGGTTTCCGACCCGGTTGAGGAAATGTGGCATCTGCCGGATAATACCACACTGAGGGTGGTGTCCCAGCCCCATCCCCTGGGCGGATTGCTGGTATTTTATGAGGATGTAACCGACTATCTGGCGCTGGAAGTATCGTATAATACGCTATTTGCGGTGCAGCGCGAGACATTGAATAACCTGCATGAAGGGGTGGCGGTATTTGGCATCGACGGCTGCCTTCAGCTTCATAATCAGGCCTTTGGCGAGATTTGGCACCTGTGCGAAGCCCAGCTTGAGGGCAGCCCTCATACCACGGAAGTCATGAAAGAATGCCAGGACTTGTTTGAGGATCAGGCGGAAATGGATACGATCAGCACCCTGATTGTGGGTGGTGCGGCAAAGAAAGAATTCACCTCTGGCAGGCTCCGGCGCACAGATGACAGTGTTGTTGATTATTCTGCTGTACCGCTGCCGGACGGCGGTATGCTGATGACTTATATTGACGTGTCGGACAGTTTCCGCATTGAAACCGCGCTCAGGGAACGCAATCTGGCACTGGAGGCCACCGACAAGATCAAGACGGATTTCCTGGCCCATATGTCCTATGAATTACGCAATCCCTTAAACAGTATTATCGGCTTTTCCGAATTGCTGGATAAAGAATATCAGGGGCCTCTTAACGATGTGCAGCATGAATATATGCATAGTATCCTGTCGGCTTCGGGCCAGTTGCTGGAACTGATAAACGATATTCTCGACCTTTCAGTGATCGAGGCCGGGGGCATGACACTGGATGTGAGCGTTGTGGACCTGCCGTCGATCCTGCAACAGGTTTATCACCAGCTTGAAGAACGTATCAAGGTCAAACAGATGGATGTGCAGATTGAATGCCCGGATCATATGTCCATGATTACCGGCGACAGCAAACGCATTCAGCATACCATCTATAACCTGTTGTCCAATGCGGTGAAATTCACGCATACGGGCGGAATTGTAACCTTGGGGGTACAGTTGCGCGAAGAGGATTATACGATTTTTGTGCGCGACAGCGGGGTCGGTATCCGCCCCGAAGAAGTGGAAAAAGTGTTTGAAAAATTCTTTACCGGCAGCAATGTGCCCAATGGTCAGGGTGCGGGCCTGGGCCTGTCGCTGGTTAAAAGCTTTGTGGAACTGCACGGGGGCGAGGTCAGCATCGATTCGACCCTTGAGGTGGGCACCACGGTGAATTGCCGCCTGCCACTTCACACCGAACAGGAAATGCCGCCGCATTTGAGCGAGACATAAATATTCAAAAAACAATGCGATATTCAGGAAAACATAATGCCCCTCCAGCAGATTGCTGAACTATATTTACATGACCTGAGCCGGAGCGAAGAATTTTCCGCCCGTTTGGCGCCCCTGTTGAGGACAGGTGACATTCTGGCTTTTGAGGGTGACCTGGGGGCCGGAAAAACGGCCCTGTGTCGCATGATCATTCATGCTCTGGGGTTTCAGGAAGATGTGCCAAGCCCCACCTTTAATCTGGTTCAGACGTATGAACCGCCCCTTGATGATCAAAAAACACCCGCTGTCTGGCACATGGATATGTACCGGCTGGAAAGCCCGGAAGAGGCCTTTGAGCTTGGCATTGATGAGGCTTTTGAGACAGCGCTTTGTCTCATCGAATGGCCGTCAAAACTCGGGCCTTATCTGCCCCGGGAACATCTGCTGCTTACATTGGAAATCTGTGATGAAGAAGGAAGACGTAAATTGACCCTGAAGGGCAGCGAGACCTGGCGGCGGCGGCTGGTGGGGAAATTGGACCATGAATGATCGCTCAGATCAGATTGATAATTTCCTGCGCCGCCATGGTTATGAGGGTGCGCGCCGTCAGCCATTAACCGGGGATGCCTCTTTTCGGCGTTATGAAAGAATATATTTTCAGGATAAAAGCCTGATGCTGATGGACGCGCCCCCGGATTTTGAGGACGTGCGCCCCTTTGTGAGCATTGCGGATTATCTGAAAAGCCGTGATCTGGCCGCCCCGGAAATTTTGGCCCTTGATAGGGAAGAGGGTTTTTTGCTGCTGGAAGATCTGGGGGATGATTTATTCGCCCATTATCTGCGCACCGCCCCGGAGGAAGAAAGGCGGCTCTATGCCTTGGCCATTGACGGCCTTTTGCATTTACAGCAACAAAACCCGCCCCAGCAATTGAACGCGCCGCACGGGGTGTCACATAAATTGTCAAATTATGATCTGTCCGTCCTGTTATCAGAAGTGGCACTGCTGGTGGACTGGTATATACCCGCCCTGAAAGGAAAACGCCTGAACGAGGGTGCGCGGGCAGAATTTATGGCGCTTTGGGCCGAAGCTCTGAGACCGGTGGCGGGGGTGCGGGACTGTCTGGTCCTGCGGGATTATCATGCGGAAAATCTGATGCTGCGCACGGGCCGGACGGGGCTTGATGAATTGGGGTTAATTGATTTTCAGGACGCGCTTCTGGGCCATCCGGCTTATGACCTGCAATCTTTGTTAAAAGATGCAAGGCGCGACGTGTCACCGGAACTCGAAGAAGAAATGATCCGGCGTTTTCTGGCGGCTTCAGATGTGGATGCGGATGAATTCCGGCGTGATTATGCCATTCTGGCGGCGCAGCGAAATGTGAAAATCATTGGTATATTTGCTAGGCTTTGCCTGCGCGATGACAAGGATGTTTATCTGAAGCTTTTACCCCGGGTATGGGGCCTGTTGGAAAGTGCGCTGACCCACCCGGCACTGGCCCCGCTGAAAGACTGGTTTGAGCGTGAAGTGAAAACGGATGTGCGGCGCGAAATCCTCAAACCCAAAGCGGTATTTCCGGGCAAGGCCATGATATTGGCCGCAGGCCTGGGTCGTCGCATGATGCCGCTGAGCAAAACCTGTCCGAAACCTTTGATCCCGGTGGCCGGGAAAGCCATTCTGAGCCATACGCTGGATCGTCTGGTGGACGCGGGGGTGTGTGACGTGGTGATGAATATGCATTATCTGGCCGAACAGATGGAAGAATTTGTTCAGGGCCATTATGACAAACGGGTAAAATTCAGGCTTTCGGATGAGAAAGAAAAGCTGCTGGACAGTGGTGGCGGTGTCAAAAAAGCCCTACCGCTTCTGGGGGATGAGGTCTTTTATGTGCTTAACAGCGATATGATCTGGCAGGATCTATCCGAAAGGGCCCTGCACAAACTGGCTGCGGGCTGGTGCGAAGATAAAATGGATATTCTGATGCTTATGGTGCCCACGGAAAAGGCGGTGGGTTATGAGGGGCAGGGCGACTTCCATCTGGCAGAGGATGGCCGTTTAAGCCCACGCGGCAATGATGCGGCGGCGGATCATATGTATGGCGGTATTTTGATCATGAAAGCGGAAATTTTTCAGGACAGTCCCGATGAAGAATTCTCGCTCAGACTTTTGTTTCAAAAGGCCGTGCAGCGGGGCCGCCTTTACGGTATGCTTCACGAAGGGGGCTGGTATCATGTGGGGACACCGGATGCCCGTGATGAGATCGAAGAATTATTATCCTGATAAAAAATAGAGGGGAAAAGGCGGCATATGCCACGCAGGCTCGGCAAATCACCTGAAATTTATACCATAGCGGCCCGGATTTCTTTTGTGGATGGCTTGGCCAAAGGCATTATGGCGCGGTATGGCAATGATCCGGTCAAATTGAGCGATGTGCTTATACTCATGCCCAACCGCCGGGGGGTGAGGTCCCTGCGCGACGCATTCCTGCGGCTGTCGGGCGGTTCTGCCATGTTATTGCCGCGTATTGAACCCATCGGCGATGTGGATGAAGATGAATTAAGCCTGAGCGGGAATTTGCCTCTTGGGATCAATGAAGGCCTCAGCCCACCACCGGTCCCTTCTTTTCAGCGTCAGATTTTGTTGATGGATATTATTGAACGCTGGTATCAGCAGCAACAGAAATTGGGCAGTGGTGAAGAACCGCCGGAAACAGCCCAGCGTGCGCTTCTGGCACAAGCGCTGGGGCAATTTCTTGATCATGTACAGACCGAACAATTGTCTTTTAAGGATTTGGCCAAACTGGTGCCGGAAGATTATGCCATCCATTGGCAGAAGACATTGGACTTCCTTAAAATCCTGACCCAAAGCTGGCCGGAAATTCTTAAAACCACCGGCCATTGTGATGTGGCCGAGCGGCGCAATATCCTGCTTCGGGGCCTGCGGGATCAATGGCTGGAAAATCCGCCCGAAACACCGGTGATCGCGGCGGGCTCCACCGGCTCTATTCCGGCCACACTGGCTTTGCTGGAAGTGGTGGCGCGTCTGCCCCGGGGCATGCTGGTGCTGCCGGGTCTTGATCTTGAACTGGACGCGGAAAGCTGGGCGGTCTTAAAACCAACTCACCCCCAATTTACCATGAAACTCCTCTTAGAGGCGATCGGGTGTGAGAGAATTTCAGTGGCAGACTGGGATACACAGCCGCAAGAGGATAATCAGGGTTTTTTAAGGGAAAAATTATTGCGGGAATGTTTGCGTCCGGCAGAAACCACAGACCGTTGGCGTGCGCTAGACCTGGACGCACAGAAGGCGCTTCAGGGGATGACATATATTACGGCCCCCACCGCGCGTGAAGAGGCTGGTATCGTGGCGTTGATGTTAAGGCAGGTGTTGGAAGAGCCGGGCAAAACCGCCGCCCTGGTCACACCGGACCGGCAATTGGCCAGACGGGTGGCCGGGGAATTGGGGCGCTGGAATATCATTATTGATGACAGCGCCGGAACCCCTTTGTTTAATACCCGGATCGGGCTGTTTCTGCGCCTGAGCGCCCAGATGATGGGGGAAGAGCTTGCCCCTGTGGCGCTGCTTTCTGTTTTAAAACATCCGCTCTGTCTCGGGGGGCAGTCTGCGGGGGATTTTCGCCGCAATGTGCGTCGGCTGGAAAAAATCCTCCTGCGCGGGGCGCGGCCTTCTTCGGGCAGTTTCGGCATCATGCAGGCCATTCAGCATGCTATGCAAAATCCCGAGACAAATCAGAAATATCTGGGCGACCTTGTGGAATTAAAAAGCTGGTGGTCGGATTTCGCAGTGCTGTTAAAACCCTTTGAAGACCTGATGGCGACGGGCAATGCCCCGTTTGAAGATTTGCTCATTGGCCATATCACACTGGTAGAAGCGCTGGCGGGCAGTGACGAACAGTCCGGGGCCGAACGCCTGTGGCGGGGCGATGACGGTGAAGAGGCCGCCCGCCTGATCGAAGAACTGCAACAGGCGGCATTGGGTCTAAAGACCATGAATGTGGCACAATATCCCGCACTGCTTGACGTGTTTATGTCGTCCCAAAGTGTGCGGCCCAAATATGGCCAGCATCCGCGCCTGAATATCTGGGGGCCGTTGGAGGCCCGGTTGCAACATGTGGATCTGGTAATATTGTCGGGCCTGAATGAAGGTTCCTGGCCGCCCGAAGCAGCACCGGACCCGTGGATGAGTCGGCCCATGCGTTCAGAATTCGGATTGCCATCCCTGGAACAGAAGATTGGCCTGTCGGCCCATGACTTTGTTCAGGCCGCATCCGCCCCCAGCGTGGTCTTGACCCGTTCAGAAAAAACCGCCGGCACACCTACGGTAAAATCACGCTGGCTCAGCCGTATGGAGGCGATTGTTCCGGAATTTTCGACCAGCAATCAAAGTATACAATGGCTGAACTGGTATCAGCTGCTGGATCGGCCCCAAAAATTCCAGAAGATCATGCCGCCCCGGCCAAGCCCGCCACTGGCAGCCAGACCCCGGGATTTATCCGTGACCCGGGTGCAGAGCCTGATGCAGGATCCTTATAGTATTTACGCCAGTAAAATACTCAGACTTTATGCCCTGGACCCCCTTGATGCGGCCCCGGGGGCGGCGGATAAGGGCAATATCATTCATGAGGCACTGGATATTTTTGTCAAAAAATTCCCCGATCATCTGCCGGACGATGCGGTGGAACAATTGACCGAAATCGGCCGCAAGGAATTCGCGCGCCATCTTGACCGGCCAACGGTGGCGGCCTTCTGGTGGCCGCGTTTTGTTCAGATTGCCGGCTGGTTCGTGGCGGAGGAAAAATCAAGACGTTTACAGAGCAGGACAGCCGCCACAGAAGTAAAAGCCAGCCTGCGCCTGAAGGCCGCGGGCGGTGATTTTATTTTATCGGCCACGGCAGACCGTATTGATCAATTGGCTGACGGCAGTTACAGCATCATCGATTATAAAACCGGGCGTATTCCCACAGCCCGGGAAATTTATGCGGGTTATGCGCCGCAATTGCCGCTGGAGGCGGTGCTGGCCCAGACGGGTTCTTTTGAGGGGCTGGCCGCCGCACCGGTCAGTGATCTGTCCTACTGGCAGCTCAAAGGCGGCAAGGATATTGCCAAAATCACATCTTATAACCTGTCGGGCAGCCGTTATACCAGGATGGATGTGAGCGAAGTTACCCGGAAGGCGCTGGAGGGTTTAAAAAGCCTTGTGAATGTATTTGATCTGCCACAGACCCCCTATCTTAATAATCCCCGGCCAGATAATCTGGGTTATGGCGATTATGACCATCTGGCGCGAACGCTGGAATGGACAGAGAATGAAAATCTCGGGGGGTCAAATGAATAAACAGACCCCGGAACAGGAAATGGCCTCAAATCCGGCGGCTTCGGTCTGGGTGGCCGCTTCGGCGGGTACGGGAAAGACCTTCGTCCTCACCAACAGGGTGCTTCGGATTTTGCTGAGCGGCACATCTGCCGATCGAATTTTATGCCTGACCTTTACCAAGGCCGCCGCCGCAGAAATGGCCAACCGCATCAATGACCGTCTGGGCCGGTGGGTGAATGCTGATCAGGCAAGTTTGCAGGCGGAGCTTGCGGACCTGACCGGGAAAATGCCGGGGGCGGAAGAATTGGATCATGCCCGCAAGCTTTTTGCCCATGTGCTGGAAGTACCGGGGGGCATGAAAATTCAGACCATCCACGCCTTCTGCCAGTCCCTGTTGGGACGTTTCCCGCTGGAGGCGCGCATTACACCGCATTTTCAGGTGATGGATGAACGCACCACCCTTGATCATCTGAAAAAAGCCCAGGATGCGGTTCTGGGGGAAGCGCGGCCAGAGATTAATGATGACCTGGCGCGGGCGCTGGCCCATATTTCGGCCAAAGAAACGGAACAGACATTTTTCGAACTGATTGGTGAACTGGTGGGACAGCGCAGCGGCCTTGAACGCATGATGCGGCGTTTTCACCATCTGGGGCGGGCGATCTTTGCCATGCGCAAAATTCTTGACCTCAGCGCGGGTGACACGATGGCGGATCGTGTCACAGCGGCCTGTTCAGAAGAAAATTTTAATGCTTCTGGCCTGCGTCTTGCGCTCACGGCCTTGCTTGAAGGCAGCAAGGGCGATGTTGAGCGGGGGGAAAAGATGGCCCGGTGGCTTGGCAGTCCGGACCTGCGTGAAAACAGCATGGCAGAATATAAATCTGTCTTCCTGACCAAAGAGGGCATCATTCGCAAGACGCTGATGACCAAAAAAGTGGGGGAAGCTTGCCCGCTGGGGGAAAGCGCGATGCAGGATGAGGCCCAGCGGCTTCAATTGCTGGACGAGCATTTGCGGCGGATCACCTTGTTGGAAAATTCCGAAGCTTTGTTAAAGCTTGGATTTGCCATGCTGGATGTGTTCGGTGAAAGCAAAAAACGCCATGCCGTGCTGGATTATGATGACCTGATCCTGAAAGTGACCGGATTATTGGGGCAGGACAATGTGGCCGACTGGATCCTTTATAAGCTGGACGGGGGTCTGGATCATATTTTGATTGATGAGGCGCAGGATACCAATCCCGAACAATGGCAGGTGATTAAAATCTTGGCGGGTGAATTTTTCAGCGGCCTTGGAGCCGGGGATCAGAGCCGGACGATTTTTGCGGTGGGGGATGTGAAACAGTCCATTTACAGTTTTCAGCGCGCCGACCCCAGAGAATTTGTGGAAAACCGCAGCCTGTTTAAACAAAAAGCCACACAGGTTGAACAGGCTTTTCACCCCCTTGACCTGTCTAAATCCTATCGTTCCACCGAGGCGGTCCTGGCATTGGTGGACGCGACCTTTCAGGCCGAAGACAGACGTCATGCCCTCACCTTCAGTCTGCAGGAAATTCGCCATCAGGCCTTTCGCGAAGGGCAGGCGGGACTGGTGGAACTCTGGCCGGTGGAAGAGGCTGATGAAATATTGAGCGAAGAGGATTGGGCGCCGCCCGTGCTTCAGAAACCTTCTGCCACGGCGGAAATGAAACTGGCCCGCCGTCTTGCGGATCAGATCGGGGACTGGCTGGAACATTCAGAACCGCTCAAGGCCAAAGGCCGCCCGATCACCCCGGGTGATGTGATGATATTGGTGCGCCGGCGCACGATCTTTGTGGACCATATGATCAGAGCCTTAAAAGCCCGTAACATCCCAGTGTCCGGGCAGGATAAAATGCGCCTAAGCGAACAAATTGCGGTGATGGATTTGATGGCCATTGGCAATTTTGTGCTTTTGCCGGATGATGACCTGACCTTGGCCGTGGTTTTAAAAAGCCCCCTGATTGGCTTTGACGAGGATCAGCTCTATGATCTGGCGGCCGGGCGCGAAACCAGCCTGTGGGCTAGCCTGTTATCGCGGGCGGGGGAGAGTGAAGCCTATAAAGCGGCCTGTGAAATGCTGAAAGAATTGACAAATTTTGCCGATAATGCACCGCCCTTTGAATTTTACAATCATCTGTTGGCACGGCTTAAGGGGCGCGAAAGGCTGATGGCGCGTCTGGGGCTTGAGGCGGGGGAGCCCATTGATGAATTTTTGCAACTGGCCATGGATTTTGAGCTGAATAATATTTCTTCCCTGCAGGCTTTTCTCGACTGGGTCAACAAGGGCGATGTCGAGGTCAAACGCGATATGGAGCAGGAACAAAATATGGTCAGGATCATGACCGTACATGCGGCCAAGGGACTTCAGGCCCCGGTGGTGATCCTGCCCGACAGCTGTCAGGTTCCTAAAAAAGGGGGGCGGCTATTGTGGGCAGGGGCGGATGAGGCAGAGGGGGACAGGCAGGAAATCTTATTCTGGCCCGGCACAAAAGAAAATGAAATCGGCCCCTGTGAAGCGGCGCGGGAAAAAATCAAGCAGGAACGGGATCAGGAATATCTGCGGCTGCTTTATGTGGCCCTGACCCGGGCCGAAGACCGGCTTTATATTACCGGCTGGCAGGGCAAGAAAGGGCTGGATAAAGATTCCTGGTATGAAATGCTGCGTCAGGCCCTAGAGCACATGGCGGGGGTTGAAAAAATACCGCTGGAAACCGGCGGGGAAATATTGCGTTATTCCTGTGTTCAGACCAAAAAAATCTCAGCCCCGGAAATAAAAAACCATAAGGCAGAAAGTCTTGAGGACCTGCCCGCATGGGCGCTTAATCATCCACCGATGGAACCTGTTCCATCGCGCCCTCTGGTGCCTTCACGCCCGCAGGAAGAAGATACAGCGCTCTTAAGCCCGCTTCTTGCCATGCAGCGTCAGAGAAAGGATAAAAGCCGCTATCATCGGGGCAGGCTGATCCATCGGCTTCTGGAAATAATCCCCAACCTTGAAACCGGCAAACGTGCCGCGGCTTTGTATGATTATCTTCATCAGCCAGCCTTTGATCTGGAAGAAAAAGATATTAAAATCATCGGTGAACAGGTGTTGGATATTCTTACGAACAAAGAATTTGAACGGGTCTTTGCCCCGGGCAGCCGGGCAGAGGTACCGATTGTGGGCATGGTGGGCACCACCCCCATTTCGGGGCAGGTGGACAGATTATCCATCAGTGAGGATGAAATTTTGATCATTGATTATAAGACCAATCGCCCGCCGCCGGATGATATAAATAATGTTTCCCTGCTCTACAGGCGGCAGATGGCGGCCTATCGGACAGTTCTGCGGGATATTTATCCCCATAGGTCGGTGCGCTGCCTTTTATTATGGACGGATGTGCCAAAATTAATGGAACTGCCGGATTCATTATTGGATCAGATATTATTTTAAGCTCACTTTTTTGTGTTGTATGTGAAATGTTATGGCTTTGACTTGACGCGGGCCGGGTCGCTTCCTACATTTGATGAAACCGAATTATTTATTTTAAGGATTATGGAATATGAGCACGATTGCCGTCATCGACAGTGGATTTGAACAAGACGTATTAAAAGCCGACAAGCCTGTATTGGTTGACTTCTGGGCCGAATGGTGCGGGCCTTGTAAACAGCTTGGGCCGGTTTTGGAAGATGTCTCCGGTGAAATGGCGGATAAATTGACCATTGCCAAGATTAATATTGATGAAAATCCTGAGGCACCAACCCGTTTTGGTGTGCGCAGCATTCCAACAATGATCCTCTTTAAAGGCGGTGAAGTGGCGGCCATGAAGGTGGGGAATTGCTCTAAATCTGATCTTTCTGCATGGTTGAATGAAAACCTTTAAGTCATATTACTGATTTTTTTTTGAAAGGCGCGAAATTCTCTTCGCGCCTTTTTATTTTCTATACGAAATATTAATATATTCTAACTTAATAATAAGCGCATATAAATATGGAAATAATGTATGCGTTCTGATCCGTTAAACATCCTCATAGCAGAAGATAGTAAGTTTTTCTCAGCCGCTATCCAGCATAAGCTTAAGGAAATTGATGACATCAATATTTATTTGGCCACTTCTTATAAAGAGGCCAAACAGCTGATTGCGGAGCATAAGGCAAATTTTTTTCTGGCTCTGCTGGATATAAACCTGCCCGATGCCCCGGACGGGGAAATTATTGAGCTAACGGACAAGTCCGAAATTCCGTCAATTATTTTCAGTTCAAATTTCGACAAGGATACCCGGGAGAAATTTTATAATTCCGGTGTGATTGATTGTGTGCCAAAAGATTCACCCTCCAGTCTGGAATATTTTGTTTCTCTGGTCAGGCGAATTTTACTCAACCGTTCGCTGACAGTGATGGTGGTTGATGACAGTAAGGTCATGCGTTCCATTACATCGAGCCAGTTAAAGAAATTTCAATTAAAAGTCATTTGCGCCAAAAATGGTCGTGAGGCGTTGGATAAATTATCCATTGGGGTTCCTGTTCACCTGATCCTGACGGATTATGAAATGCCCGAAGTGGATGGTTTCGAATTTATCCGCGAACTCAGGCGCGACTATTCCAAAGACCGCTTGCCGGTGATTGGCATGTCTGCGGTGGGTAATTCGGAAATTGCCATCAATTTTCTCAAAAGCGGTGCCAATGATTTTATTCATAAACCCTTCACATATGAAGAGCTTTTATGCCGTACGTTTCAGAATCTGGACCTTTATAATCTGTTCGAAGATTTGAAAAAGGCGGTTTATAAAGACGCGCTGACGGGCTTGAATAACCGGCGTTATCTGTTTGAACATGGTGAAGGCCTGTTTTCACCGGAAGGGGCGCTAGAGGATGATATTATCGTGGCCATGGCGGATGTGGATCATTTTAAGAATTTTAACGATACCTATGGTCATTCTGTGGGCGATGATGTTTTGGTCAAGGTGGCGCAGGAGTTTGAAAAGACGGTGGGCGAGAAGGCCACATTGGCCCGCTTTGGCGGCGAGGAATTCTGCGTGGTCATGACCGGTATGAATGAGGCGGCGGGGCTGGCGCTTATGGAAAAGGCCAGACTTTCTGTTGCCGCTGCCAGTGTGGATGTGGAAGGGCAAAGCCTTTCGGTGGCGGTGAGTATCGGTTTATGCACCAGCAGCCAGGCCAGTTTTGATGAAATGGTCAATGAAGCGGACAAAGCCCTTTATGTGGCCAAGGAAAGTGGCCGCAACTGCGTTAAGATCGCAGAAGAAACCGCAGCAGATATTAAAGAATTTCCACAGCGTTCCGTGCGAGGATCTGCCCGCTCAAATAAAGAGAACCGCAAATAAGTACCTGAACGGCTTTATTTTCCAATTCCGTAATTTCCCTGATCGCCTGATTTACGTCCGTACATGCGGCAGCCTTGATGTGTACGCTTTGTGCCATTCGCACAATGTCCGTCCCGGCATGGCTGTCTTCCCCTTCCACCTTTAATCCAAAACATTTTTCCACCAGAGGGGAGAGGGGTTCCAGAAAACCGGCTGTATCTTTATTTTTCATCATGCCGCAAATGAGATAAAGCGGCCTGTGATTTTGCTCTTTGAAAAAACCTGCAAGAATTCTGCCCGCCGCCGGATTATGGCCACCGTCCAGCCACAGGCTGCTGCCTTCGGGTAATTCCTGACCAAGGGCAGTTTGGGAAATATCCTGCATACGGGCGGGCCAGAGGGCAGATGTAATACCCTTGCTGATCTGGGATTCTGAAATCTTGAAAACATGCTGATGGCGCAGGCAGGCGATGGCCAGCGCCGCATTATTGATCTGATGGGGGCCCTTTAAATTGGGTCGGGGCAGGGCCATTTCACCAAATTTATCCCTATAGTCGAAACCATCCGCCGTTTCACGAATATGCCATTGATCCGCTGTTATGCTTTGAGCCTTTACCTGCTTCGCCGTATCCAGAATGGCATTTAACGCCTCGGGAACTTGTGGCGCAATTATCAGGGGAATATTTTCTTTGGCAATGCCCGCCTTTTCCCGGGCGATACCGCCCTGATCGGATCCGAGAAATTGTTCATGATCCACGGAGACCGGGGTAATGACGGTGGACAAGGGTTGATCCACCATATTGGTCGCGTCCAGCCTGCCGCCAAGGCCCACTTCCAGTAAAACCACATCGGCCGGTGTTTCGGCAAAAGCCTTAAAGGCAATGGCGGTGGTAATCTCAAAATAGGTGATGGGCTCACCGCCATTGATCTTCTCGCATTCTTCCAGAATTTGCAAAAGATGGTCTTCGTTTATCAACTTGCCTGCAAGACGAATGCGTTCGGCGAATTTGACCAGATGGGGCGATGTATAAACATGTACTTTCAGGCCTGCGGCTTCCAAAATGGCGCGAAGATAAGCGGTGGTGGAACCTTTGCCATTGGTGCCGGCCACATGAATGACCGGCGGCAATTTTCTTTCGGGATGTCCGAGGCGGTTGAGGATGCGTTCCATACGGTCCAGTGACAGGTCGATTATTTTGGGATGCAGCTTAAAAAGCCGCTCCAGCACCTTGTCACTTTTCCGTATCATAAGCTTAGGCCGCTTTGGGCTGTTTCATCAAAAGGCCAAGCAGATGCATCAGTTTTTCCCGCATGTCATGACGATGAACGATCATGTCAACCATGCCATGCTCAAACAGATATTCCGAACGCTGGAAACCTTCGGGCAATTCTTCGCGGATGGTATCCTTGATCACCCGGGGGCCGGCAAAACAGATCAGGGCATTGGGCTCGGCAATATGCACATCCCCAAGCATGGCGTAAGAGGCTGTCACACCGCCCGTGGTGGGGTCGGTCAGCACCACAATATAAGGCAGGCCCGCATCCTTGACCATTTCCACAGCCACCGTCGTGCGCGGCATCTGCATCAGGGACAAAATGCCTTCCTGCATGCGCGCACCACCGGCAGCGGTAAAGAGGATCAGCGGGGATTTTTTATCCACCGCATGACGGGCGGCGGCAATGATGCCATCGCCCACGGCCATGCCCATACTGCCACCCATAAAGAGGAAATTCTGCACCGCAACCACGGCGTTGATGTTGCCGATCTGACCAAAAGCCACCGAAATCGCATCATCGGCCTTGATTTTATTGCGGGCTGCTTTGAGGCGGTCGGTATATTTTTTCTGATCCTTGAATTTAAGAGGATCTTCTTTGGGTTTGGGCAGGTCTATGAGGGCATATTCACCTTCATTAAAAAGATGTTTGAAACGCACTTCCGGGCCAATGCGATCATGAAAGTCACAATGGTGGCAGATGGACTGGGCCGCCAGAAAATCCTTTTGATACAGAAGCTGACCACAGCCTTTGCATTTATGCCATAGATTATCCGGCGTTTCTTTCTTTGGTTCAAGAACCGCACGAATTTTTGGACGAACATAATTTGTCAACCAGTTCATAGTCTACCCTTTGTGTTATCTCAATCTTTGAGCGTCTGCTTTATGGCAGAGGCCAAATCCGAAACGAAGTTGAGGACTCTAGCCTTTAGTACAGAATTTGCAAGCCCTTCTTGATCAAGATTATCTTCAATCAGGGCGACAATGGCCGATCCCACCACCACCGCATCGCCAATTTTGGCAAAAGATTTTGCCATTTCCGGGGTTTTAATGCCAAAACCAATGGCAACGGGAAGGTTTGTCTTTTGGCGTATGCGCGCCACGGCCTGCCCCACGGGGCCAAGGTCGGGTTCCCGGGTGCCGGTAATGCCAGCAATAGACACATAATATAAAAAACCCGACGCGTGGCGGAGAATATCATCAAGCCGCGCCCCGTCAGAGGTGGGGGTTGCCAGATGGATAAAACCCATGCCTTTGTTCAGAGCGGGAATCGCCAGTTCCGGGTCTTCTTCCGGCGGCAGGTCCACAATGATCAGGCCGTCCACACCCGCTTCCAGCGCGTCTTTGAGGAAAGCATCGACCCCGTAAATATAAATTGGGTTATAATAACCCATCAGGATGAGGGGCGTGTCCTGATCCTGCTTGCGAAATTCCCGTACCATATTCAGGGTCTTGATGGTGGTCATACCCGCGTTCAGCGCCCTCAGGCTGGCGGCCTGAATGGCGGGGCCGTCGGCCATGGGGTCGGAAAAAGGCATGCCCAGTTCAATAATATCCGCACCGGCCGCGGGCAGGCCTTTCAACAGATCAAGGGCTGTTTGATAATCCGGGTCACCGGCGGTGGTGAAGGTCACGAGGCCTGCGCGGCGCTCGGTCTTTAATTTGGCAAAGCGTTTTTCTATTCTTGATACAGCCATTTTATATCTCCGCGCCCAGGGCATCGGCCACGGTGAAAATATCCTTGTCGCCGCGGCCGCTGAGGTTCATGACCATGATATGGTCTTTGGGCAGGCTCGGGGCCAGTTTCTGCACATAGGCGATGGCATGGCTGCTTTCCAGAGCGGGAATGATGCCCTCATATTCGGTGCAGAGCTGAAAGGCGGCCAAGGCTTCTTTGTCGGTGATGGGCACATATTTTACCCGCTTAATTTCATGCAGCCAGCTGTGTTCCGGGCCAATGCCGGGATAATCCAGTCCGGCGGAAATGGAATGGGCTTCGGTAATCTGGCCGTCCTCATCCATCAGCAAATACGTGCGGTTGCCGTGCAATACACCGGGTTTTCCGCCACTGAGGGAGGCCGCATGTTTATCCGTATCAAGTCCCAGACCCGCCGCTTCGACCCCATACATGGGAATATCATCGTCAAGGAAGGGATGGAACAGGCCGATGGCATTGGAACCGCCGCCCACACAAGCCACCAGACTGTCGGGCAGTCGGCCTTCTTTTTCCATGATCTGCATTCGGGTTTCTTCCCCGATCACACATTGAAAATCCCGCACCAGTTCGGGATAGGGATGCGGGCCGGCGGCGGTGCCGATAATATAAAAGGTATCATCCACATGGGCGACCCAGTCGCGCATGGCATCATTCATGGCATCTTTGAGGCTTTCGGAACCGGATGTGACCGGCACCACTTCGGCCCCCAGCAATTTCATGCGGAAGACATTGGGTTTTTGCCGTTCAATATCCTTGGCCCCCATATAAATCACACATTTCATGCCAAAACGCGCACAGACCGTGGCGGTGGCGACCCCATGCTGTCCGGCCCCGGTTTCGGCAATGATGCGGCTTTTTCCCATACGCCGGGCCAGCAATATCTGGCCAATGCAATTGTTGATCTTGTGGGCGCCGGTATGATTGAGTTCTTCGCGCTTGAAATAGATTTTGGCCCCGCCCAGATGTTCGGTGAGGCGTTCGGCAAAATAAAGCGGGCTGGGTCGACCGACAAATTCGCTGAGCAATTCATCAAATTCTTTTTTAAAAGCCGGGTCCTGTTTGGCCGTTTCATAGGCTTTTTCCAGATCAAGGATCAGAGGCATCAGGGTTTCGGCCACAAAGCGGCCGCCGAAAATGTCAAAATGACCATTTTCGTCCGGGCCATTGCGCAGGCTGTTGGGTTTGTCACTCATGATACATCCTTAATTGCAGCGAGGAAGTTTTTGATCTTTGAAATATTTTTTTTGCCCGGTGTTTCTTCGACACCACTTGAAACATCGACGAAGGCGGCACCGCTGATGGTGATAGCCTCTTTTATATTATGCGTATCCAGCCCCCCTGACAAGAAATATGGCCGTGACCAGTTTTGCCCTTTGATCAGTTCCCAGTCAAAGACCAGACCATTGCCGCCCGGCAATATAGTATCAAAATCCTTGGGGGGTTTGGCATCAAACAGGAGGAAATCAGCCGTCTCTTCATACGTATGGGCCAGTTTCAGATCATCTTTGCCGGATATGGCAATGGCCTTGATGACCGGCAGGGCGTAACGGGTTTTGACTTCACGAACCCGTTCGACTGTCTCTGAGCCATGCAACTGGATTATATCCAGAAAACCGGGGTCTGTGACCTGTGAAAGAAGATCATCGTCCGGGTTTACAAAAACACCGACTTTCTTCACTGAGGCAGGGATGGGCCCGGCCAGTTTTGCGGCCATTTCAACACTGATGTTGCGGGGCGAGGGGGCAAAAAAAACAAATCCCACATAAGAAGCCCCGGATTGCACGGCGGCCTTTATGGCATCTTCTGTACTCAGACCGCATATTTTCGCTGCACAGGTCATCTTCAGCCGTTCAGCTCATTGGCAATATTGATGGCGGCCGCGGCAGGATCAGCGGCTTTGGTGATGGGACGGCCAATGACCAGATAATCTGCCCCAAGCGATACGGCCTGTTCCGGGGTCATGATCCTTTTCTGGTCTTCGGACTGGCTGCCTTTGGGGCGGATGCCCGGCACCACCAGTTTAAATTCGCGGCCACAGGCTTCTTTAATGGCGGTAATTTCATGGGAGGAACAGACCACCCCGTCCAGACCGCAATCCTTTGCCAGCCGTGCCAGCCTCACCGCCTGATCCGAAACCGGCGCGTGCATGCCAATGGCTTCCAGATCCGGGTCATCGAGGCTGGTGAGGATGGTAACACCCACGATCAGGGGTCGGGCACAACCCACTTGTTCCGCCGCCTCACGCGCCGCCTGTACCGCCGCCCTCATCATCGCCGGGCCACCGGAGGTATGAATGGTGAGAATAGCGGGTTTTAAAGGCATCAGGCTGTGGATGGCTTTGGCCACGGTATTGGGAATGTCATGCAGTTTAAGGTCAAGAAAGATCGGCATGTTACATTCTGCAACGGCTTTATAGCCTTCCACACCATTGGCATAGAAAAATTCAAAACCCAGTTTCACACCGCCCACATGATTTTTGATTGTTTGGGCAAGACGCATGGCCTGATCAGTGTCCGTGGTATCCAGCGCACATAAAATACGTTCAGACGGGCTTATTTCTGTCATGATATTTTTCCTAACTTAAGCTGAAGGTTTTTCTCATGATCGGGGTATTTTGACAAGAGAATTATAGGAAATTATGGAATTTTGGACATTAGAGGCCGGGTTATTCAAGCGCGTCCGAAGATGTTGCCGTAGATGTATTAGAGCTTTTTTGTTCTTTTTCCAGCGCATTGATGCGTTTTTGTAATTTACGCTGGCGGGCTGCATGTTTGATGCTTGTGTTAATGGAAACAATCCAGCCGCCGCCAAGGCCGATCAAAATGCCGCCAAAGACCAACATAAAGGCTGGCAGGGCAAGGCTCAGAGGAAAGGGGGCAAAATCCAGGGTGACAATCTGCTGATTGGAAATGGCAAGGGTGATTGCAAATATTGTGAAGATGATAAAAGCAGCCAGGGCTATGATACGCATCATGCTACCTATTGTATGTATAAAGACATTTATGGGATGACCAGCTTGTAATAATTCAGTCCGTAATAATTCAGTCTGAAAAATCAGCCTTTATTATTAAGTTTTTCACGCAGATCTTTACCGGTTTTAAAATAAGGAACATATTTTTCCGGTACGCTCACCTTTTCCCCGGTACGGGGATTGCGGCCAACCCGGGCCGGACGATGTTTGACAGAAAAGGCACCAAAGCCTCTTAATTCAACCCGGTTTCCTTCAGACAGCGCATTGGTCACTTCTTCAAAAATCGTATTGACGATACGTTCTACATCGCGCTGATAAAGATGCGGGTTCGCTTCTACAAGGCGTGCAATCAACTCCGACTTTATCATTCCAATTCCCTTTTAATTTTTATGATCCGAAAAAAACAGATTATTAGATTTGAAAAATTATTGATGTGCTTAGGGTGCCAGAGAGAAACAAAACCGTCAAGGCTAAGTACTTAGTTTAAGGCCGTTTTTTCTAAATTTAAGGCATTTTCCATTAAAAAAATCACACATTATGCAATTTTGGACGGTTTCAGGCTTGTTTTTTTCTGCCTTAAGAAGACTGACAAGGGTTTTTGTCAGGAAAAGAATCAGTTGATCCGCCGGGACCTGACGTGAGCTGAGCTGTTTTCAGTTTAAATATTATGCAAATAAAAAGCCCGTCTGGAATGCCAGACGGGCTTTTGTTGGATGGCTTAAGCATCTTACCAGATTTAATAGCTGGTAGATTAAACCTTTCGGCTTATTTCTTTTCGTCTTTACCCTGGGCCAGTGCGGCACCGAGAATATCACCGAGGCTGGCACCACTGTCGGAAGAACCATATTGTTCCACAGCGGCTTTTTCTTCGGAGATTTCAAGGGCTTTGACAGACAGGCCGATCTTGCGGGCTTTTTTGTCAAAGCTGGTGACCAGCGCATCAACCTTTTCACCCACAGAGAAACGTTCAGGACGTTGTTCTGCGCGATCACGGCTGAGGTCTGAGCGGCGGATAAAGCTTTCCATCGGTGCGTCTTCTTCACCAAGGGATACTTCGATGCCATTTTCATTAATCGCCGTAATCGTACAGGTAACGGTCGCACCTTTCTTAAGGCCGGAAACACCTTCAATCGGATCGCCGCTCAGCTGTTTAATACCCAGTGAGATGCGTTCTTTTTCAACGTCGATGTCAAGGATAACCGCTTTTGCAGTGTCGCCTTTTTTGTATTCAGCCAGTGCTTCTTCACCGGACTTGTTCCAGTCCAGGTCAGACAAATGCACCATGCCGTCAACTTCGCCGCCGTCAAGGCCGATAAACAGACCAAATTCAGTGATATTTTTGATTTCACCTTCGATGGTGGAGCCCACAGGGAATTTCTCAGAGAAGGCATCCCATGGATTATCCATACATTGTTTCAGACCAAGGCTGATGCGACGTTTGTCGGAATCGATTTCCAGAACCTTGACTTCCACTTCCTGAGAGGTGGAAACGATCTTGCCCGGATGGATGTTTTTCTTAACCCAGCTCATTTCGGACACATGGACGAGACCTTCGATACCTTCTTCCAGCTCAACAAAGGCACCATAATCCGTAATATTGGTGATGCGGCCTTTAAGGACGGAATCGATCGGATATTTGGCTTCTACAGAGGCCCATGGATCTTCGCTCAGCTGTTTCATGCCCAGGGAAATACGTTGTGTTTCCGGGTTCAGGCGAATGATCTGAACTTTAATGGTATCACCAATGTTCAATACTTCACCCGGATTGTTGATGCGTTTCCAGGAAATGTCGGTCACATGCAACAGGCCGTCAATGCCGCCAAGGTCCACAAATGCACCATAGTCGGTGATATTTTTCACAACACCTTCAACCACCTGACCTTCGGCCAGGGTGCCGATCAGCTCATTGCGCTGTTCGGCGCGGGTTTCTTCGAGAATGGCGCGACGGGAAACAACGATGTTGCCGCGCTTGCGATCCATTTTCAAAATCTGGAAAGGCTGTTCAATGTTCATCAGAGGGGTTACGTCACGGATCGGACGTACGTCAACCTGTGATCCGGGCAGGAAGGCCACGGCACCGCTGAGGTCAACAGTGAAACCACCTTTAACACGGCCAAAGATAACACCATTTACGCGTTCTTCAGCTTCATATGATTTTTCAAGCAATGTCCATGCTTCTTCGCGACGGGCTTTTTCACGGGACAGGATGGCTTCGCCTTTTGCATTCTCGATGCGCTCAACGAAAATATCCACGGTGTCACCAACAGCCAGCTCGGCGGTTTGGCCGGGCGCGGAAAATTCTTTAAGGGGAACACGACCTTCGGCTTTCAGGCCGATGTCGATGATGGCAGCTTCTTTGTCAATGGCGATGATTATACCGGCAACAACTTTGCCATCAAATCTTTCTTCGGCACCAAAATGCTCATCGAGCAGGGCGGCGAAATCTTCGGTAGTGGGAACAGCTTGTTCAAGAGTCATAAAATTACCTTATGGTTATATTGTTTTATATGCCAGCCGGTTGTCTCCGACGGTCTTGGTTGAAACAATATTGTTTGGTTATCGTGTTAAAATATAGACATCCGGCCTTTTGTTTAAGGATCAGACATCCGTTAAAATGTTGGAAATGACGCTCAGCGCCGCTTCAAACACGGCCTCTATATCTGAATTTGTTGTATCTAGCAAGTGGGCGTTTTTGGCCTTTTTCAAGGGGGAAGCGCTGCGATTGCTGTCCCTTTCATCACGCTCTATGATTTCATCGAGGATGGATTGATATTGTGCGGGTGTGTGTGTGGGGCCAAATTGTTCCAAAACCCTACGTTTTGCACGGGTTTCAGGGGCGGCGGTGATGAAGAATTTCACCGCTGCGTCCGGGCAGATCACCGTGCCAATATCACGACCATCCAGAATAGAACCGGCTTTGCCCGCCGGGGGATGGTGGGCAAAATCACGCTGATAGGCCTTTAAAGCCTCTCGCACCTCGGGGATTGCCGCCACTTTCGAGGCCAGCGCGCCGGTTGATTCGTTTTTCAGTTCAGATTTCAGTTCAGATTTCAGTTCAGGCGCGCTCAGATCCATTTTATCTAAACCTTCCACAGCCTCTAGGGCATGGGTCACATTTTCAGGGTCGCCGCCCGCCCGACTGACCCCAAGGCCCACCGCACGGTATAAGGCCCCCGTGTCCAGCAGGGCATAATTTAAATGATCGGCCAGTTTGCGGGCTAACGTGCCTTTGCCCGATGCGGCGGGGCCATCAATGGCAATAATGGGCATCAGCGCTCTCCCTTGATGTTGGCGCCCCTGATGTTGGCGCCCCTGATATTGGCCCCAAGATTATTCATAAGTTTTGTGAAACCCGGAAAGCTTGTTTCGATAACCCGGCCATCATCCACCCTCACGGCTTCTTCCGTGGCCAGACCCAGAATCAGAAATGACATGGCAATGCGGTGATCCAAATGGGTTTTGATGAGGGCGCCGCCCTTCTGGCTTTTTTGGCCGGTGATGGTCATGCCGTCTTCATGTTCTTTTACCGTCACACCGCAGGATTTTAAGCCCTTGACCATGACGGCGATCCGGTCGCTTTCCTTGACCCGAAGTTCATGCAGGCCGCGCATGATGGTATCGCCCTCGGCAAAAGCTGCGGCGGCACATAGAACAGGATATTCATCAATCATGGATGCAGCGCGATCTTCGGGCACGGTGATGCCTTTCAAGGGGCTGTATTTCACCTGAATGTCGGCCACGCTTTCACCGCATTCCACCCGCTGATTGATAAACCGGATGTGTGCCCCCATGTCCTGCAAGGTGGTATAAAGCCCGGTGCGGGACGGGTTCATGCCGACATTTTCAATAATAATCTCAGAACCCGGCGTAATCAGCGCGGCCACAGTGGGAAAGGCGGCGGAGGAGGGATCCGTGGGCACGACCATATCTTTTGCCGTAAGCTCCGGCTGACCCGTCACATGGATAGCGTTGCCATGATCCAGCGCTTCGATGGTGATATCAACACCAAAATGGGCAAACATATTTTCCGTATGATCCCGGGTGGGGGTGCGTTCAGTCACGGTGGTGCGCCCCGGTGTATTCAAGGCCGCGAGCAGGACGGCGGATTTCACCTGTGCCGAGGCCACAGGAACCTCATATTCGATGGGCAGCGGGTCGGCGGTGCCGGTTAATGTCAGGGGCAGGGTCATGCCTTCATTGCCCTCAAATTCAGCGCCAAACAGGCTGAGAGGATCGGTGACGCGTTTCATCGGGCGGGATGATAAAGAAGCATCGCCCACAAAAGTGGCCCGGATGGGATGGGTAGCCACCAGCCCCATTACAAGGCGGGCGCCGGTTCCACTGTTGCCCATATCAAGGGGCGCATCCGGGGTTGACAGACCGCCGATTCCAACACCATTCACCAGCCAGTCATTGCCCTGTTTTTTGATCTGCGCCCCCATGGCCTGCATGGCTTTGGCGGTATCCAATACATCCTCGCCCTCAAGCAGGCCGGAAATCCGGCTTTGTCCCACAGCCAGCGTGCCCATGATCAGGGATCGGTGGGAAATGGACTTGTCGCCGGGTACACGAAGACTGCCTTTAAGGGGCTGTGATTTTGAAGAAGAGAGCTGATTCATGATATTTTTCGGGGCATTCTCGCATTTTTTAAATTATTTGAGCATGGCCATAGCATGAAAACAGGAGGGTAGACCAGATAATATCTTGATTTTTTAATCTTTTAGCGTCAAAAATTGTGGCATGCGTGAAATTGCTTTGACACGTGGCACAGAAAGTGGCAAGTCAGGCTTTTATGATTATGATAATATATTTATATTATGAATATTCACGCATGATGAATATTTAAGGGACCAAGGAGAAACAAGTTGGCTCAACCAGAATGGGGCAAAAAGCGTCAATGTCCAAAATGTGGCACAAGATTTTATGACCTGGGTAAAGATGATCCGATCATCTGCATCAGTTGTGAGAATAAATTCAAGCCGGAAATTATCCTGAAAAGCAAAATGCATCCGATGGAAGTGGTTGCGGAAGTGAAAAAAGAGGATGACGATGACGACGTTGTTCTGGATGCGGATAGTTTGCTGGAAGAAGACGATGACGTTGATGTGGAACTGGATCCGGATGATAATACAACGGTTCTCAGTGATGATGATGACAATGTCGCTGTGGTCGTTGATGCGCCGGTTTCCAAGAAACTGGACGATTAATTGAGAATTTTTCATCTTTGCTCTTGATTAAAGGACAAAGAATGAATAAGTTCCGCTTCGCTAACCCCCAATGGTTGGCGATTTTGGTGATAAGGGGCTATAGCTCAGTTGGGAGAGCGCTACACTGGCAGTGTAGAGGTCAGCGGTTCGAACCCGCTTAGCTCCACCAAAACAAGGCCTTCTAACCCATTCGGTTAGAAGGTTTTTTTGTGCCTGAAATCATATTGATTTCTTTTCGGTACGGCCTTTCACATTCATTTCACAATGGGATTGTTATTCTGCTCGGGAAATAACTTGGAGTGGAAAATGGAAAATTCAATTATGTTAGAAACGGTCGGCCATCATTTTGGTGAGGGTGCGGCGCGGATTAATCTTTTTAAAGACCTGTCCCTGCGTATGGAGGCCGGCAAAAGTTACGCCATTGTCGGGCCGTCCGGTGCCGGGAAATCCAGTTTGCTTACCTTGCTGGCCGGATTGGAAGTGCCGCGAGAGGGGCATGTGATGTTCAGCATCAACGGCGAAGCGGTGAACATGCAACAGCTTCGCAAATATTCCGGATTTATCTTTCAGCAATTTCATTTGCTGCCGGAGCTGGATGCCTTGGGGAATCTGGCCTTGCCCCTGCGCCTGAAGGGTGATGCCCGGGCCCATGACAAGGCACGCTACTGGCTTGATAAAGTCGGCCTTTCCGAACGCGCGTCCCATAAACCGAACCAACTCAGTGGTGGCGAGCAGCAGCGCATCGCCATTGCCCGGGCCTTTGTTGCGGAACCAAAATTCATTTTTGCGGATGAGCCCACAGGCAATCTGGATGAAAAAACCTCGGACATAATATCAGAGATGATGTTTGAATTTGGCTCAGTACAAAAATGCGGCCTTATTCTGGTGACTCACAGCCATTCTCTGGCCGACCGTGCGGACCATTGTTATCATCTGAGCCAGGGTAAATTGGAGCTTATGTCATGATGTATCTGAAAATGAGCTTTGATAATTTTTTGGCGGCCTATCATTCCAGTGACAGTCGCCTTATTCGCTGGACCCAGTTTTTCCTGATGGTGTTTTTGATGACATTGACCCTGAGCAGTGCGTCTATTCAGCGCTATCTGGGTGAAAATCTTCGTAATCTTCTTGGGGCCGATATGGTAATTTCACGTTACCAGCCGCTTTCCGGCGATCAGGCGGTGGACTTGAAAAAATTAGTCCATAATTTTTCTAAAACGCAAATGATGAACATCACCCTGACCCATCAGGAAAACTGGCAAAGAGTACAATTGAAATTGGTCGATGACCAATATCCTGTTCAGGGAAAAGTCAGTATTGGCCGGGATTTAAAAGGCATCCATCAGCAAGAGGAACACGGCCCGGAGGTTGGGGCGATTTGGCTGGATACACGCCTGCTGACAAAATTAAACCTTGCCATTGGTGATTATCTGGATGTTGGCACAGCGCGCCTAAAAGTGACAGCGGTGATCTTTCATGAACCGGACCGGATCATGGAGGGGCATTCGGTGGCTTTTCGGGCGATGGTGCATGAAGCATCCTTTGCGGGTCAGGAAGTGGGGATGTCGAAAATTCATTTTCGATATTTGCTGGACGCAAATTCCGAACAGCAGGCAGCGATATCACAATGGGCCCAGGAAAGGCTGCCGGACGCACAATTGCTGAGCCGGAAGGGTGGGCATCATCCGCTGGCGGCTTTCTGGCAACGGGTGGAGAATTTTATCGGGCTTGCTTCGGTATTAATATTCTTTATGGCTGCGATTGCGCTGGACCTGGCCAGTCGGCGGCAATTGGACAGACAGAAATACAGGCTTGCTCTTTGTATGAGCATGGGCATGACGATGCGACAGGGCATTGTTATTGCATTGGGTCAATGGGCTTTGACGGTTCTGGTATCAATCATTCCTGCGATTTTGGTGGCCTATGCGGCGCATTTTCTCCTCATTGAACAATTGGCGGATTATTTCACAGGATTACAAACCGGGGTGCATGTTGCCGCCTTGTTAAAAACAACGATGCTGATTTTGGTCTTGTTGCTGGCCTTCCAGATGCCGGGGCTGTTGAATTTGAGAACAACATCTACTGTCTCTCTGATCCAAAAGCAGGAACAGACCTATCATCTGGGTGCGCGACTGATCTGGAATTTTGCCGGTCTTGCTTTTCTGGCGGCAATCTATTCGGATAATATTCTGCTGACGAGCATGACATTGGGGGCCATGCTGTTCAGTATTCTGCTTATGGCGTTCATGACCTATATATTCCTGACGGCGGGTGAGAAAGTCAGTCGCAGCATGCAGGGGCTGTTGCCTTTTACTTTCTTTATGATGAAACAACGCCTGCTCAGCAAATCCACCCAGATTCTCGGGATTGGCTTATGCGCCACATTATTATTGTTTACCCTGATGTTGATGAAAGACTTTGGGGTCATGCTCGAACGTCAGGTCCGCAGCCAGGACGGTAACCTTCTGATCACCGAAGCGGATTCAAGCCATATATCTGCCCTGGAGGAATGGCGTAGGGAAACGGGCAGTGAAATCAGGCAGCTCAGGCCTTTTGTCCGCGCGCAACTGATTGAAATCAATCAGACATCACTGGAAGATTTTGCTGATCAGCCCAGTGATTCAATGGCCACATTAGCCAAACCAATACGGCTGAGCTGGTCCGAAGAAATTCCCGGCAATAACCGACTGAGCCTCGGCCAGTGGTGGCAACCACAAGACCCGAACAGGCAGCAGATATCGGTAGAGCGGGAAGTTATGACCGATACCGGGATTAAAATCGGGGATAAGCTGACCTTTCATATTGAGGGTCAGGCCCATGATTTTGAAGTGGTGGCAGGGCATGATTTTAAAGGCGGGGCCGGGTCCATGACCTTCTGGTTTCAGGTGCCGCCCGCAGCCATAGCGGAAATAAAACCGGAGGTCTATTATATGGGCAGCATGGAACTGCCGCCTGCAGCCTGGCCAAAACTGGTTGAACTTTGGCAGGCCCATCCGACGCTGACGCTTCTGCCACTGAAGGAAATGACCGAACGTTATGACACCAGTCTGGCCATGGTTCAGAAACTTGTTCTGGGTTTTAGCGCCATGATCATCCTGATGGCTTTGGTGGTCATGCTGGCCTCGGTCAAGGGTTTTGAAAAAGACGACCAGAAGAAAAACGGTTTGTTGTTGAGCATGGGTCTGGATAAGGCAAATTGTGTGAGGCTCGCGCTGTATGAATGGCTGATTACAGCCCTGATCGCCAGTTCCGGTGCTATTGGCGGAACCTGGGTGGCGGGTCATCTGATTTACCAGTCCCAGTTTTCAATGACCTATCGCCCGGATGCGCTCTGGATCGGGGTCACCTTGGTGATAAGCAGCATATTGGTTTGTGTATTGGGCCTGTTTTTCTGCCGGAAAAGCCTGAATGTTTCGATCCTGAAATTGTTGGCAGAATGAGTTTCACATTTGTTTTTTATTCGGTTGTTTCTTTATTCGGTCGTTTTATTCCGTTCGGCATAAAACGACCGTTTTTCTTATTTTGCGGATAAAACCATGCGTTGTAAATAACGGAAAACCACAAATAATTACAAAAAGTCAATGAAAAGGCAAAAGGAGGAAATTAAGGGTGTTCCTGCGGGAAATTTTACGCTATTTTCATTCGCGTATGAGGGGTGCTCTTAATTTTCTGGCTCTTTTTTGGTTATGGGGCACTCATAAGATTTGGAAAATAAGGGCCGGGCCGTTTTAGGGGGAATAAAAGTGCAGCCCCCGGGGAATTTAAATGAATAATAAAAGCGAACTTTTGAATCAGTTAAAAATTGATCGTTCGGAAACAGAAACAACAAAGGGCATTTCGGTTCCGGTCCTGGTTCTGCTTATGCTGCTCTCGCTGATGGCAGGCGGGGCCGGGGGTTGGGCTCTTTTCAGTGAAGATCAGGGAAAAGAAATTAAGGGGGCCGGGATGAATTCTTCTTCCTCAGGTGCGACCGCATCATCCCAAACATCCTCCACAAATAATACCGGTGAATCAGATGCGGCGAAACCTGTTGTTAAAAAGGATGTCTCTGAAAAGATCCTAAATGCATCGGGTTATATTACGGCGCGGCGAATGGCGACGGTATCTGCGGAGGTTATGGGGCTGATTACACAGGTCAATGTGGAAGAGGGAATGGCCGTGGAACAGGGGCAGGTTCTGGCACAGCTGGACAGTGCGGTGGCCCGTGTGAACTTGGAATATGCCCAGGCGCAAAAAGTGGCTACAGAATATAGATTGGGCAGTATTCGGGCCAATCTGGCGGAAGCAAAACGGGTTTTGAAGCGCGCGAAAGAGCTTAAATCAAATAATTATTCCTCTGTCGCAGAATTGACCCGCGCTCAGGCAAATATGGAAAGTCTGGAAGCAGAGCTTGTTGCGGCAAAAGCCAACATCAAGGTGGCTGAGATGGAAGTGCAGCGTCAACAGGAACGTCTGGATGACCATACCATCAAGGCCCCTTTTAGCGGAATTGTAACGGTTAAAAATGCCCAGCCCGGTGAAATTGTGGCCCCGTCTTCGGCGGGGGGTGGATTTACCCGTACCGGAATTTGTACGATTGTGGATATGGGCTCATTGGAAATTGAAGTGGACGTTAATGAGGCTTTCATTGGCCGGGTATTTGATGGCCAGAAGGTTGAAGCCAACCTGGATGCCTATCCCGACTGGACAATTCCCGCATCCGTGATTGCGGTCATTCCCACGGCGGATCGGGCAAAGGCCACGGTGCGTGTCCGCATAAAAATCGAGGCCAGGGATTCACGTATCCTGCCGGATATGGGGGTTAAGGTGGCTTTTCTCAAAAGCTGATATTGATTTAGGGGCCAAAATATGCCGATACAGAATATGCCGATTAAGGAGAAGACAAAATGAGTGATGAAGTATTATACGACCTGCGCAATGTTTCAAAAAGCTTTGTGAAAGGAAAAGAGGAAATCACCATTTTCGATGGCCTTGACATGTCCATTAACGAGGGGGATTTCCTCGCGATTATGGGGCCGTCCGGTTCAGGAAAAACAACTCTTCTCAATATGCTGGGCGGGGTTGATAAACCCACTGGTGGGGAAATCTGGTTTAACAAAAGCCGGGTTGATGACCTGTCGGAAAGTCAGCTGGCAAAATGGCGGGCCAATAATATTGGTTTTATCTTTCAGTTTTATAACCTCATGCCCATGCTCAATGCCGAACGCAATGTGGAATTGCCGTTGCTGTTGACAAATCTTTCCTCCAAACAACGCAAGAAAAGTGTTGCCACGGCTTTGGAACTTGTGGATCTTTCGGACCGGGCAAAACATATGACAAGTGAAATGTCCGGGGGCCAGCAGCAACGTGTGGCCATTGCCCGGGCGATTGTTTCTGATCCCAAACTTATTTTATGTGACGAACCCACCGGGGATCTGGACCGCAAAACGGCGGATGAAATTCTGTCCATGCTGCAACTGCTGAACCGTGAATTTGGCAAAACCATCGTGATGGTGACCCATGATCCCTCAGCAGCGCATTATGCCAAACGGACATTGCATCTAGACAAGGGTGAATTTGTTGAGAAGGATCTGGTCGCATGAGCGATTTATACCTTGTCTATAAAAATCTGACGCGCAAGAAGCTCAGGTTTTTTCTCACCCTTTTTGCAATCTTTATTGCTTTTCTGATTTATGGTGCGCTGAGTGCTTTTGATACGGCCTTGAATGCCGGGGTTGAACTTTCGGCGGATAACAGGCTGGTTTCGGTGAACAAGATCAACTTCACCCAGCCGCTGCCCATATCTTATGTGCGTAAAGTACAAACCATCGAAGGCATAGAAGCGGTTGTTCATTTTAACTGGTTTGGTGGTTATTATAAAGACCCCAGGCAGCAGGTCCTGACCTTTGCCGCCGACCCGGAAAACCTTCTGGCGGTTTATGGCGACGATCTGGCCATTGATGAAGAACACCATAAAAAATGGCAAAATAACCAGCAGGGCATTCTTGTGGGCCGGGCGGTGGCTGAACAACATGGCTGGAAAGTGGGCGACCGCATTCCACTGAATTCCAATATTTTTTCCAAAGAGGATGGTTCCACATCCTGGGAATTTGATGTGGAAGGCATTTACACGGGAAAACATCCGCAGGCCGATACCAATGGGGTTTATATCCATTATAAATATTTTAACGAAACCCAGTCTTTCGGTGGCGACTATATTGGCTGGATGGGGATAAAAACCATAGACCCCAACCTGAATGAACAGGTCATCAAATCCATTGATGAAATGTTTATCAACACCCCTTTTGAAACAGAAACGGTTCCTGAAAAGGCCTTTAATAAAGGTTTTATTGCCCAGCTTGGCAATATCGGCCTGATTATTTCATCGGTTGTTTTCGCCGCTTTCTTTATCATTCTGGTGATTGTCGGCTTTTCCATGGTTCTGGCCATCCGGGAAAGAACCAATGAAATCGGCGTGATGAAAACCCTTGGTTTTTCCTCGATCCGAATATTCAAAATGGTGTTGATGGAATCTTTCATGTTGACCTTTCTGGGCGGCATTATTGGATTGGCGGTGGCATCCTTATTCCTGGGCTTTCTCAACAAGGCCCCTCAATTTCCACTGGCAGATTTGATCCTGACCAATAATATTCTGCTTCAGGCCGCGGCTGTCATGATTTTGCTGGGGTTGATTACAGGGATTATTCCGGCGGTCAATGCGCTTCGGTTAAATATTATCACCGCCTTAAGTCGCCGGTAGGAGGAACACACATGTCAAGTATATTTGCTCAGATTTTTACAGTGATCATGATGAATATCCGCAGCCTGCCCAAACGGTTCTGGATGTCTTTTGCCGCAACATTGGCCATTTCGGTGGTGGTGGCGGTTTTATTGTCTTTCCTGTCCATGTCCAACGGTTTTAAGAAAACCCTGGAAGGGGCGGGAACAAACAAGACGGCCATCATTACCCGCAGCGGTTCCAAATCAGAACTGAACAGTGTTTTGGCCAATGATGTGGTCAACATCATTACGACGGCACCGGGTATTGCCAAAAATGCCAATGACAGGCCGATCTATTCGCCGGAGCTTTATGTGGTGGTGGATGGCATAAAACGCACCACCAATACCGAAGTCAATCTGCCTATGCGCGGCATATCCCAGGCGGGTTTCGATCTGCGCGGCAATGTGGAAATTGTTGAAGGCCGCATGTTTGAAACCGGCAAGAACGAGATTATTGCCGGTTCTGCTGTCCAGCGGGAATTTTCCGGTTTTGAACTTGGCAGAACGGTAAAATTCGGCAAAACAGAATGGACCATTGTCGGGGTTTTCAGCACCGGGGGATCGGCCTTTGAAAGTGAACTCTGGGCCGATGCCAAGACGCTGCAAAGTCAGTTCCGCCGGGGAAACAGTTACCAGACCATTCGTTTGCTGTTGGAAGAGCCGGGTAATATTGAAGGCCTGTTAAAAGCGGTGGAGGATGACCCGCGCCTGATGCTGGATGTTCAGACGGAGATTGATTATTTTAAGGAACAGGGGGAGGCCCTTGGCGGTATGGTGAGGCTGGGATGGATCTTGAGTATTGTCATGGGGCTGGGCGCTCTGGCCGGTGCCCTGAATACCATGTATACATCTGTTGCCGACAGGGAACAGGAAATTGCCACGTTGCGGGCTATTGGTTTTAGTAATATTTCTGCTTTTTTTGGCACTTTGACTGAATCCCTGGTCTTGTCCATTCTGGGTGGCATAATCGGCACAATCGCGTCATACCTCTTTATGGATGGGCTGAGCGCATCAACTTTAGGGGGCAATTTCACCCAGGTTGCCTTTTCTTTTGAGATGAGCCCGGATCTTTTCCAAAACGGGATCATATTGGCACTTGTCATTGGTCTTGTGGGCGGATTTTTCCCTGCATTACGGGCAGCGCGCCTGCCGGTGGTTCGGGCCTTTCGCGGCGGTGCATAATATCAGAATCAGGCTTTAATATGTATATCGGGCGGGTTGGCTTTCTCTTGGGAGAATCCAATCCGCCCGGAAGCGTTTTATTTGTTTAATGACATAAACCATTCTTAAAATTTTGAAAATAAAAATCGGAATTTGCTTTGCCAATGGCGATGGAAACCGGATTTCTATAATATTTTCAACCGTCTGCATATTTTAATCGGGCTGATTATAGGAAAATGCATGTGTGACATTATTGTGACTATGTCTATTTGATTTTTATATTTCGAGCATCTCTTCATAAATATATTGACAAATTATTTTGTAAAATCATTATTAACCGTCTGGTCGTTTTATTAATTATTTGTAACATATATTATAAAAAATTAATGTAACATATTATTAATCACTTAAGTATTATGATCACGAGCAGATGTAGATGGAGTATGGTTTTTATGTGCCTGGAAGTAAAAAAACACGCGCACAGGCATCTTAAAAACATTGATTTTGAAACAGAAATTTAGATGCCTGTCCTCTTCTAAGAGGACATCTTAAAAGTAAGTGTCGAAGATATATTCTGGGAATAAGAAACGGTAACAGAAGAAATTATACACCAAGGGAACTGAATATTCAGAGTTTTGAAGTGAGGTTCTTAAACGAAAAGCGCCAATTGATAGTAACGTGCTTGTTAAATTCAGGGAAACAAATATGAAATATGATGTGAAATTAAAGGGAGCAATTTCTCTTTTAGCCATGACCATGATGGGAGCCCCCTTCACGGCACAGGCGGCAGAAGAAGAAGGTTTTGCCTTAGATGAAATTATTGTAACCGCAACATTGCGGGCAAAAAGCGTTCAGGACGTGCCCATGACGGTATCGGTTTTGAATGATTCAATGATTGAGAAAGCCGATATCCATGACGCATCCGGCATTGCCATTAATACGCCGGGTCTGGCATATGGTGAATTTTCACCGGGTCAGGCTCTTTTCTCAATGCGTGGTGTAGGTTCTGCGGATGATGGTGCGGGCCTGGATAATTCCGTCGCTCTTTTCCTGGATGGCGTTTATATCGGCCGTGGTGCCGGTGTGAATTTTGATATGTTTGATCTGGAGCGTATCGAAGTGCTGAAAGGCCCTCAGGGGGATCTTTATGGCCGTAATACCATTGGTGGCGCAATTTCTGTGGTTACCAAGAAACCTTCTGATGAATTTTTGGCCAAAGTAGGCGCCACGGCGGGTAATGAAGGTATCTTCCGGCTTCAGGGCATGGTCAGTGGCCCACTCAGTGAAAGCGTTTCCGCGAAAATCGTGGCCAGCCATCGCAGCCATGACGGTTTTGTTCGCAACACTTTGCTGAACAAAGACGTCAATAACGAGAACCAGTCTTCTGTTCGTGGTCAGGTCAGACTGCAAACCGAAGAAAGTGACTGGTTGCTTTCTGCTGACTATATGGAAGACAAGCGTGAAGATGCCGGTCGTTTCCCGCTGGTCAATGGTAATTTCGATTATGTGGGCGTTTCCGAAGCTTTGGGCGCGGGTACACCACAGACGACATCCTCCCCCATTGAAGGTTTCACAAACCGTAAAGCCGGTGGTGTCAGTCTGCAAGGCGACATTGATTTTTCCAAAGGCCGTCTGACCACGATTACGTCATACCGCTTTGTTGAAACTGATTGGGAAATGCCATCCGTTGGTGCCCCTCTGGGCGGTGGTTATGATCTGGACGCGGGTGTTTACGGTTTGGATGTTGTGGACGCGATTAAAGAAGATGTGGATACATTTTCCGAAGAATTGCGCTGGACATCAGATTTGGAAGGCAGTGTAAATTTCATTGGTGGTTTATTCTTCTTCAAAGAAAAAACCGACCGTCCTGAACAATGGCGCATTGATCGCAACAGCGAGGAAACGGGTCAGGTTATTCTGGGTAATGAATATTCCCGCACTGAAAATACCACAACATCCTACGCGGCTTATGGACGGGCCACATGGGATATGACGGAAAAATGGACTTTGACCCTTGGTGGTCGTTTCTCCGCTGATGAGCGGGATTATACCGCTTCTGCTGTCAACTGTGGTCTGGATGAAGCCACTAAAGCCGCGGCAGGTTTCCCGAATTTTGCTCCGTGTGATGGTGTGGGCAGCAGTCTGGGTATTATTGCGGAAGTCTTCAAGGTTTCTGCCAGTGATAAATGGACAGATTTCTCCCCAACCGCATCCCTGCAATTCCGTGCCACTGATAACCTGATGGTTTTTGGTACAATTTCAACCGGGTATAAGAGTGGCGGTTTCGCAGGCTCTCAGGGTATTGAGGCCGTGGCCACAAAACCTGTGAGACCTGAAAATGTGACCAATTATGAAGTTGGCTTTAAAGGCGATTTCCTGGATAATCACATGCGTCTGAATGTGACGGCTTTTTACATGGATTACACAGACCTTCAGGTTGTGCGTTTTGGCCCGGTTCCTGAATCTGCATTTGGTACCTTCACCACGACCAACCTCGGTGGTGCGAAGATCAAAGGCTTTGAGGCTGAAATGGTCTGGCAGCTGACAGAGAATTTCACCGTAAATGCAAATTATGCTTATCTTGATACAGAAACAGAAGACCTGGTGATTAATGGTGTGGATGCTTCTGGTGGTGATATGCGTCAGGCACCGAGAAACTCTTATAACCTGAGTGCTGATTATTATGTGCCTCTGGGCAATGGCAATGGTGAGCTGAACTTTAATGTTCATTTCAGCCATGTGGATGAGCAGAGAATGGATTATCTTTCTGACAATCCGGTTATTGGAGAGAAGAACCTCACAGATGCACGTGTGACCTGGACCTCTGATGATGAGAGATATAAGCTGGCATTATGGGGCAAAAATCTCTTTGATAAAGATTATTCAGCCCATACATATATTATCGGGCCAGGATCAATCGGCGTTTGGGGCGCACCGAGAACCTTTGGTGTGACAGCAACGCTTGAATTCTAATCATACTAATAATTTTAAAGCCCCGGCATTTTTGCCGGGGCTTTTTTTGTTTGAGGCCTTTTTGTTTGAGGCCTTCTTATTTGAGGTCTTTTTTATTTAGGGCCTTTTTTATTTAGGGTCAGGAAAACAGCCCTAAGTGAAGCATAAAAAAACCGAAGGGCGCTGGCCCTTCGGTTTTGTTTGAGCTGGCAAGAGGCGCTGTATTGAGCGATCAGGGCCGTTTGATGGTGAGGGTATATTGACGCTCCGCATGGGCATCCACATCCTTCTTGTAAAGCCAGGTGCGTTTCTTTTCCAGATTGAGATACATGAGATATTGATCGTCAAAATGTTTGGCCTTAACACCCTTTGGATTGATGAAACCGCTCTGCCCCGGGGGTACGATTTCATATCCGATGGAGCCTTCAGACTTCAATATAGTCATATTATTTTCCGTGCCCCGGTTCATGGCCGGCAAATCATTTCGTGCAGAGGCCGCAAGGGCCTGCGGCACACCCAGGAAATTGATATGGCTAAATTGCGTGGCCGGAACGGGCAATTGCCATTTTTTCACATCAGGCCCGAATTTATCGGTCAGCTTTGTAATGGATTTTTCCAGGCTGGCAAGCCACATTTCATCTTTATGCTTGCCATTGAGGAAATCATAATCGCTGCGCCCCTGTATTATCTCATGCAGCAGCTTGAAACCCACGGGAATGTCATGACCGCCCATGATCGGTGCGTCCGGGGTGCCATATTCTGTATTATGGGCAATGATATTTCCGATGGTGCCCGAAAGGTCGTCGGACAAAACAGATGCCATCATTTCCGTGATCCAGAAGCGGAAAATGGCATTGCCGGGATGTTCATAGCTGTTTTGGGATGCATTTGCACTGCCATGGCCGGTGGTTTTTTTATAGGTGCCATCCCAGTCTGACAATGCCGTTTTAAGGGTGGCATAAAGCGGATTTTTATCACCGGCCTTTTCCAGAGCCGCCAACATATGTGGCAGGAAGAAAGAGGCATTGGGGTCCTTGAAAGAAGCCTGCATGATGAGGTCCCACGCTTCTTCGGGTGTGAGTTTTCCAGCTTCTTTCATGGCATCATCAATGATACGAATACGGTCTGCCTCGGCCCAGGAAGACCACCATTCATCCGGATTGGCCACACCGGCACCGGGTTTATTATTCCAGTTGGCCACATAATGGCTGGAAGGATTTAAGATCTGAGGGTTTTTCGACGGGGATTGAATGCCGTGCCAATCCATTTTTCCCTCACCACTCACAGGCAGGCGGTTGTCATGGCCTGCACGACGTTCGGGAAAGGCCCCCATGGAACCATAAGCAATATTGCCTTTCTGATCCGCGAAATACCAGTTCACATTGATGGCGGATTTTTTTACAGCCTTTAACCATTGATCATGATTTTTGGCTCTTGTGGCCTCGATCCAGCCGATAAGGGTTTTAAGCTCCCGCCCGGCCCAGCCCCGGTTTTTGGCATAGGCATGATTTTGTTGACTGTCCTGATGTATGATCGGGCCATGAATACTGTTATAGGCGGTGAATTTTACATCTTCGGCCCCTTTTACCTTGATGACTTCCTCGCGGGCCCGGAAAGTTTTCCACTGGCCTTGATGTTTATATTGCCGGGGGTTTTCGGGATTGAGGCTTTCGCGGAAGATATCCACATTGTCAATCACCCCCCAGGTGCTGCCCCAGGCAATATGCTTGTTATAACCGAACATGGGCAGGGGATATCCCAGTGGCGCATTGCCCACGGCGTCCCAACCCGGCATATGAAAGCCCACGGAATAGGTATAGGCCGGGGCAAACCAGCCAAATTGCGGGCCATTAACCAGAAGGCTTTTGGCACCCTCAAGCCGTTCGGGGCCCAGAACCAGTGCATTGCTGAAGGCGCGGCCTCTTTTCTTCGGAGTGAAAGGGGACAGAGCCGCGGTCAGATTTGCCATGGAGGATTGTGATGTTTTTTCCTGCCGGGGAGGCGGGGGTGTTGCGGCAATTTTCTGCCAATCTACGGATGGAATGGTTGTGGGGGCAAAATCATTGCTTCTGGGAATTACGGCATTGAAAATTTTCCAGGCATCGTCTTTGCCATGGGCTTTGATCAAATCTGCAAGGAATTGCTGATTTTCAATTTCCGTATTAAAATCCCCGAACCGGAGCAGCATGGAGCCCACAAACATCATAACCACGTCATAATCTGTCCAATATTCGGGGCGGAAACCATTGGCATTAAATTCATAAGGCATCAGATTTTCCGGATCATCCAGCACCTGTGAGATCCGTTTGTTGATGCCCGCTGCATACCCCTTGAATAATTGCTGCATATTTTCATCCAGGGCGGAGATTTGTTTTCTAATATCCTCAGGCCAGAATAATGTCCTTTGCTTTTGATCAAAGGCGGCAAATTCCTTGCCCAGAACTTCTGCAACCTTGCCCTGGGTTGAGCGTCTCAACATGTCGAGCTGATAAAGGCGATCTTCGCCAAGCACATAACCATAACCGTAAAATAAGTCATATTCATCCTGGGCATAAATATGCGGGGTGCCGAAACCATCCCTTATTATTTTGGCTGTGGTGATGGAATTTTCCGCCCCGGCCTTGGAAGGAGAGGCGGCGTCGCTGCTAGCTGTCGCTGCCGACATTGATAAAATACATGCCAGCGTTAAATGGCTAAGGTTTTTAGATATCATGATTAATTCCCTTTTATACTCATCGCACTGTAAATAACGGCCCCTGCCATGAATGAATGATTAATTTTCCCTGAATATTGTGTAATATAATGTAATTGACTGACTGGACATTCTAGTTATAAATTAGGGTGGATTTCTGTCCTCTATAAGGAGGACAGCGGTATGAGATATAGCAGCTATATTGTCTTGATTTTCATTTTTAGGGTAAGATTTATTATGCCATCAGAGTTCGATGCAGAGAAGACAAAAACTGAAATTATATCTTCCGTCACAAAGGTGGCAAAAAAAAGAGTGCTCGTTGCTTTTAGCCTGTCGGCTTTTTTATTGATATTATATGCCATCTACGGCCTTCTTCTTGGGGCTTCTTCAGAGATTGCAGGCCATTTGGTTATTGGAAAATTAAATCTTGTCGTTCTTTTATCGGTTATAGCCATCGTTGCGGGTGTTCTTGGTGCGGGCATATATACCTGGTGGGCCAACAAAAAATACGATCCTTTGCTTGATCAATTGCGGAAGGATTATGAAAATGTCTAATATATTAAAAAATATTCTGATCATTGCACTTGTCTCCTTTGCTATGGGGGGCGCGGCTTTGGCCGCCGGGCTGGACAATGGCGGGGCCACGCAACAGCCTTTAAATCCCATTGCGATCGGCACATTCCTTCTTTTTGTATCCTCAACCCTTTTTATTACATGGTGGGCCGCCCGGAAGGTTAAGTCCAGACGTGATTTTCTGGTGGCCGGGGGCAGCCTGACACCGCTACAGAATGGCATGGCCATTGCCGGTGACTTTATGTCGGCGGCCACATTCCTGGGTATTACCGGGGCATTATATTTTCGCGGTATGGATGCTTTCATTCTGGCGGTAGGCATTATGATTGGCTGGCCCATTATTTTGATGGTGATTGCCGAACGTTTCAGAAATCTGGGCCGTTTTACTTTCATTGACGTGATTGCCTCGCGTCTTCAGGACCGACCCATACGCATTATGGCTTCCTGTGTCTCGCTCAGTATTATTGTCTTTTACCTGATTGCCCAAATGGTCGGGGCAGGAACTTTGATCCAAATTCTTTTCGGTCTTGATTATGCCTGGGCCATTATGATCGTGGGTGTCCTGATGGTGGTTTATGTGGCCTTTGGCGGCATGGTGGCCACCACCTGGGTGCAGATCATCAAAGCAACCCTTCTTCTTTTCGGCGGCACCTATCTGGCTGGGGCCATTTTAATGCAGGTGGGTTTTTCAGCGGACGAATTGATTTCCCGCGCGGCCATGACCAGCAAGCTTGGGCATGATCTTCTGATACCGGGAAGCTGGTTTGGCCGGGACGGCCTGGCCATTGCCACGGTTGCCCTGACCATGACGTTTGGTGTGATGGGTCTGCCGCATATTCTGATGCGTTTCTTTACGGTTAAGGATGCTGCCGATGCGCGTCAGTCGGTTTTTTATGCCACTTCGGTTATGGGGTATTTTTATATTCTTATCCTGATCATTGGTCTGGGGGCGGCGTTTGTTCTGTTCGGGAATATGGATATCCTTAATGCCAATGGCAGCATGAAGGGCGGCGCGAATATGGTGGCCATTCACCTTTCCCGTATTCTCGGCGGTGATTTCATGTTCGGCTTTATGGCAGCGGTAAGTTTTGCGACCATCCTTGCGGTCGTGGCGGGACTGACCTTGTCCGGGGCGGCCACCATTGCCCATGATCTTTATGCCCATGTTTTCAAGAGCGAAAATTCCCCGGAAAATGCCGAAGTTAAAGTATCACGTTATTCGACGGTATTGATCGGCATCATTTCTGTTGTTCTTGGTTTTGCTTTCGAGGGGCAGAATGTTGCCGTCACTGCGGCGACGGCGCTGGCCATCGCGGCGAGTGTGAATTTCCCGATTATTTTCCTGACCCTTTATTGGAAAGGCCTGACCACAAGGGGAACTGTGATTGGCGGATATGCGGGATTGCTGATCTGTATGGCCCTTATTGTGATAAGCCCGGCGATCATGGTGGACGTGCTGGGCTATGAGACGGCAATTTTCCCTTACACCTATCCGACGATCATTGCGATGCCGGTTACATTTTGTTTTGTCTGGTTTATTTCCCGTTTTGACAACAGCGAGGCTGCCCGGGAAGAGCGGGCGAAATATGCGGATCAGGCTTTTCATTCGGAACTGGGGGCTGATATAGCGGAGGCGGCTGAACATTAATGGGATCAGACCTGACACATCTTGGTGACCTGTTCAGGAAGAATCCTGCGCTGGGCCAATATGTGCAAACCATTGCCAACGTGGTGCGCGCTCTGGGCACACCGGATTTTGAAGGCAAACTGATGGATTTTTTATCAGAACTGGTGCCCGTGGATCATTGTACGGTCTTTACCTATTCAGACAAGGGCGAGGCCGGACATTTGTTCACCCACAGCAGCATGCAGGATCATGAAGCAGAAGCGCTGGCACGGGATTATGTGGAAAAATACCATGCCCGTGATCCGAATTTTGCCGAAATGCAGGATATTGATGATTCTGAATATCATCATTTTGAAAGAAATGATTTCAGCGCGGATTATGACGCGTCTTATCAAAATCATTTTTTTGATCGCAGTGGGCTGATTGATAAAGCATCAGCCATCAGCAAAATCGAAGACGGTAAAGTCTATTGCAATTTTTACCGCATGAATAATTCTTCCGTCTATTCCGAAGATGACTGGAAGGCGCTGACGGATTTGATGCCGCTGGCTACGGCGCTGATCGCAGGGCATTATGACCTGGCGCGCGCGCGGGGATCGGTTTTTCTGGATAATGGCAGTGAACATATTGTCCGGAAAAGTATCGTGCATAATGTGGTTTCTCAGGATATGGCGCCCTTTGACCTTCTCACCAACCGGGAACGTCAGGTATGTGAACGCATCCTTCTGGGTTATACCACGACGGGCATTGGCCTTGATCTGGATATTGCCCCCACCAGCGTGGCCACCTATCGCAAGCGGGCCTATGCAAAACTTTCCATATCATCCCAGAATGAATTATTTTCGTTATGTTTAAAGATTTCAAAACGGTAATTTTTAAACATCGTCCTCTTTCGGGGGGACATCATTCACTTGGGCGATCGGCTAGTTAGAATGAATATTAATTGTGAATTTAAAGGAATTTCAAGATGTCTAAGGCTTTTGCTTCATCCGCAGATCTCGGTGAAAAAACTGAAACTTTAGAAATACTGGCAGACGGTGTCTATGCCCTGACGGCGGAAGGTGATCCCAATGTGGGTGCCATCGAAGGCGAAGATTTTATCGTGGCTTTTGAAGCCAGGGCAACCCCGGTGGCTGCGAATGACTGGCTGGCAAAATTGCGTGAACATACGCAGAAACCAGTAAAATATCTTGTATTGTCCCATTATCATGCGGTGCGGGTTTTGGGTGCGTCTGCTTTTGGCGCGGAATCTATTATCGCCCATGAGAAAACCCGTTTTCTGATTAATGAGCGCGGAAATGAGGATTGGGCCAGTGAATTTGGCCGCATGCCGCGCCTGTTCCGGGACCCGGATTCCGTTCCGGGCCTGACCCATCCTGATATTGTCTTTAATGACCGGCTTGAAATTGAATTGGGCGGCGATCGTGGCGCTTTGATATTGGAACATTGTGGCCGGGGTCATACAGCCGGGGATATTGTTGCCTGGTTGCCAAAGCAGAAAATCCTGTTTGCCGGTGACCTGGTGGAGGCAGAAGCCGCCCTTTATACAGGGGATGCCTTCCACATGGACTGGGCCACAGAAACACTGGACAAAGTAAAATCATATGGTGCGGAAATTGTCATTGGTGGTCGGGGCCGGGTGGCACGCGGGCGCGATGATGTGGACGCGGCCATTGAACAGACCAGAGAATTCCTCAATGGCATGATTGACAATGTGGGCGCGGTTCACAGGCGCGGCGGCACATTGAAAGAGGCTTTCGAAGCCACAAAAGCGGCCCTTGGGCCAAAATTCGGCGCCTGGCCAATATTTGAACATTGTCTGCCCTTTGATGTGCAGCGTTTATGGGATGAACTGGACGGCAGAGACTGGCCGCGGATCTGGACAGCGGAGCGGGACCGTGAAGTCTGGGCACAATTGCAGGACTGAATATACAGGACTGTAGCATTACGGAATAATCCTTGAGGGAAGATATTATGGCTTATACCCCGCCGAAATTTGAATCTGTCATACCGCAAGCTGTTGCATCGGGTAACATTGAGGAAACAAGTATTCTCATCATCGGGGCCGGGCCCATTGGTCTGGCGCTGGCGCTGGACCTGGGGCTCAGGGGCCATAAGGTCATCGTCTTAAATCAGCAGACCCAACTGACCGATGGTTCACGCGCCATCTGTTATGCCAAACGTCCCCTTGAAATTATGGACAGGCTCGGTTTTGGTGATCAGATGGTGGCCAAAGGGGTAAGTTGGAATATCGGAAAGGTATTCTTCAAGGATAAAGAAGAACCGGTTTACAGATTTGACCTGTTGCCCCTCAAAGATCAGAAAATGCCGGCCATGGTCAATGTGCAGCAATATTATAATGAAGAATATAATATTGCAGCGCTGGAAAAGCTGGATAATGTGGAATTGCGCTGGGGCAATGAGCTTGTTGAATTAACGGATGAGCAGGACCATGTTCTGGCAAAGGTGAAAACCGAACAGGGCGATTATGAAATCCGTGCGGATTGGCTGGTGGCCTGTGACGGCTCACGCAGTGCCACCCGTAAAATGCTGGCCATGGATTTTGAGGGGGAAACCTTTCAGGATAACTTTTTGATTGCGGATGTGAAGTTTAAAAAAGACTATCCAACCGAACGCCATTTCTGGTTCGACCCGCCCTTTAATCCCAAACAATCGGTTTTATTGCATAAGCAGCCTGACAATGTGTGGCGTATCGATTTTCAGGTCGGCTGGGACATTGACCGGGATGAAATTGTCAAACCTGAAAATGTCACCCCGCGTATTCAGGCCATGTTTGGCGCTGATGTGGAATTTGAATATGAATGGATCAGTGTTTATACTTTCAACTGTCGCCAGATCACGGAAATGGTCAGGAACAGAGTGATTTTTGCCGGTGATTCAGCCCACCTCGTTTCCCCTTTTGGCGCGCGTGGGGCCAATACAGGCTTTCAGGACGGGGATAATCTGGCCTGGAAACTGGATATGGTTTTACAAGGCTCAGCCGATGAGAAATTGATCAAATCCTATGACGAGGAACGTTCTCTGGCGGCCAGGATAAATATTCTGAATTCCACCCGTTCAACAGATTTCATAACACCAAAAAGCAAAACCTCCCAACAGTTCAGGGATTCTGTGTTAGAGCTTTCCAGTCATCATGATTTTGCCAGGGGTTTTGTAAATTCCGGGCGTTTGTCAACCCCCGTGCCTTATCCGGATTCTTCTCTGAATACGCCGGATGAGGACCAATGGCACGGCGGTGTCGCGCCGGGGAATAATTGCATTGATGCGCCCGTCACCATAGACGGCCAACAAAAATGGCTGTTGGAATTTCTGGGTTGGAAATTCAAGCTGCTGATTTTCATGGATGATTTATATATCCCTCAGGCAGATATAGAGGCTATTAAAACACTGGCCCAAGAAGAAATGCCCATCGAACCTTTGTTCGTCAGCAATAAGTCTCTTAAAGATATTCAATGTCTGAAGGACGTTAAATCCATTGCTGCAAATCGATATGATGCCATGTCGGGCTGTGTCTATCTTGTTCGACCGGATCAATATGTGGCCGCACGGTGGAAAAATTTTGATGTGAATAAAATACGAACCGCCCTTCAGCGGGCAACGGCTATGAAATGAGAATGCCATGACAAAGACATTAACAATTACGCCAAATCTTGATGATTATGATGAAGTATATCAGTGCATCATAGACATGCATCAGGGCATGAGTGATGAAGAAAGTCAGAATGCGAATGCAAAACTTATTCTTGTTCTGGCCAATCATATCGGGGATAAAAATGTCATTGCGCAAGCGGCAGATGTTGCAAGGGAAAATACCCTGGCCTGGCGCGACGAATAAAATAACAGGTTCAGGCCTTAATTTTCTTCAAAAATATCCGTAGTGAGGTTTTTCAGCCCTTCGATAAAGATGCGGCTGATAATCTCGGACAATTGGTCGGAATTGATAGAACCCTCAGGTTTGAACCAGATATAGGTCCAGTTGATCATGCCCAGCATCAGCATGGAAATCGCGGTTTTGGCTTTATGGGCATCAAGGGGGGCGGGGGAGAGTTTTTCTGCCAGATCTGCAAAAGCCTGAACCACATTATTCTGAAGCCCGACGATCACCTTTTTCTGTTCCGGGGACAAACCGCCCAGCTCATTAATCAGCAGATGATGCTGCGGCACGGTATGTTCATAGATATTGAGGTAATTGCGAATGATTTCCTTGAGGGATTTTTCCGCAGGCTGGTCTTTTTCCATAACGCTCTGGGCAAGCTTGCTCAATTCCTGCACATGATCCAGCATCGCATGATATAATATGTCCTGTTTGGAAGGGAAATAATGATACATGAGTGACTTGGAAATTTTACATTCTTTGGCAATGTCGCCCACGGATGCTTTATGATAGCCATGCTCGGCAAAAATATGGGATGCCTTTTCAAGAATAATTTTCTTGCGCAGGTCATAATCAGCGGATTGTGGTCGTGCCATCTGGATTTTATCCCTTTATATTTTGCCATAATCATTAACAATGTCGTTGTTTATATGCAAGGGCAGAGTTACATAAAATTAATAAGTTTTGACCCTAAGTTAAATATATTTATAATAAGTTGACTGATTGGTCGGTTAATGGTTTACTCCCGGCCAATAGGTTACCAGCGCCAATAAATCATCAACGAACGGAATATTGTTCGGGCGCGATCAAATTTCTAGATATTCAGGAGAGACATATGAATTTGCAAAGTTATGCTGCGGGCAAATGGTTCACATCAAAGGCGGATGGCAGCCTGATCCGGGATGCCTCTACGGGTGAAGAGCTTGCATCGGTCTCAAGTGAAGGGCTTGATTTCAAAGAAATGCTGGAATATGGCCGCAAGGTTGGCGGGCCTGCGTTACGTAAAATGACCTTCCATGAGCGCGCCATTATGCTCAAAGAAGTGGGGATTGCCCTGGGCAAATTCAAAGATGAGCTTTATGAGCTTTCTTATCAGACCGGGGCCACGAAGGCAGATAGCTGGATTGATATTGACGGCGGCATTTCAACCTTTTTTGTCTATTCCTCAAAAGGGCGGCGCGAATTGCCGAACCAGCCCTGGTTTGTGGATGGGGATGTAGAACAATTGTCGCGCAAGGGCAGTTTCCTCGGCCAGCATATCATGCTGCCCCGCCGGGGGGTGGCGCTGCATATCAACGCCTTTAACTTCCCCGTATGGGGCATGATGGAAAAACTGGCACCCACCTTGCTCGCGGGCATGCCGGCGATCATAAAACCGGCCTCGTCCACGGCCCAGCTCACCGAAAGGGCGCTCAAACATATGATTGACAGCGGCATCTTGCCGGAAGGGGCCCTGCAACTGATCTGCGGACGCACCGGTGATATTTTTGATCATATGGATTGTCAGGATATTGTTACTTTTACCGGTTCCGCCAGCACAGCCCATTATTTGCAGGCCCACCCCAATCTGACCGAAAAATCCATCCCCTTTGTGGCCGAATGTGACAGTCTGAATGCGTCCATACTGGGGCCGGACGCAAGCGCCGACAGCCCTGAATTTGAACTTTTTATCAAAGAAGCTGTACGGGAAATGACAGTGAAAGCCGGGCAGAAATGTACCGCGATTCGCCGGGTTATTGTGCCGCGCGCTCTGGCCGGGGATGTGAAAGCCGCCCTGAAGGCCAAGCTGGAAAAGATCACCATTGGCGACCCGAGAGCCGAAGGGGTGCGTATGGGCCCTCTGGCCAGCATGGATCAGCGTGAAGAAGTCATCGAGCGGGTGAATGAATTGAAGGCTTTTTGTGATCTGGTTGTGGACGGCACCGACAGGTTTGAGGCGGTGGGCGCGGATTGTGCCAAGGGAGCCTTCATCAAACCGACGGTGCTTTTTTGTGATAAACCGCTGGAAACAGAGGCGGTGCATAATATTGAAGCCTTTGGTCCTGTGTCCACCATCATGCCTTATGAAGATCTGGATGAGGCCATCCGGCTGGCCAATATGGGGGAGGGCAGTCTTGTGGCCTCTCTCTTCACCTTTGATGCCGATGTGGTTGGTGAAGTGATCATGGGCATTGGTGCCTTTCATGGCCGTCTAGTGGTGCTGGACCGGACCAGTGCGGGCGAAAGCACGGGCCATGGATCGCCCTTGCCGCATATGAAACATGGCGGGCCCGGACGGGCTGGCGGCGGCGAAGAACAGGGCGGTATTCGTGCGGTGAAACATTACCTGCAACGCGTTGCCATACAGGGCTCTCCCGATGTGCTGACCAAGGTCACCAATCGCTGGGTGGATGGCAGTGCGGAACGGAAAATGGATGCCCATCCTTTCCGCAAGTCTTTTGACGAGATCAAGGTGGGGGATACGCTGAATACCAAGTCCCGCACCATTACGCTTGAGGATATCGAACATTTTGCCAATTTCACCGGTGATACTTTTTACGCCCATATGGATGAGATTGCGGCGGCGGCCAATCCAATCTTTGGCGGACGGGTGGCCCATGGGTATTTGTTGTTGTCCTTTGCGGCGGGTCTGTTTGTGGATCCGGCACCGGGACCTGTATTGGCCAATGTGGGGCTGAATGACCTGAATTTCACCAAACCGGTTTATCCCGGTGACAGCATGAAGGTGCGTCTGGTGTGTAAACAGCGTACGGCGCGCATGAATGAAGATTTTGGTGAAGTGCGCTGGGATGTGACGGTTACCAATCAGAATGATGAAGTCTGTGCCAATTATGAATTGCTCACCCATAATGAACGGGTTCAATAATTTCTGAAGAGAAGAAAAAACCTCCCCGATGCTTTCGGGGAGGTTTTTTATGTCTTAGGGGCAGGATTTAGCTGTTTTCTTTGAGCCAGTCACTGACGCTCCACCAGCGCGGACCGGAGGTTTTGGCAAAATCCTCCATACGGCGGATGACGTTGTCGAGGCCCACATGAGCGGCATAATGCATAGGGCCGCCGCGCCAGCGCGGGAAACCATAACCGTTGCAGAAGACCACATCAATGTCAGAGGCGCGCTGGGCGATGCCTTCTTCCAATATCTTCGCCCCCTCATTGACCAGGGCATAAATGCAGCGTTCGACAATCTCCTGATCGCTGATTTCGCGCCGCTGAATGCCAAGCTCCTGAGCCGTATCCACGATCAATTGTTCCACCATGGCATCGGGGCTGCCCCGGCGGGCGCCGTCGGCATAGGTGTAAAATCCGGCCCCGGTTTTCTGGCCCTTGCGGTCCATTTCAACCAGTTTGTTATGCACCTGAAAGGCCCTGACCTCATACTGGCTTTCATCAAGGCTTTGACGCATGAAATAACCGATATCAAGCCCCGCAAGATCGCCCACGGCACAGGGGCCCATGGGCATGCCAAAGTCGGTGATGGCCTTGTCAATCTGGGATGGGCTTGCCCCTTCCAGCAATAAAAGCCCCGCCTCGCGCTGATAACCCTGATACATGCGGTTGCCGATAAATCCATGGCAAACGCCTGATACAACACCAATTTTTCCCAGTTTCTTTGTGATGCTCAGAGCCGATTGCAGCACATCGTCTGCGGTCTTGTCTGCCCGGACTATCTCAAGCAGTTTCATAATATTGGCTGGACTGAAGAAATGCAGCCCCAATATATTTTCCGGCCTGCTGACAAAAGAGGCAATCTCATTGATATCCAGATAACTGGTATTGGTGGCGAGAATGCAATCCGCTTTACAGACCCGGTCCAGTTCCGAGAAGATGGCTTTTTTCACGTCCATTTTTTCAAAAGCGGCCTCAACCACCAGATCCGCATCTTTTAAATCCTCATAATCCGTGGTGGCGTTGATGAGGGCGAGGCGCTGCGATTTGGTCTTTTGATCTATACGGCCTTTTTCCGCATTGGTATCATAGGTTTTTTTAATGCGGGCCATGCCCATATCCAGCGCATCGGGGTTGATCTCCAACAAGGTGACGTGATAACCCGCATCGGCAAAACAGATGGCAATGCCGCCGCCCATGGTGCCAGCGCCGATGATGGCCACTTTATTTACGGTGCGGGCGGGCACAGATTTATCAAGGCCCTCAACCTTAAGGCTCATGCGTTCGGCAAAAAACATATGACGCTGGGCTGCGGCCTGAGGGGAGCTTTTGCAGTTCATAAAAATCTCACGCTCGCGTTTCATGCCCTCGGCAAAGGGCAGAATTGTGGCGGCCTCAACCGCATCCACACAGGCCTGTGGGGCTTCGAAACCGCGTCTGCGCCCCGCCAGTTCACGGCGCTTCTGATCAAAAAAACCGGCCTCTGCGGCGGGGCATTGCCGGTGCCCTAAACGCCGCTCAGATAAGGTTTGATCTGTTATTTCAGTCTCCAGAAGGTCACGGGTAAATTTCAACGCGTCTTGTTTCAGATCATGGGAACTCAAGCCATCCAATATGCCCATATCTTTGGCTTTTTCTGCCTTTATGGGTCTGCCCGTGGCAATAAGGTCAAGGGCCGCTTCCGGGCCGATCAGCCGGGGCAGGCGCTGGGTGCCGCCGGCCCCGGGGATGATGCCCAGGGTGACTTCCGGCAGGCCAACCTTGGCCGTATCCGAGGCAATGCGGAAATGAGCCCCGAGGGCGATTTCCAGACCACCGCCCAAAGCCTGACCATGGATGGCGGCAATCACGGGTTTGCGGCATTTTTCAATGGTACTGACCACATCGGGCAGATGCGGTTCCACGGGGGGTTTGCCAAATTCCTTGATGTCGGCGCCGGCCATGAAGGTGCGGCCCTCACACAGGATGATGGCTGCCGAAACGCCATCTTCTTTATCAAGCCTGCCGATTGTGTCGATAAGCCCTTGTCGCACGCTCTGACCAATGGCATTTACGGGCGGGTTGTTGACCGTGATGATGGCAATATCACCCTCATATTGCATGCTGACTATGGACATATAATTTTCCTGCTATTTGGTTTTGATTAAAAAATATTCAATACAATAAATATCTTTATTATTGACATCCGGGTCAAGAGGTCAATAATAAATCGAACGCTTGGTCAACAAATTAAAGAATAAGCGTGATCAAATAAGGGTTAAAAGATGGATTTTGAAACTATTCGATTTGAAATAGTGCAGGGAGTAGCGTGGCTTACGCTCAACAGACCGGAACGGCTGAATGCGATTACGGATGTAATGTTGAGTGAATTAAACGCCGCTTTGGATGAGACAGAGCAGAGTGAAGAGATTCGCTGCCTGGTGTTAACGGGGGAAGGCCGCGCCTTTTGTCCGGGGCAGGACCTGAATGATCGCAATGTGTCCGGTGGTCAGCGCCCCGACCTGGGGGAGACAGTGGGCAAGGGCTATAATCCCTTTCTGCGCAAGTTTTACAATTTGTCTGTTCCCACCATCGCGGCGGTGAACGGGGTTGCGGCCGGGGCCGGGGCCAATATTGCGCTGGCCTGTGATATCGTGATTGCTTCCGAGGCCGCTAAATTTATTCAGGTCTATTCCAATATTGGTCTGATTCCCGATGCGGGCGGCAGTTTCATCCTGCCGCGGCTGATTGGTCTGGCCAAGGCCAAAGAGCTGGTCTTTAGCGCCCGCCCGGTGATGGCGCAGGAGGCCGAAAGCATGGGCATGATTGCCCAATGTGTAGCGGCAGACAATTTGATGGATGTGGTGCGGGAAATGGCGGAAGGATTTGCCCTCAAGCCGACACTGGGTCTGGCCAACAGTAAAAAAGCGCTGCAGGCTTCTTATTCCAATGATCTGGACAGACAGTTGGATCTGGAGCGCGACCTGATGCAGGAATGTGGTTTTTCAGACGATTATGCGGAAGGGGTGGCGGCCTTTCTGGAAAAACGCAAACCGGTGTTTAAGGGGCGCTAAAATGACATATCAGGAAAAAACACCGGTGGAGGCCGTTGAGGCTGTGTGGGATGATCAGGGACTTGATGGTCATCTGGGCATGACGGTTGAACATGTGGGGGATGGCACAGCGCGGGTTTCTCTGGTGATCAGCCGCATTCATTTAAATCTATTCGGCACCGGCCATGGCGGTACTTTTTTCGCGCTGGCGGACAGCGCTTTTGCCCTGGCATGCAACAGCCGTTTGCAGGTGAATGTGGCCTCGGGCTGTCATATGGAATTTCTGAAACCCGCTATGGTGGGGGATAAGTTGACCGCGGTGGCCGAGTGGGTCGGCACCAGCGGCAGGTCATCAGTGTATGACGTAAAAATTTTTAATGACAAAAATGAACTGGTTGCGATTTTCTCGGGCAGAGCCCATCAGACTTCAAAATTGGTAACTGATTTTTTAAGTGGAGAATAATGATGAGCGAAGCGTATATCTGTGATGGTATCAGAACCCCTATTGGCCGTTTTGGTGGTGCCTTATCCGGGGTGAGGGCCGATGATCTGGCCGCGATTCCCTTAAGGGAACTGGTCAAAAGGAACCCCGGACTGAATGTGTCTGAACTGGATGACCTGATTATGGGCTGTGCCAATCAGGCCGGGGAAGATAACCGTAATGTGGCGCGTATGGCGGCCCTTCTGGCGGGTTATGGTGAAAATGTACCGGGCACCACGGTAAACAGATTATGTGGTTCGGGCATGGATGCCATTTCCATGGCCGCGCGTGCCATCCGGGCGGAGGAAGCCGATGTGATGATCGCGGGCGGGGTGGAAAGCATGAGCCGGGCGCCCTTTGTCATGCCCAAAGCCACCAGTGCTTTTTCACGCAATGCAGAAATTTATGATACCACCATTGGCTGGCGCTTTATTAATAAAAAGCTCAAAGCGGAATATGGTGTGGATAGTATGCCCGAAACGGCGGAAAATGTTGCGGCGGAATTTAATATTTCGCGTGCGGATCAGGATATTTTTGCCGCCGCCTCCCAGGCCAAATATGAAGCTGCGCGTCAGGATGGTTTTTTTGAGGGCGAAATTGTGCCTGTTGAAGTGAAGGTCAGTCGCAAGGAAACGGCGATGTTCAGCACAGATGAACATCCCCGCGCCAGTTCAACAGCAGAAAAACTGGGCAAATTGCCGACCCCGTTCCGGGAAAATGGATCGGTAACGGCGGGCAATGCATCGGGTGTTAATGACGGGGCCTGTGCGGTGGTTGTTGCCTCAAAAGCGGCGGCGGATAAATATGGCCTGACACCAAAGGCCCGAATTATTGGCACCGCAGTGGCGGGGCTTTCCCCCCATATCATGGGTTTTGGCCCATCACCTGCGGCCCGGAAATTATTGGCACGGGCGGGTATTGGTCTTGATCAAATTGATGTGATTGAACTGAATGAAGCCTTTGCGGCCCAGGGTCTGGCGGTAACGCGGGATCTGGGGCTTGCGGACGATGACCCACGGGTCAATCCCAATGGCGGGGCCATTGCCATCGGTCATCCCCTGGGCATGAGCGGGGCGCGTCTTGTATGGACAGCGGCACGTGAGCTGGAGCGCAGAAACGGGAAATACGCCCTGTGCACCATGTGTATCGGTGTGGGACAAGGCATCGCCATGCTCATTGAGCGCGTGTAAATTAAGCCAGTGATAAGATTTAAGACAGCGATAAGGTTAAAGACAGGGATATAATAAAATGCATGTTCATTATGATGATACAATCATTCATATTCATCAGGAAAGGCTCAGGGAAATTCAGCTGCACAGGATGAAAAAATCCATCCGTCATGCTTATGATAATCTCATTCATTATCGGGAGGCTTTTACCGCCGCTGGTGTGAGCCCGGATGATTTACAGTCGCTGGAAGACCTGTCAAAATTTCCTTTTCTGACCAAACAGCATATGCGGGATAATTATCCTTATGGTCTGACGGCCGTACCCATGGAAAAGGTGGTGCGCACCCACGCTTCCAGCGGCACAACCGGTCAGGCCACGGTGGTCACCTATACCCAGCGCGATATTGATATGTGGGCCAATGTGGTGGCCCGGTCCATTCGGGCGGCGGGGGGCAGTTCCGGTGACACGGTTCATGTGGCTTATGGATACGGGCTTTTTACCGGTGGTATGGGCGCCCATTACGGGGCTGAGAAAGCGGGATGCAATGTGGTTCCCATGTCCGGTGGGGCCACAGACCGTCAGGTGGCCCTTATTCAGGACTTTAAACCGAGCATCATCATGGTAACCCCAAGTTATATGCTGGCCCTGGCGGACGGGTTTGAAAGGGCGGGCATTGATCCGCGCAGCACATCTCTCAAGATCGGTATCCATGGGGCTGAACCCTGGACAGATGAAATGCGCCGGGAAATTGAACAACGTTTCGACGTGGACGCGCTTGATATTTACGGCCTTTCAGAGGTTATCGGCCCCGGTGTGGGGCAGGAATTTGCCTCTACCAAAGACGGTATTACCATTTGGGAAGATCATTTTTATCCTGAAATCATTGACCCGGTAAGCGGGGAGGTGTTGCCCGATGGGGAACAGGGAGAGCTGGTTTTTACATCGCTGACCAAAGAAGCCTTCCCGATTGTTCGTTACCGCACCCGTGATCTGACGCGTATCCTGCCGGCGAGTGCGTGTTCCATGCGCCGGATTGCCAAGATCACCGGGCGCAGCGATGATATGATGATTATCCGCGGGGTGAATGTTTTCCCGATGCAGATCGAAGACCTGATTCTGAAAGATTCCCGTCTGGTGCCACATTATTTCTGTGAGATTCGCCGGGACGGGGTGATGGATAGTCTGACAGTAATTGCCGAGGCCCATGAAACTGCCGCATCGGAAGAAACACGCGATGCAGCAGGAAAAGACCTGGCAAAACAGATTAAAGCCACCATCGGGGTCAGTTCAAAAGTCATCATTCATGAACCCGGCGGCGTGCCGCGTTCAGACGGAAAAGCCAAGAGGGTTTTCGATTTGAGAAATAATTAATTGACCAATCATTCGATTAATTATATATTTGAGGTTCAACCCTGACGCAGAAGGAATAGCACGATGTATACAACAGACCTTCGTACGAAAGAAGAAAAAGCAAAAGCGGCGGCCGCAGAATTAAATGAATTAAATGGATTAAAATTGGCTGGAACCCCTGAGGGGCAGGAAGAGCTGGAAAAGAATTTCCAGGCACGCATTGATCAGGATGATTATATCGAACCCAAAGATTGGATGCCGGAGGGATATCGGAAAACCCTGACGCGGCAGATTTCTCAGCATGCCCATAGTGAAATTGTCGGCATGCTGCCGGAAGGAAACTGGGTCACCCGCGCGCCCACATTGAAACGCAAGCTGATTTTGATCGCCAAAATTCAGGATGAGGCGGGCCATGGTCTTTATCTGTATAGTGCAGCCGAAACATTGGGCACCTCACGCGAGGAAATGGTGGATCAGCTGCATTCCGGCAAAGCCAAATTCAGCACGATTTTCAATTATCCCACCATGAACTGGGCCGATATTGGCACCGTGGGCTGGCTGGTGGACGGGGCGGCGATCACCAATCAGATCCCGTTGTGCCGTTGTTCTTACGGCCCCTATGCCCGGGCCATGGTCCGGGTTTGTAAAGAAGAAAGTTTTCACCAGCGTCAGGGTTATGAAGCCCTGCTCGCCATGGTAAAGGGCAATGACCAGCAGCGCAAAATGGTTCAGGATGCCTTTGATCGTTTCTTCTGGCCTTCATTGATGATGTTCGGCCCGCCCGATAGCGACAGCATGCATACCAACCAGAATGCGAAATGGAAAATCAAGCGTTTTTCCAATGATGAATTGCGTCAGCGTTTTGTGGATGCGACCATTCCCCAGGCACAGCATCTGGGCCTGAATATACCCGACGGTGTGATCTATAATGAAAAAACCAAACATTGGGATTTCCCGGATCTTGACTGGGATGAATTCTGGGCGGTGGTCAAGGGGGACGGCGTATGCAGCAGCAACCGGATGGACGCGCGCCGTCGCGCCATGGATGACGGGGCCTGGGTGCGCGAAGCCGCCACAGCCTATGCAGAAAAACAACGCCAAAAATCTTCGGCAGCTTAAGGAGTAATATTATGGAAAAAGATTGGGATTTATACGAAGTATTTGTACGCTCCAAACGGGGGCTGAGCCATAAACATTGCGGTAGCATTCATGCGGCGGACAGCCGTATGGCCATTGAAAATGCGCGGGATCTTTATACCCGGCGCAGCGAAGGTGAGAGCATCTGGGTTGTGCGTTCTGCTGATATTACAGCCTCTGATCCGGCGGAAGGTGATGCTTTATTCGGCCCGGCGGCCGATAAAATTTACCGCCATCCAACCTTTTATGAAATCCCCGATGAAGTTGGAAAGATGTGATCATGATGAGTGTATACCGAGATGAAGAAAATCCTTTGTTTCAATATGTTCTGGGCCTTGGGGATGATGCCCTGATTTTGGGACATCGCTGGAGCGAATGGTTGTCCAATGGGCCTAATCTGGAACTGGATATTGCCGCATCGAATTTGGCGCTTGACCTTGTGGGTCAGGCAGACCTCTTCCTCAGCTACGCGGGGGAAGTGGAAGGCAAGGGGCGCACGGCCGATGACCTGGCTTATCTGCGCGATACTCAGGATTTTCGCTGTCACTGGCTCTGTGAACAACCCAATGAAGACTGGGGCGTGAGTATGGTGCGCATGTTGATGTTCAGCGTCTATCAATATCAGCGTCTGACAGAGCTTTTAAAGTCCACAGATAAAAGACTGGTCGAGATTGCCGAAAAGGCCCTGAAAGAAGTGACTTATCATCGACGTTTTTCAGCCGATTGGCTGGTGCGACTGTCACAGGGCACGGACGAAGGCCATCGCCGGGTTCAGAATGGTCTTGATATTTTATGGCGCTTTGTGCCGGAATTGTTTGAAACCAGTGCCGGTGAACAGGCCTTGGCGGATAAAAATATTGCGGTGGCTTCGCACAGTCTGGAGGCCCAGTGGCGTGAGACCATGGATGAGGTGATGCGCGAGGCTGGTGTAAGTGCGCCTGAAACCAGCGGCCGGATCATGGCCAGCCGTCATGATGGCCATCACAGCGAACATTTGGGCCATCTGCTCTGTGAAATGCAATTTTTGCAACGGGCTTATCCCAAAGAAACCGGCGCGGTATGGTAAAGTGGTAAAATCCTATGAATGCACAGAATAAACACGCACGTGAGAAAAAAGCTGAAATCTGGGAAATTCTCGGGGATGTCCTTGATCCCGAGGTTCCGGCGATCAGTGTGGTTGATCTGGGCATCATTCGGAATGTGGATGTGTCGGATGAGGGCAAGGTTTGCATTTCAGTCACTCCGACCTATACGGGATGTCCGGCAACGGCCCTGATCAATGAGGTGATCAAATCGGCTGTGGAAGTGGCAGGTTATGCGGATGTAAGCCTGAAACAGGTGTTGAGCCCGGCCTGGACCACGGACTGGATCAGCGAAGAGGGGCGTGAAAAGCTCAGAGCGTACGGCATTGCCCCGCCGGTGGGCAAGGCGGGTACAGGAAAAGCGGCCCTTTTTGGCGTTTCCACACAGGTTGATTGCCCGCAGTGCGGCTCATCCAATACCGAACAGATTAGTGAATTTGGTTCCACAGCGTGCAAGGCCATGTATCGTTGCCTGTCCTGTGCGGAACCTTTCGAATATTTTAAATGCATTTAAGGCAGACGGAAACATTCCATGCATAAATTACATCCTCTGAAAATATCCTCTATTGAAAAAAATACGCCGGAAACGGCCCTTTTGACTTTTGAGGTTCCCGAGACTTTAAAAAAAGAATTTTCCTATACCCAGGGCCAGCATCTGACATTGCGCCATGATATCGGTGGCGAAGATTTGCGCCGGTCTTATTCCATTTGTTCCAGTGTTGCGGAAAATTGTTTAAAAGTTGCCGTACGCGCGGTAGAGGGTGGACGTTTTTCAACCTTTGTCAATGAAGAACTGGCGGCGGGTGACACGCTGGACGTTATGGCCCCGGCGGGTCATTTTTATGTGGATCTGGCCCCCGAAAACACACGCACCTATATTGCCTTTGCATCCGGCAGTGGCATTACCCCGATCATGTCAATTATCAAGACAACACTCGAAAGTGAACCCAATGCACGGTTTATGTTGTTTTATGGTAATAAAACGGCGCGCTCCACCATTTTCCGTAATGAAATATCCATGATGAAAAACAGGTATTTAGACCGGTTTTCCTATTGGCATTTTCTGACGCAGGAAGACCTGGAACTGGACTTTTTCAAGGGACGGCTTGATGGGGATAAAGTGCGGGCATTGAGCAAGAGTTTGATTGATGTTGATCAGGTGGATCACGCCTTTATATGTGGCCCGGAAGCCATGATTGACAGTGTCTCAGAAGCCCTGATCGAAATTGGCATGGACAAGAATGCGGTTCATTTTGAAAAATTCCTTTCGGAAGGACAGACCCCGGTGGCGAGCAAACGCGTGGGGGATGCGGGGGGAACGGCAAAAATGACCCTGATTATTGACGGGGATGAATTTAACATTCAGGCAGACCGGAAAACGGCGATTTTGGACGCGGCGCTGAATGAAGGGGCGGATGTGCCCTTTGCCTGCAAGGGCGGTGTTTGTTGTACCTGCCGCGCCAAAGTGCTGAAGGGCGATGTGGATATGGTGCTAAACCAGGGACTGGAACCCGAAGAAGTTGATGCGGGATATGTGCTGACCTGTCAGTCTTTTGCCGTGAGTGATGATGTGGTTCTCAGTTATGATGAATAATCCTGCTCTGTTCTGACCCTAGCTCTCAGCCAGCACCTCACGCGGGAAGCTGATGATAAATTCGGTTCCCTCACCCGGTGTGCTGTTGCATATTATGCTGCCTTTAAGGGATTGGGTAATCAGGTTATAGAGGATATGCATGCCCAATCCACTGCCGCCCGCCCCGCGTTTGGTGGTGAAAAAAGGATCAAAGATTTTGTCCACGGTTGATTGTTTCATGCCATGGCCATTGTCCATATAAGAAAATTCGATCTGGTCTTCTTTTTCTTCTATAGCCAAATTAATGTCGCCTTCTTTCCTGCCTTCAAAGCCGTGAATCAGTGAATTCATCACCAGATTTGTGACAATTTGAGAGAGGGAGCCGGGATTGGTGGTAAAGGTGATATCTTCCGGGCAGTCAACCGTCACATTTGTTGAAATTTTCCTGAGTTCAGGTTTTAAGCTTGAAAGGATTTCCTGAAGATAGCTGGCAATATTGATTTCCATAAAATCATCGGTGGAAATATCCACTGCAACACGTTTAAAGCTTCTGATCAGTTCAGCGGCCCTTTCCAGATTTGTCAGGAGTATTTTACTGGACTGAAGACTTGTTTGTAAAAAACTGTTCAGGTTGGCTTTGGTTGCGGTGCCTTCCTTGAAACTTGTTTCAAGTTGTAATGTATTGTCCTGCAGGTGAGAAGCCGCAGTTACGGCGATGCCGATGGGTGTATTGACCTCATGGGATATGCCAGCCACAAGCCCCCCCAGAGCGGCCATTTTTTCAGATTCAATCAATACTTCCTGTGCATCATTCAAGGCATCCAGAGTTTGTTGCAGCTTGATTTCGGCTTGTTTTCGTTGTGTTGTATCTGTGGTCACAATCACAAAACCTCCGGATGGAGAAGGTGATCTTCGGACCTCTAATATTTTATTGTCCGGGGTGACATGTTCGAAAATTTCTGCAATCGGCTTGGCCAGATGGGCAATGCGTTTACGAATGGCTTCTTCCTGATCACCGTCGCCAAGACCGCCCCCCTTGCGGCCAATAAATTCAACGACTTTGCCATAATCTTCGCCGGCTCTGGTGAGTTCTTTAGGGATTTTCTGTAATTTGCCAAAATGGTCATTGGAAACGAGTATTTTAAGGTCGGAATTAACAAACATGATGCCGCCCGGTAAATTATCCAGGGCTTCTCTGACTATTTTCTCCTGATCTTTCAGTTTCTTTTCCACGGCTTTACGGGCGCTTATATCGTGGGTAACGGCAATCAGAATATAGTCATCTTCCTGCTCTACAAGACTTAAGGCCATTTCAACAGGGAAATATTCGCCTGATTTTTTCCGGCCCCGGCTTTCTCTTTGTGCGCCTAACATTTCCAGCAGGCGGTCCTGAATGGCTTCCCTGTCCGGCGCATTTTTATCCTGATCAAATTCATCTTCTATTAAAGTTTCAAAACCTTTGTCCATGGCATTGATGACCGAATAACCAAAGATTTTTTCAGCAGCATTATTAAAACCGATGACACGTCCATCGGATGTGAGGGTTATAATGCCTTCCGGGACGGCGCTCAGGATGGAACGCAAATGCTGTTCATTTTTTTCCAGTTTATCTTGTGTTTTGGCCCGTTCAGAAACTTCGGCGTTAAGCTGAGCCGTGCGCTCTGCCACATTCAGTTCCAGGGTAGAATTATATTGACGGGCCTTGGTCAGGAGATGCTCAACCAATGTGGCAATGATAGAAAGGCTGAAACTGGCGATGGCGACGACGCTGATACCCACGATCAGAAAAATGGAATTTTGTGAGTTGACCAACAAACCCTTGTCAAATTCATAAAAAATGACCCCGAGCATGGAAATAAAATGCATGCCAAAGACGGCCAGTCCCATAATAAAGGCCGCAATGACTTTGGCCCATACCTTGTTTTTTCTATAATTTAACAGGACATACATGGAGATTGTGGCAAAGATAACCGCAACCACAAGGGATATGATCATAAGCGTGGGGTCATACCGCATGACACCATTCATGATCATGCCTTTCATGCCGATATAATGCATGGCTGCGATGCCGACCCCCATAGATATGCCACCATAAATCACATAGCGCTTTTTTTGCTGGTGCAGGCATGCCAAATATAAGCTGATCCCGGATGCCAAAACGGCGGGCAGTACAGAAATGAAGGTGACGACCAAGTCATAATTTACATCAATGGCAAGCTTCAGGGAAAGCATGCCGAGAAAATGCATGACCCATATTCCTGATCCCATGAGAACAGCCCCGACACAAAGCCAGAAATAATGGGCAAGCCGACTTTTCTGACCCTGGATAATAAAAGAAACCGTGATAGCGGTATAAGCCGCCAGAGATGAAACCGTCAGGGAAAGCGCCACAAGATACGGATTATATTCTTTGGTCAGGGCAGTGCCCAATTCTTCAAGGGGGTCAAGAAAATGAACGCCGATAAAGGAAATATGCATCAATAACATTTGGGTCATTAAATTGTCTGCTTTTCATTCCAGGCTGATTAATAATTGAACTTCCGGCAATTTTTCCTGTCAGGAACCTAGGTTTCTGTCTTGTCCACATAACGATTGATGATCGCCAATATGTCGTCCAGATTTTCCAAAAGAATTTCCACAAGCCTGGGGTCGAAATGTTTGCCGCTTTCTTCTTTGATCAGGGTAAGGATTTTATCCAGCGGCCAGGCTTTTTTATAACAGCGGTCACTGCCCAGAGCGTCAAACACATCGGCAATGGCGGCGATACGGCCGTAAATATGAATATCTTCACCAGCGGTACTATTGGGATAACCACTGCCATCCCATTTTTCATGATGTTCACCGGCAATGATGGCACCGGCCTGCAAGACCCGGCGTTTACTGCTTCTGAGCATTTGCATGCCCAGTTCAGCGTGGGTTTGCATGATCACCCGTTCTTCGTCCGTATGACGGCCCGGTTTATTGAGGATCGCGTCGGGAATGCCGATTTTCCCCAGATCATGGAGCGGCGAGGCCAGTTTAATGATGGCGGCTTCATCTTCATCAAGGCCATATTGGAGGGCCAGCAATTCCGATATTTCCGCCACACGTTTCACATGGTTGCCGGTTTCCTTGGACCTTGTTTCCACCGCTTCGCCCAACATATAAACGATTTCGCGCTGGGTATCTTCCAAATCCATATTCAGTTCAATATTATCCTGGGCAATGGAGACATTGCGGATAAAAAGATCCAGTAAATATTCATCGGTACGGTTGGTATCTTTAAGACCACTCAGGATTAAAAGATTATTCACGCCGCGGCTGCTGCAAAAATATCCCACAAAACGATCATCGCGGAATATGTTTTTTTTCTGGCTCATGGCCTGATTTATATCTTCGAGAATTTCCTTATCAAGAACCGTCTTACCGTTTTCACCCACCACTTCATTATATTTTCCGATGCCCGCGAGAATGGGAAACCCATCATCCGATACTGTGGCAGCAAGGCCATGGCAATAGGCCGCATCCTGATCCAGATTTAAAAGGCTCGTAAGCTGCACCAGAACACCTTCGGTAAAAACCTGCAAAGACTGAATACTGAAAAGCTCGGACGAAGACTGGATGATACGTTCCAGCCCCTGACGGTTGCTTTCAATGGTTTTAAGGTCACGATAGGCCCTCATGGCCGTATAAACGGTTGAGAAAAGTTTGGCGGAAGTGAGTTCAGTCTTATTCTTGTATGAATTTATATCATAATTTATGATGACTTTGCGTTCCGGTGCCTGACCGGGTTGGCCGGTGCGGAGAATAATACGCAGCATGGTATTATGCAAAACTTCCCGGATCATCTGTGCGGCATCAAGTCCCGCATGATCGTGTTCCATCACCACATCCAGCAGCATGACAGCCGTATCGGGATGTTGTTTCAAGAGTTCTACGGCTTCCACCCCGGAATAGGCACTGATAATTTCCAGGGGTGCATCTTCAAACAAAAAATCGCTTAAGGCCAATTTTGTGACATCATGAATGGAAGGCTCATCATCAACGATCATGAGTTTCCATTTCTTTTCTTCTACAGTGTCCTCTTCCAGGTTGCCTAAAGGGGTGTCATCACCGGCGAATAATAATTCGTCTTCCTCTTTAGCAAATAATAATTCGTCTTTCATAATCTACTTCTCGTTAGAACAATTATGTCAATTTCATTCAGAATTTTCTGAAGGTGAAAATTTTCAATTAAACTTTGTCCATATGCCCATAGGTTTCATCGCGGGCACTTGAGTATGACTATAGCGATTTAGGGGTTTATAAATTATTAATTCATAATATTCTTATATAACTGAGTAGGTTGCTCTTTATATTCCCTGGGGTTCCTGTGTATTTTTTTCTTCTGATATTTTGGGGTGTCTGGTTGATCATTTCTTTTGCCTTATGCTATGAAAGATATATCAATTCACCAGTTAGTTCGGGGAAAGCCATGACACTCAATATTGGAAAACGTCTGCGGGAAATCCGGATGGAACGGGGATTATCCCAAAGAGAATTGGCCAAGCGTACAGGTGTTGCCAATGCCAGCATTTCCCAGATTGAATCGGACCGTATAAATCCTACGGTGGGGGCGCTGAAACGTATACTGGACGGCATCCCGGTCAGTCTCGCGGATTTTTTTGATGAAGGGGGCCGCGCTGAAGAACAGATATTCTTCTGCGCGGATGAATTGGTGGAAATTGGCGACCGCGGGGTGTCTTTCCGTCAGGTGGGCGCGACCCTGAAGAATAAAGCCTTACAGTTTTTGCATGAGAAATATCAACCCGGTGCCACCACCGGGAAAATCCCTTTGAGCCATGAAGGGGAAGAATGCGGCCTGATTTTAAAAGGCCGCCTGCAGCTTGAAGTGGGGGATCAGAAGAAAATTCTGGGGCCCGGTGATGCTTATTATTTTGACAGTCAGAAGCCGCATAAGTTTAAAAATATCGGCAATGAGGAATGTGAGGTGGTGAGCGCCTGCACACCGCCTTCTTTCTAAAATCCATGCAGCGCCAATGCGTTCAATATAATAAACAATCGGATGTGTTTCTTTAGCTTTTTCAAAGGGTTATATTTGTAAAAATAACGGCTTGTTCGCATGGCGGTGTCTTCCCTATACTTCTGCCTTCAGGACAATTTGTTTGGGATAGATGAAACATGACGACTTTTGATCAGGATATGAATGCCTATTGGATGCCTTTCACACCGAACCGGAGTTTCAAGAAAAATCCGCGTATCATTGAAGCGGCTGAGGGCATGTATTATGAGACGGCAGAGGGGCAGAAAATTCTTGATGCCTGTGCTGGCCTTTGGTGTGTGAATGCGGGGCATGGTAATCGGAAAATCAATGATGCCATCAAGTCCCAGGTGGATAAAATGACCTATTCCCCGGCTTTTCAGGCGGGGCATAAGCTGGCTTTCGAATTTGCAGAACGTCTGGGCGATCTTTTTCCCGGTGATCTGAACCATGCCTTTTTCACCAATAGCGGTTCTGAATCCGTGGATACGGCGCTTAAAATCTGCCGGGCGTATCACAAGGCCCGGGGCAAATCGGAAAAGATTAAGTTTATTGGTCGTGAGCGTGGTTATCACGGGGTGAATTTTGGCGGTCTTTCTGTGGGGGGTATTCAGCCCAACCGTCAGGCCTTTGGGCCTTTGCTTCCCGAAGTAGATCATCTGCCCCATACCCATGATCTTGGCAAAAATGCCTTTTCCAAAGGTCAGCCGGAACATGGTGTTGAAAAAGCGGATCGCCTGCTTGATCTGATTGCCTTGCATGGCGCTCATACCATTGCGGCAGTAATTGTGGAGCCGATGGCGGGTTCGGCGGGTGTATTGATTCCGCCCAAGGGATATCTGGAAAGACTGCGTAAAATCTGTGATGAACATGATATTCTGTTGATCTTTGATGAGGTGATCACCGCCTTTGGCCGTTTGGGCGACAATAGCGCGGCGGCCTATTTCAACATTCAGCCCGACCTGATGACCACGGCCAAGGGGCTGACCAATGGTGCGGTGCCCATGGGGGCTGTTATGGTCAGTGACAAGGTGCATGACGGGATGATGACCGGGCCTAAAAATATGATCGAGCTGTTTCATGGCTATACTTATAGCGGTCATCCGCTGGCCTGTGCGGCGGGTATTGCATCCCTTGATGTTTATGCGGAAGAAAATATGTTTGGACGGGCGCATGACCTGTCGCCATATTGGGAAAAAGCCCTGCACAGCTTGAAACGGCATGATTGTGTGATTGACATTCGCAACCTTGGCCTTGTGGGGGCCATTGAGCTGAAACCTCTGGAAGGCAAGCCAACCGTACGGGCGTTTGAAGCTTATCTTAAAGCGTTTGAAAAGGGGCTTCTTATTCGCACGACAGCGGATATAATCGCCCTGTCACCCCCCTTGATTATTAGCGAAGCTGAAATCGATATGATGGTCAATATTTTGGATGATATTTTAGCACAAGCTTAAGGAAAATAAATGAATAAGCCCGGTTTGAAAAATGTTTTGCCTCTAAAAAATATTTCACGTCGGGACTTTATGGGAGGCATTGCTCTTGGCTTAACGTCCGGGGCAATGTTTTCTCCTTTTGAGGCCTTGGCTTTGACAGGAAAAAATACTGGTAAGGGCAATGGCTTCAAGGGCAATGGCCTCAAGGCCAGCACCAGTTTATATCCGCCAGCCATGACGGGCATGCGCGGAAATCATGCCGGCTCGTTTGAAATATCCCATGCCCTGGCGTGGGAAGGGAAAAGCTGGCCGGATGCGGAAAAATATACAGATGAGCCTTATGACCTCCTTGTGGTCGGAGCCGGGCTTTCGGGTCTGGCCTCTGCACATGAATATCTGAAAAAACGCCCGGATGCGCGAATTTTAATTGTGGATAATCATGATGATTTTGGCGGCCATGCCAAACGCAATGAATTTACCGTCAGGGGCCAAGAACTGATCGGTTATGGCGGCAGCCAGTCCATTGATGGCCCCGCGCTTTATTCCCCGCAATCAAGGCAGATTCTGGAAGATCTGGGTGTCAGGGCTGAAAGATTTTATCGATATTTTGACCGGAAATTCTACCGCAAACAAAAGATGAAAGCGGGGATTTATTTTGAAAAGGGGCATTTTAAGCACAGCGGGCTTCAGGATAATTTCCTGTCAGCAGATGATGAGAAGGCCGCGAAATTAATTCACCAATATCCCCTGCCGGAAGAAAGCCGAAAGGCTTTGTTCAGGTTATGGAATGGTGAAGAAGATTATCTTTCAAAAACACCAGAAGCAGAGAAAATAAAACTTCTGCGGGGCATCAGCTATGAAGATTTTTTAAGAAATTATGCAAAAATGCCCGATGATGTAATTCTTCTGCTTCTTAATCAGGGCATTGGTCTTTGGGGGCTGGGCTTTGATGCCTTATCCGCCCTGGAGGCTTACCGGATGGAAATGCCGGGGTTTGAAGGTTTGGCATTGGATGATAATCTCGTGCCAAACCCCTATGAAAGCGAAGAGCCGTATATTTTCCATTTCCCCGATGGAAATGCCGGGCTTGCGCGGCTTCTGGTACGCAAACTGATTCCCCACGCAGCAGATGGCCATGGCATGGAGGATATCATAAGGGCGAAATTTGATTATGAGCGCCTTGATGATGTGGATCATGCGGTACGACTGCGTTTAAAAACCACTGTTATCAAGGCTGTGAACAGGGATGGTCAGGATCAGGTGGATGTGAGCATGATCCGCGGCGGAAAAGTGGAAAAAATTCAGGCCCGTCATGTGATTATGGCCTGTAATAATAATATTTTGCCCCATATATGTCCGGAAATGCCCAAGGAACAAAAGCAGGCTTTGAAGTTTCCTGAGAAAGTTCCGATGGTTTACATTAATGTGGCATTGGATAATTGGAAGGCTTTTCATAAAGCAGGTTATCATCAGTTTCATAACCCGCACGGTTTCTTTCATAATATGTCTTTGGACTTTCCTGTTAGCATGGGGGGGTATGAATTTACGAAAAGACCGGATGAGCCCACCGTGCTGCACGTGGTTCATACACCTGTGAAACAGGGGCAGGGTTTATCGGCGCGGGAACAGCACCGTCTGGGGCGGCATGATATTTATCATATGACTTTTGCCGATTATGAAAAAGAAATCATATCACAATTGGAAGAAATGTTGGGGCCTTTCGGTTTTGATGCCGAAAAAGACATTGCCGCCATTACCGTCAATCGCTGGCCCCATGGTTATGCTTATGAATATAATGAATTATGGGAACCCTGGGGCTGGCTGGATGGCACAGAAGACGGCCCCCATATATTAGGGCGTCGTAGATTGGGCAATATATCCATTGCCAATAGTGATTCCCAGGCTTTGGCTTATGTGAACGGGGCTTTTGATGCGGCCGTCAGGGCCGTATCGGAACAATTGACTGAGACCCTTTAACAAGGGCCCAAAAACAAGGGTTATAAAATCAAACGCTGTTTGGGAGCGTTCGAAAATTCAAAAAAATTTAGGCAAAAAAAAGGGAACCCGAAGGTTCCCTTTTCTGTTGGAAATATTTTGATCAACCACCAAAATGATAGGTAAGGTCGATACCAAATGTCCGTGGACGTGCAGGGCCGATATAATGGGCCGGAATTGGCACATCACCGGATGCCGCTGCGTCATAGTGGAACTGGTTAAAGAGGTTTTCCACATAGACGGAAACATCCCAACCGGCATCTGATTCATAACCGGCACGCAGGTTCGCGTCCATATAACCTTCGATAGAGAAAGCCAGTTCATTTTCAAAGCCGCTATATACTCTGCTTTGGTAGCGGAATTCAAATGTTGAGAAGATCTCGCCATTCCCCATTGGGTAATGTGCATTGATCACACCCGTCAGGGTCAGTTCCGGATTGTTGGTCAGGCGGTTGCCGTCACAATTATCACAAATCCGTCCTGTTCCTTCCATGGAAGTATCACTGTAAGCCGCACCCAAAAGAAGATCGAAATATTCAGAAGGCAATGCTCTCATTGTGGCTTCGATACCATAACCGTCAACTTGCCCGACATTTTCAACAATTGTGTTGTTCAAATCTTCGTCAAAGAAACTCACCTGAAGATTTTTAAAGTCGTAATAATAGGCATTAACGGCCAATTGTACTCTGTTATCAGCCAGATTAGCCTTCAGGCCAACTTCATAACTCCACAATGTTTCCGGGTTAAATGCTGTTGGTTTTGTACCATCTGGCACAGTGCCGTCATCATTGATCACTTCAAAGATATCTTCGCCCGGGCCTGTTGGAATATCAAGACCGAAGGACCCAAAACCACCCGCTTTATAACCGCGGGTAACACTGGCCCAGAGGTTCAGATTGTCTGTGGCTTCATAACGGGCCACAAAACGTGGTGTGAAGTCATCCCAGCTTTTGCTGTCACGAACAAAACCATTTGTTGTATAACCAAAGACGTAATATGGGCCAAGCTCGCTTTCGACCGGAAGGATATTGATGCCGAAGTCTTTTTTGTCGTAAGTGTAACGCATGTCAACACTCAGTTCCAAACGGTCTGTGGCGGCATAGGTAAGGTCAACATACGCACCCCAACCTTTATAAGTGCCTTCAACATCATTGCTTTCTACGAGGCCATTTGGATTATAGACAAAGTCATCATAGGCATCATCACAGGTTGTTTCTTCATAAACCAGACACATGACTTCTTCGTCAGCAACCTGAGAGAAGGAAACCTTGATTTCTTCCTGATAAGCAGAAACACCGGCATACCATGTAAGTCTTTCTTCACCGGATGATACAAGGCGGATTTCCTGACTGTAATAATCCCCTTCCTGATCCTGGAAATAATGATTGGAACGGAAAGGCGCACCATCAAAGTCTTCTGCATATTGATAGTCATAGGTGCGAACACCGGTGATGGATGAGAGTGTCATGCCATCAAAATCCCAATCGAGCAGGGCGGTGAAGCTGTAAATGTCGCCATCGTCCTTATCATCACGCAGATCGCTGTCCACTTCATCGCGGCCACCACGCAGGCTAACACCAAGAATGTCCAGTGTCTCATCATCTGCCAAGGCACGATAAACAGAACCGGATTGTCTGCGGCTTTCATATTCACCGCTTAATGTCATGGAAAGACGCTCGCCCTCATACCCAAGGGAGATCCGGCCCGCGCCCTTATCACCGCTTTGCAGGTCTGGATCATTTGGATAGAAGCTATTGTTCACATAACCGTCTTCTGTGAAATAATAACCGGCAACCCGAACAGCCCATTTATCATTTAAAGGCATGTTAATGGCGCCATCAATTTCATAATGGTTGCGCTCACCAATACCCGCATGGATATAACCTTCGGTAGAATCAGTATGGGGTTTCTTTGTTACGATGCTGATGGCACCGGAACTGGCATTACGGCCAAAGAGAAAACCCTGTGGGCCTCTGAGGGCTTCGGTGCGTTCAATATCAAAGAAACTGGTGATGGCAGAACCGGTACGGCCCTGATAAACACCGTCTTTGAAAATCCCGACGGATGGATCAACCGCGGCACCATAGCTGTTTGTAACAATACCACGAATGGAAATGGCATCGACAAAACTGTCTTTGGTTTTACCGGCAAAACCCGGTGTGAAGTCGATCATATCCTTCACATCGTCCAGTTTTGTTTTTTCAATAAAATTAGAATCATAAGCCGAAATGGCGATGGGAACATCCTGAATGGATTGGTCTCTTTTTTGGGCGGACACGATGATTTCGTCAATCACCATGCCTTCATTTTCTTCTGCGGCATTGGCCATGCCGGCGGGTAAAAAACTCAACAGGCCAGTTGCCAAAGTGGTGCCCATTAAAATTCTGAACCGCGCATTCATTTCGTTCGGTTTCATAGTGCGTATTCCTCTCATCATATTTTGTTCCCTTGTTTTTAATTATTTATATTCTGTCTCTTAACGCGTAATACATCATGCCCAATACCATCATGGGCCACCTTAGGGTGCGCCCGCCGGGAAAGGGGTAGGTGGGTAATTTTTCGAAAACATTAAAATTAGTGTGATTGCCCTGAATGGCCTGGGCCATAATTTTTCCGGCTAGGGTGGCGGTGCCAACCCCATGACCGGAAAAGCCCTGGGCATAAAAAATATTGGAGCCGAGTTTTCCCACATGGGGCAGACGGTTCATGGTAATGGCCAAAGCCCCGCCCCAGGCATAGTCTATTTTTACGTCATCCAGGCTTGGATAAATTTCCAGCATATATTTACGCACAAAGGATGCGAGATCCTTGGGAAAGCCTGGTGTATAATTTTCACCACCGCCAAAAAGCAGGCGATGATCAGCAGACATGCGGAAATAATTGATGACAAATTTGGAATCGGCAATAGCCACATCGTCGCGGTTGATCTGACGGGCGCGTTCTTCACCCAGAGGTTCCGTGGCCACCACAAAATTATTGATCGGCATGATCTTGCCCGCAAGCCGGGGTTCGAGATTGCCCAGATAACCATTGCAGCCCAGAATAAGCTGATCGGCCTTTACCGTACCTTCGGGCGTATTGATGGTGATTTTGTCATTTTCCGTATAGTTTAAAACGGTGGAATTCTCATAAATTCTGACCCCGGCTTTATGGCAGGCATCGCCAAGGCCCAGGGCCAGATTAAGGGGGTGGAGGTGATAGGCGCCGGTATCCAATGTGCCACCGTAATAGGTGCGCATGCCCAGCATATCAGCCATCTCGTCCTCATCCACAAAACGGATGGGCTCATAATCATATTTTTTCTGCAGCTTATCCACCTCGGCGCGGTAATCCGGCATGTAACGTTTTTTATGGGCTGCGTGTAAAATTCCGGGTTTGAGGTCGCATTTTATATTATGCTTTTGAATCAGGTCTTTAACCAGATTTTTGGATTCTTCCCCAAGATCCCAGAGTATGCGGGCCTCATCCGTGCCCACCATATTTTCCAGACTATCCTGCCCGACCCGCTGGCCCGATCCCAATTGACCGCCATTGCGTCCCGATGCGCCCCAGCCGATGCGGTGGGCTTCCAACAGGATGACATCATAACCCAGTTCTTTTAAATGAAGTGCGGATGAAAGACCTGTAAAACCGCCACCAATGACACAAATGTCACAGCGTTGGTCACCGGTAAGTTTCGGGAAATCCCGCATAGCATTGGCCGTGGCGTTATAATAGGAGTCAGGATGCTGCCCGGTGCCGCCATTCTTATGCGGATGATTATTGATCATTAATATTTTCCTTGTGGCATTTGTGATCACATATTTATATTTTGTGATCACAAAGACGTTTTGTCAAGGATAATTTTCACAGCATTCCCGCTGGTTTTGACGGAGGCTGCCTTAATTTACTTTATGGAAGGGTGGCCCAGGAGCTTTTCACCAATGCGATCCATGCCATCATAAATGTCCAGTCGAATGGCTTCGCGCAGGGCCTCTTCGTTGCCCTCTTTTAGGGCGTCTATGGCATTGATATGCTGATCTACCATGTATGATGTGCCCAGCCGGCCTACGATGATGCGCATGAAAGGGCCGAATTGTAACCAGATGCTTTCGATCAGGCGTAATATGATGGGGCATTTGGCAGCCCGGTAAAGGGTGAAGTGAAATTCCCAGTTTTTCAGGCTGTATAAATCAACATCACCCATGTCGAGGGCTTTTTCAATTTCATCATCAATGGTTTCTAATTTCCGGATCAGGGCAGGATTCTTATGCTTTATGGCCTGGGCTGATACTTCGGGTTCCAGTAAAATCCGTGCGGTGACGATCTCATGATAACGTTCTTCGGTCATCTTCGCCACGGCCACCCGCCGGGTGCTTTGCATTTCCAGTGCCCCTAAAGCCACAAGGCGGCGGATTGCTTCGCGGATGGGCATGGGGCTGACATTTAATTCTTCCGCCAGTCCGCGTATCGTCAGTGTTTTTCCCGGCTCAAAACGTCCTGTTATGATGGAATCATACAGGTTTTTATAGACCGTCTCATGGGTGATTTTGCGGTCGTTATTCTCATTATCCTGATTGGTGTCGATTTGAGGCAAGACGATTCCTTATTTTAGACTGATCCAAGGCTTCCGATATGGATGTTTCTTATTTGAATGGCCTCAAAAGTCTTGTTCTGTCAAGGGTTTTTTATAAATTTGCTGGGCAGGTCGGGCTTTTTTCGGGCATGAAAATATCTGGTTTAGCGTTGAAAATAGTCCGGTTCGGCGCTTCATTTTTGTATATTCTGTTTTTTTAGATAAAAGGCTGTATCTAAATTAAAGTGTAGAATCATAGCGTTAGGGTGAGAATGTGGGGCAGGCATGAATTTTCTTGAATTTTATAATTTATAATGACATGATTTGTGATCACAAATTATATTATATTGTTGGTTGAGTGAATTTAATGTTGAAAATATTGATCGTTGAGGGCAATACCCGGGATGCACGGGAACTTACGGTGGCTTCGGGTTCTTTCACGCAAGGTGATTTATATGAAAGAACCCTGCGGGCGCTGAATTCCACGCTGCAGTGTGATATTGTCTATCCTGCTGATTGCGGTGCCAGTTTGCCAACGCAATCAGCGCTATGCCAATATGATGGTATTATCTGGACCGGTTCATCCCTGAATATTTATGAGCAGGATCCTGCCGTCACACGACAGGTGGACTTTATGAAATCCTGTTATAGCCGCAAGGTTAAAATGTTTGGCAGTTGCTGGGGGCTTCAGGTGGCGGTGGTGGCCGCAGGCGGTGAGGTGGCCAAAAATACAAAAGGCCGTGAGATTGGCCTGGCCCGGGATATTCAGCCAACCATATTGGGACAAATGCATCCCCTGTATAAGGGAAAGAATTTCCCCTTTGATGCGGTTGCCATTCATCTGGATCATGTGGTGCGTTTGCCACAAGGCGCCTCGGTTCTGTCCGGAAATGATATGAGCCGAATTCAGGCTTTGGAAATTCGTCAGGGGGATTCGGTTTTCTGGGGGGTGCAATATCATCCTGAATTTGATCTGTCCTATATGGCATCCATAATGGAAAAATATAAAGACATGATGGTTGATGAGGGCTTCTGTCCCGATGCGGGGGCTGTGGACAGGCTGGCTCTGGATTATCGCAGGGCGCAGGATGAAGTTGATAATGTCGAGCTTCATTCAAGACATAAGATGACTTCGGATGTCCTGGATCCGTGTCTGCGACTGCGGGAAATAAATAACTGGCTGAATTTTATCGAACAATCGGCAGCCTGATACTTTAAAAGAGGGAGGAATAAGGATGACAAGAACAATAAAAAATATCAGTTTAAAGGGGATCATTCTTTTTGTTTTGCTGCTCACCTTAAGTGCGTGTGGCAAAGAAGCTGCTGATGAGCAGACACAGGCAGCTGAGCAGATATTTACCAACGGCAAGATTTATACACTGGAAAATGAACAGCCCTGGGCAGAGGCGGTGGCCATCAACGGGGATGAGATCGTTTTTGTGGGCTCAGAGGTTGAGGCCAGGAAATATACCGGTGCCGAGACCATTATTCATGATCTGGACGGGCGGGTGATGATGCCGGGGTTTATTGATACGCACGCCCATCCTATTATGGGCGGGGCTTACGCCAAAACCCTGTCACTTGATACTTTTGAGGGGCCGGAAAACTGGGTTAAATCTGTTGGGGAATATGCCGAGGCCAATAAAGATCTGCCCCTGATTTTCGGTTATGGTTTTCTGGCCTCGGCCTTCGGTGAGGAAGGGCCCAGCAAAGAAATGCTCGATTCAGTTGTTTCAGACCGGCCTGTTTTTCTTATGGATGAAGGTTTCCATTCGGGCTGGGGCAATTCAAAGGCGCTGGAAAAGCTGGGCATTACCAAGGATACCAAAGACCCGACTCCGGGTTTTAATTATTATAAAAGAGATAAAGACGGCAATCCCACCGGCTGGTTTCTGGAAGGAACCGCGAGCACGGCGATGGAAAATTTAAATGTTTTTAATGAAAAAAACATCGCCGAGGGTACGGATTTGGTTTTTGATATTATGAACAGCTACGGCATTACTTCTGTATTTGATGCGGGGGCGCTTGATGTATCAACCATGGCATTGGGGGTTTTGAAACGCCTTGACGATGCCGGGGAATTTACGGTGCGTCTGGTGGGATCCCACATGGTGGCTGACCCCGAACATATGGACGGCGCTCTGGATCTGGTGGAAGATTTGGCGAAAAACACCAGAACAGAAAATTACCATATCCGTATGCTGAAAATTATGGATGATGGTACTGTGGAGGGCCGTACGGCTGGTATGTTTGTGGATTATCAGGGGGATCCAGGCAATAAGGGGGCCACGGTCTTTACCCAGAAACAGCTTGATCAGATGGTGGTGGACGCCGCATCGCGTCAGGTGGATGTTCACCTGCATGCCTTGGGGGAACGGGCCATTCATGAGGCTCTGAACGCCATTGAAGCGGCCCGGAATGCCCATGCAGACAGTGAAAGTCGTTATACCATTTGCCATATTCAGGTGATGACCGATGCATCGGTAAAACGTTTTGCGGAACTTGATGTGATTGCCCAGAGTACCCCCTTGTGGGCCAGCTATGATTCAGAGGGCAAGAATTTTGTCAATGATGATCAGTTTAACCGGTATTTCCGATATAACAGCCTGAAAAAGGCGGGTGTCAGACTGACTTTCGGCAGTGATTTTCCGGCATCAGGGGCCGGAACGTTGGGCATGTCCCCTCTGTTTAATATGGAGGTAGGGCGAACCCGCCAGCGGGCCGGAATGGCCAATGATCCCGTGCAGCCCCCCCTTGATGAGCGCCTGGATATGGTCAGCCTGATCCGGGGCTATACGCTGGATGCGGCCTATCAGTTGCATATGGAAGATGAGATCGGCTCTATTGTCAAAGGCAAAAAAGCCGACCTGATAATATTGGATCAGAACCCTTTTGAGGTGACACCTTATGAGGTGCATAAAATTAAAATTGATTTGACCATGAAGGGTGGGCAGGTCGTTTTTAGAAGATAATGATGATCGGCATGAATAAATTGTGATCACAAAATATACTTTATGTGGGTGAATGTTTAATTCATAGTGTATAAAGTATTGATAAATAAGATAATAAAATTATTTTCATCGGTTGAAATTCTGATGAAAAGAAAAATATAATTTGTGATCACAAAATTCTAGCCTTTTCGGGTAAAATAAGGCATACTGGTCTGATATTTAATTATGGCTGACTATGCCCTGAACGAAACGCGGGATAATTAAGGTTTTTTATGGTAGATGAAAATAAAATTGGTGAAATAGAAAATTGGCTGAATGAAAATAACATTCAGGACGTGGAAATTATGGTGAGTGATTTTGCCGGCATCAGTCGCGGGAAATCAACACCCAAAAGCAAATTTCTTGAAGGTCTGAAAAATGGTGGTCTACGAATTCCGGAATCCTTATTTGCACTGACTATCAATTGTGACTTTATTGGCAATGATTATATCACCGACCTGGAAGAAGACCTGTTTCTGGTGCCGGATATGGATACGATGCGGGTGGTGCCTTGGGGGGCGACACCAAAGGCTTGTGTGATCTGTGATGTTTATAAGGAAAATGGTGAACCGGCGAATAATTCGCCGCGACAGATTTTGCGCAAGGTCTTGTCCCTTTATGAAGCAAAAAACTGGCAGCCCATTGTGGCCCCGGAATTTGAATTTTTCCTGCTTTCCCGTCAGGATGATATTGAAAGCCCACCCATGGCACCACGGGGCCGTTCAGGCAAGCAGGCGCTGGACAAAGGGGTTTTATCCCTTGATGCGCTGGATGAATTTAGCGACCTTTTTGCCGATATTTATAAATATTGCGACATTATGAATATTCAGGTGGATACCCTGACCCATGAAGCAGGCCCGGCGCAATTTGAGGTGAATGTCAATCATGGTGACCCTCTCAGCGTGGCGGATCAGTCTTTCTATTTCAAGCGGCTGATGAAACAGGTGGCCATTCGCCATGGCATGTTTGCCAGTTTTATGGCCCGGCCCTATCCTGATCAGTATGGCAGCGCCATGCATATCCATCAAAGTGTGATCAGCAGCAAAGATGGTCTGAATATTTTTGCGGATGAAGATGCAAAGGATACGGCGCTTTTCCATGGTCATATTGCCGGTCTGCAGAAATATATCCCTACCCTGATGCCGCTTCTGGCCCCTTATGCCAACAGCTATCTGCGCATTGGCAGTGGTATGAGTTCGCCGGCCAACCTTCACTGGGGCCTGGAAAACAGGTCTGTGGGCCTCAGGGTGCCGTCCGGGGGACGCGCCGCGCGCCGGGTGGAAAACCGTATTGCCGGGGCGGATGTTAATCCTTATCTGGCCATTGCCGCGTCCCTGCTGGCGGGTTATCTGGGCATGGCTGAAGGTTTGAAACCTTCTGAGCCGCTGACGGAATCAGCCTATGAATTAAAAACACAACGTCTGCCGCAGCATTTTCTCTCGAGCCTGAAGAAATTTCAGGAATCAGACGCGTTGCGGGAAGTATTGGGTGATGAGTTTATCACAACATATACGGATGTGAAAAAAGAAGAATATGCCGAGAACTTCAGTGTGCTTTCGTCGTGGGAAATACGTTACCTGCTGATGAATGTGTGATGTGGCAACGGGGAAATTCCCCATTTGACTCAAGATTAATAAAAACGAACTGGCGCAGAGGTTAGGTGCCAGCATTATGGAATATGTCAAATTGAATGACAGGACAAAGGGAATGGTCGAAACAACAATAAATCCAGCGGATTACAGGGAAACCTCCTATGCGGGAATATTAAGTTTTCTGCGCTTTGCCTATAGTCGCGATTTAAGCAAGGCGGATGTGGCCATTCTTGGTGTGCCTTATGACCTTGGCACTACCAATCGTCCCGGAGCCAGATCAGGCCCCAGAGCCATTCGTGAACAATCCTCTCTGGTGGGGGAATATGAATGGGGCGTGTGGCCCTGGGATTATCACCTGTCTGAACGTCATACTGTGGTGGATTATGGCGACGTGTGTGATTTTACCGCCTACCCCGAACGGATGACAGAAGAGCTGGAGCGTATGGCAACTGAGATTATATCTCAGGATACGGCTTTATTTTCCCTGGGCGGGGATCATTTTATATCTCTGCCGCTGCTGCGGGCCCATGTGAAAAAACACGGGCCGCTGGCGCTCATTCATTTTGATGCCCATACGGATACCTGGGTGGACGAGGATTATAATCACGGCACAATGTTTTATCATGCCATTCAGGAAGGCCTGATTGATGTGGCTCATTCGATTCAGGTTGGCATCAGGACACCAAATCCAGACGAGTTCGGCCTGCAGATATTGGACGCGGTTACAATGGATCAGATGAGTAATGCGGAAATTGTCGCCGCCATTCGCGAGCGGGTGCAGGGGCGCAAGGCTTATCTCAGTTTTGATATTGATTTTCTTGATCCGGCCTTTGCGCCGGGGACGGGAACACCGGTTTGTGGCGGGGCGAGTGTTTTGCAGGGGCGGGAAATACTGCGTGGCCTCAAAGGATTGGAAATTATCGGCGGTGATCTGGTGGAAGTGGCACCAGCCTATGACCCGATTGGTTCCGTGACCGCATTGGCCGGGGCGACCTTGTCTTGCGATATTTTATATTTGATTTCAGAAACACTGACGGATGCGTAAAGGCGCATTTTGAGCAGAAGGTAAGTTTGGGAGATTCTCCATGAGAACATATGACTATTGGACGAAAAAAGCGGCAGGACTTTCAATCCGCAATCAGGCTTTTGTGAACGGACGTTTTGTGAATTCACAGTCTGGCAAGACATTTGACAACATCAACCCGGCCACAGCACAGAATATTGGCCCGGTGACGGAATGTGACAAGGATGATGTGGATGTGGCGGTAAAGGTTGCGCGCACCGTCTTTGAAGAAGGCAGCTGGAGCCACATGCATCCGGCCGAGCGCGGACGCCGTCTGATGCGTTTGGGTGAATTGATCCTGCAGCATCAGGAAGAATTGGCCCTGTTGGAAAGTCTGGATATGGGCAAACCTGTGTCCGACGCCATGGCCATTGATATTCCCGGTTGCGCCCGCTGTATCCATTGGTATGGCGAGGCCGCAGACAAGCTGATGGATGAAATTGCCCCCACGGACCCCGGCGCTCTGGCCATGGTCACCCGGGAAGCATTGGGTGTGATCGGTATTGTGGTGCCGTGGAATTTCCCGTTGCTGATGGCCTGCTGGAAAATTGGCCCGGCTTTGGCGGCGGGCAACAGCATTGTCCTGAAACCGGCGGAACAATCGCCTTTGTCTATTTTGCGTCTGGCTGAATTGGCCTCGGAAGCGGGTATTCCGGACGGTGTCTTTAATGTGCTGCCGGGTTTCGGGGAAACAGCGGGGCAGGCTCTGGGTCTGCATATGGATGTGGACATGATTGCCTTTACCGGCTCTACGCAGGTGGGCAAGTTTTTCATGCAATATAGTGGTCAGTCCAATCTGAAACGGGTTTCATTGGAATGTGGCGGTAAGTCCCCGCATATCATCACCAAAAACTGTCCCGATCTGGATAAGGCGGCGGCGGCAGCGGCCAGTGCCATCTTCTTTAATCAGGGTGAGGTCTGCACCGCGGGTTCACGCCTTCTGGTGGATCGTTCCATCAAAGATGAATTTATGGAAAAACTGAAAGCGGCCAGTGCCAGCCATAAGGTTGGTGATCCACTGGACCCGGATACATCTATGGGGGCTTTGGTGGAAGAAGGCCATATGAACCGGGTATTGGGCTTTATTGACAAGGCCAATGCAGAAGGGGCCAAGCTGGAACTGGGCGGTTGCCGCAGTGCCGGGCGGGATGGTTATTTTGTCGACCCCACCATTTTTGACGGGGTAACACCGGATATGACCATTGCCCGGGAAGAAATTTTCGGCCCTGTTCTTTCCGTACTCACATTTGAAGACGAAGAAGATGCCGTGAAAATAGCCAATGACAGCATTTATGGTCTGGCAGCGGCGGTCTGGAGCCAGGATATTTCCCAGGCCCACCGTATGGCCCGGGCCATACGGGCGGGCACAGTCTGGGTCAATTGCTGGGACCCAACCGGGGATATGACCATTCCCTTTGGTGGATTTAAGCAATCCGGATTTGGCCGGGATAAATCCCTGCATGCCCTTGAAAAATACACCGATTTAAAAACCACATGGGTTCAGCTCTGAGGTTAAAGGCCGAGGCCGATAATTTATAGTCAGGAGATTATTATGATTAATTTTAACAGAGACACAAGTCAGTGGCAGGAATTGGACCGGGAGCATCATGTGCACCCCTTTTCCGACCCCGATGCCTTGGGCAAAAAAGGCGTTCGGGTCATCACCCGGGGCGAAGGCAGTTATATTTGGGATTCAGAAGGCAATAAAATTCTGGATGGCATGGCCGGGCTCTGGTGCGTCAATGTGGGTTATGGCCGCACAGAATTGATGGACGCGGCCCATGAACAGATGAAAGAACTGCCCTATTATAACAGTTTTTTCCAGACCAGCCACCGGCCCCAGATTGAATTGTCGCGTTTATTGTCTGAAGTGACCCCGGAAGGTTTTAATCATTTCTTCTTTGCCGGTTCGGGTTCCGAAGCCAATGATACCAATGTGCGTCTGGTGCGCCATTATTGGGACGTGAAGGGACAATCATCCAAGAAGACATTTATCAGCCGCAAAAATGCCTATCATGGCAGCACCCTGGCCGCCACCAGTCTCGGCGGTATGGGATATATGCATAATATGGGCGGTGAAAAAGGCTCGCTTCTGCCGGGGTTTGAACATATTGGTCAGCCTTTCTGGTATACAGAAGGCGGCGACCTCAGCCCGGAAGAATTCGGCCTCAAACGCGCACAGGAACTGGAAGAAAAAATCCTTGCGCTTGGCGCGGACAACGTGGCGGCCTTTATTGGGGAGCCTATTCAGGGTGCGGGTGGCGTGATTGTGCCGCCTTCCACTTATTGGCCGGAAATTCAGCGCATTTGTAAAAAATATGATATTTTGCTGATTGCGGATGAAGTGATTTGTGGTTTTGGCCGCACAGGCAACTGGTTCGGCTCTGAAACCATGCAGATCAAGCCGGATCTGATCACCATGGCCAAAGGCATGTCGTCGGGTTATCTGCCCATTGCGGCCATTGGCATGCAGGATCATGTTTTTGAAGTTCTGAACAAGGGTGGCGATATCAATCACGGTTATACCTATAGCGGCCACCCCGTGGCCAGCGCGGTGGCCATTGCCAATATCAATTATATTCAGGAACATCAGCTGGTGGAGAAAGTACGGGATGAAACCGGGCCTTATCTTCATGCAGGCCTGAAGGATCTGGTGGAAAATCACCCTCTGGTGGGTGAGGCCCGTGGCAGTGGCCTGATGGCGGGTATTCAACTGGTGAAGGACAAGTCCTCACGGGCCCTTTATGAAGATGTGGATGCGGCCAGCCTGTGTCGGGATCATTGTTTTCAGAATAATTTGATCATGCGGGCCGTGGATCAGTCCATGATCATCAGCCCGCCTCTGACCATTTCCAAGGCTGAAGTTGATGAACTTCTGGATAAAGCCAAGACCTGCCTTGATGCCACAGCGCGGGACCTGGGCCTGAAATAATGCGTGAAAACCACTGTCCCTCCTATTATGCCGCATCGGTGAATGATGCCACTGTCTATCCCTCCCTAACGGGGGAAGTGACAGTGGACATCTGTGTGGTGGGCGGTGGTTTTACCGGTATTTCAACGGCGCTGACCCTGGCCGAACGGGGGTTTAAGGTGGCGGTTCTGGAACAGAATAAGGTGGGCTGGGGCGCGTCCGGGCGCAATGGCGGCCAGATGATCCATGCGGTGTCGGGTGAAGACAATCTGAGCCGCAGTCAGGGTGCCAGGGCCGACCGCCTGATCCATGATATTAAATGGCGCGGCCATGAGATCATCCGTGAGAGGGTCGAAAAATATAATATCCAGTGTGACCTGAAATCGGGTTATATGGACGCGGCTTTTAAAAAGCGCCAGATGGACGAATTGAAAAGCAAATATGATTATTTTGCCGCCTGTGGACTGGAAGATCATTTCAGACTGATTGAGGGGCCGCATATGGGCGACTATGTGGGGACCGAAATCTATCGCGGCGGGCTTTATAATGATCTGGATGGCCATTTGCACCCGTTAAACCTCTGCCTTGGCGAAGCGCGGGCGGCGGCCTCTCTGGGGGTGCAGATTTTTGAGGGCAGCGCTGTTACAGAAATTATCCATGGCCAAAAACCTCTGGTCAAGACGGCACAGGGGCAGGTGCGTGCGGATACGGTCGTCTTGGCGGGCAATGCCTATCATCATCTGGAGCGCAAAAAGCTCGGCGGTGTTTTGTTTCCGGCGGGCACCTATATTATTGCCACCGAACCTCTGAGCGAAGAAATGGCCCATAAGATCATGCCCCGGGATCTGGCCGTTTGTGACATTAACGAGATTTTGGACTATTATCGTCTTTCGGCAGACCGGCGTTTGTTGTTTGGTGGTCAATGTACCTATTCAGGTCGTGACCCCAAAAGCATCAAAGATGAAATGCTGCCCAATATGCTGCGCACATTTCCCCAATTGAAAGATGTGAGAATTGATTATGAATGGGGCGGCAAGATTGGTGTTATTATCAACCGCACCCCCCATGTGGGCCGGATTGGCAATAATGTCTATTATGCAGAAGGTTATAGTGGCCACGGGGTCAACACGACCCATATTTTAAGCGAAATCCTCAGTGATGCCATTACGGGTCAGAGGGAAAGATTTGATATTTTTGCCGGGGCAAAACATACCCGGCTGCCTGTACCGGAATGGTTGGGGAACCAGATGGTGGCATTGGGAATGCTGTATTACAGGCTCAAGGATTTATTTTAAATATAAAAGCTTCTGGGAGAATAGGGACAATGAAAGAGAAGTTCGCCGATCCGGTTTTTCGGGAAAGACTGTATAATCTTTTCAAATATACAATTTATCTTCTTTTGATGTGGAATACCTATCTGTTTTTCAAGCAGGACTGGGCCGCCTCGTCCCAGACGTTCCAGAATGGCGTTTCTTTCAGTGAGATTATCGAAGCCTTCACGGCCAGTGCCGATACCCTGAACTGGGTGATTTTATTGCTGTTGTTTGAGCTTGAAACCTGGGTGATTTCTGATGAGGCGCTGAAAAACAAATTCTTAAAATGGGGCCTGATGGGGGTGCGGGGCCTGTGTTATAGTGTGATTGTCTATGCGCTTTATGGTTATTATACAAAATTGAACATGTTTTATGGCGGCATGACACTGACGCTTGAGGATACATGCGCGCTGGTGGACGGGGTGTTGGCGCGGGTGGATAGTCTGGACGAATATAGTATCCTCAATGAAAATAACTGCCTCAGTCTTCAGGGGCAGGATCTTTACAAGTTAAAGAATCAGCCGCTGATCGCGGATATGAAGGCGCTTGCTGCTGCGCGGGAACTGGCCTGGATTGATGTGGTTAACGCGGCCACATGGGTTTGGGTGGTGGTGATCCTTGAGGTGGATGTATGGTTTCAGCTCAAGGGATTGTTAAAAGGCACTTTGTTGTACGTGAGCAAAATCATTAAAATTATCCTCTATAGCAGCCTTTTGATCTGTGCAGTCTATTGGGGTTCTCTGGGGGTTTTTCTGGATTTTTGGGACGCTTTTCTCTGGCTGCTGGCCTTTGCCTTTATTGAGATGAATTTGTTTCAGTGGCAGGAAGAAACCAAAGATCAGGTGGTGGAAAGCTGAGCGCCGGGCCAGAACCGTTGAATCTGGAACATAACCCTCTGTTTAACTTTTGCATTTTATGCTAAGCGATCAATGATTTTGATGGTTTTTTAAAAATCGGGTTATGGGTGGTGATGATGGAAACAGGCTCGTGTGAATGGAATGAGAAAATAGCCCGCCTGTTTGATGCGCGGGACAGCGATGCTTTGTCAGAGGCTTTATACGCATTGATTCATGCGGTGGTTCCTCTGGAAAGTTTTATCATTTTTCATTATCATTTGCAGGAAATACCGGAGATTATCTACCAGAAAACGGATCACAGACACCGTCGCAACAATCTGGAAAAATATCTGGACGGGGCTTATCTTCTGGACCCGTTTTATCAGGCCTTTTTTGCCGGACAAACCAGCCAGATTGTGACGTTGAAAGATATTGCGCCGGATCATTTCCGAAGAAGTGAATATTATCGCACCTATTATAAATCCTCAGGGCTGAAGGATGAGGTGAATATTTATCTTCGCCTGTCTGAACAATCCTCCCTTGTTTTGGCGCTGGGCCGGGATCAAAAGGGGCGGCATTTCTCGAAATATGAGCTGAAGCTTCTGGCCGATATTTTCCCCATTCTCAACGCCGCCAGCCTTCGGCAATGGGCTGACAGAACGGGTGGGCACAGTGAAGAAGACAAAGGCAATCTCCGTTTTCTCCGGGGGCTGGAGAATTTTGGCACGTCCTGCCTTTCGGCCAAGGAAAGTGAAGTCCTGCATTTATTGCTCATGGGCCATTCGGCAAAATCCACCGCCGCGCGCATGGCCATATCGCCGGGTACGGTGAAAATTCACCGCAACAATATTTATGCCAAGCTGGATATTAATTCCCAGACCGAATTATTTTCACTTTTTATCGCCGCACTGGCCCATATGCAGGGGGATGGTTCAGAAGACCCTCTGGTTGCTTTCCATAAAGCGCACACGCAATCCTCACTATAACTTTGGTTATATGGCTGTAGCTTGCTTGAGCCATTACAATTCCCACCATTAATGATGTGAGGATTTGTGATGCAGTTAAATGATGTGACTTTGATACGCGAAGAGGCCTATGTTAACGGCCAATGGGTAAAAGGCGACAAGAGCTTTCAGGTTTTAAATCCAGCCAATAATGAAATATTGGCATCGGTGGCGGACATGGGGGTGACCGGCACCCGAACGGCCATCGCGGCGGCAGATGCGGCCCTTGGGGAATGGTCGGGCAGAACCGCAAAAGACCGCAGTGCAATTTTGCGGAAATGGCATGATTTGATTCTGGAAAATAAACAGGATCTGGCCATTCTCATGAGCGAAGAACAGGGAAAACCACTGGCTGAATCGCTGGGTGAGGTGGCCTATGGCGCGTCTTATATTGAATGGTATGCAGAAGAAGCCAAAAGGCTTTATGGCGACATCATCCCGGCCCCGGCTGCGGACAAAAGGGTGATGGTTTTAAAACAGCCCATCGGGGTGGTGGCGGCCATTACCCCGTGGAATTTTCCCAATGCCATGATCACCCGTAAAGTGGCCCCGGCGCTGGCGGCAGGCTGTACGGTCATTATCAAACCCAGCGAAGAAACCCCGCTTTCGGCGCTGGCATTGGCGGAATTGGCCGAGAGAGCCGGCATTCCGGCCGGGGTGGTCAATGTGCTCACCAGTACCGACGCGGCGGCCGTGGGCGGGGAACTTACCGCCAGTGATGTGGTGCGGAAATTATCCTTCACCGGTTCCACCAATGTGGGCAAGCTCCTGATGCGTCAATGTGCGGACACGGTTAAGAAAGTGTCCATGGAACTGGGCGGCAATGCGCCTTTCATTATTTTTGATGATGCGGATCTTGATCAGGCCGTAGCCGGGGTGATGGCATCAAAATACCGCAACGCCGGTCAGACCTGTGTCTGTGCCAACCGTATTCTGGTGCAGGACGGCATATATGAAGCTTTCGCAGCAAAGTTGAAACAGGCGGTGGATGCGCTGAAGGTGGGCTCATATGATGTGGAAAATGTCACCACCGGCCCTCTGATCAATGAGGCCGCCATTGCAAAAGTAGAACGTCTGATCGCAGATGCCACGGACAAAGGGGCCAAAATTCTCTGCGGTGGCACCCCTCATAATGCCGGGCTAAAATATTATACCCCGACAATTTTGACAGATGTAGACCGGGACATGGATATATTCTCTGAAGAGATTTTTGGCCCTGTTGCCCCCCTCTATCGTTTCCGCACAGAAGAAGAAGCCATAACCATGGCCAATGACACCATTTACGGGCTGGCTTCTTATTTTTACAGCCGCGATATGGGCCGCATCTGGCGGGTATCCGAAGGGCTGGAATATGGCATGGTCGGGGTTAATGAGGGCATTATTTCCAACGAAGCGGCCCCTTTTGGCGGTGTTAAACAATCCGGGATTGGCCGCGAAGGCTCCAAATATGGATTGGATGATTATCTTGAAATGAAATATGTCTGCCTTGGCGGCATGAAGTGAGGTGTAAAATGTTGAATAATAAAGATTTACAAAATCGGCGTGAAGCCGCTGTTCCACAGGGTGTGGCAACCATGCTGCCTGTATTTGCAGAAAAAGCCAAAAATTCGGAAATATGGGATGTGGAAGGCAAAAGATATATTGATTTCGCTGGCGGTATTGCCGTGGTGAATACCGGCCATAACCACCCCAAAATTACCGAAGCGGTTAAAGATCAGCTGGAAAAATTCAGTCATACCTGTTTCCAGATCACCCCGTATGCCAATTATATTGAGCTGGCGGAAAAGCTCAATGATCTGGTGCCGGGGGAGACGGAAAAACAGACCATCTTCCTGTCCACCGGGGCCGAGGCCGTGGAAAATGCAATCAAAATCGCCCGCAGCCATACGGGCCGTTCCGGCGTGATCGCTTTTTCCGGCGGCTTTCATGGCCGTACCATGATGGGCATGGCATTAACCGGAAAAGTGGTGCCGTATAAGGTGGGTTTTGGCCCTTTCCCGGGGGAAATTTATCACGCGCCTTTCCCCAATGAATATTGCGGTATCAGCGAAGAAGATTCACTGGCAGCCCTTGAAAATATGTTTGCCGCTGATGTGGAGCCATCGCGCATTGCAGCCATGATCATTGAACCGGTACAGGGGGAGGGTGGTTTTAACATTGCATCCCCTGCTTTCCTTCAAGCGTTGCGCAAACTTTGTGACCAGCATGGTATATTGCTGATCATGGATGAAATTCAGACCGGATTTGGCCGCACGGGTAAAATGTTTGCCACCGAATATGCGGCTATTGAACCGGATATGATGACCTTGGCCAAAAGCCTTGCGGGTGGTTTTCCCCTGTCGGCTGTGACCGGAAAAAAAGATATTATGCAGTCTGCAAAACCGGGGGGACTGGGCGGCACCTATGCGGGCTCGCCTCTGGCTTGTGCGGCAGGGCTTGCGGTGCTGGATGTGATTGAAGAGGAAGACCTGCTTCAGCGTTCCAATATTCTTGGAGGGTTGATTGTGGGGCATCTGAATAAAATGGCCACGGATCAGGCGTTGAACTGCATTGGCGAGGTTCGCAATCTTGGTGCCATGGTGGCGCTGGAACTGGTGAAAGACAATGACCCGGCCCAGCCCGACGCAAATCTTGCCAAAGCGCTGGTTCAGCAAGTGGCCAAGGATGGTCTTATTCTCCTGTCTTGCGGCGTGCGCGGCAATGTTATCCGTTTCCTCGCCCCCCTGACCATCAGCGATGATATTCTGGCGGAAGGCATGGAAATTATTCACAAGGCCCTGAAAGCTCTGCATCAAGGCTAAGGCGTAATTCCAAATGAAGGAAAGGGGTTGGTGTCTATTATGGAACACAAACAAGCTCTTTCCCCATTCCGGGCTTGGCCCGGAACCCAGATTGAAGGTGAATCCAGACTGAAGGTGAATCCAGTTTGAAGGTGAAGCTGGACTCCCGCCTGCGCGGGAGTGACGAGGAAAGCGCGGGGGGAGAGAGAAAGTGTGGAGGGGAGAGGTTTCAGGTTCAAAAACGCATATGAGTTTTTGTAATAAGTTTCTGCCCGCCCCCTCACATTTTCATGTCAAGCTTCCGCATCAAATTGGTTTTGTGGCAGGGCTTTGTCGAAGGCTTCCAGCTTTAACAGGTTGGTATTGATGGCCATCAAATTGGGATAGGCGCTCATATCCACTTTAAAGCGCTGGGCATTCCAGATTTGCGGGATCAGGCACAGATCGGCGAGGCTGACTTTGTCGCCATAACAATAGTCTGTGCCCTCCACCATTTTTTCCAACGCCTCAAAACCCTGAATGATCCAGTGCTGATACCATTTGTTGACAGCATCCGGGTCCTGAGCCAGGTCATTTTTCAGATATTGCAGGATACGCAGATTGTTGAGCGGATGAATATCGCAGGCAATGATGTTGGCCAGCGCGCGAATGCGGGCCTTGTCCATGGCCGAGCCATAAATCAGGGCAGGCTCGGGATAAACCTCATCAAGATATTCCAATATGGCCATGGACTGGCCCAATGGTATGTCATCATCAACCAGAGTGGGCACCAGACCGGTGGGATTGAGGTTGAGGTATTTTTCGGAACGTTGTTCCTGATGTTTCAATTGTATGCTGACCGCTTCATAATCCAGCCCTTTAAGATTAAGGGCAATCCTGACCCGGAAAGAGGCGGAGCTTCTGAAATAGGTGAAAAGTTTCATCATATCTATCCTGAATTATTGAATTAGGGCCGTGATGGTATCAAGACCCTCAATACCGCCTTCGATTCTGTCTCCGGTCTTTACCGGGCCGACCCCGGCGGGGGTGCCGGTATAGATCAGATCACCGGGTTTTAAGGTGAAGAGGGCCGAGAGGGCCGTGATAATTTCTTTTTCATTCCAGACCATCTGACTAAGGTCGCCGCGCTGGCGTTCTTGGCCATTGACGTTAAGCCAGATATTGCCTGCTGTTTTATGGCCTATATCAGAAACGGTGTGCAAGGCAGAGATGGGAGCCGAATGATCAAAGGCCTTGGCTGTGTCCCAGGGCGCACCCTTTTTTTTCGCCTCGGCCTGAAGATCACGGCGGGTCAGGTCAATGCCCACCCCATAAGCGAAAATATGATCCTGGGCATTTTGTGGGGCAATATCGGCCCCTTCACGACCAATGGCAATCACCAGTTCAATTTCATGATGCAGATTTTCGGTCGCGGGCGGATAAGGCACGGGCCGATTGTGCTTGACGATGGCATCGGCGGGTTTGGTAAAAAAGATGGGGGTGCCGCGTTCCGGGTCCCCGCCCATTTCCCGCACATGGTCGGCATAATTTTTACCGACACAGAAAATACGCCGCACCGGAAAGACCATGTCCTGCCCCGCAACGGGAACTGTTATTCGCGGGCTTTCTTTAACGGCATATTTCATGCTTTACTCCGGGTTTACAGGATGAATTTACTCAGGTCTGAAGTATCGGCGAGATTGCCGATATGTTCGGTGACATAAGCCTCATTCACCACCACTTCGGTACCACTTTTGTCGGTGGCCTCAAAGCTGATCTCATCCAGAATACGCTCCAGCACCGTATGCAATCGCCGGGCGCCGATATTTTCCACACTGCGGTTGATCTCTGCTGACATGCGGGCAATGGCATCAATACCGTCATCGGTAAAACTCAAACTGACCTTTTCCGTTGAGAGCAGGGCCACATATTGTTTTACCAGACTATAATCCGGCTCCACCAGAATATGTTTCAGATCATCTTCGGTGAGGGCATTCAATTCCACCCGGATCGGCAGGCGACCCTGTAACTCGGGCAGCAGGTCAGACGGTTTGGCCAGGCTGAAAGCACCCGAAGCAATAAAAAGGATATGATCGGTTTTAATCGGGCCGTATTTTGTGGATACGGTGCAGCCTTCGATCAGCGGCAGCAGGTCGCGCTGCACACCCTCACGGCTCACTTCGCCGCCCTGACGGCCTTCGCGTCCGGCAATCTTGTCAATTTCATCGAGAAAGACGATACCGGATTGTTCAGTGGTTTTGACAGCCTCACGAATAATGCCATCTTCGTCCAGAAGTTTATCCCCCTCTTCGGATTCCAGTATTTTGGTGGCTTCCCTGACGGTCATTTTTTTCTTTTCGGTTTTCTGGCCAAAACCCTTGCCCATAATATCGCCGAGGTTAATCATGCCCATGCTGGCACCGGGCATGCCGGGAATGTCAAAACTGGGCATATTGGACGCGGGGCTTTCCACCACATCCACTTCGATTTCTTTATCTTCCAGATCACCTTCGCGCAGCATTTTGCGGAATTTCTGGCGGGTATCGGCACCGGCGGTCTTGCCCACCAAGGCATCGAGAATACGTTCTTCGGCCCCCAGTTCGGCTTTGGCGGTGACGGATTTACGTTTGCTTTCGCGAATAATGCCGATGGCGGTTTCCACCAGATCGCGGATGATCTGTTCCACATCGCGGCCCACATAACCCACTTCGGTAAATTTGGTGGCTTCCACCTTGACAAAAGGCGCGTTGGCAAGTTTGGCCAGACGGCGGGAAATTTCGGTCTTGCCCACGCCGGTGGGGCCGATCATGAGAATATTTTTTGGCAGCACTTCTTCTTTCATGCCGCCTTCAAGCTGCTGTCGGCGCCAGCGATTACGCAGGGCAATGGCCACGGCGCGTTTGGCTTCTTTTTGACCGATGATATAACGATCCAGTTCAGAGACGATTTCGCGGGGGGAGAATGAAGTCATTTGGTGTCCAGTATTTCCACAGTAAGATTGTCATTGGTATAAACGCAGATGTCGGCGGCGATGCCCATGGCATTGCGCGCCACCTGTTCCGCATCAAGGTCCTGATGCAGAAGGGCGCGGGCGGCGGCCAAAGCGTAATTTCCGCCCGAACCGATGGCGAGAATGCCGTCTGCTGTTTCCAATACATCGCCATTGCCGGTCAGAACCAGACTGACTTCCTTGTCCACCACGATCATCATGGCCTCAAGACGGCGCAGATAACGGTCAGTACGCCAGTCCTTGGCCATTTCCACGCAAGCGCGCAGTAATTGGCCATTATAACGTTCCAGCTTTTCTTCCAGCCGTTCAAACAGGGCAAAGGCATCGGCGGTGGAACCGGCAAATCCGGCCACCACACTGCCGTCCCCCAGAGGACGCACTTTGCGGGCATTGGCTTTGATCACCGTATCGCCGAGGGATACCTGTCCATCACCGGCAATGACAACCTGGTTGCCTTTGCGCACAGAGATAATGGTGGTGCCGCGCCAGCCTTTTCTTTCTTCAGTCATATATTGAGACCTTTTGTTTGTTTAACATGATTAAACATGTGGGGGATTTTACCCTCAGGGTCAAGAGGGCAAAATGAAATTAACAGGTCCTGACCCTAAGCCTGAGCAAAATAATGTCCGCCTCAAAGGCCTTGACCCTAAGGGATGAGGCCTTTTTCCTGTTCAGGGTTTATTGGCAACATATCTGATCACCTTCAGGTCACCGTTTTTAAGAAGTCTGGCCCGTGTATCCCAGAAGATCGCCTCATTATGCATATATTTGAGGATGGTGAGGTCCTTGACATCTTCGGCTTCCATGCTGTTGATGATATTTTTGGCATGGGTCCGGGCCTTGGCAATCAGGCTCAGGTAAAAATCCGTAATATCTTCATTTTCCTGTATGTTAAAACCGCTATCCCTGAGGTAAGATTCCATAACGCCTGCGGGCACAGGTCTTGGTTCATAAGGTTCCAGCAGGCGCCATTTTTTATAAAGGTCACTGGTTTCATCGGCGTCTTCTGTCAGGAAATAATCCGTGAGAAGAAACAGCCCGTCTTTTTTTAAATGATCATATATTTTTTGAATTAACTGGGATTTCTTGCCAATGATAAATAAGGATTCCTTGGCATAGGCCCGGTCATATTTCCCGGAAAATTCGGTGATATTTTCCAGATCAAGGTGAATGACGGGCGCGTCCTGTGCCACCCCGGCCTCCACCGACATTTCCAAACCATCGCTGGCCAGTTTTTCCGCCGTCTCATAACCATTCACGGTGGTATTATATTCTTTTTGAATGGCCCGGACACTGCCGCCGAGGCCCGCGCCCACCACCATGGCAGTGCGTTTTGAGTTCAGCTTTAGCGGTTCGGTCATGGCAATAATATTTTCAGGGCCGCCGGGGCCGCAATAACCATCGCCCCAGAAGACCTGCGCCACATGGGCCCTTTCTGTGTCCCATACGGCTTTTACGGCAACATGATCATCTTCGCTGAATTCAAAATCTTCATCATCCGCTGCTGAAGAATTCTCATTATCCTTGGGCTCTTCTTCGTCCTCCTCAACGGGATAGCTTGCGGTGGTTTTATCCTCAAAATGATATTCTTCTTCGGAGTCTTTTTGATCCATATAAGATTTTTTCGGTTTTGCCGGGGAGGATGCCCCGGTTTCGTCCCGATGCGATAGCGCCTCACCCGGGGTGGATAATTTATTTTTCACATCTTTGAGGTCATAGCCATGCCACCAGGCCTTTAAACGCCACTTTAAAGGGATTTTTGTCTTTTTATCTTCCGGTGCTGCTTTACTCATACAATTTATCTCTTTTTGAAAATAATCAATGGCTGAAAACATATTTATTCTTATTTAACCGACATTTAGCAGGAAATCAATCAATGTTATACAGTAATTAAATGTCCTATTAAAAGGGTGGATATATTATAGGTTATTTTTTAGGAGAACCGTAGAATATTATTCTACGGGACGACATTTTATTTCTTTATTCTGTTTTATTGGTTTTTTTGGGCAAGTCCTGCTATATGATGGCCAAATTATTATTTGGAGAGCGTAATGCGTCAGGCAGTTCTGGAACGAAAGACCCATGAGACGGAAATCAATGTCAGCATCAATCTTGATGGTGAGGGAAAATATGATGTGAAAACCGGCATTGGTTTTCTTGATCATATGATGGAACAATTGAGCCGTCACAGCCTGATGGATATCAAAATCCGGGCCAAAGGGGACCTGCATGTGGATTTCCATCATACGGTGGAAGATGTGGGCATTATTCTGGGCCAGGCGATGAAAAAGGCGCTGGGTGATTTGCGCGGCATCACACGTTATGGCAATGCCGTTATTCCCATGGATGAATGTTGTACCCGGGCTTCGGTGGATATTTCGGGTCGCCCCTTTCTGGTGTGGAAAGTGGATTTCACCCGGGATAAACTGGGGGAAATGGACACGGAATTGTTTCAGGAATGGTTCCGGGCTTTTGCCTTTGGCGCGGGCATGACGCTTCATGTGGAAAATCTTTATGGTGAGAATAACCATCATATTATTGAATCAAGTTATAAGGCCCTGGCCCGGGCGTTACGCGCGGCCATGGAAATTGATCCACGCAAAGCCGATGCCATCCCTTCCACCAAGGGTATGCTGGGCGACCAGAAAGATTTGGACTGACCACCATGTCTGTTGTTATCATTGATTATGGTTCCGGCAATCTGCGTTCTGCGGAAAAAGCCGTTGAACGTATCGCGCGGGAAAGGGGTCTGGGGACGCATGTAAATGTGTCTTCATGTGCAGAACATGTGCTGAGTGCCGATCATATTATTTTGCCGGGTGTGGGGGCGTTTGGGGATTGTATCAAAGGCCTGCGCGCCCTTCCGGGTATGGTGGAGGCGCTGGAAGACCGGGTTTTGAAACAGGGCCGTCCTTTTCTGGGTATATGTGTGGGGATGCAGCTTCTGGCGACCCAGGGCCATGAACATGGCATTCATTCAGGACTGGGCTGGATCGAGGGTGAGATCAAACCCTTGGAGATCCCGGCAGGAATGAATTTAAAAATTCCCCATATGGGCTGGAATCAGTTGCAGATATCAGAGGCACAGGCCCGCCATCCGATTTTAAAGAATATAAAGGATGGGGATCATGCTTATTTTGTTCACAGTTTTCATTTTATCCCCCATAATCCGGATCAGATTCTGGCCCGTGTGGAATATGGTCAGGCCTTGGCCGCCATCATCGGGCGGGATAATATTGTCGGAACGCAGTTTCACCCGGAAAAAAGTCAGACTCTGGGCCTTGACCTGATCGGAAACTTCCTGGAATGGAGACCCTGATATGAGCAATGAAAATAACGAAAAAAACGTCACAGAAAAACCCGCATCACCGCGTCTGGAAACACTGATGCTGGATAATCTGGATGCGGGGAACCTGTTGCAGCTCTGTGAGGCGACCCGGGAATCCATTGCGGCGGGGGAAGGCTTCAGCTGGCTCAGCATTCCCGAAGAAAAGACACTGGAAAATTATTGGAAGGGGGTCATTCTGATGCGGGAAAGGACCCTGTTCATCGCGCGCATGGACGGGCAGATTGCAGGCTCCGCGCAGTTGAAACGCCCGCCCGCCAGCAATGAGGCCGGTGCCTTTCGCGGGGAAATTGTCAATTTCTTCATTGCCCCCTGGGCGCGCGGTTATGGTCTGGCCAAAAGCCTGATCAAAAGAATAGAAGATTATGCTATCGCCGATGGCTGTCGCTCTCTGGAAATTTCTGTGCGCAGCGATCAAATGGCGGCCATTGCGGTCTGTGAATGGCTGGGAATGGAGAAATTTGGCGAAAAGAAGCGTTTTGCCTATATTGATAATGTTTTTTTACCGGGGTATTTTTACGCCAAGGATCTGGATTAGCCTTTTATGTTTTTATTTCCTGCCATAGACCTGAAAGATACGCAGTGTGTGCGCCTTTATAAAGGCGAAATGGATCAAGCCACGGTGTTTAATGACAATCCCGCGGATCAGGCCCTGAAGTTTCAGGAAGCGGGCTGTGAATGGCTGCATCTGGTTGATCTGAACGGGGCTTTTGCCGGAGAACCGGTCAATGGGGCGGCGGTTGATGCCATCCTGAATGCGGTGAATGTACCGGTGCAGCTGGGTGGCGGAATTCGTGACCTTGCCACCATTGAACATTGGCTGGACAAAGGTTTGAGACGGGTCATTCTGGGTACAATCGCCCTGAAGAATCCCGCGCTGGTGACCCAGGCCGCAAAAAATTTCCCCGGCCATGTGGCTGTGGGCATTGACGCGCGTGCGGGCATGGTGGCGGTTGAGGGTTGGGCTGAAACATCAGACATGAGTGCCATTGATCTGGGCCGTAAATTTGAAGACGCGGGTATTTCAGCGATTATTTATACGGATATTGACCGGGACGGCACGATGGAAGGGGTCAATACAGAGGCCACACTTGCGCTGGCGGAAGCCCTTGACATTCCGGTCATTGCCTCCGGCGGCGTGTCCAGCATAGAGGATGTGACACAGTTGAAACATGCCATGGAAAAAGCCAATGTGCAGCTGGAAGGGGTCATATCGGGCCGGGCCTTATATGATGGCAGCCTTGATCTGGCAGAGGCGGTATCTGTGTTGAAAGGGGGCAAAATATGTTGAAAAACCGTATTATCCCCTGTCTGGATGTGAAAGACGGACGCGTGGTCAAAGGGGTCAATTTTGTCGGCCTGAAAGATGCGGGTGATCCGGTGGAACAAGCCATCCTTTATGATCAGGCTGGCGCGGATGAACTCTGCTTCCTTGATATTACGGCCTCCAGCGACAATCGGGATATTATCCTTGATGTGGTTCGGGCCACGGCGGAAAAATGTTTTATGCCGCTTACCGTGGGGGGCGGGGTCCGCGGTGAAGAAGATGTCCGGCGGCTTTTGTTGGCGGGGGCCGACAAGGTTTCGGTGATGACGGCGGCGGTAAAAAGGCCCGAACTGGTCAGAGAACTGGCAGAAAAATTTGGATCCCAATGTATTGTGGTGGCCATTGACGCAAAATCGGTTGGGCCGGATAAATATGAGGTCTTCACCCATGGCGGGAGAGAGGCCACAGGCATTGATGCGGTGGACTATGCCAGACAGGTGGCGGCTTTCGGCGCGGGGGAAATCCTGCTGACCTCCATGGACCGGGACGGCACGAAGGCGGGTTTTAATCTTGAACTGACCCGTGCCATTGCCGATCAGGTTCCTATCCCCGTGATTGCTTCGGGCGGGGTGGGAAGTCTGGATCATCTGGTGGAAGGCATTCGCGATGGGCATGCCAGCGCGGTGTTGGCAGCCTCTATTTTCCATTTTGGTGACTATACCATAGCAGAGGCAAAACAATATATGGCCGAGGCCGGCATAGCGGTGAGGATCTGATGGCAGACAAAAATATAATGGCAGCTGGAGATATTCTGGAAAAACTGGAACAGGTGATACAATCGCGCAAAGGCAGCGACCCTGAAACCAGTTATGTGGCCCGTCTTTTCCACAAAGGTCGCAAGAAAATAGCGCAGAAAGTGGGCGAAGAAGGCGTGGAAACGGCCCTGGCAGGGGTGTTGGATGACAGGGGCGAAGTGGTGGCGGAATCGGCGGATCTGTTGTTTCACCTGCTGGTTCTCTGGGCTGATATGGACATTGCCACAGAAGAAATATATGCAGAACTGGCCCGTCGGGAAGGGCTTTCAGGAATTGAGGAAAAGAATTCAAGACAGGAAGAGGATCAATAATGGCCTATGATACAGAGAATATTTTCGCAAAAATCCTGCGGGGGGAAATCCCCTGTAACAAAGTTTATGAAGATGATTTTGCTTTGGCTTTTCATGATATAAATCCACAGGCCCCCACACATATTCTGGTGATCCCCAAGGGGGAATATGTCAGCATGGATGATTTTACCGCCCATGCCCCCGATGAATTGATGGCCGGATTTTTCAAGGCCGTGGGCCATGTGGCGCGAACGCAAGGTCTGGTTGAACCGGGATACCGTATTTTGGCCAATGCAGGCGACAATGCGCATCAGGAAGTGCCGCACCTGCATATCCATATCTTTGGGGGTAAAAAACTGGGCCCCATGCTTGTTCCCTGAGGCAAGCTGTGATTTTGAACCTATTTTAATCGGTAAATTTGTTTTTTAACAAAAAATACACACTCTTCCCTTATGTTCTCACGCATTAGTAAATTGCATAAAATAATAAAAGTAAATTGCGTAAAATAATAAAGGCAGTGGGAGATTCCAGCTTGTCAAATATCAATAATGTTCCCATTGCAACCCTTAAGGAATTACATCAATATTGGTTGAGTAAAAAAGGCGATCGTCAGATGCCTGCGCGTTCCGATATTCAACCCCGGGAAATAGCTCACCTTCTGGCCGACATTGTACTTGTGGATGTGGAACATGATCCTATGCGTTTTAGGGCACGGCTGGTGGGCACCAATACCGTGAATGCCATGGGGGTGGATTTAACCGGTCAATATGTGGATCAATATGTGGAAAAATCCGGGGCATTACCGAATTTCCTCTGGCTGGTGGAGGAAAAGAGACCTTATTATGTTGAGGGCGATATCAGCTGGCTGAATAAAAGATATAAGAAATTCTGTGTTGCGGGTTTCCCCCTCTCCGATGACGGAGAGAGGGTAAATATGATCCTCTACGGTGCCTGTTTCTATTATGATGGCCGTAAGCCTTAATCGGCCTTCTTACGGGCTTTATAGGCGCGGATGGTTTCATTCATTTTTGTGGCCATACTTTCTTCGAGGCTGTACGCCGCATCATAAAGTGCGTCCCATTCTTCAATTTGAACGATGGTGGCCACATCCCCCACAGCGGTTTTTTCTTCGGTAATGCATGTCTGGAATTTTTTGATGGAAGGCTGAAAAACATTTTTGAATTCTTTATAAGCCTTCGTTACCTCTTCCTTGGTAGCGGTGGCCCCATCAGGGATATTCGGCAGTGCTGGGCGCCTGCATTCAGCATAAGCAGAGGAAAGCATCAAAGTTGTCAATAATCCACAAGTCGCGATTGTCTTAAAAAACATCATATTATCCTTTTACGCTGAAACACTTCTTTTTGTGCAACGTCAAATCTTTCCGGTCAATAGTTTTTTGCGAGACTTTATAAATTTTCTTTCACATAGTCTCTTAAATTTACGTCCGGTCTGGCACCCATGTGGGTGATGACTTCACTGGCGGTCAGGTTGCCGATACGACCACAAGTGGCAAGGTCCAGTCCCTTTGTCAGCCCGTGGAGGAAACCCGCGGCAAAAAGATCACCGGCCCCGGTGGTATCCACAAGATTGTTCACAGACCGGCCATTCACCGCAATAATATCATCCCGGCTGACGATAACACAGCCTTCTGCCCCGCGGGTGATGGCGGTGATGGCACAATGTTTTTGTACTTCTCTGGCGGCTTTATCAAAATCATCTGTATCATAGAGTTTTTTGATCTCATCTTCATTGGCGAATAATATGTCAATATTATGTTCCACCAGACCTAAAAACTCTTCCTGATGCCGTTCGACACAGAAAGGGTCGGACAGGCTTAATGAGGTGAGCTGATCGGCTTTATGGGCCACTTTGATGGCTTTGCGAAAGGCTGCCTTGGCATTTTCCGGGTCCCAGAGATAACCTTCCATATAGGTGATGGCGGAATTTGCCACCATATCTTCATCAATATCATCTTCGGTCAAATTGACACAGGCCCCGAGGAAGGTGCACATGGTGCGTTCCGCATCGGGGGTCACCATGACAAGAGAGGTTGCCGTGGGCTGCCCGTCGCTGTCAGGGGATGTATCGAAGGTCACACCAAGGGACTTTACGTCATGGCGAAAAACCGTGCCGAGCTGATCGCCATGAACTTTGCCGATATAAGCCACATCACTGCCCAGAGAGGCCAGACCCGCAATGGTATTGCCCGCAGAACCGCCGGAACATTCCACGGCCTGACCAAGCTTTTCATATAATGCGGCAGAGGTTTTGGCATCCACCAGATGCATACCGCTTTTGGCGATATTTTCACTTTTGAGGAAATCATCATCCACTTGAACCAATATATCAACAATGGCGTTGCCGATGCCCAGAACGTCAAACTTATTTTGCATTATATCTCCTTTAATTTCGGGGCAGTATAAAGATCAAATACTCCCGTGCAAGAAGGTATGAAACAAACGGGTTAATTTTAAGATAAAACCCCGGCCATTTGATGCATGATATATATATTGTTGCTTAAGCTTGCCACTCCGAGGACAAGGATCAAAAGCAGCCCGTATTTCCGCGGGATCCATTGTCCGCAAAATAAACCCGAAAATAAAAGCACAAGCCCGATCATCCAATGTTGGGAATAAAGGAATTGTTCAAATCCCCATAAGCTGTGCAAGATCCAGTTGAATGAAATGATGATCAGGGCGTAAAAACAGATGAATTTGCCGATCCTGTTGGCCTGAAAATAATGCTGAATTCCACCTAGAAGCAGTAAGGCCAGAATTACCATGATGAACAGGGGGCTTATGGCAAAATATTCCGCATTTTCCATCAAAGAAAATTGAAAAGAAAAACGGGCTGTTTCTGAATCATTCAGATTTTTGATCAAACCGGGATTTATACCGGCGATGCTATGACTGAGCGTCAGTGGGAAATGATAAATATATTTCCACAGCAATGGCGGATCGAGATTGAAAAAACGCCCCACATAGGAGGCATAAAAATTTCGGTCTGTCAAACTGTCCCAGAGAAAGGCAAGGGCGTAATTTGCTGCAATCAGCGCTGATGAAAGCAGGGCCAGACGAAGGTATTTTATTTTCTCCGCCTGAGTGAAATAATAATATAAGCCAGTGAGCGCCATGAAAAATACAATATTGGTAACGGTGGTGCCAGCCAATAAAAAGCCGATCAGAAACAAAGGTAAAATTGGCGGCGGTTTATTTTCTTTGCAGGCCCGTACGAGCAAAAAGGCATGGCTTGTGAATAAAAGATTACTCAGCATAAAATGATCGGGCAGGCCGCTAAAAACAAGAGTGCTGAAAGAGACCATCATCAGAAGGACCAGGGCCATGGCTTCGGCAAAATGCAGACCGATCAGACGCAGTAATTTATAGAGAAGGGTTAGATTTAAACCATATAAAATCGGCACAATATAAAAGCCGATCCGGGTTCTGATCTCTTCCTGGTTCAAATCAACAAACCCCAGACTGTCAATGAGATAGGCCAATATTCTGATTGGGGTCGAAAAAATAATATGAAATACCGGGTGTATTTTCCATTGTGAAACCCAACCATGGCTGATGGCATCAATACGGGTGTTGGGGTCACTGTCGAAAAGAATATTATACTGATCAAAAACCCCCAATTCCTGCCAAAATCGCATCAGAAAACAGGCCTGAAAAAAACCGATCAGGAAGATGATGATGGAGGTATTAGGGCCTGAAAGGGGAATATGGGATGGAAACATAAAAGTTGGTGGATGTTTTCTGTTCATATTCTACCCCGTAAATATATTTGTTCCTGAAAAATCTGATACTTAAAAAATATTTTTCAATTTTGAAAATGGGTTATTTTAATCTTGTTTTTTATCCGTTGAAACGGTGCGATTAATAATCGGCAGTTCGTTTGTGATATTTACGGGGCCTGTGGCAACATCCCCCAAATTTTTATACAGAATCAGTTCTTTTTCCTGTCCTGGGTAATTGGCGGTCATTTTAAAACGTTTGATCTCTTTGAATTGATTGTTGTTCAGAAGGGATTGCAGTTTTTTCATTTGATCAAGGTCGGTCCAGAAATCCGGCTGGGCAACAACATAATGAATGGCCAGTTTATTGATCTGGTTTGAAATTTCAGGAATGTCATACTGTTTTTCTTCAACCCCAAGTGAGCGCCTGACCGAAACCCGAAGCAATAATTTATCCGCGCGAATTATGCTGATGTCGGGGCGGTTTGAATGTGCGCGCATGTTGAAAATAAAGGCCCCGTCACGATAGCCTGAAAATAAAATATTGCTGTTTTCCGGCGCCCGTTCTGAGACGAAATTTACCACATTTTTATAGCCGTCAACATAATGAACAGGTCGAAATAAAATTGTGACGACGATTGTCGCAAAGGCCACGGTGCCAACAAATACCATGCCGGTTCCGGCCTTTCTTTGTTCCAGCATATTACTTGTCAGGCCAATAAAAAGCACAAGTGGTAACAGTAAATAAATAGAATGGCGGGCTTCTTTCAGGTCGATGGCAGAAAAAAACAGATATCCAATTATAAAGAATGAGACGAAGAATAAATTCCTGCGCATTAATTGAATTTTGCTTCTTTCCCAAAGGAGAAACAGGCAAAGGCCGCATAAAACAGCCATAAAAGCAGGCCAGCCGATCTGCGCGGGAATTTCCCTGGCATACCAGAGCCACCCCTGAAGGGAGTGACGCGAAACAAGGGAATCAGAAATACCTGCTGCCGACTGGATATTGGCCTGGCCGAAATTCAGGGTCAGATAAATCAGCGGCATCATGCCGATGGTCGAAATGGCAAGGATAAGATAAGAATGTTTGTCACGAAAAAGACTGAACCCTCTGGATTGCAAAAGGGCGATGACATATGCCATTATCACAAAAATAACAGAAATTTTTGTGTAAGCCGCCAAAACGAGAAGGGCCATGCTGAGATAAAGGAAGAATATTCTTTCAGAACGCATATGGCGGATCAGGAAATAAATGCTCCAAACCAGAAAGGCGAAGGCGGGAATTTCCAGCATGACCTGCCGCCCCCAGAACATCACTTCGGGAGAACAGGCTAAAATCACCGCCACACCAAAGGCGATAAAAGGCTGAAACCACATTCGGGCAAGATAAAAAATGCCACAGGCAAAAAAACAATAGCTGATAAAGACAGTGAATAAGGCTGTTTCCTGTGAAATGCCGAACAGAGCATAGAAAGGGGCGAGCAGGAATGAAAACAATGGCGGATAAAAGAGGATGGTCAGGGCAGGATATTGAGAATAATAATGATAGGCAAAACCAGCGGGGTCATCAAAAGGCGCTGTTTTAATCAGATCGAGAACAAAAGCGCCATTAAGAGCATGTCTGGGTGAATCAGACCATGAAAATGCCCCGCCCATGGGCGCGCTTATCAGAAAGAAAAGGCCAATCAAGGCGCATAGAGGAAGAAGAAATATCATTTTCTTCGAAAATGACGGAATATTTTTATTCACGCGGAACGCCCCACCAATATGCAGCCACTTGCAATAAACAGGGTGCCGATGATGCGCAGGGGGGTCATGTTTTCATCCAGCAGAAAAGCCCCAAAACCCATTGTGATCAGAAAGCTGATGCCCACAAAGGGGTAAGCCACCGATAAATCCACCTTGGACAAAACCCAGACCCATAGCGCCACACTGACGACATAAATGATCAAGCCAAGCCATATGAGGGGAGAAATCATTGCCGTCATGATGGCATCCATAAGGCCACTTTTTAGGGCCATTTCCAATTGTGGTTTGGCAACACCAAGCTTTAAGGCCAATTGGGCACAGGCCGATAAGGTGACTGTGAACAAGATGAGGGCCAGAACCAGAAATGACATAATCTACTCCTTTAAATTTCAATAAATCGCGCGGCCAGAATAATGAGAAGAAATCCCATGCCCACCATTCGGCTCACCCTGTCCTTGATGGCAAAAACCACTGGATCATCGTCAATTTTTCCGCGCTTTGCCCCGACCCAGATACGATTGCCCCAATAGAGCATCAACAGGCATAAACCCCATAATATTTCCGGGCTTTTATAAAGCTGGACGACTTCATCGCTGTTAATATAAAAGGCCAGCACCACCACGGATGCTGTAATATTGGCGATGCCCAGACTGAACATGGCCTCATTATCAGCGGCGGAATAACCCCGTCCTTCGGCCTTTTTATTTTTTTCCTTAAGGGCAGAAACCTCAATATAACGCTTCAGGTAGGCCAGGCTGACAAAAACAAAAATCATAAAAGCCATCAGCCAGGAAGATAGGGCAATGCCTGTTGCTGCCGAGCTAGCCGCCACCCGTGAGGTATAGAGTATGGCCAGTGTCATCACATCCGCCGTGGAAATATGCTTTAAGAAAAAAGAATATAAATTGGTGATCAGAAAATAAAGAGAAAGGACAATGAAGAATTCTATGGTCAGAAAAGCCCAGGCAATGGCAAAGGCCGTGATGATGAGGGCGGCTCCCCCCATAATGGCCACAGGAATTGATAAATCCCCCGACGCGATGGGGCGGGTATTTTTGGTTTTATGATGGCGGTCCGCATCCAGATCCAGCAGATCATTAAGGAAATATACCCCGGAGGCACAAAGGCTGAAACATATAAAAGCGATACAGGCGGATAAGATGATCTCGCTGTTCATATATTCATGGGCGGTCAGCAGGGGCACAAAAATCAGGGCGTTTTTAGCCCATTGATGGGGGCGCATTTCTTTCAAGAAAGCCCGGCCTGAGGAAAATTTTCTTTTCTTGATAATATGGTCTGCCTTGCCCTGGGCTTCTGCTTCTTTAATGGCAGCACTGGGAGCATTGACAAAAATGTTGGAGGCAGCCTCTTTCCAGATCGGCCGGTCGGCATTGCTGTCCCCCGCGTAAGAAAAATAGTCTTCTTTGGCAAACCTTTTCATTTCCGCTAACTTGCGGAGGCCTTTCATGTTATTTTCTGCGTCCGTGGCGATCACATCATCAAAAAGCTGTAAATGTTCGGCCACATCCTTGGCATAACGTTCGTGAGAGGCGGTGGCGAGGATAAGGCGATAACCTTGTTGTTTTTTTTCAGATAAATAGTCCAGCAGGGGAATTTGATAGGGCAGGCTGCTCACATCAATATCGATATTTTGAGCGAGCCTTTGTTTTAGAATGGTTTTTCCCAATATTGCCCAGGTAAACAATTGAAATAAGTTGAAAGGATTTTGCTTGATGAATTTTATTGCGGCCTCGAACAGGAGATCCGTTTTAATCAGTGTGCCATCTAGATCCACAAAAATATGCTTGATGTTCTTATTCATGTCCCTGATCCCCAAAAAGAACTGCCCTGCATCTGAATTTATCTGACGCTTTTGATTTCTTCTAAAACAGGCCGCTAGAATAATATTATTTTTAGCATAAAGCAGGGCCTATGTATATAAATGATCATGAATAAGGTACGTCATGGCCTTATCTTTCTGGAAAAAGACATTATATGCTATTATGATATTATCCAGAGGGATGAAGGGGTGATATTTTCAAGTTATCAAGGACCATAATGTGACGAACCTGATTAAATCAATTGAACATAGTTTATCGCAGCTTTTTGATTCTGCCTTTCTCAAGGTTTTTATTCTGGGCATGATCACCACTCTTGCGGCATTGGTGGCGGCTTATTTTGCCGGAAAACAGCTAATTCCCTATCTTCCCGGGGAACAGATGTTTGAATGGCAATGGTTGCAGGATATCGTGGATGGCATCCGCAGCTGGCTGGTGGAATTTTTGCTGATCTTTGCCGTGATGTTTTTCTTTGCCCCCATATCCATGGTTTTCATGACCCTTTATCTGGACGATATTGTGGATGCGGTGGAAGATAAACATTATAGTTTCCGTCTGGCTGGTAAAAGGCTCGGGCTTGGCCGTCTGGCTTATCTCGGTGTGAGGCTCGCCTTTATGATGCTTCTGCTCAATATATTGGTCATTCCGTTCTATGTGATCTTTTTCTGGACAGGATTTATACCGCTGGTGATATTTTATGGCCTGAACAGTTATCTGTTGGGCTGGGGTTATTATGAAATGGTGGCGGTGCGTCATCTGGGGGTGCGCAAGGCCGGAAGACACCGCAAATCAATTCGGGGACAGGTTTTGTTTGGCGGGCTGGTGATCACTTTGCTCTATTCGGTCCCCTTTGTGAATTTGGTGGCCCCGATCCTCGGGGCGGCCATGCTGACCCATTTATTTCATCTCAGCATGACAGAACGCGATGAGATGGAGGCTGTTGCCCTTCGCGGTGAAGGTCGCTCTTAATGGTAAAATATTTCAGTTTGCTGGCTTGTTTATTATTGTGGGGCTGTGGCGCAGGGCAGGTGCCGGAAACTTCCGCACCACCTGAGGGTGTTGCGGAAGAAAAACCGCCGGTACCCGTATCCGAAACAATTCCTGAGCCCATCCCCGCCGAACCCCCCAAAGCACAATTCGCCATTAGCACCCTGATCGGTCTTGGGCCGGAAACGGTGAAGAATATTCTGGGTGAACCGGCTCTTCTGCGCCTTGAAAAACAGGCCGAGGTCTGGCTCTATCGCAATGTGGAATGTGTCATGCATCTGTTTTTTTATGACAATGAAAATGGGGACCCGAGGCTGGATTATCTGGAAACAAGCGCTCTTGATCTTACGGCGGAGAACCCCACCGTATCGCCTGTGGCCTGTCTGAATAGCCATGTGCCGGATCAGGATTAAACCGGGTCCACCACCGTCTTTTTACGATAGGCGCATAAATCCTCTACCGGGCAGACAGGGCAATTGGGTTTTCGGGCCTTGCAAATATAACGTCCATGCAGGATCAGCCAGTGATGGGCATGGCGGGAAAATTCTTTGGGAATAACTTTTGTGAGCTTTTTTTCCACCGCCAGCGGTGTTTTGCCGGGGGCCATTTTGGTGCGGTTGGCCACGCGGAAAAGGTGGGTATCCACCGCAATGGTCGGGTGACCAAAAGCAATATTGAGCACCACATTGGCGGTCTTGCGCCCCACCCCGGCCAGCTTTTCCAGGTCTTCGCGATTTTCCGGCACGGTGGAGTTGAAATCCTTTACCAGCATTTCGGCGGCTTTGATGACATTTTTGGCTTTGGAATTATAAAGCCCGATGGTTTTGATATGTTCTTTCAGCCCTTCTTCGCCCAGGGCCAGCATGTCTTCGGGGGTGGAGACGATCTTGAAGAGTTCTTTGGTGGCCTTGTTGACCCCGATATCGGTGGCCTGGGCCGATAAAGCCACCGCCACCAACAAAGTATAGGCATTGGTATAATCCAGTTCGCCTTCAGGTTCGGGATCACGTTCGCACAGGCGGGCGAAGAATTCATGGATATCTTTTTTTTTCATTTTTTCACCATTAAACTTTAGCCATTAGTCTTTGGAAAGCCCCAATATATCCGCCATGCCGTATAGTCCGGCGGGTTTGTCCACCACCCAGAGCGCGGCTTTCACAGCCCCGCGGGCAAAGATTGACCGGTCACCGGCCTTATGGGTTATTTCCAGCCGTTCATCCGGCGCATTAAAACTCACCGTATGTTCCCCGGCCACATTACCGCCGCGCAGAACCGCAAAACCAATGTTCCCACGCTTTCGTTCCCCCGTGATGCCGTCCCGGGCGCGATCAGACACCTGATCAAGATTGACCCCGCGTCCCCGGGCGGCTTCCTGACCCAGCGCAAGCGCCGTACCGGACGGTGCGTCCACCTTGTGCCGGTGGTGCATTTCACATATTTCAATATCAAAATCCTCATCCAGCATCTGTGCGGCCTGACGGGTGAGGTGAAACATCAGGTTAACACTGAGGGAATAATTGGAGGCATAAACCATGGGGATCGTCTGAGCCGCGTCGCCGAGAATAGCCTCATCATCTAAACTCATACCAGTGGTGCCAATGATATGAGCTGTGGCATATTTTCGGGCATATCCAGAGTGTAAAATTGTGGCGGTGGGGCAGGTGAAATCCACCACCGCATCGGCGAGGCGGAATAATTCTTCCGCATCATCACTGATGACAAGATCCAGATCAGCGCCTGTGTCCGGATGGCGGATCATGCTGCCGATCCATGGGCTGTCGTGACGTTCCGTACCACCACTGAGGCAGGCTTTATCATCGGCCAATATCGCTTTGATCAAAGCCTGACCCATCCGGCCACCGCACCCCACTACACCGATTTTTATCTGTGTCATTCTCAGCTCCTCTGCTTTGCCTATTTCTATACGATCAAACCCTGGATGGGAAGGGCAATGGTAAGCGCCAGCAGATAATATTTTCCGGTTGGAATAAAATAATCAATTTAACTTGTATTCCATATTAAAACAGATATTCTAAAGTAACTTTAAATATACAAGTTAAATCAGGAGAAGAAAATGTATCATCTGTTTGGATTTTCCACCCAAAACACCCTCAAACCCCTGTATGTGATGGAAGAACTGGGTGTCGATTTTGATTTTAAATATATGGATCTTTTTAAAGGAGAACAAAAGGATGAGAATTTCTTGAAATTAAATCCTGTGGGAAAAGTGCCTGTTTTACAGTTTGATGGTGAAAGCCTGTTTGAATCCGGGGCCATCTGTCGTTATGTGGCCAATGAGGAAAAATCTTCACTCTATCCCGAAGATCCCTTTAAAAGGGCCAAGGTTGATCAATGGATGGATTTTTTCAGCATACATCTGGGCCGCTGGTTATCGACGTTGTTTTTTGAAAAAGTGCTTAAGGAAAAGGCCGACCTCGGGCCAGTGAATGTGGAAAAATGCGCAGAGGCCGTAAAATTCGCTGAGCAGCAGATGGGGATTATAGATAAAATTCTCACGGAGAATACATATTTGAGCGGAGATCAACTGACCATCGCGGATCTTTTTGCTTTTGCCTATATTGAACAGGTTAAGACCTGTGACTTCTCTCTGACCCCATTCCCCCATGTGAACGCCTGGATGGAAAAGCTGGATCAGCGCGACAGTATTAAACGTGCCCGCCAACGCATCGGGCTATGAAATAAAAAATCCGCTTGATCGTCAAAGATTTATTGTGACGAAAGTGAAAAAAATAGGCCCCACAATTTAGAAATATATTGTGGGGTCTATATTAAGATTTATTGCTGTTTGATGATCCATTCCCCCACCAATTCTTCCAATATGGCGATGGGCAAAGAGCCATTGCCCAGAAGAATATCGTGGAAGGCGCGCAGGTCGAATTTTTCCCCCAAAGCCCTTTCAGCTTTTTTGCGCAGATTCTGAATTTTAATCTCACCGATTTTATAAGACAGGGCCTGTGCCGGCCAGGTGATATAGCGGTCAATCTGGGCTTCGACACTTCCGTGGCTGAGGGCTGTATTATCCAGCATATATTGAATGGCTTTTTCGCGTGACCAGCCCAGCGCATGCAGGCCCGTATCCACCACCAGTCTGACCGCGCGCCAGGTTTCAAAAGTGAGCTTGCCAAATTCAGCATAAGGGTCCTGATAAAAGCCCATTTCTTTGCCCAGAAATTCCGAATAAAGTCCCCAGCCTTCCCCATATGCCGCATGATAGAGGGTTCTTCTGAATTCCGGTATGTCCAGTTCCAGCGCCAGCGCCGATTGCAGGTGGTGGCCCGGAACCCCTTCGTGGAAGGTGAGGGCCTCCAGCGTATAAAAGGGTTGATCCATCAGGTTTCTGGTGCCGATGAAAAAGGTGCCTGATGTGGTGCCATCTCCGGTTGAAGCCATATAATAAGCCCCGCGTGCGCCGGGTCTGATTTTATAGGTGCCGCGCGGCAGACGGCCAAAATATTTCGGCAATGCGCCTTCCACATCCTTGGCGATCAATGCGGTACGCCCGAGCAATTCCAGTTCGCTTTTGGCATAGAATTTCGGTTCATTGCGCAGGTAATCGAGAAAAGCCTTAAAACCCCCCTCAAAACCTACTTTTTTCATGATGGTTTTCATCTCGGCCCGAATGCGCTTTACTTCGCTGAGACCCAGAGCATGGATTTCTTCGGCATTCATACTGGTGGTGGTATAATATTCAATCTCGGACTGATAATATTGCGCCCCGCCTTCAAGAGCACTGATGGCCACGTCTTTACGACAATTGGCCATATAGTCTTTGGTGTAAAAATCATAAAAAGCCTGAAATTCGGGGATGACTTTTTCCCGAACCAGCTTCAGTCCTTTGCGGCGCAATTCCGCCTGTTTTTCGGCAGGCATCTGGGCCGGGAAAGACTTGAAAGGGCCAAAGAGTTTGCTGTCTTCGGCATTATCCACAATATGCTGGCGGATGGTATCCTCATAACCCGTCATGGCGGCACAATAATGGGTATAACCTTTTTCGATGGCTTCCCTCAGCAGGTCCATCTGCTCCCGATTATAGCGGGGAAAATCCGCCAGAGAGACGAGGTAATTTTCATAATCCCTGTTTTTCAGGAAAGACATGTTGGCCGGTGCATCGGCGAAATAGGTATGATAACCAAAAAGTTTGGTGATGGGGAAGAGGTAAGAGGCCTGAGCGGCGGTCTTGGCCTCACTCTCTCTCTCATAACGAAAAAGCTTGAAGCTGACCCGGTCGGCCTGGTTCAGTTCAGTCTCATCAACCCCTTCTAGTCTTTTGAGAATAGCCTCATTAAAGGCCGCCCGGCGATCACGGGCTTTTTTATTAAATTCAGGCAGGCTGCCATTCATGCGGAAGGTATCGGGATCGGTGCGGTAAAAGACTTTTTCCGCACTGGCGCGGGCCCAGTGATCTTTGAGGATTTGCTGAAAATCCGCTGTGCTGTCGGCCCACACGTTGGAGGCCGGGGCCATCACCAGCAGCGCGGCCCAGATATATTTTTTATAGAACAATATCTTTTCCTTTATTTTTGAGCGTCAATCCACTGGTTGACCACATTTTCGAGAATGACGATCGGTACGGCGCCATTGCCCAGTACCACATCATGAAAAGCCCGAAGGTCAAATTTCTCGCCCAGCGTTTTTTCGGCTTTTTTGCGCAGTGCCGTAATGCGCAGTTCACCGATCTTATAAGCCAGAGCCTGACCCGGCCAGGTAATATAACGATCCACTTCGGTGGTAATATTATGCAGGGTCAGGGCGCTGTTATCAGCCATGAACTGAATGGCTTTTTCCCGGGACCAGCCCTTCATATGCATGCCCGTATCCACCACCAGCCGGAGTGCGCGCCACATTTCATAGGTGAGGCGGCCAAAGTCGCTATAGGGGTCTTTATAAAAACCCACTTCTAGCCCGAGCCGTTCCGAATACAGCGCCCAGCCTTCCACAAAGGCGGTGAAGCTTTGGAATTTGCGGAAAATGGGAATGTCGAGCTCTTTCTGAATCGCCAGCTGCAGATGGTGGCCCGGCACCGCTTCGTGGAAACTCAAGGCTTCCTGTGTGTATAAGGGGCGGCTTTTCAGCAAGGATGTATTCACATAATAATAACCCGCGGTTTTGCCATCGCCGTTGGAGGGCATATAATAGGCCGTGGTGGTTTTTTCGGCAATATCATGGGGGATTTCTTTCATGCCATAAGGATTGCGCGGCAAAAAGCCGAAAAGTTTCGGCAGCTCACCATCCATACGTTTTGAAATCAACGCGGTTTTTTCCAGCAGGTCCACCGGATCATCGGTGTAAAATTGCGGATCGGTGCGCAGGAAATGGACAAAGGCTTTAAAGTCGCCCTTGAATTCCACTTTTTTGATGATCTTGGCCATCTCGGCCCGCAGGCGTTTCACTTCCGAAAGGCCTAAGGTGTGAATTTCATCGGCGCTCATGCTGGTGGTGGTGAAATTTTCGATCAGATATTGATAAAAATCTGCCCCGCCCTCGATACTGGAAATGCCCACTTCCTTGCGGCAGCCAGGGCCATATTGCGTGGTATAATATTCATGGAGTTTTTTATAGGCGGGGATAATGTCTTCTTTGATCAGCTTCGTGCCACGCGCGGTGAGGCGGGCCTGATCTTCTTTGCTGATTTTGCCGGGAAAACGTTTGAAGGGCGCAAAAAAGGCGCTTTGTTTCACATCGTCCACAATATGGGTGCTGATGGACTTGTCAAAACCTTCCATGGATTTGCAATATTGCATATAACCTTTGGCAAGACCCTCACGCAGCAGGGCCATATTTTCTTCGTTATAACGCGGATAATCGGCGAGTTGGCCCAGATATCCCTCATAATCGGCTTTTTCCAGAAAAGGGGTGTTGGCCGGGCCCTGCGCAAAATACATGTGCCAGCCGCCCCGGTTGGTGAAAGGAAACAGGTGGCCGGGATGTTGGGCTTCCACTTCTTCCATCACGCGTGCCCGTTTGAAAATAGCGTAATTCAACTGGTTGTTTTTGCTGAGCTGATCCGGGTCGATTTTTTCCAGCCGTTTGAGCGTGGCCCCGTTATAGGCTAACCTGCGGGCGCGGTCCCGGGCGGTATTGGTGCCAAGCTTGCCATCATATTCCCGGTGCCCGAGACGTGAGGCAAAAGAAGGATATTCCTTTAACGACATGGCCCAGTGATCGTCCAGGATTTTTTCAAAGTCTTCCGAAGGCCCCGCTTGAGCGCTGAAAGACAGGCTAATGGAAAAGGCCGTGGTCAAAAGTAAATTTTTTACAGATTTTTGCATGTTTCGCTCCGATTTTTTTATTTGACCACAGCCTATCGTTTTTTTAAGGGTGCGGCAATATCGCTTTTGGTGTAGTGGGATATTTGGGTTTCTGAAGTGGTTTTTAAAGGCAGGCGCCGGCATTTAAACATTGTATCTGCCGGAAAATCGGTTTTATATACAGATATAAAAAAATTATGACAGAAAATATGACAGAAAATATGAATGGAAAAATGAGATGATCGTAAAAATTCTGCTTACATTCGGGGTGTTGATATATGGTCTGGGTGTGCCGTATCTTGAAATTAATGCAACACATGTCTTCAACCCGGACTGGACACCCCACGTGCGTATCCATGAAGTCTGGCAGTTGCTGACCAATAGCGCGCTTGGGTTATATAGTTTATGGCTGATCTGGCAAAAAAACAATCTCCATACCCCAGCCCTACTGGGCATTCTGATCACCGGCGGCTTCTTGCTCGCCTATGCCCTCCAGGATGGCTATGGCGGCTCCATGAAATATCTGGGCGGCAGCGAAAAACTTGTTTTCGGGCTTAATATCGGTGTTGTCGGTTTTGGATTGGTATCGTTGATCTTCATCTTTGTCCTGTTCAAAAAAGCCACACACTCAGACCTAACTACATGACACTCCGATCCGAAGGCCTGAAAGGTTTGAGGCAAGGCCAATCGGCCGCCCGGAGCTTTAGCGAAGGTGGGGGAGTGCTGCCCTAGCTTTAATTTTCTAAAGCGGGAAATCAAGAAAGCACGGGGGTGGCCCTCCCCCCATCAATTAAAAATGAAAAGCCCCACACTCTGCCCCCCTTGATCCCCCCGCCGCGCCCCATCATGTTTTTTTGCCAGCCTGTTAAATTCATGTCTTGGATTGAGTTATAGGATTTGTAAAAAGATCCTGTTATGATGGGTCATGGCTTAAATTTCTTTGTTATTACAAGGTTTTTTGCAACCCCAAAATAACATATTACAGGGATTTAAGCCGCTTTATTTTCGCGATAAGTGGGACAGCAATGACTCTGACCCCATTGATCGTTAGCGGTCAGGTGAATTCAAGTTGCAAGTGCGACACCTGTATTCTTTAGAAAGACCTCGTTTGGTGTCTGATAATTGAGGCATTTGCGGGGCCGATTATTGAGTTTATCGACCGCCCATGCAAGCTGTTTTTC